>CDZO01032740.1_pt1 | contig 447249 bp, 353 predicted proteins | sample 480641 | NCBI WGS metagenome assembly CDZO01 (sample SAMEA3182088, study PRJEB8094) | gut metagenome | biome: human; feature: gut; material: Stool; isolation source: human stools | place: Canada | collected 2013-02-05
TTTCTCTGGCTCTCTATGCGAAAGGGAAAGAAGGTATGAAAGAATAACTCTTGCCAATTTTCTTTGCAAATCGGACTGCAAAGATAAGAACTTTATTTATTATAATCCAAACTTTTTCGGAAGTTTTTTGTTCTTTTCTTTAAGTATAATTCCACTTTTTCACTAAGTCAATTTTTCAAGGCTTTCTTCTCTTGGAAAGCGGGTGCAAAAGTACGCCCTTTTGGTATACACTCCAAATATATCAAACTATTTTTTCTAATTATTTTTGAATACATTTGCTAAAGTGCTGATGCATAACGATGTTGTAGAACATATTTTTATGTATGGGGAAATTGTGTGCGGAAACGACGAGAGGGATACACATTATTATATCACACGCGGGCGCGTAAAGGCGAAAAAGGAAAAAGCAAGAAGATGCCTGTAAGGGAAAAATCTGTAGTACAAAGACTCACCAACTCAACCCATTTATTTAAACTTAGGTCAATACCTCCTTTTTCAGATTACAGAGTGCAGAACGGAAATGTTCGAGAATAGTATACATTCTCGCTTAGTGATTAGTAAGGGCTCACCAATGTGAACAAATAAGCTATCAAATGTAGACAAACAAGCTCACTACTGTAAACAAGTCTATCTACTATAGTGAGCCCATAAGAAGCATTAAGAGTTTACAGAAAGATCATTAGGTATTAACCTATAATTGATGAAAGAATATAGAATAAGAGACGGTACTTCAAAAGCAGATACTAATGACACACTTTCGGCATTTATATGATAGAAAAAGGATCAAAATAGTGAGATATGAGATTAGTTATTTACATCCAAGCAGAAGTGTATTTCACTATAAATCAACAAATTAAAAGTAAAACTAAAATTAAATAGGGTGAGGGTAACTTTTTACCCTCACCCTACTGCCACACGTTCCCTCACACCTTGCAACCACGATGAATAAAGGGATTGAACGAAGGTGTGAGGGTGTGAGGGTAAAAGTGATATAAAAATATAATCAGCTACAATTTTTCTTGGAGCAGACCGGGCTAAGGAACTACTATCGTTCCTTTCGCTGCCCTGAAATCAAGAGTTATTATAGTGTTGGCAGCCCATACATAATCTTTGTTCGGTTCATCCATGCCCTCTTTACGCAAATAGATTTCAAGAGTCTCCGGATTAACAGCATATTCGCGTTTCCAAGCACCAAATGAAGGATTAAGATTATCAAAAGCAGGAATATAAGGATGTATTCTGAAACGTCCTCCATTAGGTAAAGTAACAGAGAATGTTTTCCCGTCGCTACTTTCCGTAAAAGGCAAGATCTTTTCGTTGTTTCCTCCGGCTGCCGTTCCATACCCATAGATTACAGGCTTTTGGATGGAGATGGTCTTCGAACCTAAATCAACGAAAATGATATAAGTACCACTTTGGGGGATAACCACCAGTCCTTCGTCAGAGATTTCGAAGCCCACATTATTAGTCAGTCCGGTAAACTCTCCATCACCAAATATCTTGGATGTAGAGAAACGAAGTTTAGTTCCGGCATTGAAATAATTAATATGTATCCATCGGTCGGCACTGTTCCAAACCTTATCTAATGAGATAACCCCATCCGAGCCCCAATTCATGTTTCCAAATTCATCGCCAACCATATAAATAGCCTTCGCTGTTGAGGGGACATCACTTGGAGAGGCAAAAGTCACAGCTATTTTACCTTTATCTTGAGAGAAATCAAGTTCTATTGGTATATTAGAAGCAACAGGAACCGGTTCCAGTGTAGCACCTACACCACGATAATAGATTTGTCCATTATAGATGTTGAATTCCATAGTGTTCCAGTCTCTATTGTTATAGTCGGAAGTTGCATACATCTGAAGATTGCCTTGTGTTGTAGTGACAGCAGAGAAATTCTGCCCGGAAAGATCGAACGATACTTCCTGTCCGTCAAAACACTCACCTATTCCATAAACGGCAGGTTTCTCAAAAGTTATAAGATTACGGTTCATATCTACATATACCAAATACAGGCCGCTTGTTTCTACCGTCGCTCTTCCGTTACTGCCTACAACATAATTGACATTTGTACCCAAAGAGGCAAAACTTTCCGCATCAGATTTTTCCGATGCCCATTTAATTCCCTGACCAGCATTGAAATACTTGATAGTCCAGAATGCACCATTGCCAAGCTGTCCCACAGGGGCCATCTCTACCACATTTGTCGAATTCCAATTCCAGTTTCCAAATTCATCTCCAATCATATATAGTTTCTCTGGATACCCCTCCGGTTCGGGTTCTATGATCTCATTGCCCGTCATCTTCGCAAAGAATTTTCCTGTCAAGACTTCATATTGAAGCGTTACTTTATACTCACCTTTGTTTTTAAGATTGAGCTGCACTTGCGACTGGTTGGTTAGTTCGGCATATTCTTCAGTTAAAACATTCATTTTTATACTTCCTCCCGTTCCGGTGTACATAGAAGAGAATGTATATTTCTCCGTATCTGTTTCCTTCACATCAAAAGACGTATTATCGGTATAATTAAACGAAAACTCTGCCGGTAATATCACTTCTAACTCGCCACTGGACACCCAGGTAGCCACATGGTTAATATGGTCGTAAGACGGTTTTTGAAGAAAGAGTTCGTTTTCACCGTCTTCTGTCAGTTCGAATTTACTCGTCAAACGGAAATTGAATGGAACAATATTAACCTGTTTCAATAAAGGATTCACAATTAGCTGATACAATCCATCTTCCATTACTCTGAAACCGCCGGTTCCAGGAGCCAAAGAATAAGTTGGCACCTCACTGTTGTCGTTTTGCAAAAGCGCTCCCTGCCCATAATAAACGGGTTGCCCATCCGGTCCGACTAAAGAGATATAAAAATCTCCGCTGGATGTCAGCCATGTGTTCAATGCGACCAAAGTGCCCTCTTTTATCACATTCATTTTACCATTGATTGCCTCTACCGAGAATTGGGACGCACTCCCCGTCAGATAGATACCTTCGGGAACATTGATTTCCCGTTCATAGTGTATCCCGTCGTCGGCACAACGACAGAAAATAAATGGCAACGAAAATACAAATAATAATTTTATTATAGTTTTCATCTTCATGATTACATTAAATTATAAATAACTATACTATTGGAATCTAATGGTATTTGACTAAAATTTCACATCAAACTGATGTTGCTTCTTGTCTTTTCCATTCGCTCCTACCACATCAATCACCATTTTTCCATCTTTTATCTTACAAAGCAGATAGCTGTTATTATCATTGACAAGGATGGGAAAGTTGGCTTTATCGGGTTCTGATTCACGGAAATAATATTTATGAGTGTGTCCGGATAACATCAGATCAATTCCAGCCGTATTTAAAACGGGCAACAAGGTTTGCTGCAAATGATAGTTTCCATGCCAGTTGCCTATCGTCGGCGGGATGTGCAGGAATGCGATCCGAAGGGATGATTGCTTAAAATCGTTTTCTTCCACCACACTCCGCAACCATAGGGTTTCTTCTTCTCGGTAATTGTCATAGTCGGCAATACCGGCATACTCCAAATCCGAATCCGGCTTATCTTCACCGGAATCAAGAACAAGAAAACAAACCTTACCTATGTTGAAACGATAATAAAAAGTTCCGGTAGACGTAGGAAAATACTTTATCAACGCATCGGAATAAACTCCACGTGTTTCATGGTTTCCCCGATTGAAAACAATAGGCACTTCGGACGCAAACAATTCGACACAAGCATCAATATAATCTTTACATATCTGCTCCTGCCCCTCTACCCATGACGACATATCTCCATTAAGCAAAACGAAATCAAGAGATTTGAAATCTACTTCCCGACACAGAGACTTCATATAGTCACTCCGCCCGTGAATATCATTTAATACCAGAAAGGAAATTTCTTTCTTCCGGTCGTCGAAAGTTCTGAATCTGAAAGGTTCTTGCTTGTATACATTTGAAGCAGCAATCAATCCATAAGTTACCCAGTCACTCGAAGGCCAGGAGACAACTTCTCTCGAAAAAATCCGGTATCTGTATTCCCTGCCGGGTTCCAAATGTTTGATGCGTACACGGTGGATTGTATCATTGGCCCGCTTACGTCCGGACTCCGTATCGTAATATCGCGGACGTTCCTTCCCATAGAAATGATCTTCACCGGCAGGCGCCACTTCCACCCACGAAAGAGCAGGTTTGTTTGTAGTCCATACCACTGTCACGCCGTCGGTACTCATATCACACAGGTAAGGACCGTGTGTGATCTTTATACTGTCACCGTCATGTGCAGAAAGCCGAGCGGCAAAGATGACAAAAAATACAATTATCCAATTTCTCATAGAACGGTTCCTCCTTCTAATTTATTAGTTTGACCGATATGGTTTGTAAATCATTACTGTTGCAGCCGGTCATAATTTCAAATTCACCGGGTTCTACCACATAGTTCATGGCAGCATCATAAAAGCCTAAAGCTAAAGGAGAAATGTCAAACTGAACGGTCTTTGACTCCCCCGCTTTCAGGAATATTTTCTTGAATGCCTTCAACTCCTTTACCGGACGCACAACAGAAGCAACTTTATCATTCACATACAGTTGCACAGTCTCTTCGCCATCTCTGTCTCCGGTATTGGTTACTGTCACCGAAACGGAGATGGTCTCCTGTCGCGTATATTCTTTTTGGGTGCTCTGCGGAGCTGAATAACTGAATGTGGTATAACTCAAACCGTAACCAAAAGGATAGAGCGGAGCATTCGGAACATCGATATGCCGGGTGGTTGAGGAATGGAGCATATCTCCCGGACGTCCGGATTTCTTATAGTTATAGTAAATCGGTACTTGTCCCTCTACCCGTGGAAAAGAAATGGTCAATCTTCCGGAAGGATTATAATCACCGAACAGTATATCAGCAATAGCGGTTCCTGCAGAAGTACCTAAAAACCAGGTTTCGAGAATGGCCGATACGTTCTTGTCCACCCATTCGATAGACAGCGGACGCCCATTCATCAATACGACGACAACGGGTTTCCCTGTGGCAACCAGTTCTTTTATCAATTCTTCCTGCACACCCGGCAAATCCAGTTGGGCACGGCTTCTCGATTCGCCACTCATCAAAGCTTTTTCACCGACAACGGCAATCACCATATCACTTTTGGAAGCCAATTTCACTGCTTCTTTGAATCCTGACTTATCTTCTCCGTCAAAATCGCAACCACGGGCATATCCAACTTTCGTTTTGTTACCGCCGATTTTGTTCTTTATGCCCTGCAATACAGTCGTCACATGGCGATCTTCCCCTCTTGCTCTCCACGAGCCCAGCAGTTCGGTCTGATTATCGGCCAGCGGACCTACCACGGCAATGGAACGGACATTTTTTGCCAGCGGTAATGTATGATTGTCATTCTTCAGCAGGACAGCCGATTTATGAGCCATGTCCAGTGCTGCATCCAGAAATTCTTTTTTCATGATTGTCTGCGATTCGTATTCTTCATTACAGAATTTATATGGATCAACAAACAGTCCCAAAGCATATTTGATATGCAGAATCCGACTGACGGAATTGTCGACATCTTCCATACTGATTTTACCGGCTTCTATCAGTTCTTTCATGTATTTATTATAGAGCCCATCTGTCATATCCATGTCGATGCCGGAATTGAAAGCCAGACGGGTAGCGTCTTTATCGTCTTCCGCCACTCCCTGCGCCACCAGCTGCTTCACTGCTTCCCAATCGCTTACCACAAAACCATTGAAATTCCATTGCCCTCTCAATAAGTCTTTGAGCAGGAACGGATGTGCGGACGCAGGAATACCATTTATATCATTGAAAGCACTCATAAAAGTAAGTACTCCCGCATCAATGCAAGCCTTAAAAGGAGGTAGATAAGTATCAAACAAAGTCCGTTCCGACATATCCACCGGAGCATAATCTCTTCCCGCCTGGGGAAGTCCGTAAGCTACCCAATGCTTTGCACATGCCAATACTGAATTATTCTCCCAAAGATTCCACTGAAAACCATTCACTCTTGCTTTGGCTATTTCACTTCCCAGGTAGGTGTCTTCTCCTGCTCCTTCCACTACCCTGCCCCAACGGGCGTCTCTTGCGATGTCGACCATAGGAGCGAACGTCCAATGTAGTCCGGCTGCCGAGGATTCAATCGCAGCAATCTTGGCAGCTCGTTCGATCGCTGCTAAATCCCAACTACACGATTCCGCCAAAGGAGTCGGAAAGATTGTCTTATATCCATGAATCACGTCCATCCCAAAAAGAATCGGTATCTTTATCCGGGAATGACGCATATTCTTTTCCTGCAAATCACGCAATGTCTTTGCACCGGATATATTCAAAACAGAACCTACAAGTCCGCGTGCTATCAATGAATCGCTCAAATATTCTGATTCAGGACCGGTTAAAAGGGTACGGCCTACGTATTGGGATAACTGGCCGATCTTCTCTTCCACAGTCATCCGTGAGAGCAAATCTTTAACAAATGAATCCGCTTCCGGAGTATGAGGTAGTTTACTATTTCCGACGATCCGGGTATGCGGATCGCGAACATAAACTCTTATCCAATCAATATCGAAATCAAATTGCTGCAATTCCTCCGCAGGATAGCCGACATCCAACTTGTCAAATGCTCCTACCTGCCCGGTGATAGCAATATCCCAAACTCTGTCCAGCCGATCCTCTTTACGAGCCTTAGTGATAAAATCAGTATATGCATCCCCCAACTGTGTACGGGTATGTATCTGGTAATTGACTTTATTATCTATCAGAAACGTAATGATGGCATGATTGTTATCAACAGGATCGGGATCTATCTGAACCGCATATACATGGAAATTATCTCCCGGCTTATCGTCTCCGATTTCAGTATATCGTATCTGACCTTTGGGTAGATTGATTCCCAACTTTTGCGTTTCCGAATTGAACAAATGCAAGGTTTGATTCGCTTTGGCCGGATAAGGATTTTCCCCGAAAGCTTTGGTAAAAAACTCCAGTATATCTATTTCGGCTACTCCAGCTCCTTTATAATGCCTCAACCAAAGTGCATTCCAAAGCCCATATAGATATGGGACTTTGGCTTTGATCTCTATGCGGCAGAAAAGAGGATAATATTTCTCCGTATCGGAATCTCTGCTGGACAGCGCTCCCGACCACCATCCGGTCTTACTCTTCACACTGGGATGAACGGGACTGGGCGCATCTTTACTTTTGAATGAGCGAATTCGACAAATCTTCTCTCCTGTAGGAAGGGTTTCGATAAAGACCTGCTCCGGACGATATGTCTGAAGCATGGCTTTATTTTCCTGATTATAGGTGGGTCGCCCCACTTTTGGGGAACCATATATTCCCCAATACCGGGAGTCAATCACATCTCCGTTAAACTCGTCTCCATCGTAATAAATCCATCCGGGAGGGGTTTCTGATGAAGGAGGAATAACGGTTTGGGCTTTCACCACCCCGATACAGCAAAATATGATTATTAGAATCTTTATTTTCAACATGATATTTCTTTTTAATGATTTACCAACCCGGATTCTGTTTCCAGTTCTTCAACTGCAGAATCTCACTTTCAGGTATGGGATACCAATACATTTTAGAATCAAACACTCTCTTTTCTACCACAGCACGGGAATAATCAAACTTCTCGACGGGATATTCCGGCTTTTCAGGAATCTCTGGTTCTGTTTCATCCCGGGTAAATACACGTACCCAATCTACATCCATCGAAACGTTTCTCAAATTGGCATTCCTGTCTTCGGGATAGCCGATACCATTTTCATTCTTTCCTCCGATTTGTCCGGTTATCGCAATGTCCCAGGTTCGCTTTTCTCTTCCCTCCGCTATTGCTTTGGTTATAAATGTATTATATCTGTCATCATAGTCAATCGTCTTGAATGTATTGGTTACTTTACCATCCAACAGGTAGCTGATGATAGCATGCTTATCCGGAGAAACCGGGTCCGGATCTACCTGAACGCCATACGTATGGAAGTCTGCTCCCGGATCAAAATCAAGCACTGTATGTCGTCCGTACCCATTCACGTTGATTCCCAGATTGCCTGTTTTATTATCATGCAAATGTAAAGCCTGGCTAAGCCGGCGGGGTGAAGCCGTATTCTCAAATTCCTTGACGAAAAACTCTTCGATGTCAAGTTCCGCAACACTGGCTCCTGCATAATGACGACACCACGGTCCCATCCATATACCATATATATAAGGTATTTTTGCACGAATCTCAATGCGGGAATGCAGAGGGTAATATTTCCCCTGATAACCATATTTGTCGGTATCCCGGCTGGACAAAGCTCCCGACCACCATCCTTCTCTCGTACTGGCAGTGCTTAATGTCGGAGCCGGTGGATTGTCGTCCTTGGTGGCTGCTATCCGGGCAAAGCTCAATCCGCCACTCCCTTTCTCAATCGTAATCTGTTTTTTACGATAAGTCTGGATATTTCCGGTGGGTTGTCCATACTGGGAGTTTCCTACCGGAGTGTCGCTTCCATACTGTCCCCAATATGAGTTGTTTATGACCAAATCATTGAATTCGTCTCCATCGTAATAATGCCATCCTTCCGGAACTTCGTTAGCCGGTATTACGGAATTCCGGGTAACAGCTCTTCGAGCCTGATTCTTACGGGTGATTTCAAGACCTAGCAAATCTCCTCCGAGTGTTTCTTGCGCAATCTTCCACCGTCTTACATCCCACGAACGATGCTCCTCAAATGCCAGTTCGACACGACGTTCACGCCGGATACGCTCACGCATTTCGTCCTGCGTCAATCCGGAAGGCAGATTCGGTTGTCCGGCACGGCTGCGCACTCGATTGACGTATTCTGCTATATCCGCATTTTCGGGATCGTATTCGTTCAAGGCTTCCGCATAATTCAGGTAAATCTCCGCTAAACGAAACAACGGCCAGATATGTCCCTGACTTCCTCCGCCGGTTTGGATATTCACATCTTCATTGAGGTATTTTTTCAGATAGAATCCGGTTTTGGTTGCATTGGTAACGCCCAGACCGTCTTTTCCACCGTCCCAATTCTCTACCGCCGTGCTTTTCCAAACGGAATCATTCAGCAGAATGGTAGCATTCAACCTGTCATCCCGGTAGAATTGCGGACGAACGGCATTTTCCTCATTCTCCCAACTAAAATAGCTGCCATCTTTCATTTCATAAGAGTCTACCAGATTCAACGAAGGATTGATGCCGCCTACCCCACCATAACTGACAGGAAAGTTGTATTTTTCAAAGTCGGAATTGTTTCCATAACGACGCATCAGAATAAACTCGGAATTCTGAAAGTTATTCTTGAATAAAGTGGCATAACTGCCATACAACGAATATATGCCCAGATCAATTACGTCTTTCGCAGCCTGTGCCGCAGCTTTCCATTTCTCCATATCGGAAGGAAGATCGCTTTCCGAAAAATTCTGCCAGTCCAGATACAAGGGACTGGCCGCATACAATAAAACTCTGCTTTTCAAAGCCAATGCGGCTCCCTTCGTTGCACGTCCCAAATCCGAATCGATTCCTCGTCCCGGAGTTAAATCGAGCACTTCGGCTACCTTATCACATTCGCTGGAGATGAATGAGATGCAATCGTCCATAGACGGGCGTGGAGTCTCCGAATAATCCGCATTGACGAATAGTGTAGAAGTAATCACAGGTACAGGTCCGAAACGTTTCACCAGCTCGAAATGGAAAAACGCTCTTAAAAAACGGGCCTCATATTTCCATGTTTTCAAGTCATTCAGACGGTTCTGATATTCATTCTGATTATCCGGATCGAGTCTGTATTTATCCAGATTCACTCTGTCTACATTTTCTATAAATTCATTCGCTATGCGAATTCCTGCGTAATACTTATTCCACAAATCATCCGGATTGGACCTTGAATTCCAGGCTCCGGTGTTGAAGTGCTGGATGTTGCAGGAGGCATTAGCATGTTCGGCATCATCGGTAGCGGCATCCAACATAGCTTCGGAACCGATACGGTTGAAACCATCAGGCAGATACCGATAAGCATTGACTAGAAATTTGCTTGTACGTTCATAGGAAGTAAAGGTCATCTCGTTGTCGATAAACGAATCATACTCTCTGTCCAGATAATCACTGCATCCGGACAATATGCTGATAGCAGCAAGAGCATTCAATATGATAGATAAACCTATTGGGTATTTCATAATTATTATATTTTTGTTCTTACCTATTAAAAATCAATTTTTATTCCCAGGTTGTAGGAACGTGTCAACGGATATGTAATCAAAGAACTGCTTTCCGGGTCGGCCAATCCGTCAAGATGACTCACGGTGAAAAGATTGCTCGCATTAGCATACACATACAATCTGGACAATTTTATCGCTCTTGCTATTGACTGGGGGAAGGTATATCCAATCCGGATATTCTTCATTCTGAAGTAGTTTCCGTTTCTTTTCCAATATGTAGATATCCGGTAATTGTTTTCAAATGTCCGGGTAGACAAACGGGGATAAGAAGCATTGGGATTCTCCGGTGTCCAGCTGTCGAGAGCCAGTTTTGAAGCAGAGCCATTGTCGGTAAAGGAATAAGCCAACGGCCCGCTCAAATAGATGTCTCTATTGGCAACGCCATGAAATAAAGCCTCAACGTCTATCCCTTTCCATTCAAAGCCTATTTTCAAAGCATAATTCCACTCCGGAATATTAGAATATCCCACAGGATAGGAGTCATTGGAATCGACTACTCCATCACCATTTTTATCGATATATTTTATATCACCGGGGTTTACTTCTCCAAACTGCGGTACCGGTAAATGTGACTTCAGACTTCCATTCGAATCGAAATCACTCTCCTGATACAGTCCGTCAGCAACAAGTACAAAAGGAGTATTCACGGAACGTCCTTTACGATATTGATAATCGTAGAGTTTCACTTCTTCCGCCATATCGACAATTTCATTCTTTGCATACCACGCCGATGTTTCAACGTAATAGTTGAAGTTATTTTTAAGACTGCTTTCGTACCTGATCGTACCCTCGAAACCTTGATTCTTTACTTTACCTACATTCATATAAGGCAATATGTCGCCATAAGAGGCTCCAACAAATCCGGGAATAGTGGAATACGGCTGTGACAGGATATCATATCTTTCTTTATGGAAATAATCGAATTCTACCGACAGCCCTTTCAGTAAAACTGCATCCAATCCGATATTGAATACACGTTCCTTCTCCCAACTAATATCGGGATTGGCAATCATATCTGCCCGAAACCCGCCTGTTGATGACGACCCTGTACCTAAAAAATAGGAGCCGTTACTGCTATAAGTCTGGTCGAACAGATAACGTCCGTTCTCATTCTGATTGTTTCCAACCAGTCCGATAGATGCTCTTAGTTTCAAATATTCAACCCAGTTGATATTTTTCATGAAGTTTTCTTTCGACAGTATCCATCCGGCGGAGAAAGCGGGAAAGAATCCATATCTTTTTCCAGGAGCATAATCATCACAACCTGTATATGAAGCTGCAAATTCTCCTATGTATTTTTGATTATAAGAGTAAGTTACCCGCCCTGCATAATTCAAGTATTTAATGTCATCACGACTTCCATATTTCTGATATAAATCAGACAGGAAAAAGATGCTGGCAGTGAGTTGATGTTGCTTGAAAACGCGATCATAATCCAACTGTGCCTTAAAGTTCAGACGACTCCAGTCTGTACGGAATCCTTCATCGGATTCCAAAGGAGAATCAGCGCCGTAGGGTGTATATAGCACCTCTCCCCCTGCTCCTTTGGAAAGAGAATAACGGGCATAATTCTGATTCTTTATAGATGAATCCGCCATATAGTTGTTGTAGGCAATACCGGCACTGACACTTAATCCCTTTGTCAGTTTCTCCAGGTCGTATTTAGGCATAAAAATCAGTTGGAAAGTCCGGCTGTTTTCTTTATAAAGCCCTCTGCTGACGATATTACCGACCGGGTTGGTAAAAGCGGCATTTCCTCCATACGATCCGTCGGGGTTGTACACCGGAAATGCATTCGGAGCTGTTCTCCATATCGCTCCCAAAAGTCCGTTGGCAGAACTGCTGCCTCCGGGAATAGAGCGATTACCTACACTCCCGCTAAAATTGAGTCCGGTAGACAGGTGTTTGCTTATCTGGATATTCAAATTAGACCTGAAATTAAAGCTCGCATAATAGGCATTCGAGTTTTCCCGGCGTTTTTTATCGGTGTCTTTGTAGAAACCGATGTTCTGCAAAAGATTCATCATTACATAGTATTGCACCACATCTCCTCCTCCTTTAAAACTTAAATCAGCCATACTCAAAGGAGCTGTATTATTCAAAATGGCCTTTTTCCAGTTTACATTGGGGTAAAAGTAAGGATCGGTGTTGTTCTGATAGGCATTCAATTCCTCTGGAGTGTATAAACGAGGCAATCCGTCATTCACACGCGCCTGATTGTATAAGGTGGTATAATCATACGCATTGATAGGATCGGGAACGCCCAACGGTTGTTGTATTCCCGTTTGTAAACGGATACTGACTTGCGGAGCGGAAACGCATCCTTTCTTGGTTGTCACCAATAAAACACCATTTGCACCACGCATACCATATAAAGCCAGAGCCGAAGCGTCTTTCAATAATGTTACAGACTCGATTTCCGCAGTGGACAGACTTTCAATCGGGGCTTCGAAACCGTCGACATATACCAGCATTTTTTGTCCGCTTGCATAGGAAGTACGTCCCCGGAGGTAGAGATTCGCGATAGAGAAATCATAGCCGGGCTCTCCGCTTTGTTGCAACAATGTTAGTCCGGGAAGCTGTCCTTGCAGACTATTTCCCAAGCTTGCGGAAGTAGTTTTCATCAAATCTTCCCCACGTATGGAAGAAATGGCACTTGTTCGCCTCCATTCCGGTTGTTGCCCATTGGCGACTTCTACAAGTGCAGAGTCGGCTATGTGTTGAGCAAACAAAACGGGAGCATAAAAAGTGAGAATAGTAGTCAAAAGTATAGCATAACGCTTCCCTTTGTATATACTGTTTATTATTGTCATACCTTTTATTTTTAGTTGATTGAACATATTTACCATCCCGGATTCTGAAGCATATACCCTTTATCTATTTCGGTCTGCTTGATAGGATGTAAATAAGAACGGTCACTCCATAATCTGTTTTCAAAGACATAAGGTTTGTAATGTACTTTACCCGGTGCTCCTGTAACAGCGGAGAGCTGCAATCCATACATGGCACCTTTCATAACACCTTCATCATCGGCTATCAGCCAACGTCGTATATCCCAGAAACGATGATCTTCATAAGCCAGTTCCACGGCTCGTTCTCTTCGCAGTTTCTCCCTGAACTGCTCTTTATTCAAAGTGGAAGGAAAGCCCGGCATTCCGGAGCGTTCACGAACTTTCAGGACTGCATCGAATGCTTCTTTCGGGGGAGTTTCATAATATTCATTCAAAGCTTCTGCATAATTCAGATAGAGTTCGGCTACCCGGAAGACAATCCAGTCCATATTAGTGGAGTTGCGCGGAGCCGTTGCTCTTAGTACGCGAGGTACCCATTTGCGAACCAGGTGTTTCGTTTTATCATTGGCTACATTGTGAGCTCCACCGGGCAGAAAATTAAGAATTCCAATCTCTGTATTCCAGTTAGCTCCATGTGCTGCAATGGTTTGCGCAAAACGAGGGTCCAGTTCGTCGTACTTTTCAAGCAGATCATCGCCACCATCCATATTCCATGTTTGTTGGTTCCCGTCTTTTTTCTCATAGAAACGCACGAAATTGAAGGTTGTAAAAAGACCGCCGTCGCTCCAACTACTTCCCGCCCATGCCGGTATATTGCTTGTTATGGGATGACTGCTTGTTGTGAAATTCCGGTATTTCTTGTTGGCCAGAATTATTTCTTTGTTATCGGGAGCAGTCCACACATGTTCGTAATTTGTTTCAGGTGTTCCCTCATCGTACAAGTCATAATAGCCAGAAGATTCAACAGCGGTAATGGCTGCCTTGGCTGCTTTAGCAGCTTCATTCCAGCGTTCTTTACTATAGTTTCCATATCCTATCAGGTCATTATTTCCACTTAAAGGAAGGTACGGATCGTCGGTATTGAACAAAGGACTCGCCGCATACAGGAGTACTCTGGATTTGAGAGCTAAGGCGGCTATCCTGTTTGCCCGTCCCACCAATATCGAATTCGTATAATAATCCGGTAATATGGAGGCAGCCCGGTCACAATCGACAAGAATGGAGTCTACACAATCGGAAAATGTATTACGGGGTAGTTTACCATCTTCCGACGGATTTATTCTACGGTATATTATAGGCAGTCCACCATATCTATATACTCCTTCCCAGAAGACCAAAGCCCGCATAAAATAGGCTTCGCCTCTGGAACGTTTCTTAAAATCAACGTCTCCCGGATCATCGGGCACTTCGTCAATACGTTCAAGCACGATATTGCATTTTCGTAATGTCTGCCAACGGGTGTTGTGACGGGGGTCTTCATCCCAGTCTATGCTGCTGTTGTTATGATTGTCCACGTTCCACGAGGCATTGCCCTTCCCCCAGTTTGCACCTTGTTCGGCTTCATCACACGCTCCTGCCAGGGTTGAGGTTGCACACAGTTTACGGTCGATCCCGCTACTTCCCATCGAGAACCCCAGCGGCATACCTTCTGCATAGATGCCTGTTATGTATTGTTCTGTCAAAGTCCTGTCGGCAAAGACACCGTCTTCATCCAAATCGACAGAGGGCGGAGCTTCCAGATAGTCACTACACGAAAACATCAATACAGACGACAGAAGTATTGCACATATATATGTTATTCTTTTCATGATTATCAAAAATTTATATTAAGACCAATATTATATACTTTCTGCAACGGATATGTATTGATTTCAACATTTCCACTTCTCGAAGGTGCTTCCGGGTCCAGATCTACCACATCTGTCCACGTGAATAAATTGGAACCGTTGAAATATAATCTTACACTATTCAGGTTAAGCCGTTTGACAAAACCTCCGGTAAATGTATATCCTACTTCGAGGTTTTTCAATCGCAAATAACTGGCATCCCGTATCCAAAGAGTAGAAGGACGATAGTTGTGATCGGTTTCTCCGTTGGGATTCAGAGACAAACGGGGAAAGGTGATCTTTTCTCCTGCCTCATACCGTTCCTGTGTCCAACGTTCTTTTATCAGAGATTTCGCACTCTCTTCTCCTTTCGCGAAAGGCCACATCGACCGTCCGAAATATTTAATGGATACATTGTCGGCTCCCTGAAATAAGATGGAGAAATCAAATCCTTTATATTGCGCTCCGAATGAGAAACCGTAAATAATCTCCGGTACGGGGGTGTATCCTATCGGGACCATGTCGTAATCATCAATCACTCCATCCTGGTTGACGTCTATATACTTGACGTCTCCCGGTTGCAACTGATTCCCGCTCCATGAACTTTTAGGACGGTCTAATGCATTGATTTCTTCCCACGAGTTATAGTATCCGTCAAAAATCAGTCCGAAAAACTGATTCTTTCTTCTTCCGGTAGTCATCTGATAATCATATCTCTTCTGCACTTCATCCATGTAGATGATTTCATTCCTCGCAAATGAATAATTGAAGCGTGCCCAATAATGGAAATCTTGTATATGATGTCTAAAATTAAGGTCCATTTCCCAACCGCGATTTTCCATTTCTCCAAAATTATATGCAGGAAGATTAGCGCCTATAATCATGGGGGATGTTGATCTGTTGGCTAATATGTTATTTCGTTTTTCTTTGAATATATCAAATGAAGCAGTCAGACAATTATTGAACAGATTAATATCTACACCGACATTCATCTTTTTCGCCTTTTCCCAAGTCAAATCAGGATTACCGATTTTATTTTCAACAATCATCAGTGAAGTATACGGATTGGAAGCCAAACCGAAATTATACTTGTTCACACCCGAATCGCTCGCTGCTCCATAAGAAGACGGCAGATACAAAAATCGATCACCACCTATCTGATCGTTTCCTACCTCTCCGTAGGACCCTCTCACCTTTAGATATTTAACGATATTGTTTTTCGGAAAAAACTTTTCTTCACTGATGACCCAACCTAATGAAACAGCAGGAAAAAATCCGAACCGTTTGCCTTTGGCAAAATTCTCGGTTCCGTTGTATCCCATATTGAATTCTGCCAAATAACGGGAGGCATATTCATAGGTCAATCGTCCTACCAATCCCTGATAAGCATTAGGTACATAATATTGAAGGGAGGGGGAATAGTATTTACTCTGATTATACAGAATAAGTGCTGTCGTTTTATGAAGCCCGAAAGTTCTATTATAATCAATTCCAAACTCCATATATACTTTCCGGTTCTTATCCCATCCGGTACTTACAGACCAGATACTCTCTTCTGATTGGGGGATCAGATAGATGTAATCCGGATCTTCCGCATCACGGCGCGCAAGATAATAAGGAAAGGTTTTCGAATATTTCTTACGGCTGTAATAATAGCTATCATACGCGATACTCCCGTGTACGGACAAACCTTTGGTCAGCAAAGATGATAAATCATAATTCAGACGTAATGTTGTATTGATGTTATTTCTATTATCTTTCTGATAACCGTTGCTTAATAAGGTTTGCCAGGGATTGACGCTTCCCAATCCATCCTGTATGCGGACAATTTTATTGTCCACCAATCCCGGAGAGCTCAAGGGATTGGCAAAAGAAATAGCTTGCCAGATTCCACTGTTACCGGAGCCCGGAGTAATCACTCTACCTATCTGGGCGGCCATTTGAACAGTTGCCGAAAAGTCCCGCGTTATCTGAAAATCGAAATTAGTTCTGAAGTTATAACGGGTGTTACGGGGATTTACATCATGATCCGAATCTATCTTGGTATGTTTATAGATACCGGTCTGATCGAAATAACTTCCCGATATAAAGTATTTCACACGTTCTGTACCACCCGAAAGGTTGATGTTATGTTGAGTGCGGGTAGAAAACTTTCTAAGAAAATCGTCTATCCAGTTAGTGTTCGGATGCAAAATCGGATCAAAGCCATTTCTGTACAATTCAATATCTTTATCCGTGAATTTCGGTTGGTAGGTAGAACCCGAAAACCGGGAGTCATTTTCTAAAGCTTCATTGTATAAAGTTGCATAATCCGCACTATTCAGATAACTGGGGAGCTGGGTAGATTGCTGCAAAGCAAAATTACCCGAATAGCTCAACCGGGGACGCCCTCTTTCCCCTTTACGGGTAGTAATTAATACTACGCCGTTAGCTCCCTTTACTCCATAGATCGCTGTTGCCGAAGCATCTTTAAGTATATTCAATGATTCAACTTCATTCGGATCTATGCCGTCAAAATTAGTTCGTTCGATGCCATCGATCATTATTAAAGGAGCCGTGTTGTCTGTAAATGTACTGACACCTCTGATTAACAGACTGGAAGCGTCTTCGCCGGGAGCACCACTTCTTTGAAAAGCAATCAATCCCGGCATTCGTCCTACCAGCATGTTACTAATATTGGATTGTTGTGTCTGTACCAGTTCTTTCCTCGAAATAGAAGCGATAGATGCTGTCACACTTTCTTTCTTCTGCTTTCCGTAGCCGACAACAACGACTTCCTCCAGACTTTGCTCGGCTTCTTTTATTTCAATAGAAAGCACTTTATTGTCTTTTACAGGTACTGTCGTCGTGACATAACCGATATAACTGATTTCCAAAACTGCATTCGGATTTACAGATAAGGCAAAGCGCCCGTTTATATCGGAAATTATGCCGTTAAATGTACCGACTTCCTTGATATTGGCACCGATAATCGGTTCTCCTTTTGTATCGGTAATAGTACCGGTTATTCTCCGAGGCTCCTGTGGCTGCGAAGAAAGATTCTTTTTCACTGCCGTTTTTCTCTTTACAACAATCTGTTTTCCATTTATTTCATATACCAGATTTGTCTTTTCAAACAAGGCTGACAATTTTTCTGTGATTGTCTTCTTCCTGGATAGATCTACACTGACAACTTGATTTAAACTAGGTCGGATATCTTTCGAATAGATGAAAACGTAGCCTGTTTCTTTCTCTATATCTTTAAAATATTCCAGTAGAGTCCCTTTCTTTATATCATAGAGTTCGCTCGTTCCATTTCCATTAGCGAGAGTTACATTCGCTATAAATAGAAAAATAACAAAAAATTTCACAAACAGATATGATTTACAAAGAAAATATGCCCTATTTGCATGATTGTAATAGGAATTTTCCATATTTTTGCGTATCAATTTTTAGGTTTTTCATAAGTAATTGAAAAATTTAAATCTCACGGGTTCGGAAGAGTTGCCTCTCTTCCGAACTTCTTTTTTACAAAGGCTTCATTTCTGTGGTTTATTCATAGGCATTAAATTTTTAGGGTTATTACTCGATTTTTATACTTCCCGCTTCAATTGTACACTGGACATCGTACAGCAACGAGAAGGTTTTCATGACTTGTTCTATATCATCAAATAAGATAAGTTTTCCCATTGTACACTTTTGCGCAACTTCCGGCGTACATGTGATAGATACATTATAGTAGCGACTTAGCCGTTGGATAATATCTTTCATTGTCTCACCCCGGAACTGAAGTACGCCATCTTTCCATGAAATATAATCGTAAGCATTAACTTCGTCGATGCCGGATATCCCATCACTCAACTTAAAACGCTGATTAGGCAAAAGGACAAAATCTTCATTGGAGTTTGCTTTTACATTTACTTTTCCTTCTACCAACACCACGGATTGCAATGCATCATCAGCATAGGCAGACACATTAAACTTTGTTCCCAATACATTAACTGTCAGTTGGGGTGTCTCTACATAAAAAGGCCGGGAAGTATCTTTGGCAACTTCTATATAAATCTCTCCTTCTACTTTTATCCTGCGTTCGCCCGGACCAAAAGAGGAAGGGAAACGTAATTTACTTCCGGAATTAATCCATACTTTCGATCCGTCTGCCAATACAATGGATGAATGGCTACCATAAGGAACTATCAGTGTATTTTGTTTTCCGGGTTGAACCGCTCCCTCTTTGATTATCTCTGTTTCCTTACCATCGGATTGAATAGTAATATTGCTATCATAAGTAATGACGGCATTATTCTCTATCTGAATCGCTTCCGCATCATCTCTTATCAGCATTACTTTCTGATACAGAGTATCTGCTTTCACATTGACAAGCAGATCATCAGCAGTTCCGGACGTCTGAAAAGAATGAATCAACCAGAAAGAAACAATACCTAATATTAGTACACAGGCGGCAGCATAACGGGTAAATAAGATAAAACGATGTCTCTTATCACGACGCTCCATGCTTGTCTCTATACGTGCCCACAATCTTTCTGATTCTTCGGGTAAGCGCTGAACCGGATTCAGCCGGGCAGATAATATGATTTTGCGGGCCTCCTGTAGGGATGCTTGATCTTCGGGATGCTCTTTTTGATAATTAACCCACCATTCTTCCGATTCCTGGGTAGGAGCCAGACACCACAATATGAAGTCTTCATTTTGTAGCCATTGTTTTGTCGATTCGGGTATTCGATCTGAATGCATACTCGTTCTTTTTACGGTTTCACTTTAAAAACACGCAAAGAACAAAAATACCCCCACGAAAATTAAAGAAAATAACCGAAAAGGAAAAAATAAATAATTTGAGGCTGAATTTTACGCATTTGTTCGATAGCCCGATACACTAATTTCTGTGCTGCTTTAGGTTGTATTCCCATCAATTTCCCGATTTCCTCATAGCTAAGTCCTTGGGTATAACGAAGATATACAGCCTCCCGTTGCCGGTCTGTAAGGCTATCCAGCATCTTTTTCAGCTGTTTTTGCATAGCGGCTCTTTCTTTTTCTTCATCTATGAGTTCAAAGCCGTTCACTTCAATAAGGAAACTATAGTTATCAGAACCTTCTTCCAGAAATTCGGTATTCATTTCTTTTTTCTTAATGGTCCGAATCCGGTTCTTCAAACAGTTCAACAGATAGAACTTCATATTCTGACTTTCCCAAAGTTTGTGCTCACGCTCATATAAATGCAAAAAAACATCGTGAATGGCATCTTCTAAAAGTTCTTTACTAATGCCAAAAGCAATGCCGTATGAAAACAAATCGTTCTCATACGTCTCATATAACCACTTATATAAGGATTGCTTATTCTTCACACTATCTTCACAAAAAGTTAGAATCCTATCTTCTAAAGAATATTGAAATGGTAATTATCACCAGCCTGTCTCATCCCATCCGGCAGCGGAGTACCATTGTATCGACTGACGATAAAAAGGATTTATCTCCTCTTCATACGACTGACGAAATATATAAGTAGAAAGTCCTGCAGAGCCATTCATCGAGAAACTACCGCCATAACTGGAGTAATTATTAGGAGTAGTCTTCCAATAAACCACAGCAGCATCATAAGCAGCTTTCCAAGCCTCATATTCGCTAGTCTCACTACCTAAAGAACGTATTAATCCATCAAAATCATAATAATACTTACTGGACCGACAATCATAACAGAGTATGCCCGATGTGGCTATCGCTTGTCTGCCCTTAATATATTTCGGAATAATCTCACTACTGCTTTTAGCCAGTTGTTCCAACATGGAAGTGTTCACTACAGAAACAGAGACTCCTGCCGTCCAGGGATCACCTAAGCCCCAATTATATGGCAATTTGCCAGTATAAAGATTTTCATCTGCATAAAATTCAAAATATGCCTTTGCTATGTCCGTAGCCGATGCATTATTGGCAAACATAGCCGGAACTACTTTCTGATATGGAGCACCCGGTGCGGGTATCTCTGTCGGAGAGCCTATTATGTAATCCGCATGTTCCTTCAATTCATTGACCACCTCAACAGATTGCATAAAGCATGCATCGAAAAGAAGAAAACTCAAATGAGGCGCATTACGCAGAACATCTTTTAACTCGGAAATATCCATGTAATTTGAACCACCATCCTGTCCCCACCAACGGGTTTTATTCTGCGATTTTGCCAACCATCCTTCTCCATGAGACCACAAAACCAACCCATAACTCTGTGCCGGATATTCAGAAAATGCCGTGTTGATAACCTCCTTCATCTTAGAGACATCTACAGAGTTTCGTCCTTCATACGTAGCGATTACCTCCTGTACGACATTCTTCTTTTTATCCTTCTTCAATCGAATTAGTTTAGGACTTGATCCGGTATCAATGTATACGAGTAGGTTATAAGAGTTATCATCTACAGACTGCATTCCCTCTGTCATTTCCGCCAAATCCTCTGTGGCAAAGCTGCGAAGAGAATTGTCACCTGCTATATAAACAAGAACTGTACGCATCTGGACTCCTCTTTCATCATCGTCATTATGACAAGCGATTACCAGCATAGCCAAACACACAAACAAGGAGAATATTTTTATCTTTTTCATTAGATTTCAAGTTTATTACGAGGCAAAGATAAAAAAATAAGAGATGCAAAGCTGCATCTCTTATTATATTAACAATTTAACTATTGCTTATTATTCTTCCGGTTTCGTAAAGTGGAATTTATCAGAATCAATCCGCGACACCGTCATTCTATTATTTTTCTTGTATTTATTCAGAATCTTCGTTGCTTCTTTTTCTAATTTCTTCTTGTTTTCCGAGAAGTAAATCATACATGTACTATTCTGTTGCAACTGGTTATCCTCCAGATAATTCTTCAACTGATAACTATACAACTCACGGTGAGACAAGAAGCCTTCCTTGCTAACCTTCGCACTATCTAATATCTGAATGTCCGTGAAATAGACTACTGTATCCGTAAATGAGGCAGAAATTCCAAAAGCATAAACCGGTTTAGAGTGGTCTTTTTTCAAGGAAAAAGCGGAGCACATGGTAAACACAAGTGCAATTGCAAATAGTATTTTTACGTATTTCATATCATATAATTTTTAACCTTGCAAAGGTAACAAAAAAGAGGAGATTACCTCTATTTATCTCAAATAAATAGCATTTCTTAGTCATAGACCCATAGCAGGACTGGTTTCTTTTCCGCTTTGAGCAAACCGTCAACTTTCCGCATCACTTCATCGGATATTACAGGACACCCTTGACTGATTCCTAACGGAAGATGCAAAGGATACACCTCTGTTTCCGGCAACGGAGTATAAGAATGCAACACGATATACCGCTTGAAAGCATTATCATTCGTCGCTTCCAATCCATGTAATTTATAATGAATATTGATTCCCCACTTGCTATACGACCGGATACCCACCTTGTATTTTCCCAAAGAAGAGCAATAGCTACCTTCCACATTGCTGAATACAGGCTTGGACACGGTGCTATTTTTCCCATATCCATGAGCACAGAGACTGGCATATTTCACGGAATCTCCTTTGAAATCCCATACAAAGAAACGCCTTTTACCAGAATGAATACTGAAATCTACCAGAAAGCAATAATTCGTATTATATCCATTCTTATCACAATAAGCCTTTCCCGCCTGTGCTTTTTCCCGCAAACGCTGCTCTACTTTAGCAGGCACCGAATCAGAAAAGGATGCCGCACATCTTGCATACGCCACCAGCCCTGCTCCCAAAGCAATAAGAACCAATGATATTAAAAACTGACTTTTTCATAAAACTCGCATAGTATAAGATTGAATTATAGAATGGGGCTTATGTAAAAAGTCGCATAAGTACATTCTTCTATATGAAAAGTGCGACTTATGCGACTCAAATTCTTTTTTCTTTCAGAAACTGATATTCCTTACTTATCCCAAGTAAGATTTGAGCAATTTACTACGATTACTTTGTCTAAGTCTTCTAATTGCTTTTTCTTTAATCTGACGAACGCGCTCACGTGTGAGGCCAAATTTATCGCCGATTTCTTCCAATGTCATTTCTTGCTGTCCGATACCGAAAAACATCTGAATGATTTCTTTTTCTCTATCGGTTAACGTAGAAAGAGCTCTATCAATTTCCCTCGCAAGAGACTCATTAACCAGAGAGCGGTCCGCCATTGGCGAATCATCGTTAACCAACACATCCAACAGGCTGTTATCCTCCCCTTCCACAAAAGGCGCATCCACCGAAATATGACGGCCGGATACCTTCAGCGTATCAGAGATTTTATCAACCGGAATTTCCAGTTCGTCTGCCAACTCCTCGGGAGACGGACGCCGCTCGTTTTCCTGTTCAAACTTCGAGAAGGCTTTGCTGATCTTATTCAGCGAACCTACCTGATTCAACGGGAGACGAACAATACGCGACTGCTCTGCCAATGCTTGCAGAATAGACTGGCGAATCCACCATACAGCGTAGCTAATGAACTTAAATCCACGTGTTTCATCAAATTTCTCGGCAGCCTTAATCAGTCCTAAATTGCCTTCATTAATCAAGTCAGGCAAACTCAAACCTTGGTTCTGGTACTGTTTAGCCACAGATACGACGAAACGAAGATTGGCACGTGTCAATTTTTCCAATGCTACACGGTCACCCTTACGAATGCGTTGAGCGAGTTCCACTTCTTCCTCGACAGTAATCAGGTCTTCACGGCCGATTTCCTGCAAATACTTATCAAGAGAAGCGCTCTCTCTGTTAGTGATACTTTTGGTAATCTTTAGTTGTCTCATTCTTTAAAAACAGATTTGGAGTGCAAAGTTACGACAAATAATTTGTTAACATACAAAATTAAGTAACTTTTACACTATATTTTTCATCTAATAAAACAAAAAGAGATGCCGACAAGTTGATTGGCGGCATCCTTTTTCTATTTCATTAGCTTATCCTGCAATCTTCTTACCTTATTTTTATATATTACTCTTGAGTCAGATCGACAGCGAAATATCCGCGTTTACCTGATGGGAACACACCGGTCAGGAATAATACCTGGTTCGGAGACTTAACAGCAGCTTTCATTACTTCTTCCAGATCGCTGACTTTGCGCATCGGCTGGTCATTAGCTTTCAGGATAATGAAGCCTTTACGAACTCCTGCATCTGACATCTTACCGGAAGAAACTCCTGTCACTTGCAGACCGTAACCTAGATTCAATTGCTTCTTCAAGTCATCCGGCAACTCTTTGAAAGCAGCTCCCAGGATTTCCATGCCTGCATCCTTCACGATCTTGGTAGTACCTTGCTCGTTCTTCAACGTTACTTCAACGGTCTTTTCCTTCTTATCGCGCATCAGTTTTACTTTCACCTTATCACCCGGACGATGTTTAGCAAGTGCTTCCTGCAAGTCAGCCATATTGGATACTTTCTTATTATCCACACCGATAATTACGTCATCGACTTTGATATCAGCTCCGGCAGCAGAACCATTCTCTACGATTTCAGAAACCCATACTCCTTCTACAACACCCAGTTCTTTAGCTTTATCTGCCAATGTCTTACCGGATTTGTCAATCGGTTGACGGTCGTCCATCAAACTGCTACCGATAGAGCCACCACGAATACCGAGCAATGCACGTTGTACTGTTCCATATTGTTTCAAGTCGGCAATTACTTTCGTCATAATGCTGGTCGGGATAGCAAAACCGTATCCTGCATAAGCACCTGTCGGAGAAGAAAGCACTGAATTGATACCAACCAATTCACCTTTGGCATTTACCAGTGCACCACCACTGTTACCCTGGTTGATGGCAGCATCCGTCTGGATGAATGATTCTATACCACCATTATATACTCCCAGAGAACGGGCTTTTGCACTTACGATGCCGGCAGTTACAGTAGAGTTCAAATTGAACGGGTTACCTACTGCCAATACCCACTCTCCTACTTTCAACGCTTCGGAATCTCCCACCGGAATAGTCGGGAAATCATCACCCTCAATTTTCACCAGCGCAAGGTCGGTGCTAGGGTCAGTACCAATCACGCGTCCCTTAAACTCACGGTTATCATTCAGTTTCACACTGATTTCATCCGCACCTTCAATCACATGATTATTCGTTACGATATATCCATCCTTCGAGATGATTACTCCCGAACCAAAACCTACACGAGGTTGAGACTGTACCTGACGTTGCTGTCCGCGTCCATCACCAAAAAAGAAATCGAAAATGTCCGGCGCTTGCTGAACAGTTCTTGTTTTAGCTTCTTGAGTAGACCTTATATGTACGACAGCATGAAGTGAATTCTCGGCAGCCTGTGTCAAATCAACAGGTTGAGCGTTCACAGCGTCAAAAGCAGCCAATTTGACATTGGGATTCTGCTTGAACATCTCATTAAAAGATGTTTCTTTTGCAGATTCGTTAGATTGCAACAATTTGTAAGTTGTCAATCCTGCAACTCCTGAGCTAAGAAGAATGATTGCTCCTACTCCCAGAATGTTCTTTGTTGTCTGTTTCATGATTTATAATTCTTTAAATTGTTAATATTCGACATTGTTTTAACTTTTACGACGTTAAAATAATAACAAATATCGTTCACTTATTCTACTTGTCACTCTTTTTTGTCCACTTTTAACAGAGAATATTTAGAGCTTAACAGCGGTTAACGACAACACCTGACAAATTTACATTCGTTGTATGTCAGATGGCTTTAACACTCTGACATTCATTCAGTAAAGTCAGATTTTCATGACACCGATTCCAGGTAAGTCATTCAGAGTGATCTTTCCTTTCACCACTTCCACCCCTTTAAAGCGATCATTAGAGATAAGCAGGTTGCCATCCAGGTCGGCAAAATCCACTAATGGCGAGAACTGTGAAGCTGCAGAAATAGCACAGGAAGTCTCTGTCATACAGCCCACCATGACACGCATGCCGAGTGCATGAGCCAATGTCACCATCTTCCATGCTTCACGCATACCGGTACACTTCATCAGCTTTATATTGATTCCCGTGAAAGCGCCTTTTAAAGCGGCTACATCTCCCAGACGCTGCAAGGATTCATCCGCAAATATCGGTAGCGGGCTCTGTTGCGTTATCCAGGCAATATCCTCTAGCCTCTCCTTAGGCATGGGCTGTTCTATCATCACAACGCCTTTTTCTTTCAGCCAATGAATCATATCGAGCGCGTATTGGCGGTCTGCCCATCCTTGATTGGCATCTATCGCTATCGGAAGGTCTGTTACCGAACGAATGGTTTCAATCATCTCCTTATCATTGTCCCGTCCCAGTTTCACCTTTAATATATTAAACTGATCGGCACACTCTTTTGTTTTCGCCCGCACTACATCCGGCGCATCGATGCCTATCGTAAAGGTAGTGGAAGGTGTCTTTTCTTTGTTCAATCCCCATATCTTATACCAGGGAGCGCCTAATAGTTTCCCTACCAGATCATGAAGGGCGATATCTACCGCAGCTTTCGCTGCCGTATCCTTTGGCGAGAGGCTGTCAACGTATGACAAAATATCATCTAGCTGAAAAGGATCACTAAACTGTTCCAGATTCACTTTCCCAAGGAAATTCATCACAGACTCTACTGTTTCTCCCAAATAAGGAGGCATAGAGGCTTCTCCATATCCCGTCACGCCTTCATATTCTATTTCTACCTGCACATCGGGAGTTGTTATACGCGAATAAGTGGCAACTGTAAACACGTGCCTCAACTTCAATTCATAAGGGAAAAAAGTCATTTTCATCTTCCCTCCCAAACCGAGCTTATTTATATGAATGGTAGAAAGCAACGATTCTCCGGCTAGTGCCTGACGGGCTACTAACCCCGAACTGAAAGCAGCCAAAGCTGCCGTTTTCAAAAAATCTCTCCTGTTCTGCATTCTTTTATTGATAAAAGGGGTTCTTATTTGTGGTATTCATTCCTTTCTCCTTATTTATATAAGGTAAGAAACGGACAGCAAAAAGTAAACGCTTCGTGTTGAATTCATCATAGTTTTGATCCGCAGGATTCATGCTGCTGACGTGCACATCTCCCAATGCGTGGATAAACTGCTTGTTTCCGAGGTAAATGCCGACGTGAGAAATACCTTCTTTACGTTCCGCAGTCGCTTTCCGGCCGAAAAACACCAGATCTCCCCGTTTGACATTAGAGAAGTCAGGAGCAATATCGATATGTTCGCCCACATAGGCCTGTTGAGAGGCATCTCTCGGGATAATAATGTCATGCATAAAAAGTACGGTCCGTACCAGTCCGCTACAATCCACTCCCTTGGAAGAGGTTCCTGCCCATAGATAAGGAATTCCCATCATCGAGTAAGCTGTTTCAATGATACTTTCAACATCTTGTTTCAGTGAAGCTCGCCATTCCGCTTCCGGTTGGGAAATGGATTTCGAAAGATATGCTTTCCGTCCGTCGGGATAAGACACTTGATAGAAATGTCCTTTGCTCCCCTCCCACTTCAAACGATTGCCCGCAACAACATCGGATACGGGTTGGGAACTCTCATCCGGTTTCTCATACGCAAATCCGTAGTGCGAGGTAACCACTATCTTTTCTGCCCGATTCCATTCATCATACCGTTCTTTCGACATGGGGGTAATTACCATCCGGTGCACCCATCCGATATAATCATCCGGTGTTTGTATCTCGTACCAACCGTTATACTGAAGCACCTTGACCGGCATTCCCAACAATGCCTGCGTACTCATGCCGGAAGTAAATTTGCCTTCCTCGCGCAAATTGCAAACTGAAATATGTACTACCCCATAAGCCGAATCGGCAGGCATGGGACGTATTTCCTGTGCTTTCAGGCTAGCTGCCATCGTCGCCAGGAAACAATAGAAAAGGAGGATATTCTTCTTCATTAAAATCTATTTTAATGATAGCAAAGTTAGAAATTATTTCTATTTGTGATACTTTCTTTGGCTAAAACAAAATAAATGACGTATTTTTGCAGTCTAAAGCAGTTGGCCGGTCTGTCGCGTGCATGTTTCGTGCAGGAGGAAAGTCCGGGCAACATAGAGCATCCTACTTCCTAACAGAAAGCTGTCCGCGAGGGTAGAGTAACGTAGAAGAAAATAACCGCCGCTCCTTTCGGGGAGAGGTAAGGGTGAGAAGGTGGGGTAAGAGCCCACCAGTCGCATGGCGACATGCGGGCTGTACGTCTTAGGAGTTGTAAGGTCATGTAAACCGGCGTTATGAGAGTTGCTCGCTCCATGTCGGAGGGTAGACCGCTAAAGTGTCGTGGTGACACGCCACTCAGATAAATGACAGGCACCTGATATAATTAAAGATTAATAATCGGAAATTATATGGGTACAGAACTCGGCTTATAGGCTGACTGCTTTTTCTTTTAATTATCCATTTAATTACAAATGACTAATGGATGAGGATCGACTGTTCAAGCAAGTCTGTTGTAATCAGTAATTAGTTGCTTGCAATTAGTAATTAGCGAAGAACTATGAAGAAGAAAATCACCGATATATGGAAGTTTCTTACGTATGACATCTGGCGCATTACGGAAGACGAAGTGACCCGGACCAAGTTCTCACTCTACAATATTATAAAGACCGTCTATCTTTGTATCAATCGGTTTACCAAAGACCGGATGGCCAATAAAGCTTCTGCACTTACTTATAGCACATTGCTTGCCATTGTACCGATACTTGCCATCCTGTTTGCCGTAGCGCGTGGTTTCGGGTTCGACAACCTGATGGAACATCAGTTCCGCAACGGTTTTGGAGGAAATACAGAAACAACGGAGGCCATTCTCTCATTTGTCAATTCCTATCTTTCACAGACCAAAGGAGGTATTTTCATTGGAGTTGGTTTGGTAATGTTGTTATGGACGGTTATCAATCTGGTCAGTAATATTGAAATCACCTTCAACCGTATTTGGGAAGTGAAAAAAGCACGATCCATGTATCGCAAGATTACGGACTATTTCTCCATGTTCCTGCTGATGCCGATTCTGATCGTGGTATCCGGAGGACTTTCTCTGTTTATGAGCACCATTCTCAAGCAGATGGATGATTTCGTCCTGCTCGCTCCTGTTATGAAATTCATGATACGGCTTATTCCTTTTGTCCTGACATGGCTGATGTTCACCGGGCTGTACATCTTCATGCCGAACACGAAAGTGAAATTCAAACACGCTCTCATTGCAGGTATTCTGGCAGGGTCTGCTTATCAGGCTTTTCAGTTCCTGTACATCAACAGCCAGTTGTGGGTGTCAAAGTACAATGCCATTTATGGTAGTTTTGCCGCACTTCCCTTATTTCTGCTTTGGTTGCAGATATCCTGGACAATCTGTTTGTTTGGAGCCGAACTGACGTATGCCGGACAGAATATCCGCAGCTTTAGCTTTGACCAGGACACCCGGAACATCAGCAGACGATACCGGGATTTTATATCCATCCTGATTATGTCACTTATAGCCAAACGATTCGAAAAGAACGAACCGCCCTATACGGCTGCAGAAATATCGGAGGAGCATCAGATCCCCATCCGACTGACAAATCAGGTACTTTATCAGTTACAGGAAATAGAATTGATTCACGAGGTTGTTACCGACGAAAAAAGCGAAGAAATCGGTTACCAGCCTTCAATGGATATCAATCAACTGAATGTGGCTGTCCTGCTGGACCGTTTGGACACATACGGCTCCGAGAATTTCAAAATAGACAAAGACGAAGAATTCAACGACGAATGGAAGGTGCTGACCGAATCCAGAGAAGAATACTATAAAAAAGCAAGTAAAGTATTACTGAAGGATTTGTAGGAAAGTCAAACCTTAAATCGCGAAAATGAACTTAACACAATATTAGAAAAAATGAAAAAGCTACTGCTAAGTGCATTTGTCATCTGTCTAGCAGGGACAAGCATTGCACAAGAATCTCCTTTATGGATGCGCCACTGCGCTCTTTCTCCAGACGGAACCACCATTGCATTTACCTACAAAGGAGACATCTACACGGTACCGTCAACCGGCGGACGTGCCACACAAATCACCACCAATCCGGCTTTTGATACGGAACCGGTATGGAGTCCCGACAGTAAACAAATTGCCTTTGCATCGGATCGCATGGGAAGTCTCGACGTTTTCGTCGTATCCAGTGAAGGAGGAGCACCCCAGCGACTGACCACTCATTCAGGCAGTGAGAAACCTGTTGCCTACAAAGACAACAAACACATTTTATTCACAGCCAACATTGCTCCCTCTGCCGAAGATGCCGGGTTTCCTTCCGGCCAGTTCCAGCAAGTGTACGAGGTAGCCGTGACGGGAGGACGCCCCGCTATGTTCTCATCCATGCCAATGGAGTGCATCTCTATTAATAAAGAGGGAGTGATGCTCTATCAGGACAAGAAAGGATACGAAGACTATTGGCGCAAGCATCAGGTATCCCCTATTGCCCGTGACATCTGGACATACACTCCCGGGAAAAAACCTGTTTATCAAAAACAAACTACTTTCGGAGGTGAAGACCGCGAACCGGTATGGAGTCCTGATGGTAAATCATTCTATTATCTAAGTGAAGAGAAAGGTTCCTTCAATATATTCCAACGTACTCCCGGAACCACCACTTCCCAACAAATCACTTTCCATACAAAGCATCCCGTACGTTTTCTAAGCATTTCAACCACCGGCACACTCTGTTATGGTTATGACGGCGAGATTTATACACTTACTCCGGGCAAACAACCCCAAAAGGTAAATATAAGTATCCTGGCAGACAAGAATGACAAAGATATTATCCGCCAAATCAAATCCAACGGGGCTACCGACATCGCTGTATCTCCCAAAGGAAAAGAGGTCGCATTCATTATGCGCGGTGATGTTTACGTAACCTCCATTGACTACAAAACAACCAAACAAATCACCAACACACCCGATCAGGAACGTAACATCAGTTTCGCTCCCGACGGACGCACACTCGTCTATTCTTCAGAACGCGATGGATTGTGGCAGCTTTACACTTCCACCATCGTACGCAAAGAGGAGAAACAATTCACCTATGCCACAGAATTGAAAGAAGAACGTTTGACAAACTCCAAAGTCGCTTCTTTCCAACCACAATTCAGTCCTGACGGTAAAGAGGTTGCTTTCCTCGAGAACCGTACCGCTATCCGTGTCATCAATCTAAAAAGCAAGGCTGTGCGCACAGTGATGGATGCCAAATATCAATATTCTTATGCCGACGGTGACCAATGGTTCCAATGGAGCCCCGACAGCCAATGGATTCTATCAGACTTCATTGGCATAGGAGGCTGGAATAATAAAGACGTCGTTTTGCTGAAAGCCGACGGAAAAGGCGAAATGGTCAATCTTACCGAAAGCGGATACAGCGACAGCAACGCCAAATGGGTGTTGGGTGGAAAAGCAATGATATGGAACAGTGACCGTGCCGGATACCGTAGCCATGGTAGCTGGGGAAGTGAAGACGACACCTATATTATGTTTTTCGACGTCGATGCCTACAACCGCTTCCTGATGAGCAAAGAAGATATTGCCTTACTTGAAGAAGCGGAAAAGGCAGAGAAAGCAGAAAAAGAAAAAGCCAAGAAAGAAAAGGCAGAGAAGAAAGAAGACACTAAAGACAGTAAGAAGAAAACGAACCAGAATGAGAATGCGAAAAAAGACAGTACGGAAGTGAACCCTCTTACATTCGATTTGGAGAATCGTTTTGACCGCATCGTCCGTCTAACTGTAAATTCTTCCCGCCTGGGTGACGCTGTCATGAGTCCGAAGGGTGATATTCTTTATTACCTGGCAGCTTTTGAAGGAGACTATGACCTTTGGGAGCATAAACTGAAAGAAAATACGACTAAAATATTATTGAAAGGAGTTGGCGGCGGCTCACTCATACCGGATAAAGAAGGAAAGAATATCTTTATGTGCACAGGTGGCCGATTGAAAAAAATAGAGATTGCCGGTAGCAAAATTACACCGATAGAATTTGAAGCATTCTTCGATTACCGTCCTTATGATGAACGCGCATACATCTTCGACCACGTTTGCCAGCAAGTAAATGACAAATTCTATATTGCCGACTTGCATGGAGTGGACTGGAAAGGATATAAAAAAGCATACGAACGCTTCTTGCCCCACATCAGCAACAATTATGACTTCACGGAAATGTTGAGTGAATTGCTTGGCGAATTGAATGGTTCCCATACCGGAGCCCGGTTTGCAGCAGGAGGCAGCGCAATGCCTACCGCTACTCTGGGAGTCTTTTACGATGAGTCATACGACGGTGCCGGGTTAAAGATCAAGGAAATCATGAAGCAAAGTCCTTTCACCCAGAAAAAGACAGAAGTGAAGGCAGGTTGCATCATTGAAAAAGTAGACGGCACAGCGATTGAAGCCGGTGCTGATTACTTCCCGTTATTTGAAGGCAAAGTCGGACGCAAAGTAGTACTTACCGTATACGATCCTTCTACTAAAAAACGTTTTGAAGAAACAGTAAAAGCAATCAGCTATGGAACCCAAAGCGACCTGCTTTACAAACGTTGGGTAGAGCGCTGCGCCAAGAAAGTGGAAGAGCTTTCCGGCGGACGCATTGCTTATGTACATATTAAAGGTATGGACAGCCCCAGCTTCCGCAAGATCTATTCCGAACTACTCGGCCGTTATCGTAATAAAGAAGCCGTAGTGGTAGATACCCGCCATAATGGTGGCGGATGGCTGCACGATGATGTAGTCACCTTACTTAGTGGAAAGGAATATCAACGTTTCGTGCCACGCGGACAATATATCGGCAGCGATCCATTCAACAAATGGCTGAAAGCCTCATGCATGCTAACTTGTGAAGACAATTACAGCAATGCTCATGGCACTCCTTACGTATATAAGACTCTAGGTATTGGTAAACTGGTAGGCGCCCCGGTGGCAGGCACAATGACCGCCGTGTGGTGGGAACGCCAGATAGATCCGTCTATTGTATTCGGTATCCCGCAGGTGGGTTGCATGGATATGCAAGGCAACTATCTCGAAAATCAGACCTTGCAACCTGATATTCTAGTTTATAACGAACCGGCAGCCAGCCTGAAAGGAGAAGATGCACAACTGAAAGCAGCAGTAGACTACCTATTGAAAGATTTGTCAAAAAAGAAATAAATATAGCATTATTGATGCCGCCGGAAAAGCGGCATCAATAACACGCTAACTATCAACACTTAAAAAAGCCATTTATTGGTTTTAAAGAAACAGGTCGTTCCTTTAAAAGGAAAGCATCGTTGGTTTTAAAGGAACGTCCCCTTCCTTTAAAACCAACGATGCTTTCTGTTATATGCTTATCCTAAAGGGTTAAGAATATAATTATTTTTCAATCAATAACGATTGTATGAAATCACCTTTTCTTTCGGCTTCCTTATCTTCTTACGTTTTTCCTTTGCCGGATAGCCAATGACAATATCCAGCAATAAACGTTTCGAAGCAGGAATACCGGCAAGCTGTTTCAGCTCTTTTTCATCGAACCAACCCAGAATACAAGAACCCAAACCTTCGGCTTCAGCTGCCAGAGAAATATGAGCAGCCGCTATTCCAATGTCGATCAACGGAAAATGCTTGCCTTTTACCTTTCCGCCAAGCAGGGAGGTTATATTAGCAGATTCTTCTACAACCAGAATATGCACGGGAGCATCTTTGGCAAACTTATTCATTCCCAAGCCAGCAGCAGCTTTCCCGGCTTTTTGAGCCAGTTCCTTATCTGTGATGACCACAAACCTCCAAGGTTGTGCGTTGCAGGCTGAAGGCGCCAAACGTGCAGCTTCAAGTACCCGTTCCAACTTTTCCGGCTCCACCGGACGTTCTTTATCATACGAACGGTCACTTTGACGAGCCTGCACCAATTGAAGAAAATCAGTATATGCCATTTCCAATCCTCCAGTCACTTATTTATATTTTCTTATTTATATTGAATCATCCGGCTGATATACTTGCCAATAATATCGAATTCGATATTTACCACACTGCCAATCTCAAACGTATGGAAGTTCGTATGCTCGTATGTATAAGGAATGATAGCCACCTGGAAAGTATCATCCGTCGGATTACATACCGTCAGGCTAACACCGTTCACAGTCACCGAACCTTTATCCACGGTGATATATCCGCGTTTCGCCATCTCCTTGTCAAACGCATATCGGAATGTAAAATACCAGCTGCCTTCCGCATCCTTAATATCGATACAAGTAGCAGTCTGATCCACATGTCCCTGAACGATATGTCCGTCCAACCGACCGTTCATCATCATGCTACGTTCAACGTTCACCTTATCCCCCACTTTCAACAAACCGAGGTTAGAACGCTCCAACGTTTCTTTCATGGCAGTCACCGTATACGTATCATCCGTCAGAGTCACTACCGTCAGGCATACACCATTGTGAGAAATACTCTGGTCGATTTTCAACTCATTCACAAACGAACACTTAAATGTAAAGTGTATATTCTCCTGGTCTTTCACCAGTGCTACCAAAGTAGCATATTCTTCTACGATTCCAGAAAACATAATTCTATTTACTATTTACGATTTTACAATTGAAAGTACTCTCTTAATGCAAGGGTCAAAGATACGAATAAGGAAGCAGCTTAGAAAATAAGAGCAAAAAAAAATGGGGCTTTTCACAAAGCTCCATTTTTCAGTTTTCAATAGGTATTAGTTTTTTTTTAAGGTAAAAAGATTGTTTTCAGGATAACGGTGCAAATATAGGCGGTTTTACCGATACTATCCAAATTATAAAACATGTCATATAACATCTTTTTGAAAATTCTTTGGATTTATTATCATTTGAAGCAAAATCTCCTGTAACTTGTCCGTTACAGGAGACAAATATAAGATAATTTTTTAAGGAGCCCTAATTTCTGTTTAAAAATCGGCAGAAAATTACTTTTCCGGGTAATTTTCATCGGTTTTTCCACGATGTTTTAACACTTTGGCATCAATGAAGAATACAATCTCCTCGGCAATGTTGGTAATATGATCTCCCGAACGTTCCAGTTTACGGAACACGCTGACCAAATCTACGCAAGTATGTACAGCTTCCGGATGTTCGATAATATAGTCTGAAAGAATTCCTGTCGCATCCGCATTGATTTCATCCAGCAAATTATCCTTAGCAAACACTCCTGCCGCCAAATCATTACTCTCTTCATTCAAGGCACGTTTTGCCAGTTCCAGCATCGACAACACCTCTGCCTGCATCTCTGCCAGGCGGAGACGAGACAACAGCTCTGCATCCAATACCGGTTCTTTGCAACGAAGTACAAAACGGGCGATCCCTTCCGCAAAGTCACCCAAACGTTCCAAGTTCGTATTGATTTTCAACATAGCCAACACAAAACGAAGATCAATCGCCACCGGATTATACAATGCGATAATATCTTCCACATCACTATCTATCTTCAATTCAAAAGCATTCACCCTGCGTTCGCGAACCATCACCTGTTGAGCCAGCTCCTTGTCAAGGGTCAACACAGCCTCTCCGGCACGGTCAAGCTGGTTGTACACCAAGGTCCACATTTCATCAATTTCCTTCTTCAATAGGATGAGTTCCGATTCTATAAACTTTACCATAGTCTATTATATATAAATGATTAATATTCTATCAATTGGGTTCCAGATACCCGGATTACCCAAAACGTCCCGTTATGTAATTCTGGGTAGCCTCTTTCTCCGGATTGGTGAATATCTTTTTCGTCTGATCGAACTCCACCATTTCTCCCATATAGAAAAACGCCGTCTTATCACTGACACGGGCCGCCTGCTGCATATTATGCGTAACGATTACAATCGTATAATCCTTCTTCAGTTCATGAATCAACTCCTCCACTTTCGCCGTAGAAATAGGATCGAGCGCAGACGCAGGTTCATCCATCAGCAATACCGAAGGAGAGACAGCCATCGCACGGGCGATACAAAGACGCTGCTGCTGTCCGCCGGACAGTGCATAAGCCGATTCCTTCAACTTATCTTTCACCTCATCCCAAAGAGCCGCTCCTTTCAATGTTTCCTCCACACGCTGGCGAATGAAAGCATTATCTTTTATTCCGTTCACACGAAGTCCGTAAGCCACATTCTCGAATATGCTTTTCGGGAAAGGATTGGGACGCTGGAACACCATTCCCACATTCTTGCGGAGTTCGTCCACTTCCACGCCTTTCGCATAGATATTATGTCCGTCGATACGGATTTCTCCCTCCAGACGGGTAGCAGGAATCAAATCATTCATCCGATTGAAAAGCCGGAGAAAAGTAGATTTGCCACAACCGGACGGTCCGATAAAAGCAACAACCGATTTTTCCTCAATCTGCATGCTGATGCCCTTCAATGCATGAAAGTCCCCATACCAGAAGTTCACATCACGCGCATCTATTTTCACTGTATCCATATACTAATTTAGTTCGTTTTTACTCTTTTCTCAAAATACTTTCTCAAGGCATTAGCCAGCAGATTCACCAACAGGATAATCATAATCAATACCAATGCCGTGCCATAAGCCAGCGGCAGTTGTGCCTCCATATCCGTTCCACTGGTGGAAATCACATACAAATGGTAAGGCAAGGCCATACACTGATCCAAAATACCGGTAGGAAGTTGCGGCAGGAAGTATGCGGCACAAGTAAACAGAATCGGCGCCGTCTCTCCCGAAACACGTCCCAAGGCGAGAATCAACCCAGTGATAATGTTCGGCATACCCATCGGCAGAATAACGTGCCATATCGTCTGCAACTTCGTCGCTCCCAATGCCCGGCTACCTTCACGCATACTGTCGGGAATGGCTTTCAAGGCTTCCTCCGTTGTCCGGATGACCAAAGGTACGCAAAGCAAACCTAATGTCAAAGAGCCTGCCAGAATACTATCACCAAACCCCATATAATTGACAAACAGCGCCATACCGAACAATCCGAATACGATGGAAGGAATACCGCTCAAGTTATTGGTCATCACCCGGATAAAGCGTACCAACCTGCCTTTCGGCGCATACTCATTCATATAAATCCCACTCATCACCCCTATCGGAAATGCAAACAGCGCACTTCCCACCATCAGGTAGAAGGTACCGACAATAGCCGGCCAGATACCGCCACCTGTCATTCCGTCCGTAGGAGCCGAAGTGATAAAATCCCAACTGATAGCACCGATTCCCTTATAGATGATAAATCCCAGAATCGCAAACAATATCAATACAATGCAAAGACTCAACAACCGGAAAATCCCGAAAGCAAATTTCTGCGAACGGTGTTTAGCTTTATTATTACTCCGTATTTCCATCTTATTTACTACGTTTTAATCCTTTAGAAGAAATATATTCCACACTAAAGTTGATAATCAATGTAATGAAGAACAGTACGACACCCAACAGGAACAATGCCTGATAGTGCGGACCACCTGCAGGAGCCTCTCCCAGTTCGGCGGCAATCGTAGCCGGAATGGTACGTAAAGGCTCAAGAATAGTTGTCGGAATCACAGCCGCATTACCGGTCACCATCAATACCGCCATCGTCTCTCCGATAGCACGTCCGATGCCAAGTACCACGCCGGATGTAATACCCGAAATAGAATAAGGAATTACTACCTTATATATAGTCTGCCATTGAGAAGCCCCCAACGCCAGACTCGCTTCCCGCATTGCACGCGGACAGTTACGCATCGCATCTTCCGTCACCGTTATGATGGTGGGCAATGCCATAATGGCCAGTACGATACTCCCTGCCAGGCCGCTCTCTCCCACCGGAAGATTAAACAACTTCTGAATCAACGGAACGATGACAATCAACCCGAAAAAGCCATAGACCACGGAAGGAATACCGCTCAACAGTTCGATAATCGGTTTCAGCCAGTTCCGCACTTTCGGGTTTGCCACTTCAGACATATAGATAGAAACCGAAAGCCCGAACGGCAAAGCAAAAAGAATGGCGAACAGACTCACCCACAACGTACCGGTAATCAACGGCAGGAAGCCGAATTGAGCTGCCGGAGTGGCCGTAGGAAACCATTCGGCACCCGCAAATACATCTTTCACGGAAATGGTGTTATCCTCTATGAAATGCACCGCGTCCGGATGAACAATAAACTTCTGCGGAACAAAAGCTACGATACCCAGTGTTTTCTCTACCAGTTCCGTAATCTTGTCGCCTGCATATTCATAAGCAGGCCCCAGCTCCTCCTCCGTATAATACTGCGTTATATCCTCCAAACGAAAAACCCGGATAGGGAGATCTTCCCCACCGAGTTCCTTCCAGTTTGTGATCTCCTCATCAAAAACATTTTTTATCTGTGCAGGGCTCAACACACTAACTTTGTTGCTCTTATTCAGCGCCAACACATATCCCTCTTCAATCACCTTACTCTTGAACAGCCCGAAAGCTTCCGTGAAAAGGAAGAGTACAATCAGCAGAATAGTAATACTTGTCACGAAACCGCTACAAGTCAACATTCCTTCTATAATCCTTTCAAATACCTTTTTCATACCTACTATGATTTCTGATGCAAAGAAAGCGTCTCTTTATTAAGGAGGTGTGACTAACGTTTGAAGGAAATGTTTCAATCATGTTACGTTTGTGTTACAAGTATCATTTCCATTCCGGATGAAATGGAAATGTAATATTCGATTGCTTAATTTGCAAAGTCAATAAAAAGAAGAAATATGAAAGTGAGAAGAAACTTATTAATCGCCCTTTCCTTACTCTCGCTCGGTGCCAACGCACAACGTATAAAAGGTAGCGACACGGTACTGCCTGTCGCACAACAGACAGCAGAGCGGTTTATGAACCAGCATCCGAATGCCCGTGTCACTGTAACCGGTGGCGGAACCGGTGTGGGTATCTCCGCTTTAATGGATAATACAACGGACATTGCAATGGCTTCCCGCCCAATCAAGTTCAGCGAGAAGATGAAAATTAAAGCGGCAGGAGAAGAAGTAAACGAAGTGATTGTTGCCTACGACGCCCTCGCCGTGGTGGTGCATCCCTCTAATCCGGTGAAACAGCTGACCCGCCAACAACTGGAGGATATTTTCCGGGGGAAGATAACCAACTGGAAACAGGTAGGCGGAGACAACCGAAAAATAGTAGTCTACTCGCGTGAAACATCGTCCGGTACTTACGAATTTTTCAAAGAGAGCGTACTGAAAAATAAAAACTACATGGCAAGCAGCCTTTCCATGCCGGCAACAGGTGCTATTATCCAGTCTGTCAGCCAGACCAAAGGAGCCATCGGATATGTAGGACTGGCCTACGTGTCTCCCCGTGTCAAAACGCTTTCCGTGTCTTATGACGGAAGCCACTACGCCACCCCTACGGTAGAGAATGCCACCAACAAAACCTACCCTATCGTCCGGCCGCTTTACTACTATTACAATGTAAAAAATAAGGAACAAGTTAGCCCCCTGATTCAGTTTATTCTTTCATCCGACGGACAGGACATTATAAAAAAGAGCGGTTATATTCCGGTTAAATAAAAAAAATGTCCTACTTTTGTAGCCTAAATACAGATAACATTAACCGTTATGACAGATATTAAAAACGAAGAAGCAGGCGAAAAGAAAAGCTTGAACTTTATTGAACAGGCAGTAGAGAAAGACTTGAAAGAAGGTAAAAATGGTGGAAAAGTGCAGACGCGTTTCCCGCCCGAGCCCAACGGCTATCTTCACATCGGCCATGCCAAAGCTATTTGCCTTGATTTCGGCATCGCAGAAAAACACGGCGGTGTATGTAACCTTCGTTTCGACGACACTAACCCTACCAAGGAAGATGTGGAATATGTAGAAGCTATCAAAGAAGATATCCAATGGCTAGGCTACCAGTGGGGAAACGAATACTACGCTTCCGACTACTTCCAACAATTATGGGACTTCGCTATCCGCCTGATTCAGGAGGGAAAAGCATATATCGACGAACAGAGTTCGGAACTGATTGCACAGCAGAAAGGTACTCCTACCCAACCGGGTGTGGAAAGCCCTTACCGGAACCGTCCTATCGAAGAGAGCCTCGAACTTTTTAAGAAAATGAATAGCGGCGAGATCGAAGAAGGCGCCATGGTGCTCCGTGCCAAGATTGACATGGCTAATCCGAATATGCACTTCCGCGATCCGATTATTTACCGTGTAGTGAAACACCCGCACCACCGTACGGGTACTACCTGGAAAGCTTATCCGATGTATGACTTCGCCCACGGACAGAGTGACTTCTTCGAAGGAGTGACTCATTCTCTGTGCACACTTGAATTTGTGGTACACCGTCCGCTTTACGACCTCTTCATCGATTGGTTGAAAGAAGGAAAAGACCTGAACGACAACCGTCCCCGTCAGACTGAATTCAACAAACTGAACCTAAGTTACACCCTGATGAGCAAACGTAACCTGCTCACACTGGTGAAAGAAGGATTGGTAAACGGATGGGACGACCCTCGTATGCCGACGATCTGCGGTTTCCGCCGTCGCGGTTATTCACCGAAGTCCATTCATAAGTTTATCGATAAAATCGGATATACCACTTACGATGCCCTGAACGACATCGCCCTGTTGGAAAGCTCTGTCCGGGATGATTTGAACAGCCGTGCTACCCGTATATCTGCAGTAATCAACCCGGTTAAATTGATTATCACCAACTATCCGGAAGGACAGGTTGAAGAACTGGAAGCAATCAACAATCCGGAAGATCCGGAAGCAGGAAGTCACCTGATCGAGTTCAGCCGCGAATTGTGGATGGAGCGCGAAGACTTCATGGAAGACGCTCCCAAGAAATATTTCCGCATGACACCGGGGCAAGAAGTACGTCTCAAAAATGCTTATATCGTGAAATGTACCGGTTGCAAGAAAGACGAAAACGGTGTTATCACAGAAGTATATTGCGAATATGACGCAAATACCCGCAGCGGCATGCCGGATGCGAACCGCAAGGTGAAAGGTACGCTCCACTGGGTAAGCTGCAACCACTGCCTGCAAGCAGAAGTACGTTTGTACGACCGTTTGTGGAAAGTGGAAAATCCACGTGACGAACTGGCCGCCATCCGCGAAGCAAAAAAATGCGAAGCACTGGAAGCCATGAAAGAAATCATTAATCCGGATTCATTGAAAGTTCTGCCCAACTGCTACATAGAGAAGTTCGCAGCTACCCTGCCTCCACTCTCCTATCTGCAGTTCCAACGGATCGGTTACTTTAATATTGACAAAGAATCAACCCCGGATAAACTAATCTTCAACCGTACAGTAGGGTTGAAAGACACATGGGGTAAGATTAATAAATAACTAAGCTTTCAAGCTTAACTTTACAATGGGGCTGTGTCAAAAGGATCATCATCTGAACTTTTGCAACAGCCCCATCTTAGCAATTAAAAATCTAAAAGTAAAATGGGTAGAAAAAATTCGCCATCAGCAAAAAAGGAACTAGTCACACTAATCACAAACTACGAAGAAGCAAAAGCAGAAAACCGACAACTTTATCTGGATGCTGACCAATTGGCCGGCATCGCCGACTGGTATGCCTCCGAGCGAAAATTTGAAGAAGCACAAGAAGTAATCACTTATGGACTTAAAATACATCCGAGAAACACAGATTTGCTTATAGAACAAGCATATCTTTACCTGGATACCCAAAAGCTGCAAAAAGCAAAAAAAGTAGCGGATTCGATTACCGAAGAATTTGATTCCGAAGTGAAACTGCTGAAAGCCGAACTATTGCTGAATGGAGGAAAACTGGAGGAAGCTCAATGGCTGTTAAGCACAATAGCGGATGCCGACGAGCTGGAAACAATCATTGATGTTGTATTTCTCTATCTGGACATGGGATACCCGGACGCAGCCAAAGAATGGCTCGACAGAGGTAAATCCCGTTATACCGAAGATGAAGAATACATGGCTCTCACAGCCGATTATCTGGCATCGACCCATCAGGTAGAATCAGCCATCATCTATTACAATAAACTCATTGACAAATCTCCATTCAACCCTTCCTACTGGATGGGACTGGTGAAATGTTACTTTGTCCAGGAACAAATAGACAAAGCCATCGAAGCCTGTGATTTCGCATTGGCAGCCGACGATCAGTACGGGGAAGCTTATGCCTACAAGGCACATTGTTTCTTCTATCTGAACAATTCGGATGATGCCATCGAGAATTACCAAAAGGCGATTGAGCTCAAAGCCATTCCCCCCGAACTGGGTTACATGTTTATGGGAATATCCTACGGTAATAAAGAAGAATGGCAAAAAGCCGATGACTATTACGACAAAGTGATCGAACGTTTTGAAGAAGACGGAGACAAGCAGTCTATTTTATTGATAGACACCTATACCAGCAAAGCATTCGCCCTCTCTCACCTGGAAAGGTATGAAGAGGCGCATGAGTTATGCGAGAAAGCCAAAGAGATAAACCCGAACGAGGGATTGATTTATCTGACAGAAGGAAAACTATACCTGGCAGAGGAACTGGAAGACGAAGCTGCCATCTCTTTCGAAAAAGCGATAGAGATCAATCCGAACATAGAAATGTGGTATATGATTGCCTCTGCTTATTCGGAAAGTGACTATCTGATCGAAGCGAAAGAATACTTTGAAAAAGTGTACCAGATAAATCCGAAATACGAAGATGTGACGGAGAAATTGAGTGTTCTTTGCCTCATGCACGGTGAAATCGACAACTTCTTTAAATATAACAAGGAATGTGAACATCCACTGGAAGAAGACATGATCCTGGATCTGTTGAACAGTCCCGAACACAGAGAAGAAGACGAAAGAACTCTCAAAGAAGTGTGGGAACGCATGAAAAAAGAGAATAAGAAAAAAACAAAAGGAAAAAAATAAATCAATTTATAAATTCTATCCTCAAAAAACATGGAATCAGTAGCAGAACTTCTTAAATGGGTATTAGAAAACTTGAACTATTGGGTAGTCACTATTTTTATGGCTATCGAAAGCTCTTTTATTCCCTTCCCCTCGGAAGCCGTAGTACCCCCTGCCGCATGGAAAGCTATGGCAGACGACAGTATGAATATCTTTCTCGTTGTCCTATTTGCAACTATAGGAGCAGATATCGGTGCATTAGTTAATTATTACCTGGCACGTTGGTTGGGTCGTCCTATTATCTATAAATTCGCTAACAGCCGTTTAGGGCACATGTGCCTTATTGACGAAGAGAAAATACACCATGCAGAAGAATATTTCAGAAAGCACGGTGCAGCCTCTACTTTCTTTGGCCGTCTTATTCCGGCTGTACGCCAACTTATCAGTATTCCCGCAGGGTTAGCCGGCATGAAAATAGGTCCTTTCCTGCTTTATACAACTCTCGGCGCTGCTATATGGAACAGCATATTAGCTTTGCTCGGATACCTGATTTACCGTTTTACAGACCTCAAAACGACTAACGATGTCTATGTAATGGCCACCGAATACAGTCACGAAATCGGCTATGCCATTATAGCAGTGGTGGTAATTGTAATCGTTTTTTTGGCTTATAAAGGGCTGAAAAAAAGAAAATAAGTAGTAAAATACTCATTGCAAAGCCACAGAGGACGCAGAGAACACAAAGCAAGAACATAGAGTTACCGGGGCATCCATTATTGTAAATCGGCTATTACCCGTTAAATTCTTACTTCTTTGTGTATTCTACGTCCTCTGTGGTTTATTTTTTGTGGTAGATAAGAGCTAATTAGAAATTAAACTGAACTCCTACTCCCAATATCTCTTTAAATTGCACACGAGCACCTTTTGTACCATCCTTTTGCACGATTTTCACATCATCGTCATACATCAGGTTAGTAGTAAGTGTGGTTGAGAACCATTTATTGATAATCATATTTACTTGTACTTCCCAGTTCACATCTATATTCAGCGGCTTATGCAGATAATCGGAATATAGATCCAAACGTGAATATACCGTCATATTTTTCAAGAATTCATATTTGGCTTCTCCTTTCAAGTTAGCACCGAAGCTGGATAATAGATGTTTGCCCGGATCCACTCCATAAGCTCCTTCGTCAGAGAGACGGTCATTGAGTACAAATGTTCCGCGCCACGCAGCAGGAGACAATACAACGGTAAATATCTTACCCGGATCATACGTAAAGCCCAAACCGGTAGTCAAATAGGCAGGAGCCATAAATTCGGAGATAGCAATGTCTTTATTGACGGAGTAGTCATATCCTGGAGAAAACTGTGTCTGGAAAGTGGCGAACGCACTGGCATACCAACTTTTGGCAATAGCATAGCCATAATTCGTATTCAAATAGATTTTATCATTTGCTTTCCTGGTTCCGTCGTCACCGGTCTTATTTAATCCATAAGCCAGTTCGATACGATTATTCCACAGATGTTTTCCTTTCTTATAATTAATCTGATAAGTGCCCTGCAAGTCAAAGGCAACGGAGTTATCACCTCCGGCAGCCCAATTAGTGAGGCTCACTTGCGTTAGTTTCAGTCCGGCAAATCCTTCTTTTGTCCAGGGAGAAATTTGTGTACTATCGGCAGTTTGGGCCGACAAGGTTCCAACGCCCATACATAACAGGGCGATGAATAGAGTTTTCATTTTGTTCATGATAGTTGAGGTTTAGTGTAGAAAAAACACAACCTAACAAGAACGGAGCCTTGGCAGTTTACCAAGCCTTTTTACCAGTTCCCATTAGGTCAAAATCTTTAAGATAAGTAGCAGGCTTAAGTATTAAGTATTAGCCATATTCGTTTATTAGCTGCAACTAATAGTTAATACCTAATACTTAATACTCCATATTCTATATTACTTTACAGCAGCTAAGGCTTTGTCATAATCAGGCTCCTGGGTGATTTCAGGAACAAGTTCCGTATATGCAATTTTGCCATCTTTGCCAATCACAACTACCGCACGCGCCAAAAGTCCTGCTAACGGACCATCTGCCATACGCACTCCGTAACTTTCGTCGAAATCAGAGAAGCGGAAATCAGACAATGGAATTACATTTTCAATACCTTCTGTCGTACAGAAACGGCCGTGTGCAAAAGGAAGATCCTTAGAAATAGCCAATACTACCGTATCTTTCAATCCGGCAGCCATTTTATTAAACTTACGTACAGAAGTTGCACATACGCTGGTATCCAGACTAGGGAAAATATTTAAAATCACATTTTTACCATTTAAATCTTTCAGAGAGAAAGAAGATAAATCTGTTTTTACCAGCTCGAAGTCAGGAGCTACCTTACCTACTTGTATAAATTCACCGATCAGTTTCACCGGTTGTCCTTTGAAATTTGTTGTTGCCATAATGCATGTATATTTAAAATTTACTTTATATAGGAAACAACTATTCCCCCAAATATGTTCACGGAAAACCTTTTCTAAATTCAATTTGTTATTCCTCAACGAAATCACTCTAGTGTTCAATTTAAAATATAAAATGTATGGAAACTGTATTCAATGAGATTCAACATTCAGTAAAAAATTGGTGGACTTCTCTTCTTTTGGGAATCGTGTATATCATTGTAGCCCTTTGGCTCATGTTCTCACCCGTAAGCACCTATGTAGCTCTAAGTATCATTTTCAGTGTATCGATGCTGATAAGCGGTATTCTGGAAATCATCTTCGCTCTTAGCAACCGGAAAGGTGTCCCGAGCTGGGGGTGGTATATCGTAGGAGGACTCATCGACCTCGTTCTGGGTATTTACCTGATTGCCTATCCGATGGTCAGCATGGAAGTTATCCCTTTCATCATAGCCTTCTGGCTTATGTTCCGAGGGTTCTCCTCCACCGGCTATTCCATCGACCTGAAACGTTACGGAACCCGCGACTGGGGCTGGTACATGGCTTTCGGTATTCTTGCCATCCTGTGCTCTCTTTTAATATTATGGCAACCCGCCATAGGAGCGCTCTACGCAGTGTATATGATTTCTTTTGCTTTCCTCATCATCGGACTTTTCCGTGTCATGCTTTCATTTGAATTAAAGAATCTGCATAAAAGAAAATAAAAAGCTTTCGGCACTTACTTTGGGATTTTGTTTATCTTTGTAGGCAATTTACATAAATCAATTAATTAAAAAGGAAGAAAATTATGGCAATGCATACATGGTTTGAGTGCAAGATCCGTTATGAAAAAGTAATGGAAAACGGAATGCAGAAGAAAGTAACTGAACCTTATCTTGTTGACGCACTCAGTTTTACAGAAGCAGAAGCACGGATTATTGAAGAAATGACTCCGTTTATCTCCGGAGAATTTACCGTTTCGGATATTAAACGTGCCAACTATAGCGAACTTTTCCCTAGCGACGAAGAAAGTGCCGACCGCTGGTTCAAATGCAAACTTATTTTCATCACTCTGGATGAAAAAAGCGGTGCTGAAAAAAAGACTTCCACCCAAGTACTGGTACAAGCTGCCGACTTGCGCGACGCAGTCAAGAAGCTGGATGAAGGAATGAAAGGAACCATGGCAGATTATCAGATCGGTATGGTATCCGAGACTCCGCTCATGGATGTATATCCTTACAGCGCCGAACCGAATGACAAACCGGAGTTTGATCCATCAAAAGCATAAGTAACAATGAGTATTGCTGACAATTTAAAGCAAGTGCTGGCCGAACTCCCTCAAGGAGTCCGGCTGGTTGCTGTCTCAAAATTCCATCCCAATGAAGCGATAGAAGAAGCATATCAGGCGGGACAGCGTATTTTTGGAGAAAGCAAAGTGCAGGAAATGACAGCTAAATACGAAAGTTTGCCCAAAGACATTGAATGGCATTTCATCGGACACCTGCAGACGAACAAAATCAAATACATGATACCATACGTAGCGATGATTCATGGAATTGATAGTTATAAACTGCTGGCCGAAGTCAACAAACAAGCTGTCAAAGCGGGACGTACAGTGAACTGCCTATTGCAGATTCACGTTGCGCAGGAAGAAACCAAATTTGGTTTCAGTCCCGAAGAATGTAAGGAGATGTTGAATGCCGGAGAATGGAAAGAGCTGACTCATGTACGCATCTGCGGATTAATGGGGATGGCCAGCAACACCGATTGCATTGAACAAATCAACCGGGAATTTGGTTTACTAAATAGGCTCTTTAACGAGATAAAAACAACTTGGTTCATCCACTCCGATACTTTCTGCGAGCTGTCGATGGGAATGTCACATGACTACCACGAAGCCATTGCCGCAGGAAGTACGTTGGTACGGGTAGGAAGCAAGATTTTCGGAGAACGAATTTATTAATCAGGAGTAAAAAACATATTGCTATGACCGATTTAAAAACTACTTTCGCAGGGCTTTCCCTTAGAAACCCTATCATTATCAGTAGCTCGGGGCTGACCAACAGTGCCGGCAAAAACAAAAAATTGGCCGAAGATGGTGCCGGTGCAATTGTTCTGAAATCACTGTTTGAGGAACAGATCATGCTGGAAGCAGACCAACTGAAAGATCCGGCTTTCTATCCGGAAGCCAGTGACTATCTGGAAGAATATATCCGTGAGCACAAGCTATCCGAATACCTGACTTTAATAAAAGAAAGTAAGAAGGTATGCCCCATTCCTATCATTGCCAGCATCAACTGCTACACTGATTCCGAATGGATTGACTTTGCAAAGATGATTGAAGAAGCCGGTGCCGACGCATTGGAAATCAATATCCTTGCCCTGCAATCGGAAGTGCAATATACATACGGTTCATTCGAACAACGCCACATCGATATTCTCCGCCACATTAAAAAAACAATCAAGATACCTGTAATCATGAAACTGGGTGATAACCTGACAAATCCTGTGGCATTAATCGATCAGTTGTATGCCAACGGTGCAGCAGCAGTTGTTCTCTTCAACCGTTTCTATCAGCCGGACATCAATATCGAAAAGATGGAGCATATTTCAGGCGAAATATTCAGCAATGCTTCCGACCTCGCCATTCCGCTTCGTTGGATCGGAATTGCGTCTGCAGTAGTAGACAAGATCGACTATGCAGCTTCCGGTGGTGTTGCCAATGCAGAATCAGTAGTGAAAGCTATCCTTGCCGGTGCTTCGGCTGTAGAAGTTTGTAGCGCAGTCTATCTAAATACAAATGCATTCATCGGAGAAGCCAACCGCTTCCTCTCTGCATGGATGGAACGCAAAGGGTTCAGGAATATAGCTCAATTCAAAGGCAAACTGAATATTAAGGATGTTCAGGGTGTTAATACATTCGAACGTACACAGTTCCTGAAATATTTCGGAAAGAAAGAATAAGGAAAAAGTATACTAAATCAATAAAGAAAACGGTGAACAAATTGTGCTATTTGCAACAGGATGTTCACCGTTTACTTTTTTAATCACTTATTAATTTATCTCGCTTAGCAGAGAAATCTGTTATAACAGGTTGCTTGCCAGTTCACTCAATTCACTTCGTTCACCTTTCAGCAAATTGACGTGTGCAAAGATATTCTGGTCTTTCATACGATCAATCATATATACCAAGCCATTGGACTGACTATCCAGATAAGGTTGGTCAATCTGCTGGATATCTCCCGTAAATACCATCTTCGTACCTTCTCCTGCACGGGTGATGATTGTCTTTATTTCATTCGGGGTCAGATTCTGCGCTTCGTCAATGATGCAATACATTTCGCTCAAACTACGACCACGGATAAATGCCAGAGCTTCAATCACCAGCTGCTCGCTTTTCTGCATATCTTCTATGCGCTTCACTTCGGTAGAGTTTGTAGCAAACTGACGTTTTATGACGTTCAGGTTATCAAACAACGGCTGCATATAAGGAGCTACTTTTTCCTGTGCGTCTCCCGGAAGGAAACCGATATCCTTATTGGAAAGCGCCACAACGGGACGTGCCAGCAAAATCTGTTTGTAATCCGTCAGCTTGCCCAAAGCAGCAGCCAAAGCCAGCAAAGTCTTACCTGTTCCCGCTTTTCCTGTCAGAGCCACCAGTTTGATGTTCGGGTCATTCAGAATCTCAAAAGCAAAACTCTGTTCCGCATTCCGTGGTTCGATTCCATAATTCTTACCCTTCATCACACGGATAATAGAATGGGTAAAAGGATTGTAGCGTGCCAATACACTATTCCGGTCACTCTTCAATACAAAACATTCATTGGGATGAATCAAATCCTTAAAGTCAAATTCACTCAAGTCAATGCCTTCCTTTGAAGAATAAATACGGTCGATCAATGCCGGATCTACATTTTCAAAAATCTCATTAGATTTCTCGAACACATCTACATTTACCACCTTATCCGTAATATAATCTTCGCAAAGCAGACCGATTGAACGGGCTTTCATGCGCAGATTCACATCTTTGGTCACTAAGATAGATTTCATTTTCGGATACTTGTCGGTCAGGTATTCGGTTGCCGCCAAAATCAAATGATCGGGTTTCTTTATAGGAAACGATTCCCACACTTTGGCAGCCGGCACATTGCTTGTCACGACAAACAGACGTCCCAATCCTTCGCCAAGCTTCACTCCGTCGGAGAAAAGCTCGTCGCTTGTCAGCACATCCAATTCGCGCACGAACTCACGAGCATTGAAATTTATCTGCTCGTTTCCTTTTTTGAACTTATCCAGTTCTTCGAGTACAACAAGAGGGAGGTAAATATCATTTTCCTGAAAATTCTTCAAGCAATTGTAGTCGTGAAGAATAACATTTGTGTCTAGCACAAAATTTTTCTTAGTTCCCATGATTTCTTAGATTTAAATGTTGATATTTGCAATCTCATTCGCCAATCCCCCATTTATAGTCAGATTGACGGTTCTAAAGATAAACAAATTAGTGGGCAATAAAGATTGCCCGACGTTAAATATTATAAAACATGGACTATCAGAACACTTTAAAGTACTTATATGAGAGTGCGCCAATGTTTCAACAAATAGGAGGCAAAGCATATAAGCCGGGTTTAGAGACCACACACAAATTGGACGAACATTTTGGGCATCCTCATCAACAATTCAAGACGATACATATCGCCGGAACCAATGGAAAAGGATCCTGTTCACATACCATCGCAGCCGTATTGCAGTGCGCCGGTTACCGGGTAGGACTATTCACCTCCCCTCATTTAATCGACTTCCGCGAACGTATCCGTATCAACGGTGAGATGATACCGGAAGAGTATGTAGTCAATTTCGTAGAAGAGCATCGCTCTTTCTTCGAGCCGCTGCACCCTTCATTCTTCGAACTGACCACCGCTATGGCATTCCGTTATTTTGCCGACCAGAAAGTAGATGTAGCAGTTATCGAAGTAGGCATGGGCGGAAGATTGGACTGTACGAATATCATCCATCCGGATTTGTGTGTTATCACCAACATAGGCCTCGACCACACCCAATATCTGGGTGACACGCTGACGAAGATTGCCAAAGAGAAAGCCGGAATTATCAAAGAAGGAGTTCCGGTCGTTATCGGCAGAGCCCAAGGGGCAGTGAAACGTGTATTTACCATGAAAGCTAAAGAAAAGAATGCGCCTATCGAATATGCCCGTGAAAATGCCCGGTACTGGGACATGGAAATAGTTCCTTATTCGAAATTGCAAGAAATAAGACCGATGATGGACAACACAATTCAGAGCATGCACGAAATGATCGAAGCAATGGACGAACAATCAGAAGAAGAGGCAAACCAGATGCGGCAAGCATTACTCATGTTAGACCTGTCAGACAGTCTACGTACGCTAGACCAGATACTCGACAAAAGAAAAGATGCTATCAAAATCCACAATGAGATGTTTCCTTTCGGACTTTTCACAGAGTTGAGCGGAGCTTACCAATTCGAAAATATGTTTACCATCCTAAAAGCCCTTGCGACACTGACCCGTCTGAACTACAACATCAGATCCCAGGACTATCGCGCAGGTCTTGCAAACGTATGTCAGCTCACCGGTCTGATGGGGCGTTGGCAGAAAGTACACAGCTATCCGGATATTATCTGTGACACGGGACATAATGTTGATGGAATCGAATATATCCATGTACAGCTCAATGCCATTCACAAAACCTTCGATCAGGAGATCCATATTGTATTCGGCATGGTCAATGACAAAGACATCCGGGGGGTTCTGCGAGCATTGCCGAAATATGCCACCTATTATTTTACCAAAGCAAGCGTTAAACGCGCGCTTCCGGAAAATGAACTACTGGCATTGGCAGAAGAAGCCGGATTGAAAGGTACCACCTACCCCACTGTTGTAGAAGCTGTACAGGCGGCAAAAAAGAACTGCCCCCCCAAAGATCTGATCTTTGTAGGAGGCAGCAGTTTCATTGTCGCAGATTTGTTAGCGAACCGCGATACACTCAATCTCTACTAACGCATCCTTTGGCAGAGCTTTTACGGCAACCGCCGAACGTGCCGGAAAGGCTCCGTCAAAATACGTGGCATACACACCGTTCATCCCTGCAAACAGGGACATATCCTGAAGAAAGACAGTGGTTTTGGCAATGTTTCCCATTGTCAATCCTGCTTCTTCAAGAATGTGTTTGATATTCTCCAACGACTGGCGAGCCTGTCCTTCTATCCCTTCAGCCATCTGTCCCGTAGCGGCATCAATAGGCAACTGACCGGACACAAATACCATACCATTGGCTTCTATCGCCTGACTATAAGGGCCGATAGCCCCCGGAGCTTTCTCACTGCAAATTACTTTTTTCATATATATTTCTTTTTTCTGTTTACCGAATTTCAAAGATAAAAATAAATTTCGAGTAAGATTGACAAATCTGTTTCTTTTTATTATCTTAGCAGCTGATGAGCAAGCATAATTACGACATATTCATAAGTTACCGTAAAAGATGTTCGGGCGACAAGCCTGAAATGCTACAACTGATGCTGGAAGAATCCGGATTCCGCAAAAGGGTGAGCTTTGATAAAGACAATTTAAACGGTCGGTTTGATGTTGAGTTGATTCGCCGTATTGATGAGTGCAAAGACTTCATTATGTTTATGGTGCCGGAGACGTTTACAACGATCCGCCCGCTCAATGAAGAAGCGGTCGAGACAGGCGAAAAAGCAACATGGGACATGGAAGAAGTGGCTTTCTACGAACGGATGGCATCCTTGACCTATGAAGAGTTTGAAACGGAAATTAAGCAGATCAGCCATACCGGAGAAATCGATTTTGTCCGGATAGAATTAGGCCGTGCGTTACACCGCCGGAGTAGAAACCCCAAACAGATAAATATCATTCCGATTGCTCCGCAGGAAAGTGAAAGCTATGATTTCGCCACCCTGCAACTACCACCGGACATTAGCGGATTAAAAGATTTTCAAGCTGTATTTTACAGCAACTCACGAGTAGCCCGATTCAAAGATATAAAGGGTGACCTCCTGAAACAAATGTTATCAAAACCTTCTTATGTATCTGCCAAATGGCTTGTGATGACTTTCATTGCTCTATCATTAATAGTAGCAGGAAGCAAAACTTATACTTCCATCCAAAGAACGGCAGAACAAAAACTGGAATTCAAGGATTGCCGCACTTATGACGATTATAGTAGTTTCATAAAGAAACACCCGGACAGTTCTTTGAAATCTACATGCGACTCCATCCTGCATGAATTCAATGCACTCCGGAATGACGGACGCGCTTCCGTAAACAACACCGGAAACAGGGATATAAAAGACAGAGAGAAAGAATGGGTAGACGTAAAATGGAATCCCACAATCACACTGCCCCAGCTCCGCTCCCTGGTGGACATGATGAATAATATGCTGCTGATTCCGGCCAAAAACAAAGAATTCATCATGGGGAAAACTATGGGAAAAGGATATGACTCACCGCAGCACACCGTTGTATTAAGTTCCGATTATTATATGTGTAAATACGAAGTAACACGTTCGTTGTGGTATGCCATTATGAATGACTCCATTGTTACGGAAGAAGGCATGCTGCCTATGACACATATAACGTGGAATGATGCAGAGGCCTTCACCAAGAAACTGAACAAGCTCACCGGTTTACCTTTTTCCCTCCCTACGGAGGCGCAATGGGAGTATGCAGCCGCCGGAGGCGAAAGCTATCCTTATGCCGGTTCAGACAACATTCGTGATGTAGCCTACTATGCCTCCAATGCCAATGAACGCCTGCATCCCGTTGGCGAGAAACGCGAAAACGGATTCGATTTATACGACATGTCAGGCAACGCCGCCGAATGGTGTACAGACTGGATGAGCCGGTATGAAAATACACGGGTCACAGATCCCCAAGGTCCGGCAGAGAATCCCGGACACCATAAAAAGATAGTGAGAGGAGGCAGCTACCTGGCCAACGAACGTGATATGGACATTCGCCATCGTAGCGTACAGACTTACGATACATCAGAACCACATATCGGATTTCGTGTGGTACTTAATCCTATTCAATAACACTATGAATGCAGAATAAAAATGAGCAGGAAAACTATTTTCAGAGTATTCATCCTCCTGTTTTTTTCCATCGGAGGGCAAATGAGTGCCAATGCACAGACAACGACACCCTTTGAAACGGTGTTCGACGCCTGTAAGAAAGCATGTGAAGCATTGGACGGCGGCTTTGCCAGTGGCGAACAACTGCTGGCAGTAAGCAAAACGCTGCGTGATGCAGCCCCTATCCCATTAACCGTCAAACAAACCAAGGGCGATGTCTTGAGCCTGAAAGGACATCTGGTATTTGACTACGAATTCATTCAAGCCTGCGTTGATAATGAAACAATCTATGAAATTGCGGACAAGTATGCGGCAGAAGCGAGGATGAGAGGTGATAAGGACTCCGCCAACAAAGTAAGATTAGATACCAAAATGGTGGCTGCCGGTCAGACCTGTACTTTCGAGATTCCGAGCTGTTCGGGAACCTCGCAGATAGGCTGTGTGGCAGAGGTGAATCGCTCTTTCAGTTGGAAAATAAAGACAATCGGTTATCAATCGAAAAGTGAACGGGAATACAAATGTAATGACAGCGTCCGGAAAGGTCTTCCCTTCCGAAAAGAAAAGGTTAGCTCGGATGAACGATATAAAATCATCGTCTCGATCACCAATAAAAGCAAGAGAGACGGGAGCTTTGCCTTGATCTTATTTTAATCCACTAAAATCTCTATTATATGCGACAATTCATTCTATCTCTATTAGCCTGTCTATGTCTGACAGCCTACTCACAGACTACAAGCCAAGCCGACCTACTGGTTGAAGAAGCTCAAAAACTAGAAAGTAAACAAGATTACCCAACTGCCATTACCAAACTGAAACAAGCGGATGAATTATATGTCAAAACAGGAAAGACACAGAGTGCGGAACGCGCTACCTGCCTGCACATTCTCGGCCGTTGTTATCTGAATCTGGAACGTCCCGAAGGACTAACCTATACACAAATGGCAGCAGATATGCGCAAGACCATACTGGGCGAAACAAATATCAAATACATTTCCTCCCTGAACAACACAGGACTCTACTACCTGACTGTTGCAAAAGACTATCCTAAAGCAGCAGAAATTCATGGCAAGACATGGGAACTGTGCAGTCGCATTCAGCCCCGTCCTGAACAGGCATTCATGTTTCATATCAATCTCGCCCGCTGCTACATAGCTTTAGGAGAAATGGACAAAGCAAGTGCCATCGTAGAAGAGGAAATAGCCATCAGTAAAAAGATGTATGGCGAAAAGTCCCTTTCAGTTGCCCGTCAACTCCAGCAGATAGGTTCGTTGTACTACCTGTCGGGACGTAAAGATGTAGGAGTCACTTATTATGAGCAGGCCTTCAACATCTTTCCTGACGATTCAAAAGAATACGAGCAACTTCTCGATTGGATATCATCCATCTACGTGGAACTGAACAATCAGCCGAAAGTATTAGAATACATGAAATTGGTAGAAGCTCACAATAAAAAAGAATTGGAAAAGCCTTGCGACGAACCTGATTGCCTGACCGAGCGTGCCCAGTATTTTGCCAGCATAGGTAACAATGATAAGGCAAGGGCACATTTTCTGGATGCTTTAAAGAAATGCGATGTGAATACTGATAAGGAGATTGTTTTTAAAGTACGCCACAACTATGCGCAATTTCTTTCCGGAATACAAGATCACGCATCTGCCGGCGAATACTACGAACTGGCAGCAGACATCCTTCGCAACAATCCTGCCGAACAGGCTAAATTTGCATTGGAATCTTATCTGGGCGGACTCAATTATAGCATTGCCGCCAAGTATGAGGCCTCCAATCGTATGCTCAACCAGGCACTGTCGGTTTATGCACAGATGTTGCCGGACAAACTGGACAAATATGTAGACGCCTCCGTTGCATTGTGCCGTAACTACGGATTCACCAAGGAGTACGGAAAAGCCCTCGAAATACTCACAAAAGCCGAAAAACTGCTTCCGACGGGTGATAAGTCAGATAAGATGGGGGAAATTCTGCGTTCCAGAGGCAGTATCTTATACCGACAAAAACAATATGCAGAAGCAGCAGCAAACTACCAACAGGCTGCAGACATTTACAAAATTCTTCCCGGCAGTGATGTAAAATATCAGGATGCACTTAGCAGTCTGAATCGTTGCCACACCATGATGGGCAATGAGACAGCAGCCAGGCAGACAGAACAGGATGCCGAACGTCAACGAATGGCGGTTTTAAACAGGCTATTGAAAGAGAATCTTGAACAATTGGACGCTTATCGCCTGCAATGGGGAGAAGACGGTTTGATGTATGTCTCCGCATTAGGGACTATCGCTGACATCTACTATACCCAAGGACAGACCGACAAGGCATTAGCCTATATGGAACCTTTCCTCTCCAGCGAAACAACCGCGCTGCGTAATCTTTTCCGTCTCTCGAAAGCCGATGAACGCCTGGCATTCTGGAAGGATATCCGTTCCTCACTGGACAGTATTCCCCTCCGTGCAGCCAATATCGCCGCAACAGGTACACCTGAACAAAAACAACGTTTTGCCCGGTTAGGTTACGATGCATTATTGTTTTCAAAAGGTATTATGCTCAATTCGTCTATTGAACTGGAGTCTCTGATCCGCGCTTCGGGAGATAAATCCCTGCTCGACCAATACAACAAGGCTACCCTTATGGCGGAACAAATTTTATCCATGCAAAGTGAACTCCCGAATGCAACCAATCAGACGGAAGCACGGAAAAATATCATCCGCCAGAAAGAGGAGTATGAACAGCTGCAACTGGACTTGATGCGAAAATCTACTGATTTCGGCGACTATACCCGTTATCTTTCTGTCAAATGGCAGGACGTACAAAAGCATCTGCATGGAAACTCCATCGCCATAGAATTTGCTCTCATAGACGATGAACTACTAGCTCCGGACAAACACCTGGCCGCTTTCGTACTTCGTCCGGGCGACACGTCTCCCACCGCAATCAAGTTAATGAGTCAGAAATTGCTATCGAAAGAGATGCAATCGCCTACGGCTTTCACCACAACCGAAAACGGGGCACATTTCTGGAAAGCGCTGGATGAATATATCAGCAAAGCGGATACTATTTATTTTTCACCTGACGGGATACTTCATCAGTTACCTGTAGAATATCTTCCGTATGGAGCGGGTAACCTGCCGTTAGCATTCCAGAAAGCCGTCTATCGTTTATCGTCAACAAAAGAAATCGCACTCGACAAAGCTTCACTGAACTACTCATCAGCCGCACTTTTCGGAGGATTAGACTACGAAATGGCTTCAACCAAAGTTCGCAATATTGTTTCTACAGATCATAACTCCGGGAAATTCCGTAACGGACAGAATGGGTATCATGAGTTACCATATACGCTCAATGAAGTAAATAACGTAAATTCCCTATTGAAAGAAAAGAAGATTAAAACCAATCTATTCGTAGGTGAAAACGGAACGGAAAAGCAGTTCCGGGCACTCGACGGCAAAGCTGTTTCGTTGATTCACATAGCTACTCACGGAGACTATAAAGAATTGAAGCAACGTGAAGCCGATGATGCGATGAAGCATTGCTTCCTGATTATGTCCGGCGCCAATGCCACGGAAGAGAATAACGACGGACTGCTCCGTGCAGATGAAATCAGTACACTAAACCTCCGCGGTTGTCGTATGGTTGTTCTTTCTGCCTGCAACACCGGTCAAGGTACTCTTGGTGCGGATGGTCTTTTCGGTCTTCAACGAGGCTTTAAGAATGCAGGAGTACAAACCATCCTCATGACACTTTCAGCTGTTGACGACCAGGCCTCCATGCTTCTCATGACTAAATTCTATGAGAACATCATTTCAGGGTTATCCGAACGACAGGCTCTTATAAAAGCGCAACAGTACCTTCGTGAGAACGGATATGCAGACAGTAAATATTGGGCACCATTTATCTTGTTGGATGCAGGCAAATCGCCTATTCCTCATCCTTCGAAATCTTGAACCCTAGTTTCATAATCAGTTTCAAGGTTTCCACCGAAGAATTTCTGTCGTACACCTTTTCTTCTTCAGGTAATTCTTCATACGGAACCAGGCACGGATGCTGCTTCAACACATCATCCCGCTTTTTTCCATACGTCCAACCTTGTTCTATTCTGGTTTTCGACCAGACTTCATGAACATTCTTAGCCATCTCTTCTACCAAATATTCCAACTCCTTCGGGAGTTGGATATGTCCTGTATCCACCGGATTGGGAATATACTCTTTCATTTTATGATTCATTATTTATATATTAGCGGAACAATTTCCAATCTATCTTTTTACCACAATGACTGCAATAGATTTGGTCCATAAAAATAGACGCACCACATTCACAGACTTTGGCATCACCTTCATTCTTCAATTTTCTCATCAGCTCATTATGAAGAGCCGTATCGCCCTGTTTGATAATACTATACCCCAGCTTTTTCATCAGCTTGATCGTATCAAACGCCATACGTCGATCATATTCTTTTTCCGAATAAGGAAGCATGGAATAAGGCACCATGTCCGGAGTCTCTTTCTTCTCGTCATCCCTCTGCGGTCCATAAGTCCATCCCTCTTCCTGGCGCTGGTCGGCCCAGATTTCGTGCGCATTTTCAGCAATGGCTTCACGCAATTCAATCAAATCAGTGCTCAATTCAACATCTTCCAGATCAATAGGCCGCGGATTATAATCCAGATCAGGCACTTTCACTCTCGCAAGATACGCTTTTGCATCATTCCATGCCGCAATAAAGTGATCCTTGGGATAGGCCGTACTTTCCTCTCCTGTTGCAGGATCATAAAGCGTCACTTCCTCTTCATTTACGTCAAGCACTACTGCTGCATGATAAGCAATTTCCTCCTCGCTATTTTCCGGCAACCGGCAACTATTTACCACAACAATCGCATCATGTCCGGCCTTGAGGGCACGTATGACACTGTCAATACTGGAACCATAACTGCGCATCACAATCAATCCGCGTTGTTCGAGCAGGCGGCCTACACTATGCAAAGGAGTTCCCCTCTCCCTCAACCAACTGTTATTCCTGGCCTCCTCCGAGAGTTCATCCGAATTATATTCAATCTTTCTACGTTTCAAAATAAACTGCTCACACTGGAAATCACAAAGATTACCTTCCGATTTGGCTGCCATCTGCGCCATTGGCAGGAAGTCCGTTTCTTCATCATCAGCTCCCATCATGGCATCCAACTGTTGAGACAAGATAAATTCCTCTTGCAAACTTTCATCAGTCGCCAGATATTCAAGTACCAAAGCTGTTTCTTCAGCATTCGTCTTACCTTCTTCAAAAGCAGCCAACAATTCTTCGGTTATCATATTTTTATCTTTTGTTTTCATACTTCTTCTTATCATTCATAGCTAAGTGAGCCAATGCTGCCAGCGCACGCTTTTTAATATTGTACAGATTAGCAACAGTTATTCCCATAGATAATGCTAAAAATTCAGGTTCGACCTCTTTGAGTACTAATTCCCTGATGACCATCACATACCGCTTATTCGACATCAGATCGAACAAACGTTCCAAATCAATCTTTGCGGCTATTTTCGATTCAGAGTCGTCTATTTCTTCTTCATGATTCTGCTCATAAAGAGGCTCTTTACTCTCGTCTTCTATCATCTGTTCACGTTTTTTCCGGGAACAGAAAAAACGAATTGCCACAATCTTAATCCATGTTCCAATGGTGCTACGTCCCTCAAAATTACGAAGAACGGCAGCATCATTCTTCATTAGATGATAGTAGAGTTCGCTGATACATTCATCGTAATCAACCTGGTAATCAAATATCAGCTTAATTACATTGATAAACAACGGACGATATTTTATGTTGAAAAACCAATCGGTGATTTTTTCATCCCGATTGATTAATCCGTCGACTATTTCCTGATCTGTCATATAGTTAGTTCTTTTTCAATCTAAAACTTAGCTCAACCACACACTGGTCATAAGGGATGGTTTCCGGATATTTACTTCTTAAAATATCATTATCGACGATGCATTTATGCTTCTTCTGCTGAAAGTCTTTATCTCCGTCACACGTTACAAATCCTTGCAGTTCCATACATGCATTCCAACGCAAATGTTCGCACTTACTCAAATTATCAAATAATGTACTGGAAACAACGTCACAAACCTTAGAATAGTTCAATGTATGGGCATCACGCTGCGTCAGCTCAACCATCTCTTTCAATCTTTCCTTATTATCTTTGCCATCCTCTCCCATGGCCCCGGCTAAAAACTTTTTGGTATCGATATGCCATACATTAGCCCTATCCTGCTCTTCCTGATAAGCCAATTTAATTTGTGCATCCAAGCTATGCTTGTCCTGCAATGCCTCTCTACGCGCATTCCATTCTTCTTCCGCTGTTTGCTTCAGGCTTTCCTTCGCTTTCTTCTTCTCTTCAATTTCCTTCTCATTCGTTTCAGGCATTGCGTCAATCATAATTTTCTGATATGCATAATAAAATTCCTTTGCCAATACTTCAAGCACATCTGTCGATACCACATCGTACGAGAATATTTCTTCCTGCGCTCCAAAAGTTATGATTACATCCCGGGTATTGCCATAAATATTAAAATACTCTTTTATTTGCTTCAGCTGAATGGTGTTGCAACTTCCATTGACGCGCAGATAAATCCTAAAATCATTGAAACAATCCTTTCTATATCGATAGGCATATTCGTAGAGATCAATCGCCAATGCCATCCCTTCATTATCATTTCCTATAGCAATTACAACATAGTTTAGATCATGAATGATTTCAGAAAATTTTTCCCAAAAACGTTCGGAATGGATAGACATTTCTTCACACCATTCCAACTCATTTTTCCTCTCCTTCAAGGCAGGTGCTTTCATTAAAAAATCACCTTTCAATTCATCCATATGTTCATCAACCACATATATTTTTTGAGGGTTCCTATTGCCATTTACATCGATCAATGCCCCAAACTCATATAGAAAACGAAATGCATCACGTCCTGTTTCTCCAAAGCCAATAATCATCGACGTAAAAGGTTTCTTTACACAAGCCTTCGATGTATCGACATCTACAAAATTCACGGGGTGATTCCTCACATTCTTTTTTAATTGCAATACAGCAAGATTAGACGAGTCGATGATATGAATCTGATGTTTCAACCCATCACATATTTCCAACTTCTGGTTCTGGTTGTTCTTACGCGCATGGCAATAAATCTGAACCTGATTATGGACTCTATCTTCTTTACATTTCGCTATTTCCTTAAAAACAGACACCGCCTCCAGATTCAGTTCTTCATTGGGAGACAAGAAATAGAAAGTTGCCTGCGGGTACTTCTTGATTAGGTTTCCCAATCTCCTCAATCCGAGATATTTGTATAAATCAAATTCCGATTTGACTTTATCTATAACCCGGCCTGTGATTCCAAATTTAGAGTTAACCAGTATGCCGTCAAGCTCTTCTATCTTTTCTATAAATTTTTCAGTTCCGTCATGAGACGAATTAAAGAAATGACTGAATGTGAACCGGCCATGAGAACTGCTTTCATTAGCAGAAAGCAACCTCACGAAAATGAACTTACAATTCTCCCATCCTTCTTCATTCTTCCCCTTGGGCTCTGCCGCTTTTTTTCTTATGCTGTTAGCCAGCAATATCGCATTATCATTGACACCCCAGAAAATAAACAGCCGGCATTTCTTCTTTCTTGAAAGATTCGCCATACATAACCGCACCCATGAGATAAATCTGAATCCTAACAGTTTGATGATAAAAACCGCACTCACTATAACGGCCAGGAAATGTATCACAGAAAATATCGTCATGTAGAAAGGATCATGATGCAGATCTTCAGGAACCTCCAAAAGATCGGAATGCGAAGCGAACATTTCCATAGAAGACAGAGCAGACCTAAACGCCAACGCTATCGAATTACTGTCACTCCCTCCCTCATTAAAAGCATACCAATATATCAGGAAACCTGCAATAAATACCGTACCTGCAATCCATTTCAGGTTATCCACTAAGAATTTCCGTTTCTTAAAAAGCAGGTATACTAAACCTATCCCGATAATGATTAACAAAAGGGTAGAATATCCCCATTGATTTAAAAAACAAGGGTCTGTCGCGTGCTGTGCATTGCATTCACCAGTTTGAGAGATTACTGTGCTTAACATATACATATTCGATAGATTGATTATTTATTCTACAAATTTATACAAAATATTGAATAACAAACAGATTAGTAACAAAAAACCTCCTGCAAAACGAATTTTGCAAGAGGCTTTCTTATTTCTTCTTTAATAAGATTATTCAGCTTTTTCTTTATTCTCCTCCGCTGGAGCTTCTGCAGGTGCGGGAGCATCCTCCACCGGCTTGTCAACTTTCACCTCTTCTCTTGAAACGTTTACAGTCACATTTACAGAAGCAGGCTGTGCCTGATATGGCATACGGTTTTTCGGATCTGCTCCGTAAGGATTAGGACCTACCGTACCATCTGCAAACAACATATACAATGCAAAAATCCAACCAATGATAGGCACACAGCACAACAAAATCAGCCAACCGGATTTGTTTAAGTCGTGCAGACGTTTCACACCCTGTGCCAAAGAGAACCAAATGGAAGCAATCATAGCAGCAAGACCGATCAATAAACCAAATACTGATCCACCGGCCGATCCGCTGGCAGCACCCAAAATAAATGTACCTACACCAAGTGCCCATGCAATACTGGAAACTATACCACCGATAATGCCCGACAGGAAATATTCAATTCTACGAATACGCCCGTCAAATGAGAAAGGAGCTTTGAACATAATTTATTAAATTTATATGAATAAATAAGTGAGTTTTTATCCGTGTTTCTCAATATGAAAGCAAAGATATAAAAAAAATTAAATAAAGAAAGAAATCGGGCAAAAAGATTGAAAAAATGCCCTATTTTCTGTAGAAATCACAATTTCACTCCATCCCAATGCATCACTGCCACCCATTCTGTCGGCTGACAAGTTCCGCAAGAACGATGCGGAACCGTAGCGACCACCAAGTCACAATGGGAAGACAGTACGATTCTTAACTCCTTCAGCAACATATCCAGCTGAATAATCAAATGAAGATATTTCGTCATACACCGGATCACCCGTACATACTGATAAATGCACATATCCTCTCCCCGCCTTATCTCCCCTAATGTTTTAGGAGAGATAGCGAATTCGCTTATGAAAAAACTGTTACTGAAAATACGATCCATATCCATTAAAGCCAATACCAAATTGCTTAAAAACTCATAAGGTTCCTGTTTTTCTTTTGCCATGTCATTCTATGATTAATAAATTATAATATTTCATTTTTTATTTGCTTTATCAAGTGCTATCCACATAGGGAAGCAACCCTATTTTTAATATCCCGACCTTTGTTCCCGTTATCTGATAGTCAGGTAGCTCAATCTTACAAAAACAATTTTATATGAAAGTTTTAGAAGAAATCAAAGTCTCGGTTTACGAAAATGTGTATTCAAAAAAGCCCCGAGTCATGTCTTTCCTTGAAGTCATTATTATGTGCATTCATCCGATCTATGCCTCCATCATAAACGCTATTCGGCGGTACTATGCAGAAGGAGACCATGCCGCGGCACAGAAGCTGAAAAACCAACTCCCCTGCTTCACTCCGGCAGGCACATTCGACGGAGCGCACGCTATCAAAAACTTTCTTCTCCCCAGCCATATTGTCGGACTTGATTACGATCATGTAAAAGATCGTCTTCAAGTCATCCAACGTTGTGCGGCAGATCCCCACACAGTAGCGGCAATAGAAAGCCCTACCGACGGAGTGAAAGTTTTCGCCTATGTAGAAGGTATCGAAAACCGCCATCGTGAAGGGCAGCAACTAGTGAGCCACTACTACAATCAACTGCTGGGATTGGAGAGTGACCCGGCATGCAAGGACGAAAGTCGCCTGTGTTATTTCAGTTATTCCCCCAACGGATATGTTGCGGCGCTCTATCAGGCATTTGTGTTGGAGCCACTTATAAAAGAAGAAACAAACACTTTCTCTGAAAATGAAGTGCTTCCTCCCTTTCCCCTTCAGAATAATACTCCGGAAAACGTGTCTGAAGAAGAAATCGCCCAATTTATTTCGTCCTATATTTTCTTTCATCCGCTAACAGCCGGTCAGCGCCATTCCAACGTCTTCAAACTTGCCTGCGAAGCCTGCCGCCGACACTATCCCCAGAAAAGCATATTACGCGAACTTACTGTATTTTTCGAGCACACGGATTTTCGTCCCGAAGAACTAACAAAGGTTTTATCGTCTGGATATAAACAAGTTAATGAACATGCACCCGCTTCCTCTCCGGCCAGCGCCCCTTCTTTTCAAAAGGACATAAGGACAAAAAGACAATATAGTACTGCAGAAAATTCCGATACCGACGACGAAGCCTATTGGCTGGGAGAAGAATTCCGAAAAGGAACTCCTTTATTTCCCCGCAGTTTGTACAATAATCTTCCCGACCTATTAAATGACTGTATCATTGAAGACGGAAGCGAACGCGAACAAGATGTCGCTCTCCTTTCCGATCTCACGGCCTTGAGCGCAGCACTTCCGCAGACTTTCGGAATTTATAATCATAAAAAATACTCCACGCATATATTCAGTGTCATACTTTCGCCTGCCGCCAGTGGTAAAAGCATCGCCCAAACCGGACGATACCTGTTGGAAGAAATACATTCAGAAATCCTGTCTACCAGTGAATCTATGATGAAAAACTACCAGACTGTACATAATAACTGGCAATCAGAATATCAAAAACAGAAAAAGAAAGGAGAAGCATGCTCCGAAGAACCGCAACGACCTCCTTTCAAAATGCTATTCATTCCTGCTACTACCAGCTATACCCGCATGCAAATGCAGATGCAGGACAACGGTCCACAGGGAAGCATCATTTTCGACACGGAGGCACAAACGCTATCCACAGCCAATCATCTGGATTGTGGCAATTTCGACGATATGCTCCGCAAGGCTTTTGAGCACGAAAATATAGATTCTTCCTACAAAGCCAACGGCCTCATTCCGATCTATATACGCCATCCCAAATTGGCTTTGTTGCTGACAGGTACTCCCGGACAAATAGACGGCCTATTGAGCAGCTACGAAAACGGATTGCCCAGCCGCACCCTGATTTACACTTTCCGCGAAGCTCCGCACTGGAAAGAAATGGGCGACGACTGCGTCTCACTGGAAGATTCTTTCAAACCGATTGCGCATCGTGTCTCCGAATTATATCACTTCTGTCTGGCTCATCCGGTTCTTTTTCATTTCAACCGCCTGCAATGGAACCGTCTGAATGAGATTTTCTCACGTATGCTGTCCGAGGTGGCATTGGAAGGCAACGATGACCTCCAAGCCGTAGTGAAACGCTATGCTTTTCTGGTGATGCGTATCAGTATGATCCAGACCCGTATCCGGCAATTTGAGGCAACCGATCTTTCTCCCGAGATTTATTGCACGGACGCTGATTTTGAGCGTTCTCTTCAAATCGTTCTATGTTGTTACGAACATAGCCGGCTGTTGCACTCATCCATGCCGTCTCCTTCGGTCCGTCCACTGAAGAATCCGGACACTATTCGTAATTTCGTTCAAGAGTTGCCCGACAGTTTCACAACAGATGAAGCGATTCAGATTGGCGCAAAATATGATTTCAACCATCGTAAAGTAACACGTCTGCTAAAATCGCTTAATGGAGTAAAAATCAATAAGATATCCCATGGTTCTTATACCAAGATGAATGAGCAATAGTCACATCTGTCCTTTTTGTCCTTTTGTCCTTTTGAAGAGTCCGGAAAAACATCGGGAGATTTGAAAAAAACATCTCAATGATTGAAATCAAACATTGGGAAGTTTCGATACAAATCTCCCGATGTTTTTTCTTTTTATCTGTGCGTCTGTGTGCGTCATTATGCGTCATGCCGCTTTCCCGATGTAGTACTTTTGTCATGTAATCGATTACAAGGCAATTAAACAATTAAAAATTAATGATTTAAAATTAAAAGTTATGGCACAGAATTACACTCTTATGGCTCGTAAGAACCTGTTGAAACCTAATGAAACTCCCAAGTACTATGCAGTGGCGCGTAGTGGTCGTAAAGTAACGGTCAAAGAAGTTTGTAAACGTATCACTGAACGTTCTTCTTACTCCAAAGGGGAACTAGAAGGTTGTATCGGTGAGTTTTTACTCGAAATCGTCAATGTACTGGATGAAGGAAATATCGTCCAAATGGGTGACCTGGGTAATTTTCGTATGAGTATCAAGACCGGTACTCCTACCGATACAGCAAAGGAATTCAAGGCATCGTGCATTGATAAGGGCAAAGTGCTCTTTTATCCGGGTAGTGATCTCCGCAAGTTGTGTAAGACGTTGGATTATACACTGTATAAGAGTGATTCTTCCACTGATTTGGATAAAGATCCGCTTCCTGATGATGGCGGTGATGATAATCAGGGAGGTTCCGGCAGCGGGGAAGCTCCGGACCCGGCAGCATAATCAACCGGTTGTTGACTGGTTCTTGAGTTCATAATGTATCAGTAGTATTTATTCTTTAATTCAAATTTATATGAAAAAGCAACTTTGGAAAAACATTCTCCAGTTTATCGTAACTATCGCGACTTCGATCATTTCGGCTATCGGTGTAACGTCCTGCGTGGGACATTAATCTCCTGCTGACCGATATGGAAAATTCAGAAGAAAACTATCTCCCACGTGAGATTAAGTTGTTGGTGATTCATTGCAGCGCGACGCGCTGCAATGGTTCCTTCACCGTAAAGCAGCTTCGACAATGTCACCTGCAACGAGGTTTCAAGGATATAGGGTATCATTTTTACATCACCCGTAATGGAGAACTTCACCATTGTCGCCCGGTATCGGAGCCCGGTGCGCATGTGCGAGGTTTCAACCGGCATAGTATTGGAATTTGCTATGAAGGTGGGTTGGATGAAGAAGGTCGTCCGGCGGATACGAGAACACAGGCGCAGCGCTTCGCGCTACTTGACTTGTTGACGATTCTCAAACATCAATATCCGGATGCGCAAATCCTGGGACATTATCAACTTAGTGCTTCGATTCATAAGGCTTGTCCCTGTTTTGACAGTCGAAAAGAGTATATGAATATATAAAAAGAACTACGGGAGCTCGCGAAAGTGCAGTCTCCCGTAGTTCTTTTTTATGTTTATATCATTTACAGTTCCCCCGGCTTTCCCAAGTAATAGGTAATAAGCCGCACTTCTCTCACAGAAAATGCCTTTGTCTTCGGATGAAAGTCAGTAGATAGTATTTCATTCATCAACGGCTTGCATCTCCTCATCCACCTCCGAAGTTTATTGACCGAAGCACGAATCGTCAGATCAGGAAAATACATCTGGGCTAACTCTTGTTTATTATAACATTTCACTACAAAGTCTGAATGTTCCATCGTTTCTTTATTACTGTTTTCTATGCTATAAAGTTACAAATATTTCAACATATAAACAAAGAAAACTGATATTATTATCCAGTATAATGAGAATAAAAAGAAATATCAACGATCTTCACAGACAGTTGATATAGTGGGAAATTCACATCGGCTTTAACCTCCGATGTCAGGGCGTAGATCAGAAATGTACCGTCGTACGATTTCCAATCCACAATGTAGGAGAATCATGCCTTTACAGCATGAAGCTAGGGACCTACATTTTTTTCATCTCACATACGAAACACTCACGTGTTTATTACACCTCAACATTTTATTTTATACCATTTCTTATCACTATCTCATTAAAATATTAAAATGGAATAATTTCAGCAATTTTAATAGAAATAATATTCCATTATTATTTCAATATAGTCTCTATTTCTCATTCTGATGACAAAGCTGTTTATCATATCTCTGCCCGAAAACTCTTTCCTCAATAAATCTTAGTGGGAACAAGAAAGCTGCCAATAAGTACCTTTTACGAGTATGTTTTTCCTTACAGATTCTATAGATGAATCGCATATTCATTTTATCTACCCATCTTGGATAATAATTTATTTCATTTTTAGATGTTTGATGAATAAAGCCACCACACGTAAAACCGATACCTAAATATCCGTTCCTCTTTACTCTATATAAAAAGTCCTCTTGCATCAATACTCCCATACCTACGATTAAAAAGTCTGGATTTAATTCTACAATATGCTCTGCTTCTATTCTCATCTCTTCTTCTGAAGAAAAATACCCGTTTCTATAACCAATAATCCGCACTGCAGGATAGCATTTTCTAATTATTTCAACAGCTCTCTCTGTTGCAACTTGCTTAGAAGCCACTATATAAATAGTTTTATCATTCTCAACCGCATAATCTAGTAACTTAGGAACAATAGATGTCATATCAAAACTACGTCTTGTTACTCGTTTACCATATAGTAAACGTATGGCTAAAACCAATATTGAGCCATCAGCAAAAATACCATCAAATCGACCAAATAATTCTTTATTTTCTAATGCAAACAAATATGACACAGGGTTCAAAAAAGTATATATCTGCCCCTGCCTCTCAAATATTTCATTAAGAAGAAAATCTTCTGTTGAAATTATTTTTCTAATTAATACAGATCTACTTATCATGGTGGAATAACAATAAATCTATATAGATTAAAACGATACTTAACATCGGATAGGATTAGGGATTTTATTAAACTGTATATATAAGTACTCCCCGTATAAAAATAGAGACATATTCAAAAAGCAATTCAAAAGAAAAGTTTCACTTATTCCATAGATAGCATACATAACCAATATAGCTACCTCAACCATCCTATTATTATTATACATATACTTTATTAGCGCAGTACTAACAACAATCCATAATACTGCAAAAATCAATCCCTCACAAATTAACATATCAAGATATGCACAATCCAAGTTCCAAAAATCACCATTTTCAGCTCCCTCATATATATGTTGTCCAAATAGCTTTATGTCATACCTGTCTAAATAAGCATTATTCTGGGCAATTCTGCCTTGTAACATCATATCTAATATTTTAAGAAAGCTATATTCATCATACTTCACCCCCGCAACAATAGAAAATATCATACAAATAAGAGGAGAAAAAACACATCCATACTTAATGATTTTCATTCTCCTAAAACGCTGGCTTCTAAATAATAAAATCATAACCACGAGAAATATAATTGAAATAACCCCTGTTCTTGAACCCACATACAGATATATCAGATAGTTAACAATGACGACACCTAATATTCGCATATTATTTAATCTATCTCTATATTTCAAAAGGTACAAACAAACTAAAGCAGTGAAAGCAACATATAATATGTTACTACGTTTATTCATATTCACCCATTCCCCATTCATAAACCGTACAGCTTCTGCCCCATCCTTATTTAAGTAACATGCAACAATAAAAAAAACAACTCCGACCCAAAAACAGATTTTATAATTTTTATTATCCATATTAACATCTTTCATAGCTAATAGCATCACAACAGAAAAAAATGCCCCCTGTTTACCACAAGTAAAAATGAGTATTACCGTATAAATCAATAATAAAAGAAAAAATTTCAATAAGCGATTACTGAACTTCATGTAAAACATATACATGGCAAACAATATAAAACAACCGCCTGCTGTTATCTTCAACAAATTATTATCAGCAGTAATATCAAGCATTTTTAATGCAAATAATGGCAGAAAGTACACAAGAAATGCCAATTCACTAGCACTTATTTTCATTTTAGCAATTTTCTATTAATACAATCTTTCAGTACTACGCGATATTTCGTTAATCAAATAAATTTTAGCAGCCAATTTTCTGCTTTAACCATGCAGCCAAATGAGGAAATTTTACAGATAACGGAACCCATAAATAAAGCAGAGTTTTTTTCCAAATAGGTTGCCAAGTCCCTGCAAAATGATGAATTGAATAAGTATTACCTGTAACAACTATTTTTTTCGTTACATAGTTTTTAGGACTGAAATAATCCATCGGCAACACGCAAACCGTATTTTCTTTTACTTTAAATTCTAAAGGACTATCAATATAACAAATATCAAAATCCCGAGTAATACAATCCTTAAGAATTGATGGTAACACCACCGTTTGCTCCTTTCCTCTATTATCAATAAATGTCCTCTCATTATAATACTCAAGGCATTTTATCAGCCAAGAAGTCCCAGCCTCTGCTCCTATTGTTGCAGCTTCAATACCTTGAGGACTATTTTCCTTACATATAAAAAATGGAAGATGCAGTAAGTCATCAAAAGGTTTCAAGACCTCTACATCACTATCAAGATATATACCACCTTCTGTTACAAGAGCATATATTCGAATATAGTCAGCAGCAAAAGCATACTTTTTCCTTTCATAAGCTTGTCTAACCCAAATGTTTTTTTCCAATGGAAATTTTGTCAAATCCCATTTTATGATTTCATAGTCAGGAAGGTTAATTTTCCAACTTTCAATACAACGTTGAAGTTTTTCAGGCATAACATCATTACTCAACCAACAGTAATGAATTTTTTTAGGAATCATTGCTTTATTATTTTTAACTCAAAAAAAATGAGACAACAGCTAATTAACATTTCGCCTCAAAACCCTCCATACGAATCTTTTTAGCATAAGCAACCGACTAAAATTTTGTTGCGACAAATGATCCATTATAAAACAATACATTTTATAATAGAAGGTTATCACTCGCGACTTTCTATATATTGTCAATTCATGCAATAAATCAAATTGCTCAACTCCATATAAATTCTTCAGGTAGTTTTCTTGTTCTTTCCGATATAAAATAGAATTGTTAGTACTTGTTCCATCCATTTTAAAATAGGCTACTGTCAAATCAACATATTGGGATTTTATATTATGAAGTACAACACAGTCAAAAAAGAACTTCCAATCCGAACATAATCTATAATCAATTGAATATAAGCCAAACTCTCTAAATAAGGAAGTTTGTATGAAACAGGCCTGATGATGAAAGGTATTATCAAACATATCCATAAGACTCGGATTCTGTGCAGTAACACCAACAGATTTCACCCTGAATTTAGGGTATATTCTTATAATATTCCCACGCAAAATACGAACTCCAGGCTTTATTGCATCTAACATTTGTTGCAAAATCATTGTAGATGCAAACAAATCCCCAGCATTCATAAAGTTTATCCACTCACCATTAGCTTTCTGTATTCCTTTATTCATTGCATCATAAATCCCATTATCAGGTTCACTTTGCCAATAGGTTATCTTATCATCATACCTTTTTATAATATCAATTGTTCCATCTGTACTACCTCCGTCAATTATGATATACTCTATATTACTATATGTCTGATTAAGCACAGAAAGTATGGTTTTTTCCAAGTTACTTTTAGCATTGTAACATACAGTTATCACAGAAATAATATTTTTTCTAATTTCAGTCATATATGCCTTTGATCTTCATTAACTATAACGGTGTTTCTGGTATTTACCTTTTTGATCAACAGTTTTCAACATTCTGTTTTAACAGTTCTTTGATGAAACATAATATGCCTTCAACTTATCAATATCAGAAAGCAACTCCCAATGTTTTAAAAACCATTCTTTATCATTATCCCACCAGTGAATACTCAACAAGAAATTTATAGTTTCTTCATCATAACGATAGCGCAGAATCCGTGCTGGAATTCCACCAACAATTGCATAAGGCGGAACATCTTTAGTAACTACAGCCCCCGCTAATACCACAGCTCCATCATTTATTGTAACTCCTCCTACAATAAAAACTCTATCTCCTATCCAACAATCACTGCCTATATGGACTGCATCACCTGTTCCATCAACATATCTCAATTCTTCATACAACTGCTTTCTTGAAAAAGAATGACCATTCTGTTTCAAAGTTGAAAAGAACATAGGAGATGTAGTGGCAAAGGGATAAGTATAAGGATGGCAACCGGGATTACATTTAACTTCTTGAGCAATAGAAGTAAAGCGTCCCACCTTTCCTGCTATATAAGAAGCTGCTGCTATATACGATCCATATCCCATACTACCTGAAAAAAAACTCCTCTCATAAATACGATTAGCTCCTTCAAAATGTGATCTCACACCAATTCTAGCTGAAATTGGAAATTTCAATTTATTCCAATATCTAATTTGTATTATTATATAGCTAACTAATCTTTTAATAATATTAATCATAATACAAAACGAGGATTACACTATAATATAGTTCAACGATATAAAATCATCTATTTTTTACGTTCATAACTATCAATCATTGAACATTTTGTATTATTTATAATACGACAATCTATGCTTTTAGCATAATTCTCAAGTAAATCATGGCTTAGAAACATATTACCACAAGCTATTATGTATTCACCTACTTTCCAGATTTTATTATTATCCGTTCTTGTAACCACTTTATATTCGACTTCTCCTTCATCATAACTATGAGAATACATCTGACAAAGTTGATTTTTTTCATTAACCATCAAAGCTGAAAGAAAAGTATGATCAACTCCAAATAAATCTATATTCTGATATCCTGTGTTAATTCCAACAAATATAGCAAGATTCGTAACTGTTTGAGGAGGTGGAGAAGATAAGCCTACACGATAAAAGAAACTCCTAAACTTTTCAAATCCATTATATATAATAGTATTAACACCTAAGACCTTTATATTAGAATTAACCAAACGAGAAAATTCAACAAACTGTTTAAGATTTTGAGCTGGGACATATATTGTCATAGGCCACTCTACCTGATTATTCAATAGATTAAAAAAACGAAAGACCTCTTCATCTCTCCATGAACTATGAAAATACATAGGATCAGCAAGGCAATAGTGTCGTGGACGCAATTTAAAAAATAAAGAATCAAAAGCCGAAAAGTTAAGCATCAGAAAGTCGGTTTGTTTCTTATAATCTTCATCTAAAATAATATGTACGTCTTCTTTAAGAGATGGACCAGTTGCTATTATTGCTATTTTATTTTTTTTACATTTAGACAGTCTTAATACATTCTTATGCTTTCCATTAACAAGTATCAATATTAGAAAAAAAACAAAATCTAGCAGTTTCTTTATACAATATATAATCTTCTTTATTGCAGATTTCATATTTTGGTTTTAATTACATTAAAAACTTGTTTTAAGACATCTCCATTAACATATAATATAAAGATAAAAAATAAACAATACCCTACTATCTTAAATGAGATGTATAAAGAAGATAGAGTTAACATAATAATGATAATATTACCTGCAAGACTAAGCATAATCCTTAAAATATTATTTATTTTAACATGTCTCCAACAATAAAAGCAGCGACTCAATGACATTACCAGAAAGGATAATGCTACAGATAAACAAGCTCCCATTGTACCTATTCTGGGGATAAATATAATATTGGCAATAACAGCTGCCAACGCTCCCCATACACTTGAATAAAAGAAATATTTACTTTCTTTAGTAGCAGAAAAATTACTCCCAGCCATACCTGATATAGCCATAAAAACAGAAGAAAGAGATAAAACTGGAACAAATCTCCAACTTTCATAATAATTCTCATTTGCAAAAACACTAATAATCAATGGACTTAAGATTGAAATTAGACAACTGGCCAAAATCATTAATAAAATAACAATCCTAAACACTTTGTTAAAAAACTGGCTATAACCATCTTTTCCATATTCTTCCATCACCGATATTTGCCATGAAACTGCAAACATAGCAAACACACTGGAAAAAACAGAGGGGAACTTATTTGCTACAGCAAATAAACCGATAGCCTCCATTCCCAAATAAATTTCCATTACAGGACGATTCAATGCACTCACAAGCCACCACATAATATTATTGGGGACTAAAGGCATAGAATAACTCAACATTTTTCTACACGATATTATATTTGCATAACGGAATTCGAGATACGTATATGAGTTTGAAGCTATCAAAGAATATATTACCGTTGCAACATTAGCTAACGACATCGCAACAACATACCCAGCAACACCCCATCTAGGAATAAAAATAAAAGAAAAGACTATCGTAAGTCCTGTTAAAACAACGCCTGCTATACTATAAACCTTTATCTTATCTATACTTCTAGTAAATTGTTGAACTAATTGTTGTAATGCAGATGTTGTTAATATACTATATATCATCCATATGTTATCAACAAAAGAGTTTTGAATATTCTCACCATCACATACAAACTTTATTAACATAAAAGCACAAAGTGTGATAACAAAGGATATAATCATAAACAGAAGTCCTGAATTTAAATATTCCTTTTGTTTTTCAACAGGTTGTCCCTTAGGAAATATAAAGACCGATTCTGCTATAGCACATGTCACAACTCCAATTAGAAAAGATACATATATATTAATAATATCTACAGTTCCATATCCTTCAATAGGCAACCATCTTGTATAAAATGGAAGCATAATGAAAGACATGAGTTTAGAACCAATATTACCAATAATAACTAGTATTGTATTATTGCGAAATCTAGTATACCGTTGATCCATTATTAATCCCTAATAGGAAAAAGATTTGTTTGTGCCTCCTCAAATCTATTTATTGATTTTAGCAATAAATTGACAAATGCACGAACAACACCTTCTCCACCATTGACAGGAAGTACATAATCACAAAATGTCTTAACTTCATCCACAGCATCTAATGGACATGCTGATACCCCCACAAAATGCATAGCAGGCAAATCGTTTAGATCATCCCCAATATATGCTATATTTTCCGCTAAAAGAGCTTTATTTCGAGCAAAATCTTTTAAATAATCAACTTTGTAATGAATACCTTGACAAACATATTTTATATTAAGCTCTTTTGCCCGTTGTTCAACACAAGCACTTTTACGACCTGTTAAAATCATAAATTCTATTCCTATAGATTCTGCAAGAATAATACCAGCGCCATCTTTAATATTAAATTTTTTTTGTTCAATACCATTATTATCAATATAAATACCACCGTCTGTCATTGTACCATCAACATCAAGTACAATCAATCTTATGGATTCTAAATTTCTCATCTTTTATATTTTGTTTTTGTGAGGAAATGTATCCTCATCTTCGACGAAAACTTCTCTATGTAATTAGAAATAGTACAATTTTCGTCTTCTGTATGTTTATTATCTTTATAATGTTTCTCATAAGCGTAATTAGGTTTAGATTTATCAAAACCATCGAAACCTGCTACTGTAACGTCTCTGATTTCGATAAATGATAATAATCTTAGCAACATTATCATAGAATTATCATACAACCCAGACTCGTCACATGCTAAATTATAATAATCAACTATAGCAAAAGGATCTACAACATCATTTGTCAGATTTGATGATATAACTAACAAATTTGTCATCAGTTCATCTCTATATTGGTCATACCTACGTCGACTCGTAAAGAAAGCTAAATCAGAACAGAAGTCACTCCCCACAAAATTTACAGATATAATAAAAGGGTGATTTTCCTCTATATATTGACAAATAATAGCTCTTTGAGTTATAAGAGAAGAACCTGGCCCTAAAACTAATATCTCCTTTCCTTGTAATCTCTCTTTTACGGCATCTTTACTTTTAGAATCATCAACAGAAACATTTTGATACTTTTGATAAAGCTGCTCAATATAGTCTTTATCATAAGCTGCTTTCTTACTTTCAGCTATACTAGCCAATATAAAATTGATATCCTTTGCTCTCAACTTTCCTTTACTCAATAGATACTCACTATAATTACGATGTAAATTATATTTCGCAGACAATGCATAAGCTGTAGAATATCCCCATGCTTCAATAGACTTTAAATCCTCTATGTAATCATTGATAGCATCATATACAGGACTTAGATTATAATATCCTCCCTGAAAACGATTCATATAATCCATCATAAGCTCTATATTAAGATTACCCGGCACCCGTCCCATTCCACATAATGAAGCATCAATTACACACTCTCTCTCTGAAGATTTCATCCCTATAAAACGTTGCGCTAATGAATATGATAATCCCAAATTTTCATGCAAATGCAATCCTATTTTTATTGCTTTATCCAAATTATGCTCTACAAGAGAATAGATGCGAAGTAGATCATTTTCCATCATTGATCCAAATGTATCTACAATAGAAAATGCATATGGATGAACCTTATTAATTTTTTCCAGAAGAATCAATAATTCTGCATCACTATATCCCATTATATTAATGGGGTTACAAAAGACCTTATATCCCTTTGTCATTGCTTTTGATATAAATTCTAGCCCTTCATCTATATCATAATCATGAAAAGTTACTCGAATGGCATCGATAGTTCCATCATTTTCTTCTAATTTATTAATGTCATAAAGATTGTGTAAAGCCATAGCAACAAACTTTGTCTTACCATGTTTCTTGGGTAAAACTGTTTTCAACTGACTTATATTATTAAAAAGAGTTTTATCCTTCGAATATTCACAGTTTCTAAGAAATCCAACCTCAACATAATCAACCTCCGCTTCTACCATTTTTCTTATAACATTACATATAACCTGAAATCCGAAGTCCCAGTTGTTTATGTACCCACCATCCCTAAGGGTGCAATCTAAAAGTTTAATGCTACTGTTCATTAATTTATATTTTTAATGTAAAACTATAAAACAATCTAGCAAAAGATAGAAATATCTTCTGCTAGGTCATTCTTATTTTAGATGTTCATTTCTCCAGCCCTCTAGTTCATTTTCAAGAGTACTCAAATCTAACATTGCTTTTGCTTGAGCCAAATCATAAATATCGTCTATATCTGCAGCTTCTCGTTTATTCACCAAAAGTTTGAAAGCTTTAGGCCCCCAATTATAATGCCACTCACGAACTTTTTCTTTCGGTGCTAAATTTACCCCATTAGTAAAATGATATATTATAGGCAGTTTTTCAGAATTCGTATGTTTTAAGCCTATCTCAAAATTAATAGGTCCATTCTCATCCATTAAGAAATGTTGATATGGAAGGCAAGTTATAAGAGAATCATATCCTTCTTCAAGTTTTTCAAAGTAAGTCTTGATAGCCTTACGATAAAGTGAAGGTTCTACCAAAGGAGAAGTAGCACATGCCCACATAATATGGTCACCACTACAAATATCACAAACATAATCTAAAAAACAGCCAAAAGGAACGGACTCATTTGCATATTGCCCCGGACGTTTAATAGCTTTCACTCCAGCTTTTTCTGCTATTTCCAACATCGTATCAGAATCCGACGAGACTATAATCTCATATAAATCTTCAACTTGTTTTAATTGCTCTATTTTATGGAGCAAAAGATTTGATTTACCAAAAGGTAAAATGTTCTTTCCTGGAAGACGAGAACTATTAGCCTTAACAGGAATAATTGCAGAGATTTTCTTTTTCATTTTTTTTATATTTACCAAATTACTTTCTATATAACTAAAGACGCATTATAATAAAATTCAAACCTATAAATGATCTCTAAATATTTTCATTAAAGGCTTCTGTCTATAATTTACCTTTAATTTTTTTTCTCAATATGCATTCTTTTCTCCAACAACCACATTCACTATAGTCTTATAAATAATATATAAATCAAGCAATATTGTCCAATGCTCCATATACCAAATATCAGCTTTAACCCGCTCCTCCATCTGTGAAAGCTCTCTTGTTTCACCACGAAAACCATGTGTTTGTGCCCATCCGGTCACTCCTGGTTTAATGAAATGCCTCACCATATATTTATCGATCAGTTGGGCATAAGTCTCCGTATGAGACAACATATGAGGACGAGGTCCAACTATTGACATTTCACCTTTAAAGACATTTATAAACTGAGGAAATTCATCAATATTAGAGCGTCTAAGAAAGTCTCCAAACCGAGTTTTCCGAGGATCATCAATTGTCGCCTGCTTACTATCAGCTTCATCGTTTACTTTCATTGAACGGAATTTGTAACACAAGAAATCTACACCATTCAAACCTGTTCGCATTTGTTTAAAAAGTATAGGCCCTGGAGAAGTTAACTTTATAATACTTCCCACAATGAGAAAAACAAAAGGAAAAATTGTAATCAAAAAAATACCAGATAAAACAATATCAAATATCCGTTTTAAGATACGATTCTCCATCTTGCTAAGAGGTTCATACCGCAAATTTAGAATCGGCATATTGCCTACCATACTATGCCAGATACGTCGGGGAAAACCTTTGCAAACATTAGGAACACCATGAAAATAAAGCAGATGATTCTCACAATAATTCATAATAGAGAAATTATATCGTCCTTGCTCCATTGACAATGAACAAAACACATGCTTTATAGACGTTTTTCCAGACATAAAATCAGCAAAGCTGTCAGGACTTCCCAAATAAGGACATTGGGATGAAAAAATGTCATTAGGTACAATATCAAAATAACCTACTACTTCATAAATAGATGCTAAAGACCCCTCCATTTCCTCAAATAACATTTGCATATTATTACCTCCACCTATAAAAACAGCATAACGTTTATGTTTACCCTTAGCACAATAAATAATCAACGAATGACGAATAATGATACGATAGATACTTAAAACGACAAAGAGAATAAAAAAATAAACAACAAAAAAAAGAGGGGAGAATATGGAGATCCCACTAAAAGTCATGATACATGCCCAAAAGATAGAAAAAGTTATAACATTTCTCAACACACGCAAAACAAGCTGATCTGCACGAATTTCCCTACTACTCCAAGCTTTTCCACGAGATGCAGAGCATGCTAAATAACAAAGGCTAAGCGAAGTCATCATCAAAGAAGTGGTACAAGAAAAAGCAGAATACATGAATACGTTTTTCCAATAGAAAAGTAGTAAAAACAAGCTAAAGTTGAGGATAATCAAATCTCCCAAGACTGCAATAAGTTCTACTACTTTATTTATTTGGTTAGTTGACGCCATATTACTTTACTAATGAAAATTAAGCTCGTATTTCTTTAATTTTATTCAGAAAATCATCCCCAAATAACTTCCAAAACACAACAAGGCAAACAGACAGGAAAACAAACACCAAAACGTATACTTTTTTACTGGCCCCTGAAGGTTCCAATGGCACTACCGCAGGTTCTACAACTGCAAACACAGGCTTCTCTTCTTGAACTTTAGCTCTGGCAACTTGAAGTTGATTCGCCACCTGGCTATACACTTGGTAAGCCAAACTCATATCATTCTGTAAACGTTCCTGTTCGGCACGAACACTTTGCAAGATAATATTATCGTGAGAATCTATATAATTAGCATATTCTTTTTGGGCTGCATAATATTCTTGTTGGCGCTCTTTAAATAGTTTCTCTAAATAAATACAATCCTCTTTAGCCTTGGTAGTACGATAGTCTATAATATACTCCTGCAACTTCTTCACAACAGAATCAGCGACCACTGCGGCAACTTTAGGATTTTGCAAAGTTACAGCAACTGTAGTCATGGATGTTTTCTTATCTACAATAGCAGTAATCATTTTCTTTAAAACTTCAATCTTCTTCGACTCCTTTTTAGATAATTCAATTATACCTTGATTTGTTCTATTAGAAGATACTAATTCATCTTCTTCGATAAACAAAGACTTTGCTCCATCAATTATTATACTTGGAAATCCGATTACATAGCTCCACCAAGGGATATATTCTTCATCTAGGTAAGTGCTCAAAGTCATGTTCTCACCTTTCGATGCAGGTATTTCCATTGTAGAAAGTTCTAATAAAAAAGGAGTAGAAGAAACAATATCAGCAGACAAAGAAGCATTCAAAGCATCAGTACCATCTCCCATGGCAACGTCACTTCCTAAAAAAGAAGCTGCCAAACCAGATAGACCACCACCCTTATTGCTACCCATCTCCGGAGAAAGGGTGACTTCAGCTGTATATTGCTTTGGAATACAAATTGCTATAATAACACCAATTACCAAACCAATACCAGCAGCTTTATAAATTGTCTTACGAATAGCTATAATCTTACGAAGAACATCCATCAAATCAATTTCGGTCTCTTTATCTATATGGTTACTCTGCCCCTGTTTTATTTCTTTTTCAGATTCCCCTTCTATCATAATGGTATAAGCTGTTTTCTTTTATTTCTTTATCAGATTAGCAATAGATGCAACCATCATTCCCAAAGTGCTGAATGTAGTAGCATAACCTAAGATATTTCCAATATTAGTCCTTTTCTTAGCCTTACTAGGTACAATTATCTCACATCCCGGCTCGATCTGTTTCTTACCGCTACCTTTCACTTTAGTCACTTGGCCATTCATGTATACGATAAATTTCTTACTCTTCTTCGCATTTTCAGAATAACCACCGGCTTGATTCAGATAATAGTCTATATTCTTTCCTTCCATATAAGAAACAGTATTCGGAACCATTACGGCACCATTGATTGTAACCGTATTATTATTTTTCGGAATAGAAATCACATCACCTTCACGCAAGACAATATCTGCTGTACTTCCAGGATTCGCTAATGCTTTCTCCAAGTCAATACCAACACTAAAGGTATCTTCCACACGAACACCCAAAGAGTCCATCATAGCCTCACCCAACTGCCTGCTCATCAAGCGGATCACATCACTCATGCGTTTCTTTTCACTTGCATTGGCTACACGGGTTAACTTTGCACCACGTAAGTAGGCATAATTCGTTGCACCTCCAGCTTTATTGATCAAGTCCGAAAGACGTTCTTCACGGCTGGTCATTGCATAAGAGCCTCCGAACAGAATTTCACCTTCAACAACCACATTCTGTTGGGCCTGATAACCCGGACTACGACGTACATAAACTTCATCGTAAGGTTGAAGGACAAAGCCGGGAGTTCCATCTACAATAAAACCTTCTTTTAGGGAGAATGTATATATCTGGCCGATAGTATCATTATTCACTGTACTACGAGGATTCTTAATTCTACGGGATACATCTACACGGACTACAGAAGCGGCTTCACGCAATCCACCTGCCTGAATGATCAAGTCTTCAAGGGTCATGTTATCAGCATAAGGATAAGAATCAGGTTTGGCTACTTCACCGTGGATTACGACGTTGCCTCTGTCTTCCAGGTCATGAATACTAGGAATATAAAGGATGTCGTTTTTCATCAGGATGATGTTTTGGGAAGTACCGTCCATGATGGCTTTAATGTCTACTGGAACAACTTCGGTAGTCAAGTCCTCACGCTGGCGGTAGAGAACGGCACGGTTCAAGAAGGCATCACCGGTCAGGCCTTGAGCTTCGTTTACCAGTTCACGGACTGTATTCAGTTTTCCATTCAACTGGTAGATGCCGGGACGATAAACGGCTCCGCGGATTTCAAGTTTGTTGATGAAGCGGTTAAGGATGGCTTCGGCGGTCACAACATCACCGTTTCGCATTTTATAGACACTATAGTCAAGGTCTTTGACTGTGTTTACTTCATATTCCTGTCCGTTCTGGCGTACGACACGTAAGGAACGGGTGTAGGCGTCGGCTTCAAAGCCACCGGCATAGCTGATAAGAGTGGATAGACTCTCATCCTTTTTCATTTCGAAACGCATGGGGCGTTTCACTTTTCCGTCGATCTTAACCAATACGTCATAGGCAGGGACTATTACTACATCGCCTTCCTGAAGACGGATGTCATCCTGAATGTTTCCTTTCATGATAAATTGGTAGACGTCGATCGTGGCGATATTTTTGCCGTTACGTACCAGCTGTACATTGCGAAGGCTTCCTATGTCACTGACTCCACCCGCACGGTAAAGTGCATGGAAGACTGTAGCAAAAGAAGAGAGGGAGTAAGTACCCGGTTGGACAACCTCACCCATTACATTGATCTGGATAGTACGTATGCTGCCCAAAGTCAGACGGATGTCAGAGGTGGGATCATTCGCATTATTAAGACCATTATATATCTTGTTTAATGTCTTTTTGAGATAGTCATTGGCTTCAGCAATAGTTAGTCCGTTCAGGTTGACAGGACCTATTTTCTGAATGTTGATCGTGCCGTCAGGAGAAATCTGTTGGCGGATAGTGTTCTGGCTGGCTCCCCAGATATCGATAATCACTTCATCACCGGGACCCAGACGATAGTTCAAGGGAGTGGCGATGTTGACGCTGGGTTCAAAAGTCAGGTTACGGGTGTTGAAAATATTTCGTCCGAAAACCTGATTGCCACGTGCGAGGTCTTGAGTGCTCGGGTGGTCTTCCAGCATATCGGAAGTGTTTTCTTTCATTTCCTCACGAAGACGTGATTCATTGACATCGGTACCCGTTGCATTGGAAGCATTAACATTGTTTTGTTGTTCATACAGTTGCTTCACACGAGTTGCCTGTTCTTTGGTCACACCTCTACGTGCCAGTTCAGAGGCTAGTTGTTTCTGTTCTTTACCCTGGCGGATGCCATCCTTTACATATTCAAGAACTTGGGAGTCGCTCATATTTTGAGCCATTAAAGGAGAAAAAACTCCCAGCAACAGAATGAATAGAAATACGTTAAATTTTCTTCGTGTTGTCATTGGTGATTTTTGTGGATTCTACATAACCGATTGGCATATCTACACAAGCACAGCCAAGCATATTTAAACGAACGGCAATCTTACTCTTCCCGCCTACAGTCACAAGTTCGCCAACAAGTCCACTCAAAGGACCTTTTATGACACGAACTTTCTCACCACGCGCTAGTGGAGTATCATTCATACAGACTGCTTCTTCGGAATAATCGAGCATGAAACGGAAACGGGCCATCTGCTCGTCAGGAATAACGGCAGGAGTGCTCTCTCCACGCATCACCATATAACGGCTGACCGTAGAAAATGAAAGGACCTCCATACGCTCTTTTGGATTGACATGTACAAAAACCATCATTGGGAGTAAGACTGTATCAACCATCTTACGACGGTCGCTCCATTGATGGATTTGTTGTTGAACGGGAACAAAAGAATCAATTCCCATCTTAGACAAACGCTCGGCAACTTTTTTCTCGTGATGCATTCGAACGAGTGCTACATACCAGCGTTTTGAGTGTGCTACGCCTTCCCCTGTCCCACTACTAGGCCCGGCATTTACTGATTTCGGTTTCGTTAAAATCATATTTTTTTACCCCATGTTCATCCGTTACTTCTTAGGTAACGGACAACACACATATAGAATACACATCGCTGTGAAAAAAGAAAAAAATCGATTATGAGGGAATATAAAAGCGGGCACCTAACATTCAATATAAAACATTCTTGAATTTAGGTAATAAAAAGCCTTTGAGCATGAAGATGTTATCCTTCATGTTCAGATAGATTTATGTTGCATATTTTAGAGAAAAAGGAAAAAAAGAAGTTTATTGTTTGTTTGCTATTAATATTTTTACCTATCTTTGTAGCGAATATAATTCCGTTACCTAAGAAGTAACACCAGCATTAAGTCCCTAATCCATAATGCTTTAATAATATAAATCAGAGCATTTTAAAATTGCAAACGTAAGAATAATTCAATTTATTTACTTTTGTTCTTTCTTCCAATTCGAAACCCTTTAAATATATCTGTGTTGTTTTAATAGATTTGTGTCCTAGTGATTCGCTAATCATTTCGATAGGTACACCTCTGTACTTAGCAGTCGTAGCCCAAGAATGACGAAGCGTATACGACGTGACGGGCGAATGTAGCCTTAATTTTCTGGACAGGCTTTTCAACTCATTATTAAAACGTCTCAAAGCTGACTGATACTCACGATAGGCTCCTTCTTCATTCCGCTTGTACGCTCCGCTTAATATCCGGAAAAGATAATCAGGATAGCCAGAACTCCGGGCGTCAGATTTATTGTACAATCCCCCAATTGCATTCTGCGCTGACTCCAGCACTTCTATACTCATAGGAGTACCGGTCTTGGTACGATTGTACTTCAAAAGCCCCCGCTCCAGATTGGACTTTTCCAAATGGGCTAAATCAGAAAAAGGCATTCCACAAAACTGAAATAACAGATTGGCAATGGCCTGCGTCCGGCGAAGCTTTTCCGATTGAGGATCTTTGTTTAATAGCATGTGAAGTTCGCCGATCGGGATAGCTTTCTTCTGACGTGTGTCCACCCCGGTAAAAACATCCCGGAACAAACCATGTACATAAGGAGCCTGATGCATATCGACACCACGATTGTAGATACTACGCAACATACGCATATACGTAGAAATCGTATTGGGCTTCAAACGGGAAGCCATCAGATAGTTACTATACCTCTTTAGAGTTTCACGGTTTATCTTACTAAACGTGATGGATTGAGTTCCACAAAACTGCGAAAAAGAACGAATAGCGTGTTTATACACATGGGCCGTAGAATAACGCCCCTCTTGTCGCAAACAGTCGATGTAATTGTTTGCACAAATAGTAAATCGATTTTTTTCCATAAATTATAACTTATCTCATACGTGTTATTAAAAACGTGCGGAATATAGTAAGATTATAGATAAAATGAACCACGATTTTAAATTTACTTACTGTTTTAGATAGAAATTCAAATTATTTCTAAAAAAAATAAGTGAAGTCATGCAGTATTTTCAATAACCATGCATTTAACTTATAAAAGAGGGGAAAAAGGGAAATCAAACCATATATCATTAAAACCTACAACCTGAACTTAACAAGTGAAGTGGGGAAAAATAAAAAGAGAGAGAGAGTTTTTTATACAACGTCCCCAAAAACGAGGAATCCCTGCCAATTTTCGAGTTGGCAGGGATTCATTTTTTATCTTCAAGAAGATGATCTTTTTACTTGCAGTATTTGGTTATCAATTCATCTGCATTCGGATCACCCAATTCTTTCGCTTTCTTAAAGTTGCCGCAAGCTTCATCTGTCTTCTTCAGCTGTATCTGGCAAAGTCCCAATAAACGGTAAGCCTCACCATATTTAGGATCAGTCTTCAATATATTATTTAAAATCTGAATGGCTTCTTCATACCGTCCTACACGGAGGTTTACAACTGCATGCTCTGCCTGGTAGGTGAGGTCTGTCGGATTCATCTCGATGGCCTTGGCAATATCGTCTAAAGCGCGTTGAAACTGACGTGCTTTCAAAGCTGCCTGTTCGCGATAATAATAGAACACGTCGTTTACTTCTCCCTTGACTGCCGTATGGTAAGCATCATAATCGAGCATTGCATTTCGCGCCTGATCGGCATTCATATTCATCTGCGCACGTTCCAACAAATATGGAGCAAAGTCGACCGTAATCGGTTGCGGGCAACGGGCAATACAGCTATCCATTAAGGCTACCACTTCTTTCGGATCCCCTTTCAGCAGTTCTTTCGTCTTGGCAGCACTAAAGAAAGTGGCCGGAGAAGCAATATTGCTGGTATTTACCTTTTCATAAGCAGCCAAAGCACCGGCATAGTCTTGTTGGGCAAACAGTATATCGCCTTCCATTTGAATGTAAATTGGCAGCGGATCAATAGCGATTGCCTGACGGACATTCTTCAAAGCAGTGTCATACGTCCAGTCTTTATAAGTTTTCTCCGGCTTCGATAATTGATAAGCATACATTAGCTTACCTATATTATAATATACATCATCTTTCTTCTGGGCTACTTTCAGAGCCTGATTAAAGTCGGCAACGGCTTTATCATACCAGGTCTGATCGTCTTTACCTTTAGATGCATAATAATTGGCACGACGGAGATAACCATCTGCATTGGCAGGGAACTGGCGAATGAAGTCATCCAACAGCTTTTCATAGTCCTCGCCCGAGAGGCTCGAAGAGGCCATGAACAGATACACTAATGCCTGATCTTCCGTTTCGGGTAAACCTTTCCGGATACCAATGCTTTTCAAGGCAGCGTCTCCCAAAGAAAGAGCACTGATTTTCTGCGACATGGCAAAAGCTGCTCCCGCCGCATAACAAGTAGTCACCGTATCGATACCGGATGATTTCTGCGCAATACCAAATACCTGACCTTCCGCATTCATCACCGGACAGCTCACCATCTTATCTTTCATATGCATGCTCAATGTATAATAATGGTATTCTCCGGCTACTTTGGAAACATCTTTCACCTTACCAGTAACGCAAGCAATACTTTTTTGTGTAGAATAAGGAAGCATCCATGCATCGGCTCCTGTCACCGGGGCTGTTTTGGCAACGATCAGTGCAGGCACTTTCTTCTCGGTGATAGCCACACGAAACTTAATGACATCATACATGTCATTCGCTCCAAGTATCAGGCTGACCGGCATCTGCTTGCCTTCGGAAGTAATCACTACCGCACGTTCGGCTCCTTTAAAAAGAGTATAATCTGATAAAGCCAATCCGTCTTCGGACACAAAGAATCCGTTTCCCGTATTCAGCATTTTATCATTCTTGTCATAAGTCACTATTGAGAAGACTGCACGTTTTGCCTTCTCTACCCATTTTGGGGTTTGTGCCATGCTTCCTTGTACCAGGAAGAAAAGCAGCAAAGGTAGAATTAAAATCTTCTTCATATCAGTCATTGTTTCTTTGTTTCACAGCTTCGTAAATCAGGATACCGGCAGCTACAGAGACATTCAGGGATTCGATAGTGCCCAGCATCGGAATTTTCACCCATTCATCACAGAGGGCAAGGTTTTCATAAGAAACTCCTGTATCCTCCGCTCCCATTATGATGCAGAGGGGACCTGTATAATCGGCCTTGGTATAGTCATAATCTCCTTTTTCGGTAGCAGCCACAATGCGGAAACCACTATCTTTCAGATATTGCAGAGTCGAACGGAGGTTCTGTTCACGGCATACCGGAAGAGTATGTAGCGCTCCTGCCGATGTTTTCACGGCGTCAGCATTGACCGACGCACTACCCCGGACAGGAATAATCACAGCATCGACAGCCGCACATTCGCAGGTACGTGCAATCGCCCCGAAATTGCGTACATCGGTCACTCCGTCGAGCATAACAAAAAACGGATTTTTTCCTTGCTCAAACAAGAAAGGAACAAGATCCTCCGCTTTCTGATAAGTCACAGAAGAAATGAAGGCGATCACTCCTTGATGATTTTTCCGGGTAATACGGTTGATACGCTCTACCGGAACACGCTGAACAGGTATCAGCGTACCTTTCAAAGCTGCAAAAAGCTCCTTGGAAAGATCACTTTGAATATCTTTCTTCACGAGGATCTTATCTATCTCTTTTCCAGCCTGAAGGGCTTCTATCACGGCACGAACGCCGAAAATCATTTCACTTTTATCTAACATCTGGTTGATTTACTATTTTACTATTTACTATTCACTATTTATCAGTTGCGGGCAAGCAGGGATTTGGCATTGCTAAGGGCAGCTTCGGTGAGAGTGGCACCACTAAGCATGTGAGCTATTTCCTCTACCCGTTCTTCGTCAGTGAGACGGCGGATATGGCTGTTAGTTTCCGTATCGCTATCTTTCTTGTATACCTTATAATGAGCACGCCCACGGGCAGCAATCTGCGGCAGGTGGGTGATACTGATTACCTGACGGTTGCGGTCGCCCATCTCCTGCATCATGTCCGCCATACGGTCGGCTATTTCACCGGAGACTCCGGTATCTATTTCATCAAATACGATAGTCGGCAGCTTGACGGCTCCGGCAATCATCGCCTTGATAGAAAGCATGACACGGGCGATTTCACCTCCTGAAGCTACAGAAGAGATATTCTGCAAGGTGCCGTTCTTATTGGCGGAAAACAGGAAGTTGACTGTATCTTCTCCTTGCAATCCCGGCTCTTTCTTCAGTCCCATTTCTATCTGGAAACGAACATTCGGCATTCCTAATGGAATCAACCGGACAGCCAGCTGTTTTTCTACTTCACGAGCAGCTTTCGTACGGGCTTTGGTCAGCACTTCTGCCTGTTGTTTCACTTGTTTATATTGTTCCTCTTTGCGAGCAGTCAGTTCGGCGATACGCTCATCATAGGAAGTGATGTCCGACAATTTGCTGCGGTATTCATCCGTTAGCGCTATCAATTCATCAAGGGTTTGTACCCGATGTTTCTGCTGTAAGGAATAAATCAGATTCAACCGTTCATTCACTTCGTCCAGACGAACCGGATTGAATTCAACGGAGTCACTTTGTAAAGAGACTTCGTGCGAAATATCTTTCAGTTCGATATAAGCGCTCTCCATACGTTCGGTAAGTTCCTTGGCCGGCTGATATACTCTTTGCAGATTATTCAGTGTATTCAGACTGTCTTTCAGATAAGAAAGCAAGCCACCTTCATCCGAAGCAAACGACTGCTCCACCCGGTAAAGTCCGGCTTTTATCTCTTCTGCATGACTTAATGTTTCAGCTTCCTGCTCCAGTTCTTCCTGTTCGCCTTCCACCAAACAGGCTTCTTCGAGCTGTTCGAGTTGGAAGCGGATATAATCTTCATCGGAGCGACTTTTCTCTGCCAGTGACACTAATTCAGCGAGTTCGCGATCTGTCTGTTTCCATTCGTCATAACACAGATGATATTTCGCCAATGCAGCGTCATTATGCGCCAGAATATCAAGCACATTCAACTGAAATCCTTCTTTATTAAGCAGCAGATTCTGATGTTGCGAATGTACATCTATCAGCTGTTCGCCCAGCTCTTTCACTTGTGCCAACGAAGCAGGAGTATCGTTGATGAATGCCCGGCTCTTACCGGAAGACTGCACTTCACGACGCAAAATGCACTCTTCATCATATTCCAACTCGTTTTCTTCGAAAAACGGACGCATACCATAGGCAGATATATCGAAACGTGCCTCTATGATACATTTGGAAGCTCCGTGGCGAATCGCTTTCACATCGGCACGCTGTCCTAACAGGAGTCCGATAGCTCCCAGAATAATTGATTTTCCGGCTCCCGTTTCACCTGTTATAACGGAAAAGCCTGTTTCAAAACTGATATCCAGTTTTTCTATCAATGCGTAATTCTGAATGTATAGTGAACGTAACACCTTCTATTTTAATTAAAGATTAAAAATTAAAAACCGGGAGACAGGGTGGCTACCAGACGGTCGATGATGTCTTGGGCTACTTCCGTCTTCGGCTTCAGAGGATAGTCTGTACGACCTTTCCTGTCAATGATACTTATTTTATTGGTATCATGGCGAAAACCGGCTCCAGCATCATTCAACGAATTGAGCACAATAAAGTCGAAGTTTTTGCGTTCGAGCTTTCCTTCGGCATTCTGCTGCTCATTATTGGTTTCGAGGGCAAAGCCAACCAATAACTGATTTTTCCCTTTCAGTGCTCCTAAATTGGCAGCGATGTCTTGTGTTGCCTGAAGATGGAGGGTTAGTTCCTCTTCTTTCTCCCGCTTAATCTTCTTGTCGGCCACTGTTTCCGGACGGTAGTCGGCTACTGCCGCACAAAGAATACCTGCATCAGCATCTGGAAAATAGATCTGTGAAGCCGCATACATTTCTTCTGCTGATTCCACATCTACACGCCGGATACGGGAATGTTTCGTTTTGAGCTGCACAGGACCTGTTATCAATGTCACCTGCGCTCCGCGACGGGCACATTCTTCTGCCAACGCAAATCCCATCTTTCCGGAAGAATAATTGCCTATGAAACGCACCGGGTCAATTTTTTCGTAAGTAGGTCCGGCTGTAATCATCACTTTCTTTCCGGATAGTTCATCACTCGAAGCGAAGAATTCATCCAATACCCGGATGATGTTTTCCGGCTCTTCCATACGTCCCTTTCCTACCAAGTGGCTGGCTAATTCTCCTGTTCCCGGCTCGATAATGTGATTACCGTAAGAACGCAGGATATCCAGATTTTTCTGGGTGGCAGGATGGGCAAACATATCGAGATCCATTGCCGGAGCAACAAACACGGGAGCTTTTGCCGAAAGATAAGTTGTTATGAGCATATTGTCGGCTATTCCATTGGCCATTTTACCGATAGTAGAGGCAGTGGCAGGTGCAATCAATACAGCATCCGCCCACAATCCGAGATCGACGTGGCTATTCCACGTTCCGTCACGCTGGGCAAAAAACTCACTGATGACCGGTTTGCTGGTCAAAGCCGAAAGAGTGATGGGAGTAATAAATTCTTTTCCCGCCGGAGTAATTACGACTTGCACTTCCGCTCCCTGTTTTATCAGTCCGCGAATGATATAGCACGCCTTGTACGCGGCAATACTGCCGGTAATTCCAAGAATTATTTTTTTTCCTTTTAGCATTATTTTGTAATCAAATTACTCATTTCACGCAAACGGATTTTTGTCAATGCCGCCTTAGTGTTCAACGTGAAATCACTATTCAAAATCCAACTGTAATATCCGGGATCTTTCTTCAAAACCTCGGCTACAGACATTCCTTTATATTTTCCGAAGTTGAACACTTCCACCCCATTATCATCGTACACCATGCGTCCGGCAAAGTCTACATTCTTGCTGAAACTTGAATAATCTGCCAGGAACGCAATATCATTCTGAAGATCGGAGTAACGGTCGAGCTGTGCTTTCAGCACTTCGTAAGTGGCCCGTGTATCTGCTTCGGCAGTGTGTGCATCTTCCAGATTCTTGTCGCAATAGAATTTATAGGCAGCAGACAGGGTGCGTTGTTCCATTTTGTGGAAGATCACCTGTACGTCTACAAATTTGCGTTTCGTCATATCAATGTCCACTCCGGCGCGAAGGAACTCTTCAGCAAGGACAGGAATATCAAAACGATTGGAATTAAATCCTGCCAAATCGCAACCTTCAATGTCCCTGGCTATGTTTTTCGCCACTTCTTTGAAAGTAGGGCAATCGACTACGTCGGCATCATAAATGCCATGTATAGCAGAAGATGCTTCCGGGATATGCATTTCAGGATTGATACGTAATGTTTTTGCTTCTTCATTTCCATTCGGATATACTTTCAGATAGCAGATTTCAACAATTCGGTCTGTGTTGATATTGGTTCCGGTTGTTTCTAAATCAAAAAAAACAATGGGATTTTTCAGGTTTAATTTCATTTCTAATTATTTTTTCCACCACAGAGTAACACAGAGTTCCACAGAGTGTTTTATGTATTTATTGCTCTGTAGAACTCTGTGTTATTTTGCGGTGATTACTATTAATCATTTAGCATCATCGGCATCAGCAGCATCAGCAGGTCTTCGTTTTCTTCCTGCTCTACCGGGATGATTACTCCGGCACGTGAAGGATCTGCGAGTTCGATGACTACTTCGTCTGCTGAAATATTGTTCAGGATATCGATGAGGAATGTCGATTTGAAACCGATGCTCATTGCTGCACCTGCATACTGGCAAACTTGTGTTTCTTCGGCAGAAGTAGAGAAGTCAATATCTTGTGCGGAAATCACAATCTGGTTTTCCTGCATACGGAGTTTAATCAAACTGCTTGCCTGCGACGAGAAAATAGACACACGACGCAAAGCTCCTACCAACTGTTGACGGTCTACGGTCACTTTGTGCGGGTTGTTCTGCGGAATTACCGAGTTGTAGTTCGGGTAACGTCCTTCAATCAGGCGGCAAACCATCCGGTAGCTTTCGAGCATGAATACAGCATTGCGTTCATCGAATTCGATCGTCACTGTGCCTTGTTCTTTCGGCAAAAGATTCTTAAGCAAAGTAGCCGGTTTCTTTGGAAGGATGAAGGCTGCACGCTCGTTACCTTTAGCTGCCAATGTCTTGCAACGCACCAGTTTATGACCGTCTGAAGCAACCATTGTGATGTCTTCTGTGGTAATATCGAAATAAATACCGTTCATCACCGGACGAAGTTCGTCATCGGCAGTAGCAAATACCGAACGGTTGATACCTCCCAGAAGTACACTTGCCTCCATTTCTACACGGACTGCATTATCACCCAGTGTAGCCGATTGCGGGAATTCATCCGCATTCTGCCCCATCAGGCTGTATTTTCCGTTCTGGTACTGCACTGTTATTTCATAATTATCCGGATTGATTTCAAATGTAAGTGGTTGTTCCGGGATTTCTTTCAGTGCATCAAGCAATGTTTTCGCTACTACGGCAAAACGCCCGTTTGTATCGCTTTCATTCACTTCTACGGTAGTCACCATCGTTGTTTCACTGTCGGATACAGTCACAGACAATGTTCCGTCTTCCAATTCGAAGAGGAAACAATCGAGAATTGGCAGCGCATTTTTTGAATTAATCACACGGCTGATGGCCTGTAAATGGCTGGAAAGAGCAGTACTTGAAACGATAAATTTCATATATTTTCGTGTATTTAAGTTTTAAATGTTCTATCGCACAAAGTTACGAAAAAAGATTTGGGCTGCCCAATAAAACAAAAGAAAAAAACAGGCATTGTGTGAGGGATATTACTAAAAAATTGTAACTTCGCCCCAGAATTTAAAATTATCGCAATGGAATTTACAGGAAAAATCATCGCTATCCTCCCCCCGAGAGGCGGAGTTTCAAAAACTAGCGGCAACGAGTGGAAATCACAAGAGTACGTTATCGAAAACCACGACCAATATCCGCGCAAGATGTGCTTCGACGTATTTGGCGCAGACAAAATTGAGCAGTTCAACATTCAAATGGGCGAAGAACTAACTGTATCATTCGACGTTGACGCCCGTCAGTGGAACGATCGTTGGTTCAATAGTATCCGTGCATGGAAAGTAGAACGTGTTGGTGCAGGTGCTCCGATGGCTTCCGGTTCTCCCGTTCCTCCCCCACCTCCGTCAGCTATGCCGGAATTTACTCCGGGGGATGCCAAAGACGATCTGCCATTTTAAACCGAAAGCCATTCGCCGGACGAATAAGCATAAAAAACTCCCGATAGGATTAAATTCTGTCGGGAGTTTTTTTTAGAAAAACGATTGTAAACAAACGGTCATTTTTTATTCTGATTTATATTTCAAAACAATGTTAGGATATACCACTCCGTCTGTACAGGCAAACTGAACAAAGAGGGTGAAATTATGGAAAAAATCGGCGTTACGCAGAAAAAAATCCGGTACAAAACGAACGTGGTTTTCTGATTGCCGAAATATGTGGTCAAAATCCGCCATCAACATAAAGTGGTATGAATCAGACAAGTGATCCATGCCTGCCTGATAGGCCATTGCTCCATTAAGCACTTCGCCTTTATCCAGTTGGCGAATATATTGTGACAGAGCATTCTCATCAGGAGCAAGCAACAAACGCCCGTCATAGAACGCCGCATACACATCCAAAGTGGCCTCCACAAAACTGGTCAGTTGTTTAAACAATGTTGTTTGAGGCAACCGATAGACCAAGTATGCCTTATTTACAGTATAACCAAAAGTAATACGGGGAGTTTTTCTTCCTTCATCTGCCGGAGCAGTATTGACAAGGGTGCGAAGCATCCTTTCAGCTTCCGTCACATCTGCCACAGATAGGCTCAAGACTGCCGCTGCATCCTGCAACGTATCTTCACGCTGAAAGAGACAGGCAACCAGGTCTTGCCCGGCATTTTCCATCAGATAGCGGGAAAATTCCTTATCTCTATTCTGCACTTCACTCGTGCGGACTGCCCCGTTCTGCTCCTGCGCATTTCCATAAGAAAGTAAAGACGCCCAGTCCGTAATCCCCTGTCTGCTAAAATAGAAAGCAGTGGAGGGCAGTGCTTCACCCGGGAAGCCTTTGACTGATTGCTGCTGGCGAAGTTGTTTTATAAATGCAAAGCAAGTATCTGCATCATGAGTGATGCCGGAGAAATAGATAAAATCATCTTTCATCTTCATGTCAAATTCCGTCCATCCCATCATCCCTTTCATACGGGTATAGATTGTGGCGGCCGCTACACTTTTTTTCGGAGCACGCACTCCTGTAAAGGTCGGATCATCCGCCAATGATTTGTCACTCTTATATGCATCAATAACGTTTTCAATCAGTTTTTTCTGAAAACTTAACGCCATAAAATCAGACGTCAGATAGCAGGCTAGAAAATCACCATCTGCCAACGGGTAAATGATTATTTCCTCTCCTTTGTAAACAAACGTTTTCGGTGGATAAAGCGAAGATATATATTTACGCACAAACCTGTTCACCAATTCTTTATCCCCATTTCCCAATCTGCAATAAAGTACCTGGTTCCGTTCGTTATCCGGTTCGTGGAAACTAATCAGCATCTGATTCATTTGCCGACTCAAGCCATGGGGAGTATCTTCCGAGAGGGCATAAAGGCTTTGTTTCAGATAAGAAAAAAGTTTGGATACATAAAGATATTGCTGATTTTTACTACAAGTCAGATCATCGACCCCCGCTACAAACTCGAGCACATCATCGGTAACAAATACGGCTGAAGTGGTGGATGGAACCAGTTCATAAAGATCAAAATCTTTCTGCCCTTCGGCCGCCGACAGTCTAAAAAAAGAGTACAATGCGAAACCTGAGCACAAAAGTACAACAGAAGACGTGATCGCTATTTTCACTATCGTACGAAGTTTCATAATATTCGCTGTTTATCGGCTAGGTGCAAAAATAATAATTTCTACAAAGAAAACAAAACTTTTGCTAAAAATTTCACCGATAATCAAAGATAGATATCCAATCCGTCGAATGCCAGGTGAATATTTTCCGGAAGGCTCTTTTCAATCTCCGCATGCAAGCCCATATCATGACTCATGTGTATAAAGTACGTCTTCTTTGCCTGAATGCGCTGCGCCACTGCCAATGCTTCTTCCAAATTCTGATGAGTAGGATGCGTGGCAATCCGAAGTGCATTCACTACCAAAACATCTATTCCCGCCAATTGTTCATAGGATTCTTCGGGCATGGTCAGCATATCAGTGATATAACCTAATTGCCCGATACGATATCCCAGAATAGGCAATCGGCCATGCATCACACGTAAAGGAAGCACCTCCGTGTGGTTAACTGAAAAAGCCTGTCCCACCGAGATTTCCTGCAAAGGAATGTCGGGAACTCCCGGATAACGATGGTCAACAAAACAATAGGGCATACGCAAGCGCAAGCCTTGTGCCACATAATTTTCCGCATAAATAGGCACTGAACCAAATCGGCAAAACGGACGCAAATCGTCCAACCCGCCCACATGGTCATAATGTTCATGCGTAATGAGCACACCATCTATCTTCTCAAAAGGAAGACGCAATACCTGTGTCCGGAAATCCGGACCGCAATCTATCAAAATTCGCGCATCATCTGTCTCAACAATAGCAGATGCACGCAATCGGTTATCTTTCGGATCGGTAGAAGTACAAACCGGACATGTACAGCCGATTTGGGGTACTCCCGTCGATGTTCCACTTCCAATGATTCTTACTTTCACTTGTTACTTCTCAATTTATTAAGTTAACTTCCGGGTGGATATCAATGCCGAACTTCTCATGAACAGAGGCTCGGACTGCATCTGAAAGCGCAAGAATATCGCTACCTTTTGCTCCACCAAGATTCACTAACACCAGCGCTTGTTTATCATGTACGGCAGCCGGACCTAAGGCCTTACCTTTCCAGCCGCATTGGTCGATCATCCATCCTGCCGGAATTTTCACCCGATCTTCTGCCAGCTCATAGTAAGGTATCCGGGGATATTCCTGCTGCAGGGCTTCCAGTTTTTCTTTCGGCACAATGGGATTCATAAAGAAGCTGCCGGCATTTCCCATTACCTTCGGGTCGGGCAACTTGCTCTCACGAATATCAATTATCACTTTCCGTACAACAGAAAGCGTCAATGCCGGATATTTTTCAAGCTCCTGACGAATGGTTCCATAATCTAACGTATAATGTTCTTTTTTACTAAGTCGGAAACGGACATAGGTGACAAAAGCCGACTTGTTTTCCGGGCGTTTAAAGATACTGTTGCGGTAGGTATATCCACACTCTTCCACCGAATAAACGCGTTCTTCAGCTTGAATGTTCACCGTTTCCACAGCTGTTATCAGATCTTTCACTTCAACGCCATAAGCTCCGATGTTCTGTACCGCGCTCGCTCCGACCTCACCGGGGATGAGCGACAGGTTCTCCGTTCCATACCATCCATGTTCTACGCAATATGCAACGAGGTCATCCCATACTACTCCCGCTCCCACTCGTACCGACACAGAGTGTTCATCTTCCTCCGTCACTTCGATTCCTTCAATGCGGGAATGGAGTATCAACCCGTCGTAATCTTTGGTAAACAGCAGGTTACTGCCGCCACCAATATGCAAAAAAGGTGTCACAATGGCACCTTGCACAATCAGCTTCTTCAGTTCTTCAACCGAAGAATATTCTAAAAAACGAGCGGCACTGACATCGATGCCGAATGTATTGTAGGGCAAAAGAGAATACATATATTTTTAGTTATAAGTTATACTGTTATAGTGCATCTTAACCTGTATCAGATACTTGTATCTTCAAACTTATACAATTCCCATTCTCCGGCTTTCCGGCGGAAATAAAGGATATTGGAAAAACCATTTCCGATACCTTTCAACGCCAGGATTTTCGTGGGCGAATCATCGTCATTCCGCTGTCCGTAATTAATATTAGAAAGGCGGTCGACAGGAAGTACCGGTTTGAAGGCGAACCACTGATTAAGATCGAGGGTTGTCTCCAAAATGGAGAAATCATCGTCCGGATCACTGGTTACAAAAGCCAACGGCTCCCGCACACGCTGACTCTGAAAAAGACTATCCGTTGCAAAATGTCCGAAAAACTCAACAAAGTTTTCATTATCACTTTGTTCAATGGGCCGCAGGTTGATTGCCTCCAGTATCCATGCACCTTTGATACGTTCAAAATAGTATCTTTTCACCATTCGTGTTTTCACGAACATCCACTCTACCTGCACAGAAGTGAGGGAGGTATCTCCTACTAAATCCATGTCTTCTTCTCTATCAAACAGCAGTGTATAATAATGCTGTTTGGTAAACAAGTCATCATGCTTCCAGTTGCGTTCCTCAATGTTTGACTTCTTATCTCCATTGTAGTAGGGCAATGGAAATTTCACACGCTGACGCTGTAACACATCATCGGAAGCAAAATTGTAAATAAAATCATCGAAAGATTCATCCGCCTGTATAGGCTGCGGATCTTCCGGCGATTTATCATGGTGGCTAGAATCGGCTATCTGCCGGACTGAATCCACCTCTTTAGTAATAGATGCGAAGGGGTCAATATTTGTTTTCTTGTTTCCACAAGAGCTCAATATACCGAGCAGTATGACCCCTGCAATTAGTTTTTTCATTATTTCAGTTTCTCTCTTAACTTTTCAAGCATATCCACCGTCATGCTTTCCAAATTGTAGGCCGGCTTCCATCCCCACTCTTCACGAGCACAGGTATCATCCAGACTATCGGGCCAGCTATCGGCTATGCGCTGCTTCAAAGGATCTATATCATAAATCATCTCAAACTGCGGCACATGCTTCTTGATAGCTTGATATATCGTTTCCGGATCGAAACTCATGGAAGCGATATTGAAAGCATTGCGATGTATCAATCTTGCCGGATCGGCTTCCATCAGTGTGATTGCTGCATTCAGCGCATCCGGCATGTACATCATATCCATTAAAGTGCCTTGCTTAATGGGGCACACAAACTTTTCTCCTTTCACTGCCGAGTAGTAAATATCGACAGCATAATCGGTCGTACCTCCTCCCGGAGGGGTCACATTCGAAATAATGCCCGGAAAACGGACAGCACGGGTATCGACACCGTATTTATTAAAATAGTAATCACTCAACAACTCTGTCGTTACTTTAGTGACTCCATACATGGTACGGGGACGTTGAATGGTGTCCTGCGGTGTTTTCGTGTGAGGCGTACTAGCGCCAAACGAACCGATAGAACTCGGAGTAAACACCGCGCACCCTTGTTCACGTGCCACTTCCAGCACATTCCACAATCCATCGATGCCTATTTTCCAAGCCAGCTTGGGTTTCGACTCGGCAACTACAGACAACAGAGCAGCCAAGTTATAAATCGTATCGATATGATACTCTTTTACTACAGATGCAATCGCCTCGCCGTCCGTTACATCAGCAATAGCCGACGGTCCCGACTCCTTTAATTCCCCTTTAGGTTCTGCACCCGGAATATAACCAGCTACTACATTTGCATTTCCGTAACGTTTACGTAGCTCCATCGTTAGCTCCGACCCTATCTGTCCGGTAGCTCCAATAATCAAAATGTGTTCCATTTTTTCTTCTGACTTAGAATATCAAGCTTAAATAGTGCGCAAAGTAAGCACTTTTTTTTCAGATTTTAATCAAAAAGACATTGTTATTCCAAGAAAAATTGTGTCCTTTGCAATATAACTTAATCACCCAAACACTATGTACGGTAAAATGCAAGAATATCTCCGCCAAACATTGGCTGAAATTAAGGAAGCCGGACTTTATAAAGAAGAACGACTGATTGAAAGTGCGCAGCAAGCTGCCATCACTGTAAAAGGTAAGGAAGTATTAAACTTCTGCGCAAACAACTATCTAGGATTGTCCAATCATCCCCGATTAATCAAGGCTTCGCAGGAAATGATGAACAACCGTGGATACGGAATGTCATCCGTCCGTTTCATTTGTGGAACACAAGATATACACAAAGAACTGGAAGCTGCCGTTTCGGACTATTTCCAGACTGAAGACACGATTCTGTATGCTGCCTGCTTTGACGCTAACGGCGGTGTATTCGAACCGCTTTTCTCTGAAGAGGATGCCATCATCTCGGACTCGCTAAACCACGCTTCTATCATTGACGGGGTACGTCTTTGTAAAGCGAAACGTTACCGTTATGCCAATGCTGACATGAAAGACCTGGAAAGATGTCTGCAAGAAGCGCAGGCACAACGTTTCCGTATTGTTGTTACGGACGGTGTGTTCTCAATGGATGGCAATGTAGCTCCGATGGATCAGATTTGTGATCTTGCCGAGAAATACAATGCGTTAGTAATGGTGGACGAGTCTCACTCTGCCGGTGTGGTAGGTGCCACTGGTCATGGCGTAAGCGAGTTGTATAAGACTCACGGACGTGTAGATATTTATACCGGAACGTTGGGTAAGGCTTTCGGCGGTGCACTGGGAGGATTTACCACCGGGCGTAAAGAAATCATTGATTTACTCCGTCAACGTAGTCGCCCGTATTTGTTCTCCAACTCATTGGCTCCGGGTATCATCGGTGCAAGTCTTGAAGTTTTCAAGATGCTGAAAGAGAGCAATGCATTACATGACAAGTTGGTTGAAAATGTAAACTATTTCCGTGATAAGATGACGGCTGCCGGATTTGATATTAAACCGACGCAAAGTGCTATTTGTGCGGTAATGCTGTATGATGCGAAACTGTCTCAAATTTATGCTGCACGTATGCAGGAAGAAGGAATCTATGTGACAGGTTTCTACTATCCGGTAGTGCCGAAAGATCAGGCCCGCATCCGTGTACAGATTTCTGCAGGACACGAAAAAGCACATCTTGACAAGTGTATCGCTGCCTTTATCAAGGTAGGTAAAGAACTCAACGTATTGAAAGCGGAATAACTCCGAAGCAAGGTTTCCTTGCGGAATCTATATTTTAGGCGCGGATTACACGGATCACACAGATTTCACGTATCTTACACAGTTGCTTTATAACAAGCTTCATTCTAAAAAACGTATAATACGTGAAATCTATGTAATCTGCACCTAAATTCTCTTTTATAAAATGAATTTTGAACCGCTACTTGACTACAAAAAATAGATTATGGAAGAACTGACCCTCACTACTCCTGCCCTACTTTTCTCGGCAGTTTCATTGATTTTGTTGGCTTACACCAACCGTTTCTTATCGTATGCCCAACTTGTGCGCCAACTGCGTGACCGCTACGTGGAGAACCCTTCGGATATCACTGAAGCTCAAATCGAGAATTTACGGAAACGGTTGAACCTGACCCGTACAATGCAAGGACTGGGTATTGCAAGTCTTTTTCTTTGCGTAGTCAGTATGTTTCTTATTTATATCGGACTGCAATTATTTTCTGCTTACGTATTCGGACTGGCACTGATTCTGTTGATAGCCTCTCTAGGCGTATCTTTCCGCGAAATACAGATTTCCACCCGTTCACTGGAGATTTACTTGGGAACGATGGAGAAAGGGAAAAACAAAAAATAACACGGTTGACAATCCCTCCTATTAAGTTTTATCAAGACACTACCCGGCAAGGAAGGATGACCGTAAAGCGACTTCCCTTGCCTACTTCGGATTTGAGTTCAATCCTTCCACCCAGTTTTTCTATAATTACCTGACAAATAGAAAGCCCCAATCCTGCTCCCTGTGAAAATTCGTTCTGTTTGTAGAAACGGCTGAAAATCATCCGTTGTTCTTCGCGTGGAATACCTCTCCCAGTATCTTCTACATAAATCCGCACATGCCCCTCATCCGGCAGATAAATATACCCTAATTTGATATATCCGGTTTCCGTAAATTTACTGGCGTTATTCAAGAAATTTGTTAGAACTTGTATCAAGCGCTCTCTATCCACATTAATTTCCAAAGGTATATTATCCACTTCTTTCAGGAATTCCAGGCGTGGAGCAATCAATACCTGGTGAGTCATATAAATGTCATCAATCAGCTCTCTCACCCTACATTTCTTAAACGAGAAAGACATATAGCCTGATTCGATACGAGAAAGCTCCAGAATATCGTTAATCAATTTGAGCAGCAACTCGCTGTTCTTATTAATAGTGCCGATGTATTCTTCGCGTTCTACGGAACTCAATCCATCTTCCAATGCCAGAATATTGGCAAAGCCAACAATCGAATTAAGTGGAGTACGTATCTCATGGCTCATATTTGCCAGGAATGATTGTTTCAATTCTGCCTTTTCAGCGAGTAAGCGTGCAGCTTCCAGTTCCTCCTCACGATCTTTTATATCTTGTATGTTGAGCAGCAAACCTGCTGTTTTATATTCACCACCCGAAAGCTGTTTAGTAGTATAACGAAACTCCCACCACTGATAGCCTTTACCGTCGAAGTTACAAAGCTCCTGCACAATTTTTTTATGAGCACTTTTCAGATTTCGCCAGTTGAACTTCACTCCCTCCCAATGATCGGGATGAATAAAGCTCATGAATTCCTTAAACGAAAGTTGTCTAGGATTTAACCCTTGCGACGCCCAGAATGCATCTTCAAAAACAAAACAACCCTTATCCAATCTCCAAGCATACGTCATTCCACCCTCAATGGCTAATGACAATGTTTCTTTTTCATCAGCCAATGCTATAAGAGCCTGTTTTTTCCTCATCTGTTCCCGAAGATATAGCCACCAAAGAGAAGCAAAAAGTAAAATCAGGAAAAGAACAAATGAAGCGACTAAGGCTCCCCACAAAAATGGATATTCAGCTCTGAACGGAATATTGATAATACGATAGTTAGCAGGAATACTTTCCTTACTCAAACCAATTTGCGTCATTGTATTCCAGTCTACGACATACTCTTTCCGGCTTTCAACAATGGGTATATCCGAGGGACTTGCGCCATGCAATATGCGAACGGCAGTTTTCACCTCTTCTTCTACCTGAATAGGCAGCGAAGTGATGTATCCACCCAACAACTTCTCACCAAACCCAAAGGCTTCATTAATAGCTGTCAGACTAGGACTACCACAGATACTCCCAATATTAATAGTGGTGTAATCACGTTTCAACTGGATATAACATTGATCGCGGTAACTCCTGTTTAAAACCCACATAAAAGTAGCATCCGAATGATTTCTGGCATTACGCAAAGGAATAGCCATGAAACGGGTATAACCTTCTTCCTGTGCCAAACGTATCTGTTCTTCAGGAGAAAGTTCGGGATTATCTATGAATCCGGTCACTTTATGTCCTTTAAACTGTTCCTTTGCATCTCTTCTGATTTGTCTGTCGATATAGGTAGTATCGAGCATGGTAAACAAACGAACGTGCTCACCGAAAAGCTCTTTTGCCACACTGATATTCTCATTAAAGGCTATCTTGTCATGGAAGCCTGTCACGTTGGGATGATGTTTCAGTAATCCCCAATTCGGATAATTGACACCACCAAAAACCACAGGCACTTCTTTCGCCAACTGAATTCCGCATTTCATCAATGAATAAGTAGCCTGGTCTTCATTCACCAGAATCACTTCCGGCCGCCAGTCTTTCGATACGGAATCAACCAGAAAGCGCATCCGCTCAAGTTCCGGCTCTTCCCAGTAGGATTCACAGTCTAAATAAACGGTACGAATATCAGCATCAATTTTCTCTTTTTCAAATTGCTCCGCTATCATCCGGTTAAATTCCGGATAAGCCGCATAAGTCTCCTCATAAGAGTGGACAACTAAGATACGTCGTTCCTCTTTTTGAGAACAACTACTCACCCCTAAAAGGAGCAATAAAGATAAAAGGAGCAATCTTATAATTCCTCTGTTCAAACCATTCATTTATAATAACTGGGATTAATTTCTCTCCGACTCGTAACACAAAGGTAGTTTATTTTCGAACATAAGCCAAATAAGTGAAAAAAAAGAAGCTACCTGAACAGGAATTCAGGCAGCTTCTATAATATATTAAAGAACTATTTTTCAGAGTAACATCATTAACGCTGTCCCAATTGTGAGTCTACAAAGAAAATTCCGGTATCACCAGCTTTCTTGATCTTGTCAACAATGCCTTGTGCTGTAGCTTCTTCTTCTACTTGTTCGCGAACAAATCCCCACAAGAAATCCTGTGTTGCTTTATCCTTTTCAGCAGCAGCTACGTCTACCAGCTTGTCTACCAATTGAGAAACATGACATTCATGTTTGTATACGTGTTCGAATACCTCCAGAGGAGTACCCCATCCGTTAGGAACAACATCTATTTTATCTACTTTAGCAGTTCCTCCACGTTTGATGATATAATCTGCCATTGCATAAGCGTGTCCCATTTCTTCCTGGGATTGCTTTTTCATCCAATGAGCAAAACCGCTGAAACCTTCTTTCTCAAAATAGAAAGACATTGCTAGATACAGGTTAGCAGACCACATTTCAGCAGTAATCTGTTCGTTAATTGCATTCTGTAATTTTTCTGAAATCATAATCGTATTTTTTATTAAGTTGTTAATGTAGTTTCTTTTTGAACTCATTACAAAAATAACAAGCTTTCAGTTAAAATTGTTCCATGCACCCTATATTTTTAAACTACATTCACATTTTGATTGTAGCGGTTCATTTTTTACTTACACCAGTTCGTCGGAAGTATATCCTTTCGGCAGTTCACGACAGTTGTATCCGGAAGCCATTATTTCACCATAAGCACCAGCAGAGCGAAGGGCTATCAAGTCACCACGCTTCACTTTGTTCAGGTCAATTGCTTTTCCGAAAACATCCGACGATTCACAGATCGGTCCTACTACATCGTATGCCTCCAATGGTTCTTCGGAAGTAATATTTTCCATTTTATGGAATGCCTGATACAGAGCCGGACGGATAAGATCGGTCATACCTGCATCCAGGATGGCAAATTTCTTCCGTGTGCCTTGTTTTACATACAAAACCTTAGAGATTAAGGAACCGCACTGTCCTACAACTGCACGTCCCAATTCAAAATGCAAGGTCTGATAAGGACGCAATTTCAATTGTCCGGCATAGGTAGCAAAGTAATCCTTGAAGTTCGGAATAGCCTGACGGTTGGGATGTCCGTAGTCAATTCCCAAACCACCTCCTACATTAATATGTTCTACCAGAATTCTGCGAGCTTCCAATTTATCCTGTAATTCATTGACACGATTACAGAGAGCTACAAAATCGCTCATATCCAGAATCTGTGAACCGATGTGGAAGTGAAGCCCGATAAACTTTACGTTTTTCATCTCCTGCGCCACATCTATCACCTTGTCCATATCCTGCATGCTGATACCGAATTTGTTTTCCGCCAAACCTGTAGTGATATTTGCGTGAGTATGTGCGCCTACATCCGGATTGATACGAAAAGCAACATTAGCCACCTTATTTTGAGCAGCGGCCAATTCATTGATTACTTCCAGTTCGGGAATAGACTCTACATTGAAACAGAAGATGCCGTACTCCAGCCCGAGATTGATTTCCCAGTCTGCTTTACCTACTCCTGCAAAAACAACTTTATTGGCCGGAAATCCTGCACGGATAGCGGCACGAATTTCTCCACCGCTCACACAGTCGGCTCCCATTCCGCTCTCACGGATGATGGTAAGTACTTTCGGGTTGGCATTTGCTTTGACAGCGTAATGCACTGAATAATTAGGATATTTGGCAACCTCATGGTTAATAGCCGACAATGTATCGCGCAGCACTTTGGTATCGTAATAATAGAAAGGCGTCTGCAAAGTGCGGAATTTATCGATTGGAAATATTCCCTTCATAATTCGAAAAACTTGTTTAGTTGGTTAAAAAAGAGCGCTTTTATCAGTTCGGTAAAAGCGCTCGTATTATTTGTGGAATTATTTGCTGTTGAAAAGCATATCGCTCAACGATTGTAAAGCTACTTTCTTATCACACTCCCGAATGAGGAAGGAGATGTTATAGTTACTTCCTCCAAACGAGATCATTCGCACCGGTATATCGCGCATCGCATCAAGTGCTTTCGCTTCAAAACCGACATTTTCCCATTCAAGGTCACCTACAACGCAGATGATACACATTTCTTTATCAACGGTTACTGTTCCGTATTTCTTCAGGTCATCCAGAATCTCATTAAGATGTTTCGTGTTATCTATCGTAACAGATACACCGACTTCTGACGTACAGATCATATCGATAGATGTCTGATAGCTTTCGAAGATTTCGAACACCTTACGCAAGAAGCCATGAGCCAATAACATGCGGCTGGATTTAATCTTAATAGCAGTGATGTTATCTTTTGCAGCTACTGCCTTGATCTTGCCTTTTTCCGTGTCGTTAGAAATCAGTGTGCCCGGAGCCTCCGGATCCATTGTGTTCAACAGGCGGACAGGGATATTGGCATATTTAGCCGGCTGGATACAAGTAGGGTGCAGAATCTTTGCACCGAAGTAAGCCAACTCGGCTGCTTCTTCGAAGTGCAGCTGGCGTACCGGAGCGGTCTTGTCAACAATACGCGGGTCGTTATTGTGCATACCGTCGATATCTGTCCAGATCTGGATTTCGGAAGCGTTCACTGCTGCTCCGATCAGAGAAGCGGTGTAGTCGCTACCACCACGTTGCAGGTTGTCTATCTCACCGTAAGCATTGCGGCAGATGAAACCTTGCGTAATGTAGATTTCCGTATCCGGATAAAGATCCAATTGAGCACGCAATTTATCCTTAATATATACGGGGTCCGGTTCTGCGTTCTTATCAGTACGCATGAATTCCAAAGCCGGAAGCAACACGGACTTCACACCGCATTCCTGCAGGTAAAAGTTTACCATCGCCGTAGAGATAAGCTCTCCCTGTGCCAAAACCACTTTCTCTTCGAACAAAGTGAAAAGGTCTTTAGTATAGGAGCGGATGTAGTCGAAGTGGGATTTGACAACTTCAAGACCTTTCTGTTTATATTCCTGAGTTGCAAAAAGCTCATCAATATGCTGTTTATATTTTGCTTCCAGCTTATTAATAATCTCGTTGGCACCCTCCGGATTCTTCTTATACAGATAGTCCGAAATTTCCACCAATGTGTTTGTTGTTCCTGACATAGCAGAAAGAACAACAATCTTCTGTTCACCATCGGTAATCAATTTGGCTACTTCCTTCATGCGCTGAGCAGAACCTACGGAAGTTCCTCCAAACTTTAAAACTTTCATTTTCGTTACTGTTTTAGTTATCTATATTTAAATCTATTTCTATTGTTCTCTGTCTGGGCATATATTCATCAGTCACATCTACAATCTGATGGTCGGCACAACGATATACCCTGCCCGGATAATCTTTCAACAGTTGCAAATTGTGCGTCGTCATCACTACCGATGAGCCGGATTCGCAGATATTGTGCAACAATTCAACGATGGCTTTACCTGTTTCCACATCCAGATTTCCGGTTGGTTCATCCGCCAGGATGATAGCCGGAGAATTGAGTACGGCACGTGCAATCACAATGCGCTGCTGTTCGCCACCGGAAAGTTCGTTCGGAAGTTTATAACCTTTGTTGGACATTCCCACCAGTTGAAGCACTTCTTCAATACGCTCCTGTATCTCCTGTTTGTTTTTCCAGCCTGTGGCACGAAGCACAAATTCCAGGTTATTATATACAGTACGGTCTGTGAGCAGCTGAAAATCCTGGAATACAATGCCTAACTTGCGGCGCAATTGCGGGATATGCTTACGTTTGATAGATCGCATATTATAGCCCAGCACTTCCGCTTCACCGTCAATTACATCCAGTTCGCCATAAAGAGTCTTGAGCAGACTCGTTTTCCCCGAGCCTACTTTTCCGATCAAATAGACAAACTCTCCTTTGTGCAATTCCAGATTTACATCACTTAGCACACAGAGTTCCTGTTGATGGATTTCTACGTTCTTATATTGTATCAACGCCCCGTCATCCATGCCGACTCCCGTTTTAATTTTTAATTTCTAATCTTTACTTATTAATGCTTCTTCCAGGTACTGCTATGTCTTTCCTGCAGTTCACGTGCAAGATCTTCAATGCGATAGCCTTTTGAAGCAAGCAATACAATCATGTGATAAATGAGGTCGGCTCCTTCGTAGATCAAACGTTCGTCAGTACCGTTCGTTGCTTCGATCACTGTTTCCACAGCTTCCTCACCTACTTTTTGAGCTATCTTATTGATTCCCGACTCAAACAGGCTGGTTGTATAAGAACCTTCGGGCATTTCTTCGTGACGTTTGTCTATAAAGTCCTGCAATGCTTTCAGGAACATGACCGGTTCTTCGTTTTTCTCCCCCCAACAAGTATCTGTGCCTGTATGACACACAGGACCTACCGGTTCTACTTGAATCAATAATGTATCATTGTCACAATCAGCCTTTATAGATACAACATGAAGGAAGTTACCGCTTTCTTCGCCTTTTGTCCATAAACGATTCTTCGTACGGCTAAAGAATGTAACTTTTCCGGTTTCCACCGTTTTATCATAAGCTTCTTTATTCATGAAACCCAGCATCAAGACCTTACGTGTCTCGTTGTCCTGTATGATAGCCGGAACGAGTCCGTTCATTTTATCGAAATCCAATTCCATTTTTATATAAGTTCTAATTACTATTCCAATTTACAATTACTACCTATTCGCCTACGGAATTCTTTTGCAGACAGTTCCTATATTTATCTGACTATATAATCCATCCGCAGGAAAACCCGGCCGGGGTGCCTCACCCCCTGATGGTAATTCCTTCGCCGCAAAGATACGATTTTAATTCGGGAATTTTAATTTCTCCGAAGTGAAAAACACTGGCAGCCAATGCAGCATCTGCCTTTCCCTGTAAAAAGACATCACGGAAGTGCTCCTTACAGCCCGCACCTCCTGAAGCTATGATGGGAATGGAGAGTTGATCCGCTAAAGCGGCAAGTGCTTCATTTGCATAACCGGCTTTTACACCATCGTGATTCATGCTTGTGAAGAGTATTTCTCCTGCTCCGCGTTCCTGTGCTTCTTTAGTCCACTCGAACAGATCTTTATCCGTTTCGATGCGTCCTCCGTTCAGGTAACATTTCCAACCGTTTTCGGTCTGTTTGGCATCTACAGCCAACACACAAACTTGTGAGCCGAAATTCTTTGCTATCTCGTCAACCAACCGGGGATTGCGGATAGCGGAAGAATTGATAGAAATCTTATCTGCCCCTGCATTCAGCAGACGGTCTACATCACTTAATTCATTGATTCCACCACCTACGGTAAATGGGATATTGATATTAGCAGCAATCCGTTTTACCAATTCCGTAAAAGTCTTACGTCCTTCATGGCTTGCAGTAATGTCCAGGAAAACAAGTTCATCCGCCCCCTGTTCACTGTAAGCACGACCTAGTTCCACCGGATCACCGGCTTGACGCAAGTTGACAAAATTCGTTCCTTTCACGGTTTGTCCGTCTTTTATATCCAGACAAGGTACTATTCTTTTTGCTAACACAATCCTATTTTATTTATTGTTCAACAATTTATAATCTATATTCCTGAAGCTTGATTCTTATCTCCCTTATTATAAAGGTATCTTATTTATTCCGATACGCTCATTACAGAAAGATTCTCAAATCTTGTAAGGTGATATGTCCTTCGTATAATGCCTTACCGAAAATAACTCCGGGAACACCAGCCTCATCCAAAGCAACAATATCATCCACCTTGCTCACCCCGCCACTAGCCATCAGATAAAGGTCAGGGAATTTTGCCAGCATCTCTTTATACAAATCGATAGAAGGGCCACTCAACATTCCGTCACAGCTAATATCCGTACAGATTACTTTTCGTATACCTTTATCTATATAATTTTCGAGAAATGGAAAAAGTTCACAGGCACTTTCATCTTTCCAACCATTGACGGCTATCTTATGTTCTTTTACATCTGCCCCCAAAATAATCTTCTCACTGCCGTATATTTCCAGCCAATGACAGAATAATTCTGGATCTTTCACTGCAATGCTTCCTCCGGTTACCATCTGCGCACCGCTCTCAAAAGCAATTTTCAAATCTTCATCACTCTTTACTCCTCCACCAAAATCTATGACAAGAGAAGTGCGTACAGCAATCTGTTCCAACACCCGATAGTTAACGACATGATGAGAAGCAGCACCGTCCAAGTCTACCACATGGAGCCTGCGAACACCGTTCGCTTCAAACTCCTTTGCAACTTCCACCGGGTTCTCATTATACACCTTTTTACTATCGTAATCTCCCTGGGAAAGGCGTACGCACTTTCCATCAATAATATCAATGGCTGGAATAATTTCTATCATCTATTTACTATTTGTATCTTAGAGGTTTAAAAAGTTTGTCAGAATCTTCTCTCCTGTCTTACCACTTTTTTCCGGATGGAACTGGGTAGCATAAAAGTTATCTTTATGGAGCGCAGCACTGAACGGGTGAATATAGTCAGTTGTAGCAGCAGTAAAGTCGCAGGTCGGCACATAGAAGCTATGCACAAAATAGACAAACTCTTCTTCGGTGAACCCTTCAAACAATTTACTATTCGTTTTTCCAATGGTGTTCCATCCCATGTGCGGCACTTTATCCTCATGTTTCTGCGGGACAAAACGTTTCACATCCACATCAAAGATATTCAAACAATCGACTTCTCCTTCTTCGGAATGCCGGCACATCAACTGCATGCCGAGACAAATTCCAAATACAGGCTGACGGAGATTCTTAATCAGTTCGTCCAGTCCCGTTGCCTTCAAGTGGTTCATGGTAGTTTCCGCCTCTCCCACTCCGGGAAAAATAACTTTATCGGCCGATTGGAGTTCTTCTTTATCAGCAGTAATCACCGCTTCTACCCCCAACCGCTTTAAAGCATAATCCACAGAACGAATATTGCCGGCATTGTATTTTACAACTGCTACTTTCATCAGCTAAATATTACTGTTTTATTTTTATAAGCCAAAACTTTGCGCTCGATGTGCTTCTGCACTGCACGCGAAAGAACGATTTTTTCCAAATCCTTTCCTTTATTTACGAGGTCTTCAATAGCATCTTTATGAGTAATGCGCACTACATCCTGTTCAATAATCGGTCCGGCATCCAGCTCTGTCGTTACATAATGACTAGTTGCACCAATAATTTTCACCCCTCTCTGGAAAGCTGCGTGATAAGGCTTCGCCCCTACAAACGCAGGAAGGAAAGAATGATGAATATTGATAATCTTATTCGGATAAGCATTAATCATCTGTTCGGAGATCACCTGCATATAGCGTGCCAATACAATAAATGTAATCTTATGTTTGGCAAGCAATTCCATCTCTTTGCGCTCCTGTTCTTCTTTCGTCTCCTTGGTGATAGGGAACAGATAGAAAGGAATTCCGAAACGTTCTGCTACGTGCTGCAAATCCGGATGATTACTTATAATAAGAGGTATCTCTACATTCCACTCTCCTGCCGTATACCGGGCTAACATATCGAAAAGACAGTGTGACAGCTTGGATACGAAAATGGCCATACGTGGTTTTACATCAGAGAAATAAAGACGAAAATCCATTTCATATTTTTGCCCGTAGAGTGTTCTGAAATAATCTTCAATTTTTTCCTGTGGAACCAGAAAATCTTTCAGTTCCCATTCAATACGCATGAAGAAGATGTTCTCTACATGATCTACATACTGATCCAGATAGATAATATTTCCTTTGTTTACCGTAATAAAGTCTGTCACTTCCGCTAGGATTCCCGGTTTGTCGGGACAGTGCAATAACAGTTTGGCTGTTGTCATCATTCTTTCTACTAATTAACGATTCTAGGCAGATTATTTTCTACCTTTCTAATTTTAGTCCGCAAAAATAACGATTTATTGCAAAATTACGAATTATTCAAGCAGAAAGTTGATATAAAAACGGTGATTTCTTACAGATAGAAAGATATCGAGAGTTATTTTCAATGAAAAGAATGACAAACTTTAGGATAGTGATACCATTGCCTTCGGATAGTGACGGTATTCCATCGTGATAGCGTCACTATAACGATCAGATACCGTCACTATCCGAAGAGAAGAAAAACGAATATTTTTTTTCATTACAAAAGTACTCAAAATGAGACACTAAGCATTTTTCTTGTTTTTTCTTGAAAAAAACTTTTCTCAAAACGCTTGCAGGTTTACAAAAAACAACTACCTTTGCACCCGCAATCGAGAGAGATGCAGATTAATAAATTGAAATTCTGGTGCGTTAGTTCAGTTGGTTAGAATACATGCCTGTCACGCATGGGGTCACGGGTTCGAGTCCCGTACGCACCGCTTCTTTCACTAAGAAGCAGAGAGAAATATAAATGAGTTAATCCAATTAAAATTTGGTGCGTTAGTTCAGTTGGTTAGAATACATGCCTGTCACGCATGGGGTCACGGGTTCGAGTCCCGTACGCACCGCTTCTTTCACTAAGAAGCAGAGAGAAATATAAATGAGTTAATCCAATTAAAATTTGGTGCGTTAGTTCAGTTGGTTAGAATACATGCCTGTCACGCATGGGGTCACGGGTTCGAGTCCCGTACGCACCGCGAAAGCAAATAGTAAATTAAAGCAAAGCTCTGAAATTCAAGAAATTCAGAGCTTTTTTCTTTTTCTTCACTTCATTTAAAACAGAGTTTAAGTAGGCGATAGATGTGCCCATTCAAACTCTACAATGATTTTTTAACCAATCATTTTATTCAAATGTAACATTACATCTTCAATTAAAGGTACCTATACTAAGCATCTGTTTATAATTGAACAGAGACTACAACTGCATGTGTAAAATAAGATATTCCTTACCTTCTCCGTCCAAATTCGACCTTTTATATATGTTAAAACCCATATATTCATAAAAACCGACAGCTTGAACATTTTGCTCATTCACATCAACTTTAGTTACTTGCAAATTATCTATGGCATAAGTTATTAATTTTTTTCCGATTCCTGCGCCTCGATACTTATTGTCAATAAATAACATTTCAAGATTTCCTTCTGCAATTCCCATAAATCCGATTAAGATTCCCTCTTGTTCAAATCCGAATAGATTAACATACTGAAAATATACCGGAAGTCGTTCCTTATAATATAGAAAATCTTCCTCTTTAAGAAAATCATGTGTACTCAATACTGCACTTTCCCAAATTTCCATCAAACGTGGATAATCCGTAACTTTAATTTTTCTAATCATACTTGTAATTGCAATTTAAAGCCGCAAAGTTCGTTACTTATACATTCAAAACACTGAACCCAAGTTAAAAAATACGTTTACGGATTCTGCTTAGTGCTTGCGGTGTGATACCCAAATAAGAAGCTATATCTTTTAATGGTATATAGTTTAATGTAATACCATATTCTTCCATCATCTGTAGATAATACTGTTCAGGAGAATATTTAATTAAGTCGATATTTCTTTTCAAAAGTTTATTCAACAATATAGCATTTAAATCTTCAAATACAGTTTTTACTTTAGGGATAGCGGTATATAGTTCATTTACTTGCTTCTTGTCTATTCGGTAAATAACACTATCTACAATTGTTTGCACATTAAATGCAGACCTAGTTTGTAATGTAAAAGATATGTTTGACATTGAAAACGTACCCTCCTTACAAAACCAGAAAGTTTGTTCTTCCCCGTTATGATTTAAAAGCCAACAACGTAATATTCCATCAAAAACGAAATAACTATACCTCTCTGTTTCTCCTTCCTTAATCAAAAATGTACCTTTACTAACTAATATTCGTTCAAAATATTGGTCGAATAACTTAAACTCCTCCCAATTAAAAATATTAGTACTAAAATTAAATTCTTTAAGTAGTTTTTCTAAAAGCATAATCTAAATATGATTCGTAATATACTTACTCATTTAATATATTCACTATTACTTCCGCCCTATTTAACTTCTCATATTTAGTGAATATATTTTCAGTAGCCATTTTTATATTACTCCTTTCGCCCACTCTCCGGCCTGCTTGACACTTCCGTTCAACAATCGGCTTTCTCCCCATACGATTTTTGGATAAAGTTTCTTGAGTTGTTTTACACTATTAGTTATTGAGCTTCCTCCGGAAGTAGCAAATGGAATAACGGTTTTACCGGAGAAATCATATTTCTCAAGGAATGTATTGACCGGACGCGGACATAAATTCCACCATATCGGGTAACCAAGGAATATCACGTCGTAATCTTTCAGATTAAGCGCTTCTCCCCCCAATTCCGGACGTGAATTTTCAGTCGTCATTTCAATTGAACTACGGCTACTCTTGTTGTTCCAGTCGAGATCTGCCGAGGTATAGGCTGTAGCGGGAGTTATCTGATAAAGTTTGCCGCCAACCGTTTTTGCAATGGCATCGGCGGCTTTTTCTGTAGTTCCAGTACAAGAGAAATAGGCAACCAGGATTTTCTTATCGGACTGTACATTAGTATCCGCTGTCTGATTCTGCGCTTTTGATGAGCAGCTAAAGCAAAGGAGACTCATAAATATGAATATAATCTGTTTCATTTTATTTTGATTTTAAATATTTCTTATCATTAATTAGTTTAGACATTATCACGATGGAGTAACCCCACAGGCGTTTTCATTCTTCTATTACTTTGATAATTGCTCATATCGTCCATCAAACGATGTATTTCTCCTGTATTAAGCGCTTTGCGCGTCTTTACATATTCCTTAAAATTCCTCGGTAGTCATATTATTTCCTTTCAAAAGATAAAGCAGGATTAGCAAAAATCATCGTTTAGTCTGTTTGAGTTTGTTATACTCGTCATCTGTAACCGGTTCAAGCCACTCATTGGAAGTGTTTTCACCGGAAACTTCGAAAGCCAGATGAGCAAACCAACTGTCGGCAGCAGCTCCGTGCCAGTGTTTCACATTGGCAGGAATATGGATAACCGTACCAGGCAGAATCTCTACCGCCGGTTTACCTTCTTCCTGATACCAGCCTCGACCGGCTACACCGATAAGCATCTGTCCGCCACCTTTCGTTGCACGGTGAATATGCCAGTTATTGCGGCAACGTGGTTCAAAAGTAACGTTAGAGATATTCACCTGCTCGCGCGAAACCGGAGCAAGATAACTGTTACCAATAAAATACTGTGCATAGGCTGTATTGGGTTCACCAATAGGGAAAATCATCTCACGCTGGAAAGCTGTTTTGGCATCCTCACCAACAATATCTTCAGACCATACTCCTTTTGCCAAATTGAACGCTGCCCACGCCTTCGGCCAACCTGCATAGAAACCTATATGAGTGATAATCTCTGCGATCTCCGTGCGGGTGATGCCGTTCTTCTTCGCCGACTGAAGATGATAAACGAGCGAATTGTCCGTGATTCCCATACTGATAAGGGAGGTAATGGTTACTAAACTGCGGTCACGCAGACCGAGTTTGTCAGTGCGGCTCCAAACTTCTCCAAAGAGAACATCGTCATTAAGTTCCGCAAACTTAGGGGCAAACGTTCCTAACTGGTCGCGTCCTGCCGTCTGTACTATCTTTTCTTGTGCCATAACATTGAGTGTTAAAATACTAAATACTGAAAATAAAAGGAGTTTATTCATAATCATTTCGTTTATTGAATGAAGTTATTAATGCAATTTGCGGGGTTAAGCGGCGTTTGGTCAGAGAGTACGAGAGTCTTAACCATGTGCAGCGTTCCTTGCTTGTACTTTTGAAAATGCTCCGATGCAATATGAGATTTATAAGCCTCCTGACTCGCGTAAGTTTCAAGAATAGTTATCCTGCCAGGATTCTCTTTTTCGCTGACGGCATACATAGTCAGCACTCCCGGTTCAGTACGCAAGGAGACTTCACCCACTTCGGTCGCATATTTCATATATTCTTCAAGATACTCCAGATAAACCTCGATTTTCGATAGCCGCACAATACCGTCAGCCGCCATAGGTAATTTGGCGCACATACCAGGCTGCTGTTTTATATCCTTTTTCCCTGTCATACTGCATGATAACATAACGAATAAAGACAAAACACTTAGAATTGTTTTTATCACCATCTTCTATCTTTTCATTGTTAAACTTCTGATTGCAAATTTACTGCGATAAAACGAATGGAATTGTATATCAATTACGGATTTTTGTACCCAAATCCCCGATTCTGTAATAAAGCCGAATAAAAATCGGATATTAGAAGTAAAGTTATTCATCTGTTTTGAGACCGATAAGCTACTTTTCTCATCAGACTCTTGACAAATGACTTTTTATGTTGTATCTTTGAGAAAAGAAAAAGTATAAACAACATGAAAATAGAAAGAAATAATCATACATAAATCATAAATAACCTGGTATTTTACAATACCACTCCTATACAATATGGGGCAATAGTCGAATGATTATTGCCCCATTTTGTTTATAATTCAGCTTAAAATCTCTCGTCTGATCCTAAAACTGTTCTACAATAGTTTATAATAAACTCGAATACCGTTTTACTAAAACTATCAAAAAGTTTATTATAAACAGAATCCGGGTTTATTAAAATCCACGTTACCTTTTGTCAAAAATAGAGTAAACAAGATTTCTAAGATTCACCATAAAAGATCTACTACAACCCAACAAGTAATATAAATACACAATTATTCATTTACGTCTTTTTTTACACGATCGTTTTCCTCCCTCACATTCCATCTTTCTTTTTTCCCAATTCGTTAATTAAATCAAAAACTTCAATTACGATTTGCCGTATCTACCATATTTTTACATACATTTGCGTCTGACACAGATGTCAAACACGAGGTCTAATTTAAGATATTTGGTATATGAATGTATATAAAGTGGGTTTAGATATAGGCTCTACTACCACTAAGATGGTAGTATTGGATAAAGATGGAACTACAGTCTTGTTTTCCGGATACAAAAGGCATCAGGCAAAAACACAAGAATGTTTACTCAGATTTCTTTATCAAATAAAGGAACAGTTGGGTGATATTCCTTTATCTTTCCACATTACGGGCTCTGTTGGAATGGGAATTTCAGAGAAATGCTCTCTGCCGTTTGTGCAAGAGGTTGTAGCTGCAACAAACTATGTGCGCCGGGAGCATCCGCACACAGCCACTATGATCGATATTGGAGGAGAAGATGCGAAAGTTGTTTTCTTTCAGGACGGACAGGCTACAGACCTGCGCATGAATGGAAATTGCGCCGGCGGAACCGGGGCTTTCATTGACCAGATGGCTATTCTGCTTGGAGTCTCCATCGACGAATTGAATGAACTAGCACTTCGTTCCAATCAGGTATACTCTATCGCTTCACGCTGCGGAGTATTCTGCAAAACGGACATACAGAATCTGATAGCCAAAAATATATCCAAAGAAAATATAGCAGCTTCCATTTTCCATGCAGTAGCCGTACAGACCACTGTCACACTTGCACGCGGTTGCAATATCGTAGCTCCGGTATTACTCTGCGGTGGCCCATTGACTTTTATTCCGGCCCTTCGGAAAGCATTTGACAACTATCTGAATCTGTCACAAGATACAGATTTCATATTACCGGAAAAAGGAAATCTGATCCCTGCCTGGGGAGCAGCATTGGCAGAGAACAATGAAGAAAGTATTCATCTCTCCAACCTGATACAGGTAATAGAAAACAAACTAAGTGTTACCTCACCTTTCCAGAGTGATCTTTCTCCTATATTCGACAGTGAGGAAGAATATCGGTCATGGAAAAAAGAAAAAGACCAGTATAAAATTCAATATGCCAGTCTGCGTCCCGGATTACAGGAAGCAACTATCGGCATAGACTCCGGCTCTACTACCACCAAAATCGTAGTACTCGACAACAATCATCGTATCCTTTACTCCTATTATCACGACAACAACGGAAACCCTATAAAAACAGTAGAGAACGGCTTGCAGAAACTACATGAAGAATGCCGGAGACGAGGAACTACCCTGCGCATAAAAGGAGGATGTTCTACCGGTTACGGAGAAGATCTGATAAAAGCGGCTTTCCACATGGATGCGGGAATCATTGAAACCATCGCTCATTATGCTGCTGCCAAACATATCAGCAAAGAAGTTTCTTTTATCCTGGATATTGGAGGGCAGGATATGAAAGCCATCTTTGTGAACGACGGAGTAATCAACAGAATCGAAATCAATGAAGCCTGTTCCTCCGGTTGCGGTTCTTTTATCAGCACATTTGCGCAATCGCTGGATTACAGTGTGGAGGACTTTGCCAAAGCAGCTTGTTTTTCGCAAGCACCATGTGATCTGGGTACACGTTGCACAGTCTTCATGAACTCCAAAGTAAAACAGGTACTTCGGGAAGGAGCGTCCGTAGCGGATATAGCTGCCGGATTATCTTATTCCGTTGTTAAAAACTGCCTGTATAAGGTTCTGCAATTAAAAGACACGGAGATACTTGGCGACCATATTGTCGTGCAGGGAGGAACCATGCGTAATGATTCCATCGTACGAAGTCTGGAAAAGCTGACCGGGAAACAAACCTTCCGCAGTAACTGTCCTGAATTGATGGGTGCTCTTGGTTGTGCCCTATATGCCAAACAAATCGAAAATGCCCGGGTGACGGAGCTGAACGAGATGCTCCAATGGGCACAATATACTTCCAAGCAACTTCAATGCCGGGGGTGCGAGAACCAGTGCGCCATCATGCGATATACGTTCAACAGTAAAAACCATTACTTCTCCGGCAACCGGTGTGAGAAGGTGTTTTCCAATAAAGGAAGCCATGCGGACAAAGGCATCAATACGTATGATAAAAAGCTGGAATTATTATTCGACCGGAGCGCAGACATTCCACAACCCCTATTCACCATAGGTATTCCACGTATTCTGAACATGTATGAGGAATACCCTTTCTGGCATACCTTATTTACTGCTTGCGGCATTCAGGTACAGTTGTCGGAACCCTCTACATTCAGCAAATACGAGACTGCTGCCGGCATGGTGATGTCTGATAACATCTGCTTCCCTGCCAAACTTGTGCACAGTCATATCCGTAACCTGACACAGCAAAACGTCAACCGGATATTTATGCCGTTCGTTGTTTTCGAGAAAAAGGATAAGCAACAGCAAAACAGCTATAATTGCCCCATCGTTTCCGGTTATTCGGAAGTCATCAAAAGTGTACAGGAAGAGAATATACCGATAGATGCTCCGACTATCACCTTCAAAGATGAAGCATTGCTGTATAAACAATGCTATGAATATCTGAAATCTTTGGGTATCAGGGATGAGGTATGCAAAAATGCCTTCTCACGCGCATTACAGGAACAATATGCTTTCGAAGAAAAAATTGCTGCCTATAATCAGGAAGTTCTGAACGAGGGACGGGAAAAACACAAACTGATTATCTTACTCGCCGGACGCCCTTACCATAGCGATCCACTGATACAACACAAGGTTTCGGATATGATTGCTGCGATGGGAGTTTATGTGATAACTGATGATATTGTCCGCCAGCAGGAGATTTCATTGGAAAAGACTCATTACCTCTCTCAATGGGCATTTACCAACCGTATTCTGAAAGCAACCAAGTGGGCGGCAATGCAAGAGGGTGACATACAATATATGCAGATGACTTCTTTTGGCTGCGGTCCGGATGCTTTCCTTATAGATGAAGTACGTAACTTGCTGAAACGATACGGCAAGAATCTTACTTTGCTCAAGATAGACGATGTTAATAATATCGGCTCCATCAAATTACGAGTCCGCTCGTTGGTGGAAAGCTTGAATTTCAGTTTGAAACATTCTCAAGCGAAAGATCCCGAGCCATTTGTTTCAACTGCTCCTTTCACCAAGAAAGACAAAAAGAAGAAAATCCTCGCTCCATTCTTTACGCCTTTCATTTCACCACTCATTCCATCCATCATGAAAGTGGCCGGATATGAAATGGAAACGTTACCGTTGAGCGACACCGCATCTTGCGACTGGGGATTGAAATACTCCAATAATGAGGTATGTTATCCGGCAACATTGATTGTCGGCGACATAGTAAAAGCCTTTAAAAGCGGACGTTATGATCCTGCCAATACGTGCGTTGCCATCACACAAACCGGTGGACAATGTCGTGCCAGCAACTATATTTCACTGATAAAAAAGGCATTGATTGAGAATGGATACACCAATACACCGGTGGTATCACTTGCTTTCGGCAGTGGTATCGAAAATGAGCAATCCGGTTTTAAGGTAAACTGGCTCAAGGTTTTACCAATCATACTTGCGTCTGTGTTATACAGTGATTGCATTGCCAAATTCTATTATGCAGCTGTCGTTCGTGAGAAAGAACGGGGACAGGCCGCCCGTCTGCGCGATCTTTATCTGGATACAGCACAGCCCATCATCCAGAAAAATAAACCGGAGGACTTGTTGAGCTACTTATATCTCGCTGCCAAAGACTTCAACAAAATCTGTGAACAGAGATCCTGTCACAAAGTAGGTATTGTTGGGGAAATATTCCTGAAGTTCAACCCTTTTGCTCAAAAGGACGTCACCTCATGGCTCATCAACCAGAAGATCGAAGTGATTCCGCCACTGATAAGTGATTTCTTCATGCAGGGATTTGTCAACCTGAAAGTGAGACAGAACCAACACTTGCAGCGAAAACTCACTCCCGACTTTGTTATAGACTGGTTATACAAGAAAGTCCAGAAACAAATTAATAAGGTGAATGAAATCGGCAAAAGTTTCAATTACTTCATACCGTTCGAATCTATCTTTGAAAAGGCAGAAAAAGCTAAACAAGTCATCTCCTTGGGCACCCAGTTTGGAGAGGGTTGGCTGATATCCGGTGAAATACTATCCTTTGCTTCCCAAGGAGTCAATCATGTCATTAGCTTGCAACCTTTCGGATGCATTGCCAATCACATTGTAGAAAAAGGAATAGAAAAACGTATAAAATCGCTGTGCCCTCAAATGAATATACTATCTTTAGACTTTGACAGTAGCGTCAGCGATGTGAACATAACAAACAGATTATTACTTTTTATTGACAACATAAACAACTAAAATTATGGCTACAACGGAACATAGCGATTTAGAGCAGCAAATAATAAAAACTGCCCAACAACTTTTTATAGAAAAAGGATTTGTGGAGACCAGCATGAGTGATATTGCTGCAACGGTAGGAATCAACCGGCCCACTTTACATTATTATTTCAGAACCAAAGATAAGATGTTCAAAGCCGTGTTCGGCTCGATAGTCATGTCTTTAATGCCGAAAATACAGGATATAGTAAAACAGGATATCCCATTTATGGAGCGACTAAGCATGATTCTGGATGAGTATATTGAGCTTTTCACAAGTAATCCCTGTCTTCCCAGATTCATTTGTGGGGAAATACAGCGTGATGTAAACCACTTGCTTGCCACTGCAAAAGAACTTCAGTTCGGAGATGCTTTATCCCAAGTGAAAGACAGTATACTGACAGCAATGGAAGACGGTAAACTTAAAAAGGTTCCGATACATATTGTATTTCTGACTGTCTACAGCCTATTGAGCTATCCATTTCTTGCCAAGAACCTGATAGTATCTTTATTCTTGGAAGATGAAGCCGCTTTTGCTGACTTCCTGCAAGAATGGAAACAAAACATCATCAACCAATTGCAGAACTTATTGTGTTATGAGGAATAGTATAGATACTATATAAGGAGGTGTGTCATAATGAATAATAAAACGCAGATTAACGCAAATTATCGCAGATTATTCCAATTATATTGATATATTAATCAACGATTTATAAAATTATTTCTGCGATAATTTGCGTTAATCTGCGTTTTGACACACTCCGTTATTACCATTCAAATCACCCCATCTTGCACCTTATTCGACCACAAAATCTTCCGATTTAAAATTACTATAGAAACGTCCTGAAATAGCAGTAAACTTCAATACACAGTAATCGGGATCCGCCATTCCCTCCGGATAATACATGGTATCTCCCTCCTGCCAGATCATCTCTTTACTGGCACTATCCGTCAAGACATCCATCGTACCGCGTAGCATGACACCTCTAAAGAATCTCGTATCACAGAAGTAGATACACGCATGGTTGTTCTCACGGTATTGCGCCACACGCATGGACGACGTATTTGTTGTCAGATAAATCGTTTTTATCCCCTTTCTTTTTCTGGGTTGCAACATTGCTTTGATGGTAGGAAATCCTTCACCGTCTATCGAACCGATAAAAGCTGTTTTCAGCTTATCAATCATGTTGCCTACTGTTTTTTCCGCGTCTCTCATCATTTTACTTTTTATTATTGGTTTATTATCTGATGCGAAAGTAGAGAAATGCCAGGAAAGCAATGCAATAAAAAGAAAGGTAGAAATAGCACTTTTTACGGTTTGTGTGCTTTACGATACAATAACGGAGTTTCTCCCGTATGCTGCCGGAAGCTACGGATAAAATAAGAAACCGTTGAAAAACAGAGTTCAAATGCAATATCAGCTATAGGAAAGTCCGTATAAACAAGCAGCCTCTTAGCCTCTTCCATCACCTTGCTCTGAATATATTGTTTTGCGCTGATTCCCATGGTCGAGGTTATCATCTCATTCAGATAATTAGGAGTAATGCAGAGCTTATCCGCATAATATTGAACCGAATGTTGCTCTTTTGCATGTGTAGCAACCAAATTCATGAATTTACTTACATGATTATTGGAAACTTCCCTACTTCTGCCCTCCTCTATCGAAGTCATTTTAAGGTAAGCACGGTCCAGCAACATCAGGACTTCATAAAGCAATGCTCTCAAAACGTGTACATCGCCCTGTTGATACGAATCAATCTCCATCTTTATATCATGCAAGGTTTCAAGTATGCGTGTATAAAGCTCATCAGACAAATGTAGTAGCGATGAAGAACTTTCTATCTGAAAAAACGAAAGATGCTGTACAAACAAAGAATCTTTAAAGAGGAAAGACAAAAATTCTTCTTCGAAAATCAGAGCATACCCATTGGTGATATGATGAGTATCCCAGTTCCGGATTTCCCCCGGTTTAGAGAAAAGGACGTCACATGGAATTGCTTCATAGGTTTGGTTATCGACTGAAAAAGCTCCCTTACCTTCTGTTATAAAAGTAATATCATAATAATTTAGAGTGTGGACAGCACTTTTAGCCAGGAACTTCTTCACATACTTCAGTTCTACTACATCGACCAAAAGTTCACTCCCATACTTATGCTTATAAAAAGTATATCGAGGTATTGAGTTTTTCATTCAGAATACAAAAATAGTATTCCTTACCAAATAATCCAAAGACTTTTCAAATTCGATTCGATTGAATAAGCCATGAACCATCTGATAAGGAATACATAGAAAAATATGTCTAGGTTATATTTCCTATTTAGAACTTCCGGCCAGATATCCCAAACTGGTCACATCTGCCCCCAAGTAATGATTAATGTGCTTCAATGGCACCCTGTACAGAATATCCGGAATTTCCGCCAATAAAGAGAGGTACCTTTCCCTTACTGTCAGCTTGCGGGCATTCATATCCTCTTCCTCTTTAAAGTAAAACTGATACTCCATCAGTTGACGGACCAGATTCGCAAATGAAATTGAAGATGCACACAACTCTTCAATCTCCTCTTCACTGATGTAATAAGCAGCACATTTCGTCAGTGTCTTGATAGAATACTGACTTGAATTATAGCATAACACAGCATCACCCGCAGAGAAAAACCGATTGGTTCTCTCTTCTCCTTCATGAGTGGTATATGTATGCAAAATACCGGAAACAATAATGTACAAGCTCTGCTCTGGCAATGTGGCAGAAGCAATCGTTTCTCCTTTATCCAGATACACCATTTCCATTCGAGCCAACAGCTCTTTCACTTCTCTTTCATCCACCTGATACTCAAAACAGAGTTTCTTCAAATAAGCTTCCATACAAAATAGATTTTAGTTAATATATGTCACTTAAAAACACCTAATTCGACATAGCAGGCATCATTGTGCCTCTCAAATATAATTTCCTTTGGGTATATCGTAAATACCAGATACAGATCAATAATGAAACGACCGTTGAAATGGGTGGAGCAAATCCCATGATAAACAGCGACGAGCTATCTATCTGGCTGAACCAGTATGACAACGGTATACGGAACAGGAAAGTGGCTATCAGACTGTGAATCATCGGGAATAACGAGTTTCCTTGTCCGCTGAAATAAGAATTAATGCAGAACACGAAACTAACCACGATGCAGTCGATGCTATACCCTCGCAAATAATCTGCCGCCATTGCCACCACAGCAGCATCTTTCGTAAAGAAAGCAGTAAGAGTCTCCGGCAGGAATTGCGAATACACGCAAACCGACACACCGAAAACAAGAGCAATCCCAATCCCTGAAGCCAGACATTTATTCATTCTCTTGATAAGTCCCGCTCCATAGTTCTGTGCAGTCATGGTTGCCACAGCCGATGATATAGCCATCGGAGGCAGCATAGCAAACACGATGATTTTCTCAACAACACCCAGGGAAGCAGATGCAATGACTCCCATCTGATTGACAATGACAGTGATAATCAGAAAAGAAACATTGATTAAAGCATCCTGCAAAGCAATAGGTGCTCCCAACACCAAGATCTTTTTAGACAGATTCCGGTTCAATCGAATATCTTTCCGTGAAAAATCAAAATGGAATCCGTGCCGGTATAAGAACCAGAGCGCTATTCCAAAGCTGACTCCTTGTGCACTTACAGTAGCAATAGCCGCTCCTGCAGCTCCCCAATGGAAATAACCGACCAATATAAAATCGAGCACTATATTTATCACACATGCCAGCCCAACAAAATAAAGTGGTGTTTTAGAATCACCCAATCCACGCAAAATACCACATACAACATTATATCCTACTATAAACAGAATACCCAGAGAGCATACCAAAATATAGTTTTTCGTATCTACCATCGCTTCGACAGGAGTATGCATCAGTTCTGCTATCCGACTATGAAAAAGCACCATGACTAAAGTTAGCACTACGCCGGTTATTGAAAACAACCATACGGAAGACCCGATAGTAAAAGCTACTTTTCGATTGTCTTTAGCTCCGGTAGCAATAGCAATCAGCACTGTTGTCCCAGTAGTAATACCCAGAATAATACCTGTAATTGTCTGCATCACCTGACTACCAATAGCTACGGCTGCCACACTTGCCGAATCATCATATTGTCCGACAACGAAAAGGTCAGCTCCGCCATAAAGTGCCTGGAGCACATTGGCAATCAGAAAAGGTACTGCAAACTGCAACAATACCTTCGGTACGCTTCCTTGTGTCAAATCTAACTCTTTCATAGTTTCTTCGATACTTTTCCTCTTTATCTTATTTTGTTACAACATAAAAAAAGTGCCGGACAAGCGAATGATTTGCACCATTCATCTTATCCAGCACTATAATTATTATTATAGCACCCTCCGATGAGGATTTTTATGCCTGTCCCTATTTCAGGGCTGCAAATATGGGCTTTGTTTTCATAATTACCAAATTTTAACCGGTTTTTATTTTCTTATGAAGATGTAACTAGCTATATATCAACTATTATCAGACGAGGTTTGGTCTATAGGATCTCCGTTAGAAAAACGAAAGAAAGCTGCCAACCGATCCGGATTCAGCGTATAACGTGCGCGTTCTTTTAATAAGGGTTCCGCATTCATTACGGCACAAGAATGAGAAACTACGGACATCATCGGCCAGTCCTTTAACGAATTTCCTACAACTAAGGTGTGTTCAAAAGATAAACTCAAAGCCTTACATAACTGAATTACCCCCTCTTTTTTACTCGCTTCAGGATGAATGACTGTTATCAGCGGAGCTTTATGAAAAACCTGGCAGGGATTCTCTTTCAACCGGATAAGAATAGCTTCTCTCTGTTCTTTATCACGTACCAATATACTATACTTGTAAACCACTCCTTCATAATTATGAATAGTGACTTTTGCAGATTCTCCATATACCTCCGGATATACTTTCACCGGCAAACACCTGATCTGGCCCGAATAAGATAATAAACCTCCATCTGCAAAAACTCCTCCCCTGAATAAATAGAAAAGAGCCTTTCCCAGCTTTTTCTTCGCCTGCTCCATCGACAGAGAAGTGGCAAGATATAAGGAAACGGACTGTGCCATATATCGTAGAGCGTTAGCATAACTTTCAGAAACTTTTCCCTGTGAATCAGTCAGAGTTCCATCCACATCGAAGAAAACAGTCGTAATAAGTGGCTTGTCCGGTATTCGCCAGAACGCCCCTTCTCCCATGATTCGATGTAAAGGGTGATTGTTCAGGTTACTGAACGCAATATAACAATCACAAACCTTCCTCTCGCAAGATAGCGGCAGAACAGCTCCATCACCTTGATAAAAATTACCAATCTTCACCCGGCTTCGGGGACAAGCATACATATCCCCTTTCCAATCGATAAAACAATTATTCCTTCCTCCTGCGCAAACTTCCCATTGTACCGGAGCATTCTTCAAGTCATACTCAAAAAGATTATCCAGTTGCCTGAAAAACTGAATATCTTCCTGACTTAATGGTGCCCTTAACCCTTGCATAGCATTAATGAATAAATAAATATCCGGTAAAAGAGCATTCCGTAAATCATTGAGTACGGCCTTTGCAGAGGGATTTCCTACCGCTCCGGCACATACCTGTATTCCCGCATGATGGAGTATATGAATCTGATGCGCAAATTTCTCTACCGAAGTCATCTCCGGATGAAAACTGGCCCAAAGCCTTATCTTACTTATCACAGTGGGAGTTACACGAATCTCATCAAGCCAGTGTTTAGCCGGAAAAGAAAGGTTAGTCTGACAGGAAATTCCAGCCACCTGTGGCAATGCTGCCAAGTGCATCATTCCTTTCCGATAATAACGATGGATCAATGCTTCACCGTAAGGAATAATAAATAACTGCAACGGCTCCCCTTTCCATTGTTCAATAGCTGCTATAAAACGATTCCATGCCTGTTCGTCCTGTGTCGTATCTGCCAGATGCGACTTCTTGCCGAAAGGGCAATAAGAACAGGTATAGTTGCAGCTATTCAATTTGCCGCGATAATATATACGCCTGAAGGAAAGTAAAGAGCCTTCGTTTTCCATTTCTATTTCGTTCAATAAGAATAAGTTTCCATCAGTTCTCTTATTTCAGGAGTAATGAACAACTGACCAATATAATCGGAGTATGCCATTCCGTCGGAAGTCAGACAAATACGACCGTTATCCGTATCTTCTATCCATTGCCGTTCAGCTAACTGTCGAAACAACGGCACATTATCCGGTGATTCTCCAAAACGACGCTCATATTCGGCCTTATCAAGCCCCATATAATACATCAGATTTTTAATGATAAAACGTTGCCGCTGTTCTTCCTGCGAAAGAATAAATCCATTACGAGCCACTGTAAAATCAGTAGTGCCCATATAATCATCTATCTCTCCGGCAATACAACGCTGGCAAACAGTATACCGGGTGGCATAATGCAAATTACCCAGGTAACTGCGTCCGCCGGAGCCACACGACAGCATCACTTCATCCCCACATGAGATTTCCGCATCAGTAGACGGATGATGAATAAAACGCCGCATCGAAGTTTGTAGAAAACCTCTGTCTTTCAACAAATCACAAGCGGCACAATACATCTGAAAACAGACATCGTCGGATTCCCGCTCCGTGATAGCCGTTTCCGGTCGCACATATAGCGGATAGATAAAGAGTTCGTTAGGCTGAAACAGAAGAGCCTGTTCCAATGAATAAAGAAAGCTGGCCACAGTTTGTCCTTTGATTCCGTAAATCAAATCAATATTAAAAAACGGGAATTGTCTCTTCCGGATAGCCTCCAGCGCCTGATTAATCATGTCTCGCCGGGGACGTCTTTTCAAAGCAGTTAATTCTTCGTCAAGGAAACTCTGTACGCCAATACTCACACGAGCCACTCCTGCTTGCTTCAATAAGTCCAAACGGGCAGGATCGGCATATTCCGGCGATGTTTCTACGGAAGTAAAGGTATGTGAAGGATGCACTCCGAATAAGGCAGCTGTATCCAGTAAGTATTCCAGTTGAGGAACAGTGAGGAGCAACGGTGTGCCTCCTCCAATGGCGAAACTATCAAATGCCAGTCCGGTAGTGAGTGGAGACAACTGTTGCGCCTGCTTGTGAAGAGTTTCCAAATAAGTTGCGATATAATCCGCACGATTTGTTTGCAGAGAAAACAGGTTGCAATATCCACATTTATGACTACAAAAAGGAATATGGAAATAAAGCGATGCTTTCTGTCCTTCCACCTGTTTCAGGTAAGGAACCAGCGAAACCGGGGACGGAAAAGAACGATAAGCAGTTTTATGTGGGTAACTATACATATAGTCTACATATCGTGGTAGCGGTTGATTCATTTTTTCGTTAAAATAAAGTGTTTGTAAGGGACTGTATAAACCGTCTCGTGAGATATGCAATGATATTCATATCCATCCTCTCCATAGCAAGTGCCATGATCGGAAAGAGCAATCACCAGCGTATTTCCCCGTTTCTGAAAGGCCTGAAATAAACGGGGGAGCTGACTGTCGACATATTGCAGCGCGGCAGCGTGTGATTCCTTATCATCCTTCATTTTGCCTTCCACATAATGACAGTTCGGATAATGAATAGCAGAAAAATTGATATACATAAAAATCCGTTTGTCCTCCGGATAGTTTTCGAGTTTCTTCAATGCAAAATCAATTTGTTTTTCAGTACTATCGGGTGCCGTGCATCCAAAGGTCGGCAGCCAATAACTTTTAGTAAAGTAACCGGGAAACACACGCCCCAGTTCATTACGCTTGCTGAAGAAGTTCACCCCTCCTATACAAATCGTTTCATAACCTACATTGGCAAGGCTTTGCACAAAAGTTGCTTCCGTAAACGGATAACTTCCCGCAGGCGGAATACGTCCCGTACCAGCTTGCACAGGGAAAAACAACCACTTACGGCTGCGTAGCGAATGAGGTTCCGCCGGAGAAGGCAGAAATCCTGCAAAGATGGCAAAATGAGACGGGTAAGTAAAATTTCCCGGTGCATGTCTTTTTTCCCATTCTCCTCCGTGACTGTTCAGTACCGGTGTTCTTCCCGCCGCTTCTTCCTCCTTGCTGACATCATAACGCAAGGTATCAAAGCAAAGCATCAATATATCATGAGTACCCACCACCTGATTCATATCCAGATCCGGATTTTGGGTCTGTTCGCCAGCCGGCAGTTCATCTATTTGCATGGTTATATCTCTTTTTTATGTTTTTTATCTGTTGAATATAAATAGAATTATGAGCAAACATATCCTGATACACATGATCTCCCTGTCCGTTGACTTCTATTATATAAGGAATATCTGTTCCTCTCTCTATCAGTACATCCACTCCGGCATATTGCAAATCCAAAGATTGAACCGCTTCCTGACACTGAAAATAGATTTGTTGCCGCACTACTTCCGGCAAAGACAATTCGTTCCACCAATGTGCCTTATTGTTCAGATGCAGATTGGTTATGCTTCCTTTACTGCATCTCACAACGATATAATCAATTTCAGATTCCCGGCACACTACCCGGAGATCATAATTCTCTCCCTGCAACTGCTCTTTAGGAATCCATTCTTCTAAAATAGCTTCTGTTTGCATCACCGCTTCCGCCAACGGGATCATCTCTTTTTCCGTACTCAAACGGTGGATACGTTTGGTGTTATGAATGACTCCGTCCACTTGTTGTAAGGTAGTATAGACTACCCATTTATTCCGGTTGGGTTGATAGCGAACAGCCATAATACCTCCCGCCCCCGAACCGTAACGGGGTTTCAAAAAGCATCCTCTACCGCAATCGGCAAGAAGCTCTCTCAACTCATCAAAAGAACGGGGAGAAGGTAACATCGGAGTCACTTTCAACCCTCTGTCCATCAACACTTGTTTAGTTTCCTTTTTATCAAGAGCACGTAATAAAGCATGGGGAGTATTCAAAAAGCACACGTCATCAGATAGCCTCATCTCGCCTAAACGTTGCAGTGTCTCCTTATATGCCTGATTCAACAGCGCATATTTCAGGAAATTCGTTTCATCGCTTACACAAGGTTCCAGTTTGATAACTGCCTGCCGTAGTTGCGGCAAGCAGTTAAAAAGTTCCCCGTAAGTCATAAAACGAACTTCCGTCTGCAAGTGTTTGCCTGCTTCAATAAAGTATTCTATACGTTTGGACAGAGAGTTGCTGACAACGATTATCTGCATCTCCTATTCTGTAATCATCGGGTAATACCACAATTCACCATCATATTCATCTGCCTCTTCAGTTTCAGCAATATCTATTTTCATAGGGAGACTCTGCAACTGTTTCTTCATCTCCTTGCTCAAATAATTATAGCGCATATTGATAAACTTCAAATGAGCGATCTTATCCATATTATCCAGCAATAATTGGGCACCTTCATCTTTGAGAGTACCAGCCGAAACATCCATTGTTTCAAGTTGGGGAAGAATATCCGACTCCAGGAACATTTCTACAATCTTGTCCTGTTCTTCAGAGTTGACGATCCCCAGATAAGTCAGCTTCGGGAAACGTTCTTTGGAGAACAACGGACGGAATATCTCAATATCAGCTTCAAATCCATAATCTTCCACACCAACATATAGAATCAGTTTTTCCAGATTGGGGAAATCAGAACCAAGAATATCTTCTACCACTTCGGTAGGCAGGCCACCACTGATAATTTCGAGTGACCGCAACTCCGGCCGTGAAGTCTTTCCCAAACGCAGATTATTGGTTCCTTTGATTTTCAGATCTTTCAATTTAGGCATGGCATCGAGCAGCGGACTAATATCAGCTTGTTCAATCCATGAAATCTCCTGTTCTTCCTGCTCAATATCTCCCCAGAACAAGCCTTCTATTTGTGCGAACTTCTCCTTATTTTCAATCATTCCCTGTAATAAGGCAGAACAGTCGCCACCCTCATAATCCCAACAACCGATTGTTATTTGTTTATATTCAGAGAGATGTTTATCTTTCAATATCTTATCCAGAAGATTCACATTGTTTTCATACTCATCATAACTCAAAGTATATTTCTTGGCTTCCACTTTCATTTCACGTGCAGTTTCTTCAGCAGTTTCTACATACCCTTTTTTGGTCTTTTCCGCAATCAGTTTGCTGGCTGCTTTTTCAGCTTCTTCAGTCGTTGCGTAGTTTTTCACTTGTGTTTGTCCGTCGGTCCCCAACTTACCATAATTTACAGTAACATCTGTTCCGACTACCTCTATGCTCCAGAATTTCTGCGATTTAAAATCTTGAAAAACGAATACTCTCTTCATAATACAGTTTTTAATGGTTGATATTTGCACACTCAACACAGAACGCGCATGAACAATACCTGCAAAAATAACCATTTTATGTAATGTACAAAGAAATCTGTTTACTAAACTTTCAGAGTATTCAAAAATACAACCCAAGATATGCAACAAAGGCTGCCTTTTGGGGCAGCCTTCATTATTCTATTTCTGTAATATATCAGTTTAATCTTCAATAGTACATATACTTACACGGTTCCAATCCGGTTCAGTAAACATATCGCCTACACCCTGACCTTCAGCAGTGATACGAGATGCACTGATTTTATACTTGTTGACCAAGATCGTTTTTACAGCTTCTGCACGTGCTGCGGCAATTCTGGCATTCACTTCAACACTACCTTCCGGAGAAGCGTATCCCTTAATAACCACTTTAGAATCAGCATATTTCTTCAGGTAAGAAGCTACACGTTCCACATTAGGAAGTTGTGAAGCGTCAACTGACGATTTACCTTGTCTGAAAGTAATGATAGATTCAGGTACACGGGCGGTTTTCACTACAGTCTCCACCGGAACCACTTTTGTGCGGCATGCTTCAAGTTCTTCCTGCAATCCGTTGATACGTTGGTTTGCATTGCTGATCTCACCATCTTTGTTGTTTACATCTGCACGAAGTGCATTGATTGAAGAGTTCAGTCCGTCAATTTCGGCTTGATTATATACTCTCACTTTGGCAAAATGATGTGTTCCGTTACTTGTCTTAAAGTGATATGTCAATCCGGCTGTCAACTCAAAACCTGCGTTATTAGCATTGAAACGGCTCTTTGTTTCAGGGTAAGTACCTTGCATATCATACACAATGGCAGGTTTGATTCCTAATGTCCATGCTTTACTTTCACCCAAGTTGAAATTGAAATTCAATCCCAAACGCGTAGACCAGGAGTTCTGATCGCCATCGCCATTCACATAATAATGTAACCAACCCATTCCGGCCACAGCTTCCACTTCAAACAAACGAGGTTCGCCAGTGTAACTTGCAAATAGATTCATCAAATTGACTTTACCCAATACGCTGACATCCGAAGCATCGAAAGCCGTTTTACTGGATGTGGTATTGATATATCCCATTCCTTGGAATCCCAAACCGAAGATAGGAGTTAATTGCTTTGAGACTCCCACTCCAAAAGTGGGACGCATACCTTTAAAGAAAGCACTGTGAGTAAGGGGAGTAACTCCACCGGCATTTACTCCGACAGACCAATTATCTGTAAGTTTGGTACCTTCTACAACTGATTGGGCATTTGCTACTGTAAAGCCACCCAATATAAAAGCTAATAAAATAATAGATTTTCTCATATTCATAAGTTTTAAATGTAATGTTTTATCTGCTAAATCATTAGAAATGTATTGTTTGTTCATGTCTAACTTTCTAGTTTATTTTTTAATTCGTTATTCACTTTAAACAACATATCATATCAAAAATTAGTTCGCAAGCCATGAGCCCTATTAACATCTATTATGCTTTCGAAAAATCTAAAATATGGAAACATCAATGCAAACGCCTCATTCCCTGAAGAGAAAGGGATCCCAACATCGCTAACCATTATGCATCTTATTTCATTATTCTACACTTTCATTCATCCATCAGGCAGGAAATACATAAACCGGACTCTACTAAAATGCGAAGAATAGAACATAAACGGAAAGTTATCAGGTTGTTAATGCCATATATCGTTCTGATAAAGAGCGAATATTTTTCTTCCTTTTCAATTGGAATCTTGATTTAATTTCTAACTTTGCCGCCAACATCGGTTTCCGGAATGGCATTATCACCAGACGGAATTAAAAGGGAATCCAGTGAAAATCCGGAACTATCCCCGTAGCTGTAAGTTTTATCTCTCTCATAAAAAAGAGAAATGTTATGGCATTCATTTGCCACTGATTCATGAAACGGATCGGGAAGGCGCCACAACAAAAACAAGTCAGAAGCCCTGCCGATAAAATTTCCGTTATTCCAGGCTTTCGGGTGAAAGGCAATAGAACGAATCGTACAGGTCCATTTTATTACAAGTCTCCAGAAATTGTCGTGCATGAATAACTATGTAGGCACTAAATCTATTTTGTTAATTCTTAAAATATAGGTATGATTAGTTCGGAGATATTCATTATCAAAAGAGACGGGAAAAAAGAAGCTTTTTCCCTCGACAAAATCAAAAATGCCATATCCAAGGCATTTTTATCAGTAGGTAGTTTTGCTACACAAGATGTGATAACCAATGTGTTAAGCCGTGTCAGTATCAGTGACGGAACAAACGTAGAGGAAATCCAAAACCAGGTGGAAGTCGCCTTGATGGCAGAACATTATTACAGCGTGGCCAAAGCGTATATGCTGTATCGTCAAAAACATTTGGAAGACCGTGAAGTCAGAGACAAACTTAAATTCCTCATGGATTATTGCGATGCTTCCAACCCTGCCAGCGGTAGCAAGTACGATGCCAACGCCAATGTGGAAAACAAGAATATCGCCACGCTGATAGGAGAACTGCCCAAATCCAATTTCATCCGCCTCAACCGCCGCCTGCTGACAGACCGTTTGAGGGATATGTATGGTAAAGAGGCTTCCGACCGTTATTTGGAACTCCTGAATCATCACTTCATCTACAAAAATGATGAAACCAATCTGGCGAACTACTGTGCCAGTATTACTATGTATCCCTGGCTGATAGCAGGAACAACAGCAGTAGGAGGCAATTCTACCGCCCCGACCAATCTGAAATCCTTCTGCGGAGGATTTATCAACATGGTATTTATCGTATCCAGTATGCTAAGCGGCGCATGTGCCACTCCTGAATTCCTGATGTACATGAACTATTTCATTGGTTTGGAATACGGACAGGACTATTATAAACATCCGGATAAACTGGCAGACTTGTCTCTGAAACAAAGATCGATCGATAAAATCATCACAGACTGTTTCGAGCAAATCGTATATTCCATCAACCAGCCTACGGGTGCCCGCAATTTCCAAGCAGTTTTCTGGAATGTGGCTTATTATGACAAGTATTATTTCAATAGCCTTTTCGAGCACTTTGTTTTCCCCGACGGAAGCAAACCCGACTGGGATTCGCTTAGCTGGTTGCAGAAGCGTTTTATGAAATGGTTTAATAAGGAGCGTACACGCACCGTTCTGACATTCCCTGTAGAGACAATGGCACTCCTGACCAAAGACGGCGATGTACTGGATAAGGAATATGGCGACTTCACCGCTGAAATGTATGCCGAAGGACATTCATTCTTCACCTATATGAGTGACAATGCCGACTCTTTGAGTAGCTGCTGCCGTCTACGTAATGAAATACAGGACAATGGCTTTAGTTATACACTGGGAGCCGGAGGAGTCTCTACCGGTTCGAAGAGCGTGTTGACCATCAATCTGAACCGTTGTATACAGCATGCTGTGAAATCAGGTATCCTCTACCCTTTCTTCCTGGAAGAAGTAGTAGACCTAGTTCACAAAGTACAGCTTGCCTATAATGAGAACCTGAAATTATTGCAGGCAAAGGGTATGTTACCTTTGTTTGATGCGGGTTATATCAATATGAGCCGCCAATATCTGACTATCGGCGTGAACGGACTGGTGGAAGCAGCCCAATTTATGGGAATCGACATCAACGACAATCCGAAATACGAGGCTTTTGTGCAGGAGATTCTCGGCATGATTGAGAAATACAATAAGAAATATCGTACCAAAGAAGTACTTTTCAACTGCGAAATGATTCCTGCCGAAAATGTGGGTGTGAAACACGCGAAATGGGACAAGGAAGCCGGATTCCAGACTTACCGCGAATGTTACAACAGCTATTTCTATATTGTAGAAGACAAATCGCTGAACATTGTCGATAAATTCCGCCTGCACGGGCATCGTTATATCGAGCATCTGACGGGTGGTTCGGCTTTGCACATGAATCTGGAAGAGCATCTTAGCAAAGAGCAATACCGGCAGTTGCTTCGTGTTGCCGCTACCGAAGGTTGCAACTACTTCACATTCAATATTCCGAATACAGTATGTAACAAATGCCATCATATCGACAAACGGTATTTGCATGAATGTCCCGAATGTCACAGCGAGAATGTGGATTATCTGACCCGCGTCATCGGATATATGAAGCGTATCAGCAATTTCTCCCAAGCACGGCAAAAGGAGGCCGATTTAAGATATTATGCTCCGGTACGCTGATTATGATATTGTTTTTCAGGAGATACCGGATGAGGTGACATTAGCCATCAACCTCTCCAACTGCCCCAACCATTGTAAAGGGTGCCACAGTGCATATCTGATGGAAGACGTAGGAGAACCATTGACGGAAGAAAGTCTTTCTACCCTGCTCGGTAAATATGGAAAAGCAATTACCTGTGTCTGTTTCATGGGCGGTGATGCTTCACCCGCAGAAGTGGAACAATTAGCTGCTTTTTTACACAAGCAGACCATCACTCCGGTAAAAGTCGGATGGTACTCCGGGAAGAGCAAGCTGCCGGAGCACTTTGATGTATCTCATTTCCAATATATAAAGTTAGGACCTTACATCGAGTCTCTGGGAGGATTAAAATCTGAAACGACCAATCAACGGTTGTACCACATAGAAAATGGAATAATGGAGGATATAACTTATCGTTTTCTCCCCCATCATTCCAAAAAGATTTCTTAATAAGAGAAACGCTCAAACGGAGTATGTTATATTTACCGTTTGAGCGTTCTTTTTTCTAACTACTTCTTTTCATTCGTATTTATGATTTCAGTACCCGCTTCAATCTGTTTAATCCTTCTATCAACCGCTGTCGCGGACACGCAATATTGATACGGATAAACCCTTCACCAGTCTCTCCATACAGACTGCCTTCGTTCACCCAAAGTTTTTCTTTCTTCAACAAGTCTTTTACTATTTCTGCTGACGTTTGATTCAAGACCGAGCAATCCACCCAAACCAGATATGTACCTTCCAACATCATTACGGGAAATTCCGGAAGATATTCATCAAAATAACCTTTTAAATAGATGTAATTCGCAAACAAATAGATTTTAAGTTCTTCCAGCCATTCTTCGCCCTCATTGTAAGCAGCCATCAACGCCTCCACTCCGAAAGGATTCACATCACAAACTTCATTTATATTAATCGCTTTATCTATTCTCACCCGTACATTTGCATCTGCAGAAATAATATTGGCTATCTGAAGCCCTGCCAGATTAAAAGCCTTGCTAGGCGAAACAAAGGTTACCGAATTCATAAGAAACTCTTCTGATATAGAAGCGAAAGGAGTATATTCATGCCCCAGAAAAACCAATTCACAATGAATTTCATCAGCAATCACAAACACATTATTCCGAATACAAATCTCACCTATCTGCCTTAATTCCTGCTTACTCCATACTCTTCCGACAGGATTATGCGGATTACATAACAACATGAGTTTTACCTTCGGATCGGAAGTTTTCTTCTCCAAATCATCAAAGTCAATCTGATACCCTCTGTTTCTATATACTAAAGGATTGGCAATCATCTCGCACCCGTTATTACGGATAGAGGAGAAAAAGCAGTTATATACAGGCGTCTGTACCATCACTTTATCGCCGGGTACTGTCAGTGCTTTAATTGCAGCAGATATTGCCGGCACAACTCCGGTAGTATAAATAATCCATTCTTTTTCTATCCGCCAGGCATGTCGTCGTGCAAACCAATTGGTTATCGCTTCGTAGTATGCGTCAGGTACGCGTACATATCCGAAAACCCCATGTTCCACCCGCTTCTTCAATGCCTCCACGACGGGGGGAGCTGTACGGAAATCCATATCAGCCACCCACATCGGCAAGACATCCGCATCTGCGGACGAATCCCATTTATAGGAATTCGTACCTCTGCGTGGAATAATTTCATCGAAATTATATTTCATATTTCAATCAAAACAGGTTAGATCGTCCCAAAGTTTCAATTCGCAATTTGCTGGTGATTTAATATTTTCGTCCAAAATGATTGCTCCGAAACTTTCGGCAACAATACTTCCCGTACGAGGATTTTTTACGCTATGAACGGGACTTTTAATCGTTGCCTTCACACTACTGTGTTCAAAAGCAAGGTCAGCATCTTCTGCCATCGTACAATTTTCCATCACCAGATCATGTGCGTAGCAAAGCGGTTGAGTCCCCGAAATCCTGCAATTTACCAAACGTAAGTTTTTAGAATGCCAGCCCAGATATTCTCCGTTCAGCTCGGAATCATAGACTGTTACATTTTCCGTATTCCAGAAAGCATCTTTGGAGTTGATAACTGCATTACGGATTTCTACATTCTTGCAATATTGGAACGAATAGTTCCCGTTTTGGGCATAGTTTTGTATCTTAATATTCTCACTGTGTATAAAAAGGTAATCCGCTTTATCAATCTGTACGTTCTTCAGCTCTATATTACGACAATACCAAAACGTTTCCAAAGCATTAGGCAACTGCACGTTTTCGAGTTTTATTCCATCCATTTCACGGAACATCTTCGGTGCTTCTACCAAGGTATCTGCCATTTGCAGACTTTGAGAGTACCATAGAGCAGCACGGGCTCCCTCTGTAAAGAGACAGTTTTTCACAATGAATCCGTTGGTATGCCAAAAAGGATATTTTCCTTCAAAGCGACAGTTGATTGCTATAATATTACTACATTCTTTCAATGCAGATTCACCGGCGTGAATTGTTACATCTTCCAGTTGAAGGTCGTGGGTCGCGAACAGAGGACGTTCGCCTCCATATTCTTTATTTCTTATTTGTTCCATTAGTTTATTCTTTAATCTGTTATTTCAAAAGTTACATTTACGCCTCCTGAACCAAGGGCGGAGGCCAGTCCTGAAGGATTTGTTATACGTCCTAAACGGGTATAAGTATATGAAGTGGAAAAGGTTTCATAAAATAAGACCACACAAGTGGAACCGTAAAGCATCAAGTCACCTGTCCGAATAGTCCCGGGATTGGACGACGCTGTCGGCAAACCTTTCGACAGATAATAATATTTTTCATTACCATGCAGTTCGGACATATCCACTGTCATAGGGAGTAGTCTCTTAAATGCTTTCGCTGTCTCATTATTGTCCAATGTGGCATTGAATGAAACAGGTCCGATTGTTATTTTAAGATTATTGCTCACTGGGGTATCATCGTTATTGTCGTCATTATCATCGGGATTATTGCCATTATTGTTACTGCCATTATCACCGGAACCAGAACCATTACCCGGAGTCACTTGTTGACCTGTTCCCTGTATAGGTTCATCTTCGCTACATGATGCGGAACCGACCGATAATGTCAGCATAGTAAGAATTGCTATTATATAGTATCTCATATTTATAGTATTAAAACTTATTTCTTTAGATATTCCTTAAAGAAGGATTCCAGTTTATTAAATGGAATAAGGCTCACACGATCGTAAAGATCTACGTGTCCGGCACCGGGTACTATATACAGTTCTTTAGGTTCGGCAGCGAATCGGTAGGCGTCTTCACTAAATTCACGTGAGTGGGCATTTTCACCGGTGATGAAAAGCATAGGGCGGGGTGAAATAGTCTCAATATCTTCGAAAGGATAGAAATTCATAAATTTCACATTGCTTGAAAGTGTAGGATGAGTGGTGGTCATAGGAGTTGCTCCGTCGGGGGTAAATTTTCCTCTTTGTGTACGGTAGAACTCATAGAACTCCCGTTCAATCGGACTGGACTTTTCTGTCAGTTGATGTACAGTGCCACCTGTATATTTAGTTTCTCCACCTAAAAATTCAGCATAACGCTGTTCTGCCGCTTCAGCCATTATTTGCTTTCTCTGTTCCAATGTCAATGAGTGTTTTAACCCGTTACGGCTAGCCGTACCCATATTGTACATACTGATTGTCGCAATGGCTTTAAGGCGAGGGTCTATTTTCGCTGCACTGATAGCAAAACTTCCACTACCGCAAATACCGATTACTCCAATTAGATTCCGGTCAACAAACGGACGGGTACCTAAAAAATCAACTGCGGCACTAAAGTCTTCCGCATAAACTTCCGGCAGAACAGCATTGCGCGGCTCGCCTTCACTCCCACCCCAAAAAGACAGGTCTATGGAGAGTGTTACAAACCCCCGTTCGGCCATTTTCGTTGCGTAAAGATTCGCGCTCTGTTCCTTGACAGCTCCCATTGGATGTCCGACAATGATTGCAGGGTATTTGTCCCCTTCTTTCATATTCTTAGGCAGAAACAAATTTCCGGCTACCTTCATTTTATACTGGTTGGAAAAAGAAACTTTCTCCACACTTACCAAATCACTTTTATAAAAGTTATCTGCATCTGTCTGTGCAGAAGAAAAACTAGTTCCAAGCATCATCATAAATACAGTTGTTAATAATAAAATCCGTTTCATATCTCTTATTTTTAATTATTAAAGAATTGATTGTCTACTTTCTACATTGCAAAAATACGATGAAAGAAAGAGACCTTTTGTAGATGAATTACTGACATAATAACCCCAATTACAGATTATATTTTTTTATTATTCTGTTACAATATTGATATTAACCTGCTTCCGGATATGCGCTACGCGAACCCGCAGATAAACGAATACAATACTCGCAATCAGGAAAAACAACGAGCCGAAAACAGAATATCGTGTGCCCATCTCTGTAATAAAAGCTCCGCATATAGCTGTACCAATCGTCGTTCCTAAATTGGCTGAAGTCAGAAACATTCCATTGGCAAAGTCTGGTGCTTCGGGAGCAGCATCTGCTATCATATATTGCATATTATTACTTGCTATCCCCGCCAATACGCCTAAAATAAGGATGACAATCACCATAGCTCCAATCCATTCTCCAACGATGAACAGACAGATATATGAAACCAATAATGCAAAAGGCATAAGGATAATTGAACGTTTGGCATTTATTGATAGCAGTTTCCCCGCCATCACATTACCCACAATATTTGCCAAACCATATACGAGCAACACTGCACTTATCACATTATATGGGACCTCCGTTACTTTTTTCAGGTAATCCGACATATAGCTAAAGAATCCGAACATAGCTCCATTAATTAAGGTAACAGCAATAATTGAATACCACATCGTTGTTTTCTTCAATACGCTAAGCTGTGCACCATAAGATACTTTTTCTTTTACAGGCATGGAAGGGATAAACAGAATCGTAGCAACAAAGACTAATGCGTTTGCAACAGTGAAAAACAACATCGCCATGGAGAACGAAACTTCGCTGGCAATAAAACTAGTCACCGGAACGCCCAGCACCATGCCGGCGGACACACCGACAAAGACTTTAGAAACAGCCTTGGGAGCCTGTTCCTTGCTGACAGACGCCGCGGCTACTGTAAAAGCCATAGAGACATATACCGGATGCAGGAAAGCGGGAAGTATCCGAGCAATCAACAATACTGTGAAATTAGAGGTAAACATGGATATTACATTACTTATTGTAAACAATCCCAATGCCAGCAACATTACTTTCTTCCGGTTAATCCCCGAAAATAATAAAGGAGTCACAGGGGCTGACGCAGCCACCACCAATGCGAAAACACTTACCGTCCAGCCGGCTTGAGGTACGGAAACATTAAAAGTTGTGGCTATCAAGGGCAGGATCCCCACTACTCCCATTTCGGTGTTTATAATTCCAAATACACCGACCGTAAGGATAAAGACGAGCAAACCGCCCGAATTGAGTTTTAATTTATTTTTTTGTTCCATAGTTACTATATGCTATTTATAATTCCAATCCCATTTTATAGGCGTTTTCAAGATGTACTTTATCAATCTGCCGTGCCAGTTTCTCGCATCCGGTAGAACCGCCGGCACAATATAATCCCACTTCATTCCAACCTAACGCCTGATTGAGAAGACGAAAATATCGTATGGGCTGTTCGAAGGTCGTATCATTATCATCACCGGCTGTCATCAGTAATACCGAATCTTTTTGAGGATATTTATCATCGACAGAAATGGCATAAAGTCTATCAATGAACGATTTCAGCTTTGCCGTGATTGTCCAAAAGTAAAGAGGAGAAGCCATAACCACTGTATCACATTCCGCAAACAAAGGATATATATCCTGCATGTCGTCGCGAACAGTACACTGATGTGCAAGACGCTGACAAACTCCACATCCCCGGCACCCTTCTATCCGCATACTACCCAGATAAACCTTCGTCACAGAATGTCCGCGCTCTACCAATCCTTTAATGTATGCATCGGTCAGTCGGTCTGTATTGCCGCGTTTTGTGCCTGCACTCATTATTACAAGTATCTTTTTCATATTTCCCTGATGTGTTTTATCGATTAGCGAAGGAAGTGAAGTGTCTGTCGTTTCTTTACTATTCAAACACCGATAAATAGTCGTACCACCTAATAGTACGCCTCCGGTTGTTAGTAACACGCTTTTCAAAAAATGCTTTCTATCCATATTCTCTCTTTTATTAATTTCCTCTGATTCATCAAGTTTTATTTAACATGGCAAAGGTCAGAAGAATATAAAGAAGCCGTTGTAGACGGATTACGGGTATGATAACCCCAATTACAGATTAGTCATTTCCCTACTATGAAAACAGAACATTTATCTGTATCTTTGTTACCGATTCCAAATACCAAAAGCCATGGATAAAGTTATAAAACTAGAGAATGTAAATCAGTATAACGAACTGTACGGACTGGAAACATTGCATCCTTTGGTTAGTGTCATCGACTTGACCAAAGCAACGAAAACAGTTAACCATATCCAGATGAACTATGGTCTTTATGCTCTTTTCCTAAAAGAGAGCAAGAGCTGTGACATTAAATATGGTCGTCAGTATTATGATTACCAAGAAGGAACCATTGTCTGTTTTGCCCCAGGTCAGACAGCCGGTGTGAGTACCATTGAAGATGAAATCAATCCGGCTGTTTATGGTATTATTTTCCATCCGGACCTGATTCGCGGCACCTCACTTGGAAAAGATATTAAGAAATATACTTTCTTCTCTTATGCAGTAAACGAGGCTTTACATCTTTCAGATCAGGAAAAGGAAATAGTCATGGATTGCCTGAAGAAAATCAGTATCGAACTTGAGCATGGTATCGATAAACATAGCAAAGCATTAATCGCCATGAATATCGAACTGTTACTGAACTACTGTATGCGTTTTTATGAACGGCAGTTTATCACCCGGAACAGTGCCAATAAAGATGCTCTTACAAAGTTTGAACAACTTCTGGATGAATATTTCCAAGATCAACTTCCCATACAAAACGGGTTACCTTCCGTGAAGTACTTTGCTGATAAAGTCTATCTCTCCCCCAACTACTTTGGTGATATGGTAAAAAAAGAAACAGGAAAAACTCCACAGGAACATATTCAGACCAAAGTAATCGAACTAGCCAAAGAACGTATTGTCGATACGGAAGAAACCGTCAGCCAGATAGCTTATTCGTTAGGATTCCAATACCCGCAACATCTCTGCAGATTATTCAAAAGACGCGTCGGATGCACGCCTAATGAATACAGAAATCAGGCTTTAGCATAAAAATATAGTCCCTCAAATAAGGGAACTGTAATATAGGTAAAACAATCCGTAATTCATATACAAACAGATTTCAAATCCTGCTGTATCTTTGCAGTGTCATAAAGAAATAAGTAAAAACATTATTTAGAAAAACTGTTTGATATGTATTTAGAAAATATTTATTCTCCTGCAGATGTTAAGAAACTGTCGGAAAAAGAGCTAAACGAATTAGGTGGAGAAATCCGTGCAGCACTCCTGCAAAAATTAAGTGAGCATGGCGGGCATTTCGGACCTAATTTCGGAATGGTGGAAGCAACGATTGCTTTACATTATGTATTCAATTCGCCCAAAGACAAAATTGTATTTGACGTATCGCACCAGAGTTATGTACACAAGATGCTGACCGGTCGTAAAGATGCGTTCCTTCATCCGGAAAAATACGACAACGTATCAGGTTATACCGAACCGCAAGAAAGTGAACATGACTTCTTCATCATTGGACATACTTCCACTTCTGTCAGTCTGGCCAGCGGATTGGCAAAGGGACGTGACCTTACAGGCGGCAATGAAAATATCATAGCCGTCATAGGGGATGGTTCTTTAAGCGGAGGTGAAGCTTTCGAAGGATTGGATTATGTAGCAGAGCTTGGTACTAACATGATTATTATTGTCAATGACAATCAGATGTCTATTGCCGAAAATCACGGTGGACTATATAAGAACCTGAAAGAATTGCGTGACAGCAACGGTCAGTGCGAATGTAACTTCTTCAAGGCTATGGGTCTGGATTATATATATGTAAATGACGGTAACGATGTACAGGCGTTGATTGAAGCATTCTCCAAAGTGAAAGATATTCAGCATCCGATAGTAGTACACATCAACACTTTGAAAGGTAAAGGTTATGAACGTGCCGAACAGGATAAAGAGACTTATCACTGGCGCACTCCATTCAATCCGGAAACCGGAGAAGCAAAAGTCAATTATGAGGAAGAAGATTACAGCGAAGTAACCGCTCAATATCTGCTGAAAAAGATGGAAGAAGATTCTCGTGTGGTGACAATCACTTCGGGTACTCCTGCCGTTCTCGGATTCACTCCGGACCGCCGCAAGGAAGCTGGCAAACAGTTTGTAGATGTCGGCATTGCAGAAGAACACGCAGTAGCTCTTGCTTCGGGTATCGCAGCCAATGGCGGAAAACCTGTTTACGGAGTGTATAGTACATTTATCCAACGTTCATACGATCAACTTTCGCAAGACCTCTGTATCAATAATAACCCGGCTGTTTTGTTGGTATTCTGGGGAACACTGTCCGGAATGAATGATGTAACTCACCTCTGCTTCTTCGATATTCCGCTCATCAGCAATATTCCTAATATGGTTTATCTGGCACCGACTTGCAAAGAGGAATATCTTGCTATGCTAGAATGGAGTATCCGCCAAAATGAATACCCGGTTGCTATCCGTGTACCGGCAACAGATGTAATTACTTGTGGGGAACCGGTGGAGACTGATTATAGTGTTCTCAATCGCTATAAAGTGACGCATCGTGGATCAAAAGTAGCCATTCTTGCTTTAGGTTCGTTCTATGGATTGGGACAGTCGGTTGCATCACTTCTGAAAGAAAAAGCCAATATTGACGCAACACTCATCAATCCGCGTTACATCACCGGTGTAGACAACGAACTGATGGATGAACTGAAAGCAGATCACGAATTAGTGATTACGTTGGAAGACGGTGTATTGGATGGCGGTTTCGGTGAAAAGATTGCCCGTTATTATGGTGCTACAAACATGAAAGTTCTGAACTTTGGAGCTAAAAAAGAATTTGTTGACCGATATGATATACAGGAGTTTCTCCGTGCCAATCATCTGACGGATGAACAGATTGTAGAAGATATCACAGCAGTGATCGGTTAAAATCAAACCCATTCACTATATATTCAGGTAGGTTGATGTATACGGTCTTTAAGGACAGTTGAGTTGCATCAACCTACTTCCATTTTCATTCAAATCAGCCAACTTATTATTTAAATTCATTATATTCACTATTCAGTTCAGTAATTCCCCATTCAGTTCAGCAATCCTTTCCGTTCAAATCAATAATCCTTTCCGTTCAAATCAATAATCCTTTCCGATAATTCAACGGGGTCTGTCCCGCATTTCTTTTAAAGAACTTACAAAAACCGGCTGCATCACTAAACCCCAGTTTAGCAGCAATCTCGCCAACCGTAAATTTGGTAGAACTCAATAAAGTACGCGCTTCCATTACTAACAATTCATTAATAAGGCTATTGATAGTCTTACCTGTTCCAAGACGTACAATGCGTACCAGGTACTGTTCACTAATAGCCAGTTTATCCGCATAAAAGCTCACAAAATGTTCTTCCCTGAAATTACGGGTAACAAGTGCATGAAATTCTTGCAGAACGTGGTCTTTACGACTGATCTCTTTTTTGATAACGGTCTTTCGGGAAAGAAAATCTGCTATATCCAAAAACAGAGAATTGCACGCTGCCTGTATACGCCGGAAAAGGAAATGATGTTCAATATTCATCAGATGCATCAATACTTCCAGCTCCTTATGGATGATTTGAGCTTCATACTCTGTCAACTGAATCGTATATTGCTTATTCCGCCTCATGGTTGCCAACAGGATTGCCGTGATTTGTGTCAGATATGAATCGTCCGTCCGCATAGATTCGGAAAGGGCGAGAGTGATAAATTTAATATCCCGGCTTGAATAAAGATGTTCCGTGAGATAATTTGCTCCGTGAATAAGTAACATATTCGGTTCTATCGCAATAAACTCTCCATTCAGTAGAATTTCCGAACGGCCTTCAAGAACGAATATCATATAAAGCTCCCGATTGAAATAACATTCATTTGCCGGATAACTTCTATCTTTATATTCACTCCGGAAACAGACTACCTCCTCTTTATAATGAGGAAGTTCAGGATGCTCCTTCAACAATTGTGTATTATCAAATATACGAGATTTTACCATTTACACCTTTATTTTATGACGTAAAAATACGATTTGTTTCGGATATGACAAAAACTGTATGGAATTAGATAATCTATTTCAGAGTAAAAAACAAGACCTTTGCATATCCTTTTCAATACATGAGAAAGGAATCAATAGAAAGAGGTTAAAAAGACATGGAAATGAAAGAGATTTTTAAGAGGTATTTAGTGTTTGTTATCGGACTCTATTTTTTAGCGGCAGGTATCGTGTTGATTATACGCTCGGCATTGGGAACTACTCCCATATCGAGCATCAATTATGTATTAAGCCTGAATAGTCCTTTATCGTTGGGTACTTGCACATTTATCATCAACATGGTGCTTATCCTGGGACAGTTCTGGTTAATCCGAAAGAATAGAACCCGACAAGATATTATTGAAATTCTTCTTCAACTACCGTTCTCTTTTATCTTTTCGGCATTCATTGATTTCAATATGATGCTGACAAGCGAACTGCATCCCGCTAATTATGGTATGTCGATTGCTTTATTACTTACAGGATGCATGGTGCAGTCTATCGGAGTAGTGCTTGAACTGAAACCAAAAGTAGCCATGATGAGCGCAGAAGCATTTGTGAAATATGCATCCCGCCATTATAACAAGGAATTTGGAAAGTTCAAAGTTTATTTTGATATTACTTTGGTTACATTAGCCGTGATTCTCTCGCTGCTGCTGACTCAAGGTATTCAGGGAGTACGAGAAGGATCACTCATTGCCGCTTGTATAACGGGGTATATCGTCAGCTTCCTGAATCAGAAGATAATGACTAGAAAAACCCTCCATAGATTACTGCCGGTCTGGAAGTAAGCCCTATATCTATTTAAAATAAACGCCTTATAAAAGGAGTCATATAAAAAGGTCAATATAAGAAAATCACTATAAAAGAAAGTCGCTTCTCTGTTAGAATCTGATTGATTCTTTCAAAGAAGCGACTCTTTATTTTAGATATAATTATACTCGTATTTACTTCTTCTGACTATCTATCTCTTTCAGAAGTTCATCCACAGCCACCTTTAGTTGGGTATCCTCTCCTTTGACTACTGTTTCCGGATTATTGGCAACCTTTACATCCGGTTCCAATTGGGTATTTTCCAAATAACTGCCGTCAGGCAAACGATAACCGACGATAGGAATACCAAAGACCAGTGAAGGATCTTGTAAAGTTTCCCAAGACACACTTGTCATAGTACCCGGAACAGGCATACCGACAAGTTTGCCAATCTTTTGATGTTTATATACCCACGGAGTTCCGTGTGCATTCGAGTAGTTGGCCTCACATTGCAACATAATGGAAGGTTTGTTCCAACGACGGCTCGGCATATCACAGGCTTCACGTCCACGCACTACTTGTGTGAAATACTTCTGACCACTGAACAGTATTTCAATATCTTCATGCAGACGGCCACCACCGTTGAAACGGGTATCAATCACAATGCCTTCGCAGTTGTTATATTTTCCCAGAATGTCCGAGTATACAGTACGGAAGCTATCATCTCCCATCGACTGAATATGAACATATCCCAAACGTCCTTTCGACCATTTTTCAACATCTGCCGCACGTTGTTTTACCCAACGTTTGTATAACAATCCATTCAGTTGCCCGTTGGTGACCGGCATCACCACTTCTTCCCAACGCTCTTTATTTTGTGGATTGTAGATTGAAATCAATGTTTTCTTCCCTGCTTTATTATTCAGCAAGCAGGTTATGTCATTATCGAGAGTTATCTCTTCTCCATTAATCTTTTCAATGATGCAACCAGCCTTTACTTTGGTACGTGAATGATCGAACGGACCTTTTTCTATTATTTCAGCAATCTGCATTCCTTTTCCCTGATAATTCCAGTCGAACAAGAGTCCGAGATTAGAAGTGACATCTCCTTTTCCTTTGGGAGAATAACGTCCTCCGGTATGTGAAACATTCAGCTCACCCAACCACTCACTCAATAATTCTGCAAAGTCATAATTGTTATCAATATGAGGCAAGAACTTACGATAAGCATTAGTCATAGCATCCCAGTCAACCCCGTGCATATTGACATTGTAGAAGCGTTTTTGATGCTGTTTGTACACATGGTCAAACATCGTTTCACGTTCGGCAGCCAAATCCATTTTCATTTCAGCCTGATAGCTGATGGACTTCAACGCATCCGACTTGGCATCCATCTTTTGCATAATCCGGCTTCCCAACAAAAAGATATCTCCTTTTTTGTCCAACATCAACGATGCCCAACCGGTATTGAGTTTGTGCAGACGCTTCGTATCTTTTTCACGGAGATTCATTTTCCAAAGGTCATATCCACCTTCGAACGCGGAGAAATAGTAAAGATCTTCCCCGTCTTTTGAAAGTATGGCACTACCCAAGTCGGAAGAATTAGGAGTCAAACGTACGATACGGTCTTCAATGCCGTTCAGCTCGACAAGTATCTCTTTTTGATCTGCCTTATCATCAGCAGACTCATCCTGATTACTGTCTTTGCTGCTATCTACTTTGCTCTTTTCCTTGTCGGCCTTGCTTTTATCAGTCTTTCCCTTGTTAGCATTTCCTTTATCTGCTTTTTCCGCCTTAGACTTCTTTCCGTCTTTCGTCTTCTCATCGTCTTTCTCCTTTGCCTTCTTCTGTTCCTTTTCAAATTCCTTGAGTAATTCGAAATCTTCCTTACTCAAACGGTAACGATCATAAGCATCCTGATTGAGAAACACCAACATCACATCTTGCTGCGATCCCCAGGAAGCGTGCGCACGCATACCATAGCGCTCGGTTTGGAAAAGAATAGCATTCCCATCGAGTACCCAACGCGGAGCACCACTGATATATCCACTATTTGTCAGATTAGTAATTGCACCTCCCTGTGCGCTGACAATGCCTACATCCGAATAAGGATCGTGGCGGTTGCCTATAAATTCAAGAGTGAACCATTTACCGTCAGGCGACCATTCGTAATCGAATCCACCTCCGGTGTTATACCATGTAGAACCATCCGTTACCTGACGTACCTTTTTTGTTTTCAAATTGAGTACCATCAAACGATTACGGTCTTCGATAAAAGCCAATTCTTTACCGTCCGGTGAATATTGCGGATAAGTACGTTCTACCGTTTTAGACGGTAATAATACTTCCTCTTCAATAAGAGTGGCATTAGGGAAATTCGGGTCTTCCTTACGACTTATTTTGGCGGTATAAAGTTGCCAGTTACCGGTTCGCTCGCTGGCATAAACCAGTGTCCGGTTGTCCGGAGCAAAAGAAACGGCAGCTTCTTTTGCCGGAGTATTTGTGATTTGCTTGGTTGTAGCATAATCAGTTGAGGTCACAAACACATCACCACGTACAATAAAAGCCACTTGTTTACCGTCCGGAGATACAGAAGCGGAAGTTGCTCCCTGTGAGAATTTAAGTGTAGCAAGCTGCTGCTCATCATCACGGACCAGTTCTACTTTTACTTTTTCCGGACGTGCACCAGACTTCTGTGTGTATAACTCACCATCATAGGTATAACATAAGGTACCTTTATCGCTGACAGACAAAAAACGTACCGGGTGAGTTTTGAAAGTAGTCACAGCTTTCACTTCCTGTGGGGTATTCAAAGAGAAAGTATACACATTGAAGGAACCTCCATCACGCTCACTTAAAAAATAGACAGCATTACCATCAGGTGCATACACAGGATTACGGTCCTCTCCTCCCCGGTTTGTCAGGTTCGTATGTTTTCCCGTTTGGGTGTTATATAACCAGATATCTCTCGTAATGGAAGAAGTATGATGCTTTCTCCATTCATCTTCAAACCCTTTACGATCCTGATAAAGAAAGTTCTTCCCTGTTTTATCAAAACAGACCAGTTCGGCAGGAGTGCCCAGCACTTGCTCGGTACGTCCGCCGGCAACAGGAACTTTATATAATTCCGTCATCGCTCCTGTAGGAAACAGGGCAGTGCTTGCCGGATCCTGTATAGAAGCAGAGAAAAAGACATACTTTCCATCCGGAGTAAAAGCCGACGGTATTTCTGATGCAGAATGATAGGTCAATCGCCGGGCGGCACCTCCGTCAGCAGGCATAATGAATAAGTCAAAATTTCCATTCCGGTCACTGGCAAACGCAATTTGCTTGCCATCGGGCGACCAAACCGGATTGGCTTCATAAGAGGTTTGTGTGGTGAGTTGAACAGCTGTTCCTCCTTGTGCAGGGACTTTATAAATGTCACCCTTGTAACAAAAAACAATTTCTGATCCATCCGGTGATATACGTGCATCACGCATCCACAAAGGAGTAATTGCATAGCTGGATAATGCTGATAGTACCAGCGCTAAAGAAGTTATTAGTTTCTTCATATCAAATTATTATAAATTTATTCCGATAAATCGGTTTGAATTAGTTTTCCCGTGTAATTATAAAATGTGCTGTCACCAAAGTCCTTGTAAAAGAAGGCATATTTATCCACTCCCGTACAATGACAAACGCCAATCTGTCGGGGAAGATATTCCTGTAAATAATCTGCAATGACCTGATATTTTTGTTTTTCCGCATTATGGATATGAAAACCTCCCAAAAGTAACTTACAAGGAGATTCGGGAAAGGCAGCCTGAACCGTACGCAAAATATTGGTTATTCCCCGATGAGAACAGGCACTTAATACGGAAAATCCTTCCGGTTCCACCAATACCACCGCCAATTCATCCTGAAAAGTATCCGGTATTTTGCATCCATCTTCTTGCTGAACCAAAAAACGTTCAAAATGGGTATCTGCCTGATTTATAATATCAATAGAGGGAAAAAGGAAAACTCCGGGAAGCAGTTCGATCTGCTTTGTAATAAAGCGGAAACGGGAACGATCGAGATTTTGTGTATGCATCATCCCGTTCTCACGTTCATCCTTGAATTTAGGAGAAAAAATCTCACGCTTACAGACAACGGTTGCCTGCGTATTCAATTCCAAAAAATAACGTAGTCCGCCCGTATGATCGCTATGACCATGAGATAATATCAAATAATCGACTTTTTGCAAGTCAATATGCAACAAGCGGGCGTTACGGATAAACAAGTCGGATGCTCCCGTATCGAAAAGTAACCGATGTCCCGATGTCTCAATATAAAGAGAAAGACCATGCTCTGCCTGCAATTTACGTCCATAGACACAATTCTCCACAAGAGTCGTTATTTTATAGCCCATGACACTTAGTTAGTTATCAAACGAATTATACAAAATAAAAAGTTCTGCCACAAAATTATAATAATTCTGTGGCAGAACAAGCAATCCAGTCAATTAAGTAATCGTAAAAAGGGGAAAAAGGTGAGGGTAGTGAGGGAGGAATTGCAACCTTTTATTTTTATATTTTATTTTTTCCTATCTATATTTTCTCTAAAAAAAAACACGAATGTTAGAAATCCTCCCTCACTACCCTCACCTTTTCCCCTCTTCTTATAAAAAAAGACGGCGGAAAATCTGGAAAACATAACCGTCTTTTCCAGATTTCCCGTCAGGTTTTAAAAGTTAAGTTCAAAACTATATCTCAAATATTCGAACAAATCCATTTATCATATTCTTTATGAATATCTTTAATATGGAAAACAAACAGTTACACCATCTTTCCCATATTATATGCTTCCTGCATGTAGGGAGTATCTTTAATCTCTCCTACTTTCCATGCACCGATTCCATAGACCGTCCCTTTTTCCAGTGGTCCTTCCAAGCAATCGAGGAAGCCACGGAAGCCGTCGATAGTACGCTCCATCATTGCTTTATCGTTTTCTGCTGCCGCAATAATGAAATAAAATTCCTTATTGGTTATTTCCGTATAACGTGCGCAACAGCGGTCAATCATTATCTTCATCTGCCCGCACATGGTGTAAAAATAGACCGGGGTTGCCATTACAATCACATCGGCAGCAATCATCTTCTCCACGATTTCCGCTGCATCATCCTTCTGCGGACAAGGTTTACCGTACATACTGCAAACACTGCATCCCGTACAAGGATGAACCGTTTTGTCTTTCAGAAAAATCTTCTCTACTTCATTGCCCGCCTCAATAGCACCTTTCATAAATTCATCACAAAGCAAATCCGAATTACCACCTTTACGTGGACTGGACGAAATTATCAAAACTTTTTTAGCCATAACTTTCTTTTATTACTTTCATCTTTCAGAATTAATCAGTCTTTTTACTCTGCAAAAATAGACAATTTATAACATAGCGAATGTATATAAATTACAGAGAAATATACCCAGATTACAGATTCAAACATAACAAAAGATTTTTTCTACCAATATTTAATTTATATCTTTGTCCACAATACGAACAACATGATACAATGAAAAAAATACAACTGACCGACACACATAAAGAAAAGCTGTTTCAAATCCCCCTTTTCCGGAATTTGCCCTTAAACATTAAAGAATCCCTATTGGAGAAACTAGATTTCGTAGTCTATATAGCAAACAAGAAAGAGATAGTTGTTACGCAGGGAACGCCTTGCAACAAACTGTATGTGTTGTTGGAAGGGAAATTGCGCACGGATATTATCGACGGACTGGGAAATGAAGTGATGATTGAATATATCATTGCGCCACGCACTTTTGCCACTCCACATCTTTTTAGCTCGGACAACACATTGCCGGCTACTTTCACTGCCCTTGAGGACAGTGTGATACTTATGGCAACAAAGGATTCTACCTTTAAAGTTATCAGCCAGGACCCGCAAGTATTGCACAATTTTCTCTGCATTGCAGGCAATTGCAATATCTGTACCGTATCACGTCTGAAACCACTCTCCCGCAAGACTGTCCGGGAAAGATTTATCGTTTATCTGTTCGAGCACAAGAAGAAAGATTCCCTGATAGTGGAGATTACACATACGCAATCCCAACTTGCCGAATACCTGAATGTATCACGTCCCGCCTTATCGAAAGAAATTAATAAGATTATCAAGGAAGGGCTTATCACTATGGAAGGGAAACGGGTGGAAATTTTGAATAAGGCCGCTTTAGAGAAATTCATATAATAAAGAAACAGGGGCAGGGTTGAAACTAAGGAATAATTTGGCTCTTATATCGAAAACAAGTTAAATATATAAATGAGCCGAAGAGAAATAAAACTGTTTTTGCTATATTTGCAATCAGAAAGAAAAGCAAAAAAATATGACAGATGAACAATTAGGGCAAATGAAGCTTATCTTCAATTACAACGATGTATTCTACAGCTTCTTCTATGATGACCTCAGCGGCTGCGTACATCGCTCCCGCGAATATGCCATCAATTACGTCTATTCGGGTGAGATGATTCTCGACAATGGCAATGAGCAAATTCATGTCGGAAAAGGCGAATGCGTCTTCATACCGCGCGACCATCACATTACGATGTACAAGAAGACGAAAGATGGTGAACGCTACTGCGGTATCTTCCTGATGTTCACACGTCGTTTCTTACGTGAAATGTACGGTAAGTTGGAACAACGTAAAGTACCGACCAATACCGCGAAACTCAATTCCGGAGTGATAAAACTTCCGAAAACGGCCGAACTCGCCAGTCTGTTCGCTTCGATGACGCCCTACTTCGATCCGAAGGTGAAACCTGCGGATGACCTGATGCAACTGAAATTGCAGGAAGGTCTGCTCGCATTATTACATATCGACAAAAAGTTCGCGCCGACGCTTTTCGACTTCAATGAACCGTGGAAAATAGATATTCTGGAATTTATGAACGAGAACTACATGTACGAGCTCACGATGGAAGAGATGGCACACTACACGGGACGCAGCCTTGCCACATTCAAACGGGATTTCAAGAAAATCAGCGACCTCACTCCCGAAAAATGGCTTATCCGTAAACGACTCGAAGTAGCTTACGCCCTGATGAAAGAGGGCGGCAAAAAGGTCGTGGATGTTTATGCCGAAGTCGGTTTCAAGAACCCGTCTCACTTCTCAACCGCCTTCAAAAAACAGTACGGTATGCCGCCGACCGCCACATTCGTGTAAATCGGAGCAAAATATATTGAGTTTTTTAATTAAATTATTTAAGCCTCACTGCGACATCGCAGTGAGGCTTAAATATCAACTTACAGCTTGTTCCTTACAGTAACCTTACGGTAAGGGCAGCCCTGATAATTTACCGGAAAATATAGAGTATACAATCTTCATAGCAATGTGTATGCTGATGCCATATTGTCCACCGCCAAACTTGATTATCATAAATTCAGAACTACTTTTCCTGCCATTTGCATGGAGCTTTTAAGAAAATAGATAGTTGAGCTTTTGAGTAACTCCTTTTGAGCCCGACAATAATGTGCCGCTTATTTTATAGCCGTACCTTTGCAATATGAAATAGAACAATAACCATTTAAATAATAGAATGATGAGAACAGCGAATTTTAAATCCGCAGCTATCGCAGCCTTGTTAAGTATGGGGTTGCTTACCGGCTGCACGAACGGTATTACAAATCAAAAGACAAGTAATCATATGGACACATTGAATCTTACACAGGAATGGGACAAAAAGTTCCCACAGAGCGACAAGGTTAATCATCGTAAAGTAACTTTCAAAAACCGCTATGGCATCACACTTGCCGCCGACTTGTACGAACCCAAGAATATCGAAAGTAAACTCCCTGCCATTGCCGTTAGCGGCCCTTTCGGGGCTGTGAAGGAACAGTCATCGGGACTTTATGCGCAGACAATGGCCGAACGCGGATTCCTCACCCTTGCGTTCGACCCCTCTTATACGGGCGAGAGCGGTGGCGAACCCCGTAATGTGGCATCGCCCGACATCAACACCGAAGATTTTAGCGCGGCAGTGGATTTCCTGATTGCACACCCCAATGTAGATGCCAAACGCATCGGTATCATCGGCATCTGCGGATTCGGTGGTATGGGACTGAATGCCGCGGCAATGGACACGCGCATCAAAGCAACAGTAGCTTCTACAATGTACGATATGAGCCGCGTGAATGCCAACGGCTATTTCGATGCCGAGGACAGTGCCGAAGTACGCCGCAACAAACGCGAGGCGATGAATGCTATCCGGACCCGTGATGCACAGAACGGCACGGCCACTCCCGGTACGCCCGGTCTGCCCACTAGCATCAAGGGCGACGAGCCGCAATTCGTCAAAGACTACTTCGATTATTACAAGACTGAACGTGCTTTTCACGCCCGTGCCATCAATTCTAATGGTGCATGGAACCCCACGATGGCTCTTTCGTTCATCAATATGCCATTGTTAACCTATATCCACGAGATTGACAATGCTGTATTGCTCATTCACGGCGAAAATGCCCATTCGCGTTATTTCAGCGAGGATGCCTTCAAACGCCTCAAGGGCAACAACAAGGAGTTACTAATCGTTCCCGGAGCCAACCACACCGACCTTTACGACCGGAAGATTCCGTTTGACAAACTGGAAGCATTTTTCAAGTCAAACCTCAAATAAAATAAAAACATGAGTATATCAACTAAAAATAAGCATAACCACTTGTTGATGTTCATCCTCACACTCGGAGTATTCGGAATATTGAATACTGAAATGGGAGTAGTGGGCATCATCCCTATCATTGCCGAAACCTTCGGTGTTACGGTGCCGGATGCGGGTTGGACGGTCAGCCTCTTTGCGCTGATCATTGCCTTCTCTGCTCCCGTCGTACCGTTACTTTTTTCACGGGTAAACCGTAAAACGGTCATGGTGCTCGCCTTGTCCGTGTTCGTGATTTCCAACCTCGTTTCGGTCTTCACGACGAACTTTACCGTACTGTTGATAACCCGTGCGATTCCGGCATTCTTTCATCCGCTCTATGTATCCATCGCTTTCTCAACCGCAGCCTCTTCCGTTAGTCGGGAGGATGCTCCGAAAGCCGTTTCCAAAATCTTTGCCGGAGTATCGGCAGGAATGGTGCTCGGAGTGCCCGTGACGAGCTACATCGCCAGTGAATTTTCATTCTCTGCAGCAATGGTATTTTTTACCGTTGTCAATGCATTTGTACTGCTCGCCACTATTTTCCTCATACCGTCCATGCCCGTTAAGGAACGGTTATCGTATGGCACACAACTCAGCGTATTGAGAAAGCCCGTATTGTGGAACTCCTTCCTTGCGGCATTACTGATGAATGCAGCCATGTTCGGATTTTACAGCTACTTGTCCGATTACCTGATAACGGTTACAGATGTCTCCTTCAAGGTAATCAGCCTTCTGCTGTTTGTTTACGGCATGGCAAATATCGTCGGAAATATCGCAGCCGGAAAGTTGTTGGCACAACGTCCTTTCGCCACGTTGAAATACGTACCTGCCATCATGGCGATACTTTATCTCGTACTTTACGGACTAGGGAAACTGACCATACCAACGTCAATCGTCATTCTGATATTGGGAATATTCGCAGGTATTGCAAATAACGGGAATCAATTCATGGTATCTACGTCGGCAACCGAAGCACCCGATTTTGCCAACGGATTGTTCCTGACCGCCGCAAATCTCGGAACAGCGTTGGGAGCGGCAATATGTGGCATGTTCATAACCGTATGGGGAACACAATCATCTCCGTTGGGAGCTGTGGCATTCCTGCTTGTCGGAGTGGCAAGCATTATTATCAGGAATAGCTTAATGAGCCGCAATAAACACATAATGGCAGTGACAATATGAAGAAAACAGAACGACCAATAATCACTTTCCCGAATGGACAAACTGTTTGTCCGTTGGGACAAGGCACATGGAAAATGGGACAATCCGCCGCACGGCGGCATGAAGAAATACGGGCATTACAACATGGCATCGAGCTGGGAATGAACCTTGTCGATACTGCCGAGATGTACGACAACGAGGAACTGGTAGGCGAAGCTGTCCGCGACTGTAGAGAGAAAGTGCTTCTCGTGAGCAAAGTTTTACCGAGTAATGCAAGCTATCGTGGAACGAAACTCGCCTGTGAACGAAGTTTGCTGAAGCTCGGAACGGAGTATATCGACCTCTACCTGTTGCACTGGAAAGGACGCCATCCTTATGAAGAAACCGTTCGGGCGATGACCGAATTGCAACAAGAGGGAAAAATCCGTTTATGGGGTGTCAGTAATATGGACACAGCCGACATGGAACGTATTGTTTCACTGTCCGGTGGAAGCGGCTGCGCCACCGATCAGGTACTCTATAACCTCGGCGACCGGGGCATAGAGTTCGACCTCATGCCGTGGTGCGCTGCCCGTAGAATGCCGCTTATGGCCTATTCGCCGATCGGAGAAGGACGACTTCTGCGCCACCCTACATTGGTGGAAATCGCCCGGCGACACGATGTATCGCCTGCACAAATCGCATTGTCGTGGACGATGCGTCAGCCCGGTATCATTGCCATACCCAAAGCCGGTAATGTAACCCATGTGGAAGATAATTTCCGAAGCCTTTCCATTCATCTGACAGAGGAAGATTTGCATGATTTGGATACCGCGTTTCCCGCACCGGCACGGAAAATACCATTGGCAGGTTGGTAATAACATGAAATGCTATAAATTATGAACTATAATAAGAAAAATGAATAAAGTCATAGATAGTATGCTGGCACATCGTTCCATCCGTTCATACACCGACAGAACGGTAAGTGATGAAGATTTAAACTCCATCATCCGTGCCGTACAAGCCGCACCGAACTGGGTAAACCTGCAACTCGTTTCCATAATTGCAGTAAAGAATACCGACCATAGAAGACGTTTAGCCGAATTATGCGGAAATCAGGTACACATTGCCGAAGCTCCCGTATTCCTCGTGTTCTGTACTGATTACCATAGGGTGGCTCTTGCCTGCCATAAGAAAGAGCAAACGCTCGATGAAGTAATGCAGGACATTGACACATTGCTCGTGGGAGCTCATGAAGTCGGTATCGCTCTCGAAGCGGCTGTCGTGGCTGCCGAATCATTGGGATTGGGAACAGTCCCTATTGGAGATGTACGTAAAAATGCGCTGGAAATTGTCCATGAATTGCAACTTCCGGAATATGTCTTTCCTATGTTGGGATTATGTATCGGCTACCCCGCAGAAGAACCGGGATTAAAGCCTCGTTTTCCACAACAGGCTGTCTTTTTCGAAGAGACATATAAGACTGATTTAAAAGATAAACTCGCTGAATATGACGTTATCTACGCCCATTATCTTAAAGAACGTCCATGGAATAATCGTGTAGGCAACTGGACAGACCTGGCAGCTGATTTCTACCGACATCCGTTTCATTACAAAGGAGTTGCGGATGCCTTAAGTCAACAGGGATTTACCTCGGCTAAAAGCAGATATTCGGTATAGAGATCAAAGTCCTAAAATCCCGGTCAACATAAGTCAACCGGGATTCTCATCATTCTGTTTATTTCTCTACCATTTAGTGAAAAATACTTTCGGATTGATATTCAACGATACCCATCCCCAATCCTGCCAGCTTTTATGATTGCCGGTTTTCACAGCGTCCATCGTCTTCGTACCACGCATAAAAGAATATCCGGCAGAGAGTTTCACATCTTTCATGATCGACCAGTTAATCTGATAATCAACTTCCGAACCTAATGATTTCTTTAAATCCTGAACTTTAACTGCTGTACTAAAATAATGGTAATTAAGTTCCATATCTACCTTGCCAGATAGACGGAAACGACCTCCGATACGAGCATCCATCAATCCCGGTGCATAACCGTTTGCAAATGTAGAAGCATAAAAATAATCCATTGCTCCATAGAATTTATGATGGGTCCCATAAAGAGGATCAAAAGCCTTATACTTACCGCCATTTCCTTTATCACCGCTTAAATAATCAAAACTAGCCACGGCTCCCCATGTCTGATTAAACGTATAGGCGGCTTGTATGCTACCCATCAAAGCTGAAACTTTCTCCGCAGCTTTATTCTTACCCATCTGATAGTAGAAAGCACCATCCAGATTCCAGTTACTATTCTTATAAGTGAGGTAAGTACCCATTGTTTGTAAATAGCGGGTATGAGAATCATCCGTGGCTTTATCACCCGTTTCCAATCCCAGATTCATAAACAATAAAGAAGCTCCGAACGGAACATTATCCGCTTTATAATGATACCAGACGGTTTGCATATTCTTATAAGGCTGTCCGGTAGAAGAATCATAGTAAGTACCTCCACTTGTTCTATTGTCATTATTCTGGTTAAAAGCAAGAATCAGATGGACTTCATTATTTTTGTTGGCATATCCCAGCTTCAATGCATCGTGGTAACGGCCCGCTACATTCCAATCCAGTCCTCCCAAAATACGTTCATCATCATAAATCAATGACTGACGTCCCAGTTGAGCAAAGAACCCTTCACCAAAGTTCAGTTTCGCCCAAGCCTCATTCAACATAAAACGCCCATTCTTCTCAATCTGCGGGTCTTGTCCCCAAACACCGACATGCTGTGCCGACATCTTTAGTTCCAGATCCGAACGTTTATAATCCATCGAGAGGCGTGCACGGTTATTGATGAAAGATGTAGGAGCTACCCCTTCATCCCGTGGAGTCAATGCACCATTCCGATACTCCGCACGAGGTCTGATTTGCATAGACATCGTAAATTCATTCTCTTTCTCCGTGTTTTGTGTATATGCCATGCTTGGCAATAGCATAAGCAAGAATGACCAATAAAGTGTTTTCATTGATATTGAAGTTTAAGTGATTCGATATTTCAATTTAAATTATAAGTATGCACACTGACTCCTTGCGCGGCCGGAAGGTAATTGATTCCATACCAGCACATTTGCAACAGGACAAATGATACTAACAGAATAATCAACGCAGGACGTGCCTTCAATGGCTTGCCCAATCTGAAATGGATATACACCAGATAAGCGAACCAGGTAGCTGCCGCCCAAGTCTCTTTCGGGTCCCAAGCCCAGTAATGTCCCCAGGCTTCTTTTGCCCAGATAGCTCCGGTAAGCATACCTAATGTCATAAATGCCAGACCTACATAGGTGAGGTTGTCACACAAATCCATTTCTTTCCGTTCAATCTCCTTCTTTTTGAACCAAAGCAGATAGACGGCCATCACCGTCGCCGCTCCCAACATAGCATAAGCAAACATATACACAATGACATGAGGGGCAAACCACGGGCTTTGCAAAGCAGGCATTAACGTCTTATTATGAATCTCCGGTTTGAAGATATTGATACAAATAAAGACCAATGAAAGGATACAACTGAAACTTAAAATCCATTTATACTTCCAGCGTGCATAGGTTATCAATCCCGCCAACGGAAGGAAGAAAGAATACCACAGCCGTGTCTCTCCCATTGTCCGCATCGGAGGACGTTCTAATGAAATCCACATTCCGATAATGAAACTGAAGAAAATAGCCAGACCTAAGAAAGTAAATCCATAAGCCCATCCCGTTTTTGTACCTTTCCAGGCAGCAAAAGCTCCCAAAGCCCAACAAACCAGTGCGGCTATTGCAAATAGTATAAAGTATTCCCAACTCATGCTTTGTCCTCCTCTTTCCTCTTTTGTGCGCTGACAAACAGACAGATGGCTCCTGCCATCATCATTATTATTCCTGTGTAAACAACCGGCAACCACGGATCGCGAACCAACTCGAAGACACTGATATCGCTCCATCGTCCCTTTGTTTCATCGTAACTAAGTTGATAAATTTTCCAACCTTCTATCTCCATCGGGCGGTTCACTTCAATGGTTCCTCCCGTGATCGTTCCTTCTTGTGTGTAAATCTTCACTTCCGATACAAATCGCTGCGGTTCCCGTTCCGGCATTACAATACTGGTTAAAGAATCCAGCCGGATTGCCTTATAGGGAAAAAGAAAACTACCGCAACTTACCCATCCCTCTTTGGTTGTTTGATTCTTCTGATTGACTGCTTTCAGATAGACAGCATAAGTCGCTCCCATCGAATGAAATTCAGTAAACTTCAAAGTATCTTCGGTAGCCACAGAAGCAGCCATCGGAATAGATTGCTCAATAGTTAGCTGCCAGTCCTGCAAGCTGCCATTTGTCACTCCCTCTTCCAACAATACATGTACAGGAGATTTTTCGGGAAGCGTACGGCCGGTTTCATTATCAATCAACATCAGTTTCGGAGGATATTCGTCGATAGTGAAATCCTTCAGTTCGATAGCCAGCGGAAGTTCAATCAGTTGACCTTTATCATCCGTAGCCCGCCATTCGGCACTTCCCATCCGGGTTGTCATTTTCAACCTTTGCATATCGGCATTTCCCAAAGTGGCTGTTATCAGTGCAATAAACAATCCGATATGATTCAGTAGGAAAGAAATCCTGCTGATCTTCAAAGAGAAACCGGTGCGAAGGATTGTCAGCCCCAAGGCGGTGACCATCCAAAAGTAGAGCAGGACAAAAGGCCAGGAAGAAATCATCTGCGAAAATCCCAGCAGATCAGCCGGAGCATGACCGGAAGGAGCCTGCCGGATCAGTCCCATCACTACCGTCATGCCGACCACCCACAATAGAGACGAGACAGCAGCGGAATAATGACTCAACCATCCGAATAAATAGACACGTTTGCGAAGAAGGTGCATGGCTACCAAAGCAATGATATAAACCACTAACACAATCACATTGACCGGACAGGCAAACAGGTCCCAATGTATGGCTCCCACTGTCATTTGCAGCAATAGCCCTATCACCAGTAATCCTGCGCCAATCACCAGCCCTTCTTTATAGCTCCACATATATAAATTCTCTTATTTCTGTGCCAGACGGCCGTTTTCTTTCGCTTTCTCCAACCATGCCGGAACAGTTGTTTTCAGGAATTTCTCCTTAGCCGCTCTTTCAGCATCCATATCCAAGCCGATATATTCCTGTGCTTTTGCCTTTGTTGAAATGTCCGGCATCGGAACATCTCCCGTATATCCATTCTTTGCCAATACTTTGGATACAGCCAGACGGGCTTGCATGGCACGATCCAATCCATGAGAAAGAATTCTCTGAATTTCCTGCGGTGCGTGGAAAGAACCTCCGTGTGAAGCTACTCCGAAATCCCAACGCCATTGTGCCTGACGAATCAGTGCGAGCACATCTTTCATCTGTGTTTCTGTAGCACCCTTGTCCCAGGCAAATTTAGCTTCGATATGTGCTTTTGCCAATTCCTGTTCCAGACGGTTACGGATTTCATTCGCTTTACGTTGGCGTTCGTACACATTATTACGTAAAGTCTCTTCACTTTCGCGGTGACAAACCTGACAGGTGCGGTCAATCATAGCCAACGGGCTTTGGATATGGTGATCACTGAATTTCACACCACCTTCACTCTTATACGGCATGTGACAATCGGCACAAGAAACCCCTCTCTGTCCGTGGATACCCATCTGACAAATCTCATAGTCAGGATGCTGCGCTTTCAGAATCGGAGTACGGCTCAATTTATGAATATAATCATAGAAACCGGCCTCATCATAATAAGCCTCCATATCTTCTACCGTAAAACCTTTGTCCCAGGGGAAAGTCAGATACTTACCATCCCCTTTGAAATAATATTCCACATGACATTGTGCACATACCAATGAACGCATCTCCTGCGGAGTAGCTTTAGTGATGTCTTTACCCTGACGTTGGAAAGCCTCTATCAAAGCGGGACGACTGATATGAAGATTCATTGTTTCGGGATCATGACAATCGGAGCATCCGATAGGATTCACAATTTCGGCGCCCATAGCCCCCCATTTATTGTTATAGAAAGAATCGACACCCAATGCCTCCATCATACGGGGAACATCCGGACTCTTACAAGTCCAGCAGGTAGACGGTTGAGGACCTTCAGTCGGGCTCATGGGCGAACCGGTACGCAAAGATGCCGTAATATCCTCAATGGCATGCATGTGTCCCCGTGGAGTGGAATAATCTTTTGAGAAAGCATATCCCGCCCATAGAATCACCATTTCAGGACGTTTTTCCAAAGCATCTACAGCAATATTTCCATTAAATTCACTCTCAAAGTCAGTCTTTGCAGTCTCCGTCCAAGTCTGGTATTCACGGGGAAAGTCATTCTTAAACAGTTCATTTCGTGCTTTAATCCCTTTGATAACGTTTTTACGGTTATTGAAAATGCTGGCAACTTCCGCCCTCCGTTCCATCAACGCAGAAACGCATAATCCCAAAACAAATACAACGACCATTGAACCTCCGAACAACAGCCATCCTTGCCATGATTTTAATTTCTTTTCCATTGTATATCGGTTTTATTATTTTATTACGTATTTCATTTCTTATTTATCTTTCTGATTCACCATCTTCCGGAGCCATTCGGGAACAGGCGATTCCGGAAGAGGAACAATCGCTCCCGGAGTACCGGACAGGGAATTCTTTCCACCATGAGGAACATCACGATGGCAATCCCAGCAAGCCTTCCCCTCTCCTACCTGTGACATCATATAATCAATCTTCCCCGTCTTCACAAATTCTGTATTGAGTTGTGTATGACAGCGGATGCAATTATTCATAATCACTTCGGAACTGGCTTCATGAGCCTGAATGACCTGCGGCTCGCTTTTGGTAAGAAATGCAGCCACGTGCTTCATACCGTCCATACCTTTAAAGGTCCATTTCTTCACAGCATTTTCATGCGGCACATGACAATCATTGCAGGTGGCATTCCGGGCATGTGAACTATGGAACCAGGTTGCATAGTAAGGAGTCATGATGTGACAATTCACGCATGCAGCCGGGTCATCTCCAAGATAGGTATGCGCCCGGAGCATATACATAAACAGTGCTCCTCCACCCACAATAACACCGCCAATGATGACAGCCGCTACCTTCCATTTATAAGAAGGAAAGAGTCGATTTATTATTGGAAACTTCATCATACGAAAAAGTATTTTTCACAAAAGTAAAGGATTGGAAACAAAAAAGGTGTAATATCTATTACACCTTTCGAAAGAAAAAATACTCATTACGTAAAAAAACAGAATGGGAATGTGTCAAACGTCCCTTTTTGACCTCACCTCATTCTTTCTCTATGTATTGTCTTATTCATCATGGTGATGGCCTTCGTCTTCCACCTCATTACTTAATTTGATATTGCGTGCGATATAAGATTCGTTACCTGCGGCATCCGTGCAATAAACCATCAAATGATAATCTCCTGCAGTAGCATTGGCCGGTATTACAATATCGTGATGATGAATATGGGCGGTTTTCTGTCCGGACACATCGTAGGATCTGTTGAAACTAAAATCTACTGTTTCCTGTGCAGCCCTGCTATTACCTCCGTGTGAATGGTGGTCGAAATTACTATGAATTTCAATCTTATAGGATTTCAGCATGACATCATCCGACAAATCCATTTCAAAATGAACCCCATGTTCGTTTCCTATCTCCAAAGCCTGACCTTCTTCCGGTTCGTGAAGTTCAATCAGAGGTTTGGTCGTATCACTGGAGTCATCATTATCACAAGAGGAAAACATGAAAGTAACTGTTGCCAAAAGGCTAATCATTGGGAGATAAAATTTATTTTTCATTTCAGTAATTTTTTAAATGGAACTTTGATTAATATCTGGAAGTTACGTCCCGGTTCGGGGATTTCAACTTTCCTGTAAAAACTAAGATGATTGTAATATCGGGTATCGAATATATTCCGGGCGGTCAGGGTTATTTCAATCTCATTGTTTCCACCTATCGGAATATTCAATGAACCACCCAGATGAAAGAGATTTGCTCCGGCTGTACGGTCTTCGTTACGGTCCACTCTATTTTGCCGGGCAATGCTCTGCCATTCTGCATACAACATATACCGATTCTTTTGCCAGGTTAATGTATTGCGCATAACAGGAGGTGGCGAGAAACTCAATGGAATATGTTCATCACAATTATAGGTGTAAACGTATTCAGCGGAAATCCGATAATTGAAGTTGCGCAGAAAATCAACATCTACGGTAGCTTCAGTTCCTGCAAATAGCGCTTCTGCTCCGGTATAGCGATAGATTTGTCCGGCATGAGGCAATACAGACCACTCTCCGGTAGGACGCAGAAAGATGTAATTGCTGAACCAACTGACAAATGGAGAGACGGAGAAAGAAATTCCCCGGTACTTCAGATGATAAGAAGCGTCCAGTTGCCAGCCTTGTTCGGACTTTAGGTTTGCATCTCCCTGTTCATGGCGGAAAGTGCCGTGATGTACACCGTTGGCAGCCAACTCATTCGCACCGGGCAGGCGGAAACTACGCCCGATATTCACCTTTACCAGATGTTTGTCGGAGGGAGTCCATACCAATCCCAGAGAAAGAGAATAATCACCGTAGTGCTTATTCACAGAGTGACTGTTCCACTTGTAGAAGTCTATCTGTTCCGGATCATAGCCCTGTTTCCGAAGATAATCGGCAAGGTAAGTATCTTCATGCGAAGAGATATTCATATATCCGTAGTCATATCGCACTCCTCCGCTGACTGAAAACACATTGTTGGGTCTGTATGTCGTAAGCCAAAGCATTCCGGTAGTGAAACGGCGATATTCAGGCAGTAAAAACGAATAGCCGGAAATGTCGTTCCGTTGATGTTGTCCATCCCACCCCAATATATGTTCCCACGAAGAAGAACCAATAAAACGAGCTTTCACCGAAGCACTGAAAGTGTTCAGATTAAAAGCAAGTTCCTTGTCGGGGTCTTTCTCCGGTGCGGGTTGCGAACCATAGTGAGTATGGAAAGCACTCCACTCTTCACGGTGATTGTTCTGGAAACCTAAATCGCCTGACAAGATCAGTTTCTCCCATGCATATTGCTGGTGGGTGGTCACTTTCAGGTGATTCACTTTACTGAATGGCAATTCAATATTACGGCTGTCTCCATCATCTTCCACACGTGACGCATCGGGTATGCCATGTGCCCCCGGAAAGAATCCCGTCTTTTGATATACATTACTCACAGCATAATTCGCTTTATAGGCTCTTCGTTGATATTGGGTAAAAAGTCCGATATTGCGTTCAATGCCTGCTGTATTCTTGAGTTTACGCCCATATATGGGAATTCTTTGTGTCAGGTAGACAATAGAATCCGTCGGAATACGATAGTCACCGAAATGTTGTTCCGAATAACGAATATGGGAGTACCAGGCATTCTTCCTGATTCCCAGCATCAGTGATCCTCCGATGGTTCCATTGACTGATTTACCCAGCAGTGTGACATCTCCGAATACACGATTATCAGCAGGAACAGCCGACGGAACAACATCAATCACTCCTCCCATTGCATCACTGCCATAGAGCAGTGAGGAGGGTCCTTTCAATACATTGACTGCTCCGATATTGAAAGCATCCAGTTCTAGTCCGTGATCGGCTCCCCATTGTTGTCCTTCCTGTTTGATTCCGTTTTCCAATACAGCAATCCGGTTGAATCCCATTCCGCGAATCATCGGTTTGGAGAAGCCCGAACCAATATCCATTGCCTGTACTCCGGGAATATTCTCCATCGCCTGCATGAAGTTTCCTGTAAAATGTTTGCGCAAAAAATCCTGATCGGCTACATCAACCGTAAGGGCAGACTTTTTCGCTTGACGTTGCTGGTACGTTTCGGTTACCACAACATCAGGCAAAAGCATGCTCTTGATTGAATCGGATTTCTGTGCATGGACGGATAAGGTTACAAATAGCCCTATTACGCCCGAAATAATTCCGATACGCATCAATTACAATCTTTTATTTAATGTGTAAAATGAATGTAAGGATAGATTGAAAGCCAATCTATCTCCATTGAAAATATGAGTATGTAATCATGCGACCGGAGGCCCGCGTAAATGATGCGAATAAGTTCGTTTGCAAACAACCTTATCCTGGTAAATAATCGGCTCGTAGGGCACGAGCGTCAGTGTGCAATGAAATTCTATCGGTTGAGGTTCAGTAAAGAAAGAAAGGGAGTATTGGCAGATCGCACAATCATCAGATGATTGGTGAGAATGCTTTGCATGGGAACACGACTTTTCATCCTCACTTCCATGATAGTGAAAGGTCTTCACTACAAAGAAGGGAATGAATGTCATGAATAACATCCATGCTATATATACCCTTATATTTTTCTTTTGATACATTCTCCCTCTATTGATTAATAGAATAGCGGGACAAATATAACAGTATGAAAAATAATCAGCAAGTTATACATCTTAATATGTGTTATCAGTAATAGAGTTCACCTCCCTTAATGTCCAAATCTCTTCATATTCATAAGCCTCTCCCGGCTTTAGTTTAACCATAGGACTGTTCGGTTCCATTTCCAAAAATTCATCATTAAAATAAATCATGTTAGGAAAACACACCTGCAAATTATTATCATATTTCCCCTGTGGAACATACTTATTTTGTTTGATATACAAATAATCACTGAACTGATAGAAATACATACCGTTTGTAGTATTTATCCCATATTTCTTTTGTTCGTCTCCTCCGGGAAATGCGGTAAAATAATGATTCTCTACATGAATACGTTCCTGCAGATGATGAGAGGGAATTAATGTATCTGCTGACAATGAAATCTCACTAAATCCCAATGGATATTGTGAATTTGGCATCGCTTCACAATAGTAAATCCCACCGGCAGGCAGTAATGTACGTGTCCAGAAACAATATTCAACCTCCCCATTTGAAATATTAGACATTCGCTGTTTAATATGCAGAACCGGCTGGTTCTCTTCCAAAAAGTAAATCCGCTCCACCTGAATACCCATCGCCTGTGAGGGATGGCTGACCAAGCGCAATTTATCTTCCTCAATAAAGGTTTGATAAGGTCCTGCCCAAATTGAATCATGGATATTCTCCGTTCTACGTTCATTACCGATATCAAATCTACCGGCATCAGGACTTCGTCTTGTTCGTATATAGTTCTCTACAGTCCAACCGTTGATAACAGAATCACTCCACAATATATTATCTCCACGACTCTCTAAGCCGAAATATAGAATTTGTCCGCCATACGTCGGATTAACAATTACGGAAACAGCCCTGTTAGATAGCTTAAGGCAGTTCTCCCACCCTCTGTAAGAAACTGTATCAACCTCCTGAACCGGACGATGTGAACAGGATAAACAGAGAAAAAACAAAAGAATGAATAGTATATATTTCATAAAAGGCCAACCTCTCTTGATTTATTTAAATTCCTTTGGAGAGGATTTGAGAAGTCCTCTCCAAAGGATCATTTTATACCGGAATAATTTCGACAGAGAATGTAGAAGATATTGTTTTATTAAGCCAGATTACGAGGCTTCCTCCTACTTTATCACTCAAATAGTCACTATCAGACACCAACGTCTTTCCACCAACCTTGACCGTTACATTTCCGCTTCCGGTCCAATTATCAATTCTAAATACAGGATTCTTCACTGCGCCGGTAGGGTTACAAGTAAACTGACAACTTCCTGTACCTGTCGTTTTCATCAAAACCATCTCCCGTTTGGAATACCCTGTTACATCTGGATTATAAGAAACTCCGTTCAGATTCGTCGGGCTTCCCATATACAGCCATCCTCTTGTATACGCATCTATATCAGAAGCCGCATCAGGTTGATTGATACCCAACAGCATCAAATATACTCTATATTTATTTCCATCCGAATTAATCTGATAAGCAGTATTCCAGGAAACGTCCCCTTTAGCCTCCACGCCAATCAATGAAGAATGAGAGACCTGTGACGGCCAGGTAGCCGTTGACTTATCATAATCCCCATAACGGGCATTTAAATAGGGTTGTTTATCTACCGGCCAATGAGACATCTGATAATTTATATCATGCCAGGTCAAGTCATTCTCAATCGGCAACGGAGAGACTTCCGGACGTTCAGGAGTATAAGAGAAAACAGAAAAAGCATCAGGAGCATTATTTAAATGAGCAGTATAGATTTGCTCTTTCCAGTTTTTCACATTCTGGTTGACTTCATCAAATGGTTTAGCCGGATAAAGATCATACCGGTTGCCTGAAAGATTAGAAATACTAAAAGCCGGTTGTTTCACATGATCTGACGGAATGGATGAACTGCCGGAAATAACCATGGGCTCACTCAACTCATGATAGCGATAATAAGCCTGTCCCGCCTGTTTCTGAATATACTCGATGCGTCTCACGCCTACTCCGTCAGCATAGAAAGTATAATACTCGTCTACTTCCGGATATATCCCGTCAGGATAAGGAGCCTTATAATCCGGATTTACCAACGCATAATGGTACTTAACCACTTTCCTTACTTTATTATTCTCTATGATATCCACTTTCGCATGCGCCAACAAACGATCCGACATTGGCTCGAAGCATCCTTTACTCAAATCCGACCATGTTTCAGCAAACTCATAACAATAAAGCAATTCGTTATTCATGTGCCAAGCAGGTACAAAGTTTGCCTCCGACCAGAAAACAAATTGTCTGTTTTGTGCAGCAGCCGGGCAATGTTTCGGATTGAAACTGATTACCGTCGCATCCCCCGGAAAGCCAGCCCATGTAAAATTACGCTGTTTTACATCAAATTCCGGAGAGGACTCCACGACATCTTCAGCCGAAAACTCTTCAAAACGAATATCTGAAAAGTTGACTTCTGTCGAGTTTTCATTACCATTCCTGACTATCGGACAAATAAAATAGTTCTGTCCCTGTCCTCCCCAATCTTTCGATTGAGCAAGTTCAATCCAGTTCTCATGAAATTTCCCATCAATTTCTTTTCCAACACTCACATAAAAATGAAAGAAACCGGATATCTTATTCCTGATGATACGTGCCTTACCTGTAGAAGCTGTAAAAGGAACAGAAAAATAGCTATTATTGAGAGGTATGGAATAACGGAAAGAATAATCATTTTTATTTATCTTCTTCGTATTATCCAAAACGTTATCTATTCCGTCCTGACGATCCAATACCCGTACGGTCGACACACCGGATTCTGTACACACACTCACCGAAGTATAATTATTGAAATCCGGTTTCCCGTTCTTCTCCCGGACAATAGCCAAGCCAAAGTTAGTTGTTTTATCAGCTGTTACCTCCGCAATAAAATGTCCCTGCGCAATCTGTGGTAGACAAACACCATAAGTAGAATTCTTCCCGTTTAACCCTATTTTTACAGAGGAACCGGAAACATCAAAACGACCATTAGCCCCTATCGTTAAAGCGACAGGCTGATACTCCGTAACCACAGGAGGAGCCGGTTTTTCTTCTGGATTAACCGGCATATAGGGATCATCCAAAGTGCAAGCTATCAGGCTGGAAAGCAGACAAGCTGCCAATATATTATTCATTATCTTCTTCATTTTTATTATGTATTAATAGGTCCGATTGAGATATACATTTCACAATCAATTGACTTGATTTACCGAGAGATATTTCAATTGCTTCTCAAAAGCCGCCGCTGAAAGATGAGTCTTCACCTGAACCACTTCCTCTTTTCCCGGTATCAGCGTTACGTAATTCTGCTCAAAGAAACTTTCATCGTCATCTACATAAAGATAAAGCCCTCTAATCAGTGCAGAAGAACGAAGCCGTAAATTGACTCCTTCATTGGTCTTCTCCACCGTTATAATAGGAGCCACCTTTGAATAAGTATACTGATTGGAGTAGACCGGATAATGGATGTTCGAAGAAACAGTTTTACCATTTTCATTCAACGTCACATAAATGAAAACTTCGTTCTCTTTCTTACCTCCATAAAGTTCCGTAGTTGTTATCGAAGCCACATCTTCACACCCATTAGCACCCAAATCAAATGAAACTTTCTTTGAGAACACCGTCTGTCCCTCCAAAGTCAGAGTCGTTATCTCCAACTCTCCTTTCATCTTTTGCAAACGATCGGAAATGGCCTTGAATACGACTTGTTTTCCGGAAGCATAAGGAGAAACCAATACCTCGTCATATGCATCGCGGGCATAATACTGTAAAGCCTTCCATCTGCCACAATAATCAATACTTGACCACGAAGCTACCGGCCAACAATCATTAATCTGCCAATAAAGTGTTCCCATACAGTAGGGTTTTGCACGACGATGAGCTTCAATTCCAATCTTCACCGCCTCCGCCTGCAAATACTGGCTCATATAAACAAATGCACTAAAATCATCGGGAACTTTAAAATATTTCTCCATATACATCTTCATCATATTATTCCCGAAATTCGGATCACGAGTCTGGTCATTGCGGGCACGCTGATGAGACAACATAACTTCCGAATCCAAACGCAAATCATGTTCACTTGCAAAACGACGGATGGTGCGCATCTCCGGATAAGACTGAAAACCATACTCACTCATAAAGCGACCTATGTTTTTAGCTTCCGTGTACTCTTCAAGCCATCCTCCTTTCCAGACAGACCAGAAGTGTACATCTCCCATATTATAATCTATATTATTATAGCCGGTCACAGGAGATGTCGGGTGATAATACCTCGTTTCATCCACAGCCTGTATCGCTTCCGGAATTACGTCATAAAAGAGTTTATGCAGATTACTCTGATAAATTCTGTCTTCTTCGGGCGTATAACGATCTTTCCATCCCCATCCGAAATATGAAATCTCATTTTCATTGTTTCCGTTCCAGAGTGCAATGCAAGGATGATTACGCAAGCGTTTTACATTATCCTTCACTTCCTCGGCCACGCTATTCAAATAATGCTCGTCAGCGGGGAACATGCCACAGGCAAACATCATATCCTGCCAGACAAGAATACCGTATTTGTCACACATTTCATAAAACGCATCCATCTCATAAATACCTCCACCCCAAATACGCAACATATTCATATTCACATCAGCTGCCGACTTGATGATATATTCGTACCAACTTTCAGGCACCCTGTTCGGAAAATTATCCAAAGGAATATAATTGGCTCCTTTCATAAAGACCGCTTTTCCATTCAGCTTCACAAACATTGACTGCCCCTGTTCATCTTTTTCACGAACTATTTCCAATGTACGGATACCCGTCTTTACACGGTCTGTCACCTTACGTCCTTCTTTATCCAATACAATATCGAAATCATACATCCGGGGATTGCCTAATCCGTTAGTCCACCATAATTCAGGATTCTTCACTTCGAAGTCTACCCGTACCGTGTTCATCCCTTTAGTTAATGCTACTTGTTTACGAACAGCCTCTTTCTTATCATATTCCACTGTAAACGTTGCCTTCGTATCCTCATCACTCATCACCGTACAAACAGCCTCCATCTTCGCTTTTCCCGACTCCAGTTTCCGGGTAATAATTTGAGTTCCATCGATATGGATATCATCCCAGTATTCCAGATAAACATCTCTCCAGATACCGGTAGTAATCAAACGAGGGCCCCAGTCCCATCCATAATTATATCCGGCTTTGCGGGCATAAAGGCTTAACATAATATCCGACTGATCATTATTAGGCCATGCCTGCAACTGGAAAGGAGACGCCAGGTACTTAGGCATATCCACCTTAAATATAGAATGGAAATAGATGCGGATAGTATTCTCCCCTTTCTTCAAATAAGGAAGAGGATTCAAAGTCCATGTACGAAACATATTGTCACACTTCATCACTAGATAATCATTGATATAAATATCGGCATACGTATCAAGTCCGGCAAAAACTAGCTGTACATTGGGCGCTTGAAGCAGAGCCTCATCTACTATGAAAGTCTTTTTATATTCCCAATCCTTTTCTCCAATCCATTGCAGGGATTTCTCATTCACTCCGTAAAACGGGTCCTTTATCATACGATTATTCATCAAATCGGTATGTACGGCTCCGGGCACTTGTGCCGGGAGCCAATTTTGAGATATAGATTGCTTGAACTGCCATTCATCATTCAGACTGATCCGGCTTTTGTTTTTCGCCGTAACAGGTATCAAACAGGTAAATAACATAAGCAATAATATATATTGAATCTTTTTATGCATAATACAAATTAGTTTAATGATAAGTGATTACTCAATCCAGGTCACTCTCTACCAGAATAGTACTCCGGAAATGAGTTGTATTTCCCGATTTCGGAACAATAAATGTAATCTTGGCAACCGCTGATTTATAACTCGTATCATCGCCCAACGAAGGTGATATATTATAATTTCCCGGTTTACCGCTTTCTTCTACGGCTTTAAAGTTGTCATCTTCAAACGTTATATTCGGACAAGAGAACTCACCTCCCCAGTCTTTTTGATTATAGAATTTGAATTGAACCCATTTACTGACAATGACAGTCTGCGAGTAAACTGTTTGGGTAGCATCTTCCGATACTTTACGGAAAATAACCGCATTATTAAAATCCCAATCCGGATTATAGTTCCACAATTCCGGGCGACCGATTCCCCAACCATTCACAAACAAAACTTCCGGATAGGAAACATTAGTAGTTAACGGATTTTCCGCACTCTCTACAAAAACAAAGTTGAACATCGTATTCATATATAACGTCACATTACCTGTCTGCCCGATATACATCAACTTATCTCCTTCCAGTTTAAAGAAATCCGGATCAAACTTCAACACATTGAGATCAATCAATTCTGTCCTCACTTCTTCACCGTTTGTCAAAGAAACATTCTGGGCACGAAGTGTATTGCTTACAAAATCATTATCCGACGCATTCTTCTTATACAGCATGAAGACAACATCATTTACCGTCATTTCCTTTTTCAGAGGTGAAATCTCAAAAGAAAAAGCATCGAATACCACCTCTCTCACTTTCTCTTCCGTACTCTGTGAATCACAAAGGGAAACCGGACGCGACGAAGCCAACTCGCAAGTATTCGTACTGGCATCAAATCCCCATACCATTCCTTTCTTTTCCGGCTCGCTATATATAAACACATTTGTATTATTCGGCAAGTCTACAGTAGCCTTATATAAATAAGGAGTTAACGGATTACTTTCATCCCTTTGCAGCACAATTTCTTCCCCTGTTTCACCAACCACTACATATAATTGTGCAAAATCCGGCCTTTCCAATGGAATCTCGTAAGATTGTTCTGCTGTTTTCACATTTTTATTTGTAGCCACAACCTCCAGAGAAGCAAGTTGCTCGCCACACAAACGTCCGAACGGCACTTCGATTTCTTCTTCCACTTTCAATGTCTTTTGATTATTTCCCGGAAGAGTTTTGGAATAAAGCACCGCCTGATTGGCAACCAAGCGTATTTCTACGTGCGACAAGGCATCTGCATCCGTCACCTCCACGTTTAATTTTACCGACCCACCATATTGCAACTGTTCCTGATTCAAGGATAACTTTCCAATGACAGGTGCTTCGGCAGACGGATCGAAAAACATTTCATCCTGATTCTGGCAAGAAACAGCCAGTAACCCGATAAATATATAGAATGAAACAAGCTTATATAAATTCGTTTTCATATTTCTTCATTTAAAGATTAATAAAGGAAGAGGATTAATTATACCCCGGATTTTGAGTTAGGTTCGGATTACGATCCCTTTCTTCCTGCGGAATAGGCATCAGCAACATGTGTGCGGGGAATTTACCCGTAACAGTCGTTTGTTCTCCATCCACAATTTCCGACCACGTCAGACTTGACAGGGTGCTTTGAGCAATTCCATAACGTTTCAAATCAAAGAATCGCTCTCCTTCGTAAGCCAGTTCCAAGCGTCTTTCTTTCAAAAGGAGCCGGGTCAGTTCTTCTCTTGAACTGGCATTCAATTCCTGAAGTCCGATACGGGTACGAATCTTTTGCAGATTGGGTTCCGCTATTGCAGTTGCCGGACCGGACAAAGCATTGACTGCTTCTGCATGCAACAAAACAATATCAGCCAGACGGAAAATATAGATCAAGTCTCCGCAATCCCATCCTACCCGATTCTTTGCCCTGCACTTGTAAGGGAAAGGCAATGTGCGGGTTTCCCATTGTCCATTCTTCAGTTGCGCATAATACTGGTCGAACCAAATATTGTTAATGTCCTCAAAGATGACCGTAGAGTTTTTACGAACCTGATCTCCTTCATCATCAAAAGCTTTCAGCAAACTTTGGGAAGGTGTCAGATATTTACGCCAATTCTGCTCTGTCATGGAAGGAGGCAATAGAAGAACAGGTACGTAATTATTTTCCGTACTGTTGGCGATATACTGTACAGCCAGAATCGTCTCACTATTATTACGATGTTCATCGTCAAACAGATGGTCATACGTATCCACCAATCGGTATACCGGCGAATTCATCACTGCTTCCGAATAGGTCTTCACCTTATCCCATTCTACATTGCCGGGTGCACCTTTCGTTGCATACACTTTTGCAAACAAAGCGTTAACCGCCCCTTTACTGGCAAATCCTCTGGTTTCAGCTTCCGTAGCACGCTTGTCCGGTAAACGGGTCAACGCAAATTCCAAATCTTCAATGATACGTGCATAAACTTCCTCTTCCGAATCGGCACGAGGCACTTGCACATCAGCCGGAGCAGTGCTTCCCGTAGTAGTCACAACAGGCACACATCCCCAGGTCTTTACTAAATTAAAATAATGCAACGCCCGCAAGAAAGAAGCTTCTCCAAGCATTTCTTCACGTTTACTCACTCCGGTAAAAGCTTCCGCGTCCAACAACGGATCATTAATTTGAGGTATATATTTCAAAGCTACGTTACAACGCATAATACTTCCGTAAAGCGACTTCCATGATTTCATAACAACCGCATTACGGGGAGTCAGGTCGCGTAAGAACACATTATTGATATCCACATCATCACCACCACTGTATGCATTATCCGCAAAACAGTCTGCAAGAATCATATAATACCACATATAATATTCTTCATGCCCCTTCTGTATTCCGTCATAGCAACTGATAATCAGTGCTTCCGCATCTTTTATGGAAGTAAAAGCATTGGCTTCGGTCAGTTCTCCCTGCGGTGTTTCTGTCAGGAAACTATCACAGGAGGTCAGCCCTACATTGAGCAGCAAAGCTGCGGATATAAATATAGAATATATCTGTTTCATGTCTTTTTTAGATTTAATGAGTTGAACAATGCTCAAAATACAATAGTAGCTCCCAGAATATAAGTTCTTGCATGGGGGAAGACACCCTGGTCGATTCCCATAGCCGAAGAACTGCCTCCACCGATATTCACTTCCGGGTCATAACCTCTGTAATTGGTAAAAGTCACCAGGTTATCCCCTGATATATAGACCGTCACTCTGTCCATCAAAGCCTTCCGGGTCAGCGGACGCGGCAAAGTATATGACAGTTTCACATTTTTCAGTTTAAAGTAAGATCCGTCTTCTACAAAACGGGAAGAAATAGCCGGGTATTTATCTTTCTCCGCACGGGGCACAGTAGTGTAGTCTCCCGGATTACGCCAACGCATCAGGACACGGTCGGACTGGTTGCGGGAGTCGAACATTCCTTCGGTAAACATACGGGTGGCATTATAAATATCATTCCCGTATGAACCCTGAAAGAAGAAAGACAGGTCAAAATTCTTATATGAAAAAACATTGTTGATGCCATACAGAAATTTCGGCTGTGCACAACCTAAGATCCGGCGGTCTTCATCTGCACTCAAATCTTCTTCATACACTAACATTCCGTTAGCCTTTTCGTACATCATACGTCCGTTTTGCGGGTTTACTCCTGCTGCCTGAAAACCATAAAAAGAACCTAAAGCCTGTCCTTTCTGAATGATAGACACATTTCCGGAGATTTTCTTATCAAGTGATCCGGTAAAGATAGCAGGACTTCCTGCCATATCTGTCACCTCATTCTTATTAGTGGAGATATTAAAATCTGTTGTCCATTTTAGTTCTCCGGTCAGATTACGCGTGGTCAGTTGGAACTCCAATCCTTTATTTACCACGCTACCTACATTTTGCATACCCGAATCGAATCCGGAAGTTTGAGGCAGCTTTACCATTAACAGCAAATCGGTTGTTTTCTTATAGTATGCATCGGCAGTCAACGTCATTCTTCCATTAAGGAAAGAGAAGTCGAGTCCCACATTGGTCTGGGTAGTTCTCTCCCAACGCAACTTATCATTCCCTATCTGGCTCTGATAATATCCTGGTAAAATAATGCCATCCATATTATAATTGGCTCCGATTCCATAAATCCCATAAGAACTATAATAACCCACCTGGTCATTACCAACCTGTCCCCAGCCGACACGCAGTTTCAAATCACTCAACCAATCCAATGGTTTCATAAATTCCTCCCCAGTCAGTCTCCATCCCAAAGAGAAAGAAGGGAAATACCCCCAACGGTTGTTCACTCCAAACTTGGAAGAACCGTCAGCACGGAAATTGACAGTGGCGAGGTACTTATTCTGGTAGTCATAGGTCACTCTCCCCAATACAGAAGCATTGGTAGATGCACCATAATCTTCACTTGGCTTGTTTAATACAGTTCCGGCGTTCATAGAATGTATTTTATTATCAGAGAATCCACGTATAGAACTGTTTGCCGATTCTCCCACATAGCGGGAAGCCACAAACCCCGCCAAAGCCGAGAAACTGTGATCTCCTATCTTCTTAGTATAAGTCAGAATTTCTTCGTTGATCCATTTGTAATTTAACGAAGTGTTATAACTCGCTTGTCCCTGCTGGTTACGTCCCCAAGCTGAACTGAACGGGTCCAGAAATTCTTTGTACCGGGAAGCACCCATTTCGATGCCCATGCTTGTTTTTAACTTCAGATCCGGAGTAAAAGAAATCTCCGCATAGAGGTTACCCAACAATTTATGATATACATAATCACGAGTATATGACTCTACCGCACTTAAAGGATTCTCCAAAGAAGACAAAAACGGTAGCGTAGGAAATGTTCCGTCCGCATTATATTTACCTACCACAGATGGAGTGGTGATGGCTTGCAGAATAACGGTCTCGGAATTTCCATCCGAAACATCGACATCATTGATCTTACTGTAACTTAGGTTCGTTCCGATCTTTACCCATTTTTTCAATTCCTGTTCCAGATTGATCTTAAAATTCATACGTTCAAATGAAGATGGTTTTACAATACCATCCTGTTTGATAAATCCGGCTGAAATGTAATAAAGGGATTTTTCGTTTCCACCGGAAATGGATAACTGATAATTCTGCATGGCCGCATTGCGAAACATTTCATCCTGCCAGTCGATATTGGCATTATACACGGAGGTATCCATGGCCGGATACCCCAAATCGGAAAGTAAATCCTGATATTCATCTTTATTCAAAACATCTATTCTCTTGGCACGTTCCGAAAAACCATAGTAGGCATTCAACTCAATTTGCGCTTCACCTTTCCGGCCTCTTTTGGTAGTAATCAGTACTACCCCATTCGCACCTGCATTTCCGTAGATTGCAGCAGAAGAAGCGTCTTTCAATACCGTAATACTTTCTATTTCGGAAGGGTTGATCGTTTTTGTGTCACTGGTCGGCACTCCATCCACCACATACAAAGGTTCGTTTCCTGCATTGATAGACGTAGCTCCCCGGACACGGATAGAGAAACCCTCATTCGGCTTCCCCGAAGGGGTGATAACTTGTACTCCCGCAGAACGTCCGGCAAGTGCCGACCCGAAATCATTCACGGGAATATTTTCTATATCTTTTGCCAGAACAGTGGATACAGCTCCCGTTATATCTTTCTTCTTCTGTACGCTATAGCCTACTACAACCACTTCATCCAGTTTTTTCACATCTTCCTCTAAAGTTACATTCAGCATCCGGTTGTCTCCGATTCTTTTTTCCTGGGACAGATAACCGAGAAAAGAGTATTGAAGTACTTGATTAGGATGATCGATTTTGATTTCGTACTTACCATCCATATTGGTCACCACTCCATTATTACTTCCTTTCACCATCACACTGACACCTATCATCGGTTCGCCGGAACTATCCGTAACTTGTCCTGTCACGTTTCTGGCAGTAGCCCCCTGTGTAGATTCTGCGTCTTTCTGCCTGACATTCTTGGAGATACGGACAGTTTTGTTATTGATATCGAAAGAGACATCCTGCCCCCGAAACAGATTATTCAGTACATCTTCGATCTTTTGTTGTTTGGCGTCTATTGAAACTTTTCTTTTTGTATCAATATCCGGTGTTCGAAGAACAAACGTGTAGTTGTATCGCTTATTGATTGTTTCCAACGCCTCACCAATTGTCTTATTTTTGAGACTAAGCGTGATAAGTTCTCCATTATTCTGCGCCAATACCGGATTCGTCCAGATAAATAGCGCCAATAGAATTGGTAAAAGATTGCTAAATAGCTCTCTAAAATGAGCCGGTTTTTCATGATATTTCATACCTTTGGCAATGATCTAAGTTAATAATTAATTTTGTTAACTGATTTCCAAAACGGGAAAGTGTCGCAACCACTTTCTCGTTTATTTTTTTATTTGTTTATCCATCCATTCCGCACATGTATTTTAAGGTTAATAACTGGGTTGTCTATCTCGTCTTTCTTGAAATTTCAATAATATCCTGATCTCGCTTGATACATAATTCATTGTCTATATTCAATGCTTCGAGCATCTCATCCAAAGAAAGTCCCTGGGCAAATGTGACAAAGAAAATTTCTTTGAGTAGCGCTTTATCCCTTATCACAATCTGAACATTGAACAGACGTTGAAGTTCCGTTATAATCTCTTGCAGTGTCTTGTCTCTGAATGTATACTGTCCGTTTCGCCAGGATTGATACCCATCGACGTCAAACTTTTCAAGTTTAACTTGTTTTTTATCCAGTATAGCTTTCTCACCCGGAACAAGGAAAATATCCTGCTGATTTAAATCTCCCTTCACCAACAAAGAAATACTTCCTTCAAGCAGTGTGGCTTCCGTGCCTTTATCTTCCGTATAAGAACGTACATTAAATCTTGTTCCATGCACTTTGATGCTTAAATCTTTTGTATCTACAATAAAAGGACGTTCCGGATCTTTTGTCACTTCCAGAAAGGTTTCTCCGCTAACAAATATCTGGCGAACTTGGGTAAACCATTCGGGATAGATAATATGTGTACCGGAATTCAGCCAAACTTTACTCTGGTCGGGCAAAATAACTTCTTTCTTTTGCCCATATTCGGCATAGACTTCTATCCAGTTGACTTGTGATTCCTTGTTATCCAGATATAGATAAAGAGTAGCTCCCAATAAAGGAATAAACAGAATAGCTGCAACACGTATCAGATAATGTATTGTTCTCGTGAATGTACTCTTTTGAGGAGACGGAGCTACTCCACCAATAGCTTCACAGACCTTCACAAATGCAGAAGAGGTCATTTCGCGGTCACAGGCTACTTGAGACGATTCTTTCCAAATTTCTTGCAATTCCTGATCGAATTCCGGTTTAGACTCATTCTCTATGAACCATCGTCCAAACGCACTTGAAGTGATATCCTTCTTCAAGTTATAGAAATAGTCTTTCAATATTCCGGGAGGTAAGAGTTTCATTTTTCTTCGTATTATCTGGTTATATCTGATATACGGAAGCTAGAAAAAGTACACCCAATGCTTTTTCGACTTTAACATTTATAAACTATTAATTGGGAATAGAGGTGTAACAAAAAGTAGTATGGCAGAGCGGAAAAATTAAAATCAGAGAGAAAGAATGAACAAAACAGCAATCCAATAAAGAAATCCTCCCAGTTTTTCACGAAGTATATGCAACGCTATATTCAGATGGCGTTCTACCGTGCGTTTGGATATTCCTAGTTTAGAGGCTATCTCATCATTAGACAATCCTTGCAAACGACTCATGACAAACACTGCACGACGCTGCGGAGGCATATTATCCACTTCTTTCATCACCAGTTCTTTAATATGTGACAGATCATAAACACTTTCTATCATTTCATCTGTATGATCGCTATCCTTCAGATATGAAATGCTTTCCAAAGGTTCTGAAATGACTAAGGAACGGAAATAATCTGTTATCTCATTCTTTGTGATGGAATACAAATAGTTATTAAACTTCCGTTCGCAATCAATCAATTCTCTTTTTGTCCAGACCTTGATAAATACATTTTGAGCTATATCATCGGCAACAAAAGAATCTTTCACTATCCCCAATGTGAAGAAACGCACTTGAGAATAGTAACGATCGAAAAGAAGTTTAAAAGCATTTATATCTCCGGAAATCATTCGAGAGATAATATGACTCTCATTTTTCATAAACAGTTAGTGCAATATTGCAGATTTTATTGTCTCATACTTCCCAACATTTCCATCCCTTATTAGCACAAATGTACACCACATATGTCCGTACATTATAATTAGGAAACTTTTTCTTAGTGTCTTCACCGTATCTTTTCACCTGTTCCACGTGCTCGGGAAGAGGCTCGGAAAGCGCAAGCATCTTTTCAGCTTCTTTCATACAATAATATTTAAATTCGACCACACGATCATCCGTATAGTAATCTGTACCGGGAATACCGGTCATTTCAAAGTCTGATCGGCCTACTGAATTATTCTGTTCGATGGCAAAGGTATAACAACTACTTAAATAACGCGATACCAGTTCGTAGAAAGAACACCGGATAAAGTTTTCATTGATCTTATCAAAAACTTGTGCTGGAAATTGTCCCAAATATTGTTCGAAATAATTCTGAACGAGTGGTTCTAAGCTTCGATTGGAATCATAGTGCCGATACACAGGAACATAACGTTGTGCATTGCCTTCTATTTTGTTCAGTTGATTATAGTAGTCCATGTATACACTACGCATCGTCATATTAGGCAATGTGGTTACAAATTTATCCTTCAACGTCGTCATTCCCAAATAAAACAAACTAATGGGATAAAACTCTTTATCAAAAAACTTTTTCTTATTAAACTTACTAGCAAGATCAGCCACATTATAAGGCAATTCATCGTCAATTACCAATGCATCCAACATCGTTTTCGCATTATCCAGCGAAAGAGTCAACCGACGAATCCAATGAATGTCAGTACGTAGATTTTCATCTACCAATTCGTCCGGAATACTACCGGCATTGGCTGCAAATTTCTTGAAGAAGTAAGTAAGGATAGTGGCATTGAATAACCGATCTCCATTCGGACGGAAACGATAACCATCATAGTTACTCACTATTAGTTGCCATATTTCGTCAAAGCGATCCTGTCCTGTAGAATACTTATCAAGCACATAACGTAGATATGTTTCAGTTTCTTCGTATGTAAACCCAAGCATATTCAGGAAATTAGGCTCAAGAGTCAATATCTCTGCAATATTATATCCACTAGTCAAATCATCCATAGTGACAGGCAGCACACCTGTACAAAAACAAGTACGGATACTACCTTCACCAATACCTTTTTTAATTACTTTAAAAAAAGTACGCAGAAAGCTGTCATTAGTAGTAACTTCTTCATAGAGTGGATCATTATAGGCAGTAAGTAATTGATTGGTGAAATTATCATATTCATCAATCAAAATATAGACTTTAGGCAATTCGTGAGAGCGGGCGTAAGTAAGCACTTCTTCCAGCATTTTAGATGCATCGCCACGATTGCTAAATTCAAAATCACCAAACAAATCACGATTATGTGCTACCATTACTTCTACCGGACCGCAATTCAAGTCATTAAAATTCTGTGCCAGCCCTTGAATATGGTCTGACATTACCATTGCGGAGAAGTCATAACGGATTATCATATAACGGTTATGTTCTTTTGTCGGATGGTTTCCAATCCACGTGTCACCAAACAATTCTTCAAACCGATGCGCTTTCGTACGGTCATAATAGCAAGCTAGAGTAGAGACTAACAAACTCTTCCCAAAGCGACGGGGACGCAGAAATACAGGAGCCTTATAATCTTCAAGCTTAGCTATATATTGGGTCTTATCTACGTAATAAAAACCACGTTCACGCATTTCTATGAAATCTGCTACTGCATAAGGAATTGTTATACTTGCCATAATCCTACTATTTTTTCTATAGACAAACAAAGGTACAAAATTGTTAGCAATAACAAGAAGAAATCTTTGAATTGATTGTTATTACTCTTGTTGCCAAACATAAAACACGGTTCTTCCAGCTCCACGTTTACGAAGAATCCCTTTCTCAATGAAAGTATTCAAATCATCTATTGCTTTCAGCCGGGAAAGTCCGGTCAGGCTACTATATTCCAATCGGGTAATACCACCATTTTTCCTTAGAAATTCCTGTAAAAGCTGTTGGCGTTGCTCCATAGAAAATTCCACTTTTTGAGAAGAGTGTTTGGATTTATCCACACGTTCCAACTCTATTTCACGCTTAATCTTCCTTTTGAACTCTTTGGAAGTGCGCAAATGCACGTTATCAAAACAGATTGATTCGGCACGAATCTCACGTTTAGTCATTACTTTATGCGTACATTTCAAAGAGATGCTAAAATGCCCGAGTTCGCCAAGTTCTACGATATATCCCTCTGCTAACGTTTCGGCTAGTTCATCCAATACAACTCCTACTACCGCATCTATCACGTTATAGTTAAAAGTCTGGGAAGAACGAGATACACGTTCCATGAATTCTTTCTTCGAGTAAGTTCCATTTGGAACGATACGGGCATGCAAAGGCTTTTGTTCTCCGGTACAATCAGGATCCGGTGTTTCATACAAATCATATTGAGCACTCATAAGTATATCTTTTTATTAGTTCATACATTTATTACTTTCACTACGTATATTTAATCGCCTGTTCATTGAACTTTAATCTTCAGTTCATATAAAAATAATCGTCTGACAGCTGTATCTTTTTCGTCTGACAGTTGTCAGACGGAAAGATAACAGTTGTCAGACGAAAGTTCAACAGCTGTCAGACGATTAATCTATCGCATACAAAGGTATAACTTTATGCGATACGACCTTTAAATCTTAGGAGGAAAAAGACAATTCCTCCCAAGAATTTAATCACCCAACAGTAATTTAGTCACAGCGGCAGTATTCAATGCCCATTCACGAGTATATATCTCGTCCGCTTCCGGAATATCAACTAACTTCAATCCCTGTGCCTGTGCTTTGACAGCTAACAGTTCACCAACAGTTGTTTTCGCTTCCAGCTTATCCAGATACTTTTCAATGGTCTGTGTATCCAAAGAAAGAATCGTCTGTCCACCAAAAGGTATTTCCAGCCAAACGATTTCCCGTTCTTTCACTTTCAGAACTCCGAAAACAAGCCCTTTCTGCAAACTTTGGGAAATACGTACCTGATGTTGTACGCAAGAAGGATCGTAAGCTACTCCTGTTCTTTCCGATATCTTCATTGGATAGGCAGAGTTCATCCAACCTACCACCAGATTAGGAGAGATAGTCCCGTTGCTATATGCATTGCAAGTGAAAGCGACATATTCCGCACCTACACGGTTCAGTTCATTCAAATCCAGCTCGATATATTCAGCAGTACCTTTCTTATTAGGAATACTTCGGATATCCCCGCTATGTTTAGCGCCAATAGCTTGCAAGTTGAAGAAGGAACAAACTTCTGTTGTGGAAGGCAAAGTGATATGACAACTCAAGTCCATGTCAAGATGCTGTGCCGGAAGCCCTTTTCCCCACTGCATAAACAATCGCACTTTATCCCCCTCTACCGGGAAACGCGTTCCCTGCAAAGCACAGGAAGTATCCTGAATTGTTTCGCTACGATCGCCGATAGCCAACGGAATATGGAACAACATAGGGTCAATATACATACTTTTGTTTTCACTTTCGACAGTTGCACTGGCGAAACGGGCAGCTACGACTTCCTTACACAAATCCTGTACATCCTTCACCATCGCTTTTAGCTGATCCTCCATATACAGACCCACCAAATAATGTGGTTCTATCAAAAGAGCATTCCCCCCTAAAGGTTTCACCATTCTCTTACGTCCCGGTTCAAAGTAGCTCTCCGCATACATACCCAAAGTAACTACCAAACGTGCCGGCAACAAATGAACCACTTCTTTAAATGCAGCCAACGTCTCTTCCGCTCCGAACCAAAGCATATTCGCAAATAAAGAACGTGCAAACATACCCGGTCGCTGCTTTAACAAAGCAAATGTCTGTTCCGCATCCGCCTTCAAACGGTTGCGCTCCACTTCTCCCTGCCAAACGGTATATGCCTCGCGGTAGAATATATCCATCAATTCCTTCAAATTTCCGAATTCCGGCTTACGGGCATATTCCGCCAGACGCAACGCACGTATCATACGTACCCACATCTCTCTTTTCGGATGCATGATTTCGCAAGCCTTCTCCGGAGCCATTGTCAGGTTGTTCAACCAAAGAGCTACCATTTTACATTCACGACGCGTATATTTCAACTTCAACTCCTCACGCTTCGCTTGAGCTGCCGAACGACTTTTATCCAAAACTCCACATATATGTGTGTTGTTTCTACCTGTTTTACGGATAATAGTCTTAGGCTCTATGATTTGCAGGAATCCGGTTTTCTTATACCACAGATAACGCAATATATCATTCGGAGTAGAGAAATAGATTTGCGCTTCCTGCGCTCTATCCTGTTCCACCAATGTATCTATCACCAACATCAATGTCTCCTTCATTTTGATTCCGACTGCCGGTAACGGAAGTTCGCCAAGCATTATTTTCAAGCTATCCGCTTGTGTGGCATCAAGAGCTGTACGCGATTCAAGCAAGTCACAGAAAAAAGCATTCAGCTCCTTGTCCTGCCAAAGTTCCAGCACTTTCAGTTTACTTCCCTGTCCGAAATATTCCGTAGTAGCCGTTTGGAACGGGGTTCCGCAGAACGGACAACCATTGTATCGTTCCATAGGGAATGTATTATCAGGGATCACGTGTCCGCAAGGTAGTTTAACGCCTTTCTGGCTATTAAACAGGTTAGCGATCCATGTAACCAGATGATCCAAGCGCGTTTCTCCGGTAGGTACATCCCACCCTTTCACCAATGGAGCCCAGTTTAGCGTCACGCCCAATGCTTCTTTCATCACCTGAAGAATCATCATCTGTTGAGCCGGATATAACTGATTAACGGCATGCAGCAGTTCTTCGGACAAGCTATATCCTACTTTACGGAGTTGGGCTACCAATGCAATGGTAGTCGAAGTCAACTCTTCCTGCTTTTTCTCTTCTTCTATCAAAGGCAAATAGATTGCATTCTGCCTGATAGACACTTTCAACAAATCTTTATTCATAACTTTGTTTTTTTAAGTAAGGTAATCGGAAGACTGTGAATCAATGGAGCATTCCTGCGGTTTTGAAGTAAGTCTTCCTTGACCTTAGTTGATAAAAAGAGGTAGAACAGGCCGGATTCGAACCAGCGTTATCCACCGTTAAGAAGTAAGCCCCGGTTGACCTCATTTCAGATAATCCCGAAGCTGCTGTCCTACCTCTATATTTATTTTTTGTGGAGCAGGCCGGAGTCGAACCGACGACCATCACAGGATAGAAGTAAATCTTAATTGACCTTTTTCATCAGGATAATCTCAAGATTATGTATGATGCTCTACCCACTGAGCTACTGCCCCTTTACGAAACAGGAAAACTGATAATCGTATGAGTCAATATCTTAACAGGATGTATGGAAGTAACCCGTACTTGACCTGTTTTCTTGTTTCTTCGACAAAGATAGATGCAGTGGTGCGCAGCCTTTTTGCGCAACTAAAACTTTTTTGCTCTTTTAAAGAAAAAAATAAATTCCAATACCTGCATCGTTTAAATAGAAATCAGCGATTTGCCTTACGATTCTTTACTTCTTCTACAAGTTTTGTAAAGGACTTCTCCTTTTTACGTTTCTCATGTTCGGAAGCTGAAAAGTGCCACGCTTCCCGGCGAAGTTTCAGATAGCTTGCATAAACTTTATAATCTAACACACCGCTATTGACTGCTTCTAAAACAGCACAACCCGGTTCGTTGATATGCTTGCAATCTTTGAAACGGCACGATTCTGCATAGTCAGAGATTTCAAGTACTTCGGCCAGTGAGTCTGGATTGTCGATAACCAAGCCAAATTCACGCACACCCGGAGTATCGATTAAAACACCCGAATCATTCATCAATACCATTTCCCGACGGGTTGATGTATGCCGGCCTTTTCCTGTGGACAGGCTTATATCGGAGGTAAGCAACACAGATTTTTCACAGAGTGCATTTACCAGAGAACTTTTCCCGACACCCGAAGAACCGACAAACACAACAGTTTCTCCCTCTGATATGGATTCCCGCAACCGGAGAATCGTTTGGGGTTGATGAATGCTCGTAAAAAATACGGGTATCTGATTGGAGATATGATTTATTTGTTCTTCAACACTCTGCCTGTCAAAATCTAAATCGGATTTATTAAGTACCAATACAGGCTTGATGTTTTCTTCTAATACCTGAACCATAAAACGTTCTACTCTGCGGACATTGAAATTATCGTCAAGACTCTGCACAATAAATGCTTTATCGACGTAAGAAGCAATGGCCTGCTTATCGGCAACTGTACCACTTTTCTTGCGATACAATGTCCGCTCACGAGGTAGCATATAGACAATAATCCCTTTATTCTCATCAAATGGTTGAAAAAGCACCCAATCACCCGTACAGGGTAATTCAGCATCAGATTTCCCATACATCATGTTTCCCGTGAGTTCACACTGAAACAATCCGTTTTCGGAAACGACCTCGTAGCAGGTACGATGTACTATGGATATACGTCCATGAGGAAGAGTGCTGTAGAGTGATTCTTGTTTTAGTTGGCTTAGTTTATCATTCCAGCCATACCAGTTTAAATTAAAGTCGAATTTGTGAATTGTTTGATTTTCGTTATTCATGATCTTAATGTATACAGCGTACACGTTACAAAGCACCACGATGCTTTTAGCACCCTTGTACGCAAGTTAAAAATTGAAATTATAAAGACATAAAGAGTACTCCCGGAAGGAATCATCCGAGAGCAAACGAAAGGACAATCTGTATCAGAAACACAGATTGTTTACTAAACCAAATCCGATTTATTATTTCTTGTCATGCGACAAAGATAGACTATTTTTATTTAATGGCAAAACGAGCCATCATTTCATACCGTAGCTTGATAACCCGGTACTGCTCGGTAGCTGCCGCACCCATGCTTACATTGCTCTGCGCTTCGAAAGGAAGATAACGGCTTATGTTATTATCGGCAGGTTCGATGATACGAATCACTTCACCCAACTGCTGCCCCATCGCTTCCACCAGATAAGATGCTTTCTCACGGGCAGCCTTCAGTGCTTCAATCTTACCTTGTTTCCGATACATTGGCAAATCCTTATGTTTGAGTTCTCCGATGCGCATGGACTCAATTCCCCACGTATTGACTGAACGAATAATAGAGTTAATCTGCTCAAAATCCGTAAGCCGGATATCCAATTGCTTACCTATCAGAAACTCCTTTCCTCTCTGACGCCAATAATCTCCTATTTCCTGTGTGCGGATAGCATCATCCGTTATTCCTATTTTGCGTAAACTTTTACGCAAATCTTTCTCTATCATTGCCAATGGCACTTTCGTATGAAAATCTTCTTCTTTTTTTGATTTACCGGTGTATTCTTCTTGCCAATACTCCTTAATCTGAACCAGAAAATGAATCTCATCCGGAACGACTTCTATTTCAGAAGAACCGGTCACTTCAACGTATCGTCCATCACTTTCCTGTGCATTCACAACGATACTCCAAGTAAACAAAACAAAAGCTAATAAACATACCTTTTTCATATCTTCCATCTTAATAGTACAACCTCTTTTACAGAATGCGAATTATCATTTCACAAAGCTATTAAAAAAAACTGTAAAACCGATTTTATCCCAAGAAATCAATCAGGCTTTTTCGATCCATCAAAATAGTATCGCCATTCTTTACCTTACACTTGGAAGATGTTTTGCCGGAAAGTAAAGAAATATACCCTTTTTCAAACAGCAGCTTCAAGCGGGTACTGGAAAGAGGCAGACATCTTTTTATCAATGAGGATAATTTAAGGCTCAAGTCGAAATCACACTTGACTTGGATACTTATGATCTCACTACTCATATTCAGGATGTCTTCTAAAGAGACGGTATTTATCACCTCATATTCAACACTGTCATAATCTAATTGAAGATTATTCCTACTTGCCACTCCGGCAGAAAAGGCATATTGCCAGGCAACTTCCCTGTCATTCATAGAAAAGCTGTGAAAGAGCTTTTTATCAATCAAGTCGGGTTTAGTTCGTGACAACAGAGTCATATTACAAGTGTTATCACATTTCACACATCTATAAATCAGCCAGACATCAATGTTTTTCTTCTGTGCATTCATCCTGAACTTATCACTGCAATAAAAGCGGTCACTATCACAGTGACTGCATTTCTTAATTAATAAGGGGCAATTCTTCACCCTTATCTCCCATGTAAATGTTGTTTCCATAACTATACAAAAGCGATTATCTTTCTTTGTGAATCAATTATATTTCTCCGCAAAGTTGGATAATAGCCATTTGTATAATTCACAAGATGTCACAAGACGCCCTGAAATTTATCTGTCAAGCTCATCCATCATCTTTATAATCTGTTCTTTCAACTTATCCAGAAATTGGGTTCTGCTTTTCTTTCTATTCCTGATTTCCAAGAATATACGATAAAAATCACCTATCTCGATATTAAACAGTGTTTCGCAACAAAAAGCAATGTCTTTCAAACTCGTATTTCCATTATTAAAGCATTTACCTGCATACAAGGCATAGATAAACTCAACCAAAGCAACTTTACTGTCCGTCCATTGCAACAGTTTACTGTCTACAATGGAAGTGAATTTAAGATGAAGTTTCTCTGTCAGTTGCTCTATTTCTTCCGACACATATTCTATCAAACGATTATTCGCCAAAATTTCTGCAACACTCGAATCATGCAAGGTGGTAAAAGAAATATCTCTATCCAGTAGATGACAATGTATATCAGAAAGAATATCATAATTCTCCCGAATGAAATAGCGGCTATCAAGCTCTGTCCGACCGACACGATAATATTCATAAAAGTCATTATTCAAAAATAATTTTTGCAGGTTCTCCAATTCAATCTTCAGATATCTGCATTGGGATGACAGAGATTTGTCGATACGATTCTTTTCAATCTGATACAAACGGACATAAAACATCAACAGACCGGAAATCTGCGGTTTCGATACTTTAAAGAAAAGAATCTCTTCTTCAGCACTTCGAAACTGATATCCGGCAACAGCTGTTTTCAGCGAGGTCAGTGAAACCTGTACGACACCAATGATCTGCCTGATTCTATCCAAAGGATCAACCGTCTGAAGCTCAATCCTTTTTATTTCTTCTTCTATGTTCAGCTTACTATTTCTTACGAAATTTTCCATTCATTCTCAACGCACCCACCACTCCCATCTGATTAGCATAAACCGGACTAAAAGCCTGAATACCTTAATTGCATCAGTTTTGAAAAACGATGCAGTGAATAATAAAAATGATAAAATGAAAAACCTGTTCAAGTATAGAACTACTCAAACGAAAGAAATTAGCCTGTGGTTTATGAGGCTAATATTAAGCTATAACAAATTTAAGAATTGTGCCCAAAATCATTGCTTTTAGAATTCAGATGCAAATATAATTGTTTTTTTAGGATGACATGAAGTTTATATGAATTTTTGAAATAAACTCACCAGAAGTATAGAAAAATAGTATCTTTGCCTCCGACTTTTCACAGATACTGTGAGAAAGCAATTCTTTTAATTATATAAATAAAAAAGACTATGATCAGATTAAATGTTTTTGTTCGTGTAAACGAATCCAACCGCGAAGAAGCGATAAAAGCGGCAAAAGAACTGACTGCCTGTTCTTTAAAAGAAGAAGGATGCATTGCTTATGATACTTTCGAAAGCAGCACGCGTCCTGACGTTTTCATGATTTGCGAAACTTGGCAGAATGCCGAAGTATTGGCAGCACACGAAAAATCTCCTCATTTCGCTCAATATGTAGGTATCATTCAGAAATTGGCTGAAATGAAATTGGAAAAATTTGAATTCTAAATGAATTACGAGGCTGTTCGAGAACAGCCTCATTAAATCCGCTATTCCTCTATCTTTCCGAGTAGAATTAGTCGAGTTTCTTATGGATAAATGTTCCTTCAATCCAATAAGTTGCGTGATTCGATTCAAATTTCAACAAGACATAGCCGGGATCAGTGGGACCACCGGGAAAATGATCGATAAACCAATCCTGCCAAAGTTCCTGCTTCATCTTTTCGTCAGTTACAACTTCCACTTTCCCCGTTAACGCCACGCTGTCTCCTTTATCCTGAAAGCATAATCCTGCTTTCGGATTCGATAAGAAATCAATTGTTTTTAGTGAATCTGCTCCGGTAGACATCCAGATAGTGGAAATTCCTTCTGCCAGGATTTTGCTCATCGGCACAGGACGGGGATAACCTTCTTTATTCACAGAAGCAAGGGTAACTACTTCACATCTCTGCAACAATTCTGTTGCTTTCTCTTTCATTGTTTTTGTGGTCATAAATTGATTGTTTTTTATTAACCTTGCAAAGGTAACGGCATATCTTCCCATTCTATTGTAAAAAAGCGACTTTTACCTAATCTATCTTTGTGGTTCGATATAAGTAAGTGTGGTTTCTTCCGGAACGGTTAGGGAAAGAAAAGACGCAGGAGTATTGCCGGACATCGACTTAATCTCTTTTGAAAAATGCGCTAAATCATAGTATCCTGCATCAACTGCCGTAGTCAACAGATTGGCTGATGTTGTGGTTCTCAACAATTCCACAGCATTCTTAAATTTAACAATACGGCTGTATTCTTTAGGAGTAAATCCGGTATAATGCTTGAACTTTCTCTCAAAATGACGCTGACACAAACAGACATCATCCATCAAGCTGCGAACTGAACGTTTTCCTTTGGAATGATTAATCATGTTCACTGCCATAGCGACATGAGAATCGGCAGGCTGATAATGACGCGCCAAATATGCCAGCAAATATTCTTCCACTACTCGTATTCGATCTGTGACATGCTTCTGCTCACCTAATTTTTCAATAAAAGTGTCATCAAAAACAGCCTTCATCTCATTAGTACTGACTCTGCTATTCACAAATTCGTGTAGAGGCAGGTTTGTAAAGCAAGACAAACCACAAGGTAAAAAACGAACGCCAAACATGTGAATCGATTCTGTATAAGTGACGAGTTCCGAATATTTTGTCATAGGTCCTACAAAATAGGAACGATAGGGTTGCATAATCAGACTCCCTTCTTCAACAGCATTAGCCACCTCTCCCAGCGTAAATATAAAATCGGTACAACCATCCGGCAGAATATGGATGCGCATACCATAATCCGGATTGCCCTTAAACTCCCAATAGCTATCAATGTAGGGAACAAGTAAATGAGAAGGCTGATATTCTGTATACATGGATCTATTTTGTACGCAAATATAGCGAAAATAAATTCTAATCAACGATGCGTCCGTTTGCCTTTGCCTTTTGAAGCCATTCAGGGACAATTTCTTCGAGAAATTTATCTTTGCCTACCTTTTCGGCAGCCATATCCAAACCGATATATTGCTGCGCCTTTTCTTTCGTTGTGATATCCGGAAGCGGAACATCACCAGTATATCCGTACGTTCAATTTGAAGGGGTCACTTTCAGCTGGACAAAAGGGATCAATTTAGATTGGATTCAGGGGATCAATTTGATTTGGACAGGAGGGGGCAAATGGTCCCGGATTTTCCATTTTGTCCATGCCTTTGGTTTATGTCGAACAAAAATAGTGTAAATTCTTTAAAAGAAGAGTTTTTTATTGGAAATGTTTCCCCAAAGTCCATTTTAATTCAATTTTTAGTAAAAGGTTTCTATTTGCCAATCCTGTTACTATATTTTCTCCAACCTCATTTTTTATGCTATATTTGTATCCGAAAAAATAATAGAAACGATGATAAACTTTGCAGCTATCGACTTTGAAACAGCCAACGGCAAACGTACCAGCGTATGCAGTGTTGGGGTTGTCATCGTAAGGGAAGGAAAAATAACGAATAAAATCTATCGTCTGATCCGTCCCCGCCCCAATTATTATACGCAATGGACCACAGCTGTTCATGGCTTAACTTACGACGACACGATGGAAGCCGACGAATTTCCGGAAGTATGGGCGGAAATCAAACCATTGATAGACGGTCTGCCACTTGTAGCGCACAACAGTCCTTTTGATGAAGGTTGTCTCCGGGCGGTTCACGAATTATATGACATGACTTATCCTGATTATAAGTTTTATTGTACTTGCCGTACTTCGAGGAAAGTCTTTGGAAAAGATTTGCCCAATCATCAGTTGCATACGGTAGCAGAACGATGCGGATATCATTTAGAGAATCACCACCACGCACTGGCAGATGCAGAGGCTTGCGCACAAATAGCTTTACTTATTATTCCCGAACCGAAAAAAGAAAGAAAAACAAAGAAAGCTGATAAAGATATACATGTTGGAGATTTATTCGCTTCACTTATTCCTCAACCAGTGAAAAAGAGCAAATGAAAAACACTACAACTATTATTTCAATCAATAATAGCCGTAGTGTTTGATAATAAAGTGCTAACTATGTACTTCGATTAGAGGATAGATTTTGCAATACCCATTTCCAAGCCGCGAAGTTCAGCCAATCCGCGAAGACGGCCCAGGCAAGAATATCCCGGATTCGTTTTCTTTTTCAAGTCATCAATCATTTGATGTCCGTGGTCGGGACGCATAGCGATAGAGCATTTACGACGCTGTTGTAGAAGAATAAGGCTCTTCATTACGTTGTACATGTCTACATTTCCTTCCAAGTGATTAGCTTCGTAGAAGTTTCCTTCCTCGTCACGTTGTGTACTGCGCAAGTGTACGAAGTTCACACGGTCGCCAAAACGCTCCATCATACCTGCAAGATCATTGTCGGCACGCACACCGAAAGAGCCTGTACACAAGCAGAGGCCATTAGATTCGTTAGGTACGGCTTCAATCAATTTCTTGAAATCCTCTTCCGTACTCAAAATACGAGGCAAACCTAAGATGGTATAAGGAGGATCATCCGGATGAATCACCAGTTTCACTCCTACTTCATCGGCAACAGGAGCAATTTCTTTTAAGAAAAAAATCAGGTTGGAACGAAGCTTCTCTGCATCAATATCGTCATAACGATCTAATGCTTGCTGAAATTGTTCTACTGTGAAACTTTCTTCCGAACCCGGAAGTCCGGCAATCATATTACGAACCAACAATTTCTTGTCGTCTTCGCTCATCTGCTCAAAACGAGCTTTCGCTTTAGCTATTTCTTCCGGAGTATAGTCTTTTTCAGCATTCGGACGTTTCAAGATGAAAAGATCGAAAGCTACAAAAGCTGCTTTTTCAAAGCGGAGTGCTTTAGAGCCGTCCGGCATTGTATAGGCAAGATCTGTGCGGGTCCAGTCCAATACAGGCATGAAGTTATAAGTAACTACCATCACGCCACACTTCGCCAGATTACGGATACTTTCCTTATAGTTTTCGATGTATTTCATAAAGTCGCCCGTCTGTGTTTTGATATGCTCGTGTACAGGTACACTTTCTACCACAGACCATGTCAGACCCACTTCTTCAATCATTTGCTTACGCTTCATGATCTCTTCTACTGTCCACACTTCACCATTTGGAATGTGATGAAGAGCATTTACTATACCAGTAGCGCCTGCCTGCTTAATATCCCACAAGCTAACCGGGTCATTAGGACCATACCAGCGCCAAGTTTGTTCACATAAATACATATTATTCTTTCCTGATTACAAGTTACTAATTATGATTAAAAACAGAATGATACCATCCCAATATTAGATAGAGAATGCATCAAATCCACCGTCGATAACAGCTACTGTACCTGTTACGAAATTAGAAGCATCGCTAATCAAATAATGGATTGTTCCATAAAGGTCTTCCGGTTCACCGAAACGGTTGAATGGAGTATGAGCGAGAATGGTCTTTGAACGATCGGTCAGAGAACCATCCGGATTAGTCAATAACGCACGATTCTGATCGGTCAGGAAAAATCCCGGAGCGATGGCATTTACACGCAGACCGTTACCGAATTTCAAAGCCAGTTCGCCAGCCATATATTTAGTAAAGTTGGCAATAGCTGCTTTTGCCGCACCATAACCTACCACACGGGTCAATGGACGAAGAGCCGATTCAGAACAGAAGTTTACAATAGAACCTTTCTTCTGTTCTACCATAATTTCAGCAAATACCATCGTAGGCAATACTGTACCGAAAAGGTTCAAATCCACTACTTTCTTGAATGCGTCAATCTGTAAATCGAAAAAAGTTTTATCCGGAGCAATAGTTGCACCTGCCATGTTACCTCCGGCAGCGTTCAACAATACATCAATACGGCCATAAGCCTTCATGATTTCCACTTTGTTGCCTTCCAACACTTCTTTATCCATCACATCCGTGTAAAGGAACATGGCTTCATTTCCTTCGGCTTTGATACTGTCTACCAATGCTTTTCCTGCTTCTCCACTTCTGTCGAGCACAACTACTTTTGCACCTTCCTTTGCGAGATACGCAGCAATACCTTTACCTAAAATACCAGCTCCACCGGTGATAACAACTACTTTGCCTTTTACGTTAAATAATTCATTCATGGTTCTTACAAATTTATATGTTTATAATTTATTGTTCAGATAATATTTCAGATTCTCTTTGAGAAGAATATCGATAGGCATCAAATTAACCTTTTCACTGCCCTGTTTGAACAACAGATGATTACACAATGATTTAATACCATCATATCCCTGACGCTCCGGACGCTGCGCAATCAATGCGGTTATGACACCTTCGGAAAGCAACTGTGTATTTCTCCCGATAAGGTCATAACCAACCAATTTAACAGACTGCATTCCTCTCGCTTTCAGGTAATTCCCTAAAATATAACAAGTTGAATTGAAGATAACAGCCCCATTTATATTTGGATTAGCTTCAAATATTTCATCCAGTTTCATGAAGTTATACACTGAATCATTTATTTTCAACTCCACTTCATGCAGATTTCCGTTGAACCCTGTTTCCGTGAGATAATGGCAGAAACCTTCGCGCCTGTTCTTTCCCTGATTAGAGTCATTCTTCCCACTATGAATAATTCGCGCCATCAATATATCGGAAGACGAAGAAAGCCGGTCCATCAACAATCTGGCAGCAATCACTCCGGCATCATAAGACTCCGTTCCGAAATAAGCCAGTTGATGTTGCCCTCCAATGTTGGAGTCAACATACACATAAGGTATTTCATTCCTGTCAAGTTCCTGCGAAAGCCGGATAACAGAATCCGTAAACAAAGTCGCAATCAATACACCATCTACTTTCTCATTCAGCAGATTACGGATGATATCATCAAAAGTCTTGTTATTATATTGATCGAAAAAGAGTTTGGTAATGGTGATGTTATACGATTCCATTTCCGACGCTGCTTTATCTATACCTTCCGAAATAGCTTCCCAATACTCTCCCTGAACAAAAGAAGGAGTAATCGCTAGAAGATGATATTGCTTTTTGGAGGCCGCCAATGAACGTGCCATCAGATTGGGCTGGTAATGTACCATCTCCAGAATCGCCTGTACCTTTTTCCTATTTTCTTCAGATACCCTACCACGATTATGGATTACACGATCTACCGTGCCAACAGAGACACCTGCCATCTTAGCAATGTCTACAATCCGAATATTTGAAAACTCTTTATCCATTTATTGATAAGTATCTTGTTTTTCATCGACAAAAGTAAAATGAATTATTGAATTAAGCAATAGTGTGTGCGCACACACATAACATACAATAAAGAACATATTATTAATAATCAGCTAGTTAACCAGAACAACCAGGAAGTATACATGTTGTTAAACATAAGAAAAAGTAAAGATAGTATAGAGAAAAAAGCATTTATCAGATGAGAAATCAGAGGGAAAATAGCTTTTGATTCTTGAAGGAAGTGAAAATAATGGAGAAGACACACCAATATGTGTTCGTGCACACATCATTCAAATAGTGACTGATAAGGCTAGAAATAAAAGATTAAACGTATATAAAATAAAACAGGTAACCGATTCTATTTAAATCGATTACCCGTTTTGGAGTTCTTATTTCCCCCACTTATCTTTTGCTTTTCCAGCCACTTTATCGGCTTCATCTGCTACTTTATCAGCAATTTCCGCACCGGCTTCTACTGCTTTAAGTCCAAGATCCACTGCTTTTCTTTCAGCATGAGCAGCAGCTATTTCAGCATCACGACCTATGCGATGGATAGCATTATAAATTTCACTTTCTAATTGTTTTGCTTTTGCTGTACGTGAAAGACGATAAGCTACTGCGCCAAGGATTGACCCAATTCCGAGTCCAATCCAGAAATTTCCATGTCTACATTCCATAATCAAGTTCTGTTTTTAGGATTAAAAATAAATTATATAAATATCTATTTAGATTTCGAGAATAAAGAAGCAATCCACAATACAAGGATAGCTCCTACGGTGGAAGTTATCAAACTTCCGATCAGTCCTGAAGCTGCCAGTCCGAAAAGGGCAAACACCCAACCGCCCAGTACACCTCCAAGAATACCAAGTAATAAATTTATAACAAGACCAAAACCTCCGCCGCGCATTATTTTACCTGCGAGGAATCCAGCCACAATACCAATAACGATATACCATATAAAGCCCATATAATCCTCCTTTTTTATTTAACAACAGTAGGTATGAAGAATAGTTCAGTCACTCAAAACTGAATTAACGACAATTTACAATCCTTAGTCTTAGAGCTTTATTCCTATCATATTGAATTAATCACAGCAAATATATATTGAGAAACGGGAAGTTTCCGTACCTTTGCAGCCGATTTTTCAGGAACACTTCAATAGTAAATAGGTATTATGGTACAGAATCAGGAACAACCCGTAGGAAAAATTACATTTTCCATTTTGATTGCATTGAGTCTTTCGCATTGCCTCAACGATCTTTTACAGTCGGTGCTATCAGCATCTTATCCTTTATTTAAAGATGATTTAGGACTTAGTTTCGCGCAAATCGGACTTATCACACTAGTTTATCAACTTTCCGCTTCAGTTTTTCAACCGATTACCGGAATTTTCTTTGATAAGCATCCCGTCGCATGGTCATTGCCTATCGGAATGAGCTTTACACTGATTGGTTTGATAAACTTAGCATTCTCTGATAATCTATACTGGATATTAGCCTCCGTATTCTTAATCGGAATTGGCTCTTCCGTACTGCATCCGGAAGCCTCCCGTATCACGTTCCTTGCCTCCGGCGGAAAACGTGGACTGGCACAATCACTCTTTCAGGTAGGTGGCAACTTCGGAGGTTCATTAGGTCCTTTACTGGTTGCTCTATTGGTGGCTCCTTATGGCAGACAACATCTCATCGTATTTGCATTTGTGGCTTTAGCTGCTATCGGAGTGATGTACCCAATTTGCAAATGGTATAAATCATATCTAAACCGGATGAAAGCACAGACTGTCAGTGTTAGAAAACCTGTTCATCTTCCTTTGCCTATGGATAAGACAGCCCTTTCAATCGCGATATTGCTGATTCTGATTTTCTCCAAATATATCTATATGGCAAGTCTCACGAGTTATTATACTTTCTATTTGATTCATAAATTCAATGTAAGTGTACAAGATTCGCAGCTATATTTATTTATCTTTCTGGTAGCTACTGCTATCGGAACATTAATCGGCGGACCTGTCGGTGACCGTATCGGTCGGAAGTATGTGATTTGGGCTTCTATTTTAGGAGCTGCCCCGTTCAGTTTACTAATGCCACATGCTAATTTGATGTGGACTATTATCCTTAGCTTCTGTGTGGGATTGATGCTTTCTTCCGCTTTTCCCGCCATATTGCTTTATGCACAGGAATTGCTTCCTACCAAGCTCGGATTAATATCAGGGTTATTCTTTGGATTTGCATTCGGGGTGGCTGGTGTAGCATCTGCTGTACTCGGTAATTTAGCGGATAAAACGAGTATTGAATATGTATATAATATCTGTGCTTATATGCCGCTACTAGGATTGGTCACATTCTTTTTACCTAATTTGAAGAAGAAAAAAATAGAATAAGATTAGATTAAATAAAATAGGGTGTGTCACATTTTGCGCTCCCTCTTTTCCAAAGAAAACGACCGGTATGCGTCGTCACGACGTATACCGGTCTACAAGTTAAGGTCAAAGTCAAAAAATTAAGAGAGCTATTTATATGTTAGGGTTAGCGTTAATTTCTTTCTGTGGAATAGCATATAAATAATAGGTGCTATTTACTGTAAACGGTTTACCGTTCGGGAAGTTAAGGAACCAATGTCCCAGAGGATTTCGTTTTTCAAAGCTACCACCCTCCTGCCAGCAATCGACTTCTGTCTTTTGCATCTCATCCGATAAAGCAGCACGTTCTACTGCCTTTTGTGTACGAAGTATATCGGTAATACCAAATCCTTCTCCCCAAAGTTCACGGCGACGTTCCATCAGAATCTCATTGATTACATCTTCCTGTGATTTTCCTGTCACCTCATAATCCCCTACTCCACGGGCATTACGCAATGTATTCAATGGAGCTACAGCCTGTGCCAACGCTACACCATCACGAACTTTCGCCTCCGCTTCTATCAAATACATTTCAGCAGCACGCATCAAGACCAGATCAGCCGTATCATCTGCACGCATGTGAAATTTCTTATATCCCAAATATCCTTCACGCATCCATTGAAACAAAGGTAAACGAATATCACCTTCGGTAAATGTATCTTTCAGATGGGGATCAGCCATAAAGCTGCTATATGCTCCTACGTATGTTGCATCCAAATAATAGAAATTATAGCTGGCATCCGATTGGGAAGGAATTTGAGGAAATCCCCATATCCATTCTTTATTGGAAATATTATTAAAACCTTCATACTCGGCTGTAGTTGTCATCAACGTATATCCTGCACGTGCTGCTTCAGCAGCTTTCGCAGCTTCTTCCCACTGTCCTGTCAGCAAGTAAGCACGAGCCAAAAGACCGTTGACTACTGCTACATTTGGTTTGAACTTTTGATTATCACCGCTGCGGACATAGTTTTTCAAATAGTCCTTCGCCAAAGTGAGGTCGTCGAAAATAAGCTGATAAACCTGTGCCACTGTTGATTTTCCTTTCGGTACAGTGGAGCTATTGCTAGGTTCGGTATATATAGGAACACACGAAGCATCTTTATCTTTCAAGTAGGTGAATTGATAATGCTGTACCAAGTGCAAATAACAAAAGGCGCGTAATGCCAATGCTTGTCCCTGTGCCTGACGGAGTTCTTCCGAATCCCCCTTGATAGAAATGGCAGTGTTACAATTATCTATCGTTTTATATATCAGATACCAGGCAAACTCTGTTCTACCATTTGAGGATTGCGCTATATCATTAAACTGATACGAAGAGTTAAAACCATATTTCGGACGGGAAACAATATCACTTGCCATCATATCATCCAGACACTGAAGTGCCCGATAACCGATATTGGCATAGGTACTTGAATAATCAAACAGATTATACCAGGCACCATTCACAAGTGCCTCCGCATTTTCGGGTACAGATACCTTATCCGAACTTACCGCATCTGTGGGGTCCGTATCCAAAAAACTGCTGCTACAACTCGTTGCCAGGAAAAGTCCGGCAACTGCCGCAAGAATGGATTGAATTTTTATTTTTCTCATAATTTAGTCTGAATTTAGAAAGAAACATTGATACCTCCGGAGATGGTTCGCATAGCCGGATAACGGTAATAAGTGATACCGGTAATTCCCTGTTCAGGGTCTAGTCCCTGATTCCGGTGAATGGTAAACAGATTATCTCCTTGTACATATACCTGCACACTGCTCAATGACAACTTACTAATCCATTGTTTGGGTAAGTTATAGGAAAGTGTCAGGTTTTTCAATCGCATATACGAATTATTCTGCAAGAAGCGAGTGGAAGCCGAGTTCCAGTTATTAGAGGTAGTACTCAAAGCAGGGACATCGGTATAGCGATTGTCGGGAGTCCATCTTCTTAGAATCTCCGTCGACCAGTCGCGACCTTCCAAACTTCCATTGTGCAGAATCATTGTAACATCACGATTGTAGATATATCCGCCGATACTGTAAGCAAAGATAGCCGAAAGATCGAATCCTTTCCAAGAAAGAGACGTATTGAATCCGCCATACACCTTCGGAAGAGACGATTTGTCAACATAATAATAGTCAGCCGAACCATAATCATTTGTTGTGACACGTTTTCCGGTCGGATTCTTATTTGCATCCACCTCATCCTTATACCACAGCGGATCTCCGTTTTCAGGATCTATCCCCGCCCACTCTATCATATAGAAATCATACACCGAACGACCTACCTGCAACTTGTTCACACCACTTCGCGGCATATCTTTCAATGGGAGGTCTGTCACCTTATTCTTATAATGCGTCAAGTTCATACCCAGTTTCCATACCCAACCATTCTGATTGATAATCGTTCCGTTAAGTACCATTTCTATACCTGTATTCTTCAAGGCTCCTACATTTTCGTCAATAGAACCGTATCCCAGGGAAGGAGCTATCGGACGTGAATAAAGCAGGTCTTTCGAACGACGTGTAAAGAAATCAAACGAACCGGAAAAACGGTTATTGAACAGGGAGAAGTCGATACCTACATTAAAGTTGAGGTTTGTTTCCCATTTCAGATTCGGAGTTGCCATACGGTCGGACACTAACGCATTTTCTCCCAAATTGGAAACAATAGTATAAAGTCCTTTACTTGCATAATAAGTACCTAGGTTGTCATTTCCCTGCGCACCATAGCTCATTTTCAGAGTCAAGGCAGACAACCAGTCGGAAGTACTTGCCATAAACTCTTCCCGGTCGATACGCCAAGAAGTACCCAACGACCAGAAATTTCCCCAGCGGGTCTCCGGCGCAAAACGTGAAGAACCGTCGCGACGATAGGATGCCGAGAAGAAATATTTATTTTGATAGTCGTATAATGCTTGAGTCAGATAACCCACCAACGCATAATCGATGCGATACCCCGAACCTCCGGTCAACTGCGAACCGACTACCAGTTCCGGCATATCAGGCTGTGCCATTTTGGAACGTGATGCTGTCAGTTCATCATAACGGTAAGAATAGGCTTCCACACCGGCAAGGACATTAAAATGATGTTCACCGATTGTCTTGTCATACGTAGCAATATTATTCCATGTCCAAGAGAAAGTACGGGTATTCATTCGGCTGACGCCGCCGCCGTTTTCTTTAGCCGGGCCCAATTGGGGGTTCGTATAATCCAACGTATTATAATTAATCAAGTCAAAGTTAAAACTAGTCTTGAATTTCAATCCCTCAATAATCGTAGCTTCCAGAAAAGTACGACCGGAAACTTCATCTTTCATTCGTTCTGATTTGTCTAAAGGCAAAGTAGCCGGCAGATTCCAGTTTGCCATCGAACCGGAAGGACGATAAGAGCCGAAGTCATAAATGCGGTCTCCATTCTCATCCAATTTGTAACTACCGTCGGTATTCATTTCATAAATCGGATAAAATCCCGGCATGGTACGCCCTGCGGTAATCACGTTACTGGTTTTAGAGTCGGAAGAAACCGGATAGTTCTGCATAGAATGTGCAAAACTCAAATTGACTCCTCCCTTCAACCAGGAGGTCATTTCGCTGGTGATATTGGAACGAAGATTGAAACGCTGATAACCGGATTCAAGCGCAATACCTTTATCATTCAGGTATCCGGCTGAAAAGAAATACTGATTTGCTTTTCCGCCTCCGGAAACACTTAGATTCAACTCTGTGCGAAGTGCTTGTTGTTCCATGGCGTCACTCCAGTCTGAATTCCATAATGGACGGGCACCTGCCACCAATTTTCCATCTGTACCGACCGGTTGCGCATATTGGGGACCGTATGGATTCGGTCCACCTCCCATCAATTTCGTAACCAGGTCTTTGGATGCTTGTGCCGCAGCAGTTGCCGGAGTATAATCCGCGCTCTTGGCGTACTGATTGCGAAGTGCTTCCCAATACAATTCAAAATATTGGTCGGTACTGACACGATCATAATCACGCACGGCACGGTTGGAACCTCCTAAGGAAGCTTTCACCTTTACCGTTGCTTTGGTATTTTGATCTCCCTGCTTGGTGGTGATAATAATCACTCCATTCGCACCACGGGAACCGTACAAAGCAGCAGAGGCCGCATCTTTCAATACTGTCATCGAAGATATGTCATCCGGATTGATAGAGTTCACACTACCATCGAACGGGACACCGTCCACTACATAAAGCGGGGCGCTGGAAGCGTTGATAGATCCGATACCACGAATACGGATTTCCGCATCCGTACCTGGCTGCCCACTTGCCGCACTTGCCTGTACTCCGGATACCGTGCCCTCTAATACACGTGATATGCTGGAAGTCTGTAACTTTTCAATCTCACCTGCTTTCATCGTCGAAGCTGCTCCGGTAAAACTATACTTTTTAGCGGTAGCATAAGCTACCACCATTACTTCTTCCAGTTCCTTACTTTCCGATTCCAACGTGACATTAATCACACTCCGGTTATTCACCGGTTGTTCCACCGTTCTCATTCCTACAAAACGGAACACTAAAGTGCCGGTCGCAGGAATCTCAATCGAATACTTTCCATCAATATCGGTAATGGTGCCGGAAGATGCTCCTTTCAATTGTACGGAGACACCAGGCAAAGGTTCTCCTTCAGAAGTCACTGTGCCTGTCACGCGTTTCTCCTGCTGTGCTTCCGCATATACTATATTTCCTGCAAAAAGCAGAAGAGACACGACTAATAAACGTAAATAGATTCTCATAATTTTGTGGCTTAAGATTTATTTGCTTGTTGTAACTAACAGTACATTGAACTTTTTTGTTTAGGAAACGAAACATTTTTTAGAAGATTGCTAGTATAAATCAACGAAAGATAGTACATTCGTGAAACTAAAAATATCTATACCAACAAAGAACCACATGGGGAAACGGGTTATTCTATATCTTTTTCTGTTATTTTCACTGTCCTTACAGGCGCAGACTGAAGAGAAAGTCTCTTTAGGCAACGATAGTACAGAAGTAGATTCCACAACAACCACCAAGCCAAGTGCTTTTAAAAGAGCGATCAAGAAGTTTATGAACTTCAGTGATTTCGATACGCTCTATATCAGTCCCAACCGTTATAACTATGCGCTGATGGTTACTCATTTCAGCAACTTTGAGTATTATTCTATCACCAGTGAATTGCCGCAGCCACAGAAACTTAGTTTTTCTCCCAACCCGCACAACAAGATAGGATTGTATTTCGGCTGGCGATGGATTTTCCTGGGATGGTCTGTAGATGTGAACGATATTTTCAAAAAAGGTACCCGAAAGAACAGAGGAACAGAATTCGATCTTAGCCTATACAGTTCCAAACTGGGTGTGGATATCTTCTATCGCCGCACTGGTAATGATTACAAAATACATAAAATCAGAGGATTTTCAGACGATATCCCCTCTAACTATTCCGAAGATTTCAGCGGAATAAAGGTAGATATCAAAGGACTGAATCTATATTATATCTTCAATAACCGTAAATTCTCCTATCCTGCCGCATTCAGTCAGTCCACTAATCAACGACGCAATGCAGGTACATTTATTGCAGGTTTTTCCATTTCAAAGCATCATCTCGACTTCGACTATACAGCACTTCCGGGGTTTATCCAGGAGGCGATGAATCCTGCCATGAAAGTCAAGAATATTAAATACACCAATGCCAATATCAGTTTCGGCTACGCCTACAATTGGGTCTTTGCCCGCAACTGTCTGGCATGCCTGTCTCTCACCCCTGCCATTGCCTACAAAGCTTCCGATGTGGACGCAGAAACAAATGAAGCAAAAGCATGGTACGGTAAATTCAATCTGGATTTTCTGGTTCGTGCAGGGATTGTCTACAACACCGGAAAGTATTATGTAGGTACTTCTTTTGTTGGGAAAAACTACAATTATCATCGCAACAATTTCTCTGTAGACAATGGATTCGGTACTCTCCAAATATATGCCGGATTCAACTTCAACACCCGCAAAGAATACAGGAAAAAGAAATAATACCACAGAAACTAGAAATCATCAACTTGCTTATCCAAAGAATCTTTGTACATTTGCCACGTTCTAACGAACAAAAGTAAAAAAATCAATGAAGCAACAACGCCACATACAGACCACACGCACGCTCCTTTCCCGCTTTCGCTACTGGGGAAGAAAGAACTATGCTGCCTTTGCAAGTATGGGACGTGAATTCCAAATCGGTCATCTGCATATCAATGTAGTAGACGTTGCTCTTCGTAAGCAGAATGCTGCACAAACTATCCCTTATCATACATTTATGACACTTCAGGAAATCAAAGACCAAGTGTTGGCGGGTATCGACATATCACCCGACCAAGCTGCTTGGCTAGCCAACATGGCTGACAGCGAGGCGCTTTATGCCGCCGCGCATGAGATTACCGTCGCGCGTGCTTCGCACGAGTTCGACATGTGTTCCATCATCAACGCCAAGTCCGGCCGATGTCCGGAAAACTGCAAATGGTGTGCACAATCCTCCCACTACCAGACTAAAGCCGAGATTTACGATCTCCTTCCCGCTGAAGAATGTCTTCGACAGGCCCAATACAACGAAGCCCAGGACGTCAACCGATTCTCCCTCGTTACCAGCGGACGAAAACCATCTCCCAAACAGATTACCCAACTTTGCGATACAGTCCACTATATGCGTCGACATTCGTCGATTCAACTTTGTGCTTCTCTGGGACTGCTCAATGAAGAAGAATTGCGTTCCCTGCATGAAGCGGGAATCACCCGTTATCACTGTAATCTGGAAACTGCCCCGTCTTATTTTTCCAAACTCTGCTCTACGCATACGCAAGAACAGAAACTGGCTACTCTCGATGCAGCCCGTCGTGTAGGCATGGATATCTGTTGCGGAGGTATCATCGGCATGGGAGAAACGATGGAACAACGGATTGAATTTGCTTTCACATTGGCAGAACTGAATGTTCAATCCATACCTATCAACCTGCTTAGTCCGATTCCGGGAACTCCACTGGAAAACGAGCAGCCTCTAAGCGAAGAAGAAATACTTAAAACCATCGCACTCTTTCGTTTTATCAATCCGACCGCTTTTCTGCGTTTTGCCGGAGGACGTTCACAACTTTCTTCCGAAGCGATGCACAAGGCATTATATATCGGAATTAACTCGGCTATCGTAGGCGACCTATTGACAACACTCGGCTCCAAAGTATCGGAAGACAAAAAGATGATTCAGGAAGAAGGCTATCATTTCGCCGATTCCCAATTTGATCGCGAGCACATCTGGCATCCGTATACTTCGACTACCGATCCGCTTCCTGTCTACAAAGTAAAACGGGCAGACGGCGCTACCATTACCCTCGAAGACGGACGAACGCTCATTGACGGAATGTCTTCCTGGTGGTGTGCAGTGCATGGATATAATCATCCGGTATTAAATCAGGCGGCAAAAGAACAATTAGATAAAATGTCTCATGTCATGTTCGGAGGACTGACGCATGATCCGGCCATTGAACTGGGGAAATTGTTATTGCCTTTGGTTCCTTCCTCCATGCAGAAAATATTCTATGCTGACTCCGGTTCGGTAGCCGTAGAAGTGGCACTGAAAATGGCTGTACAATATTGGTATGCAGCAGGAAAACCGGAAAAGAACAATTTCGTGACTATCCGTTCCGGCTATCACGGTGATACGTGGAATGCCATGTCTGTATGTGATCCGGTGACGGGTATGCACAGTCTTTTCGGCTCGGCATTGCCTGTACGTTATTTTGTCCCGTCCCCCACTTCCCGGTTCGACGGAGAATGGAATCCGAAAGATATACTACCTCTACAAGAGATGATTGAAAAACATTCAAAAGAGTTGGCGGCGCTTATTCTAGAACCGGTGGTACAGGGAGCAGGCGGGATGTGGTTTTATCATCCGCAGTACCTACGTGAAGCAGAAAAGCTTTGCCGGAAGCACGATATTCTTCTTATTTTCGATGAGATAGCAACGGGATTCGGACGAACCGGTAAACTTTTTGCTTGGGAACATGCCGGAGTAGAACCGGATATAATGTGTATCGGTAAAGCACTGACCGGAGGATATATGACACTTTCTGCTGTATTGACCAGCAACCGGATAGCAGATACAATCTCTAACCACGCACCGGGAGCTTTTATGCACGGACCTACATTTATGGGGAATCCACTTGCGTGTGCAGTGGCTTGCGCTTCCGTTCGCCTGCTGCTCGAATCCGGTTGGCAAGAGAATGTGAAGCGAATCGAAACTCAACTGAAAGAAGAACTGGCTCCTGCACGGGAATTTCCGGAAGTGGCTGATGTACGAATACTCGGAGCCATCGGAGTCATTGAGATGAAACGTCCGGTAAATATGGCCTATATGCAACGAAGATTTGTGGAAGAAAGAATCTGGGTACGTCCCTTTGGCAAGCTGGTATATCTGATGCCGCCTTTCATCATCACTTCGGAACAATTAAGCGAACTGACTTCCGGCTTACTTAAAGTTATTCAAAAAAGATGACAGATAAGAAGAATATTACCAGATTTTCACCCAAGAATCTGTTCCTCGGTGAGCAAAAGGGTGTTCCTCGGTGAGGAACGGGCCTTTCCTCACCGAGGAAGGATGCCTTGGTCGGTGAGAAACTTTCGGGATACTTCTTTAGACAATAAACATCTTATAGACAACTGATTACGCTTTCAACCATCCATATATCGAATACTTATTACTTAAAACAATAATTCATGACATTAGAACATATAAACCAGGAACTCCAGACCTTGAAAGAGAAAAAGAACTACCGTTCTCTCCCACCGCTTATTCACGAAGGACGAGATGTTCTGCTGAACGGACAACGAATGTTGAACCTATCTTCTAATGATTATCTCGGGCTGTCCAATGACATTTCATTGAGGAAGGAATTCTTAAAAACACTCACCCCTGAAACATTCCTGCCTACTTCCTCCTCTTCCCGGTTACTGACCGGCAATTTTAGTGACTATCAGAAGTTGGAGCAACAGCTAGCCACGATGTTCGGAACGGAAAGTGCACTTATATTCAATAGTGGTTATCATGCCAATACAGGAATACTTCCTGCCATTTGCAATACTCACACACTGATTCTTGCCGACAAGCTAGTGCATGCAAGCCTGATAGACGGAATTAAATTATCATCAGCTAAATGTATTCGGTATCGTCACAATGATATTTCCCAGTTGCAACGACTGATTGCTGAAAATCATAACGCTTATGAGCAGCTTATTATTGTTACCGAAAGTATCTTCAGCATGGATGGCGATGAAGCTGATCTTCCCGCTCTCATTCAACTCAAAAAGAGTTATTCCAATGTTCTTCTTTATGTAGATGAGGCTCATGCTTTTGGTGTACGAGGAAAAAAAGGATTAGGATGTGCCGAAGAACAGGACTGTATCAACGATATAGACTTTTTAGTAGGAACATTCGGAAAAGCCATTGCTTCGGCAGGTGCCTATATTGTCTGTCGGCAACTCATTCGGGAATATCTTATTAATAAAATGCGCACGTTTATATTCACCACCGCACTTCCTCCTATCAATATCCAGTGGACTTCGTGGATGTTAGAACGCCTTTCAGCTTTACAACATAAGAGGGCTCACCTGCTACAAATCAGTGAAAAGCTAAAGGTAGCCCTTACAGCCAAAGGATATAATTGCCCATCGGTGAGCCATATTGTACCTATGATTATAGGAGCCAGTGAAGATACCATATTGAAAGCAGAAGAACTCCAGCGCAAAGGATTCTATGCATTGCCCGTCCGTCCGCCTACCGTACCCGACGGAACTTCACGTATCCGTTTTTCACTGACAGCGGACATCACTGAACATGAAATTGACCAACTCATCAAATTGATAAACGAATGAAGCAGCATTTTATCATAAAGAATAATCAGAAGCATCTATTGCTTTTCTTCGCCGGTTGGGGGATGGACGAAACTCCTTTCCTGACCATTCATCCTACAGATAAGGACTGGATGATTTGCTATGATTACCGTTCATTAGCATTTGATACCGACTTATTAGAAACCTATTCCCAGATTACACTTATCGCCTGGTCGATGGGAGTCTGGGCAGCTTCGCAAATCATGAAGCAGTACCCACATCTGCCTGTCTCCCAAAGTATCGCCATCAACGGCACCCTCTACCCCATACACGAAACCAAAGGTATCGCTCACTCTATTTTCGATGGCACACTTCAAGGGCTGAATGAACAAACCTTGCAAAAATTTCAAAGAAGAATGTGTGGTTCAATAGCTGACTATAAAACTTTTCAAACCATATCCCCCCAGCGTCCGATGGAAGAACTCAAAGAAGAACTTGCCGCTATACAACAACAATATTTATCATTGCCGCCCTCTGATTTTAAATGGCAAAAAGCTATCATAGGAAAAGGCGACCGCATTTTCCTCCCGGATAACCAATATTTGGCATGGGAAAACCAAGTGGACTCTCTTGAACAAGTGGAAGCGGCACATTACCAACAAGAGCTTTTTAACACGATACTCATGCAGCCGGAGAACTGATGCATCCATCATTTTAAAATAAAGTGATTATCAAGTATATCAGCCTATTAAATAAATATCGATTATGAATAAACGACTAATCGCAGAACGTTTTTCAAAAGCTATCACTACCTATCCAAAGGAAGCAAACGTGCAACGGCAAATAGCAGGTAAAATGATTCGTTTGCTTACAGAACACATACCTTCTCCCTGTTCGAAAGTAATTGAATTTGGCTGCGGAACCGGTATTTACTCCCGTATGCTGCTCCAAGCCCTCCGTCCGGAAGAGTTATTACTTAATGACCTTTGCCCCGATATGAAATATTGCTGTGAGGACTTATTAATGAAGAAGCAGGTTTCTTTTCTTCCGGGAGATGCCGAAACAGTCTCTTTCCCCACCGAAAGTACATTGATAACTTCCTGCTCCGCCTTGCAATGGTTCGAATCACCGGAAAACTTTTTCGAAAGGTGTAATACCCTACTCAATAATCAGGGTTATTTTGCTTTTAGCACTTTTGGAAAAGAAAACATGAAAGAAATACGCGAACTTACCGGCAACGGACTTCCTTATCGTTCACGGGAAGAGCTCGAAGTAGCTTTGTCACCCCATTTTGACATACTGTATTCAGAAGAAGAGCTTATCCCGCTTTCGTTCGAAGACCCGATAAAAGTACTATATCACTTGAAGCAAACCGGAGTCAATGGCTTATCAACGCAATCCTCTCCTACCGGAAAACAAGAGAACGATTTGTGTTCATCAGACAACAATTCAAAGAATAATTCAAGAACTAATTCTAAGAACAATTCTAAGAACAATCTCCCCCAACAACAGTGGACTCGTCGTGACTTGCAACTCTTCTGTGAACGTTACACGCAGGAATTTACTCAGGGCACTTCTGTGTCCTTAACATATCACCCTATTTATATCATCGCAAAAAAGAAAAAAGTATGAAACAGAATGTATATTTCGTAAGCGGTATCGACACTGATGCCGGAAAAAGCTATGCCACCGGCTTTCTAGCTCGTGAATGGAACAAGAACGGGCATCGCACCATCACCCAGAAATTTATTCAAACGGGAAATGTAGGTCATTCCGAAGATATTGACCTACATCGGCAAATCATGGGAATCCCTTTCACCAAAGAAGACCAAGAGGGACTAACCATGCCGGAGATTTTCTCTTATCCCGCCTCTCCGCATCTTGCTTCCCAGCTGGATAACCGCCCCATCGACTTTGATAAAATAAAACGTGCGACCGAAGAATTGAGTGAACGGTATGACTCTGTTTTACTTGAAGGAGCAGGCGGCCTTATGGTTCCCCTGACAACTGAACTTTTAACCATTGACTACATCGTCCAAGAAAAATATCCGCTTATCTTTGTTACTTCGGGCAAACTGGGGAGTATCAATCATACCCTGCTTAGTCTCGAAGCAATACAAAAACGCGGCATTGTACTAGATACCGTATTATATAATTTATATCCTACCGTAGAAGACAAGACGATTCAGAATGATACAATGGAATTTATCCGGACCTGGCTGAAAAAGTATTTTCCGGAAACGAAGTTTATACTGGTTCCGGAAATAAAAAAGAATCTATAGAAAAGTAATCACCGACTACTTTCACTCAACAACAATCGTACTCTTTTGTGGATTATGGCTATCATAAGTAACTTTCACCGGATACATATAGCCATAATCCTTTTTTTAAACAGTAGTCGAATATTTATCTAAAGCCTTTCTCAATGTTCTTTCCGAAATCGGTTTGGTCACAAAGTCATTACAACCCATCTCCAATGCCAATTCTTTATCCGCCTCAAAAGCATAAGCCGTCAAAGCAATGATTGGAATTTCTTTAGAATAAGAGCGGATAATATGGGTTGCTTCCAGTCCATCCATACGCGGCATTTTTACATCCATCAGGATTAAGTCCGGTTGGTACTGCTTATACATTTCGATAGCTTCCACTCCGTCTTTAGCCCAAAGCAATGTATATTCCCTGCCAATCAGATTCTTCAGCAAGATAAAATTGCTCTCCACATCTTCTGCTACCAGAATCTTCTTAATCTGTTGTACACGATTGACTGTATTTCCTTTAGATACCACTTTCGACTCTTTAAAGAATTTACCATGCTCTCCGGTTTCTTCATAAGGGATCGTGAAATAGAATGTGGAGCCTTTACCCAGTTCGGAAGTCACCCCTATTTCTCCACCGATTTTTTCGATAATCATCCGACAGATAGACAGACCTAATCCTGTCCCTTGGGCAAAAGAGTTCAGTTTGACAAAACGCTCGAAGATATGATCTACCTTTTCCGGTTCTATCCCTATTCCTGTATCCTTTACATACACACGAATATCTTTATCCATTCGTCCAAAACCAAAACGGATCTCTCCTTCATAGGTAAACTTACTTGCATTAGTCAGGAAATTCGTTATCACCTGCATGATACGGTTCTGATCTCCCTCCATGAGCAAATCCTCCTCCTCATTATCAAAGACAAGAGTTACCCCTTCTTTCACACGTTCTTTATGAACAGTATAAATTGTTCGGCAGACCTCTCCCAGATTCATTGGACGTTTGATATATTCCAGTGTCCCGGCTTCTATCTTCGATAAATCCAGAATATCATTAATCAATTGCAACAAAATATCCGAATTCTGATTGATTATATCCGAATAGAGTTTTTTCTCTTCAGCAGTTTCGGCAGAAGGCAATAACTGGGAGAATCCTACAATAGCATTCAGCGGAGTCCGGATCTCATGGCTCATGTTAGCAAGGAAAGCGCTTTTCAATCTGTCGGATTGCTCCGCTTTAATCCTTGCCCTAATCAGTTCCTGCTCAATATTCTGAAGATTAGTAATATCCCATGAAATGCCAATCAGCAACGGTTTACGTCCCTCCATCGGTACAAGTGCTTTCAAAGTCTGCACGATACGCGCTTCTCCATTAGCGGACAAATAAGTTTCCTGCATATCAATGCGCTTATGAGTCTGAAGTAATTCTAAATCATCTTTACGGAATTTCTCCGCATCTCCATGCACCGGAAATATTTCATAATCCGTATGCCCGATAGCTTTAGACGCCGGAATACCTGAATGATCGGCAAATGCCTTATTCCAATACAAATATCTAAAATCATCTTCCGGGTCCTTCACACACAAATAGACCGGAATATTATTTAAAATACCATCCAACAATAAATTCAGTTCGCGGAGTTCATCCCGTTTCTTGATAACATCAGTAATATCCTGCGTAAAGAACCAAATGAGTTCCTGATTATTTTCACGAATCAGAAAAGCAGATACCTGATGTACTCTCTCCTTCGTATGCCCGTAAGGTATATAAGCCGCCCGATAAGCAAAGCTACCATCGTTATCACGAATTTCCTGCAATCTTTTTTCCCACGCCCCCCTGTCGGTCATAGAGACACGCAAATCATATACTTTTTGTGTACCCAACTCTTGCGTTACACCGTATTCTTCTATAAATTGCTTATTCGCATAAACCAGCGTTCCATCTCCCGCCACAGCAAGAATGCTGTCACTCACCTTATCGAGCACACTTTTAAAAACTTCCAACTGCCTTTGGGTAGCTACTCGTTCCGTTATATCACGACACATAATCAGCACGTATTCCTCATCCAACGGAAAAATACGGTTCTCGTAATAATGGCGTTCACCATTAAAATCCAGTTCGTGATGTGCAGTTGAAACAGTTCCGGTGGTGATAGCATGACGCATATTGGAGTGAATATTCTGATATGCTTCCGGTGGAACCATATCCTGCATACGCATCCCTCTAAAATCCTTGTTTGATATTCCTACATGGTTGGTTTCCTCATTGGAAACAACTTCAATACCTACCTCACTCTGATTGAAGACAGTCAGCATATCGGGAAGAGAGTCTAGTATTCTAACAGCATATTTTTCTTTAAAACTAACAGGACGATCGTTATATTTCTCATCCCTAAGGGTAGAAAGTTCTTTTCTAAGCTGCTCGTTTTCTTTTTTAAGTGCTTCTAACTGTTCTAATAATGCTTCTTTGCTTTGTTCGATACTCATAATGTAACGGTGTAAATACGTACTTATCTGCCAAAAGTAAATATTTTTTTGAATAAAAGCACGTATTTACCCCGTTTTTTTCAAAGAATTACTCAATTACCATAATCCGGTCGTTCAATCCCACCTTCATGCCATCTTCCACGAATACTTCTTTCACAACTCCATCCGTCACCGAACGTATCTCATTCTCCATTTTCATCGCCACCAATACACAAAGCGGATCACCCCGCTTCACGAGATCTCCTTTCTTTACATACGTCTTCAGGATAACTCCCGGCATCGGTGCCTGTACCACCTGACGCCCTACGGATTCAGCAGCAGTGCGGGCATTATGTATCTTCTCCATTTCTCCCTGCAATTCAATCTGATAAAGCTCCCCTTTATTCATAATCGTATATGAATTATTGGAAGAAGGAGAAATCTGCACTCCATGCGAGTGGTGATCGATGATGATCGAATGGATAGAGTCGCCACCCATGTTATAATCGACCTCATATATCTTACCATTGACTGCAATCTTCTTGATTGGTCCGTCCTCCAGAATCTCCACCTTATATTCACTGTCCGGCATATCCTGGAGCTTGGCGTAATATGTAGCTAATGTTGTACCCATAATCTGTTCCGTTATTTATTAGTCTCAAATCAATAATTATTAGCAGTCATCTGCAATTTACCATAATACTTCCAGAGTGATTCTCCTACTACCGGGAGTGTTGTTGCACGGGAAGCCGCTTCTTTCTCACGCTCGTAATGTCGCACTGCGGCAGCAATGACAGCCACTGTCGGATCTGTATTCTGACGACGTTTCAGGTCTTCCTTATCGAAGCGTGTATCAATAAACGTCGTGTCATATTCACCTTTCAGGAAAGCTGCGTTCTTCAATACACGTTGATGGAAAGGAATCGTTGTCTTAATTCCCAGAATCTTATACTCGCGCAAAGCACGTGCCATATTGGAAATGGCCGATGCACGGGTACGCCCCCAACAACATAGCTTGGCAATCATCGGGTCATAATGCAGAGAGACTTCAAATCCGGCATAAGCGGCACTGTCAAGACGCAGGTTACGTCCCTCGGGAGCTTCACGGACAGTAATCACACCGGGAGAGGGCATGAAGTTATTCTCCGGATCTTCGGCGTAAATACGACATTCGATCGCTGCTCCGCTAAACTCAATATCATCCTGTTTGTAAGGTAATGGATTTCCGGCAGCAACAGTTATCATATCCCGTACCAAGTCAACGCCTGTGCACTCCTCCGTCACAGGATGCTCTACCTGCAAACGGGTATTCATCTCGAGAAAATAGAAGTTCTGGTCCTTATCCATCATAAACTCCAATGTCCCGGCACTGTAATAACCTATTTTTTTACAGGCTTCCACGGCTACCTTCAACATCTTCTTTCTCGTCTCCTCTTTCACAAAAGGAGAAGGACTTTCTTCTATCACCTTTTGGTTACGACGCTGAATGGAACATTCACGTTCATACAGATGAACGACATTTCCATACTTATCTCCCATGATCTGAACTTCGATATGATGCGGATTCTCAATATATTTTTCAATATAAACCGCATCATTGCCAAAGGATGTCCCTGCTTCGGATTGCGACAAACGGAGAGCAGTTTCCACCTCTTCTTCCGTACGTACCAGACGCATACCTTTTCCTCCACCTCCCGCAAGTGCTTTCAGCATAATGGGATAGCCAACTTCATTAGCTACCTTCTTCACTTCATCAATGCCCTGTACCGGTGTTTCGGTTCCGGGCACAATAGGCAATCCTGCTTCCCGCATAATCTTACGGGCCTCCGTCTTGATTCCCATTTTGGAAATAATATCCGCACTCGGTCCGATAAAAATCACTCCCTCTTCTTCGCAACGGCGGGCAAAATCCGCATTCTCCGACAGGAAACCATATCCCGGATGAATAGCGGCTCCGGTCTTTTTGGCAATGGACAATATCAATTCCGGCTTTAGGTAGGAGGTATCTTCGGGCGATTCGGAGATGCAATAGGCTTCTTCCGCATAACGCACGTGCAAAGCTCCGCGGTCTACATGGGTATAAACAGCCACTGTCGAGATATTCATCACCCGACAAGTCCGAAAGATGCGCATCGCTATCTCACCCCGGTTGGCTACTAATATTTTTTTTATCATAATCTTTTTCTTTTTAGAAGTCAAAACTTAAAAGAGCAATTTAATAATTTTAGGCACGGATTTAATCCATAAACAGGCTTACAGCGGTAGATTAGAATGTTTCTTAGGAGGATTCGACTGCCGTTTGTTGGCAAGCATCTCGAAACTTCGAATCAACCGCAAACGGGTTACTGCCGGATCGATTACTTCATCCACATATCCCAGTTCCGCCGCCCGGTAAGGATTGGCAAACTTTCCGCGATAATCATCCTGAAGTTCTTTCCGTTTCTCTTCGGGTTTCTCGGCTTTATCTATTTCCTTACGGAAAAGGATATTCACAGCTCCATCCGGTCCCATCACCGCGATTTCGGCGGTAGGGAAAGCAAGATTTACATCTCCACGGATATGCTTGGAACTCATCACATCGTAAGCACCACCGTATGCTTTGCGGGTAATAACCGTCACTTTCGGCACCGTAGCCTCACAATAAGCATAAAGTAATTTTGCCCCGTTACGGATAATTCCGCCATATTCCTGATCGATTCCCGGAAGGAATCCCGGAACATCTACCAGTGTCAGTAAAGGGATATTGAAAGCATCACAGAAGCGGACAAAACGGGCGGCTTTGATAGACGCATTGATATCCAGTGTACCAGCAAGCACCAATGGCTGATTAGCCACCACTCCCACCGTTTTTCCATTCAGGCGGATATATCCCGTCACAATATTCGCAGCATATTCTGCCTGAAGCTCGAAGAAACTATTATCATCAGCCACCGCTTCTATCATCTCTTTTATATTATACGGCTGATTCGGATTGGACGGAATCAAATCTGCCAGTTCCGGAGTCAGGCGAGTCGGCGAATCGCTGGTCGCTACAAACGGAGGCTCTTCCATATTATTCCCCGGCAGATAGGAGATCAATTCACGAATATAATTGATGCACTCAATATCGTTTTCCGCAGAAAGATGGGCTACACCGGACTTTGTCATGTGCACGCCTACTCCACCGAGTTCTTCTTTTGTCACTTCTTCCTGTGTCACGCTTCTCACCACATCCGGTCCTGTAATAAACATATAACCGGAGTTTTTCACCATCAAAATAAAATCGGTCAATGCAGGAGAATAAACAGCACCACCGGCACAAGGTCCCATGATTGCGCTAATCTGCGGAATCACTCCGGATGCCATAGAATTGCGCAGGAATATCTCGGCATATCCGGCCAAAGAACGTACTCCTTCCTGAATTCGTGCACCTCCCGAGTCATTCAATCCGATGATGGGTGCTCCCATCTGCATGGCCATGTCCATCACTTTACAAATTTTCTTAGCGTGCGTTTCCGAAAGAGCTCCTCCAAATACGGTGAAATCCTGTGCGAATACATAAACCAGGCGCTTGCCAATCATACCATATCCCGTCACCACCCCGTCTCCGGCGAATTTCTGCTTTTCCATACCGAAATCGGTACACCGATGGGTTACCAACTTATCCAGTTCGATAAACGAACCTTTCTCCAATAATAAATCGATGCGTTCACGGGCGGTCAGCTTGCCCACAGAATGTTGTTTTTCAATGCGAGCGTCTCCGCCGCCTTTTTCTGCTTTCCTGTTCAGTACTTCCAGGTTGCTAATAAGCTCTTTCATAGGCTGTAATTATTAAAGTTGTATGTGTGTGTGTAAAAATAAACAGTAATAAATGAAATCATTGTCATATTGATTACACAAAGGTACTTTTATATAATGAACGCATCATGCGTGGAAATTGTTAGCATTTATGCCTTAAAACATCTTTATCCATTTATTTAGGGAGCTTTTTTTGCAGGTTGCGACAACAAACTTCCCCGCTTTTCTGTTTATCGCTTATCATTTTTAATAAAACCTATACCCTAACAAAATGAGAACAATTAAAATCTTATTAGCAGCCGGTTTCCTGCTCGTGTTCGGTACAAGTATTCATGCACAGGTACAACGGAATGAAACCTATCTACCCAAATTTGCCATCAAGACCAATGCTCTCTATTGGGCCACTTCTACGCCCAATTTAGGAATCGAAGTGGGATTGGCAAAGAAACTGACTCTCGACATATCCGGTAACTACAATCCGTGGAAGTTTGGTGACGACCGTCAAATCAAACATTGGCTCGTTCAGCCGGAATTACGCTATTGGCTCTGCGAACGTTTCAACGGAAGTTTCTTCGGTTTGCACGGACATTACGGAGAAATGAATGTCAGCAATCTGAATATATTCGGAATGGGACATGACCGTTACGACGGCAATCTGTACGGAGCCGGTATTTCCTACGGATATCAATGGATCATAAGCAAACGATGGAGTATGGAAGCTACCATCGGAGTGGGATACGCCCGTCTGGAATATGACAAGTATGCTCGTGGTGACGGAGGTGAAAAGTTGGGACATAACACCCGCAATTATTTCGGTCCGACCAAAATCGGTCTTAGTTTCATTTATGTCATCAAATAATCGAACTCTCTAAAACTTACAATGATGAAAAGAAAACTTATTTATCTATTTATAGCTTTTGCAGCCGCCATCCTACCGGCTCATGCACAAAAATTCCTGAACGATGCGCTCACTCTCTCGAACGTATCTTTATGGCAACAAGGTAACTCTCTCTATGTCAGCATGACCTTCGACATGAAGAATCTGACAATAGGTTCCGCCCGAAGTTTAAGCCTTATTCCCCTGCTGACGGACGGACAGCATAATGTACCCTTGCAAGAAATCATCGTCAATGGTAAAAGACGCGAAAAAGCATATATCCGCAGTCTGGCAATCACTAAGCAAGAACCTACCGCCATTATCGTTCCTTATAATAAAAGGGAAACTTTTAATTATACGCAGGTGATTCCTTACAAACCCTGGATGGCTAATGCCAGTTTGCAACTTGTAGAGAATCTATGCGGATGCGGCAATTATCAGGAAATGAATGCACAGGAACTGATTACCAATGATGTATCTACCGAAGCCAAACGTTTAAGTGCCATGTCTCCTATCATTGCCTATATTCAGCCAACCGTAGAAGTGGTCAAAAACCGTAGCGAACAATATGAAGCTCATCTGGATTTTCCGGTCAACAAATCGGTGATCCTTACCGACTTCATGAACAATCATGCTGAATTGGTGAATATCCATGCCATGTTTGACAAAATACAGAATGACCGGAACCTGACTGTGAAAGGTATCAGTATCAAAGGTTTCGCCTCGCCGGAAGGACCTCTTACCTTCAATGAACAGCTTTCCAAAAAACGTGCGGAAGCTTTGAAGGATTATCTGGTTAAGAACGAAAAAGTGCCTTCCAAACTATATAAAGTGACTTTCGGTGGAGAAAACTGGGATGGATTGGTAAAAGCACTCCAATCTTCTTCGATGAAGGAGAAGGAAACATTCCTGAACATCATCAAAAATACAACTGACGATGCCAAACGTAAACAGGAAATCATGCGTGTAGGCGGCGGAGCTCCTTACCGTAGTATGCTGAAAGAGATTTATCCGGGATTGCGTAAAGTGAACTGCAAGATTGACTATACCGTTGTCAATTTCGATGTTGAACAAGGCCGTATCATTATCCGGGAAAATCCGAAATATCTTAGTCTGAACGAAATGTATCAGGTGGCCAACAGTTATCCGAAAGGCAGCAAGGATTTTGTTAATGTATTCGATATTGCTGTACGCATGTATCCTACTGACGCCGTAGCTAACCTGAACGCAGGAGCCGTCGCATTATCACAAAAGGATTTGGATGCAGCAGTGAAGTTTATGGAGAAAGCCGATCACAATACTGCCGAGTTCATCAACAATACCGGAGTCTACAATTTCCTTAACGGAGACATTAACCGTGCCATGGCCGCATTCGAGCAGGCAGCAAAGCTAGGTAACGAAGCTGCCCTTGCCAACTTAAAACAATTACAACAAATTTTAAGTGTGAAGATGAAATAAACAGAAAAATCTATTTATTCAACCGACCAAAGTGGGGCGTTCGTTTGTTATATCAATAATAAACGACGTTCCACTTTTTAAATCTGATAATTATGACCTTGATCCTTGCTGTTATTCCAGTGTTACTGTTGATTATACTGATGGCATTTTTTAAAATGTCAGGTGATAAAAGTAGTATCATTTCTCTGATTGTGACGATGCTGATTGCTCTTTTCGGCTTCGCTTTCTCGGTAGACAATCTGTTTTACTCCTTTTTATATGGAGCATTAAAAGCTGTCTCTCCTATCTTAATCATTATTTTGATGGCTATTTTCAGTTATAATGTATTGTTGAAAACTGAAAAGATGGAGATTATCAAACAGCAATTCGCATCTATTTCTACCGATAAAAGTATTCAGGTGTTATTACTGACTTGGGGATTTGGAGGTCTATTGGAAGCTATGGCCGGCTTCGGAACAGCAGTAGCTATTCCGGCGGCAATTCTTATCAGTCTAGGATTCAAGCCTATCTTTTCGGCAACGGTGAGTCTGATTGCCAATAGTGTAGCCACTGCTTTCGGAGCAATCGGAACTCCGGTATTAGTATTGGCCAAAGAAACGAATTTGGACGTATTGCATCTTAGTACGAATGTCGTATTGCAATTATCCGTTTTAATGTTCCTGATTCCGCTGGTTCTACTTTTCCTTACTGATTCCAAACTTAAGTCGCTCCCGAAAAATATATTCCTGGCTTTATTGGTAGGCGGAGTCTCTTTAGCCAGCCAATATGTGGCAGCAAAATATATGGGTGCTGAATCTCCGGCCATAATCGGCAGTATTCTTTCTATTATCGTAATCGTTATTTATGGAAAACTTACTGCATCCAAAGAAGAGAAAGCACGAAAAAGCCATCTGAAAACGAAAGATATATTAAATGCATGGAGCATTTATTTACTGATTCTGTTTCTGATTATCTTAACCAGTCCCCTCTTTCCGGGATTACGTCATACATTAGAGAATAACTGGATTACGAGAATCAGCCTTCCTATCAATGCGTCCACCGTTAATTATACTATTTCCTGGCTGACCCATGCCGGAGTATTGCTTTTCATCGGTACTTTTATCGGTGGATTGATTCAGGGGGCTAAAGTAAAAGATCTGTTCATCGTTCTTTGGAATACCGTGAAGCAGTTGAAGAAAACATTCATTACGGTTATCTGCCTCGTGGGGTTATCTACTATTATGGATAGTTCCGGAATGATCGCCGTGATTGCCACAGCACTGGCTACGGCTACCGGAAGTTTATACCCGTTATTTGCTCCGGTTATCGGTTGTTTGGGAACGTTTATCACCGGAAGCGATACATCTTCCAACATCCTTTTCGGAAAGTTGCAAGCAAGTGTGGCTGGGCAAATTCATGTCAGTCCGGATTGGCTGTCTGCTGCAAATACAGTAGGTGCTACAGGGGGTAAGATTATCTCTCCACAAAGTATTGCCATTGCTACTTCTGCCGGAAACCAACAGGGAAAAGAAGGTGAAATACTGAAAGCAGCTATTCCTTATGCTTTAATATATGTGGCGATTACAGGAATTATTGTTTATATTTTCAGTTAATTACCCTAAAATTGAAGAAGATAATAATACTGTTAACAAAGCGTGATAATACTTCCGCTTAACCATTAGATATTAAAACATTTAGCTCGTTTTTGCACGGAAATGAATGAAACAGTGCGAAAATGAGTGAAACTGTATGGATTCGGTCATACATAGTGGAAAAAACATCTATCATTCCTATACTGTATCTATTTTAGTGTAGCATTAGGTGAGATAATCCATTTAAAGACATACGAATGCACACTTTATAGGGTGATAACCTGTATTTGACAGCTTAATTATCTATGAGGAGCGGCAGTATTTCTATAGTTCACAAGTGTGTGCCGTACAGCCCACGCATGTAAACCATACAGCCTACATATGCGGGCTATGCAGCACACACTTGTGGGCTATAAATTTATCGCTGTTTAAGTGGGATTTTTGAGCTGCGATATTCGGATTTATATGGCTTCATTGTGACAAAAACAAGCCGTCTTATGCTTATAGGATATTTATACGGCTATTTTGTAGATGATAGGTAACCCGTTTTTACTGGTAAAAGTATGATAGATACATTTTTTTAAAGCTATCTAGCATAGATATTACAGTGATAATTAAAACATTACTAAAATGAATGATAGTATGATAGATAGTTTTTTCATTATGTAATGTTTAGTTCAAACTCCTATACTATGAATTAGTTCAAATCCATACAGTATTGTGAATACTACTAAAAAACACATGGCAGTTTAAGCAGATGTACTTAGTTAACTATATACATCTTGAGAATGTAAAATATTTGCAGAAACGACTTAATGCAGGATCCGATGAAGAAAATAGCAGTAAAGCACTGATATAAACCGGTTCTTCTTGGTAGAAAACGTACGAAAAGTGCCAGAAATAAGCAATCACCTTTACTACAGCATTAGCGTAGTGAGGGTGATTTCAACTTATTCTCTCTCACATCTTTCCTTGAAACTGTTAAATATAACTACAAATAATTTTTAAATATCTTATCTATTATACTTTTCTGAAGCATCACTTCCATAATAGGTGTTTCTCTATCATATTTATAATATCTCTTATCTTTACGCACATAAATATATCTAATATACTCATAACCTGTAGCACACCATTCCTCAATATCAAATCTAATATCATCATATTCGAAAGGAAGCACTAATCTATTATTTATATCAACAGCTCCATATTTACTATCCTTAGTTACTATTACAACATCTTTAGTTACATAATCCAAACTATCATATTCTGTAGGAAGTAATACTTTACCGATATAATCAATAATTCCCACTTTTTTATCTTTCACAACATAATGCGCGGAAGGCCCATATTCCCACCATGAAGAAATCGAATCATACTCGCAGGGAATTAGCTGCTCACCATCCTTCATCACCACTCCCACCTTATCCTGCCTCTTCACTACAAGGCTTTTTCAGCCAAGACCAAATTAAAGTCATCATCAGCTGAAATTTCCTGTAATTTTCCAAAGCCGAAAATAGTATCTCCTTTATTATCCAGCCAAGCATAACCACGTTCACCACACAAAATAACGCCCCATTTCCCTTCCTGAATATATATGATATCGTTCTCTTCTTGTGCATATCCTATAGAAGATACTAATAAAGAGAATAAAAGTAAAATATAAGTTTTAACTATGTGTTCCATGATATCAGAATTACAACCATCATAATATTCTCAAATATAACGGATATAATTCTGATACACAATAATTCTTCTAACAAATAACAATTCTATTTCTCATCATCAAATGAGTGGCTCTAGAATCACCTTTATCAACTTTTCACGTCGCTTATACCACATGATATACGACTTCATGCGCTTCCGCCAGTTGAGGAACCTCCAGTTTATCCAACATTTTATCTAAAACAGATTCAGGAAGTGCATATTCCCTGCTTTTATTTTGTTGACGCCAAATGTGGTATGGTTGTTCCAGATAGACTATCTTTACTTTTGCACCATAATCAACAAACAAACCAATCAATTGGGCACGCATCTGACGAGTTATGTTAGTAGCATTCCAAACAAAGTCCTGACCTTTGCGGAGATACGTTCTGGCTTCCTCTTTCGCTGTTTGCACTACCCATCCATTCGCAGACTTATCCGTAGGACTCAATTTGTGTTTTCGACGAATGACGTCCAAACTCACCACCGGAACATCTATGCCAGCAGATTGAATATAATAATCCTTCCCCATTCCCGGAAGTCCTGACAACATCGTCACTTCACATTTAAACTGTTCGTGAGGGACATAATCGATATAACTGTCTTCAGTATGGAAGTAATGAAAACGTGCATAATCAGTGGCAAATTCTCTTGGTTTCTTCCAACAATCCTGTTCACGGCAGAAAATCTCAAACAGTTCCAGTGCTTCCAGCAGTTCATTCTTATCTTCACAAATGCGTCCTCTGATATCAGCATCGGCCAACATCTTTAGCAATGAAGTATCTACCCGTAAAGAAGCTTCACAGAGTTTCTTCACAGAGTCAGGCTTCTCCATCAGCCAAACAGGTAATCCATGGTACCGGACTAAAGATGCAATCTGTTCCCGGATATGGAATGGAGCAGGACAATCCCGGTATAAAATAGTGCGGACAGTGTACTCTCCTTTTCTGGCATGTCCTTTAGCAGATACCCGCCTCTCTCCTTCATCCACGGAAGTTGAACGTTTTTCAACATCATGCAACAAGGCAGATGTCCAAATAAGTTCTTTCTCCAAAGTAGAAAGAGAATGATAAGCGGAAGACTGCTGCAATGCCTCCAACACCATACGGGTATGTTCGGCTACACTGCCCTCGGCATGATAACGAATATCCTGCTGAACAGTATTCATTTCGCGCACCCACTCGAACTGTTGTTCGAGTGAGCACCACGATTTATCTTCTATCAATTTCCAATTCATCTTTATTCCTCCTTTTCATTATTAAATTCCCAAACAAGCGGGGCACGCTTCCAGTTACGTGTCCAATGCTCGTCTGTTTTAACATGTCCTTTCCGCACATACTTAAATACATTATGTGCAAATTCGCTTACCAGATATTCTCCGACATTGCGGCTGACTACTCCCTCACGGGTACAAACCTCTTTCGTCCACGGTTCACAAGAGCCGAAGATAGCCGGTTCTTGTGACATACGGATGATTTCCTGTTTTAATAGTTCCGGTGTCAAACCGGAAACAGACTCTATCTTCAACTCCGGAACAGTAGGAAAGTCGAATAAAGCTGCATAAAACTTTACTTCTTCCCACGACAGCCACTGATCCATACAGCGGACTGCAAAAACATAAAAATGCGTTTCTAATCGCTGATATTCTATGGAATGTACGGCATATAGATTCTCTCCAAAGATTTCTATATCACCCAAATCATTCTTTATCAATTCCCAACGCTCACGCAGTTGCCTCGTCCAAGGTGAAGTAGTAGGAGCAGCATGCGAACGGGCAAAAACACCCCACTGACTTAAACAATTATTCTCTCCATCCAGCTTCTCGGTATGCACCAATGTCCGAATCCGTTGGATGTCCTCCCAATACGTATGGTTAATCCGGTCGTCACTAGTCGTTCCGGGAGAGAACGGATAGTGATAAGTGCGACCATATTTCTCTGATATCATTTCTTTCTTTTTTTTTAATTAAATACTAATTTCTTTCATCACATCACTCCTTATTCATTCGAACGATGCGAGGCATAAATTTACCCTGCACTTCCACCAGCGTTTCCTGTGTATACATCACTCTGTCAATATCTTTATATGCCAGTGGCATTTCTTCCACGCTCCCACCAATCAAAGTCACTCCCGCCTGCGACAGTAGTTTCTTCAAAGCCGATTGCGTAAAACTATCTTTTGCCTTCTGGCGGGACATCGCCCTGCCGGCTCCATGAGAAGCCGAATTTAAAGCAGCTTCCATCCCTTTGCCACAAACCAGATAACCTGCAGTAGCCATGCTACCGGGAATCAATCCCGCTTGTCCTTTCTGTGCCGGAGTAGCTCCTTTGCGATGCACGATTGCCATACGCCCCGGTGCTATTTCCTCTCTCCAAGCGAAGTTATGATGGTTGTTGACATTAGCGAGCGGCTTCAACCCTAATGCTTTCGCCAAATTCAAATGAATTCGCTCATGACAGGCACGGGCATAATCACCTGCCAGATCCATACTCATCCAATACTCCTGCCCCGCTTCAGTGTTTAAATCCAGCCAGGCAAAATGCTGTGCTTCACGGGGAAGCCTGCACACTTCACGTGCCAACAGGCTGTAATGTTTGGCAATGGCAGCTCCCAATCCTCGTGAACCGGAATGTGACAACAATGCCAGATAATTTCCTTCTGGAAGATTCAACACGTTATTTTCTTGCAGAGCGATCTCGCCGAACTCCACAAAATGATTGCCACCACCGGAACTCCCCAGTTGACGTACTGCCTTTCCATGCAAATCTCTCAACAAAGGCGTCAAACGGAATTCTTCCCTATCCAACACCTCATGTTCTTGCTCAAAACCCAATCCGCCATCCATACCGAAATGAGTGAAATCTTTCAAGGCTTCTTTCATCTGATAGGTATATCGTTTCAGGAAGTCAGCGCTGGCATCAAATACCGTCAGGCTCATCCGACAACCGATATCAACGCCTACGGCATACGGAATCACTACATTATCCGTAGCAAGCACTCCACCGATAGGTAACCCGTATCCGGCATGAGCGTCAGGCATCAATGCTCCGGCCACCGTTACAGGTAAGCGCATAGCCAGGTTCATCTGTTGTTTGGCAAGCGTTTCGATAAATTTACCTCCATAGGTTTTATACATCAACGGCTCATCCAATAAATCATAAGCTATAAACTCTTTCGCTATGATAGTAGGCGAAAGGCGTTCGGCCAGCTTATTCCAAATTTCATTATTTTTGTAAGATTCGGGATGCTCGAGTATATCGCTCAATGTCATTTCAATCTGTTCTTTAGTGTCGTATTTGCAATGTTTGCTCACAATGTCCACTACCAGACTACGGGCAACATTATCCCGGTATCCCAGTTTGCTTAAATCTTTTAATCGTATTCCCATACTCTTTTTTCGTTCGCATACAGCATTCCCTGTCGGCCTCACCGGCAGACAACAATGCAATACACGTGATACCAATGCTTTGGATATGGATATGAAATACCTCACCACCGCATTAAAGTGATTAATTTAAAATATAAAAAGTGATTGCAGGACTAATCAACGATTACCGCTTGTTAGTAGAATTGCGGTCAATATAAGAACCATAAGTTCAGTGTAAAAACAATAAGTTGCAAAGCCTCATCCTCTCGACGAGACAACTTAGTCCTAATTTGAAAATATTATAGCTCCAACATAATTAATACCCTTTCCATCTGTTTTTAAAGGGTGAATACTCATTTTATCGCGACAAAAGTAGTGCTTATTTTTATTTCCTCCAAAGAATAATAGACAAATTTTAGCGTTCAGTAACTATCCGAGGGAAGTTTTGCCAAGAGTTTCTGTCAAATTGCTATTTTTTACTCCCTTTATATCCCCTATCTTTGCAACAGAGAAAACAAAAAGAAAGAATAGTATATGAAACTAATGAAAGGTTTATTGAGTGCTTTTGCCGTTATATTGGCAACCACAGCTTGTGCAGGCAACAGCGGAGAAAATAAAAAGAGTAATGAATCAACAAAGGAGGACAATAAAATGGAAGTAGTAGCATTAAATAAAGCCGATTTTTTAAAGAAAGTATATAATTATGAAGCCAGTCCGAACGATTGGAAATTTGAGGGCAGCCGTCCTGCTATCGTAGATTTCTATGCTACCTGGTGCGGTCCATGTAAGGTGATGCATCCGATTCTGGAAGAACTGAGCAAAGAATATAGCGGTAAAGTAGATATCTACCAGATTGATGTGGACAAAGAACAAGATCTGGCAGCGGCATTCGGTATCCGCAGCATCCCTACCCTATTGATGATTCCGATGAAAGAGGAACCTAGAATCATGCAGGGAGCTATGCCCAAAGACCAGCTTAAAAAAGCAATTGATGAATTTCTTCTGAAACAGAATAACGAAGCAAAGCAATAGACTTCGACTTTTTTCTCGTCATGGTGACTGCCCTCTATTCGTCTTTTGAAGATGGATAGGGGGCTAGTTCTAGTTAAACTCATTATAGTTTTCTCTGAACCCCGTCGTCACCAACGACGTAATAAACTCCATTGTCTATCAATACAGCCCGTCCACGCTTTTTCTTCCGATTCTCCTTATTGTCAACATTGACAGCGATGACTTTACCATTATAAAAGGTTGAAATATCCTTGAAGATAGTGTGCCCCACAAGGATATGTTTTACCATATAACGATCCAACATCATTTGTAAAGAGTCCTGTACCAACGGTTTATACTTGGGATCTTCTCTCACCAGGCCGCGATACCAGATCGGACCGTCATTACCATACAGAAAATCAGTCAGTGGAGAAAGCGCCTTACGCTCTTTTTTGCTCATGAAAAGTGCCCGGCTCATTTCCTCGTTCACAGTGGGGATATTCAAGTCCTTATCATAGAATAATTTTCCTAATCCGGCATGTACATATAAATCGGTTCCAATGATTTGCATTGTATTACGTGTTGCAAGCCAACGGCCCAATTCGGTATTTGTGCCGAATAATGAGGGATATTCCACTCCCAGTTTTTCTGCCAGCAATTTATATTTATCTTTTGTATAGCGAAGATCGTTGGACAACACCAGAGCCTCATGGTTTCCCAAAAGGAAAGAGACATGACCGCCCGTTTTAGCCGCTTCGTCTTCTAATTTATAGAACAGCCAGAAGATCTGCAGTACATCCTTGCCACGGTCGAAAATATCTCCGATAATCACCAAATGATTACTACCGAAATTCCACTGATAGTTATCATTAATCACTCCGTTTCCTTGCAACAGGCTAATCACACAATCCAGCCGCCCATGAGGATCGGACATCACAAAAACTTTTTCCGGACGGGTATATTGCCACTCCGGTCTTTTCAATGGATGGAGTTTTACATCAAATGGATACCGTCCCTCATGATCCGTCACACGGAAACTGAAATCTTTAGGTAATGTCGCATAAGTCTTGTCTGTAATCCGTCCTTTCTTATTGACATTAATAACCCGTGTACTACCGTCTGCCTGATAGAGTATATAGGGTCCGTCACCAGACAATTTCTCTTTTTTCTCTTTCTTCTTATCTCCTGAATGATAAGTTCCGGCCTGAATGCCGGAACTTATTAAAACGAGAACAAGAGTAGAAAGAAATAATCTCAAAAAACGAGTGCTCATATTCTTTTCTTTCTTGAAGTTTATTTTTTAATCGTTACTAATTCTCCTTCGTCATTGATGGCTTTAATATCATCTCCTTCAATAACCACAGCACGAGTCTCTTTTTCAAAAGCCTTGGGATGATTAACACAAATATCATATACCTTTTTATTATAGGTATACTTCACACGACTATTTTCCGTATGACCGATAATAATACGTTTGACATCATATTCAGCCAGAAGTTTATCTACATCCGCTTCTTTTATCGGACTGTAATCACTGCCAGTCTTAACCATTCCACGATACCACAACGGACCGTTATAACTATCGCTATAAAGGAAATCGGCAATATCCGGATATTGTTTTTTCCGTTCCTCTTTTGAAAGGTAAATGCTCTTGCTCACCAGTTCATTGATTTCGGGAATCGTCTCTTCGCGTTCCATAAACGCCTTACTCAATCCTGCATGAACATAAAGGTTTTCACCTACAATCTGAATGGTGTTTTTAGAACGCAGCCAGTTACCCATCACATTCGTCAGTCCCCACATCTTTCCATAGGTCATGTTCATCGCTCTTTGCGAAAGAGTGTTGTACTTGGCATACGTATATTTCAGATTATCACGCATTATCATTTCTTCGTGATCCCCCAAGATGGTTGTCACTCTGCCGCCAACAGTTTTCGCCTCAAATTCCAATTTGTATATGAGCCATAAAATAGGAAGTACGTCTGCTCCACGATCGAAAATATCACCATCAATCACCAAATGGTTACTGCCATATATCCATTCATATTTATCATTAATCACTTCCCCTGTTTTCAGAATAGCAGCAAACAAGTCGAAACGCCCGTGAAGGTCGGATACGGCAAATGTTTTAGCATACTCGGTACGGTCTTCCCATGCCGGACGTTCAAAATTCTCAATCTTATTAATGGGTACCTGAAAAAGGAGTTGATTATCATCCGAATACACATCCAGCTTCAATCCGGCTGGTAATCCGGATTCTTCACGAATGTTCAATGTATTCTCTTTAGTCACTTCCAGAATTTTAAGTTTACCGTTTTCATAGAAAAGGTAAGGACCATCATTACGGAAATGAGTGATTTCAGCTATATCCGGTCCCACGGGAGTCAGATCTTCCCCGCACGAATAAAAGGCCGTGATGAACAAACCCAAAAGGAAATAGATGCTATATATCTTTTTCATAATTTCTATACGTTAATGCGTTAATTAATGCAATTCATATTCCGGATTCTGAACCATATTCTCATTGTACTCCATTTCGTGGTTAGGAACAGGAAGAACGATTTTATAATAACTCCAATCAAACTCTACCGCTTCATTGGGAACTTCGCTCAAATAGTCTTCACGTATCACTTTCTTGTTATTTCTAAGTAAATCAAAGAAACGCTGTCCCTCTCCCCAGAATTCAATGCGACGCTGTTCAAGCACCAGATCCAGGTTTATATCTTCATCTGCCACGGCATCCAGATCCTTATCCGTACGTGCATAAATAGGTTTCAGATACTTGCGCGTATTAGATATATCATTCCTCTTAATCGCAGCTTCAGCTGCATTCAGATAGAGTTCCGACAGACGGAAAACCGGGATATTGGCATCTTCATACGATTTAGAACCTTGTGCCGGATATTTCAAGCAATAAGGTTTACTGCTACTTGCCGTAGACACCATCTGACTACGAACATCATCGGAATTGTCTTTCATGTAGTCTTTCCAATACTTTTCGGTAGCTATCAGATTATATTTGGTGCTAAGATAACCGATGGATGATTTTCCCGGACTATCAGTTGTCAGATTCACAATTTCGAACAACAGTTCACTATTGAACGGAGTAGCCCATATCTTGGCATATTCATCATTGGTCCACAACTTATAGCCTTGTTTTTCCGCACCTTTAATAGCTTCGGCAGCCACATCGTATGCCTCTTTGTCATTCCCCATATAGAGATAAACCCGGCTTAATAATGTCATTGCCCCCCATTTATTGATCTTACCCTCTTTCTTTACCGGACGAAGCAGCTTCACCGCATCTGTCAGGTCGTCTGTGATGGCCTTATAACATTGGGCGGTCGTATTGCGGGAAGGTTTGATATTCTTATCTTCTACCACTTTATCAATAATGGGCACAGCCAGTGATGCCCCGTTATCTTTCAGATAAGGATACCCGTAAATACGTGTCATATCGAACAGCAACAAGGCACGTATTGCCAAAGCCTCTCCTTTCAAGTCATTATAATACTCCTGCTCTGTCAGCTTCTCCAGTTTCGGGGTTGTAATTTCCCGATCGGGAACAAGCTTTATCTTTTCAATATCCCGGAATAAAATGTTCAGGTTCTTACCAATACCGTAGTACATCCCCCAGAAACCACTAGGTCCATTCGTCTTATTGTACTTGAATGTATAGAAACTGACATTGGTGCTGGAAGACTTATAAGATTTCATGTCATCTCCCCTCAAATCACCATAACAGAACATATCTGCTCCATAATAACTGGATGACTGCATACTGCTGTATGCACCGTTCAGCACAAATTCAAAATCTCTTAATTCGGTCAATGAACCATCGGTTTCTATAGCTGTGGAAGATTGCAAATCCAACCAGTCATTTCCGCAACTACTCAATAAGGTTGCAAAGACACCTAAAGCTATATATTTTATCTTTTTCATACTTATTCATTTATAGATTAATGCACTTAGAATTTCACTTCCAAACCGAATGTATAAGTTCTCATCGGAGGAGTATCCCAACTAGGTGATGAACCCGATTCGGGGTCAATATAATCGTATGCCGCCCAAGTTAACAGGTTATTGCCCGATGCATACAGGCGTATATTGTCTATACCCACTTTCCGAGTCCATGTCTTCGGCAGTGTAAAACCGAAAGTTAGATTCTTCAGACGAACATAATCTCCACTGTATAAACGACGTGTGGTAGCATAATCAGTCATGGAAATTGATCTACCGACTACAAAACGTTCAATACTCGTTTCATCCCCTTCCTTCTGCCAGCGTTTCCGGTAATAAATAGGAATATTCAGTGTTCCGTCGCCACCGTGTTCCAGTTTGCCTGCCGCGCCGTCATAGTTCCATGCCCCAAAAGAGAAATTCACATTAAAATTCAGATCAAACCACTTATAAGAGATGCTGTTACCCAGTCCACCGGTGATAGTAGGATCGGCACATTGCAGTATCACTTTTTCCGCACTACGCGGATCTTTAGTAGTTTCTTTGTTCAGATTTCCATTTTCATCCGTCGTATTCTTATAGAACATCGGTTCACCGTCTACCGGGTCGATGCCTGCAAATTCAATCATATAATAGGTAGAATAGGGCAAACCTACCTTATGAATAGATGTTCCGCTGGTTACTTGTTTCAAATCTCCGTCCAACTTCAGGATTTTATTGGCATTATGTCCCAGATTCAAACTAGTGCTCCAACGAAAATCTTTTGTCTCGATATTAGTTGAACGAATTTCCAATTCATATCCCTTGTTTTGTAATTTGCCTATGTTGGCAAGATAACTTGAGAAACCTGTTGCAAGAGATAATGGCCGGCTGTAAAGCAGATTTTTCGTTGTACGAACGTAATATTCAAATGTAACATTCAGTCTGTTGTCGAAGAATCCCAAGTCGATACCGGAGTTGAAGTTGTAGTTGGTTTCCCAAGTCAGTTCCTTGTTTTCCAGTTGCGACTGCGTGATACCCGGATTATCGTTATAATTACTAGTCAGACTGCTCAATCCCATATATCCATAATAAGAAGACGGCAGAGTTCCGTTCACACCGTAAGAAACTCTAAGTTTCAAGTCACTTAACCAGTTCTGAAGAGGTTTCATAAAACTCTCGCTACTCACTCTCCATGCACCGGACAATGACCAGAAATTTCCCCAACGATTCTCTCTTGCCAATCGCGAACTTCCGTCTGTTCTCCAACTCGCTCCCAAATAGTATTTGTTGTCATAATCATAGTTGGCACGTGTAATATAAGAGACAATACGCGTCGTACTGTTAGAACCTCCCATACTCTGATACACTACACCATTGTTGACTTCCGGTTTATCCCAGCGTGCAAAATTAGAGATAGTAGTTCCCAGTCCATCCGACTCCTTACTGTTGATTTCATAACCAGCCAAAAGGTCCAGATTATGTTTTTTCTTGATCTTTGTCTGATAAGTCAGAATATTAGACCATGTCATATTGGTAATATCATTATAATCTTTGCTGAAACGCCCGTTATCATCGTCACCGTCACTGGTACGCGGGTCTTTCCATGCACGAGACTTGTTCATCACAAAATCATAGCTGAATGTAGACGCAAACTTGATTCCTTTCCAAATATCGAATGATGCATATACGGTATTGAAAGAACGGGTCGCATATTCTCTCTTAAAATTATAAGAATTTGATAACATCGGATTACGGTCATCTAATTTGATTAATGCACGGTTCCAGGTGCCGTCTTCATTCCATATAGGGTCAGACGGTGTGGCTCCATTACGCGTACCGTAAATTGGAGAAGTATACGATGTCCCCTCTGAATAAGTATCCTGATTCACTTTGGAGAACTGTATCTTTGCACCGATATTCATCCATTTAGCCATCTGATAGTCTACATTCAAACGTGCAGAAATACGTTCCAGACCGGAGTTTATCGTAACACCATCCTGCTTCATATAGCCGATGGACGTATAGTATTTAATCTTTTCCTGTCCGCCGGAAGCTGAAAACTCGTAATTCTGGTGGCTACCGTTACGGAACAGATAATCATCCCAATTCACAAAACCACACCAAGGGATCGGTGCATACTGGTCAATATTCGAATCGGCATAAGCCCATGCTTCATTCTCGGTCATCCCCTGATGAAGTCCCACCTCATCATCGGTCTTACCGCTATAAGTTAAAGCATAATTTCGAAGCCCCTCGTGGATCAAGTTACGACGTTCCTGTCCGCCCATCAATTCGCGGAAAGGCATGGCAAAATTAGAGAATCCCCAATCCGATTTCAATTTAAAGACCGGTTTACCTGCTTTTCCTTGTTTCGTAGTAATAATGACAACTCCATTCGCTGCACGTGAACCATAAAGTGAAGCAGCAGCGGCATCCTTGATAACAGTGATGCTTTCAATATCCGATGTATTCAAGGTAGACATTACATCCAAACCGGAATCACTACCGGATGCACCAATATTACCCGACAATACAGGAACACCATCCACTACATACAGCGGAGAATTGGAGGCATTGAACGAACCCATACCACGGATACGGATGGACGTTGACGAACCCGGTATACCCGAACCGGTATTTACGCTGACACCGGGAGCCGCCCCCTCCAACATCTGTTGGAAAGATACATTAGGCACATCTTTCACAGCATCTGTCTTTACGATACTGGCAGAACCTGCATAAGCCGATTTCTTGAAAGTACCATATCCCGTTACAATCACTTCGTCCAACAGGTTATTATCCACTTTCAGGATTATGCTCATCGGCTTGCCGGGAGTTGCAACGACTTCCTGTGACGTATAACCGATATAAGAAACCATCAGAGTCACTTTCTTGTCTGTAACTTCCAGATGGAAATTACCGTCCATATCAGTCATCATACCGTTAGTTGTACCTTTCACGATGACATTAGCTCCGATTATCGGCTCTCCACTATCTTCAATTACTTTCCCTGTAATCGTATATTTCTCACGTGCAACAGTTTCCGTCCTAACGGGTTCAGCCTTACGGATGGCAATTACTCCATCATGAACCGTATAAGTCAGTCCGCTATTTCGCAGGCATTTGTTAAGCACTTCAGAAATCAGTTCATTCTTCACATCCAGATTTTCCACTCTGACTTTCTTCGCATCATTTGTGCTGTAGATAAAGGTAAAGTCCGTTTGTTTCTGAATTTCCCAAAGAACTTCATTCAGTGTTACATTTCTGAATTTGGCTGTAACCGTGGTCTGTGCGAATACAGATGCCCGCATCAGCCCTGAAGTCGTAATACAGAGAAAAAGGAACATCATACAAAGACGTTTTCCATATTTCCCAAATCTGGCAACATTACGTAGTTTTTCCATAAAACAGGGATTAATGATTAGTGAATATTTTGATAGTTTTTCCTTCTACTGTGACTGTTACTCTACCCGTTTGCTCCAACAATTTCACCAATGGGGTAATCTCATTATAGCGGTTAACATAGCAGCCGAAGCGTAACTCCTTGGTCGCTTCATTCTCATAGACTACATCCATATCATACCATCTGGCAAGAGTTTTCATGATGTCGTCCAATCGCTGATCTTTGAAATTGATCTTTCCATGTATCCATGAAGTATAAAATGCAGTATCTACATTGCGTACATTGATCTGGTTGCTGCCCGGAGTAATACAAGCCTGCTCCGATGGTTTCAGAATCCGGTTACTTCCATTTTCAGTCTGTACTTTTACCGAACCGCTGACAAGTGTAGTTTGATATTCTTCGTTTGCGTAAGCTGATATATTAAAAGTAGTTCCTAATACTTCTATTTTCATCCCTTTGGTTTGTACAATAAAAGGCTGTCCGGTTTTGCTTACTTCGAAATAGGCCTCCCCCTCCAATTCTACCAGACGGCAATCCTGTGCAAACTGAACAGGGAAGCGGATGGAACTCATAGAATTCAACTGTACCTTGCTTCCATCGCTCAACATCAGCTGATATTCACCACCACGAGGAACGTTTACCTTATTATATGCAAGTTTTTCGGATGTCCGGGCGGGAGCCTGCTGATAATTCAATACGGTAGAATCCACCTGAATGACTGTACCATCTTTTTCTTTCAATTCCACGCCGGAAGTGGACTTCAAATCAATTGCTTCTCCATTATCCAAAATAAGAACGGCTTTCTTACCACCCGGAACAATTTGTTCCTCTACTTGAGATAACGGCTGGGGTTCATTACCGCTCTTATATATTGCCACAGTAGCAATAGCCACCGGAAAAATGAAAATAGCAGCATATTTACATATATTCAGTATCCGATGTCTGAACCGATGGCGTTGGATTTTTCTTTGCACTCCCTCCCATCCGTCCTCTGCATGGAAAGTTTGCCGCTTCTGCATATTCTGCTTTATGTTTTCTTCCTTGCAGATTTCCTGAAAAAGGCGTTCGTTTTCGGGCGATTCATCTCTCCACCGGGTCAGTTCCGCCTGTTCTTCTTCCCCGATTTCATCAGATAAGTATCTGGCAATAAGTCTTGCAATATAGAAATGTTGGTTTATCATAATTCACATGTTTTAATCGTTGTTTATACTAAAACAGGTGAATTGAAAATCAGGGTGTATTAAAAATGATTTTTTTTAAAAGAAACTATAAAAAGTAAAAAACCAGGTAGTAATAGTCTTTCAAATATACGCGTAGTTTACGGTAGGCAATCTTTTTCTGGGAGTGTACCGTTTCGCCGGAAATATTCAGTGTTTCAGCAATTTCCGGATTGCTTTTTCCCTCAAGCGCCAGTTGCATAATGCTTTTCATCTGTGGCGGTAGTTTTTCAATGGCATCCACTAATATCCGGTAACTTTCTTCTGCTATGACCTTGTCTTGGAAAAAAGAGTCTTTACTCATTTCCTGAACTTTCTGTGCATACTCGTTCATGACCTTGGTATGTTCCAGTTCATTTAAAGATTTATTGCGTACCGACGTATAGAGGAATGATTTAATCTGATGCACATACATGAAATCATCGCGCAACTGCCACAACTTCACAAAACACTCCTGAACAATATCAGCCGCTAATGCATCATTTTCGACATACTGATTAGCAAACATACATAAAGATATGTAATATTTGTCGAATATAGAACGAAACTGCGTCTCATCAGTTAACTTAATACTAATATAGTCTGTTGTGCCAATCACGTATTCTTTATTTTGGTTACAAATATACCATTTGAAAATTATGTAACCAAACAAAAATGAAAAATCACAATCTTTGTTTCATTACAAAACCCTCAAAGAAGTCGTCCCGATAACTATTACCGATAGCAATTTCATACGATTTTATAAATATATCATTATTGTCAAATGACTCGATGTGATCGGTATTGACGATATAGGATTTATTCACCCGCAAAAAAATAGATTTTGGTAATAAATCGAATATGGCTTTCAGGCTCATGCGAGTAATGATACGCTGGTCGTTCAGTTGAAGAATGACGTAATCTTTCAATCCCTCAATAAAGAGAATATCGGAGAAATTCACCTTGAAATACCGGCGCTCTGCCTTTACGAAGAAATATTCAGCGGCAACAATCGTTTCGATAGCTTCTTTCTCTTCTTTCAATAATAGAGAATGATAGGATAACGCTTTATCCACCGCCTTTTGAAAACGTTCCGCTTCGACGGGCTTAATCAGATAGTCGATTGCATCTACTTCATAGCTATCCAGCGCATATTCTGTATAGGCTGTGGTGAAAATAACCAGTGTTTTTTTGGAAATCGTACGGGCAAACTCTATTCCTGTAATCCCAGGCATCTGAATATCCAGAAAAACCAGATCGACTCCCTGCTGCTCCATAAAGTCGGAAGCAGTTGCAGCACTATTAAAGCTGCCTATCAACTGGAGATTATCGGATTCTTCTATCAATAACTTCATGGCCTCACGTGCCAAGGGTTCATCATCTACAATGATACAATTCATAATGTTATACTTAAAATTACAGAATAGAGATTTTCATCTTCTTTTTGTTCCAACTTATAATGTTCAGGATACAGTAATCCTAATCTACGCTGAATATTGGCAAGTCCGATTCCACCGACTTTACCCTGCTGGACTGCAACAGCCGGTTTAGAATTCTCACACCGGAATTCCAGCCGGTGAGCCTCCACCTTAAAAAAGACATGGACATACGAAGAATGCTCACTATCAAAACTATGTTTCACCGCATTTTCCACAAAAGGAATGAATAATAAAGGCTGAATCCAAATGGAATCCACTTCTCCCTCCTGCCTCAACGTAAACTGGAAATTGTCACGGCGTATCTTTTCCAAATTCAGGTAGTCATTCAGGAAACGGATATCCGAAGCCAACGAAACTCTTTCACGCGAACTGTCATTAATCTGATACCGTAGCAAATCTTCCAGTTTAAAAAGTACTTTGGAAGCTTCTTCCGGATTTCTCTTTATCAGGACATTGGCATTATTCAGCATATTGAAAAGGAAATGCGGGTTAATCTGATTCTTCAGAAATGTCAGTTCGGATTGCAAAGTAGTGGACTCGAGTTCGTCAATACGCAGGTTGTAGCGCAACCAATGGGTAAACAGCGATATGGCTGCCGAACCTGCGGTAACAAAACCGATGGTCAGTATCCCCGAAAAAGTATTAATGAAAGTAGCGAATCTGCCAGGATCTTTTCCGGGCAGAATTACTTCAAAGAGTAATCCCTGGGTGATTGAAAGGAAGACGATGACTACCAAATTCGTCAGGACAGCCGCCAGGACATAATGACCTAAGCGGTTCTTCAACAGAAAACAGGGTACTAATATATACAGGTTCATATAGATTACTGTATTAATGGAAACAAAATATGCCAGGAATCCACCAAAACGCCGCCAAAAAGAAACTGACTGCAAAGGTTCGTACCAAAAGACATTAATAGTCATCAAAAGAACTATTATTTGCAGTAACAGATGTCTGCATGTCCGGTAATGAGGACTTAACAAAAAAGCTGTAACACTTTTATCTTCCATTCTTCTATGTTCTGTATTCAGGTTCATACTTCACCTCCTTTCAATTCCAACCAGATGCTTTCTGTCGTCAGGAATAGTCTGTAACGATTGCCATATAATAAGTTCAGTCTTTGGCGGATTCTTTCAAGTCCTTTATCTTCCAAAAGATTCACTTGTAGGCAAAGACAGGTGAATATAATTGTGTTCTCTTCTACTTTCAAATGGATTTTGAGAGAAACAGGGATTGATGTTCGCTGTTCGTTGATTGATTTTACAATATATTGCACAAATGGAATGAAAAGCAAGGGTGGAACCAGTGTTCTATTTACTTCTCCATCCGCAAGCAGTTCATAATTGAATTGTGCCTGGGAATTCTGTTCCAAGGTCAGGTAATTATTCAGGAAATTAATTTCACTACTAAGCAATACCTTTGTTCTGCTGCAATCATATAGTTGATAACGAAGTAGTTGACTTAATTTCATCAGCATCTTCGAGGCTTTTTCCGGTTCGCTCAATGTCAGTTCCCCCGAATGATGTAATGTTTTGAAAAGAAGTTCGGGGCTGACTTGTTCTTTTAGCTGTTCCACTTCCGAAAGTACGTGAACCTTTTCCATTTGTGAGACACGTTGATGGTCTATCATCCATTCTTTCAGGAGAACAGTCATTGTTCCTCCTATCATGCAGAGTGTGGACAACATGAAAGAAGATATATAATCCATCACTATAGGTATGGAAAAATAAGAGGCACGTTCGTAAAATTCCGGCCAGCAGGAATAAGATACATATTCCGTTGCCATTTGTATTGCCAGAGCAAGCATCATTGCTACTGAAAGTAAGGATATGTAGCTTAGATAGCGTCTTTTCAGCAAAAACTTTGGAAAGAGCCAGAAAAGATTCAGATAAATAACTCCTATATAAGTCAGTAGATATAAGAAAGTGAATGTATAAATCCATCCTCCCAATATATCCCGATAATCGAGGAATATAATAAAAACCTGATTGAATGATATGGTAGCCAACACCATAATAAGCACCAGATAACGCGCCCATCGAAGTTCCGGACTAACGAGGAATCGATATAATAAAGTAGATTTATTGTCTGTTGTTATTGTTTCAGCCATCGTGTATTTAATCAGGGAAGATGTTTTATCTCCGGGGACGAAGATAAAACATTTTTCCGGTTGGACTTCTATATCGGTTATCTAAAATTCAAGTTTATAACTCACATTTGTCAATGTTGTAGAACCGTCGCTAACATCAATTTTTCCAGTTTTCACATTATATTCATGTCCATAGTGTTCTTTCGCACCGGTAAAGTTAAGTCCTTTCACTGCAAACTCATGAGAGACTTTCTTCTTGTTGATGCGGTAACTCACGGTATAGTTGCCGATAAGCATGGGAGAATATTGTTTAGAAAATGCTTTCGTTTCGTCATATTGCACCTCTTTATCAGGATGATTCATCGTTGCTTCCCTGTCAATCAGAGAATACCGGTCACCTCCTTGTAAGGTCAATTTCAGATTGATGCTAAGAATATTCTGTCTATTACGTCCCAGCATCCATTCCTTTCCAATCAGTCCGTTGATGACATAATTCCGATTAAACTTCGTATTGTACCACACACCGTCTCCGCCCCGGTAACGGGAATCGAAAAGAGAACCGGAAATCATGTAATAGAGTCCTTTTTCCAGGAAACGTTCTAAAGTGATGTCAATGCCTATATTGCGTCCTCTTCCTTTATTAACCAATGCGTCTTCCACATAGAAATCAGAGCGGTTGAGTACGGAATAAGAGCTGTCAGCCATCACAGGCACATCATGGAGAAATTGGATATAAGGTTCTATTTTCAGATTCATGCGATCGGATATTTTGTATCCAAAAGACAACATGACGTGCTGCGCTTTGGTGAAATCGAGTTCCTTGTTGACGGATTTGTCTCCTGTACTTTTCGTTTTCACAAAATAGACGTCCATTTTCTCCATACGGCTGTACATACCATAAGCCAGTGCGAAAGTTGCTTTCGGAGTAGCTTGCCATTTCAAACCAATACGGGGTTCAACAGACCACTTATTATTCAGGGTTAGAAATTGCCCGTAAATACCGGCATTGAGCGTCCAACGTTCCGTCAATCCTACAGAAGAACTATTGTAGGCAGATATCAGACTCGTATTGCCTTTTCCTTGAGATACGGTTTCCAGTGATTCGGCTTCATAAGGAGCAATGGCAAGGTTCATTTGATAGAACATGGCATTATACGTAAATCCTGTCTTATTAGTAAAACGGTTACTGAATTTACGGTTGAAAGTTGAAGTCAGTATCAAGTTGGTATGTTTCGAGTTAAGATCCATGTAGGGAGTAGATTCCAGAGAGTGGTTAAACATGGTTGCTCCTCCGTCCAGTTGTGAATAAGTACCGGCAATAGTGGTTTTCAATGATGCGTCATTGTTGAAGAAATAACGGTGGCTGATACCTCCGGCAGCCATATACTGTTTGTCTTTTGATTCGTTACGGTCGCTCATATATTCCCATTTATCCGTATTCTTTTCAAAATCACTGCCGAATTTATCAATCAGGCTGGTTCCCCAGACAGAGAATGTTCCTGCTTTCTGTGTCGGGAAATTCAGTTTGAAGTTCAAGTCCTGATAGTCCATCTTTCCGCCCTCCAAGTTCAGAAGTCCTGTTGTGGAATACCGATAATTGAAAATATAGGACGCTTTGTGCTTCTTGCTTAACGGTCCTTCGGAAGCTACATCAATTCCCATGATGCCCACTTGAAGCGTATTCTCATTCTTCTGGTTATTGCCATTGCGCAATTTCATATCAAACACACCGGATACCGCATTTCCATATTCTGCCGGAAAAGCTCCGGTAAAGAAATCGGAATTACCCAATACCTGCGAACTAAGAGATGAAAGTATTCCTCCACCCAATGTGGCAATATCCGCAAAGTGATTCGGGTTGGGAATTTCAACGTCTTCCAATCGCCATTGCAACAAATGGGGAGCATTGCCATGAATGGATATTCCATTGGAAGATACACTGGGGGCCACTCCGGCAAAGGAGGATACCAAACGGGCAGGGTCGTCAAAACCTCCGGCATAGCGGCTCGCTTCTTCCACACTCAACATACGGGCTCCGGTAGTAGCCATCTTATTCATCGCCTCCTCTTTATTGGTTCTGGCACGAATCACTACTTCATTGAGTTCGTTTACACTTTCTTTCAAAGGAATTTCCAGATAAACCTCCTTGGCGGAAGTTACCAGTATCTCTCTGAAAATACCCGGCTCATATCCCATAAAGGCTGCCTCTACCGTATGCCGTCCAACAGGAACCTGTGGTATGCTGAAACGCCCGAGACTGTCTGTTATCGTACCTGTTCCCTCTTTTTCGGATAATCTCACCGTTGCATACGGTATCGGGTGTTTTGAATCCCCGTCAATAACCATTCCCCGGATTGTCTGTACCGGCCGTCCTTTTCTCTGCGGTGTCTGACTAAACGCCACTGCGGATACCAACAAAGCAACCAACAAAAGTATCCACCCGCCATAACGATGTATTTTCCGGGTTAACTCTTCACTAAGAACTCTTTCAAAGGTTTTGAGTACTGCGCTGCATTCATCTGCGGAGATACCTGACTGAATAGATATTTTTTCTAATAATCTAGTTTTATTCATCTTCATGATTTTATTCTGTTTTTATTTCGTCACGAAGATAGAGTATAGAAGATTGCCGATTTTTGAAATGAGACGAATGCATCCCGTTCGTAGACAAAACACAAAATTGATAAGACGAAAAATCGTCCGAACTATGGAATTTCACTTAAAGAAGAACCTCTTTTTAAAAGACACATCACTTTCAGAACGATTTATATCCTCTAAAAGTGATGTGACTTTTTTTAATAGCACACGCCAACCTACCCTAAAAAGTCGGTCTTATCTTTATCCGTGATCTCCCGAATTACTTTACATGGCACTCCCGCAGCGATTACATTTTCCGGCACATCCTTAGTCACTACACTTCCTGCTCCGATTACCGAATTTCTCCCAATGGTAACACCACCCATAATATGAACGCCTGCACCAATCCAGACATTATCCTCTATTACAATCGGATGTGCATAGCAACCTCCCATAATGCGTTCCCGGGCATCAAGTGCATGATTTGCTGTGTACAATCCTACACGTGGCCCCAACAATACATTATCCCCTATTGTAATAAGATTCCCATCCAACATGATGCAATCAAAATTAGCAAAGAAGTTGTTTCCTATAGTGATATTAAATCCAAACTCACACCGGAAATTGGGTTCGAAGTGAACATTCTCCCCAATGCCTTTCAACAAATTGCGTAATAATGCTTCACGAACCTCTTTGGGTTTTCCATAAGTAGAGTTATAATCATTAGTCAGAAAAACGACTTGTTCTCTTCTCTGAACCAGTTCTGTAGACAAATCATTATACATAGTCCCCGACAACATTCTTTCATACAATTCTCTATTTTCCATATCTATATCATAATGATTGATTAAAGTCCTTTTGTAATCACCGGTAATCCGAAAAAGCCTTTTTGTAAAGTCAGTATCTTCGATGCACCTGCCTTGGCCTTATTATAAGTGGAAAGTGACACATGCAGCTCTTCCACAGCTCCATTCTCAAAAGCTACCTGCAAATAGTATTCCTTACGTATGCCATCCGAAACATAACGATGCCTGCCTACTCTACGGGTCTTCTTGTGTGTTTCTACATATTTTTTCTGTACCATCACTGTTTCTTCGTGTGTGGAAGCAGGATCGGCAAACCAATAATTACCGCCAAGAAACAAGACATAACTGATGGCACCGATGCAAGCCAAATGACACAAACAATTAATTACTTTACCATCCATGGTTGTCAGCCATATCCATTTCTTATAGAATGGGATAGTAACAAGAGCAATCAAAAGCGCCATTCCAAGAGGTATCCACCAGGCAGTCAGTGTATCTTCGTAGATAACATATCCAATGCCACACGAAGCAATAAATATCAGAAGCATCAAAAAGCGAAGTATCCTAATAAATAGAGTTTTCATCATATTTCTTTCATTTATACGCAAATATAAAAATAAGCTACTGAAAACACTGATTATTAAGAAAAATACTTGATTCAACCTACTAATTCATGATTAATCAAAAGCCTTTTGCCGATATATCAAGACCTTTTGATTTTCCATCATAACTGAAATTCATGCTTATTGTATCTCCTAATAAAATGACAGCTATACAATCATTCTTTTGTGAAAGAAAGAATATGACTAATATGTCTGGAGGATGTTCCTAATAAAATAGAATATTGACCGGAATTCACTTTCCAATCATGCGTTTCATCATCCCAGAAAGCCAAATCCTCTGGCGTTATTTCAAATTCTACAGTTTGATTCTCTCCTGAATTTAAAAATATCTTCTTAAACCTTTTCAGTTCTTTCTCGGGACGCGACACAGATGGTTGATTTTCTTTGAGATATAGCTGTATAACTTCAGCTCCTTTCTGACTTCCTGTATTTGTAATAGTCACCGAACATCTTATCATTTGGTCATTCATTTTTTTAGATGACAAACGTGGTTTAATCAATGTAAAAGTTGTATAAGAAAGCCCATACCCAAAAGGATAAAGTGGTTCTATATTTTTTGTATCATACCATCTATATCCCACTAATACACTTTCTCCATAATTCACATCATACACATTGATAAGATGCTCATTTTTAAGTTCATTATAGAGTGACGCCCCTTTAGGTAAGTATCCCCATGCCGGTGAGTCCTCAAATGTTTTTTCTATAGTCATTGGTAACTTACCAGAAGGAGTTACCTTACCTGTGATAATATCTGTAAGTGCTTCAAAACCCGATTGTCCTCCATACCACCCGTAAATCAAACCCGCCAATCGATCATTCCATGCAGACATATCAATAGCTGATCCCGTATTGAGGATAGCAATAGTATTAGGATTATTTTTAGTGACATATCGCATTAATGATTCATCTTCTTTTGGCAAAGCAAATGGACGTTCTATTGCTTCTTTATCTCGCGTACCCATACTTAGCAAAACGATGTCAGCCTCTTTTATATCAGCTACAGTAGGCTTTTCTATATAATACACTGTTCTGCCAAAAGCTCTCTGTAATGCTTCAATCAGACTTACATTATTGTAGCCGATTACTTCTGCAGCTCCATAGCCACGAGGTATTTCATATATAAACTTATCTGTCAATAATATTTTTCTATTCTTTGTTGGATCAAGTGGCAAAATATTATCTCTGTTTTTAAGTAAAACAATTCCTTCTTCTGCCACTTGTCGTGCAATTTTTTCATGCTCCTGATACTTATCAAGCAAAGACAAGTCATATTTGGACCTATCATAAAATCCCATTGCAATACAAGTAGCCAAAATAGGACGCACCATATCATCTAAATCTTTTTCTGTGATTTTTTTCTGATGGTATAAACCCAACACAGATTCTCCAAAATTATATGAACCAGGCATCTCCAAATTCTGTCCTGATTTAATAACTTTCTCCAAATTCCACACCGAATTCCAATCACTCATTACCAACCATTTAAATCCCAATTTTTCTCTAAGAATATTCTTAATAACATATGAACTTTGCCCAGCCCACTCTCCATCAATTTGGTTATACGAGGTCATTACAGACATAGCACCTGCATCTATTCCTGCCTTAAAACCAGGTAAATAGATTTCATTCATAGCTCGTTCGCTAATGATAGAATTACTCCGTTTACGATAAAATTCGGTGTTGTTCCCATAGAAATGCTTCAAACAAGCCGCTGTGCCTGTACTTTGAAGTCCCGTTACATATTGACTTACCATTTGAGATACTAAATAAGGATCTTCTCCAAAATATTCAAAGTTTCTTGCACATTGAGATTGTCGATAAATATTTAATCCAGGACCCAACAAAACTTCGATACCTCCGGCTCTACATTCCTCACCAATAGCTTTTGCATATTGGTAAGATAGATCTGGAGAAAATGTAGAGGCTAACAATATAGGAGAAGGAAAAGCTGTTGAGCGTTCCAATTGTTTCACCACATTAGGATCAGGCAAATTATTTCGGATATTTACTCCTTGTGTTGCATCCGACAAGTAAATGGGAAGTATCCCTTTCTCTTCGAATCCTTTAATAAAGAATTTATTATATCCTCTGACCATAAGTGCCTTCTCTTCTATCGTCAATCGTTCCAATAAGTCATTCGCCTTTTTATATGCCGCAGTTGCGTCCATTATTTGTTGAGCATATATCCCAATGCAACTAATAAACATAAAAACAAGTGAGATAATTTTTTTCATATTATGAAAACTCTTTAATGTAGAACTCCTCTTTATAATAGAGAAGTTCTACCTATTAATATTTAATTATTATATAATTCTTTTATTTCACTTTCTGATAATATTCTTTCGTACAAAATAAAATCATCCAGATAACCATTTAAAAAGTTTTCAGGGGCAAATGCTCCATTAGTAAAGCGATAATTACAACCAATGTAATATGGCCAATTATCAACTACTTTGTCAATAACCCCTTTCTTTTCAATAACTTTTTCTCCGTCTATATAAAGATAACTATCCCTTTTGCCATCAACTTTTTGATAAACACAAACATAATGATGCCATTCACCATCATCCATCCGTTTTCCTTCATATTCAGCCCAGTTTCCAGCCTTACCTTTATATTCTACGCAGAACACAACAGTTTTACCACTAGTATCAAGTCTGAACCAACTTTGTCTTGGGACAGGATCAGTATATGTAGCACCAGGACCAACACCTTGATGGAATATAGCATTCTTTCCAGTCATATTTGAAGTCTTCACCCAGAATGCAACAGTAAACTCACTCTCCGTATAGTGGCTCTTTAACCCTTCTTCAGGAATAGACAATATTGAATAATTTTCTTTATCTCCCTGGAAATGAGCAGCGAATCTACATTCAGCACTTTCGCCAGAAAAACGTGCCGGAGCATTATAGACATTTGCCCCAGTTCCTCCTATAAGTTCTTCAGGGTTCAATTGATTGGGACCTATATCTTTATTATCACCATCGAATGGTAAATATAACACTAGTTTTTCTGCAGAAATGACATATACGTATCCTTCTTTCTCTTTTACGGAACTGTTCACCGAGTTTTTGACCGTTAACGTCACTTTATATTTTCCAGGATTTACATACTGCACCACAGGATTCTGATCTGTTGAAACAGAAGGATTACCTCCTTCAAAAGTCCATTTCCAGTCTTCCACCATTCCCAATGTTTTATCTAAAAAGTGAATATATCCTCCGGCATATGTATTCCGGCATTGTGCTCCAAAATCTGCGGCAATCGCATTCTTATCAATAACAGTGATATAATCCACCATTACTTTATCAGAAGATGCTTTCGGATTTTTTGCCACTAATTTAACCGTATAAATTCCCGGAGAGAACATCATTTGTGGATTTTGTTCTGTTGAAGTAATAATTTCTCCACCTTCTTTAGGAGTAAAACTCCACAACCATTCATTAGGATAGCCTTTAGATAAATCTTTGAAAGATATAATATCTTCATTTGTTGCAGTAGTCTTATCTGCAGAGAAGTTGGCTGTTATCTGAGATGGGTAGTTGACAGTAATATATTGTTCTTTCACAATTTCATTAACATTGCTTCCTCGTCCAACAGACAAAATGACAGAATAAACTCCAGGTTTATTGTACACAACACTAGGACTGAATAAGACCGAAGTCTCCGGTTCTCCTCCATCAAAATGCCAGTTCCACTTAGTCGGTTCACCGATAGAAGCATCTTTGAAAGTGACACTTTCACCCATTGTGACTTCCTGAACATTCGATTCAAATGCTGCCTGTAATGATTGCAAATCATCTTCAGAACAAGCAGACAATACTATCATAACGACACACTGTAATAAATATAAAACTTTTCTTTTCATATCAGTGATATATTAAATTCATTGTATTTTATTAATTCTAATTCTCTCAAAACTAATCTTTTCGTATAGCTTTGAGCTGCCATTTTCATATAAAATTCCTATTTCATTATCAGAGAACATTACGATATCAGAATAGGCGAAGCCCCACTATATACGACATATCCTGCCGACCATGTTTTACCATTATCCGCACTTTTCTTTATACTCATATTTATGCGTGTTAAACTTATATCTGTATTCTCCTGCACATCAGAACAGGAAAATAAAAACAGTCTGAACAATATGTATTGACACCAATTCATTGTATCGATTTTATATTGACAACTTTAAAAGCCAATCCATCTGTATATCTTTTTTCTCCACCTTCATATATAAGAGCAATCTGTGAATCAGAGAGTTCAACCAAATCCGAATAACCAGAGTTTCCTTCATACACAATATATTGCCCTTTCCAACTTTTTCCACCATCAGAGCTTTTCTTAATAGTCATATTAATACGTTCTGTAGCAGAAGCTGCATTTGAGAGAAAAACAGATTGTCCTATTGATAGTATACTACCCTGACATTTACAATCTATTTGATCGTTGCTAGCTTGAGGATTAGACCACGTTATACCACCATCCTGACTAATACTATTTTTTCGGTAGAATCCTTCATCCGCTCTCATATTCAACATTAAAGTTCCCTCTCCTATTTCAGCAACAGAACATTCGCCAACACCACTAACCGGAGTTGGTTCACCTGGTTTCCATGTCTTTCCGTAATCATCAGAATAAATAATATGCGAATAACTTTTTACTTTTCCATTTTCCCTAGTAGTAAAATAGTTTGGAGCAATTAAACGTCCCCTATTGGTCCCTTTCTGAATTTGAATACCATGACAAGGTCCAGTAGCGTACCAATCCCATTTTTCTTTTTTCACAGCAGAAGTTATCTCAACAGGAGATGCCCAAGTGACACCGTCATCATCCGAATAGGTATAATACGGACGCCGAGTGTTTTCTCCGGTTCCATTGGTTATTGTTCCCCACTTATCTGTTTGATAATTCCATGTCATTAACAAATGTATTCTACCTTTATCATCAACAATCGGAACAGGATTTCCACAAGTATTCTGCCCATCATCCCATATCATTATTTGTTTACTCCATGTTTTTCCATTATCAGACGAACGCTTAACAACAAGATCTATATCTCCACTGTCTCCATTACTTCTAGCTTTTCTAGCCTCTGCAAATGCCAATAAGGTATTACTCTGCGTTTTAACAATAGCAGGTATTCTATAGACTTCATATCCGTCTACTCCCTGACTATAGACATAATCGAATTGGGATGCTGGAACTTCCTCTTCAGGTGAAGGTGGAACCGGAGTATCTTGTGAATCATCATCTTTTTGACAAGCCTGTGTAAATAGGCTCGTCATAAGAAATATACATGTCAGAATCTTATAAGTTTTCATATCCTTGGGTTTGTTTCAGATTAGGATTAATATTCATATCACTTAGTGGAATTGCGAGATATAATGGAATAATAATATTATCAATAGCTTTCTTTTTCAAGTTCGGAACTTCCTGATAGACATCTATTGTTCCACCAAAATGGAATCTGAGAAGATCAGGCCATCTTTTCCTTTCAAGATATAATTCTCTTGCACGCTCATTCAGAATCTCCTTTTCCACTACTTTTTTATCCGTACTTCCATTATAAATACCTATCTTAGCACGATCCCTGACTTTATTTAACTCAATGATAGCCTGCGGTGTCTGATTCAATGCTGCATAAGCTTCGGCCTTGAACAAATACATCTCTGCAAGTCGATAAATGATAATATCCGAATCATAGGTACGATCACCTTCTGTTTTTGTCCCCTTCATCTTATTATCGAAAATACCGATCTCATTTCCTCCCGCATCCTTAGCTATTATAAAAGACTCTTTTGTTCTAATATCAGTGGGATTAGCATAAAAAAGATCTATTAAAAAAGAGCTTGGTGCATAAGTACTGCGAGCCCCACCTTTTGCATAAGGTATTTCATCTTTATTTACTGCCTTTTCCACAAATACATCTCTTGGCTTCAAACTTTGACTATATTGGGCTTCCTTTTCATAAATCTCAAAGTGAATAGTCCATATCACTTCTTTTCCATATTTAGTACCATAAATATCGGCAAAATTGTCTTCAAAAGAAAGACCTTTACTTGCTAAATCAGCATAAGTGATAACATCTTTCAAATCCTGCTCAGAACCATTCAAGACTTTCGCTTTCCATAACAAAATATCGGCTTTCAGTGCATAACATGCCGGTTTTGAGGCTCTTCCTTTTCCATTCGTATAACTTTCTTCCGGGAAGAGATTGATTGCTGCATTCACATCACTTAGAGCCCGTTCTAAAACTTGCTCTGCCGGCTCCCTTGCTAATTTAGGCTTATTGGAACTTTCTGTCGGTTCCAGTTCTATAGGAGCATCTCCCCATATACGAGCTACACAGAAATACATATATCCCCTTATGCAATATGCTTCTGCCAACAGCCTGTTTTTATCAGATTCCACTCCAAAACTTATTCCAGGAGTATACTTTAATAACATATTACAATGCTGAATTACCGAATAATAACTTGACCAACCATATCCTGATGATGTATTTAGAAGCGTAGAACAACCAAAAACAACCAGAAATACTCAAGCGTAAATCTTTATCTATCAGCATATTCTAAAAATTAACACTTTTCGGCTGCTTTTTGATGCTTCCCAAATTTCCACATATTTTTGAGACGTATTTCTGACGTGGAGAATTTGTGGAGCTTGTTTTTTGTCACATCATGCAGACAGTTCACAAGGGTTTACAACCGTTTACGACAAGCGACAGCAACCGTTCCTTCTTGCAGCGATGGTAACATCGTGCAGAAAGGCGACAACGGTTGACTTCCGTTTACTTCCATTCACCATTTCAGGGATACACGATTAAAGGAATGAACCAGTAAACGATAAAGCAGCATGAAAACAACCAGAAAATGCAGTTTTTGCGGCAAGTCATTTGTAACCCGGAGCGGGGTACAGAAATATTGCAGCGAGGCTTGTCAGGCGGAAGCCAAACGAGCCAGAACGGAACAGAAAAACAATCTTTTCAAAGTCGCCCAACCCTTGATGGAGATACAGCATCAGGAGTATCTCACCTTTTCCAAAGCAGCCACGCTCATGGGCTGTTCCCGGCAGTATGTTTACAAACTTGTAGCCCTCGGCAAGCTGAAAGCCTCACGCATCAGCAACCGCATGGCATTCATCCGCAAGGCAGACATCGAGCGGATGCTGGAGGGCAACCCTTACCATCGTGTCCTGCCCGGCTGCACTTCCACACCGAAAAAAGCCGCTTCATCTTCTTTGCCTGCCAAAAGAGAAAAGAGGGAAAAGGATATAGATGAAGTAATGGACTTCTATTCAGGTGAGAATGTGATGTCGCTCTTCAAGGTCAAGCAGTCGTGGCTCTATACCACCGCCAAGCGTAACCGCATCCCCATCTGCCGCATCGCTGGGAAGAACTATTACAGCAAGAAGCATGTTGACGAGTTTTTCGGTGTGGCTGTAGATACAAGCAATATCACTGACTGGCTCCTGATTGAAGAAGCGGAAGAACTGTTCGGCATGAAGCCGACCGCACTCCGGGCATACGCCCACCGCCACAAGATACCGACCAAAAGAGAATACGGGCGCACCTACTACTCCAAATCCCATTTGGATGAACTCCGCAGGACAGACCTCATAAACGATGAACGCTACTACACCGTGGAACAAGTCCGGCAGATTTACGGGCTTTCCTCAGCCAACATCAGCCATATCGTCAAGGTGAAGCGCATCGAAAAGATAAAGGTCGGAGTGAAAAACCTGCTTTTGCGCTCCGATGTGGAGCGTGTCATGGCTGAAAGGGAGAAACAACCGTGAGCAACCGACATTTCCGGAAAATTATTTCAAAATGATTGCCGTGGAGGTATTCACGGTTGTTTCACGTTGTTCCTTTGTCACCGTAAACACGGGGACACCTCCGAAAATGTACAACCAGTTAAAACAACATCATTATGAGCAAATGCAAGACAGTTACCTTGCGCAAGCGCAAGATTAAGAACGGTACACAGTATTCGCTGTGTCTGGACTATTATCCCGGCTATCGTGACAACACCACCATGAAAGTGATTACACGTGAAGCTCTGGGAATTTACATTTTCGCCAAACCCGCCAATCAGCAGGAGCGTGACTTCAACGCACGCATGATGAAAAAGGCGGAGATACTTCGCAACAGGCGTTACGAAGCCATCTTCAACGAAAATAACGGCTTCTTTGACAAAGCCAGGATGAAAGGGGATTTCCTCGCCTACTTCAAGGAGCTGGCAGAGAGGAAGAATATCAAGTGGCAGCACGTTTACAAGCACTTCGAGCGGTTCGTGAACGGCAAATGTACCTTTGAGGAGGTGGACGTGGACTTGTGCCGCAAGTTCATGGAATACCTGCTTAACGCACCCCAATCCATACACACCAACCAAAAACTGCATGTCAATTCTGCGGCAGGCTACTGGTCGGCTTTCCGTGCGGTACTTCACACCGCCTACCGGGACAGGAAGATAAAGGAGAACCCAAACGGATTCTTAGACCGCATCGAGTGTATTCCCACCATGAGGGAACATCTGAGCCAAGAGGAACTGATATGGCTTGCCGAAACCCCTTGCGAGGAAGATGTCTTGAAAAGGGCTTTTCTTTTCGCCTGCCTGACCGGACTGCGGAAGAGCGACATCAGGCAGCTCACTTGGCAGCAGATACAGCCGTACACCAACGGTAAGATGTTTGTGACCACCCGTATGCAGAAGACGAAGCAGATTGTACACAACCCCATCAGTGATGAAGCCTACGGGCTGCTCGGAGAACGGTGCGAGGGGCTTATCTTTGACGGATTCAAGGACAAGATGCTTCAAGGACCGCTCAAACGCTGGCTCTTGGCGGCAGGCATTACCAAGAAGATAACCTTTCACTGCACCCGGCATTCATTCGGAAGCCTGCACGTGGAAATGGGTACGGACATGGCTGTCATACAAGCCTATATGGGACACAAGAACATTACCACCACACAGATTTATTCCAAGATGGCGGCACAGCAGATGTGCGAGGTCGTGGACAAGATAACCCTGAAACGCAAGGAGACATAAGGCATCCTCAAAGTCCGGGATATTCATAGGAAGCGGTTATTGCGTGGAGCTTTAACCGCTCCCTATGTTTTTTACCCACCATTCCTTAAAAAGTCCTTAAAGTACGATAATCGGGTACGATTTCGGACATTTGGTGAAAAACATTGAAAAAGAAACCACTAACCAAGGATAATGAGCAATAATTGGAAGAAGACTATTAAATTTGCGAAAACAGCAACAAGTAACAACCGAATAAGACAAGAAACATGGAACCGTCCGTAAAAGACAAACATATCATTTGGGGATTTGTCGGCTTTGCCATCCTCCTAATATCTTCCATAGCGACACTGGTTGTCGCAGATAAATTCAATCAGGACAACTTTGTGCGTCTGATAGTCTTTGTATGCAGCAACCTCCTTGGCTGGCTGCTCTATTTCTCTTTCCAGACAGTCATTTTCGACACATACGAAATCTACCGAATCAAGTTCGGCAAGAAAAAGACACCTGTCGAAATTGCAGAAGTTCGGGAAGACCAGCCCCAAGATGCACACAAGCCTGTACCCCCGGCATCAATGTCGACAGGAGGGGAAGCAGCCCCGGATATAAGACCGACAGAGATTGCCATATCTCCGGAACTTCACGAGAAAAACCGTGCCGACTACGAGGACAGGGAGCAGCGGGAAAATGAAGAGCGCATCGCTATGGTCATGGAATACATCCATTTCATTATGCCCCGAATTGCCGACAAGGAGACCGTGAACCACATCTGTGGTGAGGTCAACAACTGGATGCGGCTTCACAGTTACAAGCCCAAGCCAATAAAAGGACGGCTGACCAAAGACATTTCAAACATTCCGCTCCGGCATTTCGTGTGGAATATCTCCGAGCGTTTCATGTACAAGAAATACTACACGGGGGACAACCGTGCCCGCTTCATCAGCACCCTTTTTCCACGGGAGTTTGCCGATACGGACATAGCGACCATCAAGAACTTCAAGGTAGAGCCGTTAAAGACACTGATTCCCATTGACGAGCCGGAAAACGGCAGACTGGATTTCCATTATCCGGCAGATTATGTACGGAAATAGTATAACCAGCCTTTCCATAACCAATAATCGTAAGTATTCAACAACAGATAACTATCTGTTCTACACCGCTTCCCGAATAATTTTGCCCGTCATTCACGGTTGGGCATCATTATTCGGGAATTATTTTGCAATGACCATTCGTGGAAGTATTCACAGCTGTATCATTCCAGTCCTTTGCGCCAAGCCTTACAAAAGAGGCGACTACGCAAATGGAAAAAACAGTGATTACATTCAACGACCTCCCGGAGGTCGTGGCTCAGCTTCGGGACGAGGTGATGAGCCTGAGAAACCTGCTTACCGAGCAGCGCAGTGTGAACAATGCAAAGGCGGTGGACACCCATGTCCCCATGTCAGTGGAAGAGGCGGCGGAATATCTGGGCATTCCCAAAGGCACGCTCTACATGAAGCTGTCAGAGGGAAGCATTCCCGCCACCAAACCCGGCAAACGATATTGCCTTTACAGGGACGAACTGGACAAATGGCTGGAATCCTCCCGTAAGAATCCCGTACCCCTGTCCGATGAGGAACTGAGCGAATCCTTATCTTCCTCCCACCGCCGCAAACCCGCTCCACGTAATTGGTAAACGTCATGGAAGAGGACAAGAATTATATCAGTCTGATACATGGCGACCTGACGAGGGCGACCCAAGTGCAGCACGGAATGCCGGACAGCATCGGTGTAATGAGTATCAAGACCGCCAACCGGACGATACTTGAAGCATCGCTGTTGCCCACGCCCCGTGCGCTGTGGGACAGTTTCTGGTATGAGGGGGAACTGTCCTGCCTCTTTGCGGATTCCAATGTGGGCAAGTCCATCCTTGCTGTGCAGATAGCCGACCGTATCGCCCGGACGGACAATGTGCTGTATCTGGATTTTGAACTGTCCGAAAAGCAGTTCCAGCTCCGCTATACCAACGAGCATGGGAAGCCCTACACCTTTCCCGAAAGGCTGTACCGGGTTTCGCTTGACTGCAATTCGTTGCTGGAAGCCGATTTCGAGGAAGCCATCATGGGAGGTATCGAACAGATGGCTCTGCAAACCGGGTGCAAGATTTTCATCGTTGACAATCTTACCTATCTGTGCTGTGCTATGGAGAAGGGCGATGCGGCAGGACGGCTGATGATACAGCTCAACAACCTCAAAAAGAAATACGGGTTGTCCGTCCTTGTGCTGGCGCATACGCCAAAACGCTCTTTGGACTGCCCCATCACGTCCAACGACCTTGCCGGCAGCAAACGGCTCTACAATTTCTTTGACAGCGTGTTCGCCATCGGGAAGAGTGCGCAGGATGGAGAGCTTCGCTATGTAAAACAGCTCAAAGTCCGATATGGGACATTCTCCCACGATGCGGACAATGTAATCATCTATGAGATTGAGAAGGTGGACGCTTTCCTGCAATTTGTGTTCAGGGGCTATTCAACGGAAAAAGAACACCTGAAAAAACTTGGCGACAATGAATCCAGCCAGAGGGACTGCCAAATATTACAATTGTCCCGGTCGGGAAAGTCCGTCAGGGAAATAGCCTCACAGGTAAATTGCGGAAAATCCACTGTCAGCCGGATAATCCAGCGCAACAGGAAAGTGGAGGAATCTACTGTTCCAAGTGTCCCGCTGTCCCAACCCGGAGGAAACGGGACGGTGAGACAATATGGGACAGGTGGGACAACGGAGGAAACAAGGCAGACGGAGTTGTTTATCGGTCAGGAAAGAGAGGAGGACAAGCCATGAAACAACCTGTACATATCTGTATGAAGGATAATCGCCTTGTTTATCAGAACGGTAATAGTACAAGCGGGAATCTGATTTCCCAAAGTGTCCCAAGGTGTCCCACTGTCCCGACCCACAGGACGTGGGACAATGGGACAGGACGGTAATAATTTCATTGAAAAATAGAGGAGGCAAGCAATGGGTAATTATACATTACAGAAATATAAAGGAACGGCAACACGGCATACCTGCCCCAGCTGCGGGGACAAGCGTTCTTTCACATACTATGTGGATGAAAGCGGTACGCCCCTGCACCCGTCTGTCGGCAGGTGCAACCATGAAAGTAGCTGCGGGTATCATTACACTCCAAAGGAGTATTTCCATGACCACCCCGAATGCCGTACTGCCAACGGTTTATCTTTTGGCAGGCAGAGGTCAGAACGGAAGTCTGTGCAGATACCACCACAAGCAACCATAGGCTGCATACCGCCAAAGTATGTGGAGAGGTCGCAAAGCGTGCATAGCAATTTTTTCCGCTTCATTTCATCGCTCCTTGGTTCCTATTACGGCAGCACGGCAAAGGAAGTGTTGAAGAGGTTGCTGGAAGAGTACCGTTTGGGAGCTACCCGTGACGGGGCTGTCATCTTCTGGCAGATAGACCGCACAGGCAGGGTACGCACGGGCAAGGTGATGCAGTACAATCCCAATGACGGACACCGTGTCAAGGACGGACAGGCATCGGCAGTGGACTGGATACACAGCCTGCTTAAAAGGCGGCATGAGCTGGCAGAGGAATGGCAACTGTCCCAATGCTTGTTCGGTGAACACCTGCTGGGCACTTATCCTGACAAGGTCGTGGTCTTGGTGGAATCTGAAAAGAGTGCCGTTATCGGCTCTGCCATCTTCCCCGGCTATGTATGGCTGGCGACAGGCGGCAAGAGCCAGTTGGGAGAGGAAAAGCTCCGTGTGCTGACCGGGCGCACCGTGCTCTTCTTTCCCGATGCGGACGGATATGAGGAATGGAAACAGCGTGCCGAAAACATGACTTTTTGCAAGACGGTCGTGTCCGACATCATTGAGAAGAATGCCACCCCGGAACAGAAAGCGGCACACATAGACATAGCCGACTGGATTGTCTTCCAGATACGGGAAAGCAAAATAAATTGTACAGCCGACCACTTGGTGGAGGCGGAAAGAATCCTCTGCCGGATGATAGAAAAGAATCCCGTCCTGCAAAAGCTGATAGATGATTTTGACCTCGTACTGGTCGGTGCATCCCCAATCGGCAGCAGCGGCGAAAACCCTCCATAACGGAGAAGAATGGAAGCCGTAGGCTGTGGGTAAAAGACAATGGCTTGCCATTGATATAGCCCACTATAACTACACGCTCCGCTTTCGTAGTTGTGGGCTCTCCCGAGGGGATTAAGGCTTTGCCCTAATAACCCACTCAGGGCGTTTCACCCCTGAGAACCCAGAGCAAAGAGTGACCCTCTCTTTGCAATCTTCGCTTATGGGTTGCACCCCTAAGAACCCCGTGCGGTTATGAGCGGACAGCAATAAGTTTAATCAACAACCCAAATCAAATTTTGAGAATATGGCTACAAAAAGCAGCATACACATCAAGCCTTGCAAGACCTCGTCAAGCGAGGCTCATAACCGAAGGACTGCCGAGTATATGCGCAATATCGGCAAGTCCAAAATCTACATCGTGCCCGAACTCACTGCCAATAATGAGCAGTGGATAAATCCCGGCTTCGGCAATCCCGACCTGCAGGCGCACTATGACTACATCAAGCAGATGGTCAAGGAAAAGACAGGTCGTGCCATGCAGGAAAAGGAGCGTGAACGCAAGAGAAAGAACGGAAAGATAATCAAGGTGGCGGGATGCTCGCCAATCCGTGAGGGCGTGTTGCTCATCCGACCGGACACGACACTGGCAGACGTGCACAAGTTTGGCGAGGAATGCCAAAGACGTTGGGGCATCACACCGCTCCAAATCTTCCTGCACAAAGACGAGGGGCATTGGCTGGGCGGACAACCCACCCAAGAAGACAAAGAAAGTTTCAAGGTGGGCGAAAAATGGTTCAAGCCAAATTACCATGCGCATATCGTGTTCGACTGGATGAACCATGACACAGGCAAGAGCCGCAAGCTCAATGACGAGGATATGACCGAAATGCAAAGTCTGGCATCCGACATTCTCCTGATGGAGCGTGGGCAGTCAAAGGCTGTTACAGGCAAGATACATTTAGAGCGAAACGATTTCATCATTGAGAAGCAGAAAGAGGAAATGAAGCGTCTTGACGCTACAAGGCAGTACAGGGAGCATCAGTTGGAAATAGCGAATAAGAAAATGCAGGAAACGGAAACCATAACCAACGCCCTTATCGAAAAGGCAAATGAAAAGGAACGGCAGAGTGAATACCTTGACAGGGCTATCAGCGAGAAACGCTCCAAGCTGAACAGGGAAAAAGGGAGCGAACTTCTGAATGCCGCTGTCGGCTGGGCTACCGGGAAATCGAAAGCCCTGAAAAATGAAATAGAGGATTTGCGCAGCGAAATTTCCACGCACGAGGAAACCATTGAGCGGTTACAGGATAAAATCCAGACCATACAGAGTGACCACCACCGGGAACTGATGAAACTGGAAAGTAGGCATCAATCAGAGTTGAGCCGCAAGGAAGCAGAACATGCACAGGAAACCACAAGGCTTAAAAACCGGATTGCATGGCAAAGCCATATCATCGGCTGCCTCAGTTTCCTGCTGCTAAAAACAAACGACATCTTCCGCAAGGCTGTTCACTGTATTGTTCATTTTGCCCGTGATTATTACAAGCCCCGTTTTGATACGGAACAGGTGTCGGACATCAAAAGTGCCCTTAACCTGTTTGGGGAGGACAGGCAATCACATCGGGCGGCAGGTGATTTCCTGTATTTCACAGCCAAGCAAAAGGGCGGGTTTGACAATCGGGAGCAAATCAAAGCCAGACGGGAAGTAGATAATGTGGTAGAGGGACATTATGACCAACAGCAGAAAAGAGGTTTTTCTATGAGAAGATAATTCTCTTAATTTGTATAATAACTTTTTGTAATAAGAATAGCCTAATAGAGTTTTAGGATTCCATTAGGCTATCTTGTTCTATTTTACGCTAACTTTCGTCATCTGAATCCGCATAAAGTTCGCATTGACGGATAACGGTTTCGAGGGCTGCTTCTTGTTCTTCAGGCGGGTACTTGTACTTTTTGAGCAATCGTTTTACCAGAGAGCGCATCTTGGCACGAGCTGATTCTTTCTGTCGCCAATCAATGGTTTTACTACTGCGTAAGGCTTCAGTCAATTCCTTTGCCATAGCAACAAGTTGGTCGTTTTCATAGAAATCCCGTACAGCTTGCGGTTTTGTCAAGGCATCATAAAAAGCTTGTTCTTCTTCGGTCAGCCCCAATTCAGACGCTTGTTCTGCATTAGCTTTCAACTCTTGTGCCATTTTAAGCAGTTCCTTGATAACTTCCTCGTTGGAAATCAATCCACGCAAATATTCGGCAAGACGGGCATCGAGCATTTCGCTGAATTTCTCGGCTTCAACCATTCTCTTTTTAGCGTGCTTTTTTATATGCTCTTCAAGCAAGCGTTTGAGCAGTTCGAGTGCAAAGTTTTTCTCTTTCATCTCGGCAATTTCTTTCAGGAAATTCTCATCAAAAAGAGAAAATTCAGAGCCTTTGGTATTGAGTATTTCCACCACGCCATCTGCTTTGATTGCGACTTTGAGCAACTGCGTAATACGCTCATCTATGATTTTTCGAGTAATCTGCTTATTCCCGGAAAGACGTGACAGTAATGTCCTTACAGCTTCAAAATATGCCTCTTCAAAACGCTCAGCAGGAGTCAGCAAACTGCGACAAAGTGAAGCCGCTTGCGACAAACGCTTGCTTTCTTCCATAAAGACTTTTTGAGCTTCAGAAGAAACTTTATCTTGAGCAGCAGGTTCTGATGGGACAAGATTATTCTTATCAAGTAACACATTTACACCACCTCTAATGAGGTTGGCTCGTTGCAGATTTGAACAATCAGAAAAAGCAGAATAATCATAGCCGTTCAGACATTCCCGACATCGCTTTAAAGCTGAAACAAACTGCTGATAAGCGGTTGTCTTGATATTTGGGTCTCCGAAGCGTTTTTTGTCGCGTCCTGTATAATCGTGCATGGCTTTTTTCAGAGCTTTGGCAATACCGATATAATCCACCACCAAACCGCCGCTTTTTTCAGGAAATACACGGTTTACCCGAGCGATAGCCTGCATCAGATTATGTCCTTTCATCGGCTTGTAAACATACATTGTTGCAAGCGAGGGCACATCAAATCCCGTGAGCCACATATCCACGACAATAGCGATTTTCAGGGATGAGTTGTTATCCTTAAACTGGCGAGCCAGCTCCTCCTTCCTTGCGCCCGAGCCGATAATATCGTTCCATTCTACGGGGTCTTGGTTTCCTTGCGTCATAACCACAGCGATAATCTCTTTCCACTGTGGACGAAGTTCTATCAGTTTTTTATAGATGTCTATCCCGGTGGCTCGGTCAATCGCTACAATCATGGCTTTTCCTGTAAGCAGGTCGGCACGGTTATTCTCGTAATGGTCTATGATGTCCTTGCATAATGTGTCAATAGTCTGCGGGGCTGAAAGCAGGGCATGAAGCCGTGCATTTTCATCCTTGGAGCGTTTAATGTCCTGCTCCTCCGCCCCCTCTTCAGCAAGTTTGTCATACTCGCTGTCAAGCAATCTGAGTGTGTCATCATCCAAATCCAATTTCAGCAGGCGGCTTTCATAATAGACAGGAACAGTTGCCCCATCTTCCACAGCTTGGGTCATATCGTAAATGTCGATATAGTTGCCGAAAACCTCCCTTGTATCGTTATCGTCTTGTTCGATGGGAGTACCCGTAAAGCCGATAAATGCGGCATGAGGCAAAAGTTTACGCACAATAGCTGCAAAACCGAGTTTCAACTCTCCTGTTTCAGTATCTATTTTTGTTTTGGTGTTTGATTGTGTACGGTGGGCTTCATCACTAATCACAATCACATCAGAACGGTTGGTGATTAATTTTTCACGGTCTTTGAATTTCTGGATATTGGCAAAGATAATACCGTGACTTTTACGCTTTTCAAGCAATTCATATAAATGTTCTCCATCGGTAGCCTTGACAGGCTTTTGACGTAAATAATCGCTGCAAGCTGCAAAGGTACTGTGCAGTTGATCATTCAAGTCAAGACGGTCAGTTAGTACAAGCAGGGTTGCACTCAACAGATTCTTTAAAAGCTGGTGGGCATAGAACACCATCGAAAGACTTTTACCTGAGCCCTGTGTATGCCAAAATACACCGATTTTTCCGTCTTTACGTTGCAGGGCTTGCTTGGTACATTCGAGAGCTTTCTTTACAGCAAAATATTGATGATAGCCTGCAAGAATACGGGCTTTTTTATCCACTCCCATCGTGAGAGTAAAATCAGCAATAATATCAATGAAACGATGTTTGACAAAGATACCATTGAAGAAAGTTTCAAAATCGGCAAATGCCGTGCTTTCATAACTTCCGTCTGTGGTTTTCCACTCCATATATCGGTCGAGTGGTGCAGTAATCGTACCCACCCGAGTGTCTGCCATATCACTTATTACGAGCATTTGACAAACAGTAAAGAGCTGTGGAACAATACGCATATAGTTTTGCAACTGTTGGTGGGCTTCCTCCGAATTAGTAACTTCACGAGAAGGAGACTTCAATTCAAAGACGGAGACAGGCAAACCGTTGATGAATACCACGATGTCAGCACGTTTGGTAGATTTGCCATTTACTACAGTCCATTGATTAGCTACAACAAAAGAGTTATTGTCTATATGGTCAGGGTTCGTTTCGATTATCTTGATATGGTCGCTGCGTAATGTGCCTTGAGCAGTCTTAAAAGTCACATCCAAACCGTTTTGTATCCAATCGGTAAGAGTAATATTCGCACCAACCAAAGGTAAACTGAATTGTTCGCGTATTTGACGGATGGCTTCATCTACGGCTGCGGCTTTGTCTGTTCCATTGATGACCAACATTGCCTTACGCAATACTCCCGGTATGGTTGCATCAGTAAGTTCCCGACCTGTTTCGGCTTCAAGTTCCGGACCATAATGATATTCATAGCCCATTCCCTTGAACAATGAGATTATTGATTGCTCATATGAATCTTCTGTAAAATGGAACGTATTAGGCATAATAGATTGGAATTAAATTATCATTTATACGGCGGTTCAACTCGATTTTGCTATCAAGTGAAGAAAGAATTGAAGCTATCTTTTCTTGCGTTTCCAAATCTGGTACTTCAACCTCATAGTTGGAGAATGAACTTTTATTTATAATAGGTACGGCAGTGGAAGTTTTACTAAGATAATTCAATTCCTTACCGACCAATGTCATGAGATAATACACAAAATCAGCATCAAACCGCCGATTGGGGATAATAGAATTAAACTGTTGGTTGGTTATAGTTGGTTCTGATGTCATTACGACCTTACCCAAATCAGTACCAATACAACTTACGCACACAGAGTGCGGAGGGAGCAAACAATTTTTCACTTCGTTCAATCCTTGTTCTGTAAGGGTCTTACCTGTTTTAGGAACGGACTTATAAGATAAGTCATCTGATGGGGTAAGAAAAGGAATATCACCGCCATAGTTTTCAACAATAGATGTTCTGGGAGTTTTCCCAGTAACAACTTTGCCAATATCTGATATGTGTATTTTCTTTAGCTCCATAAATGAGAATTTAGCAGTTTAAATCATTAATTTTCAGTTTCCCCGACATTAATTTCGGGATAAGTGTATCGCGAAGGCTAATAAGCCTGTCATTTTCTTGTAGTAACTCTGCCATCCGTTTATAATAAGAGGCAAGTACCTCATCCATCATTTTGGATTCACTATCGGATGGTTTTCTTATCTCAAAATCAGGTAATGCTTTCTTGCTAAGATGAAGTACAGTCGTTCCGTTTACATACCCAAGGCTATGCCCCTTAAATAGCTTGTTTTTAAGCATTGCTGCAAGTAAAAACCTATACGGGAATGTTTCTTTGGGTAGGACTTTTACCAAGTCCATTGAGAAAATAATGCTATTATATTTACCGTAAGTAAGCAATAATTCAGCATTACCGATCACATCTGCATTTTGGGTAAGGTCGGTATGCGCAACTAAAATATCGAATAAATTAGCATAATGGCATTCTTTAAGTTTCGCAGAAGGATTAATTTCCTTAAAACCATCAGCTTTAAAGCCTCCATTTCGCCCAAAGTTTTTTATGGTTGCCATGGCTATATTTGAGCAATCGGTCAATTCTTCGCCTGTATATGAATATCCACCAACGAAAGAAGCCACTTCCGACAATGACGTTTCTTCCCAATTAGGATTGGAATTATCCACGAACCACGACTTGAACAACGCTTGTGCCTGCTGCTCTAAATTATCATTTATACGGCGGTTCAGTTCAATTTTATCATCGAAGGAGGAAAGAATATCAGCAATACATCTCTGCTCTTCAAGTTTTGGCAATAAAATAGGTATTTCAGCCATTAGCTTTGTGTTAATAGAAGGCATTGTTGCACCAACTGCTATACTCTTAATATATTGCTTAACAGACTCTTTGCAGAAATAGTAATATAAAAATAATGGATGGCAATTATTGCCACATCTAACGCGCAAGCATCTACCAGAAAAAAGCCAATCATTTTCAGCCGAAGTTACATATGAGCATCTATCTACAGAACCAACGCGACTAAATACTATATCCCCCTCTTGTAGCAAATATTTAGAAAGCCTCTTTTTATCATCATCAGAGACCAATGGCAGATTTTGTTTTGAAAATCGCCTATTCCCTAAGTGCTCAACTGTTACTATAGGAGTTCCAGTCGAAACATAGTCTTCATTATGTAATTGACTGCCAAAAGGACCAGTCCGTACCTCTGCAATATCTGATAATTTATATTCTTCCATAAATGAGAATTTAGCAGTTAGTTTGACCATCCAATTTATCTTCTATCTCTTTGATTGATGGCATTGTACCTTCAACCTTTTCAGGATAGAGCTTTTCAAGCTCATATTCGGATATTCCGAGAGGCTGGCTGCTTGATTCCAGCGCATATTGAGCCAATGTGTTGTTCTTCTGCTTACAAATAAGCAATCCGATTGTGGGATTGTCTCGTCCCTCTTTGCGAAGTAGATGATTACAAGCGACAACGTAACCACCCAACTGACCTGCGTCAGCAAAATCGAATTCTCCGATTTTTACTTCAACTACGACATAGCAAGATAATCTGAGATTATAGAAAAGCAGGTCTATAAATTTTTCCTTCTCAGCTATTTGCAAGCGATACTCTTTGCCTACATAGGCGAATCCGGTACCAAGTTCCAACAAAAAATTAGTGATATTGGTCAGCAGTGTATCTTTCAGTTTGCGTTCATTGTATTTCCCACGCAAACCAGTGAAAGAGAAATCGTAGGGGTCGCGTGTTAATTCCTGTGCCAAATCGCTATCCACATCTGGAAGTGTATTCTTAAAATTTGTCAGAGCCTTACCACTTCGCTCATACAGATTTGTACCCAACATATTCAGCAATATATCTCTACTCCAACCATTTTCCAATGTTTGGCGTACATAGAACAAAGCCTTACTTGAATCATTGGAACATTTGTCTATGATATAGCGGTGATGCCCCCAAGGTATTGAAAACAAATCGGAGTATAATCTTTCCACAAGTTGTGGAAGATTTTCCTTTTCAGATTCTTCCACAACTTGTGGAAGAATTGCAACCTGTTGGTTATAAAGGGTATAAAATCGCTTTGCGTATCGAATTGAAGTTTCGGACAGTCCTTCAACATCAGGCATTTCATGACGCAAGTCACGGCTTAATGTAGCGTAAAACTTACTGCCATACTTGTTATCTGCTTGTTTCTCCTCAATATCTTTACCAAGCTCCCAATAATAGCGCAGCAGTTCTTTATTCACCTTTATTGCTGCCTTGATTTGGCTACCACGATAACGCTTTACAAGCTCATCAACCCATAAAGAGTAATCCTTATCTAATATGCCGATTGATTTATCCATAATTATTTTTCGGTTTCTATTTCATTAATTTTCAACTCACCTGACATTAGCTTTGGTAAAAGTGTGTCACGCACTTTTGCCTGTTTTGCATTTTCAAGGCTGTTAGAAAGTATCGTTTTGATGAAAGGTAGAACTATTTCGCCAAACTTTTTCACATAAGGGCTTTCATTTGAGTATATGGGCAAACATTCAACATCTTTAGTATTAATTCCGGGAATCGCAGCCTTACCTCCAATTGAATTTAATTGGTTCATAATGTATGGTGTTTGCATATAAAAATAAGCAAACACATTATAGCCACAGTCCATTAAGTCCAAAAGAAAAACGTGTTCATTGATATACATTTCATTGAAAGGGAATCCTTCTCCAAAAATAGTGAAATTTGGAATAAAATACCCCGGCTTGCCCCCGTCTTTGTAAATCAATAGTTCATATCCATTAATTTTTCCTTTTTTTATCGTTTGAGCATATTCTTCGGGGATATATTTTGTCTTAGAGTAATCATAATATCCCAGCCCCTTAATGTTTTCTGCTCCAATGCTCGGAACGCCTATCAATGTAGCTCCACCTTTCGGTCTTTTCCCGCTTTCTATATTATGAGGTATATTTTCAATATATGTTATTGGTAGCTCTTTAGGAGTACTCCCCAATACAGAATTGACAAATTCACCGTCCCTGAACGGCTCGAAATCCACAAACCAAGCCTTGAACAACGCCTGTGCCTGCTGCTCTAAATTATCATTTCCGTGTCTATTTTGGAAAAAAGATGTGCTTCTACCATATGTCGAACAATACCACATGCTAATTTATAAATTTACGGTGAGAGAGTTTGACATTATTTTGATTAACCATCGCATAGTGCATGGTGGTGTCAATCTTGACATGACCAAGCAAGCGTTGCACTTGCTCCACAGGCATACCTTTGTCTATAGCCATAGTAGCCAAGGTACGGCGGAACTTATGAGGGTGAACACGTACGATTTTTGCCAAACGACCGATTTTGCGCAAACGGGTTTCCACGCCCGAAATCTCAAGCCGTTTATGCGGTTTTGCCAACGAAACAAAAAGTGCTTTGTTCCGGTCTTTACGAGAAGTCAAATATTGTTGCAAATGAATTTTTGCACGGGCGTTGAAGTAAACAATACGTTCCTTGTTGCCTTTGCCGAAAACAATACATTCGCGCTCGGAAAAATTGATGTCTTCACGATTGAGCTTCACCAGTTCACCCACACGCATACCCGTAGAAGCCAACAAATCAATAATGGCAAGGTCGCGAATTTTGGTACAACTATCCCGTAGCTGTTCGATATTCTCATCACTCAACACCTCTTTCACCTGTGTCCCAGTTTTTACCTTGTGTATCCTGCGGACAGGACTTTTGACAATATAGTCTTCTTCTTCAAGCCAAGCGAAGAATGACGAAAATATCCGACGGATATTATCAATGGTCACTTTGCTTGATTTGTTCTTTCTTTGGAATACAGCGAGGTAGGCTCTGATGTCTTCTGTCGTGTAGTCGGTTATCTTCTTAGGCATCTTTTTGAATAGTTGCCGAATGGTAGAACCGTAGTATTTGATTGTCGGAGTAGTGCAACCCTCCACTTGTTTTGCCGACAGAAATATATCAAGCAAACGGTCGTTAGACGCTGCATTTTCGTGCAGGGTCTCGCCATCCTCTGTAATAGTGTATTTGCTTACAACTTGAAGCAACACACTATTAAGGTGAGCTACTTGTTCAAAACTTAATACTTCTGCCATTGCGGTGCTGATTTCCTGAATTAATTTTTCTTTCATATCCTCGTTATTAATGTGAATCTAACGAAGAGTAGAAGTCGTTTCATTTGACGGTAAAACCGATACTTGCCAACCGTTTACGAATTTCATCTTCAAGCGTATGTGATTGGGCAAACAAATCCGAAAGTTCGGAAGTAAGGCGTTCCATCTTTTCTTGGAAAGGTTCTCCGTCTTCCTCCACTTCAGCAATACCGACATAACGTCCGGGAGTAAGAATAAAGTCTTGCTTTTCTATATCTTGAATAGTGGCAATAGCAGAAAAACCTTTTTCAGTTTCAAGCGTCCCGGCACGAAACTGTTCAAAGGTATCTGCTATGCGTGCAATATCATTGCCATGGTCTTCTGTTTCTTCTCCACAAGAAAGTTCACGGTGCGTACGGTCTTTCATATAACCCATGTTACGGGCATCTATAAAAAGCGTTTTGCCCGGTTGTGCCTTCTTCTTTGTCAAGAACCACAGACAACAAGGTATCTGCACATTGTAAAATAATTGCGATGGCATGGCAATAATGCTTTCCACTAAATCGGCTTTGACAATATTTTTACGGATTTCTCCCTCTGTGCCTTGCTGTGATGATAACGAACCGTTAGCAAGAACCAGACCGATACGTCCATTGTCTGCCAAGTGGTATAGCATATGCTGCATCCATGCAAAGTTGGCATTACCCTCCGGTGGTATTCCATATTGCCAGCGTGGGTCATCTCGTAATTGGTCGCCACCCCATTTAGAAATATTGAACGGTGGATTAGCCATTACGAAGTCCGCTTTGAGAAACGGGTGCTTGTCATCGTGGAAAGAATCACCGGAACTATCACCAAAGTTGGCTTCAATACCACAAATGGCAAGGTTCATTTGTGCCAACCTCCACGTGTTGCTGTTGAGTTCCTGCCCATAAACAGATATTTGATTGATATTACCCCGATGTCGTTCGATAAACTTACTACTCTGCACAAACATACCTCCCGAACCACAGGCAGGGTCAAAAATTTTACCCTTGTAAGGTTGGATAACTTCAACTATGGTACGGACAACACAGGAAGGCGTATAGAACTCACCGCCTTTCTTACCTTCTTCGCGGGCAAATTCTCCAAGGAAATACTCATATACACGCCCAAGTACATCGCGAGCTTCAGAACCGGTAAAATGCAGGTTGTTTTCAAATATATCAATTACATTACCCAAGCGGCGTTTATCAAGCTCCGGTCGGGCATAGTTTTTGGGAAGAATACCTTTAAGTTGCTTATTCTCTTTCTCCAATGCTTCCATTGCCGCATCCACAACAACTCCAATTTCAGCAGTAAGTGAGGCTTTAACAATTTTGTCCCAACGGGCATCAACAGGAACAAAAAATATGTTATCGCCAATATATTCATCCGGGTCTTCCTCAAAGCCAGCACCCTCTGCAATCAGTTCATCGTGTTTGACTTTGAAGCAGTCGTTGATATATTTTAGAAAAACAAGTCCGAGTACAACACTTTTATACTCGGCAGCATCAAGGTTGCCACGCAATTCGTTTGCGGAATCCCATAACGTCTGCTCGATGGTTTTCTTTGCTACATCTTTTGTTTTTGCTTTTTTTGCCATGGTCGTATATAAAAGCAAAACTCCATCACTATCCCTGCGAGGCAGACCAAAGCCTATAAGACAGCGAAGGAGTTTCGTATGTTATTTATTCTTATTCTTCAGGTCATTAGCGCAGTTGCTTTTTCAGTCACAAAGGTAATGCCTTTTCGTGGATTTTCTTGCATAATCCAGAAATAACTATTATTTGAACCTCACGTTTCATTAACTTAACATCAATGATGTATTCGACAACAGAGACAAATTACCGACTAATATTATCATAATAAGATTACCAAACATTGCCATACATTGCAGTGAAATAACAGAAATCAGCCTTAGCCCTATGTGTGAAAATCATTCTTTTTTGTCAGTTCGCTTCAAATATTCATTAAGAACTTCTCTTGCATAATAATAGCCTCTTTCTTTGAATCTATTCCATGATATAATCAACAGTATCATTGCAATCGGCCAAAACTGCCATTCGTTATAAAAACGAAAAGCACACAGAGTGTCTGCAATCAATATTGTTGTAAGCATTGTTCGTGCCCAAGCATATTGGGCATTAAAAGCTGGAACTCTACAATCCTCACATCCATTGACTTTTCTCATGGCACATCCGAACATTTTCCGTTCAGAGGCATGTTGGTCATTCAATTCTTTTTTCAACGTTGCTATTGCTTTTTCGGCTTCATAGAATTTAATACGCTTACATCCTGTCCAATTTTGTCCATTCACTAATGTAAGCAGTTTATCTGATGGCATACCATTTATTGTTTTGTAATAAAAGCCTTCAAGCAGGCTTCCGATAGCATTAATAAAATATCCAGCTAAATATCCTAATGCCAGATATACAACACCATCTATTTCTATATTTCCGATAAAAAGATAATTAATGGTGGCCACAATAGTTACACCTATTATAGTATTTGATAATAAATCGTAGTATTTTATATCCATAAGTATTTCATCTTTAAACTACTAACGTTCCCGCATAATACCAATCTACAATAGAAAATCCATAAACGGTTCGCGTAATATTTCCTTTTCCTTGTTTAGCTTTTAGGCATGTGGGCTTATTATTAATTTTATTTTTAGTGTAAATATGCACTTCTTTGCCATCATTTTCAAAACGTATATCTCCAGCTGCATTTTGAGTAATAGTCTGCCTTGAATCACCGTAGTCAATATGCTCGGATGGCGCATTACCTATGATGATTAATTTAGGGTTTAATGCCTCTAACAAATCATTAGGAACAGCTCCTGATTTGCGACCATGATGTGGCTGAAACAATATGTCAACTTGTGGAATATTATTTTTGTATTCATCGTAGTATGCTTGTTGCATTTCTGTTTCCAAATCCCCCATCCACATATAAGTAGCACCATTTTCTATGCTATATGTGAAAATTGGGCAAATATTATTTACCTCTTTGCCTTCGGAAACAAGTTTAAGTGCCTGCTTAAATTTTTCGTTTTCTAAATCGGGCCACATGAAATTTATTCCAGAACACCCATTCTCGTCATTTGTTTCATTGAGCCAAGCACGTCTAATGCCACGCTTTATGGCAAAATTTTTATTAGCAAGTAGCCAATGGTAGCGAGTTAAACTATCATCGTTATCATCTGTCGGACGATTATTATCTACCGCGTAAAAATTTGTAATTTCCCAACTATCATCCAAATATTCTATGCCTGCTATATGATCGTTGTCCGGATGTGTTGATATAAAACGACAAACTCTGCCAGCAGACTCATTTTTGATCTCTTTTATAATTTCATCTTTGCGGGCATTATTCCCATCACCATCTTTTAGATAGCAATCAATAACAGTAAAATTTCGGGAACCATGTTTGATATAGAACATATCCCCTCGAATATCTCCCTCTGGGAATGAATAAGACTTTACTATGGACATGCTAATTTAATTTAAAATGTTTATACTTAAAATGGCAAACTATATGCCGAATGTCTTTCTACAATCAAAAACTGACAAAAAGTCAGTGCTTGGCACATTTTCTTATTTGACATAATGGTGGATGTAGTTCATCATTATGTCCTCCGAAACAACATCACAACTTTTAAAGAAATATAGTACCATTTGTGATGGTTTAAATGAATGAAAAAAGAAGTGGAATTTTGGAACAAGCTGCATCGAGAGAAGGAGAAGGTGTCAGTATTGACACTTTAATGAGTTAAGAATCAATAAAAGCGTTAAATCTTCGTCCTTTAGAATGTACCATTAAAGATTAAGGCCATATTTCTGACTTATTACTTGCAAAATATTGAGTAATAATCGGTTGCAAATACGTTTTGTGAAGTCAGATTCTGCGCCCACAAATTCGATGGACCACCTTCCAGACCTGTTGTAAAAGCATCTCCTCTATCTTCAAAATGAAGAGTTGAATTAGAAGTATCACGTAACTTAGTATAAATACCTATCAAATAGCTTTCTACATCCCCCTTTGTATTCCAGTACCCGTCTCCCGTTATACTTGAAACTGTATCTACATCCAACAAATTGCATGAATGTAACAAAAACAATGAAATTCCTAATAATATTGATTTAATTTGTTTCATAATTACAAGTCTTATTTAATTAGAAATTAATTTTTACTCCCATATTATATTGTCTTGGCCTTGGGTATACCCCATAATCCACTCCGGTATATATTTCAGGAAACATACCATCATATTTCTTTATATAACCTATGTTATATGCTCCAGCAAAAACTTCCACTCCACTCAATCTTATTTTTCTAACCCAAGTTGATGGTAGCATATAGCTTAAAGACACTTCTCTAAATGCCAGATAATCTCCTTTACTAAAATACAGGCTATTGTTGGTACTCCCACTTTCAGAACTGCCTATTTGATTATCCCATCTCATATGATTTCGATATTGATAATCGTAATCACTTTGAACTGTATATTTAGGATATTTCGTTCCATCATTCGCACTTTGCCAGGAATTGGTCATTGCGTCTTTTATGGCATTATTGTTATTACGTGAACTACCCATTATCTGTCCTTTAAAACCATTATCTATCACATGTCCCATAGCCCAGTCCATTACAACTCGTACAGTAAGTCCTTTATATTTGAAAGAGTTGACAATACCTCCTACCTTATCCGGTCGGATATATCCCATGAATTTCATATCTTTAGAGTCCAATTGCCCATCATTGTTCACGTCTTCAAATATGGCATCTCCTGCATGTTTCTTTCTACCTTGCGCATTAGGATCATTAGGGGCTTTAGCTGCTTCTTCTTCCGTTTGATAGGTTCCTAAATAATGAAACGCCCATCTTCCACCAAACTTTTCGCCCTCAGCAATTCCCCCAACCTTTTTAGTACCTCCTGTAGCAGGATCATAAATAAAATTACCTCCTACCCGATTTTTCTCTTCTCCATTATCCGGTAAATCTACTACGATTCCTTTATTGTAAGCAAACGTCAATGATAAATCCCATGAAAAATCTTTGGTTTGAATAGGAGTAGCATTCAACTCTATTTCTATTCCGGAGTTTCTTACTGAACCATAATTACTCTTAATCGAACTAAAGCCCGTAGAATTCCATAAAGGTTCATCATACAATCTATCAAATGTCAGTTTATTATAGTAGTCAATTAATAATCCCAATCTATTATTAAAAAATCCGAGATCGACTCCGATATCATACGATTCCGTCGTTTCCCATCGTAATTGAGAATTTTTTAATGTTGTATTTAGTATACCTACTGATCCTTGATAATTAGTATCTGTAATTTTGTACTCACCTCTTGAATTGGCAACACTCAAATTGTTATTACCCGTACGCCCCCAACTTGCACGCCATTTCCAACGACTCATAATACTTTCTAATGGCTTGAAGAAATTTTCCCTATGCATATTCCATCCAGCTGATACTCCAGGGAAAAATCCCCATTTATTATCTTCTGCAAACCGTGAAGAACCATCTGCACGCATACTGACAGAAACTATATATTTACCTTTATAATCATAGTTTACACGTCCAAAATAACTTAAAGTAGCTTCCATTGTCTTAGTAGAACTTGCTCTTTGTGTACTATCTGCCGTTGCATTTAATGTTGGAATTAAATCTATAGAAGATCCACTACCGCTTGCCGAAAGTCTGTAACTATAATCATGAGTATAACTGGCACCTGCTACAGCTCCTATATTATGCTCCTTGATTTTCTTATCATACGAAAGAACCAAATCTCCCTGCAAATGTCTGTCATAGTTATGCTTAGCTGAAGCAGGACGGATTGTATTTCCAGTCGTCTCATTATCTGCCTGAAAATAATTCTCAATACCTTCAGTTCCAAAATAATAGGCTGTTGGTTTTAAAACTAGCCCAGGTAAAATATTCCAGATTGCACCCAACTGAAAAGTTGTCCTATACACACTAGTATCATCATAATTTGTTTTATAATAAATCTCATGCAATCTACTTCTGAAAGAAGAAATACCTTCTCCGGGGGCTGGAGTTCCATCTTCATAGTACAATCTGTAGGTCGGTGGTGTTAATATACTTCGAGATATAGTATTGACTGTATTTCCACCTCCCACAGCATCTCTAACCTGCAGACTAGCTTTAGTAGACAAACTCCATGCCTCACTTAATTTATAATTTCCATTAAATAAGACACTATAATTTTTATAATTTGTACCTCTAAGTATACCATCCTGATTCAAATATCTTAAACCTACATAATAGTTAATCGCCTCTGTTCCTCCACTAATACTAAGATCAACCTCATGCTTTTGTCCTGTTGTGAAAGTTGCTTTCTGAAAGTCATTATCCTGGAAGATGAGCTGTTTTCCCGTAACAGGGTCCGCCATGGTTTGCCAGCCCTCATGTTCCAGCAGATTACTCACATAACCTTGACCATACTTTTGCAAATAAACATCCAAAAATTCAAGTGTATTTTTAGAGTTTCTCGGATTTCCTGTTGACATACCAAAAGAACCACTTAAGAATTTTGCCTGATCTTCCTTTCCATTATATGTCAAATCAGCCTGATTAAATTTCGCAATATTAGAACGGGATAATGTTATATAATCCCGTGCATTCAATAGTGGAATTCTCTGCGGTTGTTGTTCCACTCCATACGTATACCTTAAACTGACAGTAGGTTTCCCTTTCTGACCAGCTTTGGTTTTAACCAAGATTATACCATTAGCAGCTCTGGAACCATAAATAGCAGTAGAAGCAGCATCTTTCAGAACTTCTATCGATTCTATATCTGCAGGATTCATATCTGATATATTTCTAAATCCTTGTGATATTATACCATCAATAATTATTAAGGGAGTATCACTTTCAGGTGAAGTAGAACTACCTCCACGAATAAATATTTGAGGGTCTGCCCCCGGTTGTCCATTAGATATTTGTAAGGATAAACCTGGAACTTTGCCTTGTAATTGTAATAACGGATTCTGTCCTGGTGCTTTTTGAAATTCCTCTTTATTTATCTTAGAAATAGAATTTGTTATTAATGCTCTTGACTGTTTACCATAACCAATGGCAACGACTTCATCAAGTAACACAGAACTCTCTTCCAAAACAATCACAATATTTCTCCGTCCCTTAATATCAACCTCTTTTGTTTCCATTCCGACAAAAGAGACAATCAGAGTTGCATTAGGAGGAACCATTATAGAAAATTCACCGGAAGCATTGGTGATAGTACCTTTATCCATACCTTTTACGGATATTGAAACTCCTGGTAATTCAACTCCTGTCTGGTCTTGTACTACACCAGAGACCTTTATATCTTCAGAATTAATATTATTTGCTTGAATATTTGAAAATACAGATGATAAGATAAATACCATCGATAATATTAATAAATCTTTAGTATGCTTTATTGAGTTTTTCATAAAAAATAAAATTAGAATGAATAAATTATATAAGGATTAATCTTTCATATCAATCGTTTTAGGTCGCAGACAAGTGACCAAAATGACCAGCATAACAAATACCAGTATAGCAAGCAACGCAAAATCGCGTCCCAAATGTCCGGCATCCATCGACTCACCCAGAAGGCTCGTAATAATAGCTCCGGCAAATACACCACACATATTCATAATACCATAGGCAGTTGCCCTGTAACGTGCAGACACAAACTGACAGAGAATAGGCATATTATTTGCGTCAAACATACCAAAACCTATCCCAAACAGCATAGCCCCCATCACCAGTGCGAAAATAGAATGACCATATCCGATAAACAACAAGGAAGGTATGATAAGCCCCAAACCCATAGCACCAGTATATACTCTTCCACGTACATTTTTTAATACCCAACGGTCGGATATATATCCACCTGCCAACACACCGAATAATGAGGACAAAGCTATAGAAATAGTAGACATAGGACCTGCTACCGAAATATCAATAGATAAGCTGTCAGAGAAAAGAGTCGGTAACCAGTTCTTTGCCGCCCATCCCGGGGTGCCCGGTACACAGAAATAAAATAAGATAATCCAGAAAAAGACATTGGAAAATAACATTCCCAAACTCTTCAATACAGGAATCTTTTTCATCTTCTGATTTTCAGATACACTTCCTCTCTCTTTATCACGCAGAAGAAATGCCAGAATAACACCATAACCCACACCTATAATACCAAACCAATGGAATGTTGTATGCCAGGAATAGATTGCTGCAAAAGTAGCTCCAAATCCACCGATAGCCTGTCCCACATACAACCCTGTCATATGTATTCCCACAGCCAACGAACGAGTCTTATCTTTATGAAAATCGGCAATCAATGACAAAGCAGCAGGTAAATACAACGCTTCACTAATTCCCATAATTCCACGCAACCAGTAGAGTTGATTGAAAGTGGTGGCATATCCCATCAAGTAAGTAACTCCTGACCACACACACAGACTACCTACAATCAACCATTTGCGGCTCATACGATCACCGACAATCCCCGATAAAGGACTCATCAGTCCGTATACCCACAAGAATACAGCCATCAGGCGACCGAAATTGGCTGCTGATTCCAATTCCCGCACATCCTCCATCATTGGAATTCGCATAGTGGAAAGCATTTGCCTGTCCATATAATTCAACAAGGCAACACCCCACAGCAGCCCAACCACTACCCAAGGATATATATTTGAAGTTTTATTATTCATGTCCGTTTACTTTAAAATCTCTATTAAATTGATTTTTATAAAAGCTAAATCCGACTGACTACTCTCATATAATATACCTATTGAATTTTCATCTATGGATGTAATGCAGGAATATCCAGTACTACGATATTGGTCGAAAAGAATCCAATGTTCTTCCGGCCAAGTCATTCCATCATCAAAACTAACTTTTAAAGTCAGATTATCTCTTGTCCCATAATTATTCGGATTTACAAACAGAAGCATGCTTTTCTTCTTTCCTTCTTCCATATACTCATGTCGATGCAGACTTGCCATACAAGTAGGTTCTACGAGTGCTCTCCGTGAAGTTGGATGTTCTTTCCAACTTTCTCCCAGATCAATAGTTGTGCAGATTCTACGACCGTTCACGTCTTTATTTCCTCTGTTCCGGTTATCACGCATGTTCAACATCAAGGCGCCGTCACCCAATTGTACGACACTACATTCCGTAACATCCTGATATGCAGGATTACTGGTCACCCACGTCTTTCCATGATCTTTACTATACGTAATATTCGAGAAAGGAAGCCCGTTTTCGTCACGTCCTTGTGTAGGAAATACCAACGTTCCGTCTGTCAACGTAATTCCCTGTCCGGGTGCAGGTGCAAATAACCACCATTCAGGGCGTTTCGTCTTTGAGGTTATATTATCCGGAAAGCCCCAGCTAAGACCATCATCCGTACTTTTTGCTATCATAAACTGGGAAGTTTCTTTTAGCCCTGTTCCTGGTTGAGAACCTCTACCTTTCCATTGATGTGTCCAGTTCGTACTGTTTTCATTCAGACCTTCTATCCACTTTCCGTCTTTATCCAGCAGACCGTGCATCCATAATCCGGCTACATAAATATCACCAGTATTTTTATCTACTAAAATACAGGCATCACTCACTCCATTGTATTTCTGTGGTAAACCTCCCCATTCCCTCATATCCAAAACAGTTTGAATGGGTTGCCAAGTTACTCCCTTATCTGTACTACGATGAAGAGCAATATCTATATTTCCCTGCAAATCACGAGGATAATCATAGCGGGCATCAAAAATGGCCAATAAAGTGCCTTTATTACTAGTAGCTAATCCTGGAATACGTGATGAGATACATCCATCCTGTCCTTTCTGTCGTACAGCTACTCCTACTCGTAAAGGTTTACTTGTTTTATCCAAAATTTTCAGATTGCCTTTCGTGGTTTTCACCCGGTTACAATTAACCTGAACACGATGATCCAGTGAAACCGTATCTTTCAATGTTACGGCTACCCAAAAAGACAAAGAATCCTGATTAACCTGCACTTCATTAGTAAATGACATTTTTTGTGTAGCGGGAAGTGCATTACAAAGTAAACGAGACGTATCTATCAGTCCATTCTTCTTCGCACCATATATGGCAACAGAAACAATATCTGCCACATTCGTGCTCCCCAATAAATCCAGATCTATTTGCCGGATAACATAAGGTTGATTATCTGTCCTGATTAAAGTTATCTTCATTACAGGATTTGCCGGTTTCTTTACCAACACAGGAATAACAGGTCTCTCCAGTATCCATTTTATGTCTTTACCTAAAGATGTGACTGGTGACACCAATAACAAAATCATCGAAAATATGATAAATATTTTCTTACTTACTTTCATAGTATCTTTATTTTAGGTAATTTTGAACGCATTTAACTAGATTGGAGGGGATAGACAGAAAGTAAAGTAGCTTACCCCAGCAATACACTTTTACTGTCATCTCCTCTTTATTATTTTCAGAATTCAAAGAATTTTATAGCGTCCAAATCACCTCTTAGTTTTTCATATTCATCAACAGAAAAAGGTTTTATCGGCAACCGGCAAGAACCGCAATCAATACCTATCAGCTTCATAATCGCTTTGCCACCGCGCACTCCGCCACCATATTTAATAATAACCTCCACGGTACGTATGGATTTTATCTGATTGTGGCGAGCCGTTTCCAAATCGTTCATTTTCATTGAATCAAAAATAGCCTGATAGACATTAGGTATATAATTATACGTACTTCCAACTCCTGCTACAGCTCCCATAGCCAAGCCGGAAATAAGAATTTCATCATAACCATGCAATACTTCAAACCGATGTTGCTCCAACTCTATGCAAACTCCCATCTCCATCAGGTTATTATGAGTAAACTTAGTACCCACCAGATTAGGTATTTTCTTTTTCCCTTCTACCAAAAACTTATCCACCGGCAAATTAACCCCTGTAATCGATGGCATATTATAATAATAGAAAGGTAAGCCAGCAGCAGAGTGGCAAATAGGTGCAAAAAAATCAACTAATTCATCTACTGTTCCCGGTTTAAAAAAAGAGGGAGCAATTGAAGCAATAGCATCGGCCCCTACTTGTGCAGCATGACGTGCCAGTTCCATTGCACTTCGTTGACAGTTTGAGCCTACATGAGCTATGACCTTGAATCGCTTACGGGCAGAAACGAGCCATTTTTCAAGAATTAATTTACGCTCATCGATCGTCAATGAAGAAAATTCACCGGTTGTGCCGCACACAAATACCCCTTTGATAGGAGTCGATGCTATCCAATCAGCATATTTATCAATAACAGATAAATTTACGTCCCCATTCTCATCCAATGGGGTGAAGGTGGCCGCAACCATACCTTCCAGTTTTTCATAATTGTTCATAGTGCATTTAATTAGATTGTTATTTTACTTTATTTTCAGAAAGTTCCTTTCAAAATTAAGGGAGTTCGTATACCAGGTTGTATTTCACCGCTTACCACGTAAACGTCATTCCCCATATAAACCGCATTTGTCGTAACAGGAATAGGATAAGGGCAGTCTAAAGAATCCACCAAAGAATTTGTTTCTGTACTGATGACTCGTAGCTTACGGCTAAATCCCGGATGCTCGGGAGATGTAGGTAGTATTTCTTCAACTCCTCCCAGTAGTATTATCTTGTCTTTTTCATATGGAATAGCAGTCCCCGCCATTACAGGAAAATTACCAGCTATTTTGCTCCATTTCCTGCTACCTGGTTCATATACGTACCCCTCCGTATATTCTACCATCACTTCATTCGGAGCATAACTCCTTCCACTAAAAAGATAGAATCGTCCTCCCTGAACTACACTCACCGCATAGGCGAGCGATGGTCCCTCCCAACCGGGCATCTTCTGCCATCCTTTTTCTTTATGCAATAAATCAAGCATATAAAAATGATTGGTCGACTGTTCATTTGTCATAGTTTCCTGCCCCCCAGCAATATAAATACAGTTATCCCCAATAGCCCCCGTTGCATTTGCCAACGGAACCGGTAAAGCCGGATAACTAACAGAATCTACTACAAATGAAACGCCCTCTTTTTTTATGAGAAAAACTTTATCGCTACATTGCATACGATCGCATCCTCCAATACATAATAACCCTTCCGGCAAGCATATCGAAACTCCATAAGCTAATGGGCTGTTAAGGAAATCATCATAAACAGTCCACTTATCCATGTGCAGATCATAACTATATAAAGTAGACCACCAAGTTTTAACTCCTCCCTCCCAAGGATATTTATCAGGAAAGTTGGCTCCTCCCAGCACTAGTAATTTATCCTCTACTATTCCTGAGTATGCACCAGCCAATCCAACGTTTTTCAGCATACCGGTACATCCCGGAAGTAACAATGAGTTTTCCCATTGCATTACTATCTTATTTTCTCCTTTTCTCGAACAAGCCGTATTCATATATGATAAAATTAAAGATAAATATAAAATAAAAAAATACTGTTTTCTCATATACTATCTATCCTTTCTTCTTCGTTTTTCTCTGCCATCAATTCCAGACTCCGGTTCACTTTAAAAATCTTATAAACCTCAAAATGTCTTTCAATGGCATCACGATAGCCTTTCTCATCTCCTTTTCTTATAAAATCCAATAAATCAGCATGAGTAGCTATTCTGCCGCTTTTACTCATCTCTATATTTATAGGTTTTAAGTAGTCTTTGAACTTTTCTTTCACATAGACAAGTATAGGATGAATGATTTCCTGAAATTCAGATATTATTTTATTTCCCGTAATTTTGTATAGTTTTGTATGAAAAGCCGATTCGCTGATTAACGCATACTCGTTATTCTCGAAAACAATTCCCATTTTCACAATCTCGCTCAATTCCTCAATATCTTTAGGAGTTATCTTACGGAAAATATCACTTGATATTCCTATTTCAAGTGCGATTCTGAAATCCAATAAATCCAAAATTGTTTCTTCACTCAAAACACGAGGATCTATCACTCTTTTCATTCCACCTAAAATGGAAGGTTCAGTCAAAACCATTCCCTTACGAGGGCGCGCATGAATCAGTCCCATCATTTTCAAACGGCTCAAAGCTTCTCTGACAACACTTCTTGCAACTCCTAATTCTGCGGCCAGATTATTCTCATTGGGAATAGAATCTCCACATCTCAAATCATTCTTTTTAAAGTAGGTAAGTAAGCTGTCTTCTACCTGATCGATCAATGTTGTTTGATTAATTTCTATCTTCATATTATTAGATTTTACCATTTGTAGTATTTGTCTGATAAATAATACAAATGCAATATTAAGAGATTTTTTTTAGAATACAAGGGCATTATAATAAGAAAATGCACATTTATGTTGAAAAACATACTTTTAGTACATATTGAGCTCTCATTTAGAACAATAGCAAGAGCAGAGATACTCATTTTAAACATAGTAGCGATATCTACTTATTATAGTGAAGGCATAAATTCATAAGATAGGATACCCAAAAAATAAGCAATTAAAGATACAGACAAAATCACATATAAAAATCTAGGTTATGTCTATTGTATCTTTTATCTTTGCAACAATCAAAAAAAGCGATTATATGAGTCCTGATTCAGAATATACAGAAACACATGAGAATAAAATCTATGCCACTCTTGACAAACTGGGAATAGCGTATCAAAGTCTACACCACCCAGCCATAATGACTATGGAGGAAGGAGCAGAAATAGCCCAAAAGCTAGGTTGTACTTCATGCAAAAGTCTGTTTCTGACTAATAAACAGCAAGAATACTTCATGCTCTTATTGCCTGCAAATAAAAAATTGAAAACAAAAGAACTTGCCGGGCAGATAGGTAGTTCCCATCTCTCTTTCGCTTCCGAAAAGGCAATGGAAAATCTCTTGTGTACTTTTCCGGGGGCTGTCAGTATTCTAGGTCTTATCTACGATAAAGAGAACAAAGTACAGCTCCTGATTGATAAAGAAATTCTTGAATCAACATATATAGGATGTCATCCATGCGTAAACACATGCAGTCTAAAAATCAGGTTGGAGGACATTCTTAAAATACTATTGCCCAAAATCAGTCATCAGAATTTTAATATCGTGGAGTTATAATCCGAAATTACAAAGTCGTACATTCTGCAAAAAAAACGAACATTTAAGCTAGTTTCACGACTTAATTAAAGTACATGTCTTGTTCCTCGGTGAGAAACACATCGTTGCACACCGAGAAACGGGTCGTTCCTTTTAAAGGAACGGGGCTTTGGTTTTAAACCAAAAAACAAGCCATATAATCAGCTAAATATCAGCGTATTATCAGATTGCTATTCCAACTAATAAGCATATTGGAATTTTATTGACAACTTACGATAGGATGGGAATGATAGAATAACAGAAAGGATAGAAAAATTCATTTTAAACATGGTGACGGTATCCACTTATGATAGTGACGGTATATTCGTGGGATAGGGTAACCATCCCGACCGGATAGTGACGCTATGTTTTTGCTGGGAAAAGAGCATAAAAAAAGGCTATCTATCCCAGACAGCCAATCTTTTGTTAACCTTAAATCTAATACTATGAAAAACACATTGCAAAGATACGGACTTTCTGCATATCTCCAAATTTTCAGGCTCAAGTAGCGTATCTTATAACATGGTTTAATAGAAGTAACAGTTTCGTTAACATTTAACATAAATCCATCGGATATTAACAAATATCCGATGGAGTAGATTCAGAGATTACTCATATCGCAATGAACGAGCAGGTTTGCTCATTATTATTTTCATTGTCTGGAAAGCCACTGTCACAAATGAGATAAACAGCATCAGCAATACAGGTACTATAAAGAACCACGCTTTGAGATCGGTACGGAAAGCATAATGGCTTAACCAGGCATTCATACTAAACCAAGCTACCGGAAGAGCTATAACAACTGCAATCAAAATCAACTGGAAAAATCCTTTGACCAACTGATAGAAAAGATTCCAGCGGGAAGCTCCCAACACTTTACGTATTCCCATCTCTTTGGTGCGGGTGGAACAGGAAAACATGACTAATACCCAAAGTCCGAGACAGGAAATAAAGATTGCCAATCCGGTGAACGAACCGATCATCGCTCCGAAAACCTCGTCTTGCCGATATTGGTGGTCGAAGAACTGATCGAGGAAGAAATAATCAAAGCTGGAATCCGCAAAATACTGATTCCAGATCTCTTGCACTTGAGATACCAGTTCACGGGGATTTCCGGAAGCCATCACAACAGAGATATAACGCTGGGGCAACCAATCAATTTTATCTTTATGAATCAGCATGATAGGTGTATAGTTCTTGCTCAACGCCTGCTGATGATAATCTTTCACCACTCCGATAATCTGCATCGGCGCATCAGTACATTCCACTGTTACCAACTCGCCTATCGCCTCATCATTGGAAGCAAATCCCAGATTACGTACAGCTGTTTCATTAATCACCAGTTTATCGACATCATCACCATATTCTTCGGAGAAACTTCTTCCGGCTACTATCTGCAAACCGTATGCATCCGCATAATCAGGATCACAAGCCAGCATCTCATAAAGACGGTTCTGCTTCAAAGCGTCATTGGTGCGACGATTGGAAAGGAATGTGGCCACTTCTTCGCCCGGCACGGCACCGGAAAAAGTAACCCGATGGACCAGAGGAAGACGCGCGATTGCTTTTTTCATTGCTTCCAACTTGATATTCTGCCCCTCTGTATGTCCCGGAAACTTAACCACTAATGTCTGGCTGGTTTTCACTCCCAAAGATTGATTGCGCATAAAATTCAGCTGTGCAAAAACAATCAATGTAACACAAAGTAAAATCATGGAAGCTGTATACTGGACAACCACCAGTACCTGACGGGTTCGGTCGCCTGACTTGCTATGCAAAAACTTCCCTTTCAACAAGGTTATAGGTTTGCGATTCAACAAAGCCAATGCCGGATAATACCCGGAAATAAATATTCCGGCTATAAAAACGAGAACCAGCAAAATCCACCAGTAATCCATGAACCAGACAGAAAACGTAACTGTACGTCCTACCAATTGGTTGAAATGTGGAAGAACCAGTTCTATTAATCCCACAGCTAATATGAAAGCTATCAGATTCATAACCAAGGCCTCAAACAGGAATTGATAAATCAACTGTTGGCGGAAAGCTCCCACTACCCTGCGCACTCCCACTTCTTTAGCACGCTCCATCGAACGTGCTACGGTCAGATTGATATAGTTAATCCAGGCAATAACCAGAATAGCGACAGCCGCAAAAATCAGGGCGATCATAGCAGAACGATTTCCTTTGGTTTCCGTCTCATAGCCTATCTGTGGGGTGAGATGTATATCTGCCAAGGGAATTAAAGACACGCCCCACGTCTTATTTTTCAGTGCTTCCTCTGTCTTGTATTTCTCCGCCATCACAGGAAATTCTTTTTCTATCTCCGCTTTTCTTTCCGGTGAATCGAGCAAAACATACGTATAGGCTTCATGCTTATACCAGTATTCCTGCATATATTGAGGCAGAGAGGCATAGGAAATCAGAAAATTATAATGAATGTGTGAGTTGGAGGGCATTTCTTTCATGACTCCGGTCACTTCGCACGATACTTTATCATACGTTCCGGTAAAGATCAGAATTTTGCCGATAGGGTCTTCATCTTTGAAATACTTACGGGCAATACGTTCGGTGATTACCACTTGCCGGGGCATGGAGAGACAAGTCTTTTTATCCCCTTTCAGAAGTTCGAAATCAAAAAGACGGAAGAAGCCCGGATCGGCATAGGCTATCTGATTCTCCCGTAATGTCAGTTCGCCATATTTCACAATCTGCTCCGGTTGGAGATGGGTAGCGATACGGGTATAATCTTCGATTCCGGCAAGATTCTCTTTCATGGCCGAGGCATATCCGAAAGAGCTGGTCGCCCAGTAATCGGTCAGGACTTCCCCTTCATGAAAAGTGCTTTGCACCCGATAGATATGGGCATATTTCGTGTGCATTTTATCAAAGCTGAACTCAAAAGTGACATAGGTTAGCATCAGTAATGCCGATGCCATTCCGATTGCCAATCCAAAGATATTGATGAAACTGAACTTCTTCCGCTTCATCAGATTCCGATAGGCACTATTCCAGTAATTCCCTATCATACGGTTTCGTTTTTAGATGACGTTTTCTTTTCCAGCGGACGGTTGATGTTTTCGGCTACAATCTGTCCGTCCAATAGTTGGATGACCCGGTGTGCATACTTCGCATCCCGCTGTGAGTGGGTGACGATAATGATTGTGGTTCCCTGACGGTTGAGTTCGCTCAACAGTTCCATCACTTCGATGCCATTCACCGAATCCAGATTTCCGGTAGGTTCGTCGGCCAGCAGTAGTTTACATTCGGTCACTACGGCACGGGCAATGGCTACACGCTGTTGCTGTCCGCCGGATAACTGCTGGGGATAATGATTCGCACGATGTAACAGGTTGACTTTTTCGAGCACTTTATTGACTCGTTCTTTCCGTTGGAGAGTCTTCATACCCAGATAGACAAGTGGCAGTTCCACATTCTCATACACGGTCAGTTCGTCAATCAGGTTGAAACTCTGAAAGATAAAGCCCAGATTGCCTTTCCGCAAAGCAGTCAACTGGTTTTCAGTCATTTTATCGACTTGCTTCCCCTCAAAAAAGTAAGAACCGGAAGTCGGAGAATCCAATGTACCGAGAATATTCAGCAAGGTGGATTTGCCGCATCCTGACGGTCCCATTATCGCTACAAATTCTCCTTGTTCCACCTGTAAGGTGACATCATTCAATGCTTTTGTCTGCACCTCTTCTGTGGTGAAAAGCATAGATAGTTTTTCTGTTTTAATCATAATAATTATTCATTATTTTAGTATTAGTTTCTCATTGTCTCCAAATAATTCATACCCGGATATGATTACTTTCTCACCCGGAGACAAACCGTCTGTCACCTCGTAATACAGTGGATTCTGCCGTCCTATCTTCACAGGGCGCCGCGTGGCAAATGTACCACTTTCATCGACAACGTACATCCATCGGCCCCCGGTAATTTGAAAGAATCCGCCACGGGGAACCAGAATAGCTTGTGCCGGATCACCCAATTGCAGGTTTATGTGATAAGTCTGTCCGGCACGGATATTCTCCGGTCGTTCGGATATAAAATTGAGGTCTGTACGAAACTGACCGTCTTTCACTTCAGGATAAGGTTTAGTCACTTCCAGTTTATAGGTTCCTCCGTCACGGGTAAAGTCGGCAGGAAGTCCGGGAAGTACCCGTTCTACGTAGTGCTCGTCTATCTGTGCCTGTACTTTAAGGTCGGAAGTGATGATTTGCCCGATATGTTCGCCGGCAGAAATAGATTGCCCGATTTGCGCATTCAGGTTTCCTACCTGTCCGTCAATCGGAGCTTTCACTTTCAGGTTTTCCAAACGCTCACGAACCAATGCCAAGCTCCGTTTCATATTACGTATATTCTCGTCAAGACTGCCTATCTGACTTTCCCGAAAAATATGATCCTGCCGGATACGTTCGTCAATAACAGCCAGTTGCTCTTTGGCTGCTATATATTCTTCCTCTGCCTGGCGATAGTCTTCACGTGCTATCAGTTGTTCGTTTACCAAACGTTTATACTGCTCATAACGGCGTTGCTTCCCGATAAGCTCTTTATTCAGGCCGATACGTTCTTGTTTCAGTTGCAGTCGTTCCTGCTCCATACTAATCCGGGTATTACGCAACTCGTTTTCCTGATAAGCAAGATCGGCTTCACTCTGCATGATACCGATATTGAGCAATGGGTTGCTAAGACGCAGAATCACATCACCGGCCTTTACCATAGCTCCCTCTTCTTTCAGGCGCTCTTCCACACGACCGCCCTCGATGGCATCCATATAGATAATCCGGCTAGGCATGACCTGACCAATCACACGGATATAATCACTGAACTCGGCCTGCTCGACAGTAGCAATTGTCAGCCGGTCTTTCTCCACTGCCATAGAAGAAGCTGTATCTCTGAAAATAAAATAGGCAATCACAGCAAGTCCGAGCATTACCCCACCGACCCAATAAAGACGTTTGCGATTGATGCCGGGTTTTCGTTCAATAAGTGTATCCATAATGGTTTATAAAAAAGTTCCTTGTCGATAATATTTTTCTAGTTTCATCATCATTTCTATTTGCAAGCGTACACGAACCAGTTCTGCTTTGGCAGCAATAAACCGGTTACGGGCTTCCATCAGTTGAAAGACGGAAATCAATCCCTCTTCCCATTTCCGTTCGGATTCTTTCAGTACCAGTGTTTCAGCGTCAAGTTGTGATAATGCCTGCTGATGTTCACTATATCCGGTGTGAAGAGAAAGGAGTGTTTGCTCAATATCCGTATATAATTGTTGTTTTTCAAGTTCTTCTTCGTTTTTGAGCCGATACATATTCAATTTCAGCTTGCGCTGATTGGTCAAACGTTGCAAACCGCTTAGCAGGGGAAAGGAGATGCCAACACCCACATATTTTCCTATATTATCACGCAATTGTCTGGCCGAGAAAGCTGTATTATAATAATTGGAACCGACGGTGAAACGAGCAAAGACAGAGGGTGAGAAAGCTCCTCCCGCTATCGCATACTCTTTATGAGCTGCTTTTTGTTTCAAATCAATCATACGTATGGAGGGCAATATTTCGATAGATTGTGCGTATAGAGTTTCCACAGTCGAAACAGAATATGGTGGTAATTGGGATGCTGTAATCGTATCCAGAATAGCGAGTGTGTCGCCCGGCTGGATATTCATTAATTGTTTCAGATGCAATAAAGCGATCCGACTGCTATTTCCGCGCGACTGATAACGATAAATATCTCCCTCCCGGCGTGCTTTCACCTCCTGTAAATCGGAAGCTGATTTCAATCCCAGTTCCACGAAGACCTCTGTCTGTTTCAAATACCTTTCGCTCAACCGGCTTTGTTCCAAAGCAAGATCGAGCAATTTTCTCTCCAGAATCAGTTTGTAATAAGCATCCGTCACCTGATAGGCCAGTTCATTCTGTTTCTCTTTCAGCTCCCATTCACTACGTTCTTTGTTCATTTTCCGGAAACGCACCTGATTGATACGCGAAAAGCCTTCAAATAAGGAAAGTGTCATATCAAGTCCCACCGTTCCCTCTTCAAAAGATTCACTGGTATACCCATTGGTGTCAGGATCCAGCGAACGTCCGAATCGTTTGCCTGTTTCCGCATTAACCACTATGTGCGGCAGGAAAGCACCGACAGAAGCTATATAATCCGCTTTCGTTTCCTTTATGCCGATAACTCCGTTACGTACAGCCGGATTCTGTTTATAAGCCAAACGAATGCAATCGTCCAAACTCATAGCGGATTGGGCTAGCAGGAAAACCGGCACTGAAAGCAATAGTAGTAAAAGAAATCTTTTCATCCTTTATAATATATGATTGTGTGATAGCAGGATGATAAAAGCAAATGCAATGCCACAAATCATAAATAATTGATTATAAAACAAATAGAAATTACATAATTCTTCCACCGTCCAAAAATTAAACGCCCTAACGTCCAATAATTGGACATTACCGAGAGAATCCCTCTATTCTACCCCATTCTAACTCGTTCTGACTCATTCCAGCATAAACTTTGTATGAAAACGTCTAATTATTGGACACTCCCTTGCAAAGAAAATCAAAAACAGATACCTTTACCCGGAAACTTAAAAGGAACATTCAACGGACAGAGCCCCCAATCTTGCGTATGGAAACAGGAACGATTTTAATTGTAGACGACAATAAGAGTGTATTAGCCTCACTGGAGTTATTACTCGAGAATGTGTTCAGCACAGTCCGCACAGCTGCCAATCCTAATCAAATCACGACCATCTTATCTACCACTCCGATTGATATTGTGATTCTGGATATGAACTTTTCAGCAGGAATCAACAATGGTAACGAGGGACTGTACTGGCTGAAACATATCCATGAAATCCGCCCTTCACTGCCCGTTATTATGCTAACCGCCTACGGTGATGTAGAATTAGCCGTTAAAGCACTGAAGAATGGTGCAACAGATTTTCTACTAAAACCATGGGATAACCACATACTGATACAGAAAATAAAGGAAGCCTATCAAAACAATCGTCCAACCCATCATAAAAACTCTCCCAAATCAACCCAGAAAGCATCCGGTGATGAAAATCTGAATAAGTCAGAAATGTTGATCGGTCATTCCCCTGCAATGCTACAGCTAATTAAGGTAGTTACTAAAGTCGCCAAAACCGATGCCAATATCCTGATAACCGGAGAAAACGGAACAGGAAAAGAGATGTTAGCCAGGGAAATACATCGCTTATCTTCACGAAACACCCGTCAGTTACTTAGTGTCGATATGGGGGCTATCAGCGAATCGCTCTTTGAGAGTGAACTCTTCGGACACGAACGTGGAGCGTTTACTGATGCTTATGAAAGCCGTCCGGGTAAATTCGAAGCCGCCAATGGTGGTTCGCTTTTTATGGATGAAATCGGAAATCTCCCTCTTGCATTGCAGGCCAAACTACTGACTGTACTACAAAACCGAAATATCACCCGAATCGGAAGCAACAAAGTGATTCCCGTTGATATCCGACTCATCTCCGCCACCAACAAAGACATACCGGAGATGATTAAAGAAGGTTTGTTCCGCGAAGACTTATTCTATCGCATCAATACCATCCATCTGGAAATTCCCCCTTTGAGAGAACGGGGAGATGATCTATTATTATTCATCGATGCTTTTCTTCATCGCTTCGCTTCCAAATATCAACGACCGGAAATGCGAATGCATGAGCAAACGATTGAAAAGCTACGCTCCTATCATTGGCCGGGCAATATCCGGGAACTGCAACACACCATCGAAAAGGCGGTTATTTTATGCGAAAGCAACGTGATACGTCCTAAAGATATTCTGGTGAAACAGACTTGGAAACCACAGACAGTCCAAGCGGTGCCCAATCTGGAAGAAGTGGAACGACAAGCCATCGAGACGGCCATCTTGCAAAATAATGGAAACCTGACTGCTGCGGCCGAACAACTTGGTATCAGCCGACAAACGCTCTACAATAAACTGAAACGATTTAAGCCCTAAGCCGTATGCTATTCAGCCGACATATATATTGGACCACATTAGGACATATCCTATTTATTCTTGCTACCGCAGGAACAGGTCTATGGCTCATTATTTCCCAACAAGGAGTGGTAATAGGGATATTACTGGTTATCTGCTCCTTGTTTCAGATTGGAAGATTAGTGAATAAGCTAAACTCTTTCAACCAAAAATTACGCCTTTTCTTCGATGCGATAGAAGACAAAGACAATATGCTCTATTTCCCCGAAAACAATGTCAGCCGGGAACAGGAAATGCTGAATCGTTCACTCAACCGTATCAATGCCCTGCTCATCCGAACTCAAGCTGAATATTCAAAGCAGGAACATTTCTACCGTTCGCTATTGGAAGAAGTCCCTAGCGGTGTGTTGGCATGGGATTCTTCCGGAAAAATAATGATGGCCAACAGTGCCGCACTGACTTTATTGGGATGCCAGCAACTAGCCCAATACGACCAACTGAAACCTATCCTGCAGGAAAAAGAGAAGAAAGAACGACTTAGTCTGTCTCAAAACCAGATGAAATTACAGAACGAAACTATTACCATCTTATCCATCAAGGATATCAGCAATGAACTGAATGATAAAGAGAGTGAATCATGGAACAAGCTAAGCCACGTGCTTACCCACGAAATCATGAACACCATTGCTCCCATCATCTCCCTGTCGCAAACATTATCCGCATATCCGGACAACAGCGAAAAAACACTTCGCGGACTTCATATCATCCAGGCACAAAGTGAACGCCTGCTGGAATTTACCGAATCTTTCCGTCGTCTCTCCTATCTGCCCCAACCGGAAAGGAAACGGTTTTCACTAACAGCCCTCCTGCAAAATCTGCAAGAACTCCTGTCTACCGATTTTCAGGAAAATCAGATTCATTTCACACTTACCTGTCAGCCGGAATTCATCGATATGGATGGAGACGAGAACCAGCTATCCCAAGTCCTGCTCAATCTCCTTAGAAACTCCATTCAGGCGTTAGACGGAAGAACAGACGGAGCAATCGAAATTTATGCATATCGGGACGAGCATATATCTATCGACGTCACAGACAATGGTCCCGGTATCCCCGATGAACTGCAGGAAAAAATATTCATTCCGTTCTTCACCACCAAATCCGAAGGAACCGGTATCGGATTAAGTCTCTGCCGACAAATCATCCGTAACCACAACGGTCATTTGTCTATTTTGGAAAGCCGTCCCGGTAAAACAATTTTTCATATCGACATTTCACTGTAAAACAAACCTTTCACGGCCTTCGAGTGTTTATTATCATATAAACGAATTTTACACGATATGAGCACCAAAGAACAATACTGGAAATATTCCCTCATTGTCATCATCCTGTTTATGGGAGTCATCATCTTCCGCCAAATCACTCCTTTTCTGGGGGGATTGCTGGGAGCACTCACCATCTACATTCTTGTACGCGGACAGATGAATCATCTGGTAGAAAAACGAAAGCTGAAACGAAGCATCAGCGCACTGTTGATTACCGCAGAAACGATTTTCGTCTTTCTTATCCCTTTGGGATTGACTGTCTGGATGGTGGCAAACAAGTTACAGGATATCAATCTGGATCCACAGACCTATATTGCACCTATTCAACAGGTAGCAGAATTCATCAAAGAGAAAACAGGATACGATGTATTGGGAAAAGATACGCTGTCATTCATCATGTCCATACTTCCCCGTATCGGACAAATTATAATGGAAAGCATCAGCAGCCTTGCCATCAACCTGTTCGTCATGATCTTTGTGCTTTACTTCATGCTGATTGGAGGAAAAAAGATGGAAGCTTATGTCAATGACATTCTGCCATTTAATGAAACCAATACGCAGGAAGTCATTCACGAAATCAATATGATTGTCCGTTCCAATGCTATCGGCATTCCCTTACTGGCTATCATTCAGGGAGGCGTGGCTATGATAGGCTATCTGCTTTTCGGAGCACCCAACATACTGATGCTGGGATTCCTGACCTGCTTTGCAACCATCATTCCGATGGTAGGTACGGCATTGGTATGGTTTCCTGTAGCCGCTTATCTTGCCATCAGCGGAGACTGGTTCAACGCCATCGGGCTTTTTGGCTATGGAGCTATCGTCGTATCGCAATCGGACAACCTTATCCGGTTCATCCTTCAAAAGAAGATGGCGGATACACATCCGCTTATCACTATTTTCGGAGTAGTCATCGGCCTGCCGATATTCGGGTTTATGGGAGTCATCTTCGGTCCGTTGCTGCTTTCATTATTCTTTCTTTTTGTGGATATGTTCAAGAAAGAATATCTCGACTTGCGAAATAACCTCCCATCGAGATGACGAAACTACCGAAAAATTGTGTACTTTTGCGGCTGTAAAAACGACACTAAAATTTGATGGAAACATTTACATTCAATACTGTCGAACTGATTCTTTTATCGGTGGCAGGTATTCTTTTTATCATCCAGCTCATTTATTATTTCGGCCTGTACAATCGAATACATGTCCACAATAAAGCTGTAGGCAAAGAAGAGGTGCATTTCATACGAGAACTGCCTCCACTTTCCGTGATTCTCTGTGCACGCAATGAGGCTGAAAATCTTCGTAAAATTCTACCTGCCATTCTGGAACAGGACTATCCACAATTTGAAGTGATTGTCATCAATGATGCTTCCACAGATGATACCGGGGATATACTGGGAGTGATGGAAGAAAAATATCCTCATCTTTACCATAGTTTTACGCCCGAAAGTGCACGCTATATCAGTCATAAGAAACTGGCTCTAACGTTAGGCATCAAAGCCAGCAAACATGACTGGCTCGTATTTACGGAAACAAACTGTATGCCCGCCAGCAACCAGTGGCTAAAACTGATGGCACGTAATTTCACTCCGCAGACCCAAATTGTGTTGGGATATAGCGGATACGACCGCACAAAAGGATGGTTGCACAAACGTACTGCATTCGATACTTTGTTCCAGTCTTTGCGCTATCTGGGATTCGCGCTGGCCGGAAAACCTTATATCGGTATCGGACGCAACCTGGCTTACCGGAAAGAACTATTCTTTCAACAGAAAGGTTTCTCCAAATACCTGAATCTGCAACGTGGAGAAGATGATTTATTCATTAATGAGCTAGCTACCTCCTCCAACACCCGTGTTGAAACAGACTTCAACGCTACCACACGGATACAGCCCGTATATCGCTACAAAGATTGGAAAGAAGAAAAGGTTAGTTATATGGCTACTGCCAGATTCTACCACGGAATACAGCGTTACCTCCTGGGATTTGAGACATTCTCCCGTTTGTTATTCTATATTGCCTGTATAGCAGGTATCGTATTCGGGATACTTAATTTCCACTGGCTGGTAGCAGGCATCGCATTCCTGATGTGGTTACTGCGCTTTACAGTACAAGCTGTCATTATCAACCGCACGGCAAAAGAAATGGGTGGAGGACGAAAATACTATTTCTCGTTACCTGTTTTCGACCTTATCCAACCTGTACAGTCATTGAAGTTCAAACTCTGCCGTTTCTTCCGGGGAAAAGGAGATTTCATGAGAAGATAAACCGGATTTCGTGAGAAGACAGACTTATTGTTAAATCAATCGCTGCATATAAATAGCATCCGAACCATCGTGATAATAGCATGGCTTTATTCCAACAGGAATAAAGCCATTTTTCATATATAGCCCGATAGCGGAAGTATTGGTCACTTTCACTTCAAGCGTAATCTTTGCAGCCTTACATTCACCGGCCGTCTGAATCGTCTGGTCCATCAATACCTGCCCCAGTTCTCTTCCTCTATAATCCGGATGAACAGCTATCGAATAGATTCTTAAATAGCGAGTTCCCCCATGAAATAACAGGGAGACATAAGCGATCACCCTATCCGCCTCCATCATCACATAGAAAATTCCTTTCGAACGGCTTATCAGATAGGCAAACTGCTCTTTTGAAAAACTGTCTTCCCGGAAACACTCCCACTCTATTTCCAAAATAGCGGGAATGTCTGCCTGCTGTGCTTTACGGACGATTATCGGCTCCATAATCAATAATGTTTTGTTTCTAGCACTTGTTCAAAGTGATTCAACAAACGGTAATACATTTCATCACCGATAATGGCATCTTCCAGTCCATGATCGATGCTCGGATTGTCATTGATTTCAATCACATAAGCCTTATCATCCACCATTTTCAGATCGACTCCATACAACCCTTTTCCTATCAGATTGGCAGCCTTTACAGCTGTATCCAATACCACACGAGGCACCTGATAAATAGGAATCGTATCTACCAATCCACAACGGCTTCTGCCCGAATCATAGTGACAGTAAATCTGCCAGTGTCCTTTCGCCATATAATATTTGCAGGCATAGAGCGGTACACCGTTCAATAGACCGACACGCCAGTCAAACTCCGTTGGAGTAAATGCCTGTGCCAGCAAGATAGCCGATTTTTCAAACAGTATCTTCAGACTGGCTTGCAGTTCCTCTTCGTTCGACACTTTTTTCATACCAATGGAATAAGAGCCATCCGGTATTTTCAGGATAAAAGGAGCACCTACCAGTTCGCTTATCTGTTCAAACGAATGATGGTTGGATTGAAAAATCAATGTAGACTTAGGAGCAGATATCTTTTCCTTCTCAAAAAGTTCTTTCAGATACACTTTGTTCGTACACCGAATGATAGACAACGGATCGTCAATAACAGCCATTCCGTTTTGTGCAGCCAACTGTGACAAATGGAATGTATAATGATTGAGCGACGTTGTAGTACGAATAAACAAGGCATCAAATTCGAGCAAACGGATAGCATCATCTTCGGTTATCATCTCCACATGGATGTTCATTTTCTTAGCTACCTCCGTCAATTTGTGCAGAGCACCTTTATTGCTGGGAGGAAATTTCTCCTGTGGATCGACCAATACAGCGAGACTGTAACGGGAAGCCTTTGCCGACTTCGGTGCACGCCATATTTTCTTGTTAAAGTTATCCAGCGTATTGGCAAAGAAATCCTGCTCTGCATCATTAAGCTGATTCAGGGGAAGAAAATGAATGCCCTCGATCTGATTTCTGGGATGAGTATTCAAAGCCACTCTTAACAATGGGCAAGGGTAATTCTCGAAAATAAAACGCGCAATCCGTTCCATACCTTTTTCCCGGCATTTGCCAAAGTAGATATTCAGGTACCAGATATCATCCTTGATGTCATTCTTCTGTATCCATTGATAACAAAGGGCTTGCAGACTACGGTCCATCCGCACCCCCGTTCCAGCCTCCATTTTGTTGATGATATCAACATCCGGAATGACTTTCTGTCCTCTCGTTTGGGCTAGCAGCGAACAGTAATACCCTTCAGAGTTATAGCTGTAATCATTGCTAAGATTAATAACTAACTTCCGGTCTTTCTCCACCGGCTTGTTTTTTAGATAGTCGGAAACAGTCAGGACACTACTTGTCTCATAATACGGTTTCCAGTCATCCAGATTATCCAACAGAATTAACACATTATTCATAATGGTTAAAAATTAAACCTACAAGAGGATATTAAGTAAATTGGGCGCAAATATAGACATATTATTCACTCCACATCACGCAATGGACCAAATTATTTTTGCAGTAAAAATCAGATAGGAAAAAAGAGGATTATTCGTATCTCATGGAGCTTGCCGGATTGATCTTAGTGATAAGAAATGAAGGACCAATCAACATCAATACAGATGCACACAAAGTGCCCAAATTAATCAAGATAAAAAGTAAAACATTAAAAGAAACTGGAACAGTATCTACATAATAAGTCGCCGGATCAAGTTTAAAGAATCCGAATTGAGACTGAAGGATACAGAATGCCAAGCCAATGGCATTGCCCCAAAACATTCCTTTGCCAATCAAAAAGACTGCAAACCAAAGAAAGGTTCTGCGAATCGTGAAATTATTGGCTCCCAATGCTTTTAAAATCCCAATCATATTGGTACGTTCGATGATAATAATCAATAAACCGGAAATCATGGTGAAGCCAGCAACTCCTATCATCAAAATCAGAATCACCCATACGTTCAAATCCAATAAATCAAGCCAAGCAAAGATTTGAGGATTCAGTTGTTCGATGTTACGCACATAATACACACCTCCCAACTCATCTTGCCTGTTGTCAATATCAGTTGCGATCTCATAGGTTATATCTTCCAGTCTATCATAATCTTTCACCTGTAATTCCACACCGGTCACCTGTTCCGGTTGCCAACCGTTCAAACGATTCACCAGATTAAGATCCGTCAGTAAAAAGAGGTTGTCGTATTCGGAGAAATTCGTCTGATAAATTCCGGCAATCGTCAGGCGACGAGCGCGAATATCATCCTGTATATAATAGGTATATATCTTATCTCCCAGTTTCAACTTCATTTTAGTTGCCAACGCTTTCGAGATAAGTACTTGATTGGTAGAAACTGAATCACTGAAAACAGGAATCTCCCCTTCTACCAAATACTCTTTTATAAAATGGGGGTCAAACTCCGGACCTACACCTTTCAACACCATTCCTTGAAAAGCGTCATCGGTCTTAATCATACCCGGTTTGGTAGAGAAACGCTGCACATGGCTTATCTCCGGATAATCAGCAAGAGCAGTCATCATACTGTCTCCTACCACAATGGGATGGGTTTCGTAAGAACTGACCGCATCCAAATTAGTTATCTGGATATGCGACCCGAATCCTATAACTTTATTTCTCACTTCACTTTTAAACCCGATGACTACCGCCACTGCAATAATCATTACGGCCAAACCAATAGCAATACCCGCCATGGCAATGAGGACCGCAGGACGTGACACCTGCTTTCCGCCATCGCTTTCACGATAGATACGCCGGGCTATGAAAAGTGATAAAGACATTTGTTTAAGTATTAGGTATTAAGTATTAAGTGTAGCAGCAACAAACACCCCAGAAACTACGGTTAATACTTAATACTAGAATTTATTCCGTTCTTCCCGGATACACTTCCAAAGCCTTCTGCAAGACAAAAAGTGCACGGGTTAAATCTTCTTTTTTCAATACGTAAGCAATACGAACCTCATTGATTCCAGATCCCGGAGTGGTATAGAAACCGGAAGCCGGAGCCATGAATACAGTCTGACCTTCATACTCAAAATCAGAAAGACACCATGCGCAGAACTTATCGGAGTCATCTACCGGAAGTTTGGCCACTGTATAGAAAGCTCCCATCGGAATGGGCGAATAAACACCGGGAATACGGTTCAAACCGTCAATCAGACATTTACGACGTTCTACATACTCATCATACGTTTCGCGTGAATATTCTTCCGGAGCATCCAAAGAAGCTTCTGCAGCAATCTGTCCAATCAACGGAGGACTTAAACGAGCCTGACAGAACTTCATGACAGCATCGCGTATCTCCTTGTTTTTGGTAATCAACGCACCAATGCGGATACCACATTCGGAATATCGTTTTGATACCGAATCAATCAGTACTACATTATTTTCAATACCTTCCAGATGGCAGGCAGAAATATATGGAGAACCGGTATATATAAACTCACGATATACTTCATCAGAGAAAAGGAATAAATCGTACTTCTTTACCAAGTCACGAATCTGATTCATTTCACGACGTGTATACAAATAACCGGTAGGATTGTTTGGGTTACAAATAAGAATCGCTTTCGTACGCTCATTAATCAGTTCTTCAAACTTCTCTACTTTCGGAAGGGAAAAGCCTTCTTCAATGGTCGTAGCAATAGTGCGAATCTTTGCTCCGGCAGAGATTGCAAATGCCATATAGTTAGCGTATGCAGGTTCCGGAACGATAATTTCATCTCCCGGATTCAGGCAGGAAAGGAAGGAAAAAAGTACGGCTTCCGAACCTCCCGATGTAATGATTATATCGTCTGCTGTAAGGTTGATATTGAACTTTGCATAATATCCCACTAATTTTTCGCGATAGCTACGATAACCTGCACTGGGGCTATATTCCAGCACTTTACGATCAATATTGCGTATCGCGTCAATCGCGGCCTGAGGAGTGGGCAGATCAGGCTGTCCGATGTTCAGGTGAAACACATGGACTCCGCGTTGCTTGGCAGCGTCTGCCAAAGGAGCCAGTTTTCTGATAGGAGATGCAGGCATCTCGTTTCCGCGAATGGATATGGTTGGCATAATTTTAACTACAAATTACTAATTACTATTTACTTTTTCTACTTGGAGCTGCAAATGTACGCAATAATTTGAATACAGAGACATAAAAACTTTAAAAACCTTAGCAAGGTTAAAATCGTTATGGTAAATTGAAAAGAAAGCTATACATTTGTCATACAGAAAACTTAAAACAATATCATAATGACCATACACCTTATCTCATTCGCTTCAATACTTCACAAACAAGTCTCGCTACGTAGCTCGCACGAAGCTATTTTGAGCGAGATTGAAAAATATTATACTGTAAAGTTCGTCGACCATCAAGATATGGACAAACTTAGTAGTGACGATTTCAAAATCATTTTCGTCGCTACCGGTGGGGTGGAAAGACTGGTCATACAGCACTTTGAGAATCTTCCCCGCCCTGCCATTTTACTGGCAGACGGTATGCAGAATTCTCTTGCTGCCGCACTGGAAATTTCCACCTGGCTACGGGGACGCGGAATGAAAAGTGAAATTCTGCACGGTGAATTATCGGCTATCATCTTACGTATTCATACACTTTATAATAATTTTCAGGCACAACGTTCTTTGTTTGGCAAACGTATCGGAGTCATTGGAAGTCCTTCTTCCTGGTTAGTTGCCAGTAACGTAGACTACTTGTTGGCAAAACGTCGTTGGGGAATCGAATATGTAGATATTCCATTGGAACGGATTTATGAACAATTTAAACACATTACGGATGACCAAGTTGGAGCATCATGCGCAGCTGTAGCATCACAAGCTCTTGCCTGCCGCGAAGGAACTCCTGAAGATTTAATCAAATCCATGCGGCTGTACCGGGCAATCAAAAAGGTCTGTCAGGAAGAAAATCTGGAAGCGCTGACATTAAGCTGTTTTAAACTGATTGAACAAATCGACACTACCGGATGCGTGGCATTATCTTTATTGAATGATGACGGGATAATAGCAGGTTGTGAAGGAGATCTTCAATCTGTATTTACGCTATTAGCAGTTAAAGCACTTACGGGTAAAGACGGATTTATGGCAAATCCTTCCATGATTAATTCCCGTACGAATGAACTGATATTGGCACATTGCACCGTAGGTCTCAAACAAACGGAGAGATATATTATCCGCAATCACTTTGAAACAGAAAAAGGAATTGCCATACAAGGGCTACTTCCGACGGGGGATGTAACGATCATAAAATGTGGCGGTGAATGTCTGGATGAATATTACTTGTCTACAGGAACATTGACTGAAAACACTAATTATATTAATATGTGCCGTACACAAGTGCGCATCCACATGAATACTCCGGCCGAATACTTCTTAAAGAATCCACTGGGAAATCATCATATTATGCTTCATGGTAACTATGAAGATACGTTGAACGAGTTTTTCCAGGCAAATGCTTGCAAGAGGACGGAATAAAGGCATCTATAAAAAAAGAAAGATTTATGATAGGAGAAATTTCATGTGCTATAAATAGAGTTGAAGAGCAAATAGAGCAACTCTTTGACGAGAAAGAGGAGTTTATCATGGCCAATGAAGATGTGCTACCTAGAACTATGTATCTGAAGAAGTTGGCTGAAATTGATTCACGAATAGACGAGCTAAAAAAGACATTGGTTTCGTTGAATGAAGAGAAACAAGAGATTCTGGATATGGAATAACTTATCCTATGGGAATATCTTCCCATTTCCCCCCATGCCATTCTACCACCGAAGTAAAACCTGCTTTCTTCAAAGCGGCTAATCCTTCGAAGCGGGCATTGTTTATTCTTTCAGGGTAGTGCGCATCACTATTCACCTGTACCCGAATACCCAATTCTTTCAGGAAAGGGAAATAACGTTCATTCGGATAGAATGTACCCAGCTCATGATAAGACTTGGTATTGATTTCCACCATATAACCACGTGCAGCAATCACCGCGAAGTAATCGCGGACCAACGTGTCATACCATGCTTCATCAAGCAAACCCGGACGATAACAGGAAGCGTTATAATGCATCTTGTCAGCATGGCCGACAATATCAAATCCTCCCAGCTCTACCATACGGAGCAGGTTCTTATAATAAAGGTGGACAACAGAATCCAAGTCACCATCGAAGTGCCTGTCTACCAATTGACGGAAAAGATCTGCCGGGGTATCAATATCTACGATTTTCCCTTCCGGAGAATACAACATATGCACAGAACCTATCCGGTAGTCAAGTGGTAGTTTTTGAAAACAAGGCAAAGAGGGATTGTTTTCTTCATTCAGGTAGTCAATTTCGAGACCGATGGCAAGCTCTATCTTACCTGCATATTTCTTTTTCAGACGAGAGAATTCGGAAAGGTAATCTTCCATTCTATCCCACTCCATCGTCCATGCGGTAGAAAATGGTAGTGGAGCATGAGAAGAAATGCCATAAGAAGTAAACCCTTCGCTGATAGCAAAACGAATAAAATCGTCCATATTGGCTCGTCCGTCGCAATACAGGCAGTGGCTATGATAATTGGTTAGGTTTGTCATACTAGGTTATATTGTCTGGGGGTATATTATCATTATTTGGTTATCCGGGAATATAATAAACTATACTTGTGCCATCGAAGTGGCACAACTGTGCCAGCATGTTGGCACTGCTACGCCAAAGAGGTGGCACAAAGGTGCCAATATAGTGGCACGAATCAGCCTTCTATTTCGCTAAGTTCCAACCAACGCATTGTCTTTTCGTCAATCATATCATTGACTTCGGGCAAACGTTTTGACTTTTCAGTCAATTCGTCAACGGAAAGTGTGCCGCTACAAAGAAGTTCCTCAATTTGTGTTTTTTCAGCTTCCAGTTCGGCGATTTCTTTTTCCAGTTGCTCGAATTCACGCTTTTCTTTAAAGCTCATCTTACGCTTGTCGTTCAGACGGACACGGGCGGTCTTTTCTTCCTGCGGCTTCTCTGCTTCTTTCTCTTTTTGTTCCTTTGCTTCTTTCCAGTTACGATAATCACTATAATTTCCGGGGAAGTCACGAATATCTCCCTGTCCGTTGAATACCATCAGGTGATCTACTACTTTATCCATAAAGTAACGGTCATGGGAAACGACAATCACACAGCCTTTGAAGTTTTGGAGATATTCTTCGAGCACATTCAGCGTGATAATATCGAGGTCATTGGTAGGCTCGTCCAATACTAGAAAGTTAGGATTACGCATCAGGATGGTACAAAGGTAAAGACGGCGACGCTCTCCCCCACTCAATTTATAGACATAGCTATGCTGGGTTTCAGGAGTAAACAGGAAATGCTGCAGAAATTGAGAAGCAGTCAGCTTCTTTCCATTGCCCAATTCGATGACTTCGGCAATATCCTGTATCACATCAATCACTTTCATCTGTTCGTCAAACTGAAGTCCGTCCTGCGAATAATAACCGAAACGAACTGTTTCGCCAATATCCACTGTTCCGCTATCAGGCTTGACTTGTCCCATCAATATCTTGATAAAAGTAGATTTTCCGGTTCCGTTATTTCCTACAATTCCCATCTTCTCATAACGAGAGAAGATATAAGAGAAATCATCCAGAATCTTCAGATCTCCGAAACTCTTGAAAAGATGGTCGGCTTCGAATATCTTGCTTCCGATATACGATGCTTTCACTTCCAGCTTTACATTATCAGTATTAAAACGCTGCTTCGCAACCTTTTCCAATTCGTAGAAAGCATCTTCCCGGTAACGAGCCTTATGTCCGCGTGCCTGCGGCATCCGGCGCATCCAGTCGAGTTCTGTACGATACAGATTATTGGCACGCTCTATTTCCACGCTCTTAGATTCAATACGTTCCTGACGCTTTTCGAGATAATAGCTGTAGTTACCTTTATATTGGTAGATTTGTTGATTGTCTATTTCGATAATCTCGGAGCAAACACGATCAAGGAAGTAACGGTCGTGAGTCACCATCAGCAGGCTAAGGTTGGTACGACGCAGGTAATCTTCCAACCATTCGGTCATATCCAAGTCCAGATGGTTGGTCGGCTCATCAAGGATTAACAGATCCGGTTCGGTAATCAAAGCGTTTGCCAAAGCAACACGCTTCAGCTGTCCGCCGGACAGTTGCTTCACTTTCTGATCGAAATTACGGATTTTAAGTTGTGAAAGGATTTGCTTGGCTTTCTGTTCATACTCCCAAGCTTTCTCCTGATCCATACGTGCCAAGAGGTTTTCCAATCCCGGATGACCTTCGGTTTCCATGCAGCGTTCGTACTCCTTTATCAATTCCACCGTGCTGTTACCATGATGGAAACAGGCTTCGAGCACTGTCAGTTCTTCGGGATATTGCGGATCCTGTTCCAGGTAATCCACCCGAAGATCACGACGAAAAACAATATTACCGCTATCATAACCTTCCTTTCCGGCAATGATATTCAGTAAGGTAGTCTTTCCACTACCGTTCTTTGCTATTAATCCTACCCGCTGACCTTCGGCAATGCCCAAAGATACATTTTCAAAAAGAACCAAGTCACCGAAAGACTTGGTCAGGTTATCTATCTGTAAATAAGGTACTGCCATTTTAATCCAAACACTTCTTATATTCTTCTATTACATTGCAAGGCTCTCCCGCCTTTACTTTACTCCAAACGAGCTTCATCGGGTCGATGGTCCGATCTTTATATTGGAGAACAGGAGCTTCCCGGTTGCCGTCAATCAACGTTTTCCATTCCATGCCATCCACTTCATTTGCCAGAATTGCACAAACAGTGATACCAATAGCCAACCATTCCTCTTTCTTTTTCAAACCAATCTTACCGCTGTCAATCACTTGTTGAAGTTTCTCCAAGTCCTCTTCTATTCCTTGAAAATCCTTTTTCAGTTCCTGCTTCACAGTAGATACCACCCATTCATATCCCTCATTAATCAAATAAATTTCAGAAAGACGTACAGGAATCAATTCAGCAGGATACTTCTGCCCTTCTTTACGTACCTCCAAAGTAGCGATTACATCTTCCGCCTCCTTCACAACTCCACCTTTAGGCACGGTGAAAGAACATTCAAAAGCAATATCGTCAACGCCTGTAATCCACAAATGGGAAGTATAATAAGTTCCCTCCTCCTGAAACATTTCTTTACTATACGCACATTCCCACGTTCCGACTTTCACCAATGAAGCCGAATCGTTCTCTTTCAGTTCCTGCCGGATGGCATCTTTGCCATAACCGGCTTTTCCTTTAAATGCGGATATACGAAAATTCCCCGTCCATACATCGGGATTATAGAAAAGAAAAGAGCCTTCGCCATCTTCAAACTCATTCCAGTCTGATGGATAGTTCATAGAAAACCATGCTCCGGGAGAGATAAATTTCTTGCCTTGCATCCTTTTACTTTAAATGATTACTTGGCAAAAATACAAAAAAAAGTAATTAGTGGTTAGTGATTAGTGATTAATTCCATTCGGAAAGAAAGTGCTAACCACTAGCCGTTAATCACTAAATCACTAAACGTTAATCACTAAATCTACTTTCCTATTGGCTGTATTTTCCTCCGCACATCTTTAGAAATCTCCAGAAACATATAATTCAATTTCCCGGAATGAATACCTTCTTCGTTCTCCTTATACTTCTTATTAGCATATTGCTTCGATTTCTCGAAAGTCAATAGCGACATTTCATTCTGCGACTTGCCTACCATTGTGGAGTCCAGCTGTTCATCCGGGAAAAAGTCATCCAGATCGACATCACCAATCATTGTTGTTTCCAGGAAGTTCTTATCAGTATGTGAATTATCGGTATAATACCCCACAAACATGTGTCCCGGCGTACGTACCAGAATAGGATCGATATTTATAGCCCGAAGCAGTGATGCAAACAGTACGCTACCGTCCACACAATTAATCTGCGAAGATTCCAGTGCATCATCAAACGTACGAACCCGCTGCGAGAAAACAACATTGCTCGAAAGGCTGGTGTTGGAAACAGAACTGTAACGGAATTTGCGTTTCTGCAATATATTCCAGAGAGCATACACCTGCTTGTCCACCGCCCCTTTAGCCTTACTCTGATAGCCTAAGAAGCGATTGACAATACGAGTATTCAGTGCTTCGCGAAGCAACTGGTCAATCATCGGATTCTCTTCATTGACATAGGCAGCAAAGAAAATACTTGTATCATGGAATTTGGTTCCATTCGATACATACCCCAACAGACATTCATTGATACTGCGCACAGAGAATGTACGCACCCGTTGCCCCAGATCTTTTCCATTCATCTCGACAGTAATAGCCACACTTACCGGTTCTGCCTGCACCTCATTTTTCAGAGCTTCATAGTTCCAGATGATATCAGGATAAATCGTATATTCCGTTCGAGGCTTGTTTAGTACAAATTCCGACACCGAACGGGAGAAAAAAGGCGTTTCAGCCACTTCAATCCGTACCCGGCTATAGGCTGTCTTCGACTTCACCCGAACAGCAATACACGATTTCGGATTCCCCAAATAATTAGAATCCGACGGAACAATCACCTGCACATCAGTAGTGGCAACAGACAAAATCGCTGACGGAAATATATTCCCGCCCAGATCATCCACAATCTCAAAACCGGAATTGAATGAAGTATATTTAAACACAGACATACCGCCAAGGAGAATTAACAGTACCACCACCGATCCTATTATTTCTTTCCGATGCCGTTTTAAGTCAATTTTTATCATTATTTGTAGTTTCTATAATCAAACGTTTCTATTGTATCTCGCTAACAAAGATAACAAATAGTGAGCGGTTTTTCCTCTTACAATCAACAAAAACTTCCATATTCCTCATCAATTCTCGGAATTCCCGGAATGTAACACGATTGTAACGTCTGTTTCATCTGCCCGTAACAAAGTCTCCTCATCTTTGCAAAGGATAAAATAAAAACGTAACTTTGTCATATCACATTAATACATACATCTTATGAACGATTACCGTATTCTAGTTGTCGACGATGAAGAAGACCTCTGTGAGATTCTGAAATTCAATCTTGAAAACGAAGGTTATGAAGTTGATACTGCAAACTCTGCTGAAGAAGCAATGAAGATGGACATCAGCAGCTATCACTTGATTCTCCTCGATGTGATGATGGGAGAAATCTCCGGATTCAAAATGGCGAACATCCTGAAAAAAGACAAGAAAACAGCTAAAGTGCCTATTATCTTTATCACAGCAAAAGATACCGAAAACGATACTGTGACCGGATTCAACCTGGGAGCAGACGATTATATTTCAAAACCTTTCTCGCTGCGTGAAGTCATCGCCCGTGTGAAAGCCGTATTAAGACGCACAGTAACAACGGAAACGGAAAGAGTCCCCGAACGTCTTACTTATCAGTCGCTCGTTATTGACATCACAAAGAAAAAAGTAAGTATCGACGATGAAGAAGTGCCATTGACCAAAAAAGAATTTGAGATCTTGCTTCTGCTGGTACAGAATAAAGGACGTGTATTTTCCCGTGAAGACATCCTGGCCCGCATCTGGAGTGACGAAGTGTACGTGCTCGACCGTACTATCGACGTAAACATCACCCGTCTACGTAAAAAGATTGGAGTATACGGCAAATGCATTGTCACCCGTCTCGGATATGGATACTGTTTTGAAGCTGAATAAATAATTATGCCGAATTAAATAGTTATTATGAACCTGCCTGTAACTCAAAAGCATTTTCTTTCTTTTAGCCGAAAACTTTTCCTTTCGGTTATTTCACTATTCCTGGTATTTGCCATTTGTTTTATTGCGTACCAGTATCAACGTGAACGGGAATATAAAATAGAACTGCTAAACACCAAACTGCAAGATTACAATAGCAGGCTCTACGAACAACTGGAGAATCAACCTCTTGACAGTGAAATCATCGACGGTTATATCAATAACCATATCCTGGAAGACTTGCGTGTAACCCTTATTGATGCTCAAGGAAATGTTGTTTACGACAGCTATCCAAGTCATAATAACCAGATGGAGAACCACCTGAACCGTCCGGAAGTACAGAAAGCCATAAAACATGGCAACGGATATGATGTACGCCGTACTTCCGAGACAACCGGAGTTCCCTATTTCTATTCGGCCACTCATTATAAAGATTATATTGTCCGTTCGGCTTTACCTTACAATGTCAGCCTCATCAACAACCTGCAAGCAGACCCGCACTATTTATGGTTTACCGTAATCGTGACCTTATTATTAATGATTATCTTCTACAAATTCACCAACAAACTGGGGACTTCCATCAGCCAGCTCCGTGAATTTGCGATGCGCGCCGACCGGAACGAGCCTATCGAAATGGCTATGCAATCCGCCTTCCCGCACAACGAACTGGGAGAAATATCACAGCACATCATTCAAATCTACAAACGACTGCACGAAACCAAAGAAGCTCTCTACATTGAACGTGAAAAGCTAATCACCCACCTTCAAATCTCACACGAAGGACTAGGTATATTTACTAAAGACAAAAAAGAGATTCTTGTCAACAATCTTTTCACCCAATACAGCAACCTGATTTCAGACTCCAACCTGGAAACAACAGAAGAAGTCTTTGCCATCAGCGAACTGCAAGAGATCATTCATTTTATCAATAAGAATCAGCAAGAACGTTCGAGAGGAAAAGGTGAAAAACGAATGTCTGTCACCATCAATAAGAATGGACGGACATTTATCGTAGAATGTATCATCTTCCAGGATGCCAGCTTCGAGATTTCCATCAACGACGTTACCCAGGAAGAAGAACAGGTTAGACTCAAACGCCAACTGACCCAGAATATCGCCCATGAGTTGAAAACTCCCGTCAGCAGTATCCAAGGGTATTTGGAAACCATTGTCAGCAATGAAAATATTCCACGCGAGAAGATCAACGTATTCCTCGAACGTTGTTATGCACAAAGCAACCGTTTAAGTCGGTTATTACGCGACATCTCCGTACTCACCCGCATGGATGAAGCCGCCAACATGATCGACATGGAACGGGTAGACATCAGTGTGTTGGTAGGTAACATCATCAACGAAGTATCGTTGGAGCTTGACGAAAAACATATTACAGTCGTCAACTCCTTAAAGAAGAGTATACAAATCAAAGGAAATTACTCACTACTTTATTCCATCTTCCGTAATCTAATGGACAATGCCATCGCATACGCCGGAAGTAATATCCAGATCAATATCAACTGTTTCCGTGAAGATGAGAATTTCTACTATTTCAGCTTTGCCGACACAGGTATTGGAGTATCTCCCGAACATCTGAATCGTCTCTTCGAACGTTTCTACCGGGTAGACAAAGGTCGTTCACGGAAAGTAGGTGGAACAGGACTGGGATTAGCTATTGTGAAGAACGCCGTCATCATCCACGGTGGCAGCATCTCCGCCAAGAACAATCAGGGAGGCGGGCTGGAATTTGTATTTACATTGGCAAAGGAGAAGTAAAATCAGGAGTTACCTGCAAAACTTGTCTAATCAAAAAAACTAACAGAAGAGAACGCAGCAAAATAAAAGGAAGAAAAATTCTTTGAATAAAGTAGAAAGGACATTATCTTTGTCACCAATGTAATCTACATAAATTCAATGTAATAATTGTTAGTTATGAAAACAAACATCCATATTCTTCCAGCTATATGCATCCTTTGCTTTTGTGCCTGCAAAAGCGGCAACGCTTCCAGTCTGAACAAAAATGATGTAATACAAGACACCATTAAAACCTTTACATTGCCTGCCATCCCCCCAATGATGACAGCCCCGGAACAACGGGCAGACTTTCTGGTAAAACACTATTGGGATAACGTCAACTTCGCCGACACTAATTACATCCACCACCCCGAAGTGACCGAACAAGCTTGGGCGGATTATTGTGACATACTGAATCACGTCCCGTTGGAAACTGCACAAGAAGCCATGCGGAAAACAATCGAACAAACGAATGTAGACAAAAAAGTATTCACCTACATCACCGACCTGGCGGATAAATATTTATACGACCCCAACTCCCCCATGCGTAACGAAGAATTCTATATTCCCGTATTAGACGCCATGTTAGCTTCTCCCTTGTTAGAGGAAATTGAGAAAGTACGTCCTAAAGCCCGCCGGGAATTAGCACAGAAAAACCGTATCGGAACCAAAGCCCTGAACTTCAGCTACACATTAGCTTCCGGCGCACAAGGCTCCCTCTATCAACAGCAAGCCGACTATATCCTCCTATTCATCAACAACCCCGGCTGTCATGCCTGCACAGAAACAATAGATGCCCTGAAAAACGCACCTATCATCAACCGACTTTTGGGACAAAAGAAACTAACAGTCCTCTCTATCTACCCTGACGAAGAGTTGGACGAATGGAGAAAACACCTGAATGAATTCCCCAAAGAATGGATCAACGGATACGACAAGAAATTTGCCATCAAAGAACAACAACTATATGATTTGAAGGCTATCCCCACCCTCTACCTTTTAAACAAGGAAAAAACCGTGCTCCTAAAAGATGCCACCGCACAAGCTATCGAAGAATACTTAACTAATGTTGAACTAGAGTAAAACGATACAAAAACGAGGGTGTTCGGAGAGGGCTGTACAAAGCGCTGAAACGCCCACCTGTAAAGGGGGAAAAGCCAATGAAAACCAGTAGAATAGAGAAGAGTAAAGAAGAGTAAGTAAAAGTATTATTTCTGTTATAAACAACAGCAATAATACTGGGCAGAGAAGATGGCTTTGGCTGCTGCCGTTGTCGGTTCGGATCACTTCGTCGGTGCCGTTTCTGTTCCCGTGTCCCTCATGAACTGTTCGTCCGGCAGATGACCGACTTTTGTCTGGTAGGTTGTTGATGCTCGCCCGGTGGGTAACGGACATTCACACGGTAGATAACGTACGTTTGTACGTTAGGTAAATTCTATATTATTTCACGGGCTACCGTTTCAATACTTGTTTGCTAAAGTATCATTTGCTTCAAAACCATACCGAAATGAATTAGTTCAAAACCGTGCAGTAAGGAACAAAATAGGTGGATACCGCTGCATCCACCTATAAAAAACGACCAATTATGTTTCAATAAATCTGTTTCATACGTCCAACGGTGGACATAGACAAAGATACTTTTTAAAAGCTAATCTTATGTCAAACAAATAAAAAAAGGCGGGCAACTCAATACCCGCCTCTAAAATCCGCTAATTTGGTAAATTTTGTAATAAGTGACAGTCTCATTTACAAAAATACAGAAAATATCGAAGAAAACAAGTTGGTTCTTTCTCTTTCGTATCAGGACGAAAGAAAAAGAATATCCCCCCAACTTGGAAAAAACAAATAAACTCCCTATCTTTGTCCCGCATTGGTTTGCGACTCCCTTACGGGGGGAGCAATTAAAAGGGAATCAGGTGTAAATCCTGAACAGTCCCGCTGCTGTAAGTTCCATGCATGTTACAAGCAATTCACTCATTGCCACTGGAGAATAATCTGGGAAGGCGTTTGTAACAGGAATAAGTCAGAAGACCTACCATGCAATTATGTTTCACTGCTTTCGAGGAAAAAGCGTTGAGTCTAATGAACCGGACAAGTCGTCTATCATTTCATTCATCACTCTAATTCAGAGAAAGTGTGTTAAAACGAATAAACTCTGCCAAGTTTATTTATGCGTGTCCGGTCGAAGGGATTTCGCCCGGACACTTTTAAATAGCAACAGACTGAAATAAGGAATAAATGAAAGAGAGAACATTTAAGAAAATGATCTTTGCAGTATTCTGCTGCCAATTCTTATCCATACCACTTTTTGCACAACAGCAAAAGGTAGATACGACACATACATATTCTATTCCTGAAATAACAGTATCAGATATCTATCAGACTCGCGAAGTACGTTCTACCGCTCCCCTGCAAGTATTCTCCAAAGACGCCCTGAAAAACCTGCACGCCCTGCAAGTATCCGACGCAGTGAAACACTTTGCCGGAGTGACCGTAAAAGACTACGGAGGTATTGGCGGACTAAAAACAGTATCCATACGAAGCCTGGGAGCACAACATACCGCTGTTGGCTATGACGGGATCACCCTAACCGATTGCCAAACGGGACAAATCGACATCGGGCGTTTCTCACTCGATAACGTAGACAGACTTTCTCTAAACAACGGACAAAGCGATAACATCTTCCAACCTGCCCGCTTCTTTGCGTCAGCAGGCATCTTGAATATCCAGACACTTACCCCACAGTTCACAAAAGACAAAAAGACCAACATAGCAGGAGCTTTCAAAACAGGTTCCTGGGGATTAGTCAATCCCTCCCTCCTGCTGGAACAACAATTCAATAAAACATGGAGCATGTCAGTCAATGGCGAATGGATGTCTTCTGACGGACATTATCCATATACACTGCACTATGGAAGTGCAGAAGGAGATCTGTCCTCACGTGAGAAACGGAAGAATACAGACGTACAAACATTCCGTGCTGAAGCCGGACTTTACGGTAACTTCTCCGATAAAGAACAATGGCGGTTGAAAGCCTATTACTTCCAATCCTCCCGGGGACTCCCCAAAGCTACCACTTTCTACAACGACCATTCTACCCAACACCTGTGGGATAAAAACACTTTCATACAAAGTCAATACAAGAAAGAATTCAGCCAACAATGGGTATTCCAAACCTCTGCCAAGTGGAATTGGAGCTATCAACGTTACCTAGACCCCGATACAAAGAACTCATTAAAGAAAACAGAAAACAGCTACTACCAGCAAGAATATTACCTTTCCGCTTCTGTACTATACAGACTGTTGAGCAACCTCTCATTCTCTCTTTCCACCGACGGAAGCATCAACACCATGAACGCCGATCTAAACAACTTTGTACAACCCACGCGCTATTCATGGCTAACGGCATTCGCCGGCAAATACGTGAATGACTGGTTAACAATCTCCGCATCCGCATTAGCAACCATTATCAATGAAGATGTAAAGAAAGGCGGCAGTGCCGGCAATCACCGTAAATTAACCCCTTATGTAAGTGCCGCATTCAAACCTTTTCATAATGAAGAATTCCGTGTACGCTTCTTCTATAAAGACATTTTCCGCCTGGCAAGTTTCAACGACTTATATTACGAAGAAGTAGGAAACACACAACTAAAGCCGGAAAAAGCCAAACAATACAACATCGGACTGACATACAACAAAAATGTATGCTCGTTCCTACCCTATTTGTCAGCAACCATCGACGCTTATTATAATAAGGTAACAGATAAAATCATCGCTTATCCTACCAAGAACCTTGCAGTATGGAGCATGAAAAACCTGGGACAAGTTGACATCAAAGGTATTGATGTTACAGGAAGCCTCTCCCTCCAACCCGGGGAAAAAATCCGCATCAACCTCTCGGGTAACTATACATACCAACGAGCATTAGACGTTACCCCACCCGATCCAAACACGTATGAATCAACATACAAACACCAGATAGCCTACACTCCCCGCGTCTCCGCTTCGGGGCAGGCAGGTATCGAAACACCATGGATCAATCTGTCTTACTCATTCCTATTTTCAGGAAAGCGCTATGCGTTGGGACAAAACATTGCCGAAAACAGATTAGATAGTTATAGCGACCACAGTATTTCTGCAAGCCGTGATTTCCTGATAAGAAAAGCCACCACCTCTTTCAGCTTGGAAGTACTGAACCTGATGGACAAGAATTACGAGATTGTGAAATACTTCCCAATGCCCGGACGATCTGTAAGAGCAACAATAAAAATAAGATATTAAATATTATAAAATAAGATATTGACGTGAAAAGGAAATTAATATATATATTCTGGTGCTGGCTGTCATCGATCTTGTTATTCATGGCATGTGATGACATGGAAGACAAACCTTTCACATCAGGCATTATAGGTGATCCGACAGAAACAGGTACCGCCGAATTATATGTATTATGTGAAGGACTGTTCAACCAGAATAACAGCTCATTGGCACGTTTCTCTTTCGGTAATCAACAAATGGTTCGTGATTACTTCAAAGCAGTCAACCACCGAGGATTAGGAGATACAGCCAACGATATGGCTATTTATGGAAGCAAGGTGTATGTCGTAGTCAACATCTCCAGTACAGTAGAAGTGATAGATTTTCGTACAGGAACCTCATTGAAACAAATTCAGATGCAGGCAGAAAATGGGAGTTCCCGCCAACCACGCTATATCACTTTTCATAAAGAAAAAGCATACGTATGTTCCTATGACGGAACCGTTGCGCGTATAGACACAACTTCCCTCTCCATAGATGCTATCACAACAGTGGGACGTAACCCTGACGGCATTTGTGTACAAAACGAAAAGCTATATATTTCCAATTCCGGCGGATTGGATTATTCATCAGGGCTGGGTGTAGATAATACAGTATCCGTTGTCGATATTGCCACATTCAAAGAGAGTAGCAAAATTATAGTAGGCCCGAATCCCGGTAAAATAATAGCAGGTCCGGATGAAACCGTCTATGTAGCCACCCGTGGCGAAGATATAGAAGCCGGAGATTATAATTTCGTCAAGATAGACTGCCGGACAAACAAAGTCACTCAATGTAACGAGAAAGTGCAAAACTTCGCCATCGACGGAGACATAGCCTACCTATATAATTACAACTACACCACACAGACTTCTTCTATCAAGATGTTCAATCTGAAAACAGAAGAAACAATCCGTGAGAATTTCATAACCGATGGAACTGTGATAAAGACACCTTACGGTATCAATATCAACCCTTACAGCAACAATGTATATATCACCGAAGCACGCGATTACACCACTTACGGCGACTTACTTTGTTTCAACCAACAAGGACAACTCATGTTTCGCCTAAACAACATCGGACTTAACCCGAATACCATCGTATTCAGTGACAAAGCCTCACAAAGCAATATTGACGACAATGACGATGACACGGAAAACCCTCTAGCTTTCGCCAATAAAGTATGGGAATACCGCCCTGCTCCCGGACAATTTATCAATACTACCACATCAGCATACAAGGATGGATTTACCTACGATGAAATATTGGAAGAAGCAACCCGCAGAATCCAGCAAAAATCGCTTATTACATTAGGAGGATTCGGTGGCTACATTGTTTTAGGATTCCCACAGCCCATTCCGAATGTAACGGGAGAATATGACTTCAAAGTAAGAGGTAATGCTTACTACAATTCCAAAACCGGAACAGGAAAACTGGGAGGAAGTGCCGAACCGGGAATTGTATTCGTATCCAAAGATGCAAACGGTAATGGAAAACCTGATGACGAATGGTATGAACTGAAAGGCAGCGAATACGGGAAAGATACAGAAACCCGAGAATATGAAATAACCTATTACCGTCCGAACCTAGCCAACCAAAATGTTTTCTGGAAGGATAATAAAAAAAACGAAGGATATATTCTCCGCAACAGTTACCATAATCAGGAATCCTATTATCCACTTTGGATAGAAGATGATGAAATCACATTTCAGGGAACACGCCTAAAAGATAATGCTGTCTTAGAAAATGGATTATGGGTAGGATATTGTTATCCATGGGGATATGCAGACAACCATCCCAACACCAAGGAAGGCAGTAATTTCAAGATAGATTGGGCTGTGGACAGTAACGGCACACCAGCCGACTTGGATCAAATAGATTTCGTTAAGATTATGACTGCAGTTAACCAAGACGCAGGACAAATGGGTGAAATATCAACCGAAGTCACAACCGTTGAAAACTTACATTTCAAAAAATAATCAACAATTTATTAATAACTAAAATTAGAAAAGAACATGAAAAAATTATCCTTATTATTACTATTATCAGTATTTATATTTTGTGGCTGTAGCGATGATGACGATACAAAAACATACATACTTAGCTTGCCTAATTACGAAACTCATACACTCGACATGGGCGATCAAGAAAATCCGGATGATTCATGGTCAGTAAGTAGTGAGTGGGGAACAACTAACTATAAATACAATCTGTTAACTGACGCAAGTGGAATCTTTGAATTTGACTGTGTATCTTCAACATACGGTTTCTATTCAGATAGCTTTGCATTTACGAATTGTACAGTAGAAGATTGTCCAGACTTCGCAAGCTATGATTATCGCGCTATCACCAAAAAAGGGGTAATCAATAATACATACGTTATCGTTGGAGCTGCCGGATATAAAATCGGAAAGAATTCTGATAAAGAAGCCGCAATACGATTCAGAGATCACGACAACCCTAATGAACTGGAAGACTATAGAGTAAAAGGACTATATGTAACAAACAGTGTCTATGCTTATAGCAGTATGAAAGAAGGAACTGGATATTATGGTGAAGAAGAAATATTCGGAAGCAACGACTCATTCAAACTTACTATCTACAATTATGATAAAACAATGCACGTAGATTGTTATTTGGCAGAAGGAACCAATCTCCTCGATCAATGGAAATGGGTAGATCTAACTTCATTGGGAGAAACGAAAGGACTAAAATTCTCATTAACATCTACCAAAAAGAATGAATACGGTCCATTGACACCGACCTACTTCTGTCTTGACGGTATCACTATCGAAGACTAAATAACCACTGCTCGATTGACCTCAACCTATTATATATTTATTTTTAATCAGCCTATTGATTACCAATAATCAAACTTATAATCATACTCAATCGAATGCATAATTTTAAAGAGCCGGATATCCTTTTAAGGGATCCGGCTCTCTTTATATCTTCTTACCACAAATTGATATATCACTAGCCTACGGAGAAATAATTCCATCAGCCACAACTTACAAAAAGTCATCATATATTTGTTAATCACGCAGATTTTAGCTACATTCGTCGACCTAAACTATAAATCTACAACAATGGAATTACCTTTTGCTGAATCATGGAAAATCAAGATGGTAGAACCCATCCGGAAAAGCACACGTGAAGAGCGCGAGCAATGGATTAAAGAAGCACATTATAATGTCTTTCAACTCAAATCAGAACAGGTTTATATCGATCTCATCACCGACTCCGGCACCGGAGCGATGAGCGACCGCCAATGGGCGGGAATGATGCTAGGTGATGAAAGCTATGCCGGAGCGACCTCATTCTTCAAGTTGAAAGAGATGATTACGAAACTAACAGGATTTGAATACATCATACCAACCCATCAGGGACGTGCCGCTGAAAATGTTCTTTTCTCTTATTTGGTACATGAAGGAGACATTGTGCCCGGCAACTCACATTTTGACACCACCAAAGGGCACATCGAGGGACGTCATGCCATCGCATTAGACTGCACCATCGATGCAGCCAAACAAACCCAACTAGAAATACCGTTTAAAGGAAATGTAGACCCTGATAAATTACAGAAAGCCCTCACAGAATACGCTGAACGGATTCCTTTTATCATCGTCACCATCACCAACAATACAGCCGGAGGACAACCCGTCTCTATGCAAAACCTGTACGAAGTACGTGCCATCGCCGACAAATATGGCAAACCCGTACTTTTCGACTCTGCACGTTTTGCCGAGAATGCCTACTTCATCAAAATGCGCGAAGAAGGTTACCGAGACAAAACTATCAAAGAAATCACACGGGAAATGTTCTCTCTTGCCGATGGCATGACAATGAGCGCCAAGAAAGACGGAATCGTCAATATGGGCGGATTTATTGCCACGCGGCGTGCAGACTGGTATGAAGGTGCAAAAGGCTTCTGTGTACAATACGAAGGCTATCTTACCTACGGAGGCATGAATGGACGGGATATGAACGCCCTCGCCATCGGACTGGACGAAAACACCGAATTCGACAACCTCGAAACACGTATCAAACAAGTGGAATACCTGGCAAAGAAACTGGATGAATACGGAATCCCTTACCAACGCCCGGCCGGAGGACACGCCATCTTCATTGATGCGCCTAAAGTGCTGACACATGTTCCTCGAGAAGAATTCCCGGCGCAGACGCTAACTATAGAGCTCTACCTGGAAGCCGGTATCCGTGGATGCGAAATCGGTTATATCCTTGCCGACCGTGATCCGGTGACCCATGAAAATCGCTTTAACAGCCTTGACCTACTTCGCCTCGCAATCCCTCGCAGAGTATATACCGACAATCACATGAATGTAATAGCTGCCGCCCTCAAAAATGTATATGAACGCAGAGAAAGCATCACTCATGGAGTACGTATCGCCTGGGAAGCTCCCTTAATGAGACACTTCACAGTTCAATTGGAAAGATTATAAACTTGGAGAATATTTGTTCGCGTAAAACAAAAGTGTTCCCCAAGTGTTTATATTATAATCGAACTTAATACGTAAAAATTATGGCAGAAGATTATAAATTAATAGACAACGAAGAAAAACATCGGTATGAATTTCAGATCGATGGCAAAATAGCTGAAATAGACTATATCAAATCAAACAATGGAGAAATATACCTTGTACATACCGAAGTACCCGCCTCATTAGGCGGCAAGGGAGTAGGCTCACAACTTGCGGAAAAAGCATTGGCAGACATCGAGCGACAAGGTCTACGACTGGTACCGCTTTGCCCGTTTGTAGCCGGATATATTCACAAACATCCGGAATGGAAGCGAATTGTAATGCGTGGTATTCATATTAAATAAATACATATATGGGAAAAAAAATTGAATATACCAATGGTGAACTGACCATTGTGTGGCAGCCTGAATTATGTCAGCACGCCGGAATATGTGTAAAGATGCTACCCAATGTTTATCATCCCAAAGAAAGACCCTGGGTGCAGATTGAAAATGCGACAACAGAAGAATTAATTGCACAAATCGGCAAATGTCCGTCAGGAGCATTGAGCTATCGACTTAATAAAAAAGAGAAATAACCCAATAGTGAAAGACTTCGCTTGAAAGGCTTTGAATTCATAAAAATGAGATTGCTTCAAAATAAAAAAATGAGGCAGTCTCATTTTTCGTTTTAGAAAGACACTACATTCGGACAATGATAACACACCGAGAAAAGAACCTCACACATTTCCTCGTCCGTTCAATTCAATGTCCACGTCAATACAAAGTCCGGACAAATACGATAACCGACAGAATAAAGTTCTTGCTGCGCCGTAACTAACTCCTGAACCTGAAACGTCCCCTCCTCTTGAGGAATAAAATGCGTCAGCCGGAGTTTACGAAGATCAGCATCCGCATTTTCCATCCGCTTGAAAACAGCTTCCTTTGCCGACCAATGCAATAACAGCCCCCAAGTTATATCTCCCTGATAAGATTCTACTTGCTCGTCAGGACGGACATAGCGGTCGCATACCTTGTGAACCCGTTGGGCATATTGTTCAATGTCAATGCCTACCGGAACCGAAGAAGCAAGCATCACCGCCACATAACCTTTCGTATGAGAAATACTGATAAAAAAAGAATGATCTGTGAGATAAGGTTTCCCCTCGGGAGAGTAACCGATTTCCTTATCCTCCTGCAACATGGAATACAACAGAACACGAACCGACAACCATTCCATCTTACGACGTTCGGAGACAAAGCGATTCAATTCCTGCTCACAGAAAGCTCTTCGCGCACCGGGCAAAAGAAGCAATAAAACATCCAAAGACTCTTCCATCTTCCAGACAGCCCACTGTATGCCATTCGTCTTATACTGCAGAAACGACGCCATCTTCCATTTCTTTCGGCAGAATTGTAAACTTAACTTTCAATATACGGCGACTATCCATTTCGAGCACTTCAAACTCATAATTGTGATACGTCACTTTCTCATGCAGCGCCGGGAATTCACCTTTAATTTCGAGCAACATACCTGCCAATGTATCTGCATCTCCCACCACCTTTTCAAATTCGTCTTCGTCTACTTTTGCAATCTTATAGAAATCCGTCAACTGCGTTTTCGCTTCAAATATCCAGGTATGGTCATTCAAGACAACGTATGTACGCTCTTCATCATCGTATTCGTCGTGAATCTCACCTACAATCTCTTCGATAATATCCTCCATCGTTACCAGTCCGGAAGTTCCTCCAAACTCATCCACAACAATAGCAATATGAATCTTATTCGCCTGGAAGTCACCCAGCAAATCATCAATCATCTTCGTCTCCGGCACAAAATAAGCCGGGCGAATCAATGACTGCCAACGGAAATTATCCCCCTTATTGACATGAGGCAGAAGGTCTTTAATATACAGCACCCCTTTAATATTGTCCCGTGAACCGGAATAGATAGGAATACGTGAATAAGCATTTTCAATGATACATTGCATCACCTCCTTGAAAGATGTACGGATATCCAGATCGACCATATCCAGACGTGATGTCATCACCTCCTTCACGGTTTCCCCACCGAAACGGATAATTCCCTCCAGAATATTATTCTCTTCAGAAAGCTCCGCTTTATCCGTCAATTCCAACGCGTGCGACAGTTCATCCACAGAAATATTGTGACTCTTCTTCACAAAATGCTTATTCAGAAAAGTTGTCGAACGCACAAGCACAGTAGCTATCGGACGGAATACCTTTTCCAGAAAGTAAATTCCCGGTGCCGAAAAACGGCAAAAGGCCAATGTTTTCTGTGCCGAATAAATCTTAGGCATAATTTCACCGAACAACAACAGGAGGAAGGTCAGGATGACGGTCAGTATCAGGAACTCTGCCAACGGAGAATGGAAAACAAACACATTCATAAAGAAGAAATTGCAGAGCATGATAATGGTCACATTCACAAAATTGTTCGTAATCAATATCGTTGCCAAGAGACGTTCGGTGTCCCCAAGAAGAGCACTTATTTTATCGTCGGAAGGATGATTGCGCTCATCAATATCATTCCGATCAGAAGGAGATAGCGAGAAAAAAGCTATTTCGGAAGCCGAAGCAAAGCCGGAAGCAAGCAGGAGCACACCTGCCAGCGCTATGGCAATAATAGCAGAGATAGAAGGAGTGTTTACGGTAATACCGTTGAAAATGTCAGCCAATTGGCTTAAATAACCATCTGAGTCCAAAGAGTTTATATTTTAGTTAAACAAAAGATAATGTGCCAATGAGTTAGAAAAAATCGATTGGCACACTATCACATTATTTAGAACGGCAAATCATCTGCCGGATTATCTTGTACAGGTTGCGCCTGCGACTGCTGCGTTTGTTGCGGCTGGCCGGCAACCGGTTGTTGCTGCTGTCCCATAGCAGGCTGTCCGGAAGCAGAAGCTCCCGCACCCGGGTTGGCTCCTTTCGGAGACAACATTTCCATATTATCCACATAAATTTCGGTGATATAGCGCATAGCACCCGACTGATCGCTGTAAGAACGCGTTCTTATTTTCCCTTCCAGATACAGCTTGTCACCTTTGTGCACATATTTATCTACAATCTCTGCCAAACGGTTAGATGCAACGATATTATGCCACTCTGTTCTTTCGGGAATCTGGGTTCCATTAGCCAACGTATATCCACGATCCGTCGTAGCCAATGGGAAAGTTGCCACTGCCGAACCTGTATCGAAGTATTTCACCCGAGGATCTTGTCCTACATTTCCTACCAATATCACTCTATTTACTGACATATCTGTATCAAGTTTATGATTCTTAAAATTAAATCTGCTGCCAAAATTAAACAGAATAACAATAGGATGCAAGAATTTTAAGTATTAAAACTTAATACTTGCCATTTAGTGCTTGCAGCAGAGTTTGCACCAGCCTTGAAATAGCGTACTGCTCCAGTTCCTCCACTTTTATTTTCTGGAAATCACCGAAAGAAGTCAAATTTTCAGATAATGTTACTTCATACAGATTAGCATAAATCACCCGGTGAGACAACACATGCTTCACTTCCCTGCAAACAGAACGCACCACCGGCACTTCCCCTGATGCAAAGAATGCACGGAATTCTGGCAAAGCAAGAAACTCTTCTTCCGAAAGAGCCGTCGGAGTCTCTATCAATGGCAATTCGAACAGATTCTTCCAAATATCATTTCCTGTTCGTTTATTTATAAAGGTATACGCGCCCGCACGTACATAAATATAATTGAAGTAACGGTTGGTAGTCTTTGTTTTATGCTGTTTCACCGGAAGCTTTGTCACTAACCCCTTCGAAAGTGCCGAGCAACCGCCTGCCAAGGGACAAAACAAACAGTTGGGCGACTGCGGAGTACACTGAATCGCTCCGAAATCCATTATCCCCTGATTGTAAACAGCCGGATGCTTCTTATCCAACATCTCATCTGCCAATGCTGCAAAAAGTTTCTTTCCTTCCGTCGAATCAATCGGAGTATCTATACCGAAATAACGTGAAAGCACCCGATACACATTACCATCCACCACCGCATAAGGCATACCGTAAGCAAACGAACAGATAGCTGCCGCCGTGTACTCCCCCACTCCTTTCAGAGCCAGCACTTCCGGATATGTTTTCGGGAAAACACCATTCATGCTTTTGGCGGCAGCATGAAGATTGCGGGCACGCGAATAATACCCCAACCCCTGCCAATACTTCATCACCTCGTCCTCATCCGCAGCAGCCAAAGTCTGTACATCGGGAAAACGCTTGATAAAGCGAAGAAAATAATCATACCCCTGCGCCACCCGCGTCTGTTGAAGAATAATCTCCGAAATCCAGATCAGATACGGATCGGCAGACTCCCTCCAGGGCAGTTCACGTTTATTCTCTTCATACCACTCTACAATCGTTTTCGTAAACTCGTTCATATCCTCATTCCTAATGTATTATCTAACATTTATCTTGTATATCCTACTCAAAAGGCACACAAAAGTAACTCTTTTAGCTCTAAGAAAACCCTATGCCACTATTTTTTTAGAAAAATGTGCAGAATATATTTTTTTAGGAGCTTAAAAAGCTATATATTTGCAGTCCAAAAAATTAGCAATAACATAGTAATAATATTTTTTTTAAGGAAAAATGACTAAAGCAGATATTGTAAACGAGATTACAAAGAAAACTGGGATTGATAAGCAGACAGTTCTTACAACAGTTGAGGCATTTATGGATGCAGTAAAGGATTCACTGTCTAACGATGAGAACGTATACCTGCGTGGGTTTGGTAGTTTCGTAGTAAAGAAAAGAGCACAGAAAACTGCTCGTAACATTTCTAAAAACACTACGATCATTATTCCGGAGCACAACATTCCGGCTTTCAAACCGGCTAAGACATTTACAATTTCAGTAAAGAAATAATAAACAAGAGTATTAACCCATAAAATGTGAAGCTATGCCAAGCGGAAAAAAGAAAAAAAGACATAAAATGTCTACGCACAAGCGTAAAAAAAGACTAAGAAAGAACAGACATAAAAGCAAAAAATAATTTTTAAGTCTGGATCACACAGAAATAAAGAACAAACTTGCGAAGCTAATGTCTTTCAAGTTTGTTCTTTGTTTAAGTAGCTAACCCTAAATGAACAATTTGTCAAAAAAGTTGTTCATATAAACGAGATTCAATCAATAATAAGGAAACAAAACAGTGACAAATGAACTAGTAGTTGACGTACAGCCCAAAGAGGTCTCCATCGCCCTTCTCGAAGATAAGAGCCTGGTGGAACTTCAAAGCGAAGGAAGAAATATTTCTTTCTCTGTGGGCAATATGTATTTGGGACGTATCAAGAAATTGATGCCCGGACTGAATGCATGCTTTGTAGACGTCGGTTACGAGAAAGACGCTTTCCTTCATTATTTAGACTTGGGTCCTCAATTTAACTCACTCGAAAAGTTTGTAAAGCAGACTTTAAGCGACAAAAAGAAGCTGACCTCCATCAGCAAAGCAACCCTGCTTCCCGACCTTGACAAGGATGGAACTGTATCCAACACCCTCAAAGTAGGACAAGAAGTAGTGGTGCAAATCGTTAAGGAACCGATCTCCACTAAGGGACCGCGACTGACGTCCGAAATTTCGTTTGCCGGACGCTATCTCGTACTGATCCCTTTCAATGATAAGGTTTCTGTTTCACAAAAAATTAAATCGAGCGAAGAGCGCGCCCGCCTTAAACAACTGCTGATGAGCATCAAGCCTAAAAACTTTGGTGTCATTGTCCGCACGGTAGCCGAAGGCAAACGCGTAGCCGAACTCGACGGAGAGCTTAAAGTTTTGGTTAAGCATTGGGAAGATGCGATGGTAAAAGTACAAAAAGCCACCAAGTACCCGACGTTGATTTATGAAGAAACCAGCCGCGCCGTAGGTTTGTTGCGCGACCTCTTCAACCCATCATTTGAGAATATTCACGTCAACGACGAGGCTGTGTACAATGAAATTAGGGATTACGTATCACTGATTGCGCCCGACCGGGCTAATATCGTGAAACTGTACAAAGGCCAACTTCCCATTTACGACAATTTCGGTATCACCAAGCAGATTAAATCATCGTTTGGTAAAACAGTCTCTTACAAGAGTGGTGCCTATCTGATTATTGAGCACACTGAGGCGCTTCACGTAGTAGACGTGAACAGCGGTAATCGCACCAAGAATGCCAACGGGCAGGAAGGTAACGCACTCGAAGTAAATCTGGGAGCCGCCGACGAGCTGGCCCGCCAACTGCGATTAAGAGACATGGGTGGTATCATTGTCGTCGACTTCATCGATATGAATGAAGCCGAAAACCGTCAAAAGCTTTATGAACGAATGTGTGCCAATATGCAGAAAGACAGGGCACGGCATAATATTCTGCCGCTTAGCAAATTTGGGCTAATGCAGATTACACGCCAACGTGTGCGTCCGGCAATGGACGTCAACACGACCGAAATCTGTCCTACTTGCTTCGGCAAAGGCACCATCAAATCGTCCATTCTCTTTACGGACACTTTGGAGAGTAAAATTGATTACCTGGTCAATAAACTGAAGGTTAAGAAATTCTCGTTACACGTCCATCCGTATGTTGCCGCCTACATCAATCAGGGACTCGTTTCCCTGAAACGGAAGTGGCAAATGAAATATGGATTCGGTATTAAGATTATTCCAAGTCAGAAACTCGCATTCCTGCAATATGTGTTCTATGATACACATGGAGAGGAAATCGATATGAAGGAAGAAATCGAAATCAAATAGACAAAAGGCGGCTCGTTAGGTACGGGTCGCCTTTTTGTTTGATCTATTTCTCTTCCACTATCCACTTTTCAATATTGCGGGTTTCCGCACTGAAATTTACTCCTATTTTAAAAAGCTTCCGTCCATCCATCTCGAAAGGAAGAGCATAGTGCTTGTCGTTTATCTGTTGTAAAGCCTCTTCTGCCGTACCGTTCAGTTTAAATTCCATGATATAGATGAAATTGTCTGTCTGCAAGACAAGATCGATGCGCCCTTCGCTTGTATGATATTCCACTTTGGCATAGAAGCCAACCAGTTTAAAGACGATGAAAAGTACATTCTCGTAATGCAGTTCCTGGTCGCGAATCACTTCGTAGGTGGTATCTGCAAAGAAACTTTGCAGGCGACGGAAGAAAGAGTCGTAATCGCCGGATTCCACTTCACGAACAAACTTCTGAATTTCAAAAGGAGATTCTACCTTATTCACATTCGCATAATAAGGAAGCAGAAAACGGACAAACCCCTCTTCTACTTCACGATTCGGGAAACCTAAGCGGTATATTCCAAAACGTTCGTCATACCCTTTAATGGTGAGGTAGCCACTCTGATAAATCACCGGAATAGGATTAGTCGATTCGGAGTCTATACTATTCAATACTTGGGCATCGGTTTCTTCGTGTGTCATCCGCTCCAAGTCATAATGATGTTTTTGCAGTAATTTCACCAGATAAGTGGGTGTACCTGTTTCAAACCAGTAGCTGCCAAATTCTCTATACTTAAAAGCATTGAGCAAACTAAACGGATTATACATACCGATTGAATGGTGCGTAAAGTGATAGCCGTCATAACATTCTTTCAATTCTGCACAGAGTTTATCATACGTCACACCTCGAACATCAGCAAATTCATGAAGCTCGGCATCCAAAGTATCATGAAGTTCCTGATCGCTAACCCCACAGATTTCAACATAATCTTTTCGCATGGATATATCGTCCAAGTTGTTCAAGTCACTAAACACACTGACTTTGCCAAACTTTGTCACACCGGTAAGGAATGCAAACTTGATGCAACCGTCCATTGTTTTAAGCGCTCCATAAAAAGGCTTTAATGTATTCCGAAATTGCTTTTGCAATTCTTCATTACCGATGGCTTGCAACATGGGTTTGTCATATTCATCGACAAGAATAACCACACGTTGCCCCGCCAACTTACAGGCGCGCTCTATGATACCGGCAAAACGCAAAGAAAACGAACGTTCGGACGGCTCGGCACCATATAGTTTTTCCCATGCTGTCAGCGATTTATCAAGTATATTATCCAGACTTTCGGATGTGTCATATTTCTCGATATTAAGGTCCAGATGCAGTATAGGATATTTTATCCAGTCCTTTTCCAGTTTTTCCACAGCCAACCCTTCAAACAGTTCTTTCTTTCCTTGAAAATAGGCCTCTAAGGTGGAGACGAGCAGACTCTTTCCGAAACGGCGCGGACGACTCAAGAAGTAATAACTTCCAGTCTTTACCATTTGATACATCAGTGCTGTCTTATCAATATAGAAATAACCGTCATTACGAATTTTTTCGAAATTCTGAATGCCGATCGGATAAATTTTATGGCTCATATTCTCTTCTTTTATTAATCAATGCCTTTCTTGCAAAGATATATATTTTTAATAGAACTCTTTGTCATAGCAGGTTAAAAGATTCTTTTCAATCATTCATTCTGCACATTTCCCCGGAAACTTAGGGACGATAAAATAAGGGGATGATGACTGCACAAAATTACGAAAAGCCCGGACTTTCGCAAGCTCGGGCTTTCTGTATCTTGGGGACGTCTCCTTTACCTATAGGGAAATGGGCGACTAGCAATTTGATTCTAGTACAACAAAAAAGACGTTCCAAGAGTAAAGATAAAAGGGATGCCAGTGGGAAATGTGGGGAGGCATCCCTTTTCTAATAGAAGAACAAAGATGGAAGGATGGACTTTCACAAGCTGTGTCTCTTCGCTTTGTCACTTCTCAACATATAATCTTCACACTTCGGTGAAGAAGGGTTTCATATTTATGGAGAGAGCGCACTTCAACAAGCACGGGCTCTCCTATTATGTTATATCATTCTAGAAATAGCTCGCACCTCTGCCAGAGGCAAATATAGAGGAACTATCTAATAGAACATTGAATGATTTCAAATTAATCTGCAAAGAGAGCAGTAGGGAATGTTACTGTCTTCACTACAGCTGCAGGAGATGTCGCGCTCCAGCTGATTGAAGGAGTAATAGTAACCGTCACTACCAAATCTTGCACAAGACCCTTCAAGGCCTTACCATCTGCTGTTAATTTCAGTTTCTTATTAGCATCAAACTTGAAGTAAACTTTATCACTTAGTTCTACCTTAATAGAATATCCATAAAGAGCAAGAACATCGTCAGCAGTAGTCAAAACACTAGTGTCATAAGTTTCACCATTTGCAGTCGGCCACATATTCTTACCTTTTCTGTCTTTCCATACAATGTCACCCAGTACATCAATCTCTGCATCTATGGTTTCAGCTGTATACGCTGTTGTGATACCTTTTTTAGCGTCCGTTGCACCAAATGTTGATGTAAGCAGTTTTGATAATGAGATAAATTTCACCTTTTGGTTAGCAATTGAAGCAGGTTCAGCAGCATCGTTAGGTCGACAATTTACATTTACGGTCAATGCCATATTGTCTTTAGCGTGATCCATGTCTACTGTGAATTTACCGTCAGATTCACTTCCTACAGGATCTTCACCATTCTTGTCTATAGCATACGTAATGCTGTTGTATATACCTGAAGTAACTCCGCCAGTAATAGCGCTCCATGTAGTAAAGATTGAGCCCATTTCTCTTTCGAGGCTGATGCTCTGAATCTTATCACCATTCTTAGTTTCATTAATCAGAAGAGATACCTCGTCATCTTCAGTCCACATACCTGAAGTTTTTGTAAATACAGGCATCTTATAGTCAACAGTTACCGGCATTTTGAATATAATTTGCTTCGTTGCGTCAACGTCAACTGTCAATACGGCTTCCATAGTACCCTTGTATGCAGCGGCTACTGTCAGTTTCAGGTTATCATATTTAGTATCACCAGAAGCACCAATACCACTGAACTTCACTTTGTCTCCATCGTTAACCGTAGCAGTTGAGCTAGCAAGTTTAGCAGCTGTAATAGCGTCTTTGATTGCCTTAATATTAGCTGCTGACACAGCAATGTCGGATTTTTCTGATTTATTCCAAACTACCGTTTGTGCTGCCAAAGATTTTGTTTCTATTTGCTTGAAGGTGACAGTCAGTTTAGCCGGAGCAGAGGAGCCACCGACGCTAGAATAATCAATGCCCTCATGAGCTTCTCCATCAAAAGGAATACCATTTGTAGTTATATAGCAGACTTCAACCTTTGCTTCTTGCCCTTTGGTAGAAGTGATGGTTTGTTTGCCGGCTTCGTTCGTTCCCAATGTTACACCTTCAGGAGCATCGGCTGCCAACTTATAATAATATGCATAGACTGTACTCAAATCCATAGGAGTGGTGGTAGCTGCAGCTGCCAAGTCATCCAAAACCTGTACCTCACCAACTTTTGCGGATACTGCTGCATCTACCAGTTTAGTAGCACTTGTAACTGCTTCCGGTTTGATTTTAACATCATAAGCAGAGATTATTTCATTGTTCCATGCGTCTTTTGTACAGAATGCGTATGCTTCATCGGCAGGAAGGGCATTCTCCAGATTCAAACCATCTTTTAGTGTAACAGTAAGGTCGTAAACACCACGATTCACTTTAGCTTCGGTAGCACGTGTCAATGGTTTTGCAGTTTTATTTTGTTCGATCTTAGAGATAACAAAATTAGCTTCATTTTGAGAATTCATCAAATAGATTTGATATTTGCTATCAGTAAAGTCAGGACCTACCGGATTAATCAACGCATTCAACACGCCGGAATTAGTTATTAACAGGTCATTTTTCTTAAATTCTTTTTTCTCATCACCCATACCAAAAGTGAAATCAGCTTTGCATTGAGCATAACTTAATTTAAGTTCCTTTGTTCCGCCTGCAGTGATTTTACCATTCTCAATAGTCACTCCTTCAATGCTACTAATCAAAGCTGCGGTAGGCAGAATAGTTGTTAATTCTGTTCCGGTAGTTTTATCTTTTACATGTAGAGTAAAGCTAGGTAATCCCTCATTCTGTACTGCATAAACAGTGGCTGACGAATAATCACCTTTCACCCATTTATCTGTAGCGTCATCATAGAAATACCAATAATCTTTTTCAAATTCACCTGTTCCATCACCAATAAAAGGAGATTTTCCGGCAGGACCTGTAAGACCTTGGGGACCTTGAGGACCTGTTGCGCCAGTCTCACCTTGAGGACCTTGGGGACCTGTTGCACCAGTCTCACCTTGAGGACCTTGGGGACCTGTTGCGCCAGTCTCACCTTGAGGACCTTGAGGACCTGTTGCGCCAGTCTCACCTTGAGGGCCCTGGGGACCTGTTGCGCCAGTCTCACCTTGAGGACCTTGGGGACCTGTTGCACCAGTCTCACCCTTTTCACCTCGTGCCGGTTTTCCAGTATCAACATTGTCTATAAACCAGTTCCCATTTGCTCCAATTTTAACGACAGATCCATCTTTACCATTCACAATAGAATATTTATTTCCATTGTTAAAAGTAATTTCAAATCCACCAGTGATAGTTTTAACGTCTGTTACCCAGTTACCTGCATTCACTTTTGCCTGCAGTTCTGCAAGACCTGCTGCATTTGCATCAATCTGGGTTTGCAGATTGTCGATGTCATCATCATAGTCTTTACAGCCTACATAAGTGACAGTAGCAAGCGCCAATGCCCCAAAAAGCATTACCCTAACAAATTTTTTCTTCATAACTACTTAAAAATTACATTAATAATATATTATTAAACACTAAGTTTCAATAATAGACCGCCCGTTACTCTGTAGGTAACGGATAAACCTTTGTGCCTGCTCTTTTGGAGTAGTCAATACTGAAAAATGATATGATAAGCAATGAAACATTTTTACCCCTGCTTCTGAAAGGCAGTAGAGGGAAGGAGATCTTTTGCAAAAAATTAGAAGTTAACAAAGCCCTAATACAAAGAATCCGCGTGTTTTATTTGGTTAATTCCTATTTTGAGTAGTTTATTAGAAAAAATGTATGATTTCGTTTGGTTGTTTTAAGAAATATGCTCATATTTGCACCGATATTCATTCCCGTTACCTACAGAGTAACAGGATAATTTTCAAGCGTTTACACCTATCACAGAGCGTTTTACAAAGTCAAGAACTTGTCTATTTGCTTCATCAATTTTCTTACTCCGGAAAGGTTTCAGGTAAGTCTCGGTCACAGTGATAGACGAATGTCCCATCGCTTCGGAGATAATGCCCGGATGGATTTCACAATAATAAGCCGTCGTAGCCCAGGTATGACGGGCGGTGTACGAACTCAATTTATCGGATAATCCCAATAATTCACCTAACAACATCAACTGTTGGTTAAAGCTGCGCAATGCCAACTGATATTCGCGATACGCCTCTTTAGTTCCTTCACGGCTTTTCAACAACGGAAATAAATAAGGAGAAGAAGGATCACGATTCATATACTTCTTCACCAGAATCATCGCTTCCGCAGTCAACGTCACAGATAGAGGACGACCTGTCTTACGTCTGCGATACGTTATTACGTTATCACGCAAATCACTCTTACGCAAATAAGCGAGATCGACAAACGGCATACCACGAAGCGAAAACATCAGAATGAACAACTCTTGCGCCTGACATACAGCGAATGGCACACCGGACGTACGAGATAATTTGGCAAACACTTTCTTCATATCGTCATCACACAACGCACGTTTATGATCGGCACGAGTACCGGTATAAACAGAACGGAACAGGTGAGGAACATAAGGTGCCTTACGAAGATCGACGGCACGATTGTAAACCGCACGAAACGTACGCAGATAAGTGGAAACGGTGTTCCAGCTACAACCACGACTACGAAGGTAAACTTCGAACCCCTTCAGCCACTCCGAAGTTACTTCACTAAAGAGCAAATCTTCTTCCCCACAATAAGCAATGATGGCATTCAGACTGCTACGATAAACGTGTGCAGTACCGAAGTTTCCCTCCACCTGTAGCCCCGTGGCTACTTGCTTCATAAATGTTACTACTTTCAACATTTCTCAATTTATTAATTTATTCGACAATAAAGATACAAGTATTCTTTCATCTAAAAATTCATCATACGAACAAAACTGAAAACGAAGATGTTTTATAAACAGACCTGATCTATGGAAGTCCTATTAAATACATGACGAAAAGCCCGGACTTTCGCAAGCTCGAGCTTTCTATATCTTGGGGACGTCTCCTTTACCTATAGGGAAATGGGCGACTAGCAATTGATTCTAGTACAACAAAAAAAAGACGCTCCAAGAATAAAGATAAAAGGGATGCCAGTGGGAAATTAGGGTGGCATCCCTTTTCTAAATAGAAGAACAAAGATAGAAGGATGGACTTTCACAAGCTGTGTCCTTCGCTTTGTTCTGGGGTAAAAATATCTTTTTCACACATAGGTGAAGAAGGGTTTTATCTTTATGGAGATAAATATCTCCTGCTCCCGACAGGAAGACCCCATACGTCACAGGAGATATATCATCATCTAATTAATTAGTAGTATCGTCTACCCAAGTTGAAACTTTGACTGTAATAGTCTTAGCCTGACCAACCATGCTACCCCAAGGAGAAGTAGGAGTAGCTTTCACGGTAACTACCAAGTTAGCATTGTTCATACTCAATTTAGCCATTGCATCAGTCAATTTGAGTTTATTATCAGAAATAGTAGGCTTCACAAAAGAAGACGCATCATTTCCTGAAAGAGAATACTCGATAGAGAAACCGTAGATAGTCATAGCATCACTTGCATAGGTGTCAGTAGCAAAAGTAGGCCATACTTCTTTGCTATTTTTATCTTTCCAGATAAATGCTGTTGTCAAATCAAAACCGGCTTTTCTTGCATTCTCATCTGTCACATCATAGTCAAATTCAGTCGTTTCTGCATCTTTATAGCTAAATGTTCCGTTCAAGTTAGCGGCAGGAATGATTACCGGAATAGTTTCGGTGAATATTACGTTCTCATCACATTTTCCCTGCAGCGTAACATTGATTGGTTCGCCATCGTATTGGTTAGTCACTGTTACAGTACCGTCATTTTCATTAACAGTTACACCACGACTCGCCGGAGCAGCTTTTTGAGTATTAGCAACAAGAGCAAACTTCATAGTACCGCCCATATCCGTAACTAATTTGCCATACACGGCATCATAATTAGAATAAAGTTCTTTCAAGCTTCTGGATGCTGTTACTGCTGTTATCTTGCTGCTGCTAGGATCTTTAGCAAAGTTAGTTAGCAAAGTTCCGTCCGTTTGAGTAATAGCTTCCAGTTTAAATGCCGCATCAGTTTCTTTAGGAAGAGTTACGGTTACGCCCTTCACTGTTACATCAACAGTGTAATCACCCTTCGTAATCTTCGTAGTAATATCAGTAGCCTCACAAGTTGTATTTGCAGGAACGACCAAGGCTAGTTGATCGCTGCCGTTCAAACCTAACTTAATAGTCTGATCTTGTGAAACACCTTCAAAGGTACAACCGGAGAAATCACTCATACTAGCATTTCCCAATGCAGTTTTTATTGCAGTTATAACAGCAACAGCGTCACCAGTAGTAGCGATGTTATACATCTTTTCTGCAGCATTCCACAAAATAGGATCTGTTGAAGCCAGTGTAGCCGTTTGTGCCTGTCCTTCGCTGACAATTTTAACTTCCGTATATTCCTTGGCATCATAAACTTTTGTCGTAGGATGTTCCTCTCCGGCTGTTGCAGGATCTGTCACTGTTACAATAGATTGTACAGTAGCTTGGCTTCCTGCATCTCCTTTAGCTTTCAATACACCAGTCTCTGCATTCAAATCAAAGTTAGCAGCAACATTTGCTGTCGTTGAAAATGCTACACTGAAATACTTATCAGAGATACCGAGTTCGCTCAATGTCTTTGTATCAGGAGTACCGTCTACATCTCCATTAGCTTTTATTGCTGTATTCACAGTTACGTTATAATCAGATACCTTGGCATCTCCATCATTTTCCTTATAGTCAATACTAGCACCTTTCTTCACTGTTGCTACTCCTGCATTTGCAGATGCCCATTCCACCTTACTGATATACAGATTACTCTTCACAGCGGCAAAATAGTTGGAGGAGACATCATTCAAAGTCTTCTTATCGGCAGCAACTTTGTCTGTTACAGTCAGAGCCACAGCATAACTATTTTTCACTGCGCTAGCATCCAATGTTACTTCAATCAAGTTAGGTTCAGCATCTACCACTTTGATTCCTTTTATCTTGAACGGATCGTTTAGAGAACGCGTCTTCACTTTCTGGCAATCTACAGAAATAACATATTTCGCATTCTCACTTACTTCACCATTCTCACCATAACAAGCAACCAAATCTTTTATTACATCAGCCGGAGATACACGGAATCTCACTGCCACTTCGTTGACATTGACTACCGATTTCCAGTCGTGACCACCACCCGTAGCAAAGTCCACATAGTATGTATTGAACTGAACCTGTCCGTCTGCATAAGTCGGCACATACACGATACTCTGAATCATGCCTTTGATAGCGTCGATTTCTTTCTGAAGATGATCGGTCAAATCTTTGATCGCTTGATTGACAGCTGATTTCTCATCAGCAATCAGCGCTTTTACACCTTCATCCAATGTGGCAGTCCCTTCCGGCATATTGAGAGCAGCAACAGCTTTCTGTGCGTCAACAATCTGTTTGATAAGAGCTGCATAGTTTGCATAATCTGCGCCTTCTGTTTTTGCTACATAAGCATTGATGGCAGTCAGCAATTCATTTAATTGTGCCTGCTGTGCTTTAGCATCATCACTGAAAAGTTTATCGTACACATTTCCTACAAAAGTAGCCAGCGTTGTAGACACTCCATATTTTTCAGTAAGTACAGCATTGATGTTACCGAGTTCTGTTGTGATTCCGCTTTGAACAGCTCCTGTTACATACTTAGCAATCTCTCCCCACTTATCCTGATCGGTTCCATCATGCTTAAGAGCATCGATGATAGCTTGATTTACATAAGCACCGAAGCTGGTACTTTCGTAAGCACTTACATTTTTTTTGCCGGATGTGATGTATGCCTGTTCTGCTGCAATCAGTTCAGATAATACGGTTTTGGCATCTTCAAGTTCTGTAATCTTCTTTTCCAAGCCACTGACTCCATCCTCACCTTTGAGAATCTTTTGCAAAGAGGTCAGTTGATTTTGAAGGTCTGCCAATCTTGCTGCCAAATCTTTAGCTTTATCACCTGTAGCATCTGCCAAAGCTTGTTCCAATGCAGCGATTTTTTCTTTCAAAGTTTTCTCACCATCCGGATTTTCCACAAGTGCGCTCAAGTCATTCAGTTGTGTCTGCAAATCCTGTTTTGCCTTTTCAACTGCGCTCTTCATGTCTTCTGTACTTACCGGACTGGTCGATGTGATCTTATCAACCTGCTCCTGCAAGCCTTTAATATCATCATCATAGTCCTTACAGCTTGTCACCACTGTACTGACTGTAAGCGTCAATGCCCCGAAAAGCATTACCCTAACAAAATTTTTCTTCATAACTACTTAAAAATTACATTAATAATATATTATTAAACACTAAGTTTCAATAATAACCACCCGTTACTTCGTAGGTAACGGAGAAACCTTTGTGCCTGCTCTTTTGGAGTAGTCAATACGGAAAAATGAAACAATATGCGATTACATTTTTTACCCCTGCTTCTTAGAAGCGGCAGAGGGGCGGGAGACCTTTTGCAAAATTTAGAAGTTAACAAAGCCCTAAGACAAAGAATCCGCGTGTTTTATTTGGTTAATTCCTGTTTTGAGTAGTTTATTAGAAAAAATGTATGATTTCGTTTGGTTGTTTTAAGAAATATGCTCATATTTGCACCGATATTTCAACCCGTTACCTACGAAGTAACAGAGTAAAAGTCAAGCACTTACACCTACCACAGTTCGTTTTATAAAATCAAGTACCTGTATATTTGCTTCATCAATTTTCTTATTTCGGAAAGGCTTCAAATAAGTTTCCGTCACGGTGATAGACGAATGTCCCATCGCTTCGGAGATAATGCCCGGATGGATTTCACAATAATAAGCCGTCGTAGCCCAGGTATGCCGGGCGGTGTACGAGCTCAACCGGTCTTTGAGTCCCAATGCCTTTCCTAATAATTCCAGCTGATAATTAAAATTACGCAATGCCAGTTGATATTCCCTGTACGCCTTTGGCGAACCTTCATCACTGTGAAGAATCGGGAACAAATAAGGCGACTGTTCCTCCCGATTCATATACTTTTGCAAAAGAAACATCGCTTCCGTCGTCAACGTCACAGACAACGGACGCCCCGTTTTACGACGACGATAACTGATCACATTTCCCCGCAGATCACTCTTACGCAAATAAGCCAGGTCGACAAAAGGCAATCCCCGAAGCAGGAACATAAGAATGAACAACTCCTGCGCACCCTTCATGGCAGGAGTGATGGCGTCCGACTGCAACAGACGGGCAAACACCTTCTTCATATCCTCCATATCCAGTGCCCGGCGGCGGTCTGCCCGCGTACCTGTATATACGGAGCGAAAAAGATGCGGCACGTATGATGCCTTCCGAAGATCGACAGCGCGATTGTAAACCGCACGCAACGTGCGAAGATACGTAGACACCGTATTCCAACTACACCCACGTGCACGAAGACTACCCTCAAAATGCTTCAGCCACTCCGGAGTGATTTCCCAAAACGACAAACGATCGGAACCCTGAAAAGTAAGAATCGCATTCAACGTACTTCTGTATACATGAGCAGTCCCTAAATTTCCACTCTGCTGCAAATCAACAGCCACTTGTTTCATAAACAAAGTAAAACTTTCCTTTTTCATTAAAAATAAATTAATAATTAATATTTACTTTTCCCACATTTTACTTTAGTAAAATACAAAAATATATCTTCAAAAATTTACATACATAAAATCTAAAAAATAAAAACCAAAACATTTACATTAATCATCAAAGTAAATTTCATACATTTGCGCAATTTTTCAAACAACATATTATTTTAACCATTTAAAGTATAAAAAAATTATGAACAACAATGAACCAGCTGCCGAACGCTACAGCATTAATGGATTCAAGTATTTCTCCGAATTGGCGAAGGAGTATTTTCCCGATCTGGCAAACGCTTCTTCCGCCAGCAAAAAAATGCGCAAACGCATTAAAGCAAACAAGACATTGAACGAACAACTGGTTGCTGCGTATTACACCAGCCAAACAATCGATGTCAGTCCTGAAATGCAGCTAATCATCTACCGACACTGGGGACCTCCCCACATTGACTTGCCGACAAACGTTTAGCGCGTAACAGAAAACGAAAACACGGACAAGAAATAAAAGGAAAATCGATCTATATATTTTTAAATATATCATTTATCTTTTATTGTTTATTATGTATTCCACTTTGCGTTCACCACTTTTTTTCAAAACGAAGATAACTACCAATCATACAGCTATTTACAGAAAGAAAAAAGCGTTCCACAAAGCGTTCGGCAAAAATGACCGTTTTTTCACTACAAACAAGACCTTCAAATCCCCCCAAACGAAGGCTTTGTTTTTTCTCCAACAGAAGCTCCACCAGTCATAAACAGAAGCTCCGCCAACCACAAACAGAAGCTCCGCCGACCACAAACAAAGCATCCGTCCCCCCCACTCCTTCCCCGGCTTCATGAAAGAAGAAAAAAAACAGCCATTTGCGCATCGCGGCACCCTTTATTCATCCACACTCGTCCACACGGAACCACCCCCCTTGCGCATCGCACAAGAATGGCGTACCTTTACAGAAATTTAAAACGATAACCCAATGAACAATTTCAACTTTCAAGCCATGATGGAACATGGTTTTCTCATTATCCCCAAAGCCCTGCTACAACAACAGATAGAAGACCCGAACATAGAAGCCGGAGAAATAGAAGCGCTCCTGAAAATCCTGATGAAAGTCAACTATTCGGACACATTATACAGCGACCGGCAGCATAAAGACTACCTGTGCAAAAGAGGCGAAAGCATGTTCAGCTACCGCGACTGGAGCCGCATTTTCCGCTGGTCTGTCGGAAAAACCTTCCGGTTCATACACGCCCTTGCCATCCTGGGGATCATCGAAATCGTCCCCCATCCCAACAACCCGTCCCTGCATATTCGTGTCGTCGAATACGACAAATGGGTAGGAGCCCCCGACAGCGGCAAGCAGAAAAAGAAAGCCGTCAACGAGAAGTTCCGCCTGTTTTGGAATGAGTTTCACAGCATCACGCAGCTTCCCAAAGAAAACATCGCCAAAGCGCAACGCGAATGGAAAAAATTAAGCGACAAGGAACAGCAACTCGCCATCGACAAGGTAGAAGATTATTATTTCCACCAAACAAACATCAACTACCTGCTCCACGCTGCCAGCTATTTATCCAACAAAGCTTTCCTAAACGAATACTGATAAAACGAATCCCAATTAAACGAAGACTGATTAAACAAACACTGATTATGAATACCGAAAACAGAGTTTCACCACAGGCTCCCGAAATAGAAGAAGCCATCATCGGCGCCTGCCTGATAGAGCAGAGAGCTATACCACTGATAGCCGACAAGCTGCGCCCCGAAATGTTCTATGTCCTGCGCCACCAACTGATCTACGCCGCCATACTGGCTATGTACCACGCCGGAATGAAGATAGACATCCTCACCGTAAAAGAAGAGCTTTCCCACCGCGGAAAGCTCGAAGAGGCGGGCGGAGCGTTCGGCATCACCCAGTTGAGCAGCAAAGTGGCGACTTCCGCCCACCTCGAATATCACGCGCAGATCGTACACGAGAAATATCTACGACGCGAAATGATCTTGGGATTCAACAAACTACTCGCCTGCGCGCTAGACGAAACGATGGACATCGACGACTCGTTGATGGACGCGCACAACCTGCTCGACCGCCTGGAAGGCGAATTCGGCCACAACAACCACATGCGGGACATGGATGAACTGATGACCGCCACCATGACCGAAGCCGAAGGACGTATTGCCAACAACATAAACGGAGTGACCGGCATCCCTACCGGACTGGCAGACCTGGACCGCATGACGTCCGGACTCCAAAACGGCGAACTAGTGGTAATTGCCGCCCGTCCCGGCGTAGGAAAAACGGCATTCGCACTACACCTGGCACGAAACGCAGCCATGGCAGGACATGCCGTAGCCGTCTACAGCCTCGAAATGCAAGGAGAAAGACTGGCCGACCGATGGCTGACAGCAGCCAGCGAAGTCAGTGCCCGCCATTGGCGGTCAGGAACCGTCAGCCCGCAAGAGCTTGCAGAGGCACGCACAGCAGCCGCCGACCTCAAACGCCTGCCGATACACGTAGACGACAGCACCTCGGTCAACATGGAACACGTACGCTCCAGCGCGCGACTGCTGCAATGCCAGCATGCATGCGACGCGATCATTATAGACTACCTGCAACTCTGCGACATGACAACCGGCCAAAACAACCGCAACCGCGAACAGGAAGTGGCGCAAGCCACCCGCAAAGCGAAGTTGCTAGCCAAAGAGCTAAACGTACCGGTGGTACTGCTTAGCCAGCTAAACCGCGAATCGGAAAACCGCCCCGCAGGCCGCCCCGAACTGGCACATCTCCGCGAAAGTGGCGCAATCGAGCAGGATGCGGACGTCGTGATATTACTCTACCGCCCCGCCCTCGCACGAATAACAACCGACCGCGAAAGCGGTTACCCTACCGAAGAACTAGGCATAGCAATCATAGCCAAACAACGCAACGGAGAGACGGGAAACGTATACTTCAGGCATAATTCGGCAATGACAAAAATCACCGAATACGTTCCACCGCTGGAATACATGCTGAAACATGCTAAATAGATACAGATTCACTCCGATTCCATACAATTTTATATTACAATATAAAGCTGTATGGAATTTCTTTTTTTATTTCATTATTGATATAAAATAAATAGCAAAATACTTGACTTTCCCTTTCAAATTTCGTATATTTGTAATGTCAACAAGGACAGAAAATATTATTACTTAAACCTTAACTTTTTTAATTGTATGAATGTATTAGTGGAGCGCTATCAGCGCAGAAAGTATGTGAATCAGCCGGATTCACAGATGTTGTATTATGTACGCCAGAAATCGGGCACAGTGAGAGTGATGGACATCAACAAGCTGGCCGATGCCATCGAAGCGAACTCATCGCTTACAGCAGGAGATGTGAAGCATTCCATCGAGGCTTTTGTTGAGCAGTTGCGCCTGTCGCTTACCCAGGGCGACAAGGTGAAGATTGACGGATTGGGCACGTTCCATATCACGTTGAGCAGCGAAGGGGCGGAAAAGGAGAAGGATTGCACGGTGCGCAATATCCGCAGAGTAAATGTTCGTTTTGTGGCAGACAAGGCACTTCAGTTGGTGAATACGAGTCATGCCACTACCCGAGGCGAGAATAATGTCGATTTCATCCTGGCCGGAAAGGGTGACGGAGAAGACGCGGATGGCGGCAACGGTGGTGGAAACAGCGGTAGCGGCGGAAGCGGAGAAGCTCCGGACCCGGCAGCCTAATCATTAAAAACAGTGCCGCATGGGTATTACAGAGTGATTTCTACAATTGCTCTCCATGTGGTTTCTGTTTTCTTCTACGTTTATTTTTTAATTCTCAATTTTCAATTCTCAATTTATTAAAATGCTCGATAAAATCATAGAGATCATTATGACGATCCTGCCCTTTCTGGGTAGTAATCGCAAGAAGCGCAAAGCAATGGCGCAAGAAGTAAAAGAGTTCAGTGAACTGGTGAAAGACCAATATACATTTCTGATGCAGCAGTTGGAAAAAGTGTTGAAGGATTATTTCGACCTTAGCTCGAGAGTGAAAGAGATGCATACAGAAATCTTCTCGCTAAGAGGTCAACTGGCACAGGCTGCTGCCTTGCAATGTATCAATAAAGAGTGTCCACAACGTAGTGTGACAGAGGCATGATAGTGATTCAGTCTATTTAATCCATCCATGAGAACTATAAATCTGATAGTAATCCATTGCTCCGCTACGCGCGAAGATAAGAGTTTCACAGAATATGACCTGGACGTCTGTCATCGCAGACGGGGATTCAACGGAGCGGGGTATCATTTCTATATCCGCAAGAACGGGGACATAAAATCTACCCGTCCGATAGAACGGATCGGTGCACACAGCCGCGGTTTCAACAAGGAAAGTATAGGGATTTGCTATGAGGGTGGACTCGACTGCAAAGGACAACCGAAAGATACCCGTACCGAATGGCAGAAACATTCGCTCCGGGTATTGATTCTCGCTTTATTGAAAGATTACCCGAATTGCCGGATATGTGGACACCGGGATCTAAGTCCCGACCTGAACGGAAACGGCGAGATAGAACCGGAAGAATGGATCAAGGCCTGTCCCTGTTTTAATGCTGAAACGGACTGGGGAAAAGTCTGAAAGAAGATACATTCAACTCAAATAAAGATGCCGCCTCCCGTTTCTCCAAATTCAAATACAGGTAATTGTCAAACTGTTTTCCAAATTCATTAACTACCGTTGTCTTACCGACTTGCCTTGCTCCACGCAATATCAAAGGCTTCCTGTGCGTATCGACTTTCCATCTTTCCAAATGAAATAATATATCTCTTTTAAACATAAGCAATAAACTTATTGATTTTCAGCAACAAATTTATAAAAAGTTTCCAAAGATGGGGCAAAACATCATTGATTTTGTTCCAAAGATGGGGCAAGATGCCAGTGATTTTGTTTTAAAGATGGGGCAAGCCACACTAATACTGTTACAAAAATGGGTCAAAACAGAATTTATATAGTTACAATCAGCTGATTTACAAATTAGACGATTTACTATGTACCGACTCCAATCGTACATCGTAAATCGTCTAATCGTCTAATAAGTTCGTCTATTATTTCACGTCGAATGCAGCTTCAATCAGTGCTTTCAAGTTCAGATAATGACTTCTGTATATTCCGCTGGAAGCATTTGCCGCATTAGTCAGGTCTCTTTTAAGATCAGTCAACTGTCCGCGTGCAATGGTCGGTGCCTCGGAAGGGAAATCGAAAGCCACAAGCGAATAACCACCCAGACTTCCGAGCGAGCCGGAACTGTTCTTCGGTTTATCAAGCATTCCGATCAACGCATTGACATAAGTCTTCTGCAAGCTACGCTGGGAAGCATCCGGTTTCTTTCCTCCTTGCAGATCGCTCCAGATACTCTTCTTCAAATCACGGAACAAATCGTTGGCCGTGTATGCTTTCGCTCCGTTGACCAGTTCGTTATCCGTCATTTTGTCGAGCGTGCGGCTACTAAGCAGTTGTTTCAATGTACTGCTCTGTACACGGTAGATCGAATTGAAAGTATTGATACCTGTTCTTTCGGTCAGTTTATCATCCATCAGCCAAGTCGGTGTGGTGAACAGTTCTTTGTTCAAGAAGTCGACCGCTTTCTTCTGAATATCTTTCGGTACGTATTCTACCGCTTTCATGTCTGTCTGTTCCACAGAAATCGGATTGTGGTAGATACCGGCAACATTGGTAGTCACATGCCCCACGTACAAGCTGAATTGTCCCACCACATTCTGATACAAGCGGACGGCCTTCATATAACCTTCATTCGGTTCATAAGTCCAGTTCATGATTTCAGGCATCACGCGTTTCAGGTTTTTGATGCCATACGAACTTGCCAACATGGCATCGTCTCCCAAATCCTCACTCTGGTTGCGGGGATCGTTTCTGTCGAGTTCCGTTCCGAACGTGTAACGTTTGTCTTCGCGCAACTTCCCGATGATCCACTTATTCAGGTGAGGTATTTCGGCTTCCGCCGTTTCATATTCGGGCATCCAGCGGTAGCCCCACTCAATCGCCCATTTGTCGTAGATACCGATACGGGGGAATATTCCCGAACGTGAGATGTTGTCTTCCGGCTGCGCCACATAGTTGAAACGGGCATAGTCCATGATAGACGGCGTGTGCCCGTTAGCTTCCACCCATATTTTGTCTCTTAGTTTCTCTACCGGGACGGTATTGGAAGAGCCGAAGTTATGACGCAGTCCTAACGTGTGTCCCACCTCGTGGGAGGAGACAAAGCGTATCAGTTCGCCCATCAGTTCATCGTCGAACATCGGTTTGCGTGCTCCCGGATCAATGGCTCCCGCCTGCACGATGTACCAGTTGTAGAGCAGGCTCATCACGTTGTGATACCAGTTGATATGCGTTTCAAGGATTTCACCGCTGCGAGGGTCGTGCACGTGAGGTCCGCTTGCGTTGGGTATATCGGAAGGTTTGTACACGATAGCCGAATGGCGGGCGTCTTCCAGGCTCCAAGAAGGATCGTCCGTCGGCGCTTCTTTGCCGAAGATCGCGTTTTTGAATCCCGCTTTTTCGAAAGCTGCTTGCCAGTCGTTCACACCTTGAATGAGGTAAGGCACCCATTTTTTGGGAGTGGCGGGGTCGATGTAGATGATAATCGGTTTCTTCGGTTCCACCAATTCGCCACGAAGGTATTTCTCGCGGTCTTCCTCTTTGGGTTCGAGACGCCAACGGGTGATATTTGCTTTGTACTTCACGCCCTGTGGGTTCTCATCAAAGTCCTTGTAGCTCACGGCAAAGTAACCTACCCGGTCGTCATGCAGTCTCGGTTTCATCGGTTCTTTGGGGAGCAGCAACAGGGAACTGTTCAGTTCGTAAGTCAACGGAGTGGTAGAAGTGGCAAAGAAAGCTGCCAGCAGTTTTTCCAGTCCGCTACCTCCTCCTTTCTTCCGTTGGAAGGTGCGGACAGTACGTATTTCGATATTCTGCGGGAAGGCTTTCAGCGTGTCGATGTAACTTGCGTCGTCTACCATGCTGCTTGCTCCGATGTTATCTTTCACACGGCTGGTGAATGAAAACATTTCGTTATCCTTACGGATATAGTCGGTCATGTCGATTACATAGTTGGTAGTTTCTCCTTCCTTACGGATGGTCTTCAGAGGGAACGTGGCCACAATGGGCTGAACATTGGAGTTCAACACTGCCTGATACAACCCCAGCGTATCGGCCGAATGTTCCAGATAGGAAATCTCACGCACGAACAGTTTGTCGCCACGTCCTTTCTCGAAACGGATGACTTCGTCGCTGATGTAATCGCCCGGATAGCCGACTTTACGTTTCTGCGCGTCTACCGGTGCTTTTACCACCCGGTTGACAATCAGTACATCACGCCCGAAAAGAGAGTCGGCTATTTCAAAGAAATATTTACCCTCTACGTAGTGTACCTTGAAAAAGCCGTCCATTGTTTTGGCTTTGCCGGTGATTACTTTTGCATAAGGTTGCAGCGCATCTTTCTTGCTCTTGGCGATGGAGTCAGCTTTTGCCTTATCCACTGCTTCCGTCTTGCTTTTCTTTTTCTTCTTTTTCTTGAAGATGTCCGTCGATTGCGCTCCGGCCAATGGAACGATCATTGCCAGAATCATCAGAATTGAAACTAATTTCTTCATTTTTTCTTTTTTAATATTTATATACAGATACAAAGATAATAATTATTCGATAGCGGTAATATCTTTCATATTCAGGTTGTTATCCGTTGACCAGAAGCCTGTTTTGGGTTTGCCTGAAGTCGTATATTCCCGTCCGTCGATTGTCAGCGTAAATTTATAGGTATAATTCATTCCTTTTTCAAAAGGAACGGCAACCATCATATAAGCGGTTTCCAGTGAAGACGGAAGTCCGAAAGCCGGCATTCCGGCATTTACTACCAGTCCGTCGGGAATGTTGTAAGTGATGCTATTCAAAGGGGTACCGCTGATTTCACCCGTTGCCAGGTTAACGGTGGCTCCGTCTGCATAAGACAGGGGATGTTCGTCACAAGTTACTACAATTTTAGTACAGGTTTTGTTGGCCAAAGCATCCGGACATTCCAACGCGGGCAAGGTGAGCTGGGAAAACAAAGGTTTGAATTCTCCTAAAGAAACCGTAGCTGCCGAATAACTGGAAGTGGTGGCCGAAGCGTATGCGAAGCCATATTTACGATTGGGCACAAATTCCGATGCATAGTGTTCCTGCACCGAAATGTTTGGAAGGGCTACTGTTTTGTAATCCTGCGAGGCGGCACTATAAGGGGTGTATGCGTAAATGGTATGATCGCCGCTTTTAAATCCTGCGGATAGTTCCGAAGAGGGATTCAAGGTCACTTCGTCGGTCACATGATCTTCATTGTCATAGGTGATATATGTCTTACCTTCATATTCCATCACAGTAGCTTTGGCTACTTCCGACGGGGCGTACGGCAAGTTATCCTGCGATTTGCCATCGGACAACACATATATTCCTATCTTGTCCGCTTCAATCCATCCCTGACTTCCATGGGAGTACACATTATAAGCACCGGAAACGGCAATTTTCCCCACCACGGGAATGTCTACATCTTCATCTTCACCATCATCACTACTGCAACTAACTGAAGATAACGCCAAAGCCACACAAGCGGCAAAATAAAAAAGTCTATTTTTCATACTTTTCTCGTTTAAATGATTAATTATTTACTGATAGATTATTTTCTTGTTTCTAATATTCTTCTTTTCATTTCTTACCTTTTCCTTCCTGTTCCTAATATTCTCCTTCATAGTTCGTGCACCACACCACGCCTTTCACATCGCCAAACCCGCTGAACGTCTGCAATTCCAGATCGGGAGCAAAACCTTCGAAGAGGCGTACCATCTGACTCCTGTTTACGTCGATTATGGCGATCTCTCCATTTTCCTGCGAAAGTGCCAGCCGGAAGTTCGGATCAGTACTATTTCCTCCATAGCCATAGAACTCGCAAACGACGGGGCTTCCACTGATACCGATGATACGACTGCCGGCTGTATAAGCTAGCATGTGGCTGCGCATCTGCATACTGTATATATAGAGATTTTTGTCTCCATCGGTAAAGTAGAAATAAGGATTCTTTTCAAAGTTGGAGGACATCTTGATGACACTTTGCGAGGTCAATAAGGAGCCGCCACTAAATCCGTATTGTTCTGTACCGGTTATCAGGTGAGAATTATTATCCATTCCTTTGACGGCAAACTCATGCAAATTATAATTCCCGGTGCCCTGCACGTCGATCAACGATACATAGTTTGCCCAGAAAGTCACTCCGCCGTTGGAGGCTACATCTATCTTTTCGTAAGCACCGATTGCCAGACAGCGGGTTCCCGCTCCCATGTCGTTCACCCGCAACACACCGGAAGGCACTTCCAAATCCTGATCGTATGTTTCGAAGTAGACAATGGCGGGGGTATAAGCTGTTCCCCACTGCGTATAGTCCGTGATACCGATAAAACGGGCGTTCTGCTCATCATACAAGATACAGCGTTCTTCATCGGCACACCAATAAGTAACGTTATGAAACGGTGCGAAACAGGTAATGCGACTGCCTCCCTCAAACTCATACGGCATGGCACTATACTTTCCATAATATGGAATTTCTTTATTGTCACTGCCTACGGCACGGATATACACGTCTCCCTGTTCGGAACAAATCACGTAATATTCTTTTTTGAACGCGAAGTTCATCATCCGCAAATCTTCCGGCTCTTTACGGTTCTCGAATTCGTCGGCAAGCCACATATCCTTTTGCAACGAATTGCCATCCAGCGTGACACTTCCACTGCCCTGATTAATCAGGATTTTCGGTAAACCTGATACGTAGGAACCGGAGATGGAGCCTAATACATAATAGTAATAGATTCCGCGCGGGTCTGTGCCCAAGCCGTCTTCGATGGTGCTTTCTACATCGTGCGTAGCCCGGAGGCTGGGATTGATGAAAGATAGGGAGGATTTTCCGTCTCCTTTGTCGGAAAGAATCATCCATCCCCAGTCGAAACTGTTCTTTCCCGTCAGGGTATATTTATTGCTGATATAAGTTTCATTCGTTTCTTTATTGATGACTTTCAGTATCAGTTCGTACGTTCCGCCTTTCTCGAACTGGTATTTCAGATGATAACCAGTGTAAATCAGTTCACGGTTCAGATACCATTGAACGGTAAATAGTTCATCTACATTGCCGATGTCCGTTGAGAAATTGATGGGAGCATCCATCTCGAAAAGGGTTCCTACCATAAATGTGTAATCCGACGAAGCGGAATTCACAAAGGAGACTTTGGCAGAGTCGGTATAGTCATAGTTTCCCAAATCGTCATAGCAGCCGGTTATCACGAGAAGCTGCAGGATTGAAATGAATAATATTGTTTTTCGCTTCATAGTTTATTGTCAGTTATCGAGAATTGTTTCATACAGGGGTGTCACTCCGTCTGCATCATAATACTGGTAATTACCTTGCTGCCACTGGTTTTTCCACCAGGTCTTGAAGTCGGCTATCAGGTTGATAAACTCAAGACCGGTGTATTTATCCAATGATTCGAGTATCTCGCCATCCATGAAAATGATAAAAACGCGGTATTTCATATCCGAGTATACTCCCAGATTGGCCGCTGAACTCTGGCTCCACCACACAGGGCAGGAAATCCGGTCGGTCACTTGAATCGTGACGTATTGATATTCTGCCGGGCCTACCAGACAGTTTTCCACTGCATCCAGCGAAAGGGTAAGTGTATATTCTGTGTTGAGCAGTGCTTCATTACGATAGACGGTGACTTCGTAGGTGTCTTCTGCCAGTCCTTTATGGAAGATGCCGGAAGTCAAAGGGGCATAATCGATGCCGGAACGGGCGGTGCTCTTCTCTCCCACTGCGGAAATATCACAGGTAGCATTTTCTTCGAGCAGGTAGCCAAGAAGTGTCATTTTCACTTTCACGGTTCCTTCCCGAAGCAAGGGTGCATCCGTAGCAAAATTGAATGTTATTTTCTGGGGAGACTTATCGTTCATGTAAGTAAAATAGACGTAGTTGTCTCCATGATAAACTTCCAGTTGCTCTTCGCTGCAGGAGGCGAAAACAAGCAGCAGGCAGAAGGTGGTATATGTCAATATTCGTTTCATATTATCCGGGGATTAGTTCGTTGTTTCACTTGCAGGCAATGGAAGTACATAGGAACCGGCCATGTTGATTTCTCCTTCCTCGTCAGAGTCGGGTACGGTGGAGAGGTTCATCCGTTTGTAGGTGTAAAAGGTGCCGCCTTCACCTATCATTTCTTTTCGTATATCGAGCAGTATCTCGGCATCCAGTTGTTCACGGGTACTGACTGTCAGACTAAGGGTACGCTCGGCTCCACGGGCTTTCCTGACTGTTTCGAGGTAGTTGATGCCGTCGGTTATTTTGCCATTATAGCTGCTTATTTCCGCCAGGATATGGCAGATTTCGCTAAACCGGATCACGGGAATCATCGGATTCTCCATCGCTTCTACCACCGATTCTACCGAAGGGTTATACTTGAGGGTGTAGTACTTAGACTGGGTTTCATTGGTGGTCCCAATCAGGTAAGTCAGCCGGTAGTCGGTATATACCCCAGTGTTGTCCGAAGCAAACAGGGAAGGGATGTTCGCCAACGGCAGACGGGTGGTAGACGAAGAGGAGGAAGAACCCCATACAGCCTGTTCATAATCCGTTGCCAACTGTTTCTTGTACAATCCGAACAAGATGTCATGGGAGACTTTCGTGTATCGGGAATTGAGATTGCAAGTGATGTTTTCTCCTTCTGTAAAGCCTATCCATCGCTTCTGCAAATAATAGGTGTTGTAGAGTTCTTTGGCGGCTGTTTCTGCATTTCTGTAGTAGGCAGGGCCGGCATAGATGCAGACACGGGCTTTCAACCCCAACAATGCCAGATAGTTGATACGGATGCCGCGATACCAGAAAAATGCGCCCATATCGTCTATATAGGAACCGGAATTGAAGCGGTAACGGGAATTCCATTCGGGAGTAGGTTCGTACATTTGTGAAGCATACATTGCTTCGGGATGGTATTCGGTGTCAAACTTACGCAGAATGTCTTCCGCTTCCAGCAGGTCTTTCAGGATTTTCTCGATAAAATCGGTAACGGTGCTCTTTTCTATCACAGCGGCTTCATATTTATCACGGTAAGGAAGATAAGTGCCGGAAGGGTTGGTTGCCGGCGCAGGAGCAAACAGGCGGAGCAGGTCAAAATGCATCATCGCCCTTAATGACAAAGCTTCCGCATAAATGAGTTTTTTCTCTTCTTCACCATATTCGAACAAAGAAATGTCCGTCGGCAGAATGTTCTCGATGAGCTTGTTCAGGTTGGCTATTACTTTATAACCTTTCTCCCAAATAGCGGTCACGACGGGTTCGGTGTCGACCGTGTTATAGATAAGTTCGGAAGCATCGGCATACATCGGAGAGATGGTTCCCACTTTTTGATTGTATTGTTGGGAGATGGCGCTTAGAAATCCCCAACTAAGTTGCTTACCGTAGAGTTCGTCGGACGCCAAGTTGGTGTAAATGCCGTTTAGCGCGTTCCGGTAGCCGAAACCGGTGGAAAACAGATCGTCGTCGGCAATCGCATTGTCGGGCGTTACGTCCAGCCAGGCATTGCAGGAGACTGTTAATATTCCTGCCAGGGCTATTAGTATATGGTTGATTCGTTTCTTCATTGGTATTGCTAGAATATGATGTTAGTAGTCAGATTGAATGAACGTGAGTAAGGATAATCCAGTCCCCGCTCCTGGCGGATGGTAGACCAATAGAACAAGTCGTTCATCGTGAACGAAAAGCGCAGGCCGGACAGACGTAGTTTCCTCAATTGTTCCGGACGGAAATTGTAGCTCATTGTCAATGAACTCCATTGCAGGGTATTGTTCTTCTGTACAAAACGCGAAGAAGCACCGGTAGTGACATTACGGTCACGAATATCTTTCATCGTAGTTATATCTCCCGGCCTCTGCCAACGGTCGAGCAGTACCCGCTTATCTACATTGTCATTCTTAATATCAGCATTTTCTACATAAGAGACGAGGGTATTGTTGTAAGCATCGCCGCCAAAGGTATAAAGGAAAGAGGCAAACATGGACAACTGTTTATAAGACAGGGTGTAACCGAACGAGCCTTGTCCTTTGGGGGCTGTATCGCCAATGATGGTCCATTCGTCGGCAGACCATACATCGGTAACATCACCATTACGGCGAAGATAGATTTCTTTGCCATTTGTGGGGCTGATTCCCAATGACTTCATTCCGTAGATGGAGGTCAGAGAAGCTCCTTCATAATACTTCAGATATGTTTGAGCGTATTTCGAATCAGAGCTGCTTTCGGGGTTATATCCGCTGAACAGTTCTTCTACCCTTTTATTATAGTCACGCATTGCCTGGGAGATTTCGACAATCGTATCTTTGTTTCTTGCAAAGCTGCCGTAGAGTTGCAAGAGCCAGTTTCTATCGCTGTAAAGCCTCATCCGCAGTTCCAGTTCGACACCGGTATTTTTCACTTTTCCCATATTCTCTTTGTAGGAGGTGAATCCGGTAGAAGAAGGGATGGTGTAATCGGTTATCAGGTCGATAGTACGTTCATCATAGGCAGAGGCTTTCAGATAGACTTTATCATGCCATAGCCCGATTTCAATTCCGTAATCGAGCGTGTATTTGCGTTCCCATTTCAGGTTCGGATTTCCCATCTGATAGAGGAATACGCCGTACCCTGTGGGGTACCAGCTGTCTGTCTGCAACTGATACATATCTTTAGCCGAATAGAGGGAGAAGTTGGTCTTTCCGGTCAGCCCGTAGGAGGCACGGAACTTCAGCATGGAGAAGAGTTCGTTCGACTTCATAAAATCATAATTATGAATATTGATTCCTGCTCCTGTCGACCAGAACATAGACCATCTTTTATCGGAACCGAACTCGGAAGAGCCGTCGATACGTCCTGTAAGGTCTGCCAGATAGATATTGTTATAAGTATAGTTGGAAGTAAATAAGGCTCCTACCAGACGGGTGGTATTGTCTGAACTGCTGGGCTTGCCATACACTTCTGCCGCATAGTTTGATGAGACAAGATCGCCACCCGGAAATCCCCGGTAATGTGTTTCGGAAGCTGTGCTCTGCGTCTGTCTCATGCTAGAGGATAAGCAGATGTTCAGGTTGTGTCCCCTGAAAGTATTGTTGTACATGAGTGACAGGCTTCCGTCTATCACTGTCCGCTTTTGCGTGGATTCCGTTTTTCACCGTTAATGCTGCCTGTACTGGCTGAATAACTGGCAGAAGCGGGATCTTTGTATAAATCACCGGTCGAGTTTCTCATCAGGACAGAGAACTGTCCGCGCAGACGCAAACCGTCAGTGATGCGCCAGTTCAGACTAAGGTCATCGGTTACTTCGTTATAACCGGAACGATCGAAGCTGTTGTAGAAATTGATTTCGTACAGTGGATTTACTTGTGTACTGCTGGCACCGTCGAACTTTTCGAGACGACGGACATAATCGCCATTCTCATCATACAGGCGCATATAGGGAAGTAAATGGGAATAGTCGCTGAATGAATTGAAGGGGACATCTGTACTTTTATTATAAGTATAGGTCACTTTGTTCTTTATTTGTAATCCGCCAATACGGTAGTCTACATAAAAAGCGGCATTGGCATTTTTACGGGAAGAGTGTTTCATCACTCCTTCTGTTCCTCTGAATCCCAGTTCCACGCCCCAACGCACATCGTTTTCTCCACCGTCTATGAAGACGGAGTGTTTGTTGTTTAAAGCTGTGCGCAGTCCTTGAGAAAGCCAGTATGTATCGACACCCGTCAGTACATTATTGAGGCGTTGATAGTAACCGTTGGTATAGGGGGCTATTTCCGGCGTGTTACTGTCATATAGTCCTGCCAAACGTTCTGTTTCTAATTTCTCACGGGCATTCATCAGATTGTAAGAAGATAAATCCGGCAGTTCGGCAGACAGTACTCCGGAGTACTGTACGCGAAACTTTCCGGCTTCCGGTGCACGCCGTTCAACTACAATGACTCCGTTAGCCGCACGCGAACCATACATGGCAGTAGCGGCAGCATCTTTCAAAATATTGATACTGTGGATGCTATTCATATCGAGGTCGTATATCTTTTCTACATCGACTTCAAAACCATCCAGGATAAAGATAGGCAGATTGGAGTTACCGCTCAAGACTTCCCGGGAGATGGAGGAGGTAGAAGTCTGTCCCAGTGTCGTTTGTCCGATACCGGTCTGACCACGCAAGACAAACTGGGGCAGGCTGTTGGGATCGGACCCCGCTGCCAGATTCTCCTGTATCCTGAAAGAGGGATCGAAGGTTTGAATAGCTGAAATCAGGTTGTTAGGATTCACTCTCAACAGGTCTTCTTTTTCTATCTTTGTCGTATTTCCAGTGAAGCTTTCTTTCTGTATGGAGTTGTAGCCGGTCACAATCACTTCCTGAATACTTTCAGTGGCTTCTACCATTAGTACATCGACTTTCTGCCTGGAAGTGGTTTTGATTTTACGGGTTTCGAAACCGATATAGGAATAGATGACCAAACCGCCCTCTTCGGGCAGGGTCAACACGTAGCAACCGTTTATATCGGTAATTACACCATTGGAATGACCATCCAGACGAATCGTCACCCCTACCATCGGTTCATTGGAGAGTTTCTCAATCACCCGGCCATAAACATAATTTCCCTGCGGAGGAAGATTGTATGTTTCTTTTAAATTCTTTTTGTTTTGGGCTATTGCATTCGTAGATAGTGATAAAATATATACAAATAGTAAGATTCTATTCAAAGCCCCGGAATTTAGCTTTTGCATAACGGATATATATAGTTATTACATCTGCAAAAGTATCTTTATAGAATAGACTGGACAATCACGGATTTTAGGTATTTTATACAACTATTATACCAATACATTATTAAAGCGGATATTTTTTGCTTCCGTTTAGGTATTAACTAATAGCAAAACAAACAACTGCATCATTTATCCTCTATCAGAAGACAAATGATGCAGTTGCTCGTTATATCTGTTTTCCTTATAATGCCAGACGGTAAATCTCTTTACTATCCTTTTTCGTTAATTTGACATAGTTGCCAACCAACTCGCCTTTATTCCGGTGAAGGCTATCCGCAAGACGGTCGATATCCGGATTTTCAATACCGAGTTCCTTGAAAGTAACAGGTAGACCGATGGAAGTAAAGAAGGTCTTCAGGCGGGAAATTCCTTCAAGGGCCACCGCCTTTTTATCAGCTGAATCTGCCACTCCCCACACGCGGATTGCATATTGGGCTATCTTATCTACATTATGTTCTGTCATCCATGTCATCCAGGCAGGGAAGATAACGGAAAGTCCCGCACCATGAGTTACATTGTAAATCGCACTGATTTCATGTTCAAGGAAGTGAGAAGCCCAGTCTTCTTCACAGCCTACGCCACAGGTTCCGTTATGGGCAATCGTTCCGCACCACATCAGATTGGCACGGGCTCCGTAGTTTTCAGGGTCTTTCATGACGGTGGTTGCCTCTTTGATGATGGCAAGCAGGGTACCTTCGCACAGGCGGTCGCCTATTTCTACTTCTTTGGTATTGGTGAAATAGCGTTCCATGATGTGCGCCATCATATCGGCAACGCCGCAAGCGGTTTGAAAAGGAGGAAGTGTGTAGGTCAGTTCCGGGTTCATCACGGCGAAAACGGGACGCAATACAGAGGGAGCACGGAGACTTAATTTCTGCAATCCATCGACTTTGGTGATTACAGTGTTACCGGAGCCCTCGCTTCCGGCTGCAGGAATCGTCAATACAACAGCTACTTTCAGTGCTTCCGCAACAACGGCTTTTCCGATGTAGAAGTCCCAAAAATCTCCGTCATAAGGAACTCCGGCTGCAATGGCTTTTGCCGTATCGATTACGGAGCCACCACCCACGGCAAGCATCATGTCTACACTTTCTTTCCGGCAAAGGTCGATTCCTTCGTACACTTTCGTATCTATCGGATTAGGCTGTACACCGCCCAGCATACAATAGGGAATGCCTACTTCCTGCAATGATTTCTCTACACGAGCCAACAAGCCGCTACGTATCACAGAACCGCCACCATAAACAATCATGACTTTACGTGCACCGTATTTCTGTACTAATGCACCAGTCTGCGCTTCCGTATCCCGACCGAACACAAATTCGGTAGGGCTGTAAAAGATAAAATTATTCATTATCGTTTTCTTTATAGGTCTTTTCGTAAGTCTTTTCTATATAGATCCAAATATAACTCCTTTTGCAAACGAGCCTTTCTATAAATCCTTTGATGGATTCTTTCATAGAAGGACTTATAGGTCAGACAAAGTTATAAATTTAAGCAGAATATTTTTCTTTTGATTGTTTAAAATTTCCTACTTTCATAAGTGCAAGGCCGATTACAATCCAGACCATCTCGCGTACCCGGGTAATCAAAGCGGCATAGACTCCGTAAGCTCCGGAAAGGGAAAGACCTCCCACAGCGAGGGCAAAACCTCCTTCACGACCTCCCAATTGCATGGGTAAAAAAAACAGAAGATTGGCAAGTAAAGAAGAAAAAGCCGCAATCAGACAGCAGTCGGCAAAGCTGACATTAGTAGTCAGTACGTTCAGTATCAGCCATATTTCAAGACAACTGACTACACGGGCGGTATATTCCAACAAAAGGGCACTATAAAAGGTTTGTTTCTTTTGTTGGTGGAGAAGGGCGATTTGTTTGTCTATATTTTCCAACTTCTCTTTATGCACGCTTGCAAAGTGAAGGACTTTCTTTTTCAGAAAAGGGATGCGACTACCCATACGGACAACAGCCACAGCCATCCCATGCCGATAACCTTTTATAAAAAGAGTAGCAATCAGCAGGCAAAAGACAGTAATGGCTCCCAGAATGATTCCCATCACCCACCCCACCGGATACAGACAAACGTAAAGTAACACCGAACTTAACCAAAAGCAAAAGTGGGAAAAGATATGCATCATCACATAAAGAATCACGGAAGAAGTGGCACGCTCTATTCCGATATAGGGTTTCAACTCCATAATGCGGTATGGCTCGCCACCCATCAACCCGACAGGAGTCACGTAATTAAGTGCAAAACCTGTTACTGTGAATTTATAGAGCCGAGCAAATGAAAAACCGGTCTTGCCACTACTGCGGATGATTATGTACCACGATACTGTATTGATAAGATAGACAAATAGCCACAGCAACAAAACCAAAGGCAAATATACCCCTGCACGCTTCAGATTCGCCCAAAGCTCCTGATAATCCATATCGAAAGTGAATATCATTATCAGGACGGCGATAATACCAAAGGCGAGGAATATATTTCGGTACTTGTTCTTCACTATTTTGTAGGACTTATATCTATTTTATATAGGTATATATCTGCTTTTATATGAGTATATAGTTACTTCTTAGATGAGTATATGCTTACTTCTTGATGGATATATATCACTCTATTCACATATAACCTCACTTTATATACGCATAATATCTTTCGAAAAATCTTTTGAACGCCGGGATTCTCATCAATACATACTCAAATACCAGCCAGCCGATTAATGCGCAAGAGATGCCAAGTAATACATCAATGATATAATGATGGCAGGAATAAATAGCTGTTCCCCAAATGCCGACCATGATAATGGAGAAGAGGGTAATCACATACCATCTGCATTTACCAATAATGGCATACACTAATGCAACTACCATATAGGCCGCGTGCAGTGAAGGCACTGCCGCAAATACATTTGCATTACGCCCGTAGATTGAATCAAAGATAGTCACTCCAAAGAATGCATCAAAGCGACCCAATCCTGCAACATTGCCCGGTGTGTTCAATATCGGTTCGAAGCCGTAGTTGATGGCATACCAGGGCGGAGCAGCCGGATGAATGTAATAACCGGCAAAGCCAATCAGATTGACGAACAAAAATACCAACGCAAAACGAAGGTAGGTTTTTCTTTCCTTCTTAAAATACAGGCAAAGACCGAACAGGATAGGAACGGGAACCCAACAAAGGTAGAAGATTCCGGCAAAAACGTCCGCTATCGGCCAGTTGTGTGCAGCGAAGTATTCGCAAGGAGTAACCAGAAGACCATTATCCATTACTCCGAAAAGGGACTTTTCGAGATGATACAGTCCGGCCACGTCAATCGGGTTCACCTCGTAGTTAGGGCAAATACGCATCCAGTCATACGAAATTCCAAAAATGGCGAAAGGTAGCAGGGCTACTGCCAGCTTACGAGTAGGCAATCCGGCAAAGAATAAAACTAAATAGAGTACCGCCATCAACAGATGCTCGGAACGAAGTCCGATGAAGATACCTGTCAATAAAAGGAAAAGAGCCATAATGACTACCACAGTCAGGGTTTCTCTTTTCGACGGCATTTGAATGTTCTTTATCATTATAACGTTTTGATTAGACGATTAGACTATTTACTATTGGACTATTTACGATGTACTATTTAGGATGTACGATGTAAATAGTAAATCGTCCAATAGTAAATTAATTCATTCTTTCATCGCTTTATAGCAATGTCTCACTCGTGCAAAAGCCGTGATATTGGCAAATACAGCAACAAAAGCCAGAGGAACAATCAGAATCAGGATTGGTTCGAAAGCGGTAATATCTTTAAAAACACCACAGAACAAAGCTCCGAGACTGGTCAGTACTACACGCTCCGGGCGCTGCATGAATCCTACTTTACATTCGATTCCCAAGCCTTCGGCACGGGCACGCACGTAGCTTACCATCAGCGAACCGATGAGTGCCACGAAAGCAATGAGTGCATAAAGGAAATAATCTTTCATTGATAAATAGTAACAGATACCGAAGAAAGTCATCAATTCACTGTAACGGTCGAGTACCGAATCGTAAAGCGCACCGAACTTGGAACTCATATTGCCCAGGCGAGCCACACGCCCATCCATCATATCGAACAATCCGGCAAACAGAATCACACCTCCTGCCCAGCCGATAATGGCCAGATCGTTTTGTCCGCCATAAATGCCGGCATACACAAACATACCTGCCGCTACTACATTGAGCACAAATCCGGTAGTGGTGATAAAGTTGGGAGTGATCCCTATTTTAATCATTCCGCGTATCAGGGGATTGATAATCTTATAAATCAGCTGTTGTAAATAATCTCTGTAATTCATCTGTTTAAATCTGTTTATATCTAAATCTTCTGTTTTTTCAATCTGTATATATCTAATTCTTTCGTTTTTTCATCAGTCTTTTCAATCCGTTTTTTCAGTTTCTTTTTCCGAATAAACTTCTGATATCTATATTCCGGTAAACAAAAAAGCGCTGCATATTATAATTCCAAAACAGTGCCACGATGATTGCCACTACCACTTTAGGGATAATGAAGAAATCTCCGAAATACAGGCTAAGTGTGTTGCGTACCCAGGGAATCTTCGCCAATGATTCCGTCAGTGCATACGTTCCCCACGTATTGAGCCAAACGCTGCAAACCCATACAAGGACAAATTTTACGGCAACGTGTGTTTTCTTTCCTTTCGATTTAAAAGTCCATTTATAGTTGATAACACAATTAACGATTCCTCCATAGATAGCCCCCGCCAGGGTGGCATATACATAGTAGACATCAAACAGCCTGACTAGAAGAATCGTAACGAGAAAGTCTGCAATAGTTGCCATTTGAGCAGAAAGCTGCGCCCTCAAGAACATGAAGATGCCGCCTTTCTGGGAAATCATCCGTGCAACTTTTTTCAGCCAATCACCCATCTCGCTCCCACTAACAAAATAAAACTATACACTCCCGCCAAAACATCGTCCATCATCACACCTACTCCACCTTTCAGGCTTTCCATACGGCGTATGCCCAACGGCTTGGCTATATCAAAGATACGGAACAGGGCAAAAGCCGCAATCACATACCAGAACCAACGATCGTCATTGGGAACAGCCAACAACGGTATCCACACTCCCACCATCTCGTCCACTACCACACGCGAAGGATCTTCCCCCCAATAAGTTTCCAGTTTATTGGCAGCCCAAATGCCGGCGAATGTAAATACAATCACCAAAGCGGCAGTCAGCCATAATACCCAAGAGAAAGGAAGGAGAAAATAAAGTGCAATCCAAATGATAGAAGCCAGTAACGCCCCAGCCGTGCCGGGAGCAAAAGGAGAAAAACCGGAGCCAAAGCCCGTGCCTATAAAAACAGGTAGAAAGGGAGGACGCTTCATTTATTACTAATTACTAATTACAAACTACGAGTCGGTTGTGTCACGAGTCCCCCAACGAATGGGGAATTTGTACAATAAAAAAGTAAAAGTTGAGGTTGAGCATCCACCAGTCTTTATAGGATGGTAAATCTCAATCTCAACTTATTATTTGGGGTTACTGATTAAGCTAAGTAATCAGGTTCTTTTTCACCAATCATGTTACGCAATGTCTGTTTTACCATTCTCCATTGTGTAAACAAGTCGTGTTCGGGCTGATGTTCGAAATCGTGCATCGGGCTCTTGCAGAAGAATGACAACCAAGTCTGGATGCCACACATACCTGCACGCATTGCCAAGTCGCTGAACAACACAAGGTCAAGAGCGATAGGAGCTGCAAGGATAGAGTCGCGGCAAAGGAAGTTCACCTTGATTTCCATCGGGTAGCCCATCCATCCGAAGATGTCGATGTTGTCCCATGCTTCTTTGTTGTCTTTGCGGGGAGGATAGTAGTTGATACGTACTTTATGATAAACATCTCCGTAGAGATCCGGATATTTTTCTGGTTCGAAGATAGTGTCGATTACAGACAGCTTGCTGACTTCTTTTGTCTTGAAGTTGTCCGGATCATCAAGCACTTCACCGTCGCGGTTACCGAGGATATTGGTAGAGAACCAACCGTTCACACCCAGCATACGGGTTTTGAACATCGGAGCCAATACGGTTTTCATCAATGTCTGACCACTCTTGAAGTCTTTACCGGAGATAGGTACATTCTTTTGTTTAGAGAATTCCCACATAGCAGGAGTATCCACACACAAGTTAGGAGCACCCATTACGAACGGAGCGTCTTCTGCAATCGCAGCATACGCGTAACACATACTCGGAGAAATCACGTCTGTATTGTTTTCCTTCATTGCTTTCTCTAAAGCAGCGAGTGACATGTGTTCGTCAGACAGCGGAATGTAAATTTCAGTACTTGCAGCCCAAAGCACCACTACGCGTTCGCAGTTGTTAGCAGCCTTGAAGTCGCGGATATCCTGACGAAGTTGTTCTACCATTTCCCAACGGGTAGCGGCCTTCTTCACGTGTGTACCGTTCAGACGTTTTGCCCAGTTGTGATCGAAAGCAGCCGGCATCGGTTTGATAGCTTCCAACTCTTCTTTTACTCCATTCAGGTCTTTTTCTTTCAAAACCTCGGCGTACATAGCAGCTTCGTATGCGTTGTCCGGGAAAATATCCCATCCTCCGAAAACAATGTCTTCCAAATTCGTCAAAGGCACAACGTCCTTGATGAGTTTTTCTTCGTTGTTCTCCATGCGCATTGTGGCTAACTGTGTAATAGATCCTATCGGTTTTGCCAGTCCCTTGCGAGAGGCTAGTGTACCTACAATCATCGTGGTAGCTACCGCACCACCCACTCCAACTACCAGTACGCCAAGACGCCCGGTAGCGGGTTTAATTTCTTGTTTCATTTCTATTCTATTAAAATTAAACTAAAATTGATGCAAAAATAAGATTAATTAATTACTAATACGGTCTTTATTTGTCATATAAACATTGCAATTAGCAGGATTTAACTTTTAAAAGGTCATGTGGAGACTTATTCTCAAGCCTGATCTGTCAATCCCGGGCGAATCACGATAAGTGAGCCTCCAGATATAGTCCAAACGTAACACCTTGAAAATGTTTTCAATACCGACACCCGCCTCCACATAAGGTGTTTTTCCCATTGTTTGTGTGTTCTCTATCGGAAAAGCGAACAAACCGTCGCTCAAAGCCGGGTTGTTTTTATCGCTCAAATGTCCATATAATCCACGACAGGAAACTATTTCTCTCCATTTAAGTTTTTTCAACAACGGTACCCGGTTGAACAGCCATCCGTTGAGGAAATAAGTAACATCCCACGAGAAATATTCATCGTTCATAAACTCCATCGCATTCATCAACGAGTAAGATTCCGGTTGGATGGTATAAGAAAGGTTGGCATTAGGCATGATAAGCAACGGAAAAGGTACTTTATCCCACACTTTACCTGCTTTTAGTATAACGTCCGTATAGCCGAACGCGGAAAACCAGAAGCGTTTCTGAATACCGGCTTCGGTATGATTGTAAGTGTAATCGCTGCCCAACACTCCTTTTCCGGCAATGGTATGCGACAAGGTAAACACCGGTGCATCCAACGATACGGGAAAACGGTTCCATTGGGTCTGGAAGAATTTCTCATTCGAAGCATAACGCAACTTCAACTCTGCGGCACTGATAGAGAAATCTTTTACCGGGGTGTAGGTATCTCCTTCTTTCTTTAAAAAAGGAATCAGGTAGGAGGACTCATCTTTCCGTGTACGTGCTGTCAACTGGAAAGAAAAGCCGGAATAAAACTCATTGGTATAGGTCATCTCCGCCTGCCGGAAATAGCCGATACGGTCGTCCTTCTCACGTTTCAAGGCCAGAAACACATTGTCTTTGCTTGTATACAGGTAATTTTGTCCGTACTGGTTCACATCTGATTCGTAACGCAATTTCAATGAATGGATGGGAAATTCGTTGGCGTATTCTTTCTTCTTCTTGAAAGAATATTCCAGTTCCGCCAATCCTTTCACTCTTTCATCTTTAAACCCGTAAGCCACATATCCTTTGCCAAACAGGTGCGGATTGAGCCAGGCGGTAGTCATACCTCCGGCACGGATACGGGGACCTTCCAATGTGTTACCGCTGATAGTGGCATTCATCGGGCCGATATAGAAAAGCGGCGCTTCTTTGGAGGTAGGAATATATCCCGTAAAGAGAATGGAGAGTACTTTCTCCGTCCAGTAATATACCGGATAACTGCGTAATTGTGTCATCAGGCGGTCTACCGAGTTTTCCTGCTGGGAGATAGCGGCTTGCGGACGATTCTCCGCCCAGAATGTTTCGGGACGCGACAGGGCTTCCGTCTCTTCAATAATACGTTCGGGTTTGGTGAAGGCTTTGTCGGCTTCGGCAGTCGGCGTAAAGGTGTAGTTGCTGTAATCCGCTACACGGCGGGCAAAAATACCGTCCTGTCCTTCGGTCAGTTTAAACTCAACAGTGATACTTTCATGATCGAGCAGACGTGTGCCGTCTTCAGCGCGCTTAAATTCCTGTTCGAGCAACATGTAGTCTACAAAGTTCAGGTTTATCTTTTTGGAAAAGTTGAATACGGCACGTTTAACAAAGTAAGTAGAGTCGAGCGTCACATACAGGTGTCCGTTGAAACCGAAAGACTCGGAATTAAAAGGTGTGAAAGCAAGGTCTGCACAAGGCTCTCCAGCAATCTGCAACGTGTCCATCAGGTAATATTTATAAAAGCCTGTGCCGATACGGGACAAGGGACTGACAAACTTATTTGTAAACAGGGAAATGTTGTTTTCGTAGATATCGACGTCTTTAAAGACTTCATTGATGGCTGCCTGCATCCCTTGTTTAGAAAGAAACTCATCGACACCGGCCTGTTTGCGCCCTTTCACCCATTGCTTCTCGGAACGGGGAGATTTCCGGTAATAGTCTGTGGCAAGCAGTTCACGGGCTGATACCGTCAGAATCGGTTTACCGGTAACAGCAGAAGTATCTACATATTCCGTCAGGAAATCAAATTTACGATATAGCCATTTTTTCTGTTTCTCTTCATCGAAGTTATTCAACGCAAAGGTGGTCTTTTCATAACGTTCGCGTTGCCAGAAGTCTTTCTCGTAGGGAGAGTAGTTGTCACGGCTTTCAATCATACGGCGGACAAATTCTACGGCGGGATTATCTTTCTTCCGGTAGTGCTCACGTTTGGGTTTGACTACCACTTCACCAAGCGCGTATTCGGTAGGCGCAAGTGCTACTTTATAGGATGCATTACGGGCAGGGCGAATGGTGCGGACATAGTCATTATATCCGATTACAGAGATTACAAGCACTGCTTCGGAGCGGTGGGTTTTGAAGTAAAAGCGTCCGTCGCTTCCGGTAGTAGTTCCTTCGGTCGTGTCTTTTAAGCGTACAGATGCATAAGGCAAAGGTTCTTTGGTCAGAGAATCAGTCACCACCCCTTGTACCACATACTGCGCACTGAGCGGAATACTGATAGCCAATAAAAGAAAGAGCGTCAATGTGCCTTTTTTCATTAATCTCATACCTTAAATCCTATTGAATTGAGCGGGGCAAAGGTAGGAGTGATTTCAAGACAAAAAAAGGTCTATTTGACGGAAGAAATGTTCTTATTTGACACAATTAGGGGAAAGTAATACGAAATCGGGTCAGTCCGTCGGCATAGGTTCGCAAAGAGAATGTGCACCCATGACGCATCAGTACTTCGCGAATAAAGATGAGTCCGATTCCCTGACCGTTCGGTTTGGTAGAGAAGAAAGGACTGAACAGTTTAGCTTCTGTTTCTTTGCTGATTCCCTGACCGTTATCTATCACTTCAACAGTGGCCGGAGCGAGGGTGCGGACTATTATTTCCCCATCGGCTTCAATGCTTTCCGCTGCATTTTTGATGATATTTACGAGTACTTGCTCAAACAAAGCGGCATCCAGCATCACATCTTTCAGACTTTCGTCTATTTCCATGCGGAGTGTAATGCGACGGTCATTACACATTCCTTCCATAAACCGCTTGCAGGTGAAAACCAAATCATTCAGATTGACAGAAGAGAGTGTCGGTTCGGGGATTTTCACCACATCGGCAAAACGGGTGATGAAACGACTCATCGAGAAACAACGGTCGGTACATACACGCATCACGTCGCAGATGTCTTCCATTCCTTCTTCGCTGGAAAGGGCTTGTTCTACCGTATCCAGTGTGGAAGTAATGCCGGCAGTCGTGTTGTTCACTTCGTGGGCAATCATGCGAATCACTTTCTCGTATGCTTTCTTTTCCGCTTTCATCACTTCGTCGGTGAGAGTTTCTACCAAGTAGAAAGGATGCTGAAATCCACGATCAATGAAAGAAGAATGAGTACACCGGTAGATATTCGAGTCGTTCAGACGGACGGTTACCTTCTCTCCTTTCGGGAGGTTAGCCAATTCCACCGCTAACGGAGAATCGATCTCTTTCATCTTCTTGCCTTGTACGTCTTCCAAACGAACACCCAGCATTTTCAAAGCCATCGGATTCAATTCCGAAAGGTCTTCATCAAGGGAAGTTATAATCACTCCCATCGGAGAAGCTTTAATCAGCAAATCAAGAAAATTATTCTGTTCACGCAGGCGGAGACGTTCATTCTTGAGCTGTTCCATCATGCGGTTGAAGATATTCACCACACGATCGGCCTCATATTGACCTACAGGGCTAAGACGGCTACTGAAATCCTGCTCACGCAACAGTTCCATACCGCTTCCGATTGTATTCAACGGCTTCACAATCTTACGATAGAAAAAGGTCAGATAAATGAGGATGAAAAGTATCAGCCCCTCCCCTATGTAGAAAAAGATTGTATTCAGTTGACTGGAAAGGAACAGCAATACACTACCTAATGCCAGCAGCAGAAAGACTAGTATGTAAAAGAATCCTTTTATACGCACGTTATCTGTGGTTAACGGTTAATCTTAATATTATTAGGCACGTGCCTAAATTTATCACATTGTTATATTATATTTTTCGAGACGGCGATAGAGTGCTGCACGGCTGATACCCAATGCCGTAGCTACCTGACTCAAATTTCCTTTGTAACGGTCCAACGCCTGGAGAATGGTCTGGCGTTCTATTTCATCCAAAGTCATACCAGCCAGAGCTGCGCCTTCGGTCACTCTTGCGTCATCGTGGCGAATATACTGCGCATCAAAATCGGAAGCATCAAGCAGCGGTTTACCACTTACCAGAATGGTACGTTCCACCAAGTTCTTCAATTCACGAATATTCCCCGGATAGGGCAAACGGCTCAAGAATTGCAGGGCATCGGCAGAGAACTCCGTACGGGGCAATCCGTTGGTTACCGCCTGACGGTCGGCAAAATGACGTGCCAGCAAGGGAATATCTTCGCGACGTTCGCGCAAGGCCGGCAGTTTCACTGTTATCAGATTGATACGATAGAAGAGGTCTTCACGAAAAGTACGTTCGCCTACCATTTTGCGCAAATCGGCATTGGTGGCTGATACTACCCGGATATCCGTTTTTCGAGGACGGCTGTCGCCGAGCACTTCAAATGTCTGATCCTGCAATACACGCAGTAACTTCACCTGGCACGAAAGGTCGAGATCACCTATTTCATCCAGGAAAATCGTCCCTTTGTTTGCCATTTCGAAACGTCCGATACGGTCTGCGGAAGCATCGGTAAAAGCTCCTTTCTTGTGCCCGAACATTTCACTTTCGAACAGGCTTTGAGAAATACCTCCAAGATTCACTTTCACAAAGGGGTGTTTGGCTCGCTGACTGTTGATATGAATGGCCTCGGCTATCAATTCCTTACCTGTTCCGCTTTCCCCTGTAATGAGGACAGAGGCATTGGTCTTTGCTATGCGGGCAATCGTGTTCAACACATCCATCAATCCCTGGCTACGTCCGATGATGTGGCTGCGGTCGAAAGAATCGCTCTGTTCCTGCGTTGGTTCCTGTGGAGTGCCCGAAAGTTGGAGTGCCGTTTCAATGCGTTGCAACAAGGCGGCATTATTCCAGGGCTTCGTTATGAAATCAAAAGCTCCCGCCTGCATTCCTTGCACGGCAAGTTGGATACTTCCCCAAGCGGTCATCAATATCACCGGTGTTTCGGGACGGAATATTTTTACTTGTTTGAGTAGGGTCAAACCCTCCTCACCCGTTGTAGAAAGAGTGAAGTTCATATCCATCAGGATTAAATCCGGAGCTACGGAACGTACTACTTCCATAGCTTCCCGTGGACCGGGAACGGTCTGTGCTTCATATCCTGCCCGCTTCAACATGAAGCTAAGCGAAGAACGCACTGCGCTGTCGTCATCAATTATCAGAATCATAGTTATATTTGAGTTTTACCCAGTCAATTAACAACTTTGTCTCACACTCCAAAGGTACTAATAAATAGTTTGCTACCAAATGATTGATATATAAATCACGGAATGCACGCTTCAATAATACAAGTTACGTAATAAAGCTGTTTTCTTATTATTGTATTTAAGATTTTCCACTGCACTAAATAAAGATTTTCAGTACAGTAATTTATAATTGTTTATGCAGTCGAGTAATTATCCCGTTATAACGGGACAATAGTCACCTTATAGAGTGATAAATATCATCTTATAAGATGACTATTGTCACTTTATAATATGACCACCTGTCTCCGAAAGGATTAAAACTCTTAAGATACGAAATTAATTCGTAAAAAGCAAGAACGGAATAGAAAATAATACTATTTACAGCAAGTTCCTCCATAAGATTCAAAAGCTTTTTCCTACCCTTTCTATTGCCGGATAATTTCATCAAAATCAGCTTCAAGTTCGGTATTGGTACGAAAATCCCATAGCGTCAGACTGCGAATCTGATAATAGTAATACCAATAATAATAGAGTTCGGAAATATGTTTCTGTCTTGCCTCATCTTTAGAGTTCTGCGCATCATTCAGGTCTAAGGTATTAATTTTGCCTATCAGGAAAGTTTCAATACTTGTTTTATATCGTTGCTGGGCTATCGCATCGGCTTCTTTGGCTATGTCCAACTGTTGTGCCTGATTATTGAAATGCTCCACCAACAGAAAAATGTCCTGATTGAAGTTTATCTGTTCCTGACGAATCTTTGAAAGCACTACATCCCGGTTGCTCTTGGCTACCCGGACTTTCCCACGGCGTTTTCCCCAATCGAGAATCGGAATCTTAACGCCTACCAGAACAATCTGATTGTCCTGCAAGTTCCTGTAAACGGCCGGAAAATTCCGGTTCTCACCCGTATATCCTACGCTTGCAAACAAATCGACACTACGCAAATTTCCGCGTGCAGTAGCTACTTCATAATCGGCTTCCAACTGGCGGCGACGGATATTCTGTGCAAAAGAATTACGTTCCAATGCTTTATTTAACACCTGATTGTACTCCATCCTCGGGCCATCCACAGCTTCGGGAAGAACCGGGTTTAGTACTTCATCCTCTCCCACTCCCAAAAAAGCACGGAGCTGGAACATCTTGGCATTGAGATCACTCTCTGCTTCCGTCAATGCTGCTTTCGCATTCAAAGCGGAGAGTTTCAACTGCAAGAGTTCATTCTCGGAAATCTGCCCCATTTTGCGTTTGGCAAGGGCTACTTCATAAAGGTGGTCGGCGTTTGTCTGGTTCTGTTTCGCCGTGCCAAGATTTTCTTTTGCCAACAAAAGATTAAAGTAATAAGTGATGGCACGCATCGTCACTTCTTCGGTAGCAGTGATAAAAGCTGCTTTCGCTTCGGCATAACGAACCGGTTCGATGCGTCTGTTCCACTTTATATTATTGACTCCAAAGATGGGTTGTGTAAGTTGTAATGTGACAGGAACCGACATAAAATGCCGGTCTCCTCCGGCTCCCAATTGCTTGATATAGTCGAGAGAGGAAGTCAGCGAAAGTTTACCACCGGTAAGCCAGATGTTTTGATCGATAGAAAGATCACCGGTAAGCCCCAATGTGTTATTACGGACGAAACCGTAAGAACCGTCCGAATTTTGATAGGAACTATACGATTTGTTATAATTGGGCAGGGTTCCGGTCAAGTTGACTTCCGGCAGAAGATCAGCACGAAAGGTACGAAATTCCCAATAGGCCGTTTTCAATTCATTCAAGGCAACAGCAGCGTCAACAGATTGAATACGCGCCATAGCAATAGCTTCATTCAAGGTTATTTCCCTTTCCTTCTGTGCCGACAATGCCAACGGCAGGCAAACGGCAGCAAGAGCAAACAATATACTTTTCTTTTTCATTATACACAGTATTTTCCACTATGAGAGAATCAAACGATGTGCCAAAAAAGTAAAGTTTTTATTATCAACAGATTAGAAAATAAGAAAAGTGTCCATTTTCGGACACTATGCCCAAAAGTGAACGTTCGATTATTCGCAGTAGTTAGGAAGGCGCACAGTGAAACGAGTGCCTTTACCTACTTCGGAGGTGACGGAGATGGTACCATTCAGACGTTCGATGATGGTCTGACAAATACTTAATCCCAAACCTGCTCCTTGGGTGAAATTATCGACTTTATAGAATCGTTCGAATATATGACGGATACCTTCTTCAGAAATACCGACTCCGGTATCCTCCACAAAGATGCGGGTGTAGCCGGGAACCTCATCGTCTTCATAGCCGAAAGTAATGAAACCGCTACTCGTAAATTTAGCAGCGTTATTTATCAGATTATTCACGACTTGCTGCAAGCGTACATTATCTGTCGTGAGATATTTCTTATCACTTTCGGGCATACGCAACACCAGTTCTACTCCCGGTGGCATATTCAAGCGTTGAGAATCATGGACGGTCTTTAATAACAGCGGCAGGTTATGCTCGGCGAACATAAATTCCATGGTTCCCGATTCGATACGTGACAAATCAAGAATATCATTAATCAAAGCCAGTAACAGGCCGCAATTTTTATTAATGGTTCCGATAAACTGGGCAATCTCTTCGCTTGTAAAACCACTCGTATCGCTTAGCAAATCGGAGAAACCTACAATCGCATTCAACGGAGTCCGAATCTCGTGACTCATGTTGGCAAGGAACGCCGATTTCAGTTTGTCAGCCTGGAGGGCTTTATCACGAGCCTCTCTCATCTCCTGCTCGGCAGTCTTATATCGCTGGATACTCTGGCAAACACCTAATATATTGTACAATGAATCTTGTGTCAATCCCGTGATTACGGAAGAACGATATTCCCACCATTCATACTCTCCGTTGACATTCCGCTGACGGAAATTCAGACGGGTATTAGAATCTTCTCCTGTCAATGCTCTATTAAATAACGGACTTATTTCCTTCAAATCATCAGGATGGATAGTGCGATCCATTTCATCACGGGAGATGGTAGTAACCGATTCATCGTATCCAAGACGTTTCAAGAAACCTTGCGGGAAAATGAAACAGTTGGTTTCCATATCAAACTGCCACGGATAGATGGAGCTTTCGTCTACTGCCATATCAAAGAAACGCTTCTGCATTTCTTCATTCGAAATATTCCGTGCGGAAAGTGCCATACCGGTAATCGTATCCTTTGAACGGATCGGGACTATTTCCCCCGACACCGGGAAGTATTTATCACTATGCACTTCTTTCATGAAAGCTCCCTGGGGTATCTTCACACTTTCTCCTTTTGAAGCTACCTGCTTCAGCATAGAATGAAGAATATCCTGACCGTTATAATATATCTTGAAGATGCTGCCTGCCATCATTCCTTCATAAAAACGGCCCCCTGACTCATACGGCAAATGCAGCATTTGTAATAAGGAGCGGTTTGTGAAATGAATGTGCAAATCGGTATCATACGTTATCACACCATCACGGATGGAATGAAATACATTATCAAACTCATTACGCTGTTCCACAAGTTTATTCTGCACGAGCAGACGGGTCTGTGCCTGAATCCGTCGTTTGGACTCACGCCGGTTGGCACGCATCAACCACACGATAGAAGCTATCAGCAACGCCAGGATAGACGGATAGAGCAGTATAAAAAGGTATTTATATTTTTCCCAATACGGTTCGTTGACGATGGTTCCGCTAGAGGATACTTTATCAGGGTCAATATGAAAATAATCCAACTGTTTATAGTCATAGATGAATCCCTGCGTGATTTCTGTCACTCCTATTTCTTGGGGAGATGTACCTTTTAAGACTAAAGCAGCCCTTTGAGCTGCCGATAATGCTGAAGCATAACTATCGGAATCGTATGCACAGAATACGCCATTAGTTAACCCCACATTCTGACTCGAAAATACGGGAGCTTTTGAGTTTTTGCCAACGAATGAAAGGAAAGGCGACCATTTAGGAGCAACCACCAGACGTTCGTAGCTGTTACGAGGGTAACAAATAGCAGCAATGATGTGACTCGTTGTATGATTTTGGGTATTATAGACTTTCATTCTATAATCCGGATTGTCTTTTTGAAAGATTTTCCACTCTTCTTCAAAATCTTCAAGGCCTTTGTTACTCAAAAAGCTGTTATCTATCACACATACCACTTCTTTCCGCTGGGGAAATATCTTTTGCGCCTGACGCAATATGACATCAAAATCCGGATTGGCAGTGAACCCGCAAACATTGGGATGAGTAGCAATCAGCTCCATATCAGGATACTTAATGCCGAAAAACACGACCGGTATCTGCAAAGGCAACGAATCTCCACAGGCAAAAAGAGTATAGAAAGCTTCATCACTTGCTGTTATAATCAAATCGGTCTGCCTGTCACGAGCACGCTGACAAAAACGACGCATAATTACTTTCTCGGAGTTGAATGCCCAAAAATCGGCATCAAGATACTCCGTTGTTATATTCACCTTCAGGCCACTTTCTTTAAATCCTTTGACCAACCCCTGATTAAGGTCGCTATGCCAAGGAGTCTGTGAGGTGTATGACTGTATAAACAGGATATTGTATGTACGTTCCGCTGCTGCCGCCTGAATAAGAACAGCAAAAAACAGAACGATAAGCAAACAATAGTAGCGTCGATTCATATAATTAAAGCCTGCGGTGTTTTCAATATTATGCCGACAAAGATACGTTAATTATATTGAAAACAAACAGATAGCCCAAGTTTTTTATTCTTCGCGCAACGCCTCGGCAGGGTGTATGCGAATTACCTGACGAGCAGGAAACCAAATGCCAACGAGAATCATTAAAGACATCAGGAAATAGGTTATGACAAATGTAATAAGAAAACGCACTACTCCCCACTCCATATACCCTTCAGTCAACTCCAGATGGCCGATATTATAACAGATGACGGCGGCAGGCAAAGCAGCCAGAGTCAATAATAGCAATCCTTCTTTATTTAAACGTTGCCAAAGCTGCATCCGGCTGGCCCCGACTGCTATACGAAGCGCAGACTCGGCACGACGGTGCTGCGTACGGAACCAGAAGGTGCCGACAATGCCCAACAGGATATTAAGCAATAAGAAGCCCATCATCCAGAAACGTACCTGTACCTGATTATAACTTCCTTGCTGGAAGTCATTCCGCAGATCTTCATAATCATGCACTTTCAGGATGAATAAGTTACCGACACTCAACTGGTTGGCGGATAATTTCATCAAATGTTCCGCAAAGTCTCTGGAAGTCCCCGGTTTCACCCGCAGACAAACTTCTACACTCGAAGGATAAAGTTCATCGTCAAGTTCGACCATTATCTTTTCAGGAAGTTCAATGGCTACATACCGATCACTGTAGTTAGGCCAGAAGTCATTGTAACGCACCTTCTTCGAAACTCCCCCTATCTTGTACACTTTCGTAGAATCATCCACATCGACCATTTCTTTACCCAACAGCGTACGATCGCCTTTATAATCTTTAGGCCAAAAATTTTCACCCACTACTACATTACCATTCTTTAAAGCTTGCACCAATGGCTGCCAACCACGCCCATCAGCACTTTGATAACGAAAGACCTGAAAAAAGTCAGGGGTTACCGAACGCCGTAGCGGATTACTAACTAATGTATCGATACGTAACATACTACCGGAGTTACTCCCGATATAGGGACGCGCATTATTGGATATTGAAACGGCCTTCACTTCCGGCAATCTCCGGAGACGATTAGTCAACTCGATAATATCTTGTCCTAAAGATGTACTCTTTTGTTCTTTCGAAAGATAGGAATTACTCTTGTCGTTTTTCAGGCTTAGTTCCAAATAATACGTATCGGTAATATCAAATCCTACCGGTTCGTAATAAGTACGCGCTGTCACATACGTCCAGTCGACCACATACCACAGGACCACAAAAACAATTAATAGTTCTGACCACAACCATCCGTTTGACCGGCGCTCGTTCCATATTTGTTTTAATAGTTGCATTTTCTTTAGAATTTAGATGAGTTGAAGAATTATCTTTCGTTGATGGCATCCACAATATTGGTGCGAGTTACTCTCCATGCCGGAATGACGGCACTTAATAAATTGAGTAAGAAGCAAGCCAGAAATGCCAGCAGGAATACGGTAGGATCGAACAGTAAGTCGACACACATGGTCCGCAAATCTTCCACGCCATTAGATACAAAGTCTACGGAGAAAAGCATTCCTCCCAAAAGGAAAGCGGCGACATAACTTAATACCAGTCCGAGAATTCCTCCGAACAGGGAATAAAGCATGTTTTCGGATAGTACCTGCATCATAAGCTCCCGTCTGGGGGCACCAAAGGCTTTTCGCACTCCTATTTCGGAGATACGCTTACGCATGCGTGACAAAGTAAGTCCGGATAAGTTGACGGCAGGAACAATCAACAAGACAAGTAATGTCAATATGTATTGCCGTACTGCTTCTTTCACAGCAGGAGGATTGTTGGCGGAATAGCGTTGCGCGGCTACGAAATAAGTATCAGGCTGTCCGCGATAGAGTAAATCGAAATTGGGATGCCCTGCCATAAAGATAGCCCGCAAGCGGTCTGCCTCCTGACGAATAGCCGGAAAATCATCTTTCGATTTAGCCAGTATATAGACGGCAGTCATACCCATGATATTGTCATCGCCCCAAGTGGCTGTGAAGGCACTTGTTGAACTCAAAGGAATCCAAACTTGCGCATAGGCGTATTTCGCCAGTTTAGAGACCGGACGTACCACTCCGCAAACAATATAAGCCGAATGATTCAGAAGGAATGTTTTTCCAACCACTTCTGATGTTCCGAACAAACGGCGAGCCATATCTTCGGAAATCACAGCTTTTGCTGCTCCGGCATCAAAATCGGCATTATCATACGGTTTACCAGATAGAAACTCAAATTCAAATATTTTCCAGAAAGCATCGTCTGTTTGCAACACACTACAACTTTCCATCTCACCTGCCGGTTTAGCAGCCAGCATTGTTTCCTGCCAGATATTGGTTATGGAAACAACTTCGGGAATTGTCATTGCTTTGAAACAAGCCTTTGCCGTATTGTATCCGATAGGGCCATTGCTTTGCCAATTCACGTTGGACTTACTTTGAAGTCCGGCAAACCGGAAAATAAGCATCCGGTCACGATGGGTTTCCGGTGCAAAGGGAGCAATAGTCGCACGTAAAGTAATCACAATTACCATTATCATAGCAATAGCCAAAGCTGTACCAATAATGGAAATAGAAGAAAGCAGTTTATTTTCTCCCAACAGATGGAATGCTTGTTTAAAATAGAGTTTTATCATGATCGTTACCAGTATAAAGTTCAGTATATTTCTTACTCGTCTCTTAGTGCTTCGGCCGGTTGCACTTTCATTGATTGCAGAGCCGGATACAACACGCCAAGAATAATCATTATCGCCATCAAGAGATATGTCAGTAAAATGGCTATCAGGAAACGGGGTACTGTAAATGCCATTTGTGATATATCCACTAGTTCAGTATATCCAATATTGAATGCAATCAATACGGCAGGAAGAGCCGACATGCTTAACAGTAACAAACCTTCCGTAATCAAACGATAGAATATGTTTTTCCGGTTAGCTCCCATTGCCATGCGTAAAGCAACTTCTCCCCGGCGTTGCTGGGTACGGAACCAGAAAGTGCCGATCACTCCCAGAAAGATATTCAACAACAGGAAAAAGAGAATACAGAACTGGGTACGTAATTCATTATCATTGTCTATCTCACTGGCTGTCCGGACTTTGCTTAATGGAGTGACATCAAGTATATAAATATTCCCTACCTGATAGATACGGTCGGCATCATTCATAAGACGTTCCACAAAGCCATCGTCTACACCTTCGCGGACACGCAGACTTAATTCGAGATAGGCTACGTTTTCGACTGTTTCCATTTGTTCGTCAGAAAGGTAAGTGCCGATATAGGTTCCGGTAAAAGGTTTTCCGGCAATGTTATAACGATCGTAGCGAACGGGCTCTGTTAAAGCTGCAATACGAAAGTTGGTATCACTCATGCGAACTTCTTTACCCAAAAGGTCTTTTCCGTGGAAAGTAGCATCCGGATAATAGTCTGCAACATCGACAGGAACGATTATTGTATTTTTCTCCAAAGCTTTCACCAGACTTTCATGACCGGAACCATCGATATTCCGGAAACGAAACACCTTATAATATTCAGGAGTCGTCCAACGATCCATCGTACTTATCCAAACCGTGTCGTTATCCGGAAAACGGAAACTCGCTCCACTGCACCCTTCATTGTATGGAATACTGTTTTGAGAGATACAGACAGATTCAACTTCCGGATGACGGGACAAACGTCCGGCTATTTCCCTTAAAGCAGTCATATCATCTTTAACAGTCAGCTCCGGATTGAAATCGGTAGATTTATCGGTAAGACGGTTCATACGTAATACATACGTATTTTCTATATTAAAGCCCATTGGCTGATAATAGATATGCAAAGTGACATAAACCAAATCAATGATATACCACAATACGACAAACACCAACAATAGCTCAATCCATAGAAAAGCATTGCTCCGGCGCTCATTATATATTTGTTTCAATAACTGTTTCATCATTTCATCTTTGGTTTATTGCATCTACAATGTTCATTCTCGACACTCTCCAAGCCGGAATTCCGGCACTCAATAGATTTAATAACAGGCAGAAACAGAATGCAACGAGAAACGTCAACGGACTGAACAGCATATCAGTGGAAAGAGAAGTTTCCCCGGCAAGACCTGCATTCTCACTGTTATCAAAAAGGAATGAGTTTAACAGGAAAGTAGCTGAATAGCTCAATATCAGTCCCAGTATTCCCGCAAGCAGTGTCAATATCAGATTCTCCCAGAATACCTGTCGCAACAATTCGTTGGCAGTAGCACCGAATGCTTTCCGGACACCGATTTCCGTCATACGCTTCCGCATGCGGGATAAAGTCATACTACTTAGGTTGATAGCTGGAACCAAGAGGAGAATCACAATGATAAGAATGAATCGCCTGACAATGTGTTTCATATCCAAGTCTGTCCCCCAATGGCGGTAAAGGTAGGCAAATTGAGTATCCGGCTGACCACGATAAATCAATTCCATATCCTTCAGCTTACTATTGTAGACCTGACGATATTTTTCGACTTCAGCACGAATAGCCGGAAAATCGTCGGACGAACGTGCAAGGATGACCGCCCGCATAGGTCCCATCAGATTTTCTCTCCACGAGAAAGAAGCCAAATCAGTTGATGTATAGGGAATCCAGACCTGTGCATAAGAAGCTGTCGCCAACTTTGATACGTCTTTCACTACTCCTGTAATGGTATAATCCGCTTTATTTAATTGGATGGTACGCCCTACCACGTCAGTTGTACCGAACAGGTGGCGTGCCACACTGGCAGAAACCACTGCCTTGGACAGCCCACTCTCAAAATCGGCTTTCGTATATGGTTTGCCACACAAGAATTCAAAGCAAAAGACTTGCCAGAACGCTTCATCCGTTTCCATTTCATCTACACTCATCCTGCCTCCTCCGGGAAGAGAAGCACGCATCTTATTATTAACGGAAGTAATGGTAACCGCTTCAGGTATTGTCAACGTCTTAAAGCATTCACGGGCAGTCGTGACGGACATCTGGCTGCTGGCAGCATTATTGTGTTGCTCTTTATGCCGGGACGTCATTGCCTTGACATACAATGATCGTGAACGGTTAACTTCCGGCACGCAGTCTTTTATCCGTATCTGCAATGTCAGCACGATCACCATTATCATGCAAATAGCCAAAGCTGTACCTACCATACAGACAATACTAATAAGCCGGTTCTCTTTCAACTGGTAAAGAGCTTGCTTTATGTATTGCTTCCACATCTTCTTATTCTTTTTTTGATTTGATTCTACAGGAGTTCACAGAAGAATGTTCTACATTAGATATTCCAACCTTTCTTTGTTACGTCTTTACACTTCAGGTTTTTGGAGTTGATTTTACCAACGCCATCCCGCTTAAAGAAAGCTGCATCCGCTTTACCGGATACAGTGATATTTCCTACTCCATCCACTTTAGCTTTGATAGTGCTGCAATCAACATTCAACTTCATATTGCCTACTCCGTCAACATCTAGTTTCAACTCATCGCAATATAGACTTTTCACGTTACAGTTGCCTACTCCATCAAGTTCGAAAGCTATATTTTTAAGTTTTAGTTCTTCTTTTGCATCGAAGTTCCCTACTCCATCAATTTTCACTTTACTCAAATCGGGAGCAGTAATATAGCAAATAAGGTTCTTGATATTCCTCGCATTCCTATCTTTATACGAGATAACCAAAGTTCCGTTTTTCACTGTCACCCTTGTTTTTTCTACAAATTCAGAAGGACCTTCCAAACGGCAGGAGCATCCTGCCGATTGAGTAAAAATAATATTCCCGACAGATTGCAGGTTTATGGCAGAAAACTCGTCTACATTATAATCTTTACTCACATTTTGTGCCGATAGCGAACAGAAAGCAACACTTAACAGGACAGCTATCGCAACGATGAAAATATTCTTTGTCATGATGATTTTTAATTTAGAGATACATTAATCAATTTTTCCATTTAGTTCTAATCGTAAGAGGCCGTTTCTATTGTACCTGGCGTCCATCGAAGAAACGAATAGTGCGCGAAGTCTGCTTCGCCTGTTCTTCATTATGGGTAACCATCACGATAGTACGTCCGTCTTCCTTATTCAACCGATGAAGCAGTTCCATTACTTCAGCTCCCATCTTTGAATCCAAGTTACCTGTCGGCTCATCGGCAAGGATTATTTCGGGATTACCAATAATCGCACGGGCAATAGCTACACGTTGGCACTGCCCACCGGAAAGTTGTGTAGGAAAATGTCTCATACGATGGCTTAATCCTACTTTTTCCAATACCTCTTGTGCCAACCGTTTTCGTTCACTACCAGCCATACGTCGATAAAGCAAGGGGAGTTCTACATTATCCATCACATTCAACGAATTAATCAAATGAAAAGACTGAAATACAAAACCGAGCGTTTTATTACGAAAAACCGCCAGTTCCTTGTCTTTCATTCCTTCGGTACGTATTCCGTTGATTTCCACCATTCCCATTGTAGGTGCATCAAGCAATCCCATTATGTTCAGCAGGGTGGATTTTCCGCATCCGGAAGGTCCCATTATACTTAGAAATTCTCCACGTTCTACCGTCAGATTTACATTCTCCAATGCTACCGTCTCAATCTCGTCCGTACGATAAATCTTAGAAAGAGAGTTCAATGTTATCATAACTTCTAGTATTTAGTTTATTTAATTTTCAACTTATTCTTGTTCTTATAAGCACTCATATCGCTTACTACTACTTTATCACCCGGTTGCAATCCGCTCAACACTTCTACATATTCAAAATTAGAATCTCCTAACTGTATTTTACGTTTTACCAGTTCATTATCCGAATTGCAGACAAAAAGTTCATATTCACCGCGTCCCACATAGAAAGAGCCATTGGCTATGCGCATTACATCTTCCTTCACAGCATTCATCACATAAACATCTGTCTTTAGTCCGGAACGTAAGCGGCGGTGATTATCTTCTTTCAACTGAACGGTAAATGATATCACACCATTCTTGGATAGTGGTGTAACACTGCTAACTGTCCCTTCCAGTTTGTCGCTCCCTATCTTAACAATTGCTTTTCCTCCGGCTGCTACACGATCACCGTACGTATCCGCAATCTCGCCTTCCACTTTAAAATGGCTCAAATCAGAAATGATAGCTACCTGTCCGCCTTCGGAAATCTGTGCACCAATTTGGTTATTAATATAGGTAAGAATAGCTTTACGCGGGGAACGGATTTGTGCATCATCCAACGTACGTTTCTTTTCGGAAAGGCTCTTGCGAAAGATATTAAAATCAAGCTCCTGAACTTTCAATTCGGCAGCAGCTACTTCCTTCTCATTTTTATATTGTTGCTGAAGTTGTTCGTACTCTAATTGAGCCACATTATAGCTCAATTCGGCCTGGCGTACTTTATCTGTTGTTCCTGCACCGAGGCTGTCCAGATAGTGTTCATTTCTCAACTCCACTTTCATCCGACTCAATTTCATTGCCGACACTTTAATCTGCATTGCCATATCGGAAAGTTTCGTCTGATTATTGACGCGAAGCTGATCAAGCTTATACTGGCGCATTTGTTCCTCGTCCAGCAACTTCTTATATTCAATTTCCGTACTCTGAAGGTCCAGTTTCAGAATCGGAGTACCTACGTCTACGCTATCTCCCCCTTTTTTATAGACTTCAATAATACGACTGTTGATCGGAGAATTGATAATTTCTTCAAAAGCAGGGACAACCTTACCGGAAGCACTGACACTTACCTCAATCACCCCTTTATCGACTGTGGAAAAGACAAGATCCTTTGCCTCCACTCCTGCCCTTAATACAGATATAAGTACACCGATGGCAATAATACTTGCCACTCCAATGGATGAATAACGAATTATCTTCTTATTACGTTCTTTTTGACGTACCTCTTTAGGAATTTCTCTGTCCATATCCGATCATTTACTATTTTATGATGTATCAATTCGGTACTTTATATACCAAATCTGTGCCAAAATCGTAAATGGTTGATAAATAGAAGATAACAAAAAACAAAGGGTGTCCGATATCGGACACCCTGTACGAATTTACCGTTCAGAATAGCATCTATCATCCTGTCGACAGGAAGCCTGTCTACTTGGATGATGATGTAATTGAGGGGTTCTTTTCCTCTTGTACCAGTTCTTTCCCCCAATGGGTAGTTTCCTCCACCTTTTCACGATCACGAATCTCTTTTGCTTTACGGGCATAGACAATCATACGCATAGACTGATCGTAAGTGAAATAATTCCATACCCAATTCAAGAGTACAATAACCTTATTGCGTACCCCAAGAATAGAGCGCAGATGAACAACCAGCCACATCACCCAGGCAAACCATCCCTGCATCTTTACTTTACTAAACTCTGCCACGGCACGATTACGTCCTACAGTCGCCATCGAACCCAAATTACGGTAATGGAAAGGTTTCATCTCCCGTCCTTTCTCCATACGTACTAGATTCTTTGCCAGCAATTCCCCTTGCTGGATAGCCACTTGCGCTAATTGAGGATGTCCGTTCGGGTAATCTTCATCAGCAACCTGAATACATTGGTCGCCAATAGCAAACACATTATTCATCCCCTCTACACGGTTAAATGAATCGACCTTAATACGGCCTCCACGCCCAATCAGAGAGGCATCCAGATTTCCGATAGTCACACCGGTGACACCACTCACCCAAATAAAAGTACGCGTGGCAATCTCTGTACCATCTTCAAGTACTACTTTATGGTCACGATAATCCACAACACGTTTATTCAACAGGATATTTACTCCCATTTCACGGAGAAACTGTTCAGCATGTGCAGATGATTCTTCCGACATTCCGGCAAGCAATCGCGGCCCGGCTTCAATCAAATAGATGTGCATCAGACTGCTGGGCATATCAGGATAATCATTCGGCAAGACAAATTTCTTCATCTCGGAAAGTATTCCGGCTACTTCTATCCCGGTAGCTCCACCTCCCACAATTACAATATTCAATAACTCTTGTTGTTCCTGCTTCGTTGAACAGGTCAGCGCTCGTTCCAGATTAGCCAGAAGAGCGTTTCGCAATCCCATCGCTTCTGACACATTTTTCATCGGCATGGCTTCCTCTTCGATATGTTTATTACCGAAATAGTTGGTTGTAGTACCTGCTGCTAACACCAGATAGTCATATTCTGCTTTTCCGATGGAAGTCTGTATCATATTCTTTTCCGGGAAAATGGCACGTACTTCCGCCATACGGAAATAGAAATCTTTCCGATGCTGGAATATTTTACGGAAGGGGAAGGATATGGAAGTTGGCTCCATACCAGCCGAAGCCACCTGATAAATCAAAGGAGGAAACTGATGATAGTTGTTTTTATCTATCAATACGACTTGAAAGCCTGACTTTTTCAGCTTGTTAGCCAGTTTCAAGCCACCGAAACCACCGCCTACTATGACGACACGTTTCTTATTACTTTTTGCAATGTTTAGACTCATATTCTAATCATGTTTTATCAAGATAATAACACATGAATGAGTCATTAAGTTTCCGAAATTCGAAACTTTTGAGAGAAGTCTCTACCGCAGACGCAATCTATCTCCGATTTCCGGAACATACTCACCATCCTTACGATTCATCTTATACAGATTTTTGAGGCGGATACCATATTTTTGAGAGATGCCATGCATGGAATCTCCATCTTTCACAACATATACAGTATAAGGTTTGGAAGCCTTTTTCTTCTTGCTCTTCAGATAGATGATATCTCCTTCCATCAAGGTATAATCACGCTGCAAGTCGTTGTACTTCACAAGTTTCTTCCAACTAATATCAAATTCGTTACCTAAATCTTTAAAGGTATCACCGTTGCGGGCTACCACATAAGCAATATCATTAGCGATATACACCTGATGCGGGCTCATCAACCAAGGATTCTTTTTCAGTTTCCGTTCCGAATATACCCCCTTACGGTCGTATTTATACAAGTCATAATCTTCGATAATTGTAATCAGACGATTAGCATAAGAAGGATCGGTAGCATAGCCTGCTTTTTTCAGTCCACGCGCCCATCCTTTATAATCGGTGATATCCAGTTTGAAAAGAAAAGCGTAACGGGCACCTCTTCTAAGGAAGTCGGAATGATCTTCGTAAGAGTCACGCGGATGCTTATAAGCACGGAAACATTCGTTGCGCGCATCATCATCATGACGAACCGTACGTCCCCGCCAACTGCCACCACATTTAATACCAAAGTGGTTATTACTCTTTCGTGCCAACTGGCTGTATCCGGCACCGCTTTCCAACAATCCTTGCGCCAATGTAATACTCGCCGGAATCTTATGAAGCTTCATCTGTTCAACAGCCAAATCACTATACTTATTTATATACTCGACGTAACGGGCATTCCGTTTCTGTGCCTGCACTCCTACGGCAAAGAAAAAAATAACGGTTAAAAAGATAAGTCTATGCAGTTTATTCTCCATTTTTATTCAGATGTGAATTAGATGGCACAAAAATCTGAAAAATAATTGGGATTATCAATCTCTTTCCTAACTTTGTAACATTAATTGTAGAAACCAATACCCTAACGTATATGAGAGACCTCACAATTACCGCTATTATTAAAGTATATCAATATGATGAGTTGAATGAGGCCGATCGGGCACTTATGCAGACTGCCATGGAGGCAACAGCTCGTAGTTATTCTCCGTACTCCCATTTCTCCGTAGGTGCCGCTGCGCTATTGGGCAACGGGACAGTAGTGACAGGAACCAATCAGGAAAATGCGGCCTATCCGTCGGGGCTTTGTGCAGAACGTACTACCCTATTCTATGCCAACTCCCAATATCCCGACCAACCGGTTGTCACTCTTGCCATCGCGGCACGAACGGAAAAAGATTTCATCGACCAACCGATTCCTCCCTGCGGCGCTTGCCGGCAAGTGATTCTGGAAACGGAAAAGCGTTACAAACAACCCATCCGCATCCTATTATATGGCAAAGAATGTATCTACGAAGTAAAAAGTATAGGCGATCTACTGCCATTATCATTTGACGCATCAGCAATGGAGGATTAATTATGTTACAACAATATCACACGAAACTAAAAGGAACACTCGCACTTACAGACTCTTATCTGACAGAAAAAGCACTGCAAAAAGAAAAAGGGCTTTATAAATTTATATGGGTACGCAGCGGAAGCATTACAGTAGAAATCGATCATCAGGAAATGATGCTTACCAAGGATGAAGTGATTTCACTCACCCATCTGCAACACCTCGAATTTAAATCGATTGACGGCGAATACCTGACTTTGCTGTTCAACAGCAATTTCTATTGCATTTATGGCAATGACCATGAAGTGTCGTGCAGCGGTTTCCTGTTCAACGGTTCTTCTCACCTGATCCGTTTTACCCTGAATGAAAAAGAACGTAAAGAGCTCGACACCATTACCGAAGCACTGGAAAACGAGTTTACCGTTTCCGACAGCCTGCAGGAGGAGATGCTACGCATCCTGCTGAAACGCTTCATCATTCAATGTACCCGTATTGCACGTCATCGCATGAATATCACCCGTGAAAAAGAATCCGGTTTCGAGATTGTCCGCCAATACTATAACTTGGTTGACGAGCATTATCGGACAAAGAAGCAGGTACAGGACTATGCCGATATGCTACACAAATCTCCCAAGACACTATCGAACATCTTTTCAACCTGTAAACTGCCTTCGCCACTCCGGGTAATCCACGAACGGGTGGAAGCGGAAGCCAAACGCCTTTTGCTTTACAGCAACAAAAGTGCTAAAGAAATTGCCGATATTCTTGGATTTGAAGACCAGGCCTCTTTCAGCCGTTTCTTCAAAAATATGACCGGACAGAGTGCCGTACAATTCAGAAACACACAGGAAGGGAAAAATTGACAAGGCATACGGAAGTATTGCTATTTGGGGGGTAGTGGAAATGGACGACCTTTGCAACATAAGATAAACCAATTAAAACCCCAACAAAATGAAAGAGAAATTGATCGCTTTACTGACCTTCACTTCAAGTCTGAAAAGTTTTGGTATGAAATTTATCCGCGTTGCCATCCTGGTAGTATTTGTATGGATAGGCGGATTGAAGTATTTCCATTATGAAGCCGACGGGATTGTTCCGTTTGTTGCCAACAGTCCTTTTATGAGTTTCTTCTATGCTAAAGGTGCACCCGAATACAAAGAACATAAAAATGCGGAAGGTGCTTTTGTCCCGGAAAATCGTGCATGGCACGAAGCAAACCGCACTTATACTTTCTCTTACGGACTGGGAGCTCTTATTATGAGCATCGGCATACTGGTATTTCTGGGAATCTTTTTCCCAAAAGTGGGATTGGCAGGCGACACCCTCGCCATTATCATGACGCTCGGCACACTTTCTTTTCTTGTCACCACCCCGGAAGTCTGGGTTCCCGACTTGGGAAGCGGAGAATTCGGTTTCCCATTACTATCCGGTGCAGGGCGGTTGGTGATTAAAGACATTGTGATCCTGGCCAGTGCCGTAGTGTTATTATCCGACTCGTCACAACGCGTACTCAAAACACTTAAAAAAGACTAAGACAACCACTAAAGAGGATTCTGACTTCTTGCCATTGCGGAACAAATCGTATTTTCAGACTGTTATATAGTCTCATACGAATCGTTAATACAAGAAGTTATGAAACAATATGATGCAATTATTATAGGATTCGGCAAGGCAGGGAAAACCCTGGCTGCCGAACTTTCCAACCGCGGATGGCAAGTGGCCATCGTAGAACGTTCCAACATGATGTATGGAGGAAGCTGTCCGAATGTAGCCTGTATCCCAACAAAGACGCTGGTGCATGAAGCCGAGGTTTCCGCTTTGCTTTACCACGATGATTTTCCGAAGCAGACGAATATGTACAAACAGGCCATCGGCCGAAAGAACCGCCTCACTTCCTTTCTTAGGAATGATAATTACGAAAGACTAAGTAAACGTCCTAATGTGACTATCTACACCGGGATGGGTTCTTTTATATCCGCGAATACTATAAAGGTAACACTACCTGAAGGATATATCGAGCTGCAAGGAAAAGAGATTTTTATCAATACGGGGTCTACTCCTATTATCCCGGCAATAGATGGCATTCAGCAAAGTCAGCATGTATATACCAGTAGCACGCTTCTGGATCTAAGCGTACTTCCTCATCACCTGATTATCATAGGTGGAGGATATATCGGACTGGAGCTCGCTTCTATGTATGCCGGTTTCGGCAGTAAAGTGACGATACTCGAAGGAGGAAACAAATTTATGCCTCGTGAAGATCGGGATATTGCAAACAGCGTCAAAGAAGTGATGGAGAAGAAAGGTATTGAAATCCATCTGAACGCTCGTGCGCAGTCTATCCATGACACGAATGACGGAGTGACACTGACTTACTCGGACGTATCCGACGGTACTCCTTATTATGTAGATGGAGATGCCATTCTTATCGCAACGGGACGTAAACCGATGATTGAAGGATTGAATCTGCAAGCAGCGGGTGTAGGAGTTGATGCTCACGGAGCTATCATCGTAAACGATCAGTTACGCACTACTGTTCCTCATATATGGGCAATGGGAGATGTGAAAGGCGGATCGCAATTTACATATCTCTCACTGGATGATTTCCGGATTATCCGTGACCAGCTCTTCGGCGACAAGAAACGTGATATCGGAGACCGTGATCCTGTGCAATATGCAGTGTTTATTGATCCGCCATTGGCGCATATCGGAATCAGTGAAGAAGAAGCTCTGAAAAGAGGATATTCATTTAAGGTTTCCCGGTTGCCGGCATCCTCCATCGTCCGTACCCGTACATTGAGGCAGACTGATGGTATGCTAAAAGCTATCATCAATAATCATAACGGGAAGATTATGGGCTGTACTCTATTCTGCGCCGATGCTTCAGAAATCATCAATATCGTAGCTATGGCGATAAAAACAGGGCAAACCTCTACATTCTTGCGCGATTTTATCTTCACGCATCCCAGTATGAGTGAGGGATTAAATCAACTGTTTGATGTATAAGAATAAGAAAGAGTATAACTCACTTCTAAAACAGAGCCTCTGAATAGGGTAAACAGAGGCTCTATTTGGAGTAATCGGAGGCTCTGAATGAGGTAAACGGAGCCTCTAAATAAATGAAATTCATTCTTTTTCAGTCTTAATAGAGTGAAATCTAATAGAAAGTGTTATCTTTGCAGCCAAGTTAAACTATATACCTACCACAATGAGAATTACTAAGTAAGACAACACTTCTAAGTAAACATCACTTTTCTTATATGCTTTTTCTATTTTGTTAAGCATCACGAAATCCGTGTTGTTTAGCCAGTATTGTGTTTGTCGTTCCCCTATCCTGTGATTTTTTTCACTCTATTTTCAACCTCAAACCCAATAGATCATCATGTCTATCAGTATCCAACAAATCAGCTATATCCATCCGGATAAAGAAGTATTATTCAGTGACCTCAATTTCGCCATCAGTAAAGGGCAGAAACTAGGATTAGTCGGTAACAATGGTTGTGGCAAGTCTACTTTGCTACAAATTATTGCCGGACAGTTATCACCCTCTTCCGGTGTCATTGTCCGCCCGGACGACCTATATTATATCCCGCAACATTTCGGGCAATATGATTCACTGACCATCGCACAAGCTCTTCAAATAGAGCGTAAACAGCAAGCTCTGCACGCTATCCTGGCAGGAGATGTCTCAAACGAGAATTTCACCATTCTAAATGATGACTGGAATATCGAAGAACGTTCCATTGCCGCTCTCGATTTATGGGGATTAGGACAGTTTACGCTATCCTACCCGATGAATCTGCTTAGTGGCGGCGAAAAGACCCGCGTATTCCTGGCAGGTATGGACATTCATCATCCATCTGTCATACTTATGGATGAACCGACCAATCATCTCGATTCTTCCGGCAGACAACGTTTATATGACTGGGTAGAAAAATATCGTTCCACCCTGTTGGTGGTAAGTCATGACCGTACCCTGCTCAATCTTCTCCCCGAGATTTGCGAATTGGAGAAGCATCAAATCAATTATTATGGCGGAAATTACGAATTCTACAAAGAACAAAAAACGCTGATGCAGGAAGCATTGCAACAACGTATTGAAGAAAAAGAAAAGGCACTAGGTATTGCCCGTAAAGTGGCTCGCGAAACGGCCGAACGCAGGGACAAACAGAATGTACGCGGCGAAAAGAGTAATATAAGAAAAGGAGTTCCACGCATTGTATTGAACGCACTCCAAGGGAAATCCGAGAAGAGCACTAGTAAACTGACTGGCGTCCATCAGGAAAAAGCCGAGAAGTTAACAAATGAACGTAACCAGCTTCGAGGTTCGCTCTCTCCGACTGCGGCATTAAAAACCGATTTCAACAGTTCCTCGCTTCATACCGGGAAGATATTAGTGACAGCAAAAGAGATTAACTTCAGTTATCATTCCAATTCGATTAACAATGATATTCAGGAAAATAGCATCTCAAAACAACAGCTTTGGCAAGCTCCTGTCAGCTTTCAGCTAAAGAGCGGAGACCGCCTCCGTATAGAAGGAGCCAACGGTAGCGGAAAAACAACTCTATTGAAATTAATCACTGGCCAACTTCAACCACAGGAAGGAACCCTGACACGAACGGACTTTAGCTATGTCTATTTGAATCAAGAGTATTCGATCATTGACGACCGGAACAGTATTCTTGAACAGGCTTACGCTTTCAACAGCCGGAATCTGCCGGAGCATGAAATAAAGATTATTCTAAACCGTTACTTGTTTCCTGCATCCGAATGGGACAAATCCTGCCGGAAACTTAGTGGTGGTGAGAAAATGCGTCTCGCTTTCTGCTGTCTGATGATTAGTAACAATACCCCTGATATGTTTATTCTGGATGAACCTACCAACAATTTGGACATACAAAGTATTGAAATTATCACTGCTACTATAAAAAATTATGCAGGTACTGTGATAGCAATCTCACACGACAATTATTTTATTCAGGAAATTGGTGTCGAACAATGCATTTTATTGAGTTAGTCTATTGATATTTTATCCAGGGCAACCGCACCAATATTTAATTCATATCCGCACAGTTTTGAATAAAATAATGGAGTATTCTGGAAACGTTGTGGTAAATCTGAAAAAGATGATTGAGTTTTTAAGATTCCCCGTTATCTTTTTATTATAAGATATGGGTCAAAGGTGAGGGTTGGTGAGGGTAGATTTATAACCTTTTATTTTATTATTTTCTATACTATCTCCTTTTTTATTTATAAAAAAAAATACGAAAGTTATAAATCTACCCTCACCAACCCTCACCCTTGACCCATTCATTAGCGCACCGTTTAACTCGTTTCAGTACAGTTCTTAATTAAATGGGAATTTATCGGTTAAATGGGAATTTTGCAGTTAGGCTGAAAGCCTTACAATTATATATTTATTGGGGTGCCCTGAAAGGGCTTAATTATATAGCGTAGGGCAACGCCCTACGAAAAAAACACACCAGCCACAAGCCCTGAAAGGGCGGAACCGTATACAATTATGCCCTTTCAGGGCGCAAATTCAGATTGTCGTTTTTACGTAGGGCGTTGCCCTACGCTATATAATTAAGCCCTTTCAGGGCACTCCGCAAAATTATCATTTAGCTCATTTCTGCACGGTTATGAATCAAATTTTGGTGCAGTTGCCCTGTATTTTATCTGATAAGTCTAAATATCAATCTAGTTTTTTTATAACTTCGCAGCGCGAAGATCAAGAATTAGAATTAAAATGAATCAGACAGCACAATCATGGTGGTTTATCTTTTACAAAGACCAACTGCTTCTTGAGAAAAAAGAGGATGGCATATATGCCATCCCGTGTGAAGAAAGCTCTCCTATTGTTATTAAAGAAAAAACAACCGTACACAATATCACTACACTAGAAGGGAGAAACTGCAAGACTTTCTCCCTCTCCTCTCCCATTGAAGAATCGGAGCAATGGATCATGACAGGGCTTCGTGCCTCCTATGAATATCTTCCTTTGTCTCATTATCAGACAGCAGGAAAAGCACATGAGATTCTGCATTGGGATAGAAACAGCCGCTTTTGTTCCGCCTGCGGCACGCCTATGGAACAGAAAGAATCTATCATGAAGCGTTGTCCGAAATGTGGCCGGGAAGTATATCCTTCCATTTCCACAGCGATTCTTGTATTAGTGAGAAAAAAAGATTCACTACTCTTAGTGCATGCCCGCAATTTTAAAGGAACATTCAACAGTCTCGTTGCCGGATTTCTGGAAACCGGAGAAACGCTAGAAGAATGTGTAGCACGTGAAGTGAAAGAAGAAACCGGACTGGAGGTAAAAAATATCACTTATTTCGGTAATCAGCCCTGGCCTTATCCCAGCGGACTAATGGTCGGCTTTATTGCCGATTATGCCGGAGGAGAAATCAACCTCCAAGATGAAGAATTGAGTTCGGGAGACTTTTATACAAGAGACAATTTACCCGAACTTCCCAGAAAACTTAGTCTTGCCCGAAAGATGATTGATTGGTGGATAGAGCATCCAAATGAATAAATCAAACATGGAAAATATCATCAAAGGAATCCGTCAGTATTATCCGGTATCCGACAGTTCTTTGGAAGTACTCTTCAGTTATATGAAGAAAATGGAGCTTCCCAAAAAACATTTACTGATACACGGTGGAGTACTAGACCGCCACGTCTACTTTATTGAAAAAGGATTTTGCAGGTCCTATTGTTTACGTGACGGAGAAGAAATCACGATCTGGTTTTCACGCGAAGGTGATATAACCTTTGCCATGAAAGATTTATATCATAATCAACCAGGATACGAATATGTAGAATTACTGGAAGATTGTGAATTATATGCCATACGTATTGAAGATTTAAATCAGATTTATGAAACTAATATAGAAATTGCCAACTGGGGACGTGTCATTCATCAGGAATGTTTGTAGTACATGGATATTCACCATATCAACCGATTGTATCTTCCGGCTAAAGAACGTTATGAACAACTTTTACGTGAGCAACCCGATGTCATTCACCGTGCCCAATTGGGATATATAGCCTCCTTTCTAGGCATGACTCCCCAACATCTTAGCCGCCTACGCTCCGAATCTTGAATCTTTTTAATCTATGTGAATTTTTATATCACAAGAAAGCAGTACTTTTGTCAGCGAATACAAAAAAACTGATAAGGATAAGTATCGTGATTAACACATTAACTTCTTTACGAATATTATTTGCCTTGATGGTATTCGGGGCACATTGTTATGTTCTGGATCCGAGCTTCGACACTCACTTCTTTAAAGAAGGATTTGTTGGAGTCAGCTTTTTTTTCATCCTTAGTGGCTTCATTATTGCCTATAATTATGAAGAAAAGTTATTGGAAACGACCACCACCAAACGTACCTTTTGGGTAGCACGCATTGCCCGCATTTACCCCCTCCATCTACTTACTCTATTAATTGCCGCATGTATAGGAGGGTATGTTCAATACAACGATACGACAGACTGGATAAAACACTTCGCCGCTTCCACTTTTTTATTGCAACCATTCTTCCCTTCTGCAGATTATTTTTTCTCATTCAATAGTCCTTCGTGGAGTCTGGGCTGCGAACAGTTATTTTATTTCTGTTTCCCCCTCATCATTCCTTTCTTAAATAGTAAACGGAATCTATGTATCACTCTTTTCATCTGCCTGCTGATTATGCTGACAGGTATGCATCTGACTGCTGAAGAACAAATTAAAGCATACTGGTATGTAAATCCAATCACCCGCCTGCCGGACTTTTTTGTAGGTGTTTTACTTTATCAGTTTTATCGGTCGATATTCAACAAAAAGATTTCTTATTCCACCGGAACACTATTAGAAATAGGAATAGTCATTTTATTTTTTGTTTTCTATTTTTGTGCCGCAGACATTCCCAAAGTATACCGCTATTCTTGTTACTACTGGCTACCCGTTTCTTTGGTGATACTTATCTTTGCCTTACAAAGAGGGTATATATCCCGGTTACTATCCAATCGGGTCTTAGTGATAGGAGGAGAAATCAGTTATAGTTTCTATCTGATACATTTATTTATTATACTCACATACCTCCAAATGGCTACTCTGTATCAATGGCACATACATTGGATGATAAGTGTCCCCGTCATTTTTTGCATCACTATTGCGCTTAGCTTACTTTCTTATTATTATTTTGAAAAGCCTGCCAATAGATGGGTAAAACGAATACTAACTAAAAAACAATCATAAATTAGCCCCATGGAATTATCAACAAAAACACCCCGAATTGAAGTAGTAGATGCTCTTAGAGGATTTGCTGTAATGGCCATCCTTCTGGTTCATAACCTGGAGCATTTCATTTTCCCCGTATATCCGGAAAGTTCTCCTGAATGGCTTACCATTTTGGATGCCGGAGTATTTAATGCGACATTTTCACTGCTTGCCGGAAAGTCTTATGCCATATTCGCTCTGCTTTTCGGATTCACTTTCTATATCCAGTCGCACAACCAGCAGTTGAAAGGAAAAGATTTTGGTTACCGCTTTTTATGGAGAATGATATTGCTGGCAGGATTCGCCACTCTGAATGCTGCTTTCTTCCCGGCAGGAGATGTCCTGCTTCTGTTTGTTGTAGTCAGTCTTGTACTATTTATCGTACGTAAATGGAGTGACAAAGCGATTCTAATCACCGCCATCTTGTTTTCACTGCAACCGATTGAATGGTTTCATTATATAATGAGCCTTTTCAATCCTGCCTATACCCTACCCGATTTGAATGTCGGAGCCATGTATGCTGAAGTAGCGGAATACACCAAAGCCGGAAGCTTTTGGGATTTTCTGATAGGTAATGTTACGCTGGGACAGAAAGCAAGTCTGTTTTGGGCTATCGGTGCCGGACGTTTCTTGCAGACTGCCGGACTTTTCCTGTTTGGCTTATATATCGGACGCAAAGAATTGTTCGTTACTACCGAATCTCATTTGAAGTTCTGGATGAAAGCACTTATTATTGCAGCTATCAGTTTCGCGCCACTGTATTCTCTGAAAGAACAGATCATGCAAAGTGACAGCAGTTTAATTCAGCAAACGGTAGGTACTGCCTTTGATATGTGGCAGAAATTTGCATTTACGATTGTACTTGTTGCTTCTTTCGTGTTGCTTTATCAGAAGGATCAGTTCAAGAAAACTGTATCTAATCTGCGATTCTACGGAAAAATGAGCTTGACCAATTATATTTCTCAATCTATTTTGGGAGCCATTATCTATTTCCCATTCGGATTCTATCTTGCTCCTTACTGTGGATATACTCTTAGCCTGATTATCGGTATTATTCTTTTCCTGGCGCAAGTTAGGTTCTGCAAATGGTGGCTGTCTAAACATAAACAAGGACCATTGGAAACAATATGGCATAAATGGACTTGGATAGGCACGAAGAAATAACAGAAAAAAAAGAAATAGCACTGACTGAAAAATAGACTAAGAAAGCAGGCCACGAAATACACATAACTACAAACGAACAACTTACGAATATGAAACTGAACGTATCACTCTAAAGCATCAACAAAACATGTGTATCCGCAGCCTGCGGGTTGAAATTGAGATGATGTCAATACAACAAGATTCTCGCAAGAAGGATTAGCAAGTGGACTTAAAGAATGCAAAGGAAATGAAAGAACTGTGCCAAGTTGGGGAAAAAGCCCGAAAATAGGCAGAATCAGGGCTATGTATAGAGAAAAAGAAGCGCCTCCATAATCTTCGAAAAGACCATGGAGGCGCTATTTATTATTTATCTTTCGTTATCTATATCTGAAATTTCAGAAGAAACAAAATCAGATACCCAATGATTTCTTCACTGCTTCAATCTTTTCCATTGCGGCAGATTCGGCAGAAGCATAACAATTGCGGCAACCCATTTCACCCTGAACTTCCATATAGAACTTAATCTTAGGTTCTGTACCTGAAGGACGAACGGAAACTTTGCTACCGTCTTCAGTGAAATATTGAAGTACGTTAGATGGTTCCGGCATATCGATTGCAGTTACGTTACCTTTATCATCTGTCTGTTTCAGTGTCTTATAATCTTTGCTCAAGATCACTTTAGAGCCACCCAATTCTTTCGGAGGATTGGCACGGAAGTTCTCCATCATAGCTTTGATTTCTTCTGCACCACTCTTACCCGGTTTCACTACGTTTACAGTAAACTCTTTAGAGAATCCGTATTCTACGTAGATATCCAGCAACAACTGATACAAGGATTTTCCATTATCTTTTGCCCATGCAGCAACTTCAGCAATCAAACAGCAAGCTGATACGGCATCTTTATCGCGAACGAAATCTTCGGCAAGGAATCCGTAGCTTTCTTCACCGCCACCGATATATTTCTGTTTGCCTTCACGCAGACGGATTTCACGGGCAATCCATTTAAATCCGGTGTAGCAGTCAAGCATTTCGATATTGTTCTTATCTGCGATTTTCTTGATTAGTTCAGTTGTAACGATTGTCTTCACGCAGAACTCGCCACCTTTAATCTTACCCAGTTGTTTGTACTGTGTCAGAATATAATAAAGGTACATCATACAAGTCTGATTACCGTTAATCAGTACCCATTCGCCTTTATCATCCTTGCAAGCAATACCCACACGGTCAGCATCCGGGTCGGAAGCCATAACGAGGTCAGCATCAATTTCTTTGGCAAGGTTTACAGCCATAGAAAGAGCTTCCGCGTTTTCCGGGTTCGGAGATACGACAGTCGGGAAGTTACCGTCCTTAATCATCTGTTCGGGCACAGTAAATACGTTTTCGAATCCCCACATTTTCAATGCACGAGGAATCAACATCATACCTGTACCGTGGATCGGAGTATAGACAATCTTCATGTCTTTGTGACGGGCGATAGCTGCCGGATCAATAGAAACAGTTTTCACCATATCCAAATAAATCTTATCGATGTCTTCACCGATAATCTGAATCAAATCCGGATTTCCCTGGAATTTAATATCGGCAGCAGAAGCAATTGCATTCACTTCGTCGATGATACCTTTATCGTGTGGAGCCAATACCTGTGCACCATCGTCCCAATATGCCTTGTAACCGTTGTATTCTTTCGGATTGTGAGAAGCAGTCAGAATGATACCGCTCTGGCAACCGAGGTGACGGATGGCGAAAGACATTTCCGGTGTCGGACGCATGTCGTCAAACAGATATACTTTGATACCATTGGCAGAGAAAATATTAGCAGAAGTCTCCGCAAACAAACGGCTGTTGTTGCGGCAATCGTGACCTACTACTACAGAAATCTGCGGCAGGTCTTTGAAGTTCTTTTTCAGATAGTTGGAAAGTCCTTGAGTGGCAGCACCTACCGTATAGATATTCATACGATTGCTACCTACACCCATAATACCACGCAGACCACCAGTACCAAATTCAAGATCTTTGTAGAAAGCTTCAATTAGTTCGGTTTTATCATCGTTTTCCAACATACGCTTCACTTCAGCCTGGGTTTCAGCATCATAAGCCGGGGTTAGCCATTTTTCGGCTTTTTCAGTGACCTGTTTAATAAGTTCCTGATTTTCCATTTCGATTGTTATTTATTGGTTAATGAATTATTTATTATCAATTTCTTGAGCACACAAATGTAAAATAATAAGTTTATAATTCCTATTCTTTTAATTGAAATTTGAGAATTAAGAATTAAAAAGCGATATACTTAATACCTAATATCTCATACTTAATATCTATTCTTGTGGCACTTTATATCTGTCACCAGTCTGCTTGACATATTCCTGCAAGAATTCTTTCGGATATCCGGGACGCATCACTCCGGCAGGTTGTCCAATAGAATTACGCTCAAACTGACCGTCTTTAACACGTTTCACCACTCCATCATTGTACTTCACAATCAAGAATGTACCCAATTGTTTCCAAGTATCGAAAGTGCTCTGTGCAGTCATATTTGTATAGTTTGTCAGAAAGTCAACCGCTGCGTTCTTATCTTTTGCCAGCAGTTTGGCAGCCATTTCTTCAATGCCTTCCTGTGCATTGTTGAAAGTAGTTTCCATTTCTTTCTGCGCTTCCCGTACATCACCGATCATCAAATCATAACGCGGATAGACCATATTAGATACCCAGTTGAAAATCCAGAAAGCAGAATTCCAGGAGAAAGTAATATAATCGGCCCCATCTACACGGGTATAACATACCGGCACTTTAGTAGCACAACAATAAACCGGGGTAAATACAGCCATGTTCGCATCATCCACACCAAACCAAAGTACACCGCCTATCGGGTCCGGCTTATGAGCCCGCATTTGTGCAACAAATACAAACCCGCTTTGTTGAGTGGAAATCGGACGTTCGTTGAAATATTCCTGGCCATCTACCTTGAAGTTCAGAGGAGAAAGACGGTAAGGTGTCTTATAAGGTCCGGCTCCAAAATCATTGGAGATGTCAAGGGGCGTTCCTTCATAATGGTCGCGCATCATATCTTTCACATCTTGCACGGATAACTTATGTTTCGGTTTCACAAAAAGAGGCATCGGCGTATTGGTCTTTCCCTCAATGTAAGGAAGATAATCTTTTCCGTTATCTGTGAACTTATTAAAATAGCTCCACACACGAGCCTCACAGAAACGGCGGGCACCAAAATCAAGAGGCGCATAGGCTAATGAGAAGCTAAAGTCTTTGTTTACTCCATTAAAATATCCCTTCTCGCGGGCAAAAGAAACGACATCCGGAGAGTACATGCAGTTTTCCTTGTCGTTCATATCAAACTGGTGGATACGTGACTGGTTGGCATGGGCCGAAATGCAATCATCGGGCACACGTACAGCTACCCAAACTGCTCCACGGATGCCGGGACCTTTACCAATCATTTCCATAATCCATATTTCGTTCGGATCGGCAATAGTAAAGGATTCTCCTTCGCTATAATAGCCGTATTGCTGCACTAAGTCGGTCATGATCTTAATTGCTTCACGGGCAGTGCGCGAACGTTGCAAACCGATATAAATCAGACTTCCGTAATCGATAATCCCTGTAGAATCGGCCAATTCCGGACGTCCGCCGAAAGTTGTCTCACCAATGGTAACCTGATATTCATTCATATTACCGACTACATTGTAAGTCTGGCGTGCCTGCTCTATTTCTCCCAGATACTTGCCGGTATCCCATTCATAAACTTTCAGCATCGTACCTTTTGGATAGGTAGCAGCCGGATAATGATAAAGTTCTCCGAATAAGCCATACGAGTCGGCAGAATAGGAAACAATCGTCGAGCCATCGGCAGACGCATTCTTTCCGACAATCAGGTTGGTGCAGGCGAAGGTGTTCGCCACAGCCGCCATCAATACGGCGGCACAAAGAATAATTCTTCTCTTCATAATAAATATATGATTCACTTTTAATAATTTACCAAACAAAGCTTTCACGGGCCACTGTTTCATTCCCACAATAGTCGGTCACTGTAAATTCAACAGTATGCTTGCCTCCTTTCTTTACGCGTTTGGGGTCCAATGTACATTCCCAGTACGATTTCACAATATTGGGACGTCCGAAAAGCGCATACTTCCCGTCAATCGTTCCACGATAGGAAGCAATTCCCGCGCCCTGATCTTTCAAACGATAGACAATCTTTCCGTTTCTTCCCCACTGATTCTTGTTGACAGGGATAATCTCCGGCGGGATGGTATCGATGGCAACAGTGTAAGTTCCCAACTCCCGGATAGATGCTTTCATGTATCCGTCTTCATACTTTCCGCCTACGCTGTACTTTCCTCCTTTGGGAGTTATGCGGGCCACATAATATTTCGTCGTATCGGCAATTGGTTTTCTACGCAACCCGATACACAACTCACAAGCTGCATGCAGCGGAACCGCCTTATCATTCAGCTGATAAGTAAAAGCAACGGCACCACTATCCGCCTTCACCTGATAATTGAGGGGAACATCATCATACAACATTCCTTTCGGAACAACCAGGTTCAATCCCGGTTCTTGCAGATAATTAGTCTTATTCCAGGTAAAATAATATTTCTCCCGATGATTCAACGGTTCAATCGGCTGTTTCCGACCCCGTACGGTGAAACTATATTTGGAAGTGTTTCCGAAAGCATCTTTTAATGTATATAAGAACTGATAGTCCCGTTCCTCATCAATCGTCACCAAGCCACGGTTATCATTCGATGCTTTTAGCAGACGCAAAGTGTTGCCCGGATCAATGAATGATTTCATATATTGCCCATAAGTCCAGGAATTAATCATCCGGTTCTCTTCCTGCGAGAAGCGATCTACGGTGCTACGAAATATTTCATTTCCATCTACCGTAAGTACAACCGAATAAACTCCATAATGGTTATTCACTCCATCCATGTAATCGTATGCTTTGATCCCCACACCTATCACTCCCCATGCTTCCACCGGACGCTCACTATTGGGAAGGATGGTTTTATTCTCTTGCTTTCCATCCACTACTCCTTTACCCAGTTGTGGAAAAAATAGGATACCATCCGCTTTCGGAGCACGCGTATCTTTTATTTTCGATTGAAAGAAAGGCATAGGGTCAATATAATCTCCCGATTCCGTTTCAAATACATCCAGGTGAAGATGCGGACCGAACGAATATCCGGTATTTCCGCTCCATGCGATCTGCTGACCTCCTTTTACCGGATATTCTTCCGGTTCGGGAACAATCTCTACTTCCCAGCTTTCTTCTTCATATTGAAGTTTCTCCACCCTTTCGGCAATGGGAGAAACAAAACCACTCAAATGGCGGTTGATCGTTGAATAGCCATTGTGATAACAGACATCAAGTACATATCCCGAACCATTCGTGACGCGAATACGCGAAATATAGCCATCAGCGAGAGCACGAACGGGTTTACCGATAACTCCGCCTGTCTTAAAATCCAGTCCGCCGTGGAAGTGATTGGAGCGAATTTCTCCAAAGTTCCCACTCAATGTAAGAGGAAAGTCAAAAGGAGGTACAAAGGTTACTTGCTTCTTCTCTTGTCCATACCCTCCGATGCAGCAAGCCAACATCAAAGCAGTGATATATCGTCTCATCATTCCGTTCACTTTTTTACTCCCGCAAATGTACACTATTCCCACTAAACTATGAAATATCCGAGGAGAATGATGACCGTAGATACTAGTTAATATTTCTTTTTAATGTTATATTCATTGCAAATTAGTAGTCATTATGTTATTTATATTAGTACTTTTGTAGCCGTTTTTTAATTATAATTAAAAGTTAGAAACTCAATGAGAATGTATGTAAAAGTAATGGCAGCGGTCATTGCATGTATATTGCTGAGTGGAGAAGCGCTCTCGGCATTTGCAACTACCCCCGCTACAGAAAATCTGAGTTGGTTTAAAAAGAAAAAGAAAAAACCAGAAGAGAAAGAAGAGAAGAGTAAAAGCGACTACGAGAAATTAGTGGAAGACAGTAAAACGACCAAAGGGATGTTTGCTGTACATCAAAAGAAGAATGATTATTATTTTGAAATTCCCACCTCACTTTTGGGACGTGACTTATTAGTTGTCAATAAGCTGCAACGAGTTCCTACCGAACTTAATGATGCGGGTGTAAACCGCGGAGTAAACTATGAAAACCAGATGGTTTGCATGGAATGGGACAAAGCGACGGGCAAACTAATGTTACGCCAACAACGTCCATTACCTCTGGCCCCCCAAACGGACGCTATCTTCCGTTCGGTAAAGGATAATTTTATCTCTCCGCTGATTGCCGCATTCAAGATCGAAGCAGTCAATGCAGATTCTACGGCATTAGTAATCAAGGTGAATGATATTTATGATGGTACGGAAACCAGTATCAATAACGTATTTACCAATATTAATCTGGGTACTTCGGCTATCAAGAATTTATCACGTATTCTATCCATCAAATCCTTTTCAAACAATGTCGTGGCAACTTCCGAGTTGACTACCCGGGTAACGGAAGGTACTACTACTGTTTATGTAACGGTGGAAGTTAGTTCTTCTATTCTCTTATTACCCGAGAAGCCGATGATGGGACGATTCGACAATCAGAAGGTCGGTTATTTCACGAATCCGTTATTAAGTTTTAGTGATGCGCAGCAGCGTACGGATAAGACACAGTATATCACCCGCTGGCGTATGGAACCCAAACCGGAAGATCGGGAGGCTTATCTGAAAGGTCAGATGGTAGAACCTGCCAAACCTATTATCTTCTACATTGACAATTCAACTCCTTACCAATGGCGTTCGTACATTAAGAAAGGTATCGAGGACTGGCAGATTGCCTTTGAAAAGGCTGGTTTCAAGAATGCGATTATCGCCAAAGAAATCACGGACAGTATGCATGTAGACATGGATGATGTCAATTACTCCGTACTGACTTATGCTGCTTCGGAAAAGAAAAATGCAATGGGACCTTCTCTGTTAGATCCCCGTTCCGGAGAAATCCTGGAAGCTGATATTATGTGGTGGCACAATGTGCTTTCTATGGTACGTGAATGGATTACTGTCCAGACCGGAACTGTGTGTCCGGAAGCACGCAATGTACAATTGCCTGATGCTTTGATGGGAGATGCCATTCGATTCGTCGCCTGTCATGAGGTAGGCCACTCATTGGGACTCCGTCACAATATGATGGGATCATGGGCTTTCCCGACGGATTCATTACGTTCCGAAGCATTCACTTCCAGAATGAATTCTACCGCTTCATCTATCATGGATTATGCACGATTCAATTATATCGCACAACCAGGAGATGGCGTGAAAGTTCTTTCTCCGCATATCGGTCCTTATGACATGTTTGCTATCGAATATGGTTATCGTTGGTACGGAAAGAAGACTCCGGAAGAAGAAAAGGATGTTTTATTCGATTTTTTGAGCAAACATACTGATCGTCTTTATAAATATAGTGAAGCACAGGATGTACGTGATGCGGTAGATCCACGTGCACAGAACGAAGATTTAGGTGATGATCCGGTTCGTTCTTCTTTACTTGGCATTGAGAATCTGAAACGTATTGTTCCGCAAATTCTTCAATGGACTACTACCGGCGAGAAAGGACAAACTTATGAAGAAGCATCACGCCTCTACTATGCAGTAATCAACCAATGGAACAACTATTTATATCATGTCCTTGCCAATATTGGCGGTATCTACATTGAAAATACAATTGTTGGAGATGGCGTCAAGACTTATACATTCGTTGAGAAAGAGAAACAACAAGCTTCACTAAAATTTCTGATGGATGAAGTATTAACATATCCTAAATGGCTGTTTGACACGGAAGTAGGACAATATACTTATCTACTTCGTAATACTCCCATCGGAAAACAGGAGAATGCTCCTACGCAAATCTTAAAGAACGCCCAAGCCTATATCCTTTGGGATTTACTAGGCAACACCCGTTTGATGCGTATGATAGAGAATGAGTCTGTCAACGGAAAAAAAGCCTTCACAGTAGTGGAGCTTATGGACGGACTTCATAAAAACATTTTCGGTATTACCGAACGTGGTGGCATCCCCAACGTAATGGAACGTTCTTTGCAGAAAAACTTCCTCGATGCATTACTTACAGCAGCCGCAGAACCCGAAGCTGTAAAAATCAACAAGAAGATTGCAAATGAGCATTTCCTGCTTGACCATGCCACTCCTTTCTGCAGCTGTTATGCAGCCGAACAACGGGCACTTCGCCAAGAAGACCGAATGGGCGCTCCACGTGTGCTTAACTTCTATGGTAGTCAGCTCAACCGTATTTCTGATGCTATCTCGGTGAAACGCGGAGAGCTATTACGTATCAAGAAATTGTTGCAGAGCCGTCTCGGCACTTCTGATACTGCTGCACGCTATCATTATGAGGATATGATTCTACGTATTAATACGGCTTTGGGAATCAAATAAAACAAAATCAATCACTTTAACAATCTATATTGATGAGAAAAAAATATTTATACGTTCTTATATGTTTTCTTGTTAGCACGTTGGCTACAGCCAACGCTGCTAATCGCACAATCACCGGAGTCGTCATATCCGGTGAAGACAATGAACCTCTAATCGGTGCTTCTGTATATGTTAATGCAGACGATTTGAAAAAAGCCGGAGTATCACAGACTTCTCTAGGTACTATCACTGATATGGATGGTAAATTCTCCATTTCCATTCCGGAAAAGGTGACCAGACTACATTGTAGTTATATAGGTTTTGAAGAACAAAATATCGTGTTGCAAGCTGGAAAAGATACTTATCGTATTGTCCTTCAAGCTTCATCACACACACTAGGAGACGTAGTAGTAACTGGTTATCAAGAACTGGAACGTCGTAAACTGACTGCCGCTATCGCTAAAGTAGACGTTACAGACGGAATGGTAGGCGCAGCAAAAAGCATCGACCAGGCATTAGCCGGACAAGTGGCGGGTGTAGCCGTTACGACAACTTCCGGTGCACCAGGAGCTCCTGCACGTATTCGTATTCGTGGTACAGCTTCATTGAATGGAACACAAGACCCATTATGGGTATTGGATGGAATACCTTTGGAGGGGACAGATATTCCAGAGATTAACAAAGATAACGATAATGACATTGTAAATATGTCACAATCTTCTATCGCAGGTTTGAGCCCAAACGACATTGAAAGCATTACGATATTAAAAGATGCAGCTGCTACTGCCATTTATGGCGCACGTGCTGCAAATGGTGTAATTGTGGTAACAACCAAAAGAGGAAAAACCGGAAAACCTGTTATTAACTTCAATACTAAATTGACTTATACTCCAAATCTCAATACTTCACGGCTCAACTTACTAAACTCGGAAGAGAAAGTCGATTTGGAACTTCAATTATTAAAAGAAGCACGGTTTGACATATTATGGGGATTAACAGATCCGATACCGGTATTTCCTGAAAAAGGAAAAGTTGCTGCTATCATGAAACAATATAACTTAATAGACATCTATAAAGAACAGGGGTGGAACGGACTGACACCTGAAGCCCAAAATGCTATAAACAAACTGAAAACAATCAATACAGACTGGAATGATATATTATTCAGAGATGCTTTCACGCAAGAATATAACTTTAGCATTTCCGGTGGTAGTGAAAAGGTTACTTATTACAACTCACTTGGTTATGTCAAAGAAAACGGAAATGTACCAGGTGTAAGCATGAGCCGTTTTAATCTGACCAGTAAAACGTCTTACCAAATCAACAAAATATTAAAAATTGGAATGTCTATTTTTGCCAACAGACGCAAGAATAACACATTTATGACTGATACTTACGGACTTATTAACCCTATATATTATTCACGTATCGCCAACCCTTACTTTGCTCCGTTTGACGAACAAGGAAACTACCTTTACGATTACGACGTAGTCAGAAGTAATGAAACAGATGAAAAGCAAGGCTTTAATATATTCGAAGAACGAGCAAACACCAATAAAGAATCTGTCACCACAGCCATCAATTCTATCTTTGATGTTCAGCTACGTTTTAACGATCAGTGGAAAGTTTATTCACAGATTGGTGTGCAATGGGATCAATTGTCGCAAGAAGAATATGCCGGGATAAATTCATATAATATTAGGAATATACGTGAAACCAATAAATATTGGAAAAATGGTGTACAAACCTATCTTATACCAGAAGGAGGCATGCTTAAAACAACTAATAGTACAACCTCACAACTCACATGGAAAATCCAAGGAGAATACAAAAACACATTTGGGGATATACATGACATACAAATAATGGCTGGTTCGGAAATTCGCAAAAACTGGGTAGACAACCAAGCCTCAACCGGATACGGATATGATCCCAAGAAACTAACATTCCAGAATCTCATATTTAAAGATGAAGCACAAGCCAATGATTGGAATCTAAAAACTAAATCGTACAAGGAAAACGCTTTTGCTTCTTTCTTTGCCAATGGTTCATATACTTTAATGAATCGTTATACATTGGGAGGAAGTGTGCGCATGGATGGTTCTGATTTATTCGGAGTAGATAAGAAATACCGTTTCTTACCAATCTATTCGGTAAGCGGTTTGTGGCGTTTATCTAATGAATCGTTCATTAGACAATACAAATGGATTGATAATTTAGCTCTTCGCCTTTCTTATGGCTTACAAGGAAATATTGATAAGGGAACCTCTCCATTCCTAGTCGGAAAATATGATAATGTGAATATTTTACCAGGTTACAGTGAAGAAAATATTATTATCAATAGTGCTCCCAACAGTAAATTACGCTGGGAAAAAACAGCATCTTACAATCTAGGAATAGATTTTTCTGTACTCAATCAAGCCATCAATCTTAGTGTAGATTACTACTATAGAAAAGGAACAGACTTAATTGGTTCTAAAGCATTAGCTTTAGAAAATGGATTCACTAATATGTCTATAAACTGGGCTAGTATGGAAAATAAAGGTGTAGAAATAAACCTGCAGACACGTAATATCACCACTAAAAACTTCTCTTGGTACACTACTTTCAACTTCGCATATAATCAAAATAAAGTACTAAAAGTACTTACAGATAAAAGCCAAGTGACTCCTAGTCTGGAAGGATATCCTGTAGGTGCAATCTTTGCACTAAAAACAAAAGGTATAAATCCTGATACAGGACAAATCTATCTTGAGAATAAAGAGGGAAAAGCTGTCACTGTAGAAGAGTTATTCAGAATGACATCGAATGAAGATGGTCTTGGCACTTACCAAATAGGACCAAGTACTGAAGAACAAAGAGACTTTTACAGCTATGTTGGAACGTCAGATGCTCCCTACACGGGCGGTTTTCTAAATACGTTCAATTACCGAAATTGGGAACTGAATCTGAATTTTTCATATAATTTTGGAGCACACGTAAAAACAACTCCAAGTTATAATGTATCTGACTTAGACCCAGGGCGCAATATGAATAGAGACATACTGGATAGATGGACACCGGAAAATACAACAGGAAAGTTCCCTGCATTAGCAACGTACAATTACAATCCGGCCGACTACTACTTGTTCAGTACTCGAAATGACATTTACAGATCACTGGATATCTGGGTAAAAAAGCTAAGCTTTGTACGTCTACAAAATATACGTCTTGCTTACCGGGTTCCATCCGAATGGCTTCATAAACTAAGTATCGGCGGAGCAACTGTAGGATTAGAGGCTCGTAACCTATTCGTTATCAGCTCTAATTATGATAATTATATGGATCCGGAATCAATGGGCAACCTATACTCTACCCCAGTTCCCAAATCCATTACCTTCAATCTAAGTCTTAACTTTTAAAAAATATATTATGACAAAGAAAATATATTATATATTCACATTAATAGGAAGCCTGTTATTATCTTCCTGTGATAGTTATTTGGACATACAACCAGTAGGCCAAGTAATTCCCAATACGCTAGCTGAATACAGAGCTTTATTCACAACAGCTTACAATACAGCACTCAATGACAGAGGAATATGCGAAATCAGAACAGATATCGCAACCATATTACAGTCTGATGCCACTTCCAAAAATTCTTTAGGAGATGTTGAAAAATGGAATGATGTTAATCCGAATGCAAGTACGAGACAATTTGGATGGGCGGCCTATTATACCAATATCTATTATGCCAACGCAATCATCGATAAAAAAGATGAAATATCAGAAGGAAGCCAAGAAGATATTAATCAATTAGTTGGAGAAGCTTACCTCATGAGAGCATATATGCATTTCATATTGGTCAATCTTTATGGACAACCTTATACAGCTACTGGAGCATTAGAAACCAAAGCAGTTCCTCTAAAACTCAATACTGATTTAGAAGAAATACCATCAAGAAATACTGTAAAGGAAATATATACCTCTATTTTATCTGATATAGAAACAGCACGGAAACTGATTAATAAAAAAGAATGGGAAATTCAATATTCATACCGTTTTTCAACATTATCAGTAGATGCTATGGAATCACGGGTATATTTATACATGGGTGAATGGAGCAAATCTTATGAAGCTTCGGAACGTGTATTAGCCGGAAAATCGACATTGGTAAACCTAAATGATGAAGGAGGCAAACTTCCTAATGAATTTACATCTGTAGAAATGATCACTGCCTATGAAGTTTTTCCAAATAGCGATTATGCCGGATCACTCTTACTTTACCCTTCATTTTTACAAGAATATGAGGAAGGAAAAGATCTACGTCCAAACAAGTATTATCAAGCAAATAAAAATGGAAATTATACTTCCATCAAAAGTGGTGAATCTAAATTCAAATGTACTTTCCGCACCGGAGAGCTTTATTTAAATTCAGCAGAAGCTGCTGCACATTTAAACAAATTACCTGAAGCACGTACCCGGCTCTTGAAACTAATAGAGAATCGTTATACATCAGAAGGTTATGAGCAGAAAAAGAATGAAATAAATGCGATGAGCCAAGAAAAGCTAGTCACAGAAATTCTGAAAGAACGTGCTCGCGAGCTTGCTTTTGAAGGCCATCGTTGGTTTGATTTACGCCGAACTACCCGACCGGAAATCAAAAAAGAAATTGAAGATGTAACCTACACACTTGTACAAGATGATTCCCGTTACACATTGCGTATTCCACAAGATGCAATTGATGCTAATCCCGGACTTTTAAACTAATAACCAAGCATTTTTCATAGAAACAAACCGCCTGACATCATAGACTAAAAAGCTCCCTTTACCTAAAGCGTAAAAGGAGCTTTTTTTAATCTATCTATTAGCCATTTCTCATTTTGTACACCTACCTCATTCACCATTAAATCTTTATCCCCTAAAAGCATTGTTCTTTAACAAGAAATCCGTATCTTTGTAGCGACTTATTACGATTAATAACGTAGAAGCGTTTAGAATATTATCTCTATTCAGAATCTGGTAAATTCTTTAATTGGGGAGATAATGGCAACTAAGCGTTCACGTCTTTGTTATATGCAAGGGCGTGGACTCTGTTGTTCATTTCCCAATAGGTTTACCAGAGCCTTGAATAGAATGAACTAACGACGTCCACGCTTCTCTTGTATATATATGGTATCCGGACGCTTACCACACAAACAATAAAGGTAATGAGCAGCACTATTACAAAGTTCTTCGCTTCTTTTTTAGCTTATGGGGTAGCTAATAAGAAAAAGCGCTTCTCGGCAATTGGCCGTTTCTCCGAAGGATTGGCTCCGGTAAAAGGAAAAATCCAATGGGGATACATCAATAAAGGATATGACGTTGTCATTCCTCTAATGTACGAACGGGCTTTCTCTTTTAAAGAAGGATTAGGGATGGTAGTACTCAATTCTCAATACGGATTCATCGACCATACCGGACAAATACAGATTCCGTTTAAATACACAGCCGCTCACTCGTTTGAACAAGAATGTGCACGGGTATGCCACGATGGATTATGGGGATTGATTGACAGACAAGGAAACTACATTCTTCCACCGACTTACAGTCAAATAGAACAATTCGCGGAAGGATTAGCTCTCGTCTCGCTACACAATAAGATAGGATTCATTAACAAGAAAGGAGAAGTTGTCATTCCCCTGGAATATGATAATGGACGCTCTTTCTCTGAAGGATTGGCTGCTGTTTGTATTGAAAGTCAGTCGTCCAAGTGGGGGTATATAAACAAAGACAATGAAGAAGTACTTCCTTTTAAGTACGATATTGCAGAACCCTTTTATAACAACATAGCTCGAGTGGGTCTCTATGGAAAAAGCATGAAAATCAACAAACAGGGCAGTGAATGTCTATAAAACAACCACTCTACGCATTTATTCATCTCAACACGCAAGGCATTCTGTTCTAAAACATCCCCTTACGAATAACAACGTAAGGGGATTTTTCGTACTTTCGAACATGTTAAATCTTTAATACGTAACATTATGATTATCGGAGTACCAAAGGAAATCAAAAACAATGAGAACCGTGTAGGCATGACACCTTCAGGAGTGGCCGAAGTGGTAAAACAAGGGCACCGGGTGTTTATCCAACATACAGCGGGAGTAAATAGCGGTTTTCCGGATGAAGCATATCAAGCTGTCGGCGCACATGTCCTGCCAACAATAGAAGATATTTACGCCACTGCTGAGATGATAGTAAAAGTGAAAGAACCGATAGTCACTGAATATAACTTAATAAGAAAAGGACAGTTACTATTCACTTATTTCCATTTTGCTTCCGACAAGGAATTAACCCTTGCTATGCTCTCTAACAAATCAATATGCCTGGCTTATGAAACTGTAGAAGAAGCAGACCACTCATTACCTTTATTAATTCCCATGAGTGAAGTTGCCGGACGTATGTCTATCCAAGAAGGCGCCCGTTTTCTGGAAAAACCGCAAGGCGGAAAAGGTATCCTTTTGGGAGGTGTACCAGGTGTTAAACCAGCTAAAGTATTAATTTTAGGAGGTGGAGTTGTAGGTAGCAATGCTGCACAAATGGCTGCTGGAATGGGGGCAGATGTCACTATTACAGATATAAATCTGGCACGTCTGCGCTATTTGAGCGAGACACTGCCGAAGAATGTAAAGACATTGTACTCATCCGAACTAAGAATCAGAAAAGAATTGCCGGATGTTGATTTAGTTGTCGGCTCTGTACTGATTCCCGGTGATAAAGCACCACATTTGATTACCAAAGAGATGCTTTCAATAATGCAGCCCGGCACAGTATTAGTAGATGTAGCAATCGATCAGGGAGGATGTTTCGAGACCTCTCACCCGACCACTCACAGTGCACCGACCTATATTGTAGACGGAATCGTTCATTATGCAGTAGCTAATATTCCGGGAGCTGTACCTTACACTTCCACCCTTGCACTAACCAATGCTACTCTCCCCTATGTGATAGCTTTAGCAAATAAGGGATGGAAAAAAGCCTGCAAAGAGAATCCAGCATTAGCACTCGGATTAAATATCGTAGAAGGAAAAATCGTTTATAAGGCCGTTGCCGACGTATTTGGTTTGAAGTACGATCCTATCAGCCTGTAACTATGCATTTTCACCATACAGTAATATAAAGTCTTACAGAGTTCTTTCTTTTTTTCAAAGTAAGGCTATCTCAATGTCTTACGTCTTCGATTGATAACCTTTAAAAAACTCTGCAAGACTTTGTATTACTCTGTGGTGAGCTATATCTTTAAAATAAATAATCTTTCTTTGCCGCCCGTTGATAAGCCGCTACCAATTCGTTCATTACTTCTGCCACAGACTGCCGACGGGATATGATTGCCGAAACTTGTCCGATCTCCAATTCCCCTTCTTCCAGATCACCTTCGAAGATTCCTTTTTTAGCACGCCCCCGTCCTAATAAAGTTCTCAAATCTTCAGCACTAGCTCCACTATCTTCAGCCTTCTCCACCGCTTCGCGGAAAGCATTCTTTACCAAACGTGTCGGAGCCAGCTTTTTCAACAACAACTTAGTATCCCCTTCTCTGAGACTCAAGCAATAATCTTTAAATACCGAACTCGCTGAACTCTCTTCAGTAAGAGCAAAACGGGTTCCTATCTGCACCCCTTCGGCTCCCAACACCATAGCAGCCAATACTCCTTCCCCCGTGCCGACACCTCCTGCAGCTATCAAAGGTAATGTTGTAGCCTCACGTACAGCCGGAATCAAACAGAAAGTCGTTGTTTCTTCGCGTCCATTATGCCCTCCGGCTTCAAACCCTTCTGCCACTACCGCATCTACTCCAGCCTCCTCACATTTTACAGCAAAACGGGAAGAAGAAACAACATGAACAACCGTTATTCCACGTTCTTTCAACCACCCAGTCCACGTTTTCGGATTTCCGGCAGAGGTAAAAACAATCTTCACTCCCTCTTCCACCACAATATTCATAATCTCTTCTATCTGGGGATACATCAAAGGAATGTTTACACCAAAAGGCAATTTCGTGGCCGCATTACATTTACGGATATGCTCGCGTAAAGTGTCCGGATGCATGGAACCGGCACCGATCAATCCCAGTCCACCGGCATTGCTCACAGCAGAAGCAAGACGCCAACCGCTGCACCACACCATACCACCTTGAATAATAGGATACCGAATACCCAGAAGAGAAGTAATTCTATTCATAACCAATAATTTATCTATGTGTTAATATACTAAGATACCAATAATAGTGACAGAGCTATATAACAATGCGCCAACATAACAACACACAAATATACTAATTATTCAATTACAAACATTCTCTAGTCAGCACATTAGCGCATTGCTACATCAACACATCATTATAACGCCTTCAACGGGCAATCTGTTCAATTGGTTTATTTATCAACACAGTGGTAGAATCTCCATAAGTTCTCAACACTTCCAATGTGCGGGCACGGTTATCCCGTCCCGTCTTATTCCAGAAATCTTTTGTAAAGACAGCCATCAGGTCAAGTCCGCCGATAGTTCCACCATTGATATACACTCCACTCCCACCAAACAAGGGAATAGGTGCATCCATCACTACCGTGTTCACCATCATTCCGTTAGCACGTTCACCCAACTGACGGAAACGCACCCCACTCGCCTGTATCTCATCCAACGACTTACGCATTCCCTTTGCCATCGGATTGCGTGCCCAGTTTGAATAAGATCTTTGATGGCGTATCTCGTAGAAAGGATCACCCCGCCAGGTATTTTTATCGATCTTTATCTTCTTCTGATAGATGGGATCCCAGTTATAGCGGGTATTCGCTTTATATGGCATCAGAGTCAACATCACTTTCGGTTTAGGCAACGCTTCAGGAAGCGATTCGTCAGGCATCATCCAGCTTTTCTCCTCCGACATCCGGGGAGTACCCACTGCGCTTCCGAAATCAATCGACTTCACAGCATCCATATTTAAATGCAACTCCTGGTCACTCTCCAGCAATTTCTTCAAATGCAAAGAATCTTGCGCCGTCCATACTTGCGAATATGCAAATACAGCGGTCAGGCACAGTGCCATCGTTGTTATAACCCGTTTTAATCCATCCATTCTTTTTACTCTTTCATTACCTATATTTCGGAGCACTTCATATACATTTGTACGTATAAGAGGCTATCTTTTGAGCGTAATAATCCCCCTGTCAGCAGCAAAAGACTACTGATACAAACAAATATTCCCACATGAATGTTTCCTATTTTTTACTTTCCGAAGGCTCCTCCCCCTTTATTACCACCAACGATAACCCGATCCACAAAGCGGCTCATCGTAACACGGATCAATTGTCCATCTCGTTTTCGGATATTGGCGTTCTTCCCACCAACTACGATAACAAGCGGCTGCATCGAGTACTTCCTCATCGGTCAGGAAATAGATTGCTTCATAATTTTCAGCATTCGCCAATACCATTTTGCAACCTAATGACGGAGGTGTGCCCTGACGGATAGATTCAATCACCCAAAGCATACACTCACCCAACCGAATCTTACCGTTGTTCATATTATAAACCGACGGAAAAGAAGGGATAATAGTCAGATCTTCTGCATATTTTAAAAGTTCGGGGATATCCTCTTCCGTGAAATGAGGAACCTCCACCACCCCTTTTTCATTCTTCATCTTGTACGTACCCGACTTCAATTGCTTCACAAAAAGAGCAACATCCGGATTGTTATAATCCATTTCTTCGCTGGTGCATCCTGTAAAGGATACGATCAGGCAAACAGCCATCCACAGCATTAGTAGTGTTTTTTTCATTTTCATAAGGATTAATACGTCATGCGGAGTCCGCAAAGTAAATTAAAATTAGTCGGCCGTTTTGTTCGTACCGTAGCCAATTTCGAATCTGTCTTAAAATGATGCGAAACTCCGGGTTCGGCAAAAACAGCAAGTCGGTCATTAATCTTATAGTTGATTCCAATACCGGCAGTCACTGCCAGCTGGATAGGTTCTTCTTTAAAACTGTTGTCCGGTGCACCGGCAATACATTTATCGGCTATTCCTCCTACAGTAGCGTAAAGGTCGATTTTTTTCGTATCTACCAACGTCACGTTCACTTTAACGGGGATTCCCAGATAGTGCAAGTGCTGCCCTGCAGAACGGAGGTTCGAATAGAGCAATCCGGTTTCTATGCCAAGAAAATCGTTCAACTTACGCTCTACCGTCACCCCTGCGGAAACCGGCATTTTATAAGTACCGTTATCTGCCGGAAGTGCTGTACCCACTTGAACTTTCATCGCCCAGCGATGCTTTTTCACTGCTTTGGGTTGAGACATATCGACATTCGACTGTTCTTCCGAAGCGACAGATGATCCTGTATTACCGTTTGTTGCCTGCCAATAACCATTATGCCCCTGATTACCATATCGGTTGCCATTTCCCGTAGAAGTAGTGGAAGAAAAAGAAAACGACATAGAGAAAGTGATTGAAAGAGAATCTTCTTCCTCCGTATATTGCGACAGCATACCGTAAGATTTCGGAGCCGGTTTCGGCAACACCGGTTCTACCGGCAACGGCAACTGATTGACGCGTATTCCATCTCCATCCATCTGTCCTCCATTCGTCACGGCTATCTTTGTAAATGCTTCTTCCATTTCCTCCTTTGGAGAGAAATACAAGAAAGTAGCCGACGAGGCTGCCAAAACAAGCAATACAGATGCCGCAGCCGCTACACGGAAGAGCAGAATCCGACGACGATGCTGGCAAGCCACAGGAATTTCCTGCGAGAGCTCTTCCCAAAAGCCATCCCGTACACTCATCCCGGCATCAGCGAGACGCGTGCGAAACAGATCGGTTATTTCATCATTTTCTTTCTTCATGATTTCTATACTCTTTAATTCTTTTTGCTAACAAATATTTGGCCCGGTGCAGCTGCGAAGTAGATGAATGCTCTTTAATATGAAGCATCTTGGCTATCTCCTTGTGCGATTTCTCTTCAAACACATAAAGGTTGAAAACGGTTCGGCAACCATCCGGCAATTCGGCAATAAAAGCCATCAACTGCTCTTCGGAAATTCCAGCCCCTCCTCCCGAATCCGATATATCCGGTATATCGGGAAGCTGCTCTTCATGCACTACCAACTGGCTGACTCGCTTCTCCCGTCGCAGGAAATCGAGTGATTGAGTAACCATCACCCGGGTAATCCATGTACAAAGTGAAGACTCACCCCGGAACGAAAAGTTGGTAAAAATCTTGATGAAACCGTCATGCAGTACATCGTGCGCCGCATCCATATCGCCCGTATAGCGGAAACATACCGCCAGCATCTGCTTGGAATAGAGAGTGTAAAGTTCCTTTCGGGCTGAATCCTTTCCTGCCCGACAGCCCTTTATAAGTTCTATCTCGTTTTCCAAAGTCAATTACTTTTTTTAAAATCGAACGTATGTCTGCGTCGTTTGCTCATTAGACGCGAGAGTTTGAGGAATGCTGCAAGGAATATTGCTAAAAGAAGTTAAAGGATAGATAATAATAAACGGGAAAGAAAAAAACGATGAACGATAAACGGTAAATGATGAACAAAGCTGCGCATAATCATGCTACAAAATATCCACCGTTTACTGTTTATCGTTCACCGCTTACAGTTCACCGCTTATTATATACTATCAGCATGCTTTGAAACTCATGTCCAGCCCTTTCACTGAATGAGTCAAAGCTCCTACAGAGATGAAGTCTACGCCACATTCGGCATACTCACGAAGAGTATCAAAGGTGATACCACCCGAAGATTCGGTTTCGTATTTGCCTGCTACCATCTCTACTGCTTTCTTTGTCATTTCGGGAGTGAAGTTATCAAACATGATACGGTCTACTCCGCCGAGATCAAGAACTTGCTGCAGTTCGTCGAAGCTGCGGACTTCTATTTCTATTTTCAGGTCTTTACCTTTTTCCTTGCAATATTCTTTGGCACGAGTGATGGCTTTGTCGATACCTCCGGCAAAGTCCACATGATTGTCTTTCAGAAGAATCATGTCGAACAGACCAATACGATGGTTTACTCCGCCACCGATTTTCACTGCCATTTTTTCGAGGATACGCATACCGGGAGTTGTTTTGCGGGTATCAAGCACACGGGTATTTGTACCTTCCAATACCTTTGCATATTTACGGGTCATTGTTGCAATGCCGCTCATACGCTGCATCACGTTCAACATCAGGCGTTCGGTTTGAAGTAAAGATTGCACTTTTCCTTCCACTACCATTGCTACATCACCCGGTTTCACTTCTGTTCCGTCATTGATAAACACTTCCACTTTCATGGTAGGATCAAAACGGTTGAAGATTTCTTTAGCTACTTCGATGCCAGCCAACACACCGGCTTCTTTGATAAGCAATTTTGATTTTCCCATTGCCGTAGCGGGAATACATGAAAGGGTGGTATGATCGCCATCACCTATATCTTCTGCAAAAGCAAGATCGATCAACTTGTCGATCAGTTCTTTTTCCTTATTCATTGATCTTGTCAATTCTTATTTGATGTATTAAATATTGATTCTGCACTTTCTTCAGGAAGCAGTTCACACGAAAGTTCCCATTAGTAGTAGCCAACGTACCGATAACGAAACTTGATTCGTCCCGTTTTCCCTGATGGTTCACGTTAAATCCGCTGACTTTATTCTCCGTAAAGAATTCCTGCATCATAGCTGTTGCTTTCTGCTTGTCAACGCTTGTCGAGCGACCTTGGAGCACCAGATTTACCTTGTCCCCCATATACTTACTTAGCTCTTGCGAGCTTCCTCTTTTAAATGCCGTTATCACTCCTGCCGGTATCTCTTGTGCCATCAGCAACGAGAGAGAAAGAAGCAAAGTGGCCATTCCTACGAGCACTCGTTTTTTCATAAATACAAGCTTTTAAGTTGTAGTTTAAAGGCTTAAACTTTCAACTAATGATAGGCAAAGGTAAGCATTAATTGCAGAATAACATAAAAAATGCCTATTTTTGTGCAATAATCAGAATTGTAGACGTATGAAAACAACCTTGCTCGTCGTAGGACGAACCGTAGAACAACACTATATAACTGCCATCAATGACTATATCCAGCGCACCAAACGGTCTATCACTTTTGATATGGAAGTGATTCCCGAACTGAAAAACACCAAGAGTCTTTCAATGGAAGTGCAGAAAGAAAAGGAAGGGGAACTGATATTAAAAGCTCTCCAACCGGGCGACGTGGTGGTATTGCTCGATGAGCACGGAAAAGAAATGCGTTCTCTGGAGTTTGCCGAATATATGAAGCGAAAAATGAACACGGTCAACAAACGACTGGTATTCATTATCGGAGGGCCTTATGGCTTTTCAGAAAAGGTTTATCAAGCGGCACACGAAAAGATTTCAATGTCGAAGATGACTTTCTCTCATCAGATGATCCGGCTGATATTCGTTGAGCAGATTTATCGGGCGATGACTATATTGAATGGAGGGCCGTATCATCATGAATAAACTACATCCACAAAGATGCACCGTGAAAAATGAATTATACAATAAAGAAGATGGATATCATTATCCATTCTTCTCTTCTATATAAAGTTTATTAAATACCTGCCGGAGTTCGTCTTCATTAGTAATCAAATTCCGAAGTTCTGCCAACCGTCCGGCATTATCCGATTGGGGTATCCATAACTTCAGATACCCTCCTTCTGCATATTTTTCAGTTAGATGTTTCCGAAAACGGGCATATTGCTCTTCTTTATCCATCTCCGGATAATGAGACAGCCCATATTGTACGGTACGACGTAAAGTAACTTCGGGATCAATAATTCGGTCAGCCTCGGCAACAATCATTCCATAGATTGTTCTGGGAGCCTGTTTATTGGAAGCCCGATGATCTTCTATCGCCTCTTTCATCTGCAACAGCTGCTCATCCGTAAACCAACGCCGCAAAGTTTCGTCGGCTAGCAACACTTTGCCGGAGGTTATATGATGAAATTCACGTCCTTCATACAACCCCAGGTCATGATAAGCAGCGATGACATAAACCATCGAATAATCGACTTCATAATGCGTCGCTAATTTCAGACTTTCCTCAATTACCTTTTCTACATGGTCAATTTGATGCGCTTTATCAAAGTTAGCGTATTGAGGAATAATACTTTGCCGAACATAGTTTTGTAATTCAGCAGGCACATGATGAGTCATATTCGATCTTTTTAGCTAGTGAATTCTTTTATTTATATTATTCCCGATTCATCAAACGATGTTCTGCCATCTGTTCGAACTTTGTTCCCGGACGACCATAATTGGCATACGGATAAATGGAAATACCACCACGAGGAGTAAATATTCCCGTTACTTCTATGTATTTGGGACTCATCAATCGGATAAGATCTTTCATTATGATATTCACACAATCTTCATGAAAGGCTCCATGACTGCGGAAACTGAAAAGATAGAGTTTCAAACTCTTACTTTCTACCATTTTTATATCAGGAATGTAGCTGATACGTATTTCGGCAAAGTCCGGCTGTCCGGTAATAGGACACAGACTTGTGAACTCCGGGCAGTTGAAACGTACCCAGTAATCATTTTCAGGATGCTTATTATCAAAGGCTTCCAGTACTTCAGGAGCATAATCTTGTTTATACTCGGTTTTTCTTCCTAATAAGGAAAGTTGGTCTTTTAATTCTGTCATTGCACTCATTAACTACAACCTCTACTCTAAACAAAAAAACGCATTTCTTCTTTCACCTATCACCGTCCTGCCTCAAACGCCTTATTCATCGAGGTTTTAGTGGTGAAGGATTCATTTCACAACCTATCACCGCATCTATCACCTATCACCATCAACTCTTATCCTACGTTTGCTTTCTCCTCATCTTACTTGTTACGGTGTGTTTCATTGCCTGAAACAATGTGTTTCCCGCCTTGAAACAAAGTGTTTCATTACTTGGAACAAACTGTTTCAAGTCTTGGAACTTATAGTTTCAAGCGTTAGAAACTTTAGTTTCCTACCGTTGAAACTTTAGTTTCTCACCGATGAAACAACAGTTTCAAACTGTTGAAACTAATCTAAGCCAATACATTCCGGACAGAAACTACTATCATTTATTAATTAGAACTTACCGGTGACAATAGATGTGACGGCAAAATGTCAAATTTAGCTGCTGTCACTACTTGCTGTCACAAACTAAAAATCTTATAATCAAACATTTATCTACAACAATGTGACAGATGACAGCAAAAAAACGCATTTTAATCTCTATGTAGAGATATTATTGATTCTTACTTTTTAAATACTTTTCCAATCCTTCCCGACGCAATGTACAAGCCGGGCAATGTCCGCAACCATCTCCCTGAACGCCATTATAACAGGTCAAAGTCTCGGTGCGAATCAGTTCCAATACCCCCAGTTCGTCGGCCAATGCCCATGTTTCTGCCTTATCAATCCACATCAAAGGGGTATGAATCACAAATTGTTCATCCATAGCCAGATTGAGAGTTACATTAAGAGATTTGATAAAGGCATCACGGCAATCGGGATAACCGCTGAAATCTGTTTGAGAAACTCCCGTTACCAAATGATTAATACCACGTTCACGGGCATATACTGCTGCGATACTTAGAAAAAACAGATTACGTCCCGGAACAAAGGTATTAGGAACGCTATCTGCAGGTTTTTCCTGATCCATCACCATCGTAGTATCGGTCAATGAATTATGACCTAACTGTCCGATAAAGGAAACATCCATCACATCAAATTCCACTTCCGCTTTCCGGGCTATCTCCCGTGCAAGCTCCACTTCTTTCTGATGCTTCTGACCATAAAGAAAACTCAAGGCATATACTTTCTTAAAGTTGCGTTTTGCCCAAAACAAACAAGTGGTAGAATCCTGCCCACCACTAAACACAACCAATGCTGCTTCTCTATTCATATTCTATATTAAATATCTTTGACTTTCAATACATTATAAGAGATATTGGTGTCGTAAACATCGCTACCGTCTATTTTCTTGATTGCTTTCACCACACGAATTGTCACCGGAAGGATAATAACTTCATACATGGATTTCAGCACAATCTGAATCCCCATCATGATAAGCAGTTCTTTCCAGGCAATAACTCCACCAAAAGCTACCGGGAAGAAAATCAATGAATCGGCAGTCTCACCTACAACAGTCGACCAGATGGCACGGGCCGAAAAGTTACGCCCCTGACTGGCTACTTTCATCTTACTCATCACATACGCATTGAGAAATGAGCCTACCAGAAAAGCCATCAGACTGGCAGCCACAATACGGGGAGCCATACCGAACACAAAATTGAAATGTTCCTCGCCCTCCCAGAAAGGAGCAGCCGGAATGGCAACAGCTATCAACCCAAGAGCAACCACGAAGAAGTTCATGGCAAAACCGCTCCAAATGATGAGCCGCGCTTTCTTGAATCCCCAAACCTCGGCGATACAATCATTAATAATATAAGAAATAGGAAAAACCAATAATCCGGCTGTCACGGTCAGACTACCTACCTGAATTACTTTTGTTTCAAGAAGATTGGCTGCAATGAGACAGACATTAAACAGAATGCCCAGCAGCATAAAGGGTACAGATACTTTTTCTTTCATAATTCCTGTTTTTTACGTGGTGTTCTAGAATACACGACCGCTATTCACGGCATCATACATTTTTTATTCTTTCGGAGTGCAAAGGTAAAAAATAAAACTGGAATTATCACATTCATCTTACCAGAATCTGTCTTCCCGATAATTGAAGAAAAAATAAGCCTCCCTGTCAGTCGTCGTATTCTGACAGGAAGGCTCATCACTTTGACCTTAAAAACACATCACTCAATCAGGCATCCGCATCAAGAGGAGAAGTCTTTCAATTCCTCTTTCAACCGCTTACGGATGAAAAACAAACGGCTCTTTACCGTTCCCATCGGCAATCCTAATTTTTCGGCAATTTCTCTATACTTAAATCCGGCTACAAACATCTGAAAAGGCACTTTCATCTCTTCCGGTATGGAATGTATCACCCGGTACAACTGTTTCATATCATACGTAAACTCGAATCTATCAGCATCTTCATCTTCTATCAGATGTTGTTGATTGATGGAGTAACTATCATCAATCAGGTTCATTTCACGAACTGTGCGACGATAGTTGTTCACGAAAATATTACGCATAAGCGTATACATCCATCCCTTCAGATTTTTGCTATACGTAAACTTCTCCTGATTATCTAATGCCTGCAACAAACAATCCTGAACCAAATCATTAGCAGATTCGCGGTCTGCCGTCAATTTATATGCGAAGCGATGCAAATCCGGTTGTATCGCTAATATTCCTTGAGTAAAATCAACTTTTTCCATCGTCGTATTTCCTTTATCTAATTAGTACGATACAAAGGTCCGTTTTTTTAGAATCATTATAAATAGCAATTCTTCCGATTAGTTTGGCAATTTTTCCTTTGCCCCTCTCAACCATTTCTTTTTTTAGTTGTTCATTGGGCATTCACCTAAAACTTAACTGATAATGAAAACAAGCTTTAAAATGGTAGCTATGCTACTGGGGATAGGAATTTTCCCCCTCTGTGCCTATGCACAACAGAAGGTAGTCATCGAAGATGAAGAACCGAATTCTATCATGTTTGTTTCGAAAAACAAAGCAGGAGATGAAATCATCCGAATCATGAACGACCGTTCGCAGATGCGTTTCCACGACCCGAATGCTCCCCGTTTCCTGCTAACCGACCAGAAAGGGAAATTTGCCCTGGGTATCGGAGGATATGTTCGTGCAACAGCAGAGTATGACTTTAACGGTATCGTAAATGATGTCGATTTCTATCCGGCATTGATTCCACAACGCGGAAGCGGCAATTTTGCCAAGAATCAATTCCAGATGGACATCACCACTTCTACCCTATTCCTCAAACTGGTAGGACGTACGAAACATCTGGGAGACTTCGTTGTCTACACAGCCGGAAACTTCCGGGGTGACGGAAAAACCTTTGAATTGCAGAATGCTTATGCGCAATTCCTCGGTTTCACGATCGGATACAGCTACGGTTCGTTCATGGACCTCTCCGCACTGCCTCCTACCATCGACTTTGCAGGTCCTAACGGATCAGCCTTTTACCGCACTACGCAATTGAGCTATATGTGCGATAAGTTGAAAAACTGGAAATTCGGTGTTTCGATGGAAATGCCTTCAGTAGACGGTACAACCAACAATGACTTGTCTATCAACACCCAACGAATGCCGGACTTTGCCACTTCCGTACAGTATAACTGGAATAGTAGCAGTCACGTTAAATTAGGTGCCATTGTCCGTAGTATGACCTACTCAAGTAATGTACATGAGAAAGCCTATTCCGCCACCGGCTTCGGTCTGCAAGCATCTACAACTTTCAATATTACGAAGAAATTACAGGCATTCGGACAGTTTAATTATGGAAAAGGTATCGGATCTTACCTGAACGATTTAAGTAATCTGAACGTAGATATCGTTCCCGATCCTGATAATGAGGGAAAAATGCAGGTTCTCCCAATGCTGGGATGGTATGCAGGGTTGCAATACAACCTTTGTCCGAGCATCTTTATATCCGGTACATATAGTTTATCCAGACTTTATTCTGAAAACGGATATCCAAGTGAAAATCCGGAATCCTATCGCAAAGGACAATACCTGGTAGCTAATGCTTTCTGGAATGTAAGCAGTAACCTGCAAGTCGGTGTTGAATATTTAAGAGGATGGCGCACTGATTTCAGTTCCGCAACTCGTCACGCTAACCGGTTGAATATGCTGGTACAGTATTCTTTCTAAATAAACATAGAACAGTAAAACAAAAAAGCCGTCTCAACATCATGTCCGAGACGGCTTTTCTATACATATAAAGGATTAGAAATTTAGAACTTGTAGTTCACGCTCACGCCAAATACTTTATTGGTACGGCTATAAACGTCTTTATCTACTAATGATGCCATTGATTCAGGCAAACCACCCCGTCGTGGATTTTCTTTGGTATAATCACTGTATGTAGTCCAAAAATAAGCAACATCAAGGCTCAATACCTGTGTGAAATTAATGCGACCTCCGAAACCTACAGAATAAGAATCACAAGAGAAACTTGTATCTGATTGAAAAGCATCGCTCAATCCGTAGTCTGTTTTCTGATAACCTCCACTGACTGTGAACAGTTTATTGATATCCCATTCAACACCGGCCAAGTACTCGTGTGTACCATGTTTCAGTGTCTTCTGTTTGCCATCCGCCATACCGGCATTCTTATCATCAAAGAAATGGTATTCTACCGACGCTCTCAACGATGGCAAAAATTCATAACTTGCTGCTACAGAAAGCATAGAAGGAAGGTCGCTCGGCGTGTTCACACCATTCGCATAAGGTGCCATAAAATCCGCAGCTGCATCCGGAAACTCACGCGTATGCGTATCATTTTCAATATTCATATTAGCCTTAAATTCGTACTTCGCTGCCAAATTCAACTTTCCGAATTTAGCATCTACACCGATAATAGGCGTCAATCCCCAACCTGTCTGGTCACAATCAAGCTCAATCTTTGTATCATCCAGTTTTTGAAGCAAAGGACCCGATTGTGCCTGAGCTGCCAGAGTTGCTTGTTCCAAACTCATACCAGGATTAGCAGCCATGATTTGTTGTACTATAGCAGCACCCAACTGTTGAGCCACACCCTCTTTCAGACTAATATTTAAGTGCCCCTTATATCCACCAGTAAAATAATTCATACGCGCACCAGCAAAAACAGAGAAGTGTTCATTAATCTTATAACTTGCTCCTAACTGAAAACCATAGATGTACTGACGACCTTCCATAGCCGAATTAATATTGTACATATTAGGTTTCAGCATCCCTCCACTCGCAGAATTTGCCAAACTAATAGCAGCCGCATCAAACATAGGCAATCCTGTGTTGAAAGAAGCTTTTCCACCACCACCTACAATGGCAAAGCTACCGGAAAACGCCCAATCACCTTTTTTATAGACAGCATGTATGGAAGGAATAACGGGAGCAGAAGCCGTCCCTTCATAATTACGCACAGTAGTCTGTCCATCCATGGTCCATAAAGGACTTGTTGCAGCAATATCACGGGTCTGATATGCACTTTGAATAGTAAGTGCTACTTGAAGACCATCTTTGGGAAGAAATGCCAGTCCGGCAGGATTACTATAAACTCCATCAACATCGATGGAAGCGCCGCGGGCTATCATGCGTAAGAAAGCAGCATTCTGATTCGTATTGGTTAGATAATCTCCGGCAAAAGTTGGAATTGAAACGATCAACATTGCAAGACCAATCAACGAAATTTTTCTCATCTAAATCTTTTTTAAAATTATTTCGGCGCAAAGATATAACAATATTGCACAGGGAGCACATATTTGTGCACTTATTTTCATTTATCCGCCATTTTAATTGAAAAATCAAACTGTTTCTAATGAAACAATCTATTTTTCGAATGATGGATTGATTAAACAAATTCACCTGTTCCAACGTTTAATATTATATAATTTATAGAATAATATTATGGCCTATACAATTGCATTTTTCGGCACAAAGCCTTATGATGAGTCCTCTTTCAATGACAAAAACAAAGAGTTCGGATTTGAGATACGCTACTACAAAGGGCATCTGAATAAGAACAACGTACTACTGACACAAGGAGTGGATGCTGTCTGCATCTTTGTGAACGACGTTGCCGACGCAGAAGTAATCCGTGTGATGGCAGCCAACGGAGTAAAACTATTGGCACTACGCTGTGCCGGATTTAATAATGTAGATTTAGATGCTGCCGCCGCTGCCGGAATTACCGTAGTACGGGTTCCTGCCTACTCTCCTTATGCCGTTGCAGAGTACACCGTAGCTCTTATGCTATCGCTAAACCGGAAAATTCCCCGTGCTTCCTGGCGTACCAAAGATGGTAATTTCTCCCTGCACGGTCTGATGGGATTCGATATGCACGGAAAAACAGCAGGCATCATCGGTACAGGAAAAATCGCGAAAATACTGATTCACATCTTAAAAGGGTTTGGAATGAACATATTGGCTTACGACCTCTATCCGGACCATAACTTCGCCCGTGAAGAACAAATAGTTTATACTTCACTGGACGAACTATATCACAATTCGGATATCATCTCTTTGCATTGCCCGCTCACCGAAGCGACCAAGTATCTGATTAACGACTACTCTATCAGCAAAATGAAAGACGGAGTTATGATTATCAATACCGGCCGTGGACAGCTGATTCATACCAATGCATTGATTGAAGGGTTGAAGAACAAGAAAATAGGTTCCGCAGGACTGGACGTATATGAGGAAGAAAGCGAATACTTTTATGAAGATCAATCCGACCGCATCATCGACGATGATGTACTCGCCCGCTTACTTTCATTCAACAATGTGATAGTCACTTCTCATCAAGCTTTTTTCACACATGAAGCGATGGAGAATATTGCGGCGACCACCCTGCAAAACATAAAAGATTTTATCAATCATAAGCCTTTGCTAAATGAAGTGAAGAAATAAAACTTTTAAGCTCCTTTCTTTGTTTACAAAACATATAAACAAATAAGAGAAAGGACAGATTTTATGAAAAAAGTAATACATAAAGCAGATACAAGAGGACATTCCCAGTACGATTGGTTGGATAGTTACCATACTTTTAGTTTTGACGAATACTTCGACTCCAATCGTATCAACTTTGGTGCCCTTCGCGTATTGAATGATGACAAAGTTGCACCCGGAGAAGGTTTTCAGACTCACCCGCATAAGAATATGGAAATCATCTCCATCCCTCTGAAAGGACATCTGCAACATGGAGACAGCAAGAAGAACAGCCGCATCATTACTGTTGGAGAAATTCAGACAATGAGTGCCGGAACGGGAATCTTCCACAGTGAAGTGAATGCAAGCCCTGTAGAACCGGTAGAATTCCTGCAAATCTGGATTATGCCAAGAGAACGGAACACCCGTCCCGTTTATCAGGATTTCAGTATCACAGAGTTGGAACGTCCGAATGAACTGGCAGTCATCGTATCTCCCGACGGCAGTACACCTGCTTCCCTTTTGCAAGACACCTGGTTCTCAATCGGTAAAGTAGAAGCCGGAAAGAAACTGGGTTATCACATGCATCAAAGTCATGCAGGCGTCTATATTTTCCTCATTGAAGGAGAAATTGTAGTAGATGGCGAAGTGTTGAAACGCCGGGACGGTATGGGTGTTTACGATACCAACAGTTTCGAACTGGAGACACTGAAAGATTCACATATTCTATTAATAGAAGTACCTATGTGATTCCATCATTAGAAATTAAGAACTAAAACTGCCAGATAATCTTATGGCGAAATTAAACATAGCAGATATCCGACAGGAATATACGAAAGGTGGGTTGCGGGAAAATGAACTTCCGGGCGACCCGCTTTCGCTTTTCAACCGTTGGCTACAAGAAGCAATTGACGCAGAGGTGGATGAACCAACTGCTGTCATTGTAGGAACCGTATCCCCTGAAGGGAGACCGTCCACGCGTACCGTATTATTAAAAGGGCTCCATGATGGAAAATTTGTCTTCTATACCAATTATGAAAGCCGTAAAGGCAGGCAATTGGCACAAAATCCGTATATCTCCCTCTCTTTTGTGTGGCACGCCCTCGAAAGACAAATACATATAGAGGGAATAGCGACGAAAGTTCCTCCGGAAGAATCGGATGAATATTTCCGGAAACGTCCTTATAAAAGTCGGGTCGGCGCACGAATTTCTCCCCAAAGTCAACCTATAACAAGCCGAATGCAATTAATACGGTCTTTTGTCAGGGAGGCAGCCCGGTGGATCGGAAAAGAAGTGGAGAGGCCCGATAATTGGGGCGGATATGCCGTTACCCCTACAAGGATTGAATTCTGGCAAGGACGCCCCAACCGTCTGCATGACCGTTTTCTATATACCCTGCAACCGGACGGGGAATGGAAAATCAGTCGTCTTGCTCCTTGATTTCGTCGATTTTTCTTGGCAACTCCAACTAGAATACGTAATATTGCAATTATAAAATAGTCAGCTTATGACACTGGATTATATTTATCACAGCGGTTTCGCCATCGAAATGGAAGGTGTAACCGTTATCATCGATTACTACAAAGATTCTTCCGAAACGGAACATAACCGGGGAATCGTACATGATTATCTCCTGCAAAGGCCGGGTAAACTATATGTATTGGCCACCCATTTCCATCCCGACCACTTTAACCGTGAGATATTGACCTGGAAAGAACAACGCCCCGACATTCAATATATTTTCTCCAAAGATATCTTGAAATCCCATCGTGCCAAAGCCGAAGATGCTTTCTATATTAAAAAAGGAGAAACATACGAAGACGAGACAATTCGTATCGATGCTTTCGGCTCAACGGATGTCGGCAGTTCGTTCTTGCTTCACCTGCAAGATTGGAGTATTTTCCATGCCGGCGACTTGAACAACTGGCATTGGAGTGAGGAATCTACTGAAGAAGAGATCCGAAAAGCCAATGGTGATTTCCTTGCAGAAGTTAAATATTTAAAAGAAAAAGCGCCAAACATCGATTTAGTACTATTCCCGGTGGATCGGAGAATGGGAAAAGATTACATGAAAGGGGCAAAACAGTTCATCGAACAAATAAAAACTACTATATTTGTGCCCATGCACTTCAGTGAAGATTATGAGGGGGGAAATGCGCTTCGTAGTTTTGCTGAAAATGCCGGATGCCGTTTTATCAGCATCACCCATCGGGGCGAAAGTTTTGAGATTACCAAATAAACACATGATAATTATGAATAAATTTACGATTCTGTTTCTTACCCTGTTCCTTGCATTGCCGATGGCGATGAAGGCAGATTCTGCAAAAGAGAAGAAAGATGACACCAGGTACCTTGTAGGAGCTGTTCCTGAAGTAGATGGTAAAGTAGTATTTTCCAAAGAGTTCCAGATTCCCGGAATGAGTCAGGCACAAATCTACGACACAATGACAAAGTGGATGGACGAACGTCTGAAAGAAAATAAAAATATTGATAGCCGCATTGTTTTCTCTGACGAAGCAAAGGGAACAATTGCCGGTGTTGGAGAAGAATGGATTGTTTTCAGTTCCAGTGCTCTGTCATTAGACCGTACACTGGTCAACTATCAGATTACCGTTACCTGTAAACCCGGCAACTGCCTAGTAGAGCTTGAGAAAATCCGTTTCACTTATCGCGAAACAGAGAAATACAAAGCGGAAGAATGGATTACTGATAAATATGCGCTCAATAAAGCAAAGACCAAATTAGTGCGCGGCCTGGCTAAATGGCGTAGAAAAACTGTAGACTTCGCAGATGATATGTTTATGGATGTAGCAGTAGCTTTCGGAGCACCTGACACCCGTCCGAAGACAGAGAAAAAGAAGAAAGAAGAAGAGCAACAAACTCCATCAATCGTTGCAGCCGCAGGCCCGATTATCATTGGTGGCACAGATAAAAAGACTGATATTAAAGTGACGACCGCCGAACCCGTTCAAACTACAGTTCCTGCTGCGACTCTCACACCTGCTACTCCAGTAGGCAAAGCTTCCACAGATATGCCGGGTTATACAGAAATTGATTTGAAACAAATTCCGGGCGAAGTATATGCCTTAATGGGAAGTGGTAAATTAGTAATCAGTATTGGAAAAGATGAGTTCAACATGACCAATATGACTGCAAATGCAGGTGGTGCATTGGGGTATCAATCAGGAAAAGCTGTTGCATATTGCACACTTTCACCCGACCAACCTTATGATGCTATAGAAAAGGCAGACAGCTATACACTGAAATTGTATGCCCCGAACCAAACAACTCCTTCAGCTGTTATCGAATGTAAGAAAATGCCTTCACAGACAACTCCGCAAGCCGGACAACCCCGTACCTATGTTGGAGAAATTGTGAAACTCTTAATGAAAAAATAAGGAAAATTGCAACAATGGAAATAAAAAGTAAATTTGACCATTTTAATATCAACGTTACAAACCTGGAGCGGAGTATCGCTTTTTATGAGAAAGCACTCGGCTTAAAAGAACATCATCGGAAAGAAGCATCCGACGGTTCATTCACACTGGTTTACCTGACAGATAATGAAACTGGTTTCCTATTGGAATTGACATGGCTCAAAGATCATACAGCTCCATACGAACTGGGGGAAAACGAAAGTCACCTATGTTTTCGTGTAGCCGGTGATTACGATGCAATCAGGGCCTATCACAAAGAAATGAATTGTGTATGTTTTGAGAACACTGCTATGGGGCTTTATTTCATTAATGACCCGGATGATTACTGGATTGAAATACTTCCACAGAAGTGATTTTATATAAAAAGTGGGGGCAGGATAATTATCCTGCCCCCACTTTTTATGTAGAATATATGATCTATCAAACACATAGTATATATACCTAAAACAACAAATACTATAAATATGTATCCGAAAATAAACACCACCTTGCCAGTTGCTTAATCAGAAAAAGCCACTCCTCAATGATTAAAAGGCAACCGGATTGATGATCCGTTTATTGCTACAGCCTTTATTTTTTATGTCGGCTAGCTCTTTTCTTCCGGATATCTGCTTTCATCTTCGCTGCACCCGAACCATGTTGTCCACGAATATACGTCGCTTTTTTCGCTTTCGTTTTCACCTTTTCCTCTTCTTTGGGCTTATCTTTCTTACCTTTAAAAACGATGCCACCCATGATTGCTTCTTCTATACTCATATAATCATTTATTAGTATTCAACATTTCCGATGGCAAAGATAACCCTTTTCTACGGATTTATTTATCTTTGCAAAGTTAACAATCGTAACCACCAATGGCAATAACAATTCTTTCTGCAGAAAAGGACCCGATGGGAGCCGCTATTTCTGACTATTTCAACCATCATAGAGCTGATCGTTTGCGGGTATTTTCTTCTCAATTCGAAGAAGATGAAATTCCCGTCAAAGAACTGTTTCGTAGTATACAGTCTATGCCTGTACTAGAGCGCACCGCCCTGCAAATGGCTACTGGACGGATTTTGGATGTAGGTGCCGGAAGTGGTTGCCATGCGCTCGCACTTCAGGAAATGGGAAAAGACGTATGCGCCATTGATATTTCTCCCTTAGCTGTCGAAGTAATGAAACAACGCGGAGTGAACGATCCTCGTCTCATCAACCTTTTTGATGAAACATTTTCCGAAACATTCGATACGATCCTAATGCTCATGAATGGTTCCGGAATCATCGGACGGCTGAATAATATGCCCGAATTTTTCCAACGGATGAAACGTATTCTCCGCCCCGGTGGATGCATATTTATGGATTCCAGTGATTTGCGTTATCTTTTTGAAGAGGAAGACGGTAGCATAGTCATCGATCTGGCCGGAGATTACTACGGAGAAATCGACTTCCAAATGCAATATAAAGATGTAAAAGGAGACACATTCGACTGGTTATATGTAGATTTCCAGACTCTTAGCTTATATGCTTCCGAATGTGGTTTTAAGGCAGAATTGATAAAAGAAGGAAAGCATTACGATTACCTGGTCAAACTTAGCATTGCTTGAAAATGCATCATCATATAGTGACGGTATGTACTCCGGATAGCGTCACTATATAACCAAAATAGTAACGCCATCACATCAGGATAGCGTTACTATTTTTATATACTCATATATGTTCCGTTGGAAACATCTGATGAAGGTTCTCTTTTATTTCAGCATTTCATTAATTGCCTGCACAAGAGAAGCAAACTCTTCCTCATTATATAAACGAGTCAGCTTTACAATTTTTCCTTCCTTATCAATCAACACGTTTCTCGTTATTCCGGATTCACGTAATGCATATTTCGCAAAGATATCAGCTCCCGGATCCAGTCCTAACGGATAAGTGACTCCGGTAGATTTTGCAAAAGCCAGTACTTTGTCAAGCGGTTCGTCACGGTCAATGCCAATCAGAGCAAAGTCTGCATTATTTTTATGCTTCAACCAAATATCCTTCTCGATAAACGGCATTTCTTTGCGGCAAACTCCACACCAGCTTGCAGTGAACTGCAACATGACAACTTTACCACGAAGGGAAGATAAACTCACATGTTTCCCATCTGTCAAGGTAATTGTGAAATCCGGAGCCATCTCTCCTACCCGAACAATATATCCTGTACTATCTGCCTGAACTGATTTTGCATCCGCAGTTACTTCTACACTATCTGTTGCAACTTCAACATTCGCCGTTCCTTTCTTCTGTCCGGAACAAGCCCATATACCTATGGCTAAAAGCGCCACACTACATACATTCATAATTTTCATTTTCATCTAATCATTGGTAACTTTGCAAATATAAAAAAAGTATGCGATGTATTTGCATTTTTAAAAGAAATTCATACCTTTGCACTCGCAAAAGAAAAACGCCTCTTTAGCTCAGTTGGCCAGAGCACGTGATTTGTAATCTCGGGGTCGTTGGTTCGAATCCGACAAGAGGCTCTCCAGAATGAATGCTGTTTATCACATCAGATAAGCAGCATTTTTTATTAATATCTTCTTTAAGATTTTTGCTTACGAAATACTACCATACCCACAGCCAACAAAATCAAAAGAATTCCAATAACACTATTCAGGGTAAACAGTTCTTTAAAAACAAAGACACCGATCACAACGGCTGTCAGTGGTTCCATCGCACCTAAAATAGAAGTCAGTGTAGGTCCCGCATACTTAATTGCCCGTACCAAAGTTATATTGGAAATAGCCGTAGCCGGCAATGCAAGTCCTAAAATAATCAGCCATATATAACCGTCTGTCACCAGATGAAGCCCGAAAGTTGCCATAGCTCCTATCAGATAGAGAACAGCTCCCATCCCCATAACATAACATGTCAGTACAGTGGAATTGATTTGAGCGGCTCGTGTTGTTCGAACCCCAATGATGTATCCTCCGTAAGAAAAGACAGAAATACAAGCCGCCACCAATCCTACTATTGTATCACCACTTTTCGCCTCCAACTCTCCCGATGACAGTAAAGCAGCACCAAACAAAGACATTAAAACAGCAAGCATCACCAAAAGAGATTTCTTTTCATGAAAGAAAAACATCATTGCCAATGATACAGCCAACGGATACATAAAATGAATAGTCGATGCTACCCCCGTGGCTATATTCTGATAGGCAATGAGCAAACTGAATGAGGTGGTTGCCCGCAACAAACTTAATAAAAAAACGACTAACAAATCTTTCTTTGCCAGCCGGAAATTACATCCCGAACACCATCCAAACAGTGTCAATACAATAGCAGCCACTCCCCAACGATAAGAAAGCACCTCGAAAGCCGAAAAACCAGCTAACAACAGAGTTATAGAAAAAAACGGAGCCAGCCCAAAAGTGGAGGAGGATACCGCCGCATAAAGTATACCTTTAATACGATTCATCGATATATTCAACTAATTCCAGATATTCACAATGCAAAGATTATAAATATTTCTTTAATGCCACCATTAATTTCATTTTTTCAATCGGCTTAACCAGATATTCATTACAGCCGACCTTTATTGCAGCAATCCGGTCAGAATCGAAAGCATGGGCGGTAAGTGCGACGATAGGTAAGCTAACATTAAACTTACGTATTTCAGCTGTAGCCTTCAATCCATCCAGTACTGGCATTTTCATATCCATCATCAACAAATCGACATGTTGGCTACGCGCTATTTCCACTGCCTTTTGCCCATTCTCCGCATGCAGTAAATCATAATGATCCTTCAGGATAGTAGACACCAGCTGATAATTACTTTGTATATCTTCAGCTATGAGAATTGTTTTCCGACCGGCACTCTTCTCCATCACTTCGTCATTCGCACCAAACTCTCCTCCGGAGATATTCTCTTCTTTCTTCTCTTCTACCATAGAAAGTGTATCGACTTCACAAGGTAAAAATGCCCAAAACAGCGATCCTTCATTGTGTACCGATTCAAAGCCGACTTTACCTCCCATAGCTTCTGCAATTGCCTTGCAAATAGAAAGTCCAAGTCCGGTACCTTGGGCAAACTCATCAAGTTTCTCAAAACGCTGGAATACTTTTCCTTTTTTATCATCAGCTATACCAATACCGGTATCTTTCACATAAAAATAGACGCCTCCATCCTTACATGCATATCCCATTTTAATAGAACCTTTTGAAGTATATTTGATAGCATTAGTGACATAATTCGTTATAATTTGTGCCACGCGATTACGGTCCAGAGTTACCTGACAACAGTGATAAGGATTGATTTCAGTTAACACGATATCCGGATTCTTCAGGCGCTGCTTCATGGAAGTAAACATGTTTTCAAAATGTTCGGATAAGTCGAACGGTTCGTATTTCAGTTCTACCGAACCGGCTTCCAGCTTGGATAAATCAAGTATATCATTTATCAGTTTTAGCAATAACTCATTATTACTATTAATAATCTGGATATAGTCCGCCTTTTCTTCTTCTCCGGCATAAGCCATCAACTCCGAAAAACCTACAATAGCATTCAAGGGAGTACGGATTTCATGACTCATATTCGCCAGGAACGCAGATTTCAATTTATCAGACTGCTCTGCCTGATGTTTGGCTTCCTGCAATTCCTTAATCATTTTTTCACGCTCCGTTACATCATCCACGCGAATTACAACACCATCCACAGATCCATCTTCAAGAACTACGGGAGTGGCAAACACTTCAACGGTATGCGCACTGTCCAACGAAAACTTCATCTGTTCCGTCTGTAATGAAACAAAAGCACGTTGCATCACACAATTTTCACAGGGAGAAGTACGATTATATGTACTTTTATAGCAAAGTTCACCTTTTTTGTAGGCTTCAAAAGAAAGACTTTTTGAACATAACGAAATATTTTCCCATTGAACCATATATTCCTTCGTGATGTAGGCCAACCCTGAATTCGTATTGTTAAGAACCAGTTCATTCTGTCGTACCAAAGCGTCCTGTATTTCTTTATTCTTTAGTAAGGTCAATTCAGTCTGCTTATAGGAATCGATATTTTGCGTCATACCGAACAAATACTTATAAGGAGCATCGTTCAAAGTTGTGGTTTCAACAAGGCCACGCGTTTCCCACCATTGATACATGCCATCTCCTTTAAAGTCAATGCGATATTCCACATCCCATACACCGCTTCCTAGTTCTACCGCCTTTTGCAAAGTTTCAGCAAACTTTTGTCGGTCATCAGGATGTACGAGAGTCAGATATTTCTCGACCGAATTAATTTCTGATGCCTTCTTCCCATTTTTATCAAAACCTTCACCGAAACTCACCCTGTTCTTAGCCGGCTCAAAAAACCAGGTGAAGGCATTCATCGCTTCCATAGTGACAGTTAACAGCTGTGCACGACGCTTCAGTTCATTTTGTAAACTCTGATCCCAGCGGGTATTTAACAGAAAGCGTTTGCCATCATCTTCAATTATACTTTTGCGAACAATAGTATCATAGCTGCGTCCATCCTTCAGTATAATACGTTCCATGCCGAAATAAGGGTTCCCAGTATTGTATACCTCTAAATCAGTCTTCTGAATACGCTCTACTTCTTCTTCACTCAGCACATCATAAGTAGTTTTATCTTCGCTGGTACCAAACATGAGCTTACTCTCTTCATTGCAAAAAACATAGCGGAAATCATTCTCTACATCTTTGATATGAACAGATAACGGAAGATTATTTAATATATTATAGAAGAACTGCTCCTTTTTCTGCACCTCCGTATTATTCTTTCGGGTACCAACATATTTCAATACCTTCTTATTAGAATCAAATTCATAAGGAGCACCGCTTATCGTACAAAATTGCCAGGTTGAGCTATCCGGTAACATAACCCTGCTATCAAAAGAAAAAGAAAAATCTTCCCCATTGCTCATTCTTTCCATTACTTCAGTAACCTGACTACGGTCATCCGGATGCAAAGTCTCCAGATATAGTGCCATACTAACTGGCTTAGACTGATCGTATCCATTCAGCGGTTCATTATCACTATAAAATAATTTGGGCACTGCATCAAATTCCCAAAACATGATGTTGGCTGCCTTCATAGCAAGCTCCGTTTTCCGGCGACTTTGACGGAGTACCTCTTCACTTTTCACCGTTTCTGTAATATCTTCAAAGATAAAAATGTAATTAACAAACTTGCCATCATTATCATAAAGAGGATTACCATTACATTTCAAATAGCAGGTCCGGGTACGCGTAGAGAAAAAACGTTTATCGGTTCTCTGTTTATCGAAATCATACAAAAAACTCATCTGTACCGGAACACAACGACGAACTGCTTCCTTCACCACGTCAGGAACCACAGAATTTTCATTTATGTTGAGTTTATTACCAAGAAGCGTTTGCGAGTCAGCGCCAAAAATTCGGCAGAAGCTTTCATTGCATCTTACCAGAGTGCCATCGGCTGTGAAGAAACCTATTCCAACAGGAAGTGAATTAAATACAGTTAGTAATTGTTTGTGTTCCATTTCTTTATCCTTGAATAACTTAGAAATAAATATTTTATCTCCGCACTATGCAAATATATACACTTTTACGATTATAATATGATTTTATAGCGAACATATTATTGCCAGGTTATAACATACAATAAGGGGCTATCCACGATATTGTGAATAACCCCTATCTCAAATGACATCCCATATATTATCATTTTAAAAAGTACATTTTAATACTCCTCAATGACTGTATTTCCAAAAATATCCTTTTTAATAATTTTCCCATGACCGTTACCATATTCAATTATTTCGTTTCCAAAAATATCTTTTTTAATAGTTGTTCTATTCCCCTTATCATCCTCGATAATAGTATTCCCAAAGATATCTTTTGTAATCGTCTTTCTATTACCTTTGTCATCGCGAATAATAGTATTTCCCAGAATATCTTTCTCTATAGTTTTTCTATTACCCTTATCGTCCCGGATAATGGTATTTCCTAGAATATCTTCTTCAATAGTCTTTCTATTACCTTTATCATCACGAACAATGAAATTTCCTAAAATATCCTCTTCGATAGTCGTTCTATTGCCTCTATCATCACGGATAATGATGTTCCCCAAAATATCCTTTTCAATAGTCTTTCTATTGCCTTTATCATCACGAATGATGATATTCCCTAAGATATCCTTTTCAATAGTCTTTCTATTACCATTATCATCACGGATAATGATATTACCTAAAATATCCTTTTCAACAGTCTCTCTCCCTTGGTCAACTCCCGAATACTCATAATTATCTTCAACAAGATTTGCACCATAGCCCTTTATTATATAAGGAGCCAAAATAAACTGGGCAACAAACAGGATAAATAAAATCTTTTTCATGGCGTTTTTCTTTTGGTTTAGAACAAAAGTAACGCAGGAAAATCAGAATTAATAAGTGAATTCCATAATTGTCAGTAGGGAAAAACCTAAAATAAAAAGGATTAGCGCATGCAGTAACGGTATATCCATAATATACTACCTAATTGGTCCCCAGAATGGTCCCCCCAAAAAGAAATTCCTTGAAAGTACTTGACTTTCAAGGAATTCAAAGTGTTACTTGAGGTTCCTGGCGGATTCGAACCGCCGTACACGGTTTTGCAGACCGCTGACTAAGCCACTCATCCAAGGAACCATTATTTCTCGTTTGCGGTTGCAAAGGTAGTACAAATTTTGAAACTACCAACTATCCGCAGCAATTTTTCTTTGTACTTTTTTTCTTTACATCGCACTCTCCGCGTTTCTTATCCATCATATCCTTTAGTTCACAGCCACTTACACAGCTGTCACAAGGATTCTGATTTTCTCGCGTACGACGAAAAAAACGAAATATTCCATATATGACGCGGGCAATGCAGAGTACAACCAGTACTCCGACTACCCAATCTTGCCAATTATTCATACAAACAATCCTCCAATCTGATAAACAGCAAATGATACAAGCCAAGCCAATCCCGTTGTGTAACAAGCAGCAAAAAGCGTCCATTTCCAACTACCCGATTCCTGTTTTATAGCCGCTATCGCCGCAATACACGGGAAGTAAATCAATACAAACAACATATAACAGAAAGCAACCAATGGAGTAATCGGAATTCGTTCTGCCAAACTTACTGAATCAGCATCCGGATCATCTGCATATAAGACACCTAATGTACTTACTACCAATTCTTTCGCTCCCACACCGGAAAGCAAGCCAATACCTAGTTTCCAATCAAATCCCAGTGGTTTTATAACTGGCTCTATACCACGTCCCAACTGGCCGATATAAGAATTTTCCTGCTGCTCGGCAACTGTTTCATAAGCATCATGATTCGGATAATACCCCAAGAACCAGATTATAATAGAAGCAATCATAATAATGCCTCCCATCTTTTTCAAATACTGCGCTCCCTTTTCCCATGTGTGACGGAAGATCGATTTTGCTGTCGGCATCCGGTAAGGTGGAAGTTCCATCACAAATGGAGTATCATCACCCTTCACCAGAAACTTGCTAAACAAGCGGGCCATTACCACAGCCAGTACAATACCAATCACATAAATACTTAACAACACCAGACTTGCATTGTTCGGGAAGAAAGCACCCACCAACAATAAATAAATTGGCAGACGCGCACTGCAAGACATCAAAGGATTTACCAACATTGTAATAAGACGGCTCTTCCGGTTCTCAATAGTACGGGAAGCTATAATAGCAGGTACATTGCATCCAAATCCCATAATCAAAGGAATGAATGATTTTCCGTGCAATCCCATTTTATGCATGATTTTATCCATGATAAAAGCTGCACGAGCCATATAACCCGAATCTTCCATAAGAGAAATGCAGAAATACAAAATCAAGATATTCGGCAAAAAGACAATAACCGCTCCTACCCCACCAATAATTCCATCAATCAGCAAATCTTTAAATGGACCTTCCGCCATATTATTGCGTAACAAGTCACCAATCTGCTCGACAAGCCATTCAATCCCCATCATCGGATATTCTCCAATGACAAACGTACCCTCAAACATCAGATACATAAAAAGGAAGAAAATAGGAAATCCCCAGACACGGTGAGTTACGATCGAATCCAGCACTTTTGTTGTCTGCGCCTGCTCCAAGTGATTATCTGTGAATGTCTCCTTCAGTGCACCACTGATAAATCCATATTTAGCATCCGTAATAGCCGATTCACAATCCTCATTCATTGTGTCCTGAACACGCTTCGACATCTTATCACGGACATGGAATATCTCATCCGCATTTGGTAATGTCCGCACAATGCGCTCAATGTCAGGATCATTCTCCAACAATTTAATGGATAGGAAACGGGTAGAATATTTATGACGGATAAATTCGTTTTTGGACACTTCACTTTTTACAGCTTCAATCGCTTTTTCGATATCAGGACCATGATTGATATGAATATGCCGGAAGACACGCCCCGTCTTTTTATGTTCACGTACATAATCTTCCAAATGCTCTTCCTCGTGGTTCTTACGATCTTCCAGAGAATCATGCCATTCGGTCAAATCCTTAAGAACTTCCGGATTCATATTTCCCTGTTTATCAAAGAAGTCTACTCCTTCATACAGATTGATAACAACATGAAACAAGGTATCCAATCCACGATTTTTCTTACTGACAGTAGGCAACATCGGCACCCCGAACAACTTACTCAACAGATGATAATCCAATGTATTTCCACTGGCTTCCAACTCATCATAAATATTCAGAGCTACCACCATGCGGACATTCATATCTATCAATTGAGTAGTCAGATATAAGTTTCGCTCCAGATTAGAGGAATCGACTACATTAATAATCACGTCCGGAGTTTCATCGATAATATGACGACGCACATAGATTTCTTCCGGCGTATAAGCAGACAAAGAATAAGTTCCCGGCAAATCGACAATACGGAAATGATAGCCTTCGAAATCAAAATAACCTTCTTTGGCATCCACGGTTACGCCGCTGTAGTTTCCAACATGCTCATGAGCACCGGATGCAAGATTAAATAAAGAAGTCTTGCCACTGTTCGGGTTTCCGACCAAAGCAACATTAATGGTACGGCGTTTACCTAACGCCAACCGTTTCATATCTTCTTCTTTTACTGAAAGGTCTTCAGGCAATCCTTCATGATAAACGGTCTTCTCGGCCAGTTTCTTTGCTTCCTCTTCGCTGATAACTTCGATCATTTCAGCTTCCTGACGACGAAGAGAAATTTCATAACCTAAAACTTTATATTTTATGGGATCTTTTAGCGGAGCATTCAACAGCACTTCAACCGTTTTACCTTTAATGAAGCCCATCTCCACAATACGTTTACGAAAACCACCGTGCCCCAATACCTTTACAATAACACCTTTTTCTCCTGTTTTTAATTCGGACAAACGCATAACTCTCAAAATTTTTGGCAAAGATAATTCATAACTTCGGAGCATGCAAATTATTTAGAATGTTTTTAAATAGCAGCTTTTTTCATCCTCTAAAAGATTCAGAAAAAATAAAAAAACTTATTGATAAACTCGTATCTTTGCAGGTATGATACAACAACGCGTTACAAAATATATAGAAAAGGAACATTTATTCTCACCGGATGATAAAATCCTGGTCGCATTGAGTGGTGGTGCCGACTCGGTGGCATTACTATATATTCTGCATACAGCAGGCTATCATTGCGAAGCCGCACATTGTAATTTCCACCTGCGAGGCAAAGAGTCAGACCGGGACGAGTTATTTGTCCGCCAACTTTGCGAAAGAATGGAAATCCATTTACATACCATTGATTTCAACACGACCCAATATGCAACGGAAAAACATATTTCGATTGAAATGGCCGCACGGGAACTCCGCTACCAATGGTTCGAGAAAATTAGAAAAGAATGTCAGGCAGATGTTGTCGCTGTGGCCCATCACCAGGATGATAGCATAGAAACTATACTACTTAACCTGATTCGGGGAACAGGAATTACCGGTCTGTTAGGAATCCGCCCCCGTAATGGAACCATCGTACGCCCTCTGCTTTGTATCAACCGGGAAGAGATAATTCGTTACCTGCAAAACATCGGACAAGATTATGTGACAGACAGCACCAATCTGGAAGACGAATATACCCGTAATAAAATCCGACTCAACCTCCTTCCCCTCATGCAGGAAATTAATCCGTCAGTCAAAAACACTCTGATAGATACGAGTAATTATCTGAATGATGTAGCCACTATATATAATAAATGTATAGAGGAAACTAAAAAGAAAATCATTACGGCAGAAGGTATCAGAATCTGTGATTTGGTAAAGGAACCGGCACCCGAAGCCATCTTATTCGAAGTCCTGCATCCTCTAGGATTCAATTCCGCACAAATCAAAGATATCACCCATTCGCTTCATAGCCAACCGGGCAAGCAATTCTGTAGCAAAGAATGGAGAGTGATAAAAGACAGAGAATTCCTATTAATAGAAACAGCTGAATCTGAAAATGAGACTCTTCCTCCTTTTCAAATTATCAAAGAAGAAAAAGAATACACCCCGGATTTTCTCATTCCACGTGAAAAGGAAATTGCCTGTTTTGATGCCGACAAACTGAATGGAGAAATTCATTACCGGAAATGGCAGCCGGGAGACACTTTTATTCCTTTTGGAATGAAAGGAAAGAAAAAAATAAGCGATTATCTGACCGACCGCAAATTTTCTATCAGCCAAAAAGAACGCCAATGGGTACTCTGCTGTGGAGAACACATCGCATGGCTGATAGGCGAACGAACAGACAACCGCTTTCGTATTGATGAAACGACTAAGCGCGTCGTGATTTACAAAATAGTCTGAGGCAACTTCTGTTTCTTGAAACAATCTGATAACAAAGCTGCAAAAGGAGTTTCATACACCCTTGCTTTCCTAACGCAAGCTTTTACACAAGCGCAACATTTGATACATTTAGCCTCATCCGTATGTAGCTCATCCCCTTTCGTTATAGCCCCTGCCGGACAACGGACCACACATAACCCGCAATGGGTACACAAATCCTCATCTTCCACCCAAGGAACGCGGGGAAGCGGTGTACCACTTTTACGTAACTTGATGACTTTCCTCAAAAAACGGAACAAAGGAAAGAATGGTTGACTCGGACGTTTGATAGTACGTACATCCACCGGATAAAGGGTATCCATACTATCAGCTGTCTGTATTTTTTCCATGATTTTCTTCCCAAACTCCGCAGCAAAGGCTAAATCCGATTCATCAGGACGTCCCACTGCAATCGGGTATTTGTCGGTACTATATGAATGTTCTCCAATAAAAGTTGCCCCGGCAATTACTTTAAATCCGTGAGGAATAGCAAAAGCATCCAGTTCCATTAAAGCTTTTTCATAAGCGCGATTTCCGTAAACCACTACCAAAACGGTAGGAGTATCCACTCCACGGATATACTGTAAACGTTCCATTGCCAAAGGAGCGACATGTCCTCCATACACAGGCACTACAATAATAGCCAAAGAAGATGTAGGAATCACAATTTCATCCGCAATCTGCTGCGTCACATTAATAGGAAAAATATTTTTTATGCCCGTCCCGTGAACAATCGCCTCCGCAACTTGTTTAGATGTGTGTGTAGGCGAAAAATAAATTAAATGAGCTTCATTTACTGTCATACTATTTTCTTTTATGTAGCAAAGATACACTTTTACGTGGAAAAAAATGTTTGATTGTTCATGAAACCAAAAAAAATTATTATCTTTGCCCCGTTGAAACATTCTACGATTCAACATATACATCCCTAATTCAGAATAAAAAACAAAACGTATGCTCGCATATCTGTAGCCATGAGCTGTAGTAATGCTGTCCATAATTCAGCAAAAAAAGAAATATTAATAACTTACCATACTATATGTATAACATTATCCAATTAAACGACAAAAATCTGTCGGAACTTCAAGTTATTGCCAAAGAGTTAGGCATAAAAAAAGCAGACTCATACAAAAAAGAAGACCTTGTTTATAAAATACTCGATGAACAGGCCATTGTAGGAGCTACAAAGAAAGTAGCCGCAGATAAGCTAAAAGAAGAACGCAAAAATGAAGAACAAAAGAAAAAGCGTTCACGGGTAGCTCCTACCAAAAAAGAAGACAAAGTGGTTTCCGCAACAAAGAGTGAAGAGGCTAACAAGACAAAAGAGACCGCTCCTGTAAAAGCTGCACCACAACCTTCCAAGAAAGAAGAAAGTACAAACAAAGAAAAAGAAACTGTTGTTGTAGAAGCTAAAGCGGAAAACACTGCTACTCCCAAGCGTAAAGTAGGCCGTCCTCGTAAGAGCTCTGATGCAGAAGAGAAAAAAGAAGTAGAAAATGCAAAACCGGCAGCACCCAAAGTAGTGGAACCTAAACCTGTTGTTGCAGAGAAAGCTACTGGTGCTACGGAAAAGCCAGCTCCGGTACAACAGCAAACAGCTGAGAAGAAAGCAAAAAACAAACCAGCTGCAGAAGCAAATAAGCCTGTTGCAGAAACAAATAAACCGGCTACTGAACCTAACAAACCTGTTGTAGAGAAAAAGGTAATAGATAAACCACAAAAGAAAGCTGCACCCGTTATCGACGAGGAAAGTAATATCTTATCCAGCGTTGACGACGATGATTTTATTCCAATCGAAGATCTGCCTTCTGAAAAAATAGAGCTTCCTACCGAATTATTCGGAAAATTCGAAGCTACTAAAACAGAATCAGCACAGACAGCACCGGAACAGCCATCTCATCCTCAACAGCAACAACAATCTCAACAGCAGCAGTCCCAGCAGCAACGTCCGCGTATTGTTCGCTCACGCGACAATAACAACGGTAATAACAATGCTAACAACAATGGAAATAATGGCAATAACACCAATAATAATTTCCAGCGTAACAACAATAACCAGAATCAGGTTCAGAACCCAAATCAAAATCAGAACCAGAACCAAAACCAACAACGCTCACCGATGCCACGTGCCGCTCAGCAGAACAATGCGGGTGAAAATCTTCCGGTACAACAGCAGCAGGAACGTAAGGTTATTGAACGCGAAAAGCCTTATGAATTCGACGATATTCTCAACGGAGTAGGTGTTCTGGAAATTATGCAGGATGGATACGGATTCCTCCGTTCTTCCGACTATAACTACCTTTCTTCTCCGGATGATATTTATGTATCACAATCTCAAATCAAACTATTTGGTCTGAAAACCGGTGATGTAGTAGAAGGAGTTATCCGTCCACCCAAAGAAGGAGAAAAATATTTCCCATTGGTAAAGGTTTCGAAGATCAACGGACGTGATGCAGCTTTCGTTCGCGACCGTGTTCCTTTCGAACATCTGACACCTCTCTTCCCGGATGAAAAGTTTAAACTTTGCAAAGGCGGTTATTCAGACTCTATGTCTGCCCGTGTCGTCGATCTTTTCGCTCCTATCGGTAAAGGCCAGCGTGCATTGATCGTTGCCCAGCCAAAGACAGGTAAGACCATCTTAATGAAAGATATCGCAAACGCTATCGCAGCCAACCACCCGGAAGTTTACATGATTATGCTGCTGATTGACGAACGCCCGGAAGAAGTAACAGACATGGCGCGCAGCGTTAATGCAGAAGTAATTGCTTCTACTTTCGACGAACCGGCAGAACGCCACGTAAAAATTGCAGGTATCGTATTGGAAAAGGCAAAACGTCTGGTAGAATGTGGTCACGACGTAGTTATCTTCCTTGATTCTATTACTCGTCTGGCTCGTGCATACAATACAGTATCTCCTGCATCCGGTAAAGTTCTTTCCGGTGGTGTGGATGCAAATGCACTTCATAAACCTAAACGCTTCTTCGGTGCTGCCCGTAATATTGAAAACGGTGGTTCACTGACTATTATTGCTACCGCATTGATCGATACCGGTTCTAAAATGGACGAAGTTATCTTCGAAGAATTCAAGGGTACAGGTAACATGGAGTTGCAGCTCGACCGCAACCTGTCCAACAAACGCATCTTCCCGGCAGTCAACATTACCGCATCCAGCACTCGTCGCGACGACCTGTTGCTTGATAAAACAACCCTTGACCGCATGTGGATATTGCGCAAATATCTTGCCGACATGAATCCGATCGAAGCAATGGACTTTGTTAAAGACCGTCTGGAAAAAACCAGAGACAACGACGAATTCCTGATGAGCATGAACAGCTAATCAACAGCAAACTTATAAATGAACGGTGAACAAACTGCGCCATAACAAGTGCAGTTTATTCACCGTTTTCTTTTTCGGTAACCCATTTTATGACTTATCACCTGCCGTTTATCACTTATCATTCAACTCCCATCACCGATAGTTACCCCTAACCGCTTGCCACACCTTTCATTTTTGTACAAAATACTTTCATTTGCGTCCAAAACTACTACCTCGCCCTTTTTTACGTTTCCTTTTTTCCTACTTTTGCTTCCAAATCAAATATTACTTAATTCTAACCAGTAATGAAAACTATTTATCCATTCATGGGATTAGCCCTGTGCAGCGTGACAGCGCAGGCCCAAGAAAAGCCCAATTTCCTGATTATCCAGTGCGACCATCTGACACAACGCGTTGTGGGAGCTTACGGACAAACACAAGGCTGCACCCTCCCTATTGACGAAGTCGCTTCACGAGGAGTTATCTTCTCCAATGCTTATGTAGGCTGCCCTCTCAGCCAACCCTCACGCGCTGCTTTATGGAGTGGCATGATGCCTCATCAAACCAATGTACGTTCCAACTCCAGCGAACCTATCAACCCACGTATTCCCGAAAATGTACCGACATTAGGAAGTCTTTTTTCTGAAAACGGTTACGAAGCCGTACACTTCGGAAAAACGCATGACATGGGTTCACTTAGAGGATTCAAGCATAAAGAACCAGTAGCCAAGCCATTCACTGATCCGGAATTCCCGGTCAATAACGACAGCTTCCTGGATGTAGGAACATGCGAAGACGCTGTTGCTTATCTAAGTAATCCGCCGGAAGAACCATTCATCTGTATCGCAGATTTTCAGAACCCTCACAATATCTGTGGATTTGTAGGAGCGAACGAAGGAGTACATACCGACCGCCCCATTAGCGGAACCCTTCCGGAACTACCAGCCAATTTCGATGTAGAAGACTGGAGCAATATCCCTAAACCTGTACAATACATCTGCTGCAGTCATCGCCGCATGACCCAGGCCTCTCATTGGAATGAAGAGAATTACCGTCATTACATTGCTGCTTTCCAACACTATACCAAGATGGTTTCCAAGCAAGTAGACAGCGTATTGAAAGCACTTTACTCCACTCCTGCCGGAAAAAACACAATCGTTATTATCATGGCTGACCATGGTGATGGGATGGCTTCACACCGCATGGTGACCAAACACATCAGCTTCTACGATGAAATGACCAACGTACCGTTTATCTTTGCAGGTCCCGGCATCAAACAACAGAAAAAGCCCATAGACCAAGTATTGACACAGCCTACACTGGATCTTCTGCCTACCCTTTGTGATTTGGCAGGAATTCCTGTTCCGGCCGAAAAACCGGGAATCAGCCTTGCACCTATATTAAAAGGAGAGAAACAGAAAAAAACTCACCCTTATGTCGTTTCCGAATGGCATAGCGAATATGAATATGTCGTTACTCCCGGACGTATGGTACGCGGACCGAGATACAAGTACACTCACTATCTGGAAGGTAACGGAGAAGAGCTATATGATATGAAAAAGGATCCGGGAGAACGCAAGAATCTCGCCAAAGACCCTAAATACAGTAAAGTCCTCGCCGAACACCGTGCCATGCTTGATGATTACATCGCCCGCACCAAAGACGATTACCGGAGTTTGAAAGTAGATGCCGATCCACGATGCAGAAACCATACTCCCGGCTACCCCAACCACGAGGGCCCTGGGGTACGAGAGATACTCAAAAGAAAATAAATTATAAAAAAGAGTGAAGATTTCTTTGTAATCTTCACTCTTTTTAGTTCTTTTGCAGATAAACTTACAAGCAAGCAATTCTTATATCAGGTGAAAAAACACAGACGTCATATAATTGCAATAGTCGTAACCGCATTAATATCGGTCACCTTATATGCTGCACGTACAAATTCAGATCGTCTTTCTTTATTACAACCTTTACTTGAATACAATCATCCATTTAGTCCGGACGCCCCTGTCGACAGCATCATTGCCTGGGAAAAACTTTTAGAACCGGAATTACAAAAGGAACAACAATACCCACTCCTATTCCAGATAAATCTGCTGACCGTTCAAGCCTTAATCACAGAAGGCAACATCAGTCTCGCCATCAACCAGGCCAATCAGATATACCAGAAAGCCAGAGAAATGGACTATCCTTTGGGAACAGCACTCGCATTACACGCCATTGGAAATACCTATTTAAGTTCGTCAACACCACAAGTTGCCATCAAATCGTATAAGGAAGCATTAGAAATCATTCAGAAACTCCCTCATGCCAACCAATATATCAAAACGATCTTGTCCCAATTTATCCTGACGAAGCTCAACTATCACCAAATGACAGATATAGAAGACAATATCCGGGAACTCGAATCTGTTATCAACAAGGATACGAATCCCCAAGACGATTTCCACCTTGTTTATTGTCAGGCATTCTATCGCATCCAGATGCATCATCTTCCGGAAGCATTAAACTATATACGACAAACCGAACAAATCAGCCGGCAACACCAGTACCCATATTTTCATTTAATGATTAAATACCTGTATTCACGCTACTACACTGAATCCAAAGAATACACGCAGGCACTAACCACACTTGACGAATTACTTTCGCATACCAAAGCAGCCAACTCATACAGATCCCTGCAAGTACTGAAAGATCGTGCACACATACTTACACTAATGGGAAACAGCAAGGAAGCATGTGAAGCTTATGAAATATTCAATACGTACAAAGACTCTTTGGACGCAATGAATTATATTCGCCAAATCAATGAATTGCACACCCTCTACCAAATAGATAAAAATGAACTGGACAACTTAAACAGACAGAAGACAATCCTCTACTGGAGCTGGTTCACCATCCTATTCATAGTCATACTGATTGTATTTTTCATCCTTTTGGTCAGACGAGGAAATAAAAAACTGCGCCAATCACAGCAGGAACTGGAAAAAGTGAAAAAGCAAGAAGAAAATTCCATCCGGACAAAGAGCCTTTTCCTTTCCAACATGAGCCATGAAATTCGCACGCCGCTCAATGCGTTGTCCGGCTTCTCCTCCATCCTGACGGAAGAATCCATCGACAACGAGACCCGGAAACAGTGTAGCGATATTATTCAGCAAAATTCAGAACTGTTACTCAAGCTGATTAACGACGTAATCGACTTGTCCAGTCTCGAAGTAGGCAAGATGAAATTCAAATATGAGCGATGTGATGCAGTGGCAATATGCAGAAACGTTATCGACATGGTTGAGAAAATAAAACAAACGAATGCTAACGTCCGTTTTTCGACCTCTCTCCATTCATTAGAATTGACGACAGACAATGCAAGGTTACAACAATTATTAATCAACCTTCTCATCAATGCAACCAAATTTACTCCGCAAGGTTCCATCACCATGGAACTGGAAAAACAGACAGAAGACATAGCACTGTTTTCCGTGACCGACACCGGTTGCGGTATCTCTCCGGAGAATCAGAATAAAATATTCAACCGTTTTGAGAAACTGAATGAAAATGCTCAAGGGACAGGACTCGGTCTGTCTATCTGCCAACTCATTATCGAGCAGCTGGGCGGCAAAATATGGATTGACTCCAATTATGAGGAAGGAGCCCGTTTCCTGTTCACACACCCCATTTACCATGAGCAACAAGGAAAGGAGGAAGCCGAATGAAACAAGTCCTGCTCCTGATCCTTCTATTATGCTGCACCCTCACCGGAAAAGCCAGCACCGAGATTGTTTTGGAATCCGACAGCCTGATAAAGGTGTTGGAAACATTACCGTACGATACGACACGGCTGAATGTTCTCAATCAAATCATCAGAATAGAACAAAACAACCAGCAATGTATCCAATATTCGGATGCATTAATGAAAGAAGCATTGCAACTGGGAAATGACAAATATGCCGGTCTGGCTGCTTACTACCATATTTTATACTATTACAATCGTAATAATCAAGACAGTGTAGCCAAATGGCTCACCATAATGGAGCCTCATGCCCGGAAATCAGATTTATGGAATTACTTCTTTGATGCCAAACGTTTCCAGATAGACCTGTACACATTCAACGAACAATACGAACTTGCTATCAACGAATCTCAAAAGATGCAACAGCAAGCCTCCCAAATGAATAGTAACCGGGGTAGTATGGCTGCCTATCAATGCTTGAGTAATGCATATATCGGCAGCCAGCGCTGGGATAAAGGAATAGAAGCACTGGAGGCTGCCTACCAGCTACTCACTCCGACAGAAAATCCGGTGGTCCGTATCTCGGTATTGTCACAGTTAGTATCCGTTGTCAAAGAAAAGAAGGATAATAAAAAACTACTCAAATATTTGCAGGAACTGGAAAACACTCTTCATAACCACATCAGTGCAAACCCATCCTTAAAAGCGGGATTTGCCGATGTATACCTGTTCAATGAACTGTTCTACAGCTATTATTACCTGAATACCCATCAGCCGCAACAAGCCTATGAACATCTCGTAAAATCTAAAGAATATCTGGACGAGAATACTTATTTCATGTATAAAGTACTCTATTTCGACACATTTGCCAAATATTACCAGGCAATTGGAGCCTACCAACAGGCATCGGATTATATCGACACGACACTGACGATGTTGAAGAAAGACTTCACAAGCGACTATGCCGAACAGCTACTCGAAAAGGCCAGAATATGGAAACAGGCAGGGCAAAGCGGAAAAGCCATCCCCCTGTATGAGCAGGCACTTGCCATCAAAGACTCGACAGCCACTGTACTCTCAAACAATCAGATGGCACAGATACAAAGCAAATACAATATCGAAAAAACAGAACTGGATCAAAAAAGGGAAAACAACCGGATCCAGCTCACCTATCTGATCTTTATATTTGTTATCCTGATTCTGCTTTTTATCTTTATGGCACGACTCTTTATGGTACGGAAGGCACTCAAATACGCGGAAAACGAAATCCGGAAAACAACAGAAAACGTGCGGAAGACCAATGAAATAAAAAATCGCTTCCTGTCCAACATGAGCTATAACATCCGTACCCCACTCAACAATGTGGTCGGTTTCTCACAACTCATAGCCAGCGAACCCAATATAGACAAGGAAATAAGGCAAGAATACTCAAACATCATCCACAAAAGTTCGGAGAAGTTAATGAGACTTGTCAATGACGTTCTCGACTTATCCCGTTTGGAAGCTCAGATGATGAAGTTCCAGTTGCAAGACTATGATGCCACTACCCTATGCAAGGAAGCATGCAGCATGGCGCAGATGAGGAACGAAGAAACAGGTATCCAGATTGAATTTTCCAGCGAAACGGACGCCCAAATTCATACCGATATAATGCGACTGACACAGGCCTTGATTAGCGTACTGGTGTACCCACAAGAACACCGGCAAGCACGAATCATCCGGTTCACATTAAGCCAGAATGAAAACATGCTTTGTTTCCGGATCACTAATTCACCTTTGGCAGACCATGCATTCGTATCACAGGAAACCATCATCCGGCATGATATCAACCTATTGTTACTAAAACATTTCGGAGGAAACTATCTCGTCAACGATAAAACTCCCGAAGGTCCGGAAATTGTTTTCATCTACCCCATCGTTTCCGAATCGAAATAAAGCACTATCTTTGCAAAGTGTAAACTTAAACACTTAATTATGTACACCAACAAACAGATTTGGAGTGTCAGTTATCCGATACTACTAAGCTTGCTGGCACAAAATGTCATCAATGTCACCGACACAGCATTCCTCGGACACGTGAGTGAAGTAGCCCTTGGAGCATCAGCTATGGGCGGGTTATTCTATATATGCGTATTCACCATCGCATTCGGATTCAGTACCGGTTCGCAGATAGTCATCGCACGACGCAATGGCGAAGGACGCTATTCGGATGTCGGTCCCGTCATGATTCAAGGAATCATGTTCCTGTTCGTCATGGCCCTGCTGCTATTCGGATTCACCAAAGCATTCGGTGGAAACATCATGCGTTTGCTGGTTTCTTCAGAATCCATCTACGAAGGAACAATGGAGTTTCTGAACTGGCGTATTTACGGATTCTTTTTCTCTTTTATCAATGTCATGTTCCGGGCATTGTACATCGGCATTACACGCACTAAAGTGCTAACCATCAATGCTATTGTCATGGCATTAACTAATGTCGTACTGGACTATGCATTAATTTTCGGAAAGTTCGGTTTGCCGGAAATGGGTATCAAAGGGGCTGCTATTGCTTCCGTATTGGCAGAAGCCTCCTCCATTCTCTTTTTCGTCATCTATACGTATGCCACGGTCGATTTAAAGAAATACGGTATGAACCGCCTGCGCACATTCGACCCAGCATTGCTGATGCGGATTCTTAGTATCTCCTGCTTCACCATGCTGCAATATTTCCTGTCGATGGCTACCTGGTTCGTTTTCTTCGTAGCCGTAGAACGGTTGGGACAACGGGAACTGGCGATTGCCAATATCGTCCGGAGTATTTATGTCGTATTGCTGATTCCGGTCAACGCACTGGCTACGACTACCAACAGTCTTGTCAGCAATGCTATTGGTGCAGGAGGCATCCAGCACGTGATGCCGCTCATTAATAAAATTGCGCGTTTCTCCTTTTTCATCATGCTGGGGTTAGTAGCGGTATCGGCACTGTTTCCGCAATTCCTGCTCTCCATTTACACTAGTGAAGCTGCGCTCATTACGGAATCCGTCCCCTCGGTATATGTAATTTGTTGCGCCATGCTTATCGCATCCGTAGCCAACGTGGTGTTTAACGGTATCTCCGGAACAGGAAATACACAGGCAGCCCTGTTGCTCGAAACGATTACAATTATCATCTACGGATCATACATCATTTTCATCGGAATGTGGCTGAAAGCACCGATCGAAATTTGCTTTACGATTGAGATTGTGTATTATAGCTTGCTGTTGATAACAAGTTATATTTATCTCAAAAAAGCAAAATGGCAGAATAAAAAGATATAAATACAAGAGATTTTTGTACATTTGCAAGCTCAAATAAAGAGTAGACGGAAAAGTCCCTCTTTCGGCCAAGTAAATTGTAATTAGTAATTCGTAATTAAATAACTATGTTCGATAATTTAAGTGAAAGACTAGAACGGTCATTCAAGATTCTGAAAGGTGAAGGCAAAATCACCGAAATCAACGTGGCGGAGACGCTGAAAGACGTACGTAAAGCACTTCTCGACGCCGACGTAAACTACAAGGTGGCAAAGAATTTCACGGATACAGTGAAAGAAAAAGCGCTTGGCCAGAACGTTCTTACGGCTGTGAAGCCAAGCCAATTGATGGTGAAAATCGTGCATGATGAACTTACACAATTGATGGGTGGAGAGACAGCCGAGATCAACATTGACGCCCGTCCGGCAGTTATCCTGATGTCAGGTTTGCAGGGTTCGGGTAAGACCACCTTCTCCGGTAAACTGGCACGGATGCTGAAAACCAAGAAGAACCGTAAGCCATTATTGGTGGCTTGTGACGTTTACCGTCCGGCAGCTATCGAACAGTTACGTGTATTGGCAGAACAGATTGAAGTACCGATGTACTGCGAACTGGACAGCAAGAATCCGGTAGAAATCGCACAACACGCCATTCAGGAAGCCAAAGCCAAAGGATACGACCTCGTTATCGTCGATACAGCCGGACGTCTGGCAGTAGACGAGCAGATGATGAACGAGATCGCCGCTATCAAAAAAGCAATCAACCCGGACGAAATTCTGTTCGTGGTAGACTCCATGACCGGTCAGGACGCTGTAAACACAGCTAAAGAATTCAATGAACGTCTGGACTTCAACGGTGTGGTACTGACCAAACTCGATGGTGATACCCGCGGTGGTGCGGCTCTTTCTATCCGTTCGGTAGTGAACAAACCGATTAAATTCGTAGGTACAGGTGAAAAGCTGGAAGCAATCGATCAGTTCCACCCTGCCCGTATGGCCGACCGTATTCTCGGTATGGGTGACATCGTTTCATTGGTAGAACGCGCACAGGAACAATACGATGAAGAAGAAGCCAAACGCTTACAGAAGAAAATTGCCAAAAACCAATTCGACTTCAACGACTTCCTTAGCCAGATTGCACAAATCAAGAAAATGGGTAATCTGAAAGACCTCGCTTCCATGATTCCGGGAGTAGGAAAAGCAATCAAAGATATTGATATTGACGACAATGCTTTCAAGAGCATCGAAGCCATCATTTATTCCATGACTCCGGCAGAACGTTCCAATCCGGAAATACTGAACGGTTCACGCCGTACGCGTATCGCCAAAGGTAGCGGAACGACTATCCAAGAAGTGAATCGCCTATTGAAACAGTTCGACCAGACACGCAAAATGATGAAAATGGTGACTAGCAGCAAAATGGGTAAGATGATGCCTAAGATGAAAAAGTAATCATTCTGTAGATCCAAATCTAATGATAAGTAAAAAGAGGAAGTTTCGGCTCCCTCTTTTTTTATCCCCCCCATCTCTTGACAAAAATTCCAATCCCTTTGGAGAGTTCAGTTATTTATTTTACTTTTGTCCATCACCAATAAATACTCTGAAAATATGACTCTGATAGACGGAAAAGCAATTTCCGAACAAGTAAAACAAGAGATTGCAGCCGAAGTAGCCGAAATGGTGGCTCATGGCGAAAAACGCCCGCACCTGGCCGCTATTCTTGTAGGACACGATGGTGGTAGCGAGACTTATGTAGCTGCCAAAGTAAAAGCCTGTGAAGTATGTGGATTCAAGTCTTCCCTCATCCGTTATGAAAGTGACGTGACCGAAGAAGAACTGCTTGCCAAAGTACGTGAACTAAACGAAGACAACGACGTGGACGGCTTTATCGTACAACTTCCCTTACCCAAGCATATCTCCGAACAGAAAGTAATCGAAACAATTGATTACCGTAAAGACGTAGACGGTTTCCATCCGATCAACGTAGGCCGTATGTCCATCGGGCTTCCGTGTTATGTATCCGCTACTCCCAACGGCATCCTCGAATTGTTGAAACGTTATAACATAGAAACTTCCGGAAAAAAGTGCGTCGTACTCGGACGCAGCAATATTGTCGGCAAACCGATGGCTGCCCTGATGATGCAGAAAGCCTATCCGGGCGATGCCACAGTAACCGTATGCCACAGCCGTAGCAGAGACCTGGTAAAAGAATGTCAGGAAGCTGATATTATTATCGCTGCTTTGGGACAACCGAACTTTGTAAAAGCCGAAATGGTGAAAGAAGGCGCGGCAGTTATTGACGTAGGTACTACCCGTGTGCCGGATGCAACCAAGAAATCAGGTTTTAAACTGACCGGCGACGTGAAGTTTGACGAAGTTGCACCGAAATGCTCATTCATCACTCCCGTACCGGGCGGTGTTGGACCAATGACGATTGTATCGTTAATGAAAAATACACTCTTAGCTGGTAAGAAAGCTATTTATCAATGAGACATACCCTGTTTCTGATGATTTTGCTTCTCTCTTTGTCCTGCACCTCCCGGTCGCAGGCAAAGAGAGATTCTATCATTGACACCCTGTCGGACAGCCTTTCCGACAGCATCTTCCCCACCGACACCCTACGCCTCCTTTTCGTAGGTGACCTCATGCAACATCAGGGACAAATCAACGCTGCACGAACATCAACCGGCTATGATTACTCCACATGCTTTGCGTATGTCAAAGAAGAAATAAAGAAAGCCGACCTCTCCATCGCCAACCTGGAAGTGACATTAGGAGGCAAACCTTACAAAGGTTATCCTGCTTTCAGCGCGCCGGACGAATTTCTGACCGCAATTCACGATGCAGGTTTCAATGTTTTAGTGACTGCCAACAACCACAGTCTCGATCGTGGTAAATCCGGACTGGAGAGAACCATTCAATTAATAGACTCTTTAAAGGTTCCACACGCAGGCACGTATATCAACGCTGATGAACGCGAAAAGAAATATCCTCTTTTATTAGAAAAGAACGGATTCCGCATCGCCCTGCTCAACTACACGTATGGAACAAACGGCATCCCCGTTACCCCTCCTAATATCGTGAACTATATCGATACAGCCATCATCGCCAAAGATATTGAAGAGAGTAAAGCAATGAAGCCGGATGCCATCATAGCTTGTATGCATTGGGGAATCGAATACCAGTCACTCCCGGACAAAGAGCAAAAATTCCTCGCCGACTGGCTGATTGAAAAAGGAGTAAACCATATCATCGGCTCCCATCCTCACGTAGTTCAGCCCATCGAAGTTCGCACAGACAGCCTGACGAATGACAAACATCTCGTAGTCTATTCGCTGGGAAATTATATTTCCAATATGTCCGCCCGCCGCACTGACGGAGGACTGATGGTAAGAATGGAATTAGTAAAAGACAGCACTGTCCGCCTCAATAATTGTGATTATAGTTTGGTATGGACAGCCCGTCCCATTCAATCAGGAAAAAAAAATCATCAATTGCTCCCAGTCAATTTGCCGATTGATTCAATTCCTTTACAAGCACGTAACTCTCTGAAAATCTTTGTAAATGATGCGCGAACCCTTTTCAGCAAGCACAATCGGGGAATAAAAGAATATACTTTTTTCGAAAAAAAATAGCAGAATCTTTTGGAAATTAGAAGATAATATCTATCTTTGCACCGCGTTAGAGAAACGCAAACATGGTGGATGTAGTTCAGTTGGTTAGAGCGTCAGATTGTGGTTCTGAATGTCGCCGGTTCGAGTCCGGTCTTCCACCCAACAAAAGCCCTTATAAGTCAGGTACTTATGAGGGTTTTCTTTTTATGATAGGATAGCACTTCTATCCCACAATTTAGGCTTAATCAGCACTCTTGTTTCCTAATAGTTTCCTAATTTAAAATGAACTAATATGCTGACTATTAGAGAAGAAATTAAGAAGGGTGAGATTAAGAGTGACGGAACTTACAACATCAAGGTGAGATTTACACTTGACCGTAAATTTAAGAGGTTATCAACCAACTTCTTTGTAACCTCTAAGGATTTAACTAAATCCTTAAAATTAAAGGAAGGAACTACCGTAAAGAGAGAGGTGGATAAGCTAATTCAGACTTACCAAGAGAAGTGTGCTAAACTCCAATTGGAAGTAAATCATTACACTTTAGATGATATATTGGAGTATCTAAAAGCAGAACGTACACGAACCCAATCCATAGATTTCATTCAGTATTGTAAGGAGTGGTTGGAGACGACAGACATCAAAGGAAAGAAGAATTATCAGTCTGCCCTCAATTCCTTCATAAGCTATTTAGGCAAGGAGCATTTAAAGACGGATGAAGTGACCTCTCAACTTCTAAATGGCTTCAAAGCTCACCTCAACCTCAAAAGAGAAAAACTGGTGCTTCAATTACAGAAGCAGGGTAAACGAATACCTTCCAACAGGACAGTTTCACTCTATTTGGGAAGTATAAGGCATCTCTTCAATGAAGCCAAGAAGAAGTATAACGATTATGATAAGAATGTCATTCTGATACCTCACTCTCCATTTGAGCATGTCGAAGTCCCCAAACAGGAAGCCACACGTAAACGAGCATTATCGGCAGAAACAATTAATCAGATATTGAAGCTGCCCTATATCCGTAACGCCAATGGCAAGGAAAGAATCTGCCCGTTCAACTTGGCTAAGGACTGTTTTATTCTGTCCTTCTGCTTAATGGGAATGAACTCCGTTGATTTACACAGTTGTGATGAGATTGAAGATAATGCTATCACCTATTACCGGAGCAAGACAACAGGCAGAAGGCTTGACAAAGCGAAGATGAAGGTCGACATTCTTCCTGTTTTGTCTTTCCTCATGGAGAAGTACAAGGATTATACAGGCAGGCGGGTGTTCAGATTCTATCAGATGTACAATACCGCCAACAACTTCAACAGAGCCATTAACCTTGGATTGAAGCAGATTGGCAAGATACTGAAAGTAGATGATTTGGAGTTCTATGCAGCCCGTCACTCATGGGCTACCATAGCACTCAATAAGGTAGGAATTGACAAATATACAGTCCATGCAGCGTTAAATCATGTTGATGAAACAATGAAGGTTACTGACATCTACATTGAACGGGACTTTGTCAACGAGAACAAAGCTAATGCGAAGGTCGTGAAGTACGTATTTGGAAGAATGTAATTACATTCTGTAGTAATTTGTAATGCTGTTCTATTGTATAATGGGACAGCATTATTTATCTTTACAGCACTAATATAAGAAGCTATATGAGAGATTACAGACTACCAATTCCAGAATTAAAGAAGATAGAACCCATACTCACGGAATACTTTGGCTATAAGCGTGCCATGTTTGAGAATGAGTTGTTAGCTACTTACTACCATGAATATCCCAACGGAATCAGTGAAGATATTTGTAAGAACTACATGACAGACCATTCATTTCTGAACACTATTGCAGTAGATAACGGAGTATTTGATTATAAACGGTATGCTCCCAAATCCATTTCTACCAGTAAGGCGTTTAATCCAAGTAGCTTCATTATGGATTCAGAACACAATATACTTATCACTCTGCCAAGTAATAATATGTTGGAAAGGCTGATTGATTTATTACAGAAGCATGGTGAAGCTGATAATGACGGAGTGATTGGAACAACCTTGTTCGTTGTAGCTGCCATATATGAGAAGTATAAGAATGGTGAACTTTACACAGAAGTTACCATATCAGAGAATACACTGCCCTATCTGGAACAAGTCCGTCCAGAGATGTTAAAGCTATATGAGTTGCTGAATACCAAGAGATACTCACCTTCCAAGAAGAAGGAGCTAAGGGTATTCAGTCCTATAACCATTGATAACGGAGTTAAGAAGATTACTCTTGATAACTCTTGCTATTGGCTGACAGATTTACTGGATAACTATCTTCACATCTATTTAGGAGTAAACAGTTTGGAAGAAGCCCAACAGGAATTGAAGGAAGTATATTCAGAGAAGAAGGGCAGGAAAGCCAATAATGCAGCCCATAATCTAATCATGTATGGTACATTCTACCTGTTACAAAGATATTCCTCAATAAAGACCAAGAGTAAGCAGATACGTATGACGTTAGGCTACATGGAATTATTATTTGAAGCGGACAGTTTCAATAATGATGAGAACTACACCAATGCAGCAATAGCCTATTTGGTAAAGCAAGGCTATAAACCGCAATGGAAGCCCAAGCAGACAGAAGACTACAGCTTCTCACCCAATAATCAATCTACAGAATACCTTTGGTAATTAATAATCTACCAATCCTCACAGACTACCATGTAATCACGTGGTAGTTATTTTTATATCCTCATATTAGCTAACTTGCTGATACACTACTATCTAAAGAATAGCCTTGAAATGGCTCTCTATTCTTTATTACCCACCTTCTAACTATTCCTCACCTTTGCAATGTAATCAGAAACAATAAGGCGCCAAGTTGATGATTACAGAGTATTAATAAATAAGTATAACCCATTAAAATTGATAACAATGGAAACTATTAAAATCACTAAAGAAGAATCAACCAGAGTATTTAACTTGTGCAATAAGGCATCTTACTTGAATGTTCGCTTCAAAGAACAGAGAGGCAAAGCATATATTAAAGTCTCTGCAAAGATTGGAGGTATGAAATATATTGCTACGTGTTGGGCAGATGATGAATTAATAAAAGCAGTAATGGACGCTTTGAATGATAATAATATTAATTTAGAGGAATATCTAAAGAGTGAGCATACAGCAATTGAATCTAAAGGATTGGAATTTCAGATGTTTAAAGATGACGTAGAGAATTTATCTGATATGACTTTCACTGATGATTATATTAGTACAAGCGGATTTGATTATCTTTGTGCTCACACTGCGTATCCAAGAGGACGTGTAATCTACTGTTTGAAACGTACAGTAGAAGTAGAGAACTACCTTGAAGATAATGGATTGTTTTAAAGTATTAACAACGAGAGAGGAGCTAATCACTCCTTTCTCTTTAACTTACAGACATGAAAGAGATACTTTATAATTACGGTAATACAGAAGCCCACAATACTATCAAGAAACTTATGCTTAGAGGTGAGAAGCTTACAATAGGCTTCTTCAATGAGGACATAACCAATTACTCATGCGCATGGATTGAATCAAAAACTGTTAGCGCATTTAAATATGTTATCTTTAAGGAAGATAACGTTTACTGGCTTATGAACTACCTTATCAATGGTGAGGTTGAGGATATAGATGCGAAGCCATTCGGAATACAGGGAGAGATAGAAACAGAGGAAGACTTCCAGTTATGTATGTTGAAGAACTTCATTGAAAGCAAAATGACAGTACAGTTCAGTCCTCTGCCTAGAGACGGAAGCGGATTTGTAAGAGCCATATCGGCATTTGATAACGGGAAGGTGATATTTAAATTAAAGAAGACAGACGAGCTGTTGGAATATCTAAAGGCACGTGACTTTATTTTACTTTAATAAATGGAAACCACATATATCGAGATTGATTCACCGGACAAACATCTGTCAGATGTATTGGAAGAAATACCGTCCAATGTCATTCTTTATAAGACCCTGACAGGTATCGGTGCGACTTATAGCGAGATTAAGGCTCAAAGACATTCCATTATCATAGAACCGAACGTTCCTGTAATAATCGGTAAATGTAATTCCGACAAACATAAGAATGACAATTTGCTGGGTGTCTATGAGGGTGTCACTACTGACAGGATTATCAAATATCTAGGAGCAAGCAGGGGGAAATATTATAAGATACTCACTACACCCGAAAGCTTCACGAAGGTTAAAGATGCGTTTCTGATATTTAACGGCAAGATATATAATACCTGTTTCCTACTTATTGATGAAGCTCACAAGACTATAAAGGACGTGGATTATAGAAGTGATATTGTCCTGCCTATGAATGACTTCTTCAAGTTCAAGGGGAAGGCACTGGTATCTGCAACTCCGCTTAAATTCAGTGACCCACGTTTTGAAGAGAACGGTTTCAGTATCATTAAGATTGAACCTACATACGATTACGCAAAGGAGATTGATATAAAGCCTTCAACCAACATATTAAGGGAAGTTTGGGAGGAATTTGGTTGGATGCCATTCATAACAGGACAAGACAAAGACAGACCTTTCTTCATATTCATAAATTCTGTAGATATTATCTACTCTATAATATCCCAACTTAAACTGTTTGACAAGTCTTCCGTATTCTGCGCCCCCAAGAGCATAGACAAGTTAAAGCAGAATAACTTCAACCGATGTTATGAGAACTGGGATATAGAGAGGATGAGCCAATACAACTTCTTTACCAGTCGCTTCTTTAATGCGGTGGATATTGAACTGGACTTCAAGCCTTATGTCATACTGGTTACTGATGTGTACTTTGCAGAACAGACGATGCTTGACCCATATTCCGATGTAGTCCAGATTATAGGCAGATTCAGGAATGGAATAACAGCTGTCACCCACGTTACCAATAGCAAGTACGAACTGCCACAGAGAACCGAGGAAGAACTGGATGAGTTTGTCAGGACAAGCGAGGAAGTATATAATACACTCAAAACATTTTATGATGCGGCAGCCAGTAAAGG